>ENA-OZFV01000045-OZFV01000045.1-human-gut-metagenome-genome-assembly--contig:-NODE-45-length-73296-cov-7.489480_pt1 | contig 73296 bp, 46 predicted proteins | sample MGYA00245110_ERZ653645 | MGnify/ENA primary metagenome ERZ653645 (study PRJEB26926, sample SAMN06165144) | human gut metagenome | biome: ENVO:00009003; feature: ENVO:2100002; material: ENVO:00002003... | reverse complement strand
AGATCGTCGGCAGCGTCAGATGTGTATAAGAGACAGGGTTTGTGTGGCATCTGTGCCCTGGTGTTCTTACTTTTTCTTCGGTGAAGAGAGGATGCTGCGATAGCGGGCGTCGTCACACAGAATGGTGAGTGCCTCCTGCAGGTCCTTGTCATGGGGCAGGAAGTATTCAATGGCCCCCTTTTCATAATAGTTGCTGCGGAGAATGGCCATGTCGACCAATTGCCTGATTTCCTTTTCCCAGTGCTTGAAGTCGTGCTCCTCGTTGTGCACGAGTTTGGCTTCCAGCGCATCAAATTCGGCCTTGGCCACCTCGCCGTAGCCTTCCCGTTCGGCAATCTTGCGGAGCAGGCTGAGCGCATTGCGGCTCTGGCTGTCGTAAGTGAACTTTTCCTGCTTCAGGAAGGCTCTGAAGTCGGCGTAGTCCTGGTCGCTGATGTGAAACTGGGAGGGCGACGCGATGGACTTGTGGGTATTGCTGTATTTCACCGAATAGTCGAAGAGCGGGAAAGACAGTTCCAGGGCTGTGAGCAGGCTGGGAAGGCTGTCGGCTTCGATGATGACGTCGGGGGTGATGCCGCCGCCGTCGCGTACCGGGCGGCCGGCTGCCGTGTGGAATTCCTTTGACAGGCTGTCCGGGCGGAATTTGGGCATTCCGTTGCTGAACTCATAGGCCTGGATGCACCGGCCGCTGGGGATGTAGTATTTGCTGGTGGTCAGCTTGAGCGCCGTCTGGTAGTCGAGCGGGCGCGACTGCTGCACGAGTCCTTTTCCGTAGGTGCGGCGGCCCAGCACAATGGCCCGGTCGTAGTCCTGCAGCGCTCCACAGGTGATTTCGGCCGCTGAGGCCGTTCCGAAGTCGGTCAGGATGGCCAGCGGAATCTGTGTGTCCCAGGGTTCCTGGCGGGTTTTGTAGGTGGCGTTCATCTGGGGCAGTTTCCCCTTGATGCTGACCACGGGCAGTCCTTTCGGGATGAAGAGATTGACGATGTTGACCGCCTCCAGCATCAGTCCGCCGCCGTTGTCGCGCAGGTCGAGGATGAGGCGTTTGGCGCCTTTCTCTTTCAGAGATTCGAAGGCATGGCGCACGTCGCGTGAGGTGTTTTCCGTATATCCGTTCAGCAGCACGTAGCCCACGCTGTCGGCCAGCATGCCGGTATAAACGACGCTGGGCAGGGAAATGTTCTTGCGTGTGATGCTGAAGTGGAGGCTGTCGGCCACATAGGGGCGCTTGACGACAATGTTGAGCGTGGTGCCGGGGTCGCCGCGCAGGGCGTTGCTCACCTCGCTGGAATACTCGCCGCGGTCGCGCTTGCCGCAAACGCCGATGTCTTTGCCGTCAATGCTCAGGATGATGTCGCCGCGGCGCAGTCCGCCTTCGGCGGCCGGCATGTGTTCGTAGGGGTCGGAAATGACGCAGCGGTCGGCGGCCTTGTTATAGGAAATCAGCGAGCCGATGCCGGCGTATTTTCCGGTGGTCATCTGTTTGAGTTCGTCAACCTTTTCTTCGTTGTAATAAACCGTGTAGGGGTCGAGCTGCGCCAGCATGTAGTTAATGGCGTTTTCGATTTGCTTGCTGGCGTCGAGCGTATCGACGTAATACTGGTCGAGCTGTCGGTAGAGCGTGTTGAAAATTTCCAGTTGCCGGGTAACTTCGGCGTTGTGCTCGCTGTTTTGTGCGACCGCGGGGAGCAGTCCCAGGCAGGCGAGCAGGCAGCAGATGATTTTTTTCATAGGTCGGGGGATGGGGAAAAATGGGCCGCCCCAGCGGGTGGCGGAGAATATTTTCAGTTGTCTGTCAGGATGTTAGCGAATCTGTTTCCGGATGGAAGTCCAGGCGCTTTCAGGCAGTTCGGAGCCGATGACCTGAATGACTTCGCCCGCAAGCAGGCTGCCGTTGTAGAGGCAGTCGATGAGCGGAAGTCCGGCAGCATGTCCGTAAAGGAAACCGGCGGCAAAAAAGTCGCCCGCAGCTGTAGTGTCGACCACGCAAGGCACGTCGGTGGCCGGGTGGTGCGCCGTTTCGCCGGCACAGCAGGCCATGGCGCCGGCCTTGCCGATTTTGACAACTGCCACTTCGCAGATGTTGCCCAGCATGCCGAGGGCTTCCTGCGGTTCGCGGCCGGTGAAACTGTAGGCTTCCTCCTCGTTGGCGAAGACGATGTCGGTCTTTTCGAGCAGGTAGCCAAAGAAGTCGCGGTCGCCTTCCACAATGTTGTAGCTGGCCAGGTCGAGGCAGACTTTCAGTCCTGCGCCGTGCGCCATGTCGACGGCGCATTCGATGAGGTCGTGATTCTGCACCAGATAGCCCTCAATGAAGAAATAGCCGTAACCGTCAAACCACTCGCGGCGCATGTCGTCGGCTGTGAGGCAAGCGGCCGCACCCAGGTAGGTGCCGAAGGTGCGCTGTCCGTCGGGAGAAATGAACGTGGAGGCAACGCCTGTGGGGTGTATGTCGCAGAGCAGATGCGGGCTGATGCCGCGCCGGCGGCAGTTGTCGGCGAAGAAACGGCCGTTTTCATCGTCCGAAATCTTACCGATGAAGGCGGGCGTTGCCCCCAGATTGGCCAGTGCCAGCATGACATTGCCGGCGGAACCGCCGGTGGCCCGTCTGACTTCCATTCCGGCCATCCGTTCGCACAGGCTGCGGTAACGGTCGGTGTCGATGAGTTGCATGGAACCTTTGGGGAGCTGGAGCTCGTCAAGCAGGCTGTCGTTGGGGATTTTTACCAGGGCATCCACCAGCGCATTTCCTATTCCGATGATTTTTTTCCTCATTTTTGTGCAATTTTCTTGCAAAGATATTGTTTATTTCAAAAATAACCATTACTTTTGCATCGCATTTCCGAAAAAAAGCAACGATAGCGTTGCGGAAAACTGCTTCAGTAGCTCAGTTGGTTAGAGCACCTGACTGTTAATCAGGGGGTCGTTGGTTCAAGCCCATCCTGAAGCGCAAAACCAGGGAAAAAGGTTGTCGGTTATATCGCTGACAACCTTTTTTCGTTGTTGCGGCTTTTCCGCCGGAAGCATCGTTACCTTGTAAGAAGGAAGGAAACCGCAGTCGCGACTTTCCTTTTTCTTTGGCAGACGGCAGAGCGGACGCCGAAGAACGGCAAACGCCCCGAAATGCTGTAACGTTTCGGGGCGTTTGCCGTTCTGTTATTTCGTGCCGACATGCAGGTGGAGCGTTTGTCCGTCTTTTATCCGGTAGGCGTGTTCTTTTCCGTTTTCAATGAGGCGTACGGAAAGTTTGCCTTCCGGCAGACGTTCCACTTCAATGTCGAAAAGGCTGCCGAAGGCGGCAATCCGGCGCAGGTGCATGCCAGGCCAGGCTTCCGGCAGGCGGGGAGTCAGGTCGAATTGCCGGAAGCCGGTGGGGCGTATGCCGAAAAGCCCTTCCGTGATGATGCGGGCATAGAGCGCACTTTCGGCCGAAAGATGGCGCTGGTTGCCTTCGGGCCATGCTTCAATGGCATAAGGCACGTGCTCGCCGAGCAGGCGGGTGCGCGAGTAGGCGGAGAGGTAGGAGAGTCCTTTTTCGGTGGCTCCAACGGCCAGTACGCCGCGCAGGGCGTAGAGGGTGGAGCGGTCCCAGAAGGTTTTGCTGCCGGCTGCAGTCAGCAGGCCGTCGGCAGTCCACAGGTGGGGGGAGAACAGAGCCTGGATGGTGCCTTCGGCGCGTTCGTCAATGCCGACGGTGAGCGGAATGCATATCCAGGACCGCAGGACGTCGTTGCCCGCGTAATAACGGTAGGTGTCGAATCCCTCCATGCGCCAGCCGAAATGTTTTTCAATGTTCCGGCGCAGCTGTTCCGCTTGCTTCAGATAGCTGCGGTGCTGCCCTTTGCCCAGTTCCTTGGAAAGCATGGCGGCGGAGCGTAGTGCGTCGTAGTAGAGCGAGGAGGTGCAGAGGTTGGCTTTCCCGGCGGGAAAACGGTTCTCCAGTTCGTCGCAGTCGGAAGCCACCACTCCGTCGCTGTTGAGTTGCCGGCGGCAGTATTCCAGACACCATTCGATGAGCGGCCAGAGCTGTTCTGCTTCCTTCTGGTCCCCCCGCGCGAGTGCATAGCGTCCTGCACCGTAGGCAATCATGGCTGCGTCGCCGCGGTCGCCGGCCCCATTCCATATATCCTTGCCCTCGGCGATAATGGAACTGGGGATGGGCTTCCATTCCGGGTTGATGAACCGTGCAAAATGGCGATAGGCATTCAGAGCCGACGCATTGCCGTAGGCGTAGCCCACGAAGGGGAAGAAGGGGTTGGCGTATTCTGCCTGGTCGTTGGCCCAGATGGCGGCATAGTAGGATTCGCCGCCCGGTCCGTGCATGGGGCCGCCTTCGGTTTCGTAGATGCTTTCGCAGGCGCGTATTTTGGAAAAGGCAAACAGACGGTCGATGACGGAGTCGGGAGTTTCGAGCACGAGTGTTCCCATCCATTCGTTGACCAGTTGTTGCCGGCGCTCCAGTTCCCGTGCTGGAAGAATTTCCGGCTCCGGTTCTCCGGGTGCGGTGGCTGCGGTGTAGGCGGCGAAGCTGAGGGTGTCGCCGGGTGCTATGCTGTAATGGCCGCCACCTTCAACGGCCTGAATGATGCGGTAGGAGCCGTCAACGCCCTGTTCGGCCGGCGTGGTGCTGATTTGTCGTGTTTCCGGAATTTCAACCAGCAGGTTCCGTTTGCCGAGATTGACCATTCTGTAGAGTTCTATGAGGGCAGGCCGTTCGGCCGAAGGGAGATAGCGGCGGGTAAGTTCCCATCTTTCATTATCGCTTTTTCCATACCGGCTGGTTACGGTAAGCAATCCTTTCAGGTGAACCGACTGCACCTGTTCGCCGGCAGGGTTGTATCCGTTGACGGTCACGGCATCGAGCGGGTCCCAGTTGTAACGTCTCATCAGGCTGGCGTGGGTGTTGTTGGGCACGGTGCGGAGCAGGGGCCATACCATGCTTTTGTTGACGGTGAAGCTGCCGTCGGCTTCGACGCCGTATCGGAGCACGACGGAGACGCTGCGTCCGCTCATTTCGATATGGTCGTGATGGGGCAGGCGCTTTTCGGTGTTCCAGACGATGCCGCCGTCATCGGCCAGCTGCCAGCGGAGTTGAGCGTGGGCTGCCGGAAACGTCAGAAAGGCGAGTGCGCAGCAGGCTGCTTTGTAAAGACATTTGTCCGCACCGTGGATTCGTCCGATCCGCAGTTTCCGGAGGAAACCGGTGCTTTTCCGGATTTTCATTCGTAGCGGACGCTCTTGCGGGCAGCCGGTGTTTTCCTTCGTGAGGGCATCCCTGAAGAAATCAGAAACGGAGAAAGGGTTTTGAATGTTTTTCATAGATATCGGATTTATTTTTTTGTGAAAATAAAAATGGATTCATTCTCTGTGTTGAGGCTGTCTTTCCTGCGGAAAATGGAAACCGTGAAGTGGCCGGTACAGTTTTTTCGTGGTTATGCATGGACAAATTTTGTTTTGTCCGGTAATTGGAGAGGAAATATGCCTTTTGTGCGTTCAACAATGTTTGTGCAATACAAAATTAGAAAATAAAAAGCAACGGATGAATAAGTATATGGATTAAAAAACGCTGTGGTTCTCGGCTTGCAGCCGGGCAGGAGTTTCGCTGATGGAAAATGAGAGAAATAAGTGAAAGGTACAAAAAGTAAAAAGATGACAAAAAGTAAAAACACCGATTATTCGTACAAAAGTTGTATAGTTTTGTACAAAAGTGTTAGATGGAAATGCAAAAACTCTCTACTTTTGCATCAACAACAGCGGGTAATAGCGATTACCTGTTACACATACCAATAGTATATCAAATAGAATTTAAATTAGATGAATAGGTGATTGTAAAAGTGTTTTAAAGGGTTTGCTGGTTTTGCCAGTTATGATTAATTTCAAGCCCTTCGGGAAAACAGTCGTAGTGATACGGCTGTTTTTTTGTTTGTGTTTGTGGCCTGAAACTTTGTTTAGGCTCTTGCCTGGACTGCAATACATCAGCGGAAGGAGATTTTCCGGCTTTTGCGCAACTACTTTGAGGAAAATCGTGCCGGGGCATATAGAAAAAAACTTGTTTTTTTATTTTATGCATTGTTGGTGAAAAAGAGAAGCCTTTGGCAAGTAAGAAAGATGAAATTGCTGTTTTTTTTATATAAAAAATAGATTTGTGTACAATTGTACTATAGAACTGTATGAAAGTGCAACTGAAAACAGGGAAAACACTATAAATTTGCAATCGGAAAAAAGAAAAACAAGCTCCAGAAAACGAATGCTCCGGTTTTATTTGTATAAAAAAGGTCAGTCGGTTTCTGAACGGAAAACAGGTCGCGAAGAGATTTTGCCACAAATGCCGTTTTTATGAGCTACTGCATATAATGAGCCGAGAGCTCTGTTGCTATTATTATATCGTGAATCGTTTTTTAGATTCATTGTGATAGGGATAAAACATTCTGATAAACTGTAGATTTTTTGTAGCGGGTGATGACGTGATGTCATCACCCGTTGCCGTTGTGTAGGGCAGGTATGGTTTTATGGCAGTTCGTCCCCAAATAAGCCGTTGTGGAAATCAAATCGTAGCGTTTGGGAAACTGCTTTTTGCCGGAGTTAATGAATTCGTGGCGGAATAACGGCATGAAGTTGTATGCCATGACTATAAAACTTCCATATTGGCGTTTATCAATCTGATTCCGCCAGTGAGTTGAAGGCTCTGCATTTATAGGAACCCTTTTCTTATTCTATTCCATTAAATACACGTTTATAAAATCTCCAGTTCTTTCCATTTTCGTAAAGATGGGAAAGAACTGGAGATTTTTTCTATCTTCCGTTTTTTTATCAGAAACGTGAGTTCGGTATGATTATTTATCCCCGGGCAGAGGTCCTTGTATGCTATTGCCGCATCACGTTTTCACAATCCTACTGACAGAAAATTCTAAAGTACTGATAGAAATTTCTGTCAGTACTTTAGTTTTTACGAAAGTACTGACTGTTTTTCTCCTGAAATTCCGGTAATACGTGTCTCCTTGTAGCAGTTATACCGAACTCACGTTCGTGTTACGTTTTTTTTACTGAAACTCTCTGCATCCGGCCAACAGAAACGCCGGACACGGGCACAGAAGGGCACAGCCGGTCCCGGCCCTGCTCAACGCGCTCCGCGCAGCCCCGTCCGCCTATCTTCTGTTCTTCGGAAACCTGTTTTTCATTTCCCGGAACTTCTTTTCCAGGTTGCATTCCGTTGCAAAAATAAGATTTTCTGCCGATTCCTTCTTCCTTATCCCTGCAAAAAACCACCGACGGCTACTCCATCGTCACCGGGGTCAGACTGACAGAGGCCAGATCGGCCGCACCGCCTTCCGGCTGCGTCACGGTCAGCGTGTGCCGGCCGGGACTGTCGAAACGTATCCATCCCAACGGCCGGTTACAAAAGAGCGATGCCACTCCCTGCTGGTTCTGCACCATCTTTCCTTCATCCGTTTCCACGCGCCACACCTTGCGGCCCTCTCCTCTGGCCGTCACTTCCAGCTGATAAGTTCCGGGACGGTTCACATCCACCGTAAAGACCAGACGGCCGCCTTCGTGCAGATTGTCCGTACAATAGCGGTGCTTCCACTCGCCGAACTTTTCCATCCAACTGGCCTTCCTGACGCGGCAGTCCCTGGCTTCGGCAAACTTGACGGAAAGTTCCTGCAATCCCCATTCCGGGTCGAGCCCCTGCACCGTTTCCACACGGATGTCGTCTCCGTCGAGCTGCAGTTCAATCACGCTGACCAGCGTTTCATCAGGACGTTCCGGAAGTGAAAGGCAGGTCCAGCCCGCTTCCTGTGTGCAATGCAGGCGCTTGCGCTTGTCCCCCTTCAGCAGCGCCGCCTTTCGGACAGGCGTTTGCAAACCGGGCAGGAACAGCTTTCCCGAACGCGGCCATTCATATACACAGAGATACAGCCGGTTGCCCTGACGTGTCACGTCTCCCCACGGCAAGGCATGGCCCCAGGGCGACGGCGACGCGCCGTAGACCACCTGCGGATAACGTTTCAGCCACCGGCCCGAAGCCCGAAGCGAAGCCGCCGCAAACTCGGGTATATCCCCCTTGCCGTCGGGCCCGACATTCATCATGTAAGTGCCGCCGCGGGCCACGGTCGACACCAGGTTCTTCAAAATCTGCTGCGGACTTTTCCAGTTCTGGTCATACCAGGCATATCCCCAGGCATCGTTCGTCACGTCCACACTTTCCCACAATCCGTCGATATTCTCCAGCGGAACCTCCATGTCGCCCAGCGTCAGGTAGTCGCCCAGGCCATAGCCTACCCGCCCCGACACCAGCGCTCCGGGCTGGTTGCGGCGCACCACTTCCACCAGCTGGCGGGCATACTTCTCAGGCATCCCGCCGGGAGTGTCGAACCAAATCAGCTCGATATCACCGTAATTCCGCGTGATTTCCTCCACCTGCGGCAGACATTTGTCCCGGAAGTAATCATCAAAAGTCCGGGCATTCCCGTCCTCATCCACGGTTGGGCCGCCCGAGCCGCCGGGCGCAGTCCAGTCCTGATTGTGCGAATAATAGAATCCGAATCCCAGTCCGTGTTTGCGGCAGGCCTCTGCCAGTTCCTTCATCGGGTCGCGGCCGAAAGGCGTAGCTTTCACTATGTTAAACGGGTTGCACTTCGAGTCATACATGGCAAATCCATCATGGTGCTTGCTCGTTATCACAATATATTTCATGCCGGCCTCCTTGGCCAGGCGGGCCACGGCATCGGCATCAAAATGCTCAGGATTGAACGTAGAGGCGGTAGCCATATATTCCTTCGGATCGGCACCGGCCATACCCTCGTTCATCATCCATTCGCCAATGCCGTAATACGTTTTGCCGTGCCACCGGTTACCCAGTTGCGAGTAAAGTCCCCAGTGAATGAACATGGCATAATTTCCCCATTCGAACAAATGGCCGCGGTCGGCGGACTGCCGGTTGCCGGAACGCTGCCGGTCCGTCCCCCACATTTCGTCCATTCCCTGCCGTTTGCGGGCCGGCACCACACTGTCGGACTCCGCCGCACTCACCCTCGTGGCAACGGCAGACAACTGCTCCGCACGCACAGCACGCTCTCCCACACAACCGGGCGAAGAGGGCTGCAGTCCACAATCGCAGTCGGCCGGCTGCGCGCCGGATGCCTCGTCCTCACAGACAAAAGGCCACTCACTCATTTGGCCATAAGGCCCGGAACCCATCCCGGCAATCTCACTGCCTGCAAGGCACACCCCATTCTGCGCCCATAACGGCACACCACTGCAACAACAGGCCCACACCAGCCCCATTGCCATTTTTCCAGCTATTTTCTTCATGACATTTATGGATAATACGGATAGACATATTCGTTTTTCATAGTTGAAAGGCACGCCACCGGCACGGCTCAAAGAGCCGCCTGCGCACCGCCCGTCACCTCATGCAGACAGAACGGTGACAAGCTTTGCAAACTTACTAAAAAACTATGGAACGGCCCTGCGAAACAAGCAAAATGATATCAGGTTTCCCAACAGCATCGCTCCCATAATACAACTTGAATCCGATGGATTCAGGAACAATAACCCACAGGCAGAATTAACCCAAATCGGTCATTAGAGATATCCGTGCCAATATTTCTAATGACCGATTGGGGTTTAATGAACTCCTATATGCGTATAGAACCTTTTTGCCAGTTCATATTTGTTCCAACAAAAAAATTATCCAAATTGTTTTAAAATAAACAATAATATACTATCTTTGCGAATGTACTTATTACCTTTCCATTTAAATCTAACTATGTAAATTTGGAGATGAACTTGTTGGGGTAGAACGTAAATGAAATCTGAGACTGTAATATCTTTGAATATTTCATCGGCAGACAATACTCTATTAAGGTACTTTTTACAAATAAGCCTGAATTCTTTAAAAATTATTTTTTCTCGTTCATTCTTCCGAATAGACACTAATTGTATAATATGCCAACCAAGAAAACACCAAATCTATTCGCTTATTTTTCACAGATAGTAGTGATATGCTTTTGTTGCCTATTGTGCTGTGTACAAACTATGCATGCTGCTGAAAAAGAGAACTTATCAAAAGCAATAGTTACCTCAAAAAGTAAATTGAATATGCGTTCTGGTCCCGGTCAGAACTATGAAGTCATTACGCAGCTACAACCTTCAGAAGTAGTGACAGTTATGGATTCTGCTTATGTGCCTCAAGGTTGGATTCAAGTATGTTTACAATCGGGTACGGAAGGATATGTGTCTTCGTCTTATCTGAAAAATTATTCGAAACCTATCGACGAAGTTTCAGATAAATATTATGATGACTTAATCTCAGTTCCATCATTTGCATCTTGGCATGTTTCCTTTTATTTATGGCTTTTCAGTTTGGAAAAGGTAACAGCTCTTTTGATTCTTCTAGGTATTGCAACTATTCAGATATCAGTTATATTATGGCTTCGTAGGTTTTATACGAGAAGCATATCACCTTCAGCATTTCCTGCATATCTATTTACTTTTGCAGGTTGTCTGCTCACTCTTCCTGGTTTATTTGTTTACCGATATACACATTTAAGAGAAGAATGGGGAATAGTGCTTTATTTATTGATGTTACTCAGCACAGGTTGTCTCATGCTCCATGCAGCATGGCGAGTAAAATTATGTGGTATGTATAGAGGTGTACGTCGTTTGGACAATTCTCCTCATTACCCAATAGGTCGTTGGATGAGTAATATTCTGTGGTTCTTATTACTAATTCCTTTTGCCAAAGTATGGTGGAACTTCTGCGATCCTATGTGGGGCAGCAATGTACCCGATGTAGACAATAGCTTTGGCAGTATGATAATTACGATGTTAATAATGGGAACAATTAATTATGTAATTGTTCGCTGGATATGGCCTCATATAATTGTTCGTTTCTTATTTCAAATGGCCAATCAAGGTATTGTACATATCATGTCTTTTATTTTATGCTATGGAATATTGTGCTTCGACTATAATGTTTTAGACCGTAATTTTAATGGATTTATATTCTTTTTTTCTCTCTGCGCTTTTCTACCTGTCATAATAATGACTTTGAGTTATGCCTGGCTCTCTATAACCGAGCATCGTTGTGCCAACTGCCATAGTTACTGCACAAAACAAACTGGTTTTAGTGATTTAGGTTATGAATATCGAACGGATACTGATTGGGAGGATATGGACAACTCCAAAATCAAGCCTCATATTCATGGAGCTTTTGTAGCAGATGCTAAAAAACAAGTACTCACTGTCAAGAAAGTAAACAAATGGAAGACACATCACACGTGTTATAACTGTAGCAATCAATGGGACATCGAAGGGGAAATGGAGACGGGACGTTCCAAACAGGTTTTAAAAAAGAAGTGGACAGAATATTATTAATGCAGTTCGCTATTTTTGAAAATTTTATTCTTCACAAAAAGAAAACTTCAAAACCACATTAAATTCAACCAGCATCAAGCATAACGCATTCCTCCGCGAAGAAGACGGCGAGTAAGCTCCCCTGAAGCCGGAGAAGGAGGCGCAACAGGACGAAAGGAAAGAAAAAAGCACTTGCGGGACGCAGGAAGGACCTTTCTTCCGCATAAAAAACTAACTTTGCAGTCCGTAAGAAAATCAAGACACACATGACAACGCTGGAAATTTGGATTTTGGCCGTGGGACTTGCCATGGACTGCTTCGCCGTGGCGCTGACCAGCGGCATCATCCTGAAACGCTTCAAGTGGAAAACCATGCTGACGATGGCGCTCGCCTTCGGCTTCTTCCAAGGGTTCAATCCGTTCATCGGATGGATAGGAGCGAAATATTTCCGGCATTTCATCGAACACATTGACCACTGGATTGCCTTCGGCATCCTGGCTTTTCTAGGCACCAAAATGATTATCGAATCCTTCAAGAAGGAGGAGGACCGGCATTTCAATCCCGAGCGTCTGAAGGTCATCCTGACCCTGGCCATCGCCACCAGCATCGACGCTCTGGCCGTCGGTATCTCGTTTGCCTGCATCGGTATGACGGAGTTCTCCGAAATTCTGAATTCCCTGCTGATTATCGGCTGGGTTTCCTTCCTGCTGACCCTCGTCGGGCTCACGGCCGGCATCAAGTGCGGAAAAGCCATTGCCCGGAAAGTCAGGGCCGACCTGCTGGGCGGCATCATCCTCATCGCCATCGGTGTCAAGGTGCTCATCGAGCATCTCAACGCATAGCCCTGCCCCGTCGCGCCGGACGGCCGTCCGGTCCGGCGGAACGGTCGCCCCCGGAAGCCGGAAACGCGACGGCACAGGCCGCTCAAAAAACACTCAGTACTTTAGAAAAAACAGTCAGTACTTTTGTTTTTTCTATCCTTACTTTAGAAATTTCTGTCCTTACTTTCGTAAACACCTCTTTCTCCGCCCCTTTTTTGCGGTGCCCCGTCCACACGTCCGCGGTGCCGCGCCCTTCCCGGTTTCTCTTCACCCCATGCGGCCGGAACGGGATTTCTCTGGAAAAACGGGCCTGCGCCCGGCACGCCAATTGACAAAAATTATTACCTTTGCGGGGAGCGGCCGCCGCGACGGGGATGCCCCGGGAGGGGAAAGTACCGGTTTTGCCCGGTTCCGGCACGGCCTTCGCTCACTCAGAAGCAGAAAACAAACCATGAAAAACAGTAACAGCCTTATGAACTCCCTTCCCCTGCCGGCCGCCGCCGGCTCCCACCGCGTCCGCCCCACGGCCCCGCGCCGCAGCTTTTTCACCCGCCTGTGCCGCATCGGCCTCGCCGCCGGCCTGCTCCTGACGGGCATCACGGTCGGCCGCGCCGACTCCACCCTGCCTTCCGGCCTGTGTGCCGACGGCAAGAAAACCACCGAGGGCGTGGACTGGCGGCAATTTCTCTCGCGCCACGACCTGCAATGGGACACCCTGACGGCCGACCCCGTGAAGCGCTCCATGGACAACCATCTGCGCACGGGCTACTATGACGGCGCCATCATGGGCAACGGCCTCATCGGCACGAATCTCTACAAGCTGGAAAAGAACACCTACCGCCTCAACGTGGGCCGTAGCGACGTGACCGAGGCCCGCTCGCCCTACAGCCTGTTCAACTCGGCCCGCCTGCCCATCGGCTACTTCACCCTGCGCACGTGCGGCGAGGTGAACGGCGAGCAGATGCGGCTCTCCATCTACGACGCCATCACCCGGGGCACCTTCACCACCACGCGGGGAGCGCTGCACTTCCAGACCTACGTGCACGCCCGCCGCGACATCATCGTCTTCGAAACCGAGGCGGAGGGCGGCGAAACCGGCTTCACCTGGGACTTCGTGCCACAACAGGCCATCAGTCCGCGCTACTGCATGAACGGCACGGCGCCCGAGGGCTACCTCAACCACCGCAAGGAATCGAATCCCCGGCCCGTGCGGAAAGAGGCCGACGGCTTGCAACTGCTGGTGCAGCCGCTGGCCACCGACACCACCTTCCGCCACATCGCCCGCGTCTATGCCGTAGCCTGGAAGGAAGTTCGACAGGGTAACCGGCGCCGCATCGTAGCCACGGTGGCACAGGAAAAGGACGAGGGCACGGCCGTGCAGGCCGCCCGCAGGCTCATCGACGAGGCCCTGGAGCAACCGGCCGCCGCGCTCGAAAAGAGCCACCGCGAATGGTGGAACGCCTTCTACCGCAAGGCGGCCTATCTCACCTTCCCCGACCCTGCCATCGAAAAGTTCTACTGGATGCAATACTACAAGTTCGCCTCGACCGCACGGCCGGGAAAACCGGTGGTCGACCTGCAGGGCGTATGGCCCACCTGGGACACGCCGTGGACGGCCATCTGGCTGAACCTCAACGTGCAGCTCACCTATTCCTGGCAGGTGAAGGCCAACCTCGGCGAACTGGCGCAACCGCTGTGGGACGCGCTCTGGAACCACCGCGACAACCTGCGCCGCAACGTCACCGACATTGCCGGACAGGAAGACTGGACCGACGCCGCCTGCCTGCCCCGAACGGCGACCTACGACCTGCATGCACCGCTGGACCCGAAACAGACCGTCGAGTCCAACCAGTATGAGGCGGGCAACCTCACCTGGACGCTCTTCTACTACTGGCAGCACTGCCAGGCCTATGGCGACACGCTCCAGCTCACCCGGCGGCTCTTCCCCCTGCTCAAGTCGGCCGTCAACCTGTTCTTCCACATCCGCACCACCGAAAACGGACGCTACGGACTGCCGCCGACGGCATCGCCCGAATACATCAGCAAGAACATCGGGCCCAACACCAACTACGACCTGGCCAACCTGCGCTGGGGACTGCAGACGCTCATCGACATCGACCGCACCTGTGGCCTCAACGACCCGATGCTGCCCCGCTGGAAGGACTTTCTCGACCGTCTCGTCGACTTCCCCTATGACGAAAAGACGGGCTACAAGGTGAGCGACCGCTATGCGTTCACCGCCACCTCCCACCGCCACTATTCGCACCTCTTCATGATTTACCCCTACCACCTGCTCGACTGGGACCACCCCACCGACGGGCCGCGGATGCGCCTCAGCGTGGACCGCTGGCAGGGCAACCAGGGATATTCGCGCACGGGAAAGGCCGCCATGCTGGCCAGCCGGGGCGACGGCGACGGCGCGCTCGCCCAGCTCCGCGTCTTCTTCAGCCGCTACCTGAAGCCCAACACGCTCTATGCCGAAACCGGCCCCTGCATCGAAACACCGATGGCAGCCGTCGCCTCCCTCCACGAACTCTACCTGCAGGACTGGGGCGACCGCATCCGGGTGTTCTACGGACTCCCCACGACATGGACCGACGCTTCCTTCGTCAACATGCGGGCCAAGGGGGCCTTCCTCGTGAGCGCCCTGCGCCGCAACGGACGCACGGAATGGATACAAGTGGAAAGCGAAAAGGGCGGACGCTGCCGCCTGCAAACGGGCATCCCGGCGAGCCGGCTGCGCGTGCGCGACGGGCAGGGCCGCCTGAAGCAGGTGGCCGTTGTCGACGCCGCCAGCGGCACCGTGGAAATGCCGACCCGCGCCGCGGAAGTCGTCCTGCTGGAAGACACTGCCGCCCGCTGAGCACAATAGAGCCTCCGCCGGGCACCACACACGGCCGCCCGCCGTTTCTCCCTCACACGGCATCGGCCGGGGGAAACGGCGGGCGGCATCGTTTTCTGCCATACGTCAGTGGCGCGGCGGGCGGAACGCCGGAGGGCGGTCAGCGCCTCTTCCGGAAGAAGGACTTCACCACCTCGCTCCTGACCGACCTCCAGCCCGGCATAAGCTTGAGCTGCCGGCGCACGGGAGCATCATAGAGCAGGAACAGCAGGAGCAGGAACACACAGGCATAGGCTGTCCAGCCATAGAGCTGCTTGATGCTGATTTCCATGACCGACGACATGAAGGCCTCCATATGGCGGTCCGCCGGGAAGGGCAGGACGGCGGCCGACACGCCGTCGAGTGCCGCCCCGTAGCGGGCCATGTTGTCGGCCACGTAATAGGACAGTCCCTGCGTGTAGAGCGCCGAGCCCATCACGCCGCCCATGACCATGTGCAGCATGTTGAAGACACTCAGCGCCTGAAAGAAGTGCTGGAAAGTCATGATTTCCTCCAGGCAGACCATGAACGTGGCACTCAGCACGGCATAGGCAAAACCGCGGCACACCACGGGAAAATACATCTGCCACACCGGTATGTCGGAGGACACCATGAAATAAAAGCCCAGCAGATAGCCCAGCAAGGCCACCACCCCGACGATGACAAGACGCAGGAAACTGAAACGCCGGACGTGCATCCACCAGTAAGAGAAGAGGCATCCGGCCAGCACACCGGCCAGCACAAACCAGTCGGACCGCACACTGACCATTTCCTCATAGTGCATCACCTCGCCGTTGAAGATTTCCTCCAGCACATGTTCGGTGCTCAGAAATCCTTCCACCAGCGTAATGAGCAGCAACAGAGGCAACAGGTTCCGGTAAGTCCACATCTTCGGCTCGATATAGGGATGGCGGATGGTCAGCATGCGCCACACGCAGAGCGCCAGCGTCAGCAGAATGGCGAAGGCCAGCAGACGCATCACCGGACTGTTCCACCAGTCATACCAGTCGCCATAGTTGAAAAAATAGGCCACCTCAAGCAGCCAGGCGGCCCAAAGGACGGCGCCCAGCCAGTCGACACCGAGCAAGGGCGTCTTCTTGATGATGCGGAAATGGCGCGTGCAGAGCACGAGCACCAGCAGGTTCAGCATCATCACCCCGCTCATGACGTAGTGCATATAGGTCCAGTGGTAGTGATACATCAGCCAGGTGGCCAGGAGGTCCGACAGCTGCATGCTGCCCAGGATGACGATGTGCAGCAGAGGGAAGAACACGGTGAAGTCGCGCTTCGGCGTCATCCACAGCTGGATGTTTGACATACACTCAAACGTGCCCTGAATCTTGCAGATGCCCTCCACGAAGCAGACGGCCCACAGCAGGGGGAGTGTGCGGATGTGGGGCGCCGCCAGGTTGCAGGCCACCACGCCGGCGGAGGCCCATATCAGCAGCGTCTTGTTGGTAAAGCGGAACTTCATGCGGAAAAGCAGCGGGAAATAGACAGCCATGCCCGCCAGGTTGGCATAGAGGCACATCTGCAGGTCCTCGCGCATCCAGGCAGTCTCCCCCACCATCTGATTCAGGTTTCCCAGATACAATCCGCCGGAAAACTGGAACGTGAAGGCCATGACGACATACAGCCACGGCTGCAGCCGCCGCGGGACAAATGTCCGGAACATGGGCATCATGAACGGCCCATTCAGTGCAGGAGCTCCCATATCAGTACTTCACTTTGCATTCCACATTGAAGCCGGCCCGCAACAGACGGGTCTTTTCCGCATCATTGCCCTCAAGACGGATGCGCACGGGAACGCGCTGCTCCACCTTCACAAAGTTGCCGGTGGCGTTGTCCTGCGGCAGCAGCGAGAATGCGGCGCCCGTGGCGTCGGACAGCGCCTCGACCACTCCTCTGTAGGTAACGCCCGGCACGGCGTCGGCCGTAAACGTGACTTCGGCACCCTCCCGGATGTTGGCCAACTGGGTTTCACGATAATTGGCAACCACCCACAAGTCGCTGCCGTCGACAATCTCCACCAACGTCTGCCCGGGCTGCACCAGCTGTCCCTCATGAACGCCCTTGCGGCCGGTCACTCCGTCGCAGGTGGCCACAATCACCGTATAGGAAAGGTTCAGACGGGCCAGCTCCACCGCGGCCTCGGCCAGGCGCACCGCCGCCTCGTTCTGCCCCAGCCGGCGGGTTTGCTCCTCGCGGATGAGCTGTGTGGAGCGGCGGCCGCGGGTCACCTGCTCATAGCGCGCCCGTGCCGCCTCACAGGCCGTCTTCACGTTGTCATACTGCTGGCGCGTCACGGCATCCTGCTCCAGGAGCTTCGCATAGCGGTTCAGCTCCTTCTCGGCATTCTCCTTCTGCACGCGCGCCTCCTCAATGGTGGCATCGCTCACGCGCAGATTGTTCTCTGCCGTGGCAATGCCCGCGCTCGTCACCTGCTGTCCCGACAGTGCATTGGCCAGGTCGGCCTCGGCCTGCGCCAGGCGCAGGCGGAACTCAGTGTCCTCAATGACGAGCAGCGTATCGCCCTTGTGCACGGGCTGGTATTCCTCGAAACAGATTTTCCTGATGAAGCCGGCCACCCGCGTATTCACGGGAGTGATGTGCTGCCTCACCTGGGCGTTGTCCGTATATTCCACATTGCCCAGGTGCACAAAGCGCGACACCACATAGACCAGCCCGCCGGCCAGCAGACACACGACCACTGCGTTATGAATCATCTTCTTCGTTTTCCTTGTTGCCATAGTCTTCCTGATTTTTGTTTGTTCCTGATTTCTTATAATGTGTGCGTAATATATTTCATCTTATAGTAATTGTAAATCACCTGGATGCGTGCATTCACCAGAGCGAGGTCGGCGCTCAGCTTCATATTGCTGGCGTCGAGCATATCCGTCAGTAGCGCCATTTCGTTCTGATAGCGGTTGCTCGTCACGCTGTAATTCTCGTCGGCCAGGCGCACGCTGTTCTCCTGCGTCTTCAGTTCGGTAAAGGAAGTCACGAAGTCGGTATATCCGGCCTGCACCGCCTGCTCTATCTGCTCCTGCGCCAGTTCATACTGCTCGCGGGCGCGTGTCACGTCCAGTCGTGCCTGCTTCAGTTTCCGGTTGTTCTTGAACAGAGAGGAAAGGCTGTACTTGACGCCCACCCCGACAAACCAGTAGTTGAAATTGTTGTCCAACACCGGCACCTCAATGGTAATCGGCCCGTCCAGATGCTCCTCGGCCACCAGCACCACGTGGGGCAGGCGCTCCGAACGCTCCCGGCGCACCTGCTGCTCCTTCATGCGGATGGCAATCTGCGACTGCTGCAGGCCGATATGGTTGCCCGTCGCCGTCTCCTGCCATCCTTTTTCCGAGAGGACGGCAACCCGACGGTCCAGCAGGGTCGTGTCCGGCAGAATCCGGGTGGCCTCGGGCAGATGCAGCGTTGTCACCAGCTGATGGTTGATAATGTCACGCCGGTCCTCCACCTGCACCAGCTGCAGGCGGATTTGTTCCCGCTGGAGTTCGTAGCGGGTGATGTCGTTCTTCAGCACCGTGCCCTGTTCCCGGCGGGCCACCATGTTCTCCAATATCCGTTCGGTCAGTTCCAAATTTCTGCGCAACACCTGCAACTGATTGTCCAGCTTGTAAAGGTCCAGATAGTTGCCGACCAGCAGGAAGCGGATTTCCTGGATATTCTTCTTCCAGTCCATCTCCGCCAGCTGCCGGCTCAGTTCGGCCTGGCGGATGCCGCTGCTCAGGGCGCCGCCGGAATAAACCACCCACTGGGCCTCCAGGGCAAAATTGTTTCCAAAGTGCGGCATCGCTACGTCCCTGGCATGGCTGAAGTCGCGGTCCCACAGCTTTCCGTTGCCCAGATAGCTGCCCGTCAGCGACACCTCCACGTCGGGCAGCCGCTGCGCCCTGGCCGCCTTCACAGCCTCATCGGCCGCGTCGCGCCCCGTGCGGTAGGATTGGATACTCTTACTCTCTTCGTCGGCCAGACGAAACATCTCGTCTATGCCCAGAACACGCGTCTGGGCATAGAGACACTGGCTGCATAGCGTTACGAGCGATAACACTATGAGCCCCTTCTTCTTGTTGCTCATAAATGATGGGTTACTGTTGTATTTGAATAAGTCGGATGAAACGGAAAAAAGGAAAGGTAAAGGTCAAATCAGAAAGCCGACACCCCACGCATGGAAGTCGTGAATCTTATTCTTATAACCGACAATATTAAAACCTTTACATTTCATACAATCAATGCTTCTTGCTTTATTCGCACGGCAAAATTAGTAAAAAAACAAACATATACGTACACTCTACACGCCTCAACTTTATAATTTATTAACAGTTAAAAGACTGTTTCCAGAACTATTTCCCGCTCCGGGCACCCTGCAGCCATCCGGATGCCGGTTGATGCCCGCCCCTTTCCTGCGGCCTGCACGCTGCCGCACATTCTGCGTCCCGTTCCAGCCGGAGCGGAGCCGTTTCAAAGATTTTCCGTAATTTTGCACCCCGAAAAATCCGGTCTTCCCCACAGGGAAACCCAAATCCTGCCGGCAATGAAGCTGCCGGCCGCCGGAAGGGACAGGACCGACCGGGACAAAATCCGCGCCGGATGCCCTCATGCCCGCCCGGACAGAGCGGCAAGGCTGCAGACAGCCAGGGGGACGCTCCCCCGTGCGCAGGAACCGGAGAAACACGGGAACGACTCCGCCCCACAACCCGACACTTATACCAATCAACCATAACACCATGAAAAAAAGTCTCATTGCATTGGCGTTCGGAACGCTGGCACTCGGAATGGCCGAGTTTGCCATGATGGGCATACTGCCCTATGTCGCCGCCGACTTCGGCATCAGCATCGCCAGGGCCGGCCATCTCATCTCAGCCTACGCGCTGGGCGTGTGTTTCGGAGCCCCCATCCTGGTCCTGGCCCGGAAAAAGCCGCTCAAGCAGCTGCTGATGGTGCTGGTTTCGCTCATCATCATCGGTAATCTGTCGGCTTCCTTTTCCCCCAACTACTGGGTGATGCTGGTTGGCCGCTTCGTCTCCGGTCTGCCGCATGGAGCCTATTTCGGCGTGGCCTCCATCGTGGCCTCACGGCTTGCCGACAAGGGCAAGAGTTCGGAAGCCGTTTCCATCATGATAGCCGGCATGACGGTGGCCAACCTCTTCGGCGTACCGCTCGGCACCTCGCTGAGCCATCTCATCTCCTGGCGCATCACCTTCCTCTTCGTCGGCATCTGGAGCATCATCGTGTTCTACTACATCTGGCGGTGGGTGCCCACGGTGGAAGGGTTGCAGGACGTGGGCTTCAAGGGGCAGTTCCGCTTCCTGCGCCATCCGGCCCCCTGGCTGATTCTGGGCGCTACGGCGCTGGGCAACGGCGGCGTATTCTGCTGGTACAGCTACATCAGTCCGCTGCTGACCCAGGTGTCCGGCTTTGCCGAAAGCAGCATGACGGCCCTGATGGTGCTGGCCGGATTCGGCATGGTGGTGGGCAACCTCGCCAGCGGACGCCTGTCCGACCGCTACACACCAGGACGCATCCTGATGGTGGCGCAGGGCGGCATCTGCCTGGTGCTGCTGGCCATCTTCTTCCTCTCGCCCTCCCCCTGGCTGTCCGTTTCGCTCATGTTCCTCTGCACCATGGGCCTCTTTGCCGTTTCCAGTCCCGAGCAGTTGCTGATTATCCGCGTGGCGCCGGGCGGAGAAATGCTGGGCGGAGCCTGCATACAGATAGCCTTCAACCTCGGCAACGCAATCGGAGCCTACGCCGGCGGACTGGCCGTAGCCCGGGGATTCCAGTATGCCGCCCTGGCCGGAGTGCCCTTCACCCTGGTGGGATTCATCCTGGCCGTCATCTTCTACAGGCGCTATCAGGCCAGATACGAAATCAGATAAAGACATTACGCGGCCGGCACCGCCGGATGCCAGCCCACCCGCCCCGGAGACGGAGCAGGGCTATTCCAAAGATTTTCCGTAATTTTGCATCCCGAAAACCCATAACCATCCCGTACAAACGCGAAAAGAGACATGAAACTCCCACGGCCCTACCTCACCCTGCTCTCGCTCGGACTCCCCATCGTCATCGGACAAATCGGCGTCATCGTCCTCGGCTTTGCCGACACGCTGATGATTGGCCACCACAGCACCACCGAACTGGCGGCTGCCAGCTTCGTGAACAACATGTTCAACCTGGCCATCATCTTCAGCACCGGCTTCTCCTACGGGCTCACCCCCATCGTGGGCAGCCTCTTCGGGCAGGGACGCCACCCCGAAGCCGGTGAGGCCCTGCGCAACAGCCTCGCCGCCAACACCCTCATGGCCCTGCTCGTGTGCCTCGTCATGGGCACGCTCTACCTCAACCTCGACCGCATGGGACAGCCCGAAGAACTGCTGCCCTACATCCGCCCCTACTTCCTCGTGCTCCTGGCCTCGCTCCCCTTCGTGCTCTGGTTCAATGGCTTCAAGCAGTTCACCGACGGCATCACCGACACCAAGGTGTCCATGTGGATACTCCTCTCGGGCAACGTGCTCAACATCGCGGGCAACTATCTCCTCATCTACGGCCGCCTGGGCCTGCCCGAAATGGGCATCACCGGCGCGGGAGTGGCCACCCTCACCTCGCGCATCCTCATGGTGGCGGCCTATCTTGCCCTTTTCTTCTTCACCCGCCGCTATACCGTCTACCGCCGGGGATTCCTCACCGGCCGCATCAACCGGCGCGACTTCGCACAGCTCAACCGCCTGGGCTGGCCCATCGCCGGACAGATGGGCATGGAAACCGCCTCGTTCAGCTTCAGCGCCATCATGATAGGCTGGCTCGGCAGCCTGCAGCTGGCCAGCTACCAGATTATGATGTCCGTTTCGCAGGTATGCTTCATGATGTACTACGGCATGGGTGCCGCCGTAGCCGTGAGAATCAGCAATTTCCACGGCCAGAACGATTTGGAGAACGTGCGCCGCACCGCCCGCCACGGCTTCCACATCATGCTCGCCCTGCTGGTGCTCACCGGCATCCCCATCTTCCTGCTGCGCCACCACATCGGCTCGTGGTTCACCGACAGCGAGGCCGTCAGCCTCATGGTGGCACAGACCATCCTCCCCTTCCTGCTCTACCAGTTTGGCGACGCCCTGCAAATCAACTTCGCCAACGCCCTGCGCGGCATCGCCGACGTCAGACCCATGCTGCTCTACGCCTTCATCGCCTACTTCGTCATCTCCCTGCCCGCCGGCTACCTCTTCGGCTTCGTGCTCGACGGCGGCATCGTCGGCATCTGGCTCGCCTTCCCCTTCGGCCTCACCAGCGCCGGCATTATGTACTGGCTCCGCTTCCGCAAGAAGACGCGCGACAGGGCCTCCCTGCCGGCATAAACCGCAGGAAAAAGACAGCGACGCGGCGTGCGGGAAACGTCTCCCCGCATCCCGCGCCCCCTGAAATATCCGTAAAAAAAGGGACAGAAATCCGCAAAAAAACAGTCAGTACGATAGTTTTTTCTCTCAGTACTTTAGAAAAAACTATCCTTACTTTCGTTTCGCCTATGGCTCCACTTCGTCAAGGGCCGTCCTGAACGGGGGACGGGCAGGCTAACTTACCTCCTCCTAAACATCTGCTTTTCAAAAACAAAAAGGCTATAGCGGTTATAAAGTAATTCCACTATAGCCATTCAAAAGGCAGGACATGCAGACATTCACCCCTCTGCCACTGCCGTTGAAATTTATTCCGTGCATTTCTCTCTGTAAAAATCAAGTTTCCGTCGGCTCTTGTCTCAGTGCGTAAAACCGGCAACAGAAGAGAAGGGGTTTTTCATAACTACCCGCAACAGACTTCCGCCTCTGCTCAGTTCTGCACCGGCAAGCGTTTCCACAGCCAGCGGGGAATGAGGCGCCAAAGGGCGACGAGCAGGCGGTAGCGGACATCGATAACAGCCACGCGCCGCTGCCGGCAGAGGGCACGCACGATGTGACGGGCCACAGTTTCGGGACGCATGAGGAGCGGATAGTGGCGGCCGTTGTTGAGGAGGTCGGTGGCCACGAAGCCGGGGCGGATGTCGGTGAAGACAAGGGGAAGATGCTCCAGATGGGCCAGCTGTTCGAGGGCGTCGATGTAGGTGTTCTGCATACGCTTGGTGGCCGAATAGGCGGGGGCGGCTCCCAGTCCCTTGGTGCCAGCTATGGAACTGATGACGGCCAGATGGCCATGCCCTTGACGGCGGAAATGGCGATAGGCCGCGGTGACCATGCGCACGAAGCCGGTGCCGTTGGTTTCGAGTGTCTCCGTCTCCACGTCGGCAGCCAGGGACGCGTTCTGCCGGCCGATGCCCGAGCTGTGCAGATAGAGGTCCATGCCGCCCATGCGGGCGATGAGTTGCTCCAGCTGGCCGTCGGCACCTTCCTGCCGCACGTCGATGGTGGCGGTAAACACACGGTCGGGCGCCAGCTGGCGCAAGGCTTCCAGACGGTCGGCACGGCGGCCGGCAAGGCCGAGGGTCCATCCCTCCTGAAGCAGCAGGAGGGCCACTTCGCGGCCCAGGCCGGAGGTGGCTCCCATGATGATGGCTTTCTTTGCTGTCACGGTTTTCTTCGTTTGAATTGTTTGGTATGTTCCGTCGCGATGTTCCCGCGGCCTTTCCCGTTGTCCCTCACCGGGCTTCACGTATCGGGGGAAAGAAGGGGGATGCACGGCCGGAGGAGCCTCACTTCCAGTCTGAAAGGCGGTAGGCGGCTTCGACGCGCTGCTCCACGCTGTCGGGCAGGGCCGCGAAGAAGTCGTAGCCGGTGATGCGCTCTACCTCGTCCACCGTGTTGACGTAGCTGTCGAGCCGGCGGTTGCCCGAAGTGTTCTTGAAGAGGAATCCGACGGCCCGCGGACGGCCTTCGGCCAGTCCGGCCAGCACTACCTTGAAAAAGGCGTCGGGCACCTGCACGCGGTGTTCCTTTCCGATGAAGCGGGGAGCGGCCTTGCCGTAGAACACGGGGCCGCAGGCTATGTAGACGGGGCCTCCCGTCTCTTCCACCCACCGGCGGCAGTTGTCCTCCAGTTCCTTCCAGTCACCGCGGTTCAGATTGTGGTGCTGGGGACAGATGTTCGTCATGTAAAAACTCTCGCGCATGGCTTGTGCGTCCCACTTGTTGTCGGCGGCGGGGCACATGTGCCCGCGGTCCCAGCCGGAATTGCTGTAGTCGAGGGTTTCGACGGCCTGCGCGGGCGGCAGGTCGGGGTCGGGATAGAAATGAGCGGCTCGGCTCACCCGGTCGGCCAGTTTCTCCGCGTTCAGTTCCCACGCCACCCAGTTGGGCACGCCCCGCTCTGCGTTGTAGGAGAGGGTGAACCCTTTCCGTTGCAGGATGTTTTCCGCCTCCGCGTCGCGGACGGCAGGCAATTCCAGGCGCCCGCCTTCTTCCGGCTGCAGGGCGGCCCACACTTCGCCTCCAGCATCGGCGGCATAGCCGGCGGCAGCCTCACCGGCCCGCTCCAGGGCATCGGCCGCCCGCTCCAGTTTCTTGCCGGCACTGGCGGAGAGTTCACGGACGGCCTCGTCGGCCAACTGCCGTACGTGCTCCTGTGCGGCCCGCCGGTCTTCGGCCGTGCAGGCGGTCAGGAACGTCAGGAACAACAGAGCCGGAAACAGGCATAAATGGCGGAAGATTTTCATCAGAAGGGAAAACTGGATTAAGGAATTATGCATGAAAGTGAGGCGGCAGACGGAATGCCTGCACCGGGAATCCGGCGGACCGGACACGTCGGATATCCGCAGCGAAGTTAACAAGAAAATCCGGAATACCGGAGGAAGGGACCGGCCGAAATCGGCAGACGGTGCCGCACGCCCGGACTCCACCGCAATCAATCCTTACCCGACCGCCCGCAACAGGGAAAAAAACACCGGCGGGAGACGATGCCGGAATCATGTCCGCACGTCTCCCGCCGGGATGCATGTTTCCGGCAGCCTCTGTGACGCGGCCTGCCGGAAAAAATCTGTCCTCTTATTTGCTGTGAGGGTTGGTGTTGGTATTGGTCAGCACGCTGCCCTGGTATTCTCCGGTGAGGGTCTTGAGGAATGCCGTGATGCGGGCCACTTCCTCATCGGTCAGCTTCTTGCCTACCTCATAGGTGGCCATGGAGCTGACAGCCTCTTCCAGCGTCTTGACCGTTCCGTCGTGATAGTAGGGCCAGGTCAGGGCGATGTTGCGCAGTCCGGGCACCTTGAAACGGTGACGGTCGCGTTCCTGTGCCGTTTCCTTGAAGCGTCCGTTGTCCTCGTTGGTCAGTTCGGTGCCGCGGTCGGCAAAGTAGTCCTTCCAGAGTCCCATGTACTCATAGGAGAGTCCGCCCAGATTCTCACCGGCATGGCAGGTGGCGCAGCTATAGTCCTTGAAGAGTTTGTAACCCTCCACTTCTTCGGCCGTGAGCGCGGTAGCGTCGCCCTTGAGATACTTGTCGAAACGGGAGTTGGGAGTGAGGAGCGTCATTTCAAACTCCTGGATGGCGTCGGTGATGTTGGCCTGGGTAAAGCCGTCGGGATAGGCTTTCACAAACTCCTCGCGGAAGGCCTTGTCGGCATTCAGCTTCTCACAGATTTCGTCGAACGACTGGCAAGCCATTTCAACGGGATTGAGCGGAGGACCGGCAGCCTGATCGGCCAGTGTGGCGGCGCGGCCGTCCCAGAACTGGACGAAGTTATAGTAGGCATTGAAAACGGTGGGAGCATTCACACCGCCCAACTGTCCGTTCACACCCTCGGAGAACTGCTTGTTGTCCACACCGCCGGTGGTGAGCCCGTGGCAACTGGCACAGGAAATGGTGTTGTCGACCGAAAGGCGGGGATCGTGGTAAAGCTTCTTGCCGAGCGCGGCTTTCAGCGAATCAACCGGCAGCGCATCGGCAATGGGGCGCACGGTTTCGTTGGCAAATTCGGCAGCAGCCAGCGAGTTGGGATAAGCTGCGGCACGATGGGCGGCAATGGCAGCCAGGGCCATTTCCTTTTCCGTTCCGGTGAGCGACGCTCCCCAGTGCACCAGATAATACTTGGCCATCGGCATGGTTTCGTCGAGAAGCACCTTCTCAATGCGGGCCAGGTCGACTTCCCCTACCTTTCCGCCCGAAGCCAGCGCCTTCATGGCCGGCTCCACGTCAAAGGAATGATAACCTCTGCGTGCATCATCCTGCACCAGGTCGCCCGCAATGGGGAAATTGGCATAGAACGGGAGGTCGGGGTTGCTGCTGTGGCAGTCCATACAGCCCGCGCTCTCAAGAATGGCACTCAGCTGCGCGTCACTCTCCATCTCGGCCGAAGGAGCCGTATTGACCAGCCGGTAGACCAGTGCCAGGACAGCTACTGCGGCCAAGGCCGCAATCAGAATCTTGGAACCTGTTTTCATACTGTTTTTCTTTTTTTGTGTGATTGAACAATTATGTTTTGAATGATTGGATTATCCATTAGCCGGAAAAAACAGCCGCGGCGGGCACACAGAAAACTGCGCCGCCCGACGGTCAGGAACGGTTGTACAAATGAACACTTTCCTGCGCGGCCGGCAGATAGTTGACGCCATACCAGCACATCTGCAAGGCCAGAAAAGAGACAATCAGCACGGCGTAGAGCACTTTCGGCCGCACCTTTCCCCTCAGCCGCAAATGGAGATAAAGCAGATAGCCGCCCCAGGTGACGGCAGCCCAGGTTTCCTTGGGGTCCCAGTTCCAGTAGTTGCCCCAGGCCGCCTTGGCCCACACCGCACCGGTGAGCATGCCGAACGTGAGCAGGGCCACTCCTGTGCGTACCAGACTGTCGGCCGTGGTGAGATAGCGCTCACGGTGGCGGAAGCATCCGGCCACGGCGATGATGAAGGCACAGCCCAGCACGGAATAGGAAAACATATAGACCGTGACGTGCGGAATGAACCAACCGCTCTGCAAGGCCGGCATCAGTGCCGCATCGTGTATTTCGGGCCGGAGCACATTGATGACCGAAAACACGGTCGAAACCAGCGTGGAGAAGGCCAGAATCCAGCGGTAGTCCCAGCGCAGATAGGTAATCAGTCCCGCCACGCCCAGAAAGAGCGAATACCAGAGCCGTGTCTCGCCCATGGTGCGCAGAGGCGGCCGCCCGAGAGTGCACCACAAGCCGGCCACAAAGGCGGCATAGACCACAATGCCGGCCAGGCTGAAGGCAACGGCCATCCGCCGGCTGCCCCGCGGCAAGAGCGCACTGGCTGCACCCGCCGCCCACAAGAGCGACGCCGCAGCAGCGAAATAGACGAATTGTCCCCATCCCACCATCATGCCGCGGTCCTCCTTTCTGCCGCACTGCGGCGCACCGGTCCTCCGGCCAGCAGGAGGGCGGCCCCGGCAAAGGCCATGACGATGCCGGCCTGCATCAGCCAGCGGGCAGGCTGATGCACTATCTGCAGGATGCAATAGCGCGGCTCCGCACTTTGCTGGTCGTATCCGCTCAGATAAACGTCCCTGCCGAAGGCAATGCCATAAGGCTCGTTCACGGCCAGGTGCATGCACACGGTGTCGGCACCCGGCACTGCGGCCAGCACCCGCGCCCGGTAGCTCATGGGCGTACCGTCGGGATAGGTTTCCTTTTCAAAATCAACGAGCCGGTAGCTTTCCTGCTGATAGACAGGTCGCGAGTCGCGGTCGTAGGACAGGCGGTTCCATCCGTCACGCTCCACCAGCAGGCGGGTGTCCTGTCCGTCGGCCGCACCCACAAAACCGGCAAAAAGCGCCAGCCACACACCGGCATGATTGAGCAGAAAGCGCCAGCGGTGCGGCCTCTTCGACAAGAAGCCCCGGAGCGTCACCAGTCCCAAATGGCTGAGCAGCAGCACCAGCATGATAACGAAAGGCCAGGACGACATGAAGTTGTAGCATCCCAGCATTCCGGCCACGCCGCCCCGAGCCGCCGCCTCGGACGGACGCAGCTGGGGAAACAGCCCGATGACGAGACAGCCGGCGACAAACAGCCCCAGACTCCACGCCGTGGCCTTGCCCGAAAGCAGGGCACCGACGAGCCACGACTGGCGCCGCTCACGATAGAGCACAACCAATGCCGCCACCCACAGGGCACCGAACAATCCACTCAAGGGAAACGAAAAGAACGAAACGGGAAAATTTCCGGCCACAGCCTGAACAGCTGTGCCGACTACCATCGGGACGATGAACAAAAGGGCAGTCCTGCTGGGCATATCTGTGATTTTATGCCGCAAAAATAAAGAAATTCATCAGACAGACCCTTTCGTTATTCTTCAAAACGGATAAAAACAGAAAAGCAAAAGGCAAAAAGGGCAGATATGCCAACCCGACTCTGCAAAAGCAAGCCCATCCGCACTACAACTGTCCGCTCTCGACCATGCGCACCACGCGCTCGGTAAAGAAATCGTCGCCTTCGGGGTCGTACTTTTTCGTCAAGCTGTGCCCGAAGCAAAAGGCTATGGCCTGATAGGCATTGGCCTTGAACGAACCGACGAAGGCCTTCGTGATGCTGTAGCCCGTCTGGTGGCACTCCCGGTCGATGAGCTTGATGAGCAACCGGCCTTGCGAACGGCTCATGCGCCGCAGCACGGGACTGTAGCGGCGCCGCAGCTCGTCCTCCATCTTTTCCAGATGCAAGGCCTTGGCCTCCTTCGTCGGCAAGAGTTCGAGCGTTTCATAGGTCTCGATGACAATCTGTTTGGCCAGTTTGGCCAGCGGTAATGTCTGCTTCACATTGGTCACAAGCCGGTTGTAGCGTTTCCTCTCGCGCTCGCTGCGGAGCACAAGCGGCGGATACTTCTGCAACTCGGGCAGAATGATGTGGGGGATGCTGTCGCCCTGATAAGCCACTTTGCCCACCTGCACCTGCAACGGCAGCGCCGGCGCATCGCCGCCGGCCGCAGGCGTATCCTCGTCGCCGGCCTCCTGGGCCTGCAACGCAATGGCCGGCAAGGCCATAAGAAAGAGCAATATGTAGCGGAACTTTTTCATACCGCAGCGAATTTAGCAAGAAATTTCAGAACCGTGCGTTATTATTCTTTAATTAGACAGTTGTGTCCGAAAAAATAACTTCCTTTGTATGTTAGGAAAAAAGGGCGGCCCAAAGCCGCACCTGCCTTTTCCGCATACACTTTTTCCATTCACAACATCCCGACTGTCATGACACGCAACAAACCCAGCAAGAGTCAGGGACGACTCACCAAAAAGAATATTCAGGAGCTGCTGCTCGACCTTTTCCATAACGAACCGGAAAAGGACTTTCCCCTCAAAGACATTTTCCGCATCATCCACGCCGCCAACCATCCCAGCAAGATGCTGACGCTCGACGTGCTCAACGAACTCGTGCTCGACGACTATGTGGCCACCGACGGCAAGGGCAACTACCGCCTGGCCATCCGCTCGCAGGTGATGGAAGGCACCTTCCAGCGCAAGCGCAACGGCCACAACGCCTTCATCCCCGACGACGGCGGCAAGAGCATCCTGGTGTGTGAGCGCAACTCACGCCACGCCCTCGACGGCGACCGCGTGCGCGTCACCATGATGGCCCGCCGGCCGGGACACACCCGCGAAGCCGAAGTCATCGAAATCATCCGCCGCGCCAAGGACACCTTCGTCGGTCTCCTGCAGGTGGAAAAGGGCTACGGCTTCCTCGTCACCGAAAGCCGCTCGCTGGCCACCGACATCTTCATCCCCAAGGACAAGCTCAAGGGCGGAAAGACGGGCGACAAGGCCGTGGTGAAAATCGTGGAATGGCCCGAAAAGTCGAAGAGCCCCATCGGAAAGGTGGTCGACATCCTGGGCCGGCAGGGAGAGAACAATGCCGAAATGCACGCCATCCTGGCCGAATTCGGACTACCCTACCACTATCCCAAGGCTGTGGAGGACGCTGCCGAGAAACTCGAGCCGGGCATCACGCCCGAAGAAATCGCACGCCGCGAGGACTTCCGCGACGTGCTCACCTTCACCATCGACCCGCACGACGCCAAGGACTTTGACGATGCCCTCTCCATCCGCCCGGCCGGCAACGGCCTGTGGGAAGTGGGCGTACACATTGCCGACGTGTCGCACTACGTGAAGGAAGGCGACATCATCGACCGCGAAGCGGAAAAACGCGCCACGAGCGTCTACCTCGTCGACCGCACCATCCCCATGCTGCCCGAACGGCTCTGCAACTTCATCTGCTCGCTCCGCCCCAACGAAGAAAAACTGGCCTACTCGGCCATCTTCATCATCAACGAAAAGGGCGAAACCGTGCGCTGGCACCTAGCCCACACCGTCATCCGCTCCGACCGCCGCTTCACCTACGAAGAAGTGCAGTATATCCTCGAACGCAACGGAGTGGCCTCGGAGGCCGACCTCCATCTGCCCGGCGAACATCCCGAACCGCTGCCCGCAGGCAGCCAGCCCGAAGGCGAGCATGCCGAAGCGCTCATCCGCCTCAACCACATTGCACGGCAACTGCGCGAAAAGCGCTTCAAGAACGGCTCCATCGGATTTGACCGGCCCGAAGTGCGCTTCGAAATCGACGACAAGGGAAAGCCCGTCTCCACTTACGTAAAAATCGCCAAGGATGCCAACAAACTGGTGGAGGAATTCATGCTCCTGGCCAACCGCAGCGTGGCCGAAATGGTGGGCAAGGTGCCCAAGAACCGGAAACCCAAGGTGCTGCCCTACCGTATCCACGACGTGCCCGACCCCGAAAAACTCGAAAAGCTCAGCGGATTCATCACGAAATTCGGCTACAAAATCCGCACCGAGGGCAGCAAGCTCGACGTGTCGCGCAGCCTCAACCGCCTGCTCGACGAGGTGAAGGGAAAGAAGGAGGAAGGCGTCATCGAACTCGTGGCCCTGCGCGCCATGATGAAGGCAAAATACAGCGTCCACAACATCGGACACTACGGCCTCATGTTCGACTACTACACCCATTTCACCTCCCCCATCCGCCGCTATCCCGACACCATGGTGCACCGCCTCCTGACCCGATACAGCGAAGGCGGCCGCTCGGTCAACGCCAACAAATATGAGGAGCTCTGCGAGCATGCCTCGGCCATGGAGCAGCTGGCTGCCAGTGCCGAACGTGCCAGCATCAAATACAAGCAGGTGGAATTCATGGCCGACCGCATCGGACAGGAGTTCAACGGCACCATCTCGGGCGTCACCGAATTCGGCCTCTACGTCGAACTCGACGACAACAAATGCGAAGGCATGATTCCGCTGCGCGAACTCATGGGCGACTACTACGAATTTGACGAACGGAACTACTGCCTCGTGGGCCGCCGCACCCACAAGTGCTACAATCTGGGCGACAAGCTCCGCATCCGCGTAGAGCGCGCCAACCTGGACCGCAAACAGCTCGACTTCTCACTCGTGGAGGAACTCGACAGTCCCACCCAGAAGGCGACCGATAAAAAGCAGAAAGACGGCAAGAAGTCCGTCAGCCGGAAGTCGAAGAATTTCAAGGATATCAAGAAATACAGGAAATAAAGACGGAACCGGCCCGTCACGACAAGCGGAACCCCCGGAAGCGCTGAGCCGTTTCCGGGGGTTCCGTTTGTTCACGTCAGTTCGGTCCAACTACGACAAAGAGACTAAAGAGATAAACGCACTGCCATAACTTTTTCACCGCAAAAAACAATCCTTACTTTCGTAAAAACTAAAGTACTGTTAGAAATTTCTGTCAGTACTTTAGTTTTTACGAAAGTAAGGACTGTGAAACCGTGATGCGGCAACAGCATTCAAAGCCCCTCTGCTGGGGATAAATCATTATGCCGGACTCACGTGTCTGTCATTTTTCCGGCTTCCGGCCCCGTCCGAAAAACAGAGGGTTACAGCCTTGTGTCCATCCATTGTCAGCGGGCCAGACCTTCGCCATAGGGATTACCGCCAAACGCCCATCCCAGGAAACCGGCCGGCAAGTCGCGCTGCTCTCCGCCGAAGCTGACGCGGAAAGCCCTCTCCAACCGGCAGTGAAGGCGGGTCATCTGTTTCTCACAGGGCTTCACCTTCAAGCGGTTGCCGTCACGCTCCACATGACAGTTGTAGCCCACCACCTGTCCGTCGGGACGCTCCACGACAAAAGCATTGGTCAGCATCGCCTCTCCCATGCACTTGAACAGTTCATGCACGTCGTTGTCTTGCGTATTCACCGTCTGCCAGTCGCTAATCATGTCGACATACTGTTCGCCGATGACATAATCGCGCGTATCATAAAGCTGCGGGTGCGGATTGCCGAAACTGAGCGAATCGGCCGTCACGTGCGTGTCGGCACTGCAAGCCTGTTTCACCTTGAGATAGGGGTCCACCACAAACGCCCAGCGCAAACGGCCCGTGCGGTAGTCCACAAGATTGGCAAAAGCCCCCATGGCGTTGTAGGTTTCGCGCAGCCAGCGTTCCTCTCCTGTGAGCAGATAGGCATAATAGGTGGCATAGGCGCGCCAGCCGCTCCAGCCGTGAGGCGAATTGAACATGTTGGGCAACATCTGCACATCATACTGGGCTTCCCAGTAGCGCATGGTGCCGCCCCGCCGGCGGCCGTCGGGCACACGGAGTTGGGCCAGACAGTCGTGGCTGTTGAGAATATCGAGCATGGCGCGGGTGTAGCGCTCGCGTTCTCCGGCATCCTCCTGCATCAGGGCGAGCAGGCCAATCTGCAGCGCCGAGCAGGACACCATGCCGTCCTCAAACGTCAGTTCGCCCTCCGTCTGAAAGTCACCCTGCGAAGCCACCAGCTGGTCGATGGCCCGCTTGGCCGAAACATAGTGCCGCTGTGCCGCCTCCGCCCACTTTGCATCGGTGGCCGCCAGCTGCCGCTCGGCCATCACCAGTTCGAGCATGCTCTTGGCCACATAAATGACACTGGTATAAACCGTATTGTGATTGACGTATGCCCCGTCGGCCCGCTGGCGGGTCTTCATCAGCCAGTCGGCCAGCCGCGAAGCCTTCTCCAGGTCAGCCACGTCGCCATACGCCTCATACTTGTCCACCAGCATACCGATGGTGCCGGACGTATTCTGAATGCGGGAAGCATAATATTTGGGCTCCATCTTCTCCCCGTCGTGCAGAAGATTGAACAAATAGTCGAAACGCTGGCGCAAACGGGCGTCGAGCTCGCGGTCGGGGAAATAGCGGGCAGCCAGAAAGGCCGAATGGAAGCCATACCAGCTCTCAATGTGCGAAGTGGCCTTCTGCCGATACTGCCAGGCGCCTTCGCGCGCCTTTTCCAGTGTCCACTGCCAGGAGGTATGGGCGGTGAGAACGCCTTCGGCCACATGGTCGCCTTCGTCCACCCGCACGGTGTAGAGTCCGGCTTCGGGCAGGCGGCATTCCACGCGGCGCACCCCTTTTCCTGCCGGCTCCTCGGTGAGCGGCAACTGCCGGCCACTGTCGTCGGTCACGCTCACACGGCCTTTGGCCGAAAGCACTTCAAAACCGGCCGTCTCGCCCGGAGCAAACGAGGTCTGCTCCATGCGGAGGAAAGGCACGTCCGCCACCTCGTGCAACCGCTCTTCCAGCGCATCGGGCTGCGGAATGTCGACCAGTGCAAAAATCCAGCGACGCTCTTCCCCGCGCGCGAGCTGCCACAAATGCTGCGGATGCCGCTGGGGCAAGGGCAGCGCATTGAGCAGGTCGAGGTGAAGCGACTCGATGCGGTGGCCCATAAACCAGAAAGGCGGGTCCTGATAGCCGAGATTGTAGGCCACGCTCCACGAAGCCACCGGCTGCGGCGAAACGATGCCCAGCATCTTGCCCGCCGGTGTCTGCAAATAGCCGTAGAAATGGGTTTTCTCACTACGCATCAGCGTGGGAAAATACTTGCCAAACCAGGCAGGATACTTGTCCATATAGGTGTCGATACCCAATTTCAGCCCCGCCTTTTCAGGCTGAAAAGGCACAAAGCCCTCGTTGCGCAACACCACCTCAAGGGCCGGCTGCCCGTGCCATTCGCGGTAGGTGAGCCGGCATTCCACGCCATCAATGCGGGCACGATAGGCCCGGCGGCCGTCGGGAATCCACGCCGCAGTCTGCTCCTTGCCTCCGGTCACGGCATAAAACGAAGGACCACGGTGGTCTCCCTCGCGGAAAAAGGGTACGGTGTCATTGCCTTCCCGATGTTTGAATACCAAGTGTTCCAGGCAACCGTCGGCCGAAATGCTTCCTTCCCAGTTGCCGTGCTTCCATAGCTGGCTCTGCGCCACGGCGCCTCCACTGGCACCCAGCAACAGCGCTGCCATCCAAATGTTCAGTTTTCTCATGATTACGTTGACGCTTGCTGTGCTTCTCTTCCACACCCTCTCCTCTCATGGCCTGTCTTCTGCGTTGCGCGTCTGCCCCGCCGGCAAGCCATCAGGTATGGGATGAATAAAAAAAGATAAACAGGGTTATTGTCTGCAAAATTCTGAAAAAATAACGAAATCCGCAACCCCGGACACCGGAAAAACGGTCTGCCGCAATGCAGCCGCCACATCGGGAGAAACAGGCCCGGGCCTCAACGAATCATCCTGCCGTGCGCACACTCCTGCCTTCTCTCATTCCAGGAAACGGAACCACTCCAGGTTCATCAGCGTTTCCTGTTTCCCGGTATCTCCTTTGGCCCGGAAGACCAGCACCAAGGCGTGCTTCCCCTCCACCGGCTCCACCGTAGCCGTGTGAATGGCATAAGCCGTTTCTCCCTGCATGGGCTCCAGTTCGCAACGCCCGATGAGACGGCCGTCGGGGCTGTCCAGACGGATTTCAATAGCCGAAGCCTTGTTGTCCCCCCAGGTCTTGCACTGGAAGCGGCGGACCTTCGCCTGGTCGAAATCATAATATTTCCAGTAGGCGCAATCGCCGTCGCGTATCTCCGAAAGATATTCTACGGGCACATCGTGCACCGGCCGGCGCACCGTCACCATCAGATGGCCCGACATCAGGCAGGCCCGCGACGCGTCCATCCGCAACAGCGGGGACATGGGGCCGCCCACGCCCTGTGTCGTCATTTCCACCTCCTGTATCGTACCGTCGGCATTGAAGGTAATGGGTTCAAGGCAGGCCTTGCGCATCGACGACGTGCCATGCGTAGGGCGATGATAGGCCACATACCAGTTGCCGTCTATCTCGACGATGCAGCCGTGATTGTTCACCAGATTCTTTCCGCTGCCCCAATTGTCGATAATGACTCCCCGGTACGTATAAGGGCCCAGAGGCGACGTGGCGGTGGCATAGTTCAGTGTAGCGCAGTTGGATTCCCCGTGGCGCTGATGGCCGCCATAGATGTAATAATAAATGCCGTTGCGTTTCCTGACAGAACTGGCCTCATTGAACGCATGGGTTTCATAAGTCAGCAGGCTGTCGTGCACTTCGCCCTCAATCGAAAGCAGGTCCTTGCTCAGCCGGGCCCCTTTGGCATAGGCCTGCCCCCAGAACAGATAAGCCTGTCCGTCGTCATCAATGAAGACGGAGGGGTCGATGCCCCAGATGCCCTTGATTTCCCGCCCGTCCTTGAAAGGGCCGTAAGGCGATGAAGCGACGGCCACCCCTTCACCGCCTGAAGCCAGACAGTAATACAGATAATATTTCCCATTATGGTGAATACAGTCGGGAGCATACAGAATGTCGTCGGTATAGGAAGCCTGCTTGCCGGCCCCGCGGGTGGCAAAGGACATCTGTTCCATATCCCAGTGCACCAGGTCGGAGGTGGAAAGCACATTATAGGAATGGGAACACCAGGCGTTCATCGGTTCGTCGCGGGAACCATACACATAAATGCGACCGTCGGGCATCTGGCGCACTTCCGGGTCGGCGATAAAGACACCCTGTGGTACAATCGGATTCAAAGGACGGGCAGCACATGCTGCGACTTGTCCGTTACCTACTGATGCATGCTTCTCCTTTAAGGCGGAACAGGATGTCAGGCCCAAAAGGGCCAGCCCAATCATTCCGCAGACAATTTCATTTTTTTTCATAGTTCAGATGTTTATTTTTTTTAGATTCCGTTCACCCTCTCTCATGCAGGGTGGCTGGCCTGCAATTCCCGCAAAGGAACCCGTCCGGCACGGTTTCCCCGCAGGCCCGACAGGAATGCCGCTGCCCCCTGCCGCCCGGCAAGCAGCGGCAATTTAGAGAAAAAATCACGGTTACGCAAGAAAGACCGTAAAAATTAAATGCAACCCGCCACAACGCTCCATCCGGTGCCCGTCCCGTTTTTTGCCGGTCCGCCCCCTCTTCCGCTAAGGGATTTTGAGTAAATTTGTATTCCAAATTACGTAAAACGTCATGGAAAAAATACGCGCGGAAAGAAACCGCACCCTTGTACTGACTGAGACCGACCGGCAAACACTCCCGCAATACCTGAGCCGCATCACCGCCGGCTGCACGGCCGTCGACCTGCTCGGGAAAATCATCCGCCAGGACCTCTTCGAGGTGTTGGAACTGCTGCCGGAGGGCTTTGCCGACCTGCTCGTCATCGATCCGCCCTATAATCTTTCCAAGGACTTTGCCGGCCTCAAGTTCAAGGCCTCAAGCGATGACGGATACCAGGACTACGTGCGCAGCTGGCTGCCGCAAGTATTGCGCTGCCTCAAGCCCGACGGCAGCGTCTACGTCTGCTGCGACTGGAAATCTTCCAGCGCCATCTTCCAGGTGCTCGGCGAGCACGCCGTCATCAAGAACCGCATCACCTGGCAGCGCGAAAAGGGCCGCGGAGCCAAAACCAACTGGAAAAATGCCATGGAGGACATCTGGTTTGCCGTCAGGGACGACCGCCACTATTATTTCAACGTGGAAGCGGTCAAGCAGAAGCGCCGCGTGCTGGCCCCCTATCGCGAAAACGGGAAGCCCAAGGACTGGGAGGAAACGGAAAACGGCAACTTCCGGCTGACGCATCCCTCCAATTTCTGGGACGACATCAGCATCCCCTACTGGTCGATGCCCGAAAACACCGACCACCCCACCCAAAAGCCCGAGAAGCTGGTGGCCAAACTCATTCTGGCCTCCTGCCCCGAAGGCGGCGTCGTGTTCGACCCCTTCCTGGGCAGCGGCACGACGGCCGTCGTGGCCAAAAAGCTCGGCCGGCAATTCTGCGGCGTAGAAATCAGCGAAGAATATGCCCTGCTGGCCGCCAAGCGACTGCTGCTGGCCGAACACGACCGCCACATACAGGGCTACAGCGACGGGGTGTTCTGGGAAAGGAACACACAGCAGCTAAATGCAAAAGGAACCACAAGGATAACTCCAAAAGCAATGCCATGAAACTCACCATCATTCCGGCCGACACCGAGAGCGAGCTTTCGCTGCCTCTGGCCGAACAGGGCGTCAAGGCCGGTTTCCCATCGCCTGCCCACGACGACCCCGCCGAGCGCATCGACCTCAACCGCGAACTTATCCGTCACCCGTCCAGCACGTTCTACGTCCGCGTGTCGGGCAATTCCATGCAGGGCTGCGGCATCGACAACGGCGACCTTCTCATCGTCGACCGTTCCCTCTCGCCCCGCAGCGGCGACATCGTGGTGGCGCTCATCGACGGCGAGTTCACCCTCAAGCGTCTCCGCATCGACAAGGCGCAGCGCAGCGTGTGGCTCCTTCCCGCCAACGACGAGTATCCGCCCATCCACGTCGGGCCCGACAACGATTTCGTCATCTGGGGCGTGGTGACCTACAACATCAAGCCGCAACTGCACTCCCGGCGCTGATGCTCCATCTGTCGTGGGAAAAGCAGCAGCTTTCTCCCCATCTGTGGCGCACGGCCGTTCATTCAGCATGCCGGCCGGAACCGGCCGGCAACCGCATCTTCAACACCAGTCCCGGTGCAGACTTGTCGCCCGGTGTGGCGTTCATCAATCCCACCCGGGTAATGACAGTCCCCGGCACCGTCAGCCGGTTGCCCTCCACCTTCACTTCCGACGTAATGTTGACCGGACTGTCACCAGCCAGGTCCTGCGCCCACACTTCCATGCCCGCCATCTCCGCCGGCACTGAAGGATAGACCAGCGTCACCGCGCCAAAACGTCCGAACAGCCCCACGGGAGCCTGCCAGTCGCTGCCCGCCACCGTGACGGCCGCCTCACGTTCCACATATTCACGCCCGGCAGCCCGCCCGATGGCCGCCACTGCCACCGCACCGTTGGGATAGCGCGAAGCCAGCACATACGGCCGCAGGGCCGACGTGTCGGCCACCTCCGGCAACGGCATGCCGCGGCTCACCCGGGCCGGCGCACGCTCACACAGCACCGTGCCCACCGGCCGGCCCTTGTTCCAGGTTTCGTTTTCCCGCAGTTCCCAGGTATCCGTCAGCCACACGGAATCAACGGCATAGCGGCCGTCGACGGCAAAAGGTTCCGCCAGACGGTGCCAGCGCACGGCTCGCACCACTTCATCCAGGCATTTCTTGTAATTATGCCCCACCGGCGGAAAAGCCTCGTCCTGCCGTCCGTCGGGCAAACTGCCGGCAAACGGATGCCGCATGATGCCGATGGCGCAGCCCAGCCCCGCAGCAATATACGGTTCATCCTCGCAGTTGACAATGCCCTTCGCACCGTCCGCCGCCCGGCGGGGCAGCAGCTGCACCACCCGTTGAATGGTCACCGGCTGCGCAATGACGTTTTCCACGTCATACGTACGGAAAACGTCACTGAACTCGACATACTCATACTTCATGGCATGCTCAATCCAGAGCTGCGGCGCGTGTTTCCGGCCCAGTTCCGTCAGCATGCGGCGCCAGCTGTCATTTCCCGCCTCACGTCCCCAGTCCACCTTCCAGTAGGAAAAACCGGCTTCATGGGTGGCCCGCAGCCGCTCCGTCCAGTAGTCCTCTTCCGGCACAGCAGCCAGCCGCGGCGCCCGCTGCGCACAAATCCATCCGCCGGCCCCCTTCCAGCCCAGTTTTTTCAGCCTTTGCGTCAGCTGCTTCAGCCGTTTGGCCGGCGTACCCTTAAAGGAAGAAAAACGCTCCTCGTTCAGTTCCACGGTGCCCAGATAAGGATTGTCGCCCGCCGCATTTTCTTCCAGCGGAATATCCCACGAATCGTCCATCACGAAATAAAGGTCGGCGCGGATGGCGGGAAACAGTTCCGCCCAGTTCTGATATGCCCCTTTGCCAAACAGATTTTCCTCGTTCATCGCCCGCCGCATCTGCTCATTGCCGGCATAACTCGTCACATACCCCTGCAGATTCCAGGTACACATATAATCCGGCGCGCCCGAAGGCTCCTTGGGCACCAGGCTCTCCATCGCCGGCTGCCGCGCACACCCCAGCAGCAAGAGACTGCAAAGAAGGGTTCCCATTCCATTGTGTTTCATAGTTGTCCCGTTTTTCTTATTTTGACGTGAGTTCGGTATAATTATTTATCCCCAGCAGAGAGCCATTGTATGCTGTTGCCGCATCACGGTTTCACAATCCTACTGACAGGAATTTCTAAAGTACTGATAGAAATTTCTGTCAGTACTTTAGTTTTTACGAAAGTACTGACTGTTTTTCTCCTGAAATTCCGGTAATATCTCCTTGGAGTAGTTATACCGACCTCACGTTATTTTGCGTTTTTCATAACCGTGCTTTCGTTTCCTGTTCCGGATGCAGCCCCGCCGGCCCAGCCCGCCGAAGTCCCCCCGACCATAACGAAAGCGGCACGTTTTTCCCCTGCCGCAAGGTATTTGAAGACCAAAACCTGTAACAAAGAGATGGTAGGATAAAACCTGCAACGATTATCTGAAAGAAGATACCCGAAAAGTTCCACCTTCTAACAGAAAATATCAGCACATTTTAATCCCGCCAAAGAGTTCTTTATTGTTTGCCCAACATCCCCCTGACCTCTTTGTCAAAGTCAGAATCTATCCGTTGGGTTTTATTAAAAATATCATATTCTTTCTCGGCCTTGGCCTTGGCTTGCGCAGATGAAACGCTACCTTTGTCCGGTAGAATCTGATAATCGTTAAAGGAAAGGAACTTGTCGACACTGGCGGCAAACTGCTCCATGGTGAAAGTGTTATGCCGTTCAATCTGATTTTCAATATAATCAAAATATGATGTTACAGTCCTTTCCAATAGCCTGATCTCTTTTTCTGTCAGATAGTTCTTGGCTACCGTTACATCCGATTTGAGTATGCGGCCGTCTGGAGCGTTTTTCCAGGTCGTCAGCCCCATATGCTCTTTAGTATGATCGGTTTTCGAATAGATAATTTCTGCTGCAGTCTGCCCTGTAATCGCATAATGAAAACGATTCTGAACCATAGCATAGAAGTCATGCGTGGTCGGCGAGTTCTTATCATAGTCCGTACTGCATTCAGCATATATATCGGTAATCTGTTGCCAGATGCGGCGTTCGCTGGCACGGATAGAACGTACCCTTTCGAGCAATTCGCGGAAATAATCCTTGCCAAACACAGCCGTTCCTTGTTTCAGCCGCTCATCATCAAGTACGAAGCCTTTGCGGATATACTCGTTCAGAATCCTGGTTGCCCACTGACGGAACCTGGTGGCTTTGGGCGAAGAAACACGATAGCCAACAGAAATTATGGCATCAAGATTGTAAAAATCGACATCGTGTCTTTGTGATTTCTCTTCCATGGCACCATGTTGAGTGGTTATTTCCATTTTGGAAACAACCACTTCTTTCTGCAATTCTCCTTCATCAAAAATATTCTTCAGATGTTTGCTTATGGCAGGAACACCAACACCAAACAACTGTGCCATAGCCTTTTGGGTACACCAGATGGTTTCGTCTTTTATGACAACCTGCACCTTTCCCTCTTCATCGGGAAGGCTGTATAACAAGAATTGTATTTCTTTACTCATTGCTACCTACATTTGCGTTGAACTGCAAAGCGTCCAACTGTTTCATGATTTCTTCTTCCGGACGGTGTCTTTCCGTACATAGGAGTCCTGCAAGACTCCGCTTACAATTGCCTATACGGCTATCCGGCCCCTCTCCGTAATATCCCAACTATCCATACAGATTGCCGATGTTTCCCGAAGGAGAGGCACGCCCTCCGGCTGTGATTTCATCGTATGCAACAGCGGCAGAAACCGTCAATAGCCCCCGGACGGACAGACACGCCATATCCATAAACCCGGAAAAAGAATCTGCTTTTTTGCAATCGAAAGTTACGAAAACTTTTCGCAGGAATCAGCCTTTGGCCGGGATTTTCCCGGGCAGACCATGATATTTCCCGGTAACCGTCCAGCGGGCCCCGTGAACGCATGGCCGGATACCACTCACACCAATTGCCGCGAAGATATACCCATCGGAACCGGCAGACAGCCTTCAGGGCCCTGTCATTGCTCCAGCAATACCGTACCCTCCTGCCTTATCGACTTCCTGCTCATATTTTTAATCACAGTTTGAGGCTGTTCGGACCATCCGCTCCATTGATTGTCCTTGATGGTGACGCGATGGCAGCCGTTGAAATAGAACGTATTTTTATTCCCGCATAATGAAGAAGTGGTGTGAGTCCGTTCGATGGAATTTCCCGAGAACAAAAGATGGTGGGTACTCTTCGCAAACAGAACGGGATAATCGAAGGTAAGAAAGCGGTTATTGACAATCCGGATGTTCTGATGCACCGGCTGACGGGAATCAACCACCGTATTGGAAGGGTTCAACGCGATAACGGCATTTCCGGGTCCGCCCTGATAGGCACAGTCGATGAAGGTATTATTGCGGATAAGCACATCTTTCACCGGTCCCGACTCAAACCATCCTTCCGCGTCACTTTCTATCAGGATGGCACTCATCCCCGTCTTCTCAAACACATTGTCCTCGATGACCACCTTTCTGGGCGTAGTCACCAGAAGTCCGCGCGTACTGGTTCTCGTGAAATAATTATGATGGATATGCACCTCGGGCGTATAGCTGAGGTTTTCTACACAGTCATGCCCGATTTCAAAATCATCCGTTACGGGAGCAGTAAAGGAAACGAGTATTTCCCTGTCCGACAATTTTCTGGCCCATCTGACCCGATAGGGCGTTTTGCACCGCATCATCGTCTTTGCCTGCACGAGGACCACCGTGTCGCCCGCATGAAAGGCCGTGAAACCATAGCTCTGCGCATGCATAAAGCGCAACCGTAGGGTATGGCTGTCCGTCTTTTCCATAATTCTCAGGTTCGTCCCGTGAATGTTAATCGGGTCGTCGTGCGCACCTTCCAGCCGGCAGTTCCGTATGGTGATTTTACCCCGGCAGCCGGAAAAATGCATGAAATCGGCCGACGAAGCCAATATCCGTCCCCTTTCCTCATTCGGAGTGCAGCGCACCCGGTCCATCGTAATGTCCGTGCTGTATTGGCTGACAATTCCCAGTCCGTGCATATAAGCGATGTGTAAATCCTGCAAAGTGATTTGGCTGGTTTCCTTAATAAACATGCCCACCTGGTCGCGTATGATGTCTCTGACCGTAAGGATATTGCCGATTTTGGGCTGAAAGGATGCGGGCGTATCGAAATGAATGATACCGGGTGATACCTCCCTGGCCCTGGCCTTGTGCAGGGTGTTCCAGCCGCTGCTGTAGGTAAAGAAATGGGTGTCCTTGTCCCATTCTATGCAATGGAAACGCTCCGACTCCCATCCTTCGCCAATCAGATGCAGCCGGCCGTCGGCAAGGTCATATCTCGTGTCGCGGTGCAAAGCCACTTCCACTCCGTCGCCGGTTTTCTTGACATATTTGATTTCTGAAGCGGTAGGCCGTTCAAAATCCGTACGCAATGAACGGACCTTGATCTGCCGGCATTGGTCGAATACCATCATAATCATCTTCCCGTGAAACATCAGCAGTGCATCCTGCCCGATGACCTCCAGGCCGTTGATTCTTTCAAAAAGGAGACCCACGGTCTTGACCTTCGAGGGGCATTCCTGCTCGCTGGAAGTGTTGGATATGAAATACTCGCGCCGTTGCGCCTTTTCCGGCCAGATGTCATACCGCCCCTTTTCGAAGAGCAGCACTTTCGCTCCCCTTTCCTTGCAGGCATCAATGGCCTTTTGTATTTCCTCCACACAGTTCCGATACGTGCCCGGTTGTACAAAGTCCCTGACATAGACCGTATCCTGAGATTGTGAAAACACTTTTGTGGAAAGAAGGAAGAATAGCGTAAATAACAGTTGGTGACGTTTCATAGTATTTTTTTCTTTTCATACAGTTGGTTTCATGGAAATGCCGTGAGCGAATACAGCCCGATGCGGCCCGGGCGGCATCCACAACCGAAAGTTACGAAAACTTTTCACAGCAACCTGTCTTTGGGCGGGATTTTCCCGCGCGGACCATGATATTTTCCGGCAACCGTCCGGACGACACCGCGAACGCAGGGCAACATGAAAGCCCACAATGCTGTGGTGCAAGATGACTGCGCAAAGATGGCGCCTCATATTCCGGTGCCGGACCGTCTCCCCCAAAAAGAACAGGCACAAAAAAGCCCCCGTTAAAGGACGAGGGCAATCCTGATAGTTTTCACAACGGAATCATCCTTATTGTGAATAGCTTTCAATTAGTATCGGCAAAGTAAACGCTTTTTTCCGTTTCCGGCAAATTTTCCGCAAGTTTTTTCTAAAAAACTGCAATCCTCAAAAATTCAATTAATTTTGTATGCAGAACTTACATATTTCCTCATGAAAAACAAATTTGGATTAGATTTGGGCACCAACAGCATAGGATGGGCCGTTGTTGCCACCGGACAGGAAGAAGACGCAGAAAACTCCGGAAAGATTCTCCTGGCCGGCAGCCGCATCCTTCCCATGGATGCCGCCACCCTGTCCGACTTCGCCAAGGGAAACACACAGTCGCAAGCCCGTGAGCGTACCCGTCTGCGCCTGACCCGCCGCATCATCGAACGGTCCCGTCTGCGCCGCCACCGCCTCAACCGCGTGCTCCGTGTGCTCGGCTGGTTGCCGGAACACTATGCCGGACAACTCGACCGCTACGGAAAATTTCTGAACGACAGCGAGCCACAACTGGCCTGGGAGCCCGATGCCAACGGCGCCGGTCCCCGTTTCCTCTTCCGCGAAGCCTTTGAGGAAATGCTCGCCGACTTCCGCAGCCGCCACGGCGACGGGCAGCGCATCCCCTACGACTGGACGCTCTACTACCTGCGGCAGAAAGCCCTCACCCGGAAAATCAGCGCCTGTGAACTGGCCTGGGTGCTTCACAGTTTCAACCAGAAGCGCGGCTATTTCCAGCTGCGCAGCGAAACGGAAGTCAAGGACGAGGACAACAGCAAGAAGGAAGAATACTACAGCCTCACAGTAACGAAGGTGGAAAACACCGGTGAGATGAGCCGCGGCAAGGCCGCCTACAATGTCCATTTTGAAAACGGAATGGTCTACCCCAACTGTACGGCCAGGGAAGCCCCGCTCTGGGAAGGAAAGGTGAAGGAATTCATCGTAACCACCAAAGTCGATGCCGAAGGCCGCCCCGTCTGCGACAAAGAAGGCAACGTCAGCCGCACATTCCGCGTCCCCAAGGAAGACGACTGGGGACTGGTCAAGGTGCGCACCGAAGAGCTCATCCGACAGTCGGAGAAAACCGTGGGACAATACATCTACGATTCGCTCATGGAAGCGCCGCAACGCAAGATACGCGGAGCCTATCTCCGCACCGTCGACCGCAAGTTCTACCTTGAGGAAATCCGGCGCATCCTCGAGTGCCAGAAGCAGTTCCATCCCGAGTTGCAGAGTCCCCGTTGCCTTCAGGAGTGCATCGCCGAACTCTATCCGCACAATCTGCCGCATGCCCGCAACCTGTCCCGGCGCGACCTCTGCGCCCTCCTTGTCGACGACGTGCTCTTCTATCAGCGCCCGCTCAGGAGCCAGAAAGGGCTGGTCAGCGAATGCCCCTATGAATTCCGCGAATACGTTGACCGCACAACGGGCGAAATCCGGAAAAGTCCCATCAAGTGCATCCCCTGCTCGCATCCCCTGTTCCAGGAGTTCCGCCTCTGGCAGTTCATCGGCAATCTGCGCATCTACCGCCGCATCGACGAGAGCGAAGGCAAAGTGAGCGTCAACCACGACATCACCGCCCAATGCCTCCCCGACCACGAAGCCTACGTGCGCCTGTTCGATGACCTCAGCCAGCACAAAAGCATCAAGCAGGCCCAGGTGCTCCGCCACTTCAAGCTCAGCGAAAAGTACTGCCGCTGGAACTACGTGGAGGACAAGGAATATCCCGCCTATACCACCCGCGCCCAGTTGCAGTCGCGGCTCAAGAAGGCCGGTGCCCCCAAGGATTTCCTCCAGGGGCTGACCCCCGGCGGCAAGACCAACCGCGAAACGGCGCTCTGGCATCTGCTCTATTCCATCAGCAACATGGAGGAACTCGAAAAGGCGCTCCGCAAATTCGCCGCACAAAACGGCCTCGACGCCGACGCCTTCGTCAGCGCCTTCCGCAGCTGTCCGCCCTTCAACGACGGCTATGCCGCCTATTCCGCCCGGGCCATCGGCCGGCTGCTGCCCCTCATGCGCCGGGGCAGCCGCTGGAGTGCCGAAGCCATCGACGCCGCCACCCGCCAGCGCATCGAGCGCATCCTTAACGGCGAAGTGGGCGACGGCCTCTCCGAACGCACCTGCCGCCTGGCCATCGGCGAGCCGCCGGCCCGCACCGCCCTCACCGATTTCCAGGGACTTTCCCCCTGGCTCGTCTGCTACGTGGTCTACGACCGCCACAGCGAAGCCGGCCAGGTCGAAAAGTGGGAAACGCCCGACGACATCGACCGCTTCCTGCGCCAGTTCCGCCACCACTCTCTGCGCAATCCCATCGTCGAACAGGTGGTGCTCGAAACCCTCCGCGTAGTGCGCGACGTCTGGAAAGACAGCCGCGTGGGCCACATCGACGAAATCCACGTCGAAATCGGCCGCGACATGAAAAACCCCGCCGACAAGCGCCAGAAAATGACCGAAACCATCAACCGGAACGAACAGAACAATCTGCGCATCAAGGCCCTGCTGGAGGAACTGTCCCATCCGGAATACGAGGTGGAAAACGTGCGGCCCTATTCTCCCATACAGCAGGAAAAGCTCCGCATCTACGAAGAAACCGTCCTCGACGAGGCCCGGAAGAAAAACCAGCTGGATGATGATATCGCACAGATTGTCAGGAAGTTCAACGAAAGCGACGAGAAAAAGCGTCCCACGCCGGCCGACATCCGCCGCTACAAGCTCTGGCTCGAACAGCGCTACCGCTCGCCCTACACGGGCCGCTTCATCCCCCTGGCACGTCTCTTCACCCGCGACTACGAAATCGAACACATCGTTCCGCAAAAGCTCTATTACGACGACTCCTTCCAGAACAAGGTCATCTGCGAGGCCGCCGTCAACAAGCTGAAGGACTGCACCCTGGCCCGCAACTTCATTGAGGAGCAGGGCGGCAGCACCATCGAATGCGGCGGACAGACGGTGGCCATCCTGAAGGCCGAAGCCTATGAGCTGCTGGTCAAGGACACCTATGCCCACAACCCCCGGAAACTCAACAACCTGCTGCGCACCGAAGTGCCCGAAGAGTTCTCCAGCCGCCAGCTCAACGACAGCCGCTACATCAGCCGCTACATCGTGCAGCTGCTCTCCAATATCGTCCGCACCCGCGACGAAAACGGAAACTGCGAAGACGCGGCCAACTCCAGAAACCTCATCGTCTGCAGCGGTGCCGTGACCGACCGTGTCAAGAAGGACTGGGGTCTCAACGACGTGTGGAACAAACTCATCGCCCCCCGCTTCGAGCGACTCAACCACAAAATGGGCAGCCAGTGCTTCGGCCAGTGGGAAAACAAGGAAGGCAAACGCGTCTTCCAGATTAACCTGCCCCTTGAATATCAGAAGGGATTCAGCCGCAAGCGCATCGACCACCGCCACCACGCCCTCGATGCCATCGCCATTGCCTGCATTTCCCGCAATGTGGTGAACTATCTGAACAACGTCAGCGCCATCGACGGTGTGCATACCACCCGCGAGGACCTCCGCCGGCGCCTCTGCGAAAAACACCGCACCGACAGCAACGGCAACTACGAGTATCTGCTCCGCAAGCCCTGGCCCACCTTCACACAGGAAACTGCCGACGCGCTCGACCGCATCGTGGTCAGCTTCAAGCAGAACCTGCGCGTGCTCACCCGGACAGCCAACCAATACCAATGCTACGACGCCGAAACCGGAAAGAAGGTGTGGAAACGGCAGGAAAAGGGCGACCGCTTTGCCATCCGAAGATCACTCCATCGATCCAGTTTTTACGGCCACGTGAACATTCACAGTAAAAAGCCTGTCAGTCTCAAAGATGCCTTGAAGTTTCCACAACGAATTGTTGATAAATCCATCAGAAAAAAAGTGTTCGAACTGCTCCAGCTCAACTATACGCCCAAAGCAGTGGAAGAATATTTCCGCGAGAACCAGTCCATTCTTTTCCCCGAACTCGACCTTAAGAATATATCCGTCTACTATTTCACAGATGAGATGCCCACCAAAGATTGGAAGGTAGCAAGTCGGAAACCTCTCGAACCTGGTACCCAAATAGAGAACATCACCGACAGCGGCATACGCAACATCCTCACACGCCACCTCGAACGCTACGGCGGAAAACGCAGAGAAGCCTTCTCGCCCGAAGGACTGGAATACCTGAACAGCCACCTCCGCGAACTGAACAACGGACGGCCTCACCAGCCCATCCGGCGTGTCAGAATTATGAAAACCAAAGGAACCAAATTTATAGTAGGAAACAGAGGTAGTAAAAAGAAAAAATATGTAGAAACAGCAGAAGATACCAATCTTTACTTCGCCGTCTATCTGGACAAAAACGGTAAACGGACGTATGATACTCCTCCACTCAATATTGTTATAGAGAGATTAAAGCAGGGATTGCCACCCGTGCCCGAAAGAAACGACAACGGCGCCCGCCTGCTCTTTACCCTATCGCCTAACGACTTGGTGTACGTTCCTACACCCGATGAAATCGGTACTCCGCTGGATGTACAACAACTGCAGCGAGACAGAATTTACAAGATGGTATCAGCATTTGGGCCACAATGTTTCTTTATCCCAGCTTTTGTCGCAAATCCAATTATTCAAAATACAGAATTGGGAAGTAAAAATAAAGCAGAACGATGCTGGACCGGTGAAATGATTAAGAAAATCTGCCTGCCTCTCCGCGTAGACCGGACAGGGCAACTGCACTTCCGATAGTAACCCCTAAGCAAAGGCGCAAGCGACCCCACGGCCGCTTTGCGCCTTTGCTGTTTTTCTCCATCCTTGAAAACCTTATCCGCCATGATCAAACGCACACTCTATTTCGGTAACCCCGCCTACCTTTCCCTACGCAACGGACAACTCGTGTTCCAACTGCCCGAAGTGGCCAAGAACGAAAACGCCGACGAGTGGATGCGCCGCGAATCGGTGCGCACCTTTCCGGTGGAAGACCTCGGACTCGTGGTGCTCGACCACCGCCAAATCACCATCACCCAGGCACTGCTGGCCGCCCTCCTCGACAACCAGACCGCCGTCATCACCTGCGATGCCCGCAGCATGCCGGCCGGTCTCCTGCTCCCGCTCGACGGCCACACCCTGCAAAGCGAACGCTTCCGCCACCAGCTGGAATCGTCGCTCCCGCTGCGCAAACAGCTGTGGCAGCAAACTGTCCGTGCCAAAATCCGGAACCAGGCCGCCGTGCTCCAGGCCCACACCCCGGCCGAAGTCCGCTGCCTGCAAGCCTGGGCGGCCGACGTGCGCAGCGGCGATGCCGACAATCTGGAAGGCCGGGCAGCGGCCTATTACTGGAAAAACCTCTTCGCCGCCGAAATTCCCCGCTTCGTCCGCGGACGCGACGAAGCCCCGCCCAACCAGCTCCTCAACTACGGCTATGCCATCGTGAGAGCCATCATCGCCCGTGCCCTCGTGGGCAGCGGCCTGCTCCCCACCCTGGGCATCCACCACCACAACCGCTACAACGCCTACTGTCTGGCCGACGACATCATGGAGCCTTACCGCCCCTATGTCGACGAAATGGTGCTGGGCATTGTGCGCGAAGGCCAGCCCTTCGATACGCTCCACCGCGAGCTCAAAGCCCGTCTGCTGTCACTCCCCACCACGGAAGTCTGCATCAACGGCCGCCGCAGTCCACTCATGGTGGCCGCCGCCACCACTGCCGCCTCACTCGTACGCTGTTTCAGCGGCGAAAGCCGACTGCTGGTGTTTCCGGAACGCTAACCCCTCCCTTCCTCCATGGACCGCTTCAGCGAATACCGAATTATGTGGGTACTTGTATTTTTCGACCTTCCCACCGAAACCAAGCGCGAACGGAAATCGGCAGCCGACTTCCGCCAAAACCTCTTGCGCGACGGTTTCACCATGTTCCAGTTCTCCATCTACGTGCGCCACTGTGCCAGCAGCGAAAATGCCGAAGTACACGTACGCCGTGTGAAAAACCTACTGCCCCCGCACGGAAAAGTAGGGATTCTCACCATCACCGACAAACAGTTTTCCTCCATGCAACTTTTTTATGGAGCCAAAAGCCATCCTTCCCCCGGCAACCCCATCCAGCTGGAACTGTTCTGAAAAAGAAGAAGGAGACTCCGCTTTTTTTACGCTGCAGGAATCTCCTTTCTTTATGAAGACAATCTTTTTTATTTTCTAAGTTCGCACCTATTTATCTATCAAACAACTACTTGCTAAGATTAAGTTGTCTTCAATGTACGAAGATACTAATTTGAAAGCTATTCACAACAGCCGGCGCTGCAGGTATTGCGTCTGCAGCGTTGTCTTCAATGTACGAAGATACTAATTTGAAAGCTATTCACAACGACAGTTCCGTGGAGGTCATGGCGGCGATGGTTGTCTTCAATGTACGAAGATACTAATTTGAAAGCTATTCACAACGCGGTGCAGTCGTTGGTCGAAATCCAGATGGTTGTCTTCAATGTACGAAGATACTAATTTGAAAGCTATTCACAACCCGAATTCGACGAGGAAGGCGACGAGGTCTGTTGTCTTCAATGTGCGAAGATACTAATTTGAAAGCTATTCACAACGGAAAGCCGGATTTTTTACGTTATCGAAAGTTGTCTTCAATGTGCGAAGATACTAATTTGAAAGCTATTCACAACCCGGCGGGCCGAAAGGATTTGCGCACGGACCATCGGCAACAGGCACAAAGACGGGAAAAACAAAACTAGGAACAGAAAAAACTGTCCTTACTTTAGAAAAAACTGTCGGCTGAATTGTTTTTCCTAAAGTAAGGATTGTTTTCGGGGCATCTCCGATGAATGGTGGCGGGCAAACAGGGCGCGATGTAGGGGGACGTACCGATGAGGTGCGTCCGACGTGTCAATTCACCGGCGGATGCGTCAACAAAGGACCAGATACAACAAATTAACGGCCGTCGTTGAATAAACACCGGCACGAGATGGGAAACAACGGCACGCTGAATAAACGTCGGACGCACCTCATCGGTACGTCCCTACACCGCAATCATTTTCGCACGTTCATCGGGATACATACAAAAAACACACGCAACGCTTCCCGCATGTTTCCAGGCACACCGATGCTCCTGCAATGCACGGACGCACCGCCGATAAACGGCGGCAAAACAGAACCCTGCCGGGCACACCGGCTGGGTGCGTCCGACAGGGTTATATGCGTGCGGCAGGTGATTCCCGACGCTATTTTTTCTTCCGCCCGAGAACAGCCTGACCTGCCGGGGCAAAAGCCTTGCCCCGTCCGCGGTAGGCGGGAAGGGGTTACAGCTGGATTTCCGCCTTGGCGGGGTCGGCCTTGATGCCTTTGCTGTTGAAGAAACCGAAGAGGTCCTCGCCCAGGGCCAGACTCATGACGGCCACCGTGTTGTGGATGTCATAGCGGGTGATTTTCTTGCGGGAAATGAGGAAACGCTTCATCTGGAAATAACGGGCCAGGAAATCGGGATGCTTCACGCGCAGGAGTTCGAAGATGTAGTAGGTCTTTCCCCAGTGGATTTCGCGCATGCCGGCAGCTTCTACCTTGTTGCCGTTGCGGTCGGTGCCGTCGAGGTCATACTTGTCCATGTTGGGGTCGAAGCGCCGGGCCGATTCAATCTGTGCGTTGATGCGCTTGAGGCCCTCTTCGGGATAGCCCATGTCGCACATGACGAGGTCGCCCACGTAGGTGGCAATCGGTTCGTTCCACACCTCGGGCAGGGGGAGCACCCAGGAGTGTACCGACTCGTGGGTGATAAATTCAATCATGCTGTCCTCCCGCTTGGGGAAGTCGCCCCACCAAACGGCGAGCGCGATGACGTCGCCCGAGGAGAATCCGCCGCCACCGGTGGCAAGGAGCGCGATTTTCGAGCCCATGCCGGGCGCCAGAGGCACACCCATGCGCCGCTCGATGACGGGCATGCAGCGCTCGGCAATGTCGGACATGGCGGAGGCGTAGGGCTTCATGTAGTCGTTATACATGAGGGTGAAGGTGGATTTCTGCTCCACGTGTTCCAGCTCGCCGATGCCGCGCGAACCGAAGGGGCGGCCGGGCTTGACGGTCTTGCCGGAAGCGACGGTGCGGAGCACGGGCTTCCACACGTTGACGTTGATGGAGTCGGAGGCGTCGGGGTTGCTGCCGGCCAGCGAACGGGAGGCCACGAGCACATGTCCCTTGCCATATTTGGAATAGGCCATGAGGGGGCGCGCCTCGGCGTCCTCGATAATGGTGTTCCATTTCTTCGCCTCATCGAAGCGGAGCACCTGATGGCCGCCGCCCTCCACCTGGCTGGCGGTGATACCTTTGCCCACTACCTTGAGCGGTGCAGCGGCATTGCCGTCCATCTGCGCGCCGAACACCTTGAGCAGGCGGTTCTGCGACTCGGCACCTGTGGAGGAAAGAATGACCACGCCGCCGCCCGACTTCACGAACTTCGTGATGGCAGCCACATCGTTCTCGTCGTAACCGATGCGGTTGTCACAACCCAGAAGCACCAGAAGGTTGGCGTTGGAGAAATCGAAGTTGGAGAGGTTGCACCAGTTGGTGGCATAGTTCTGATTTTTCAGATACTGCGAGTGGAAGCGGTTGTCGGCATAGAAGGAAAACTCGTGGGCCAGGTCGGTCACCACATTGATTTTCTGTGCGCCGGCCGTCAGTCCCGACAGCAGCGCCATTGACAGTAACAGTTTGCGGTTCATTGTTTTTCAGTATATTTTTATTACCTTGTTCTACAGTTTCTTCTTCCCGCCCGGACCGGCGGAACCAGCCGGCATTAAGGTACGGGTGGGCTAAGTTAATGAAAAAATCCGTACCGGCACGAATCTGCCGGTTGAAAACACAAAGAACCGCGACACGGAAACTGGACGACGCCGGCAGCGGAGGCGCGCTACGCATATTCCTCCACCCTATACATATCGGGCACAAACGCACTCGGCTCCAGGGTTTCGAGCTCGTTGATGATGCGGTATTCCGCCGAATTCGCCCAGGCCCGGAAGTGCTCGTCCGGCCTGTAATGCCCGGCAAACCGGAGCAGCCGGCTCAGGTCGAAATCGTCGTCGACAATGCCTGCCCCGCTCTTCATGGCGTCATGCGCATTGCATTCCTGCTCGATGTGTGCCGGCACCATCATCAGCGGCTTGCCCAGATACATGGCCTCGCAAACCGACTCGAAGCCCGCCGTGCTGGCATAGGCCTTGCAGCCCGCCATCTGGCGCAGGAACTCCACATCGTCCAGCTGATAAAACGTCAGCGACGCATCGACCTCCTTGACGGCAGGCTCTCCCCATCTGTCCCAGAAAAAGCGCAGGGGGGTCTCCGGATGACGGCTGTGCCACCTCATCACACATTCCGAAAAGCCTGCATTGACCATATAGCCGTGAATGTAGTCGCCGGCCGTCGTTTTCTGCCTGAACACTTCCTGCCGCAACAGGGGAGGCACCACTCTGATTTTCCTCCTGGCGTCATCCTTCATCGCCCGGAAGGACAGCGCCAGATGCTCGCACGCCCCCAGGGCCGTCAGCCGTGAAAACAGATTCAGCAGTTTCAGGCTCCACCTGTGCCTGCCGGGCAAGTCGAAGTCCTTGTGCAGGAAGAGGTATTGATGGCCGATGCACACCTGCGGCACGCGGGGACGGTGGAAGAAATAGGTCAGCCCCGTGAGCAGTTCATAAAAGTTGATGACCACGTCGGCTCCGGTCTGCCTGATCCGCTCGTCAATGTAGCGCATGCTGGCTGCATATTCCGGCAGTTTCCTGACGTTATACCACACGCTGCGCGGAAGATTCACCCGCTTGTTGGCGGGAGTGGGAAGAAAATTCGGACTCAGGAACTGCCTTACGGGTGCCTGCACGCCGCGGGTAAAGAAAGCGGGCAGACGGCGGCTTCCGCTTTTGCCGACAAGTATCTCAACCACCTCGTGGCCGTTGCGAAGAAGGGCGTTTTCCAGCGTCATGGCCTGCGTGAGATGCCCACGCCCCTCGCCCTGAACGATAAACAGGAATTTCATGATGCAGCAGATAACAGGGTTAACTTTTCCGACGGATGCACAGACGCACGGATGTCGGCATAATACACCACTTCCCATTGGCCGCTTTCGTCCTCGATGAGGGCGGAAAGGCTTTCCACCCAGTCGCCGGAATTCAAATAATGTATGCCGTCAATCATTCTGTTCTCCGGGTGGTGGATATGACCGCATATCACGCCGTCGCACTCGCGCTTGCGGGCAAAATCCACCAGTACGCGCTCAAAGTCGGAAATATACGAAACAGCCGACTTCACCTTCTGCTTGACGGCCTGCGACAGGGAGTAGTAGGGCTTGCCGTGCTTTGCGCGATACCTGTTATACATGCCGTTGAGCCAGAGCAGCAGCGTATAGCCCACGTCTCCCAGTTTTGCCAGCCATTTCATTTCGGTGGTAACCCTGTCGAAGACATCGCCGTGGGTAACAAAATAATGACGCCCGTTGCTCTCAAGAACGTAGTCGCGGACAATGCTGATGTTGGAAAACTGCAATGGAACCAGATTGTCCAGAAAATCATCATGGTTGCCGCGGACGTAAATCACCTCTGTGCCACATTTTTCCATCATTTTCATGATAATCTTGAAGAAACGGGTGTGCTCGGCTTTCCACTTCCTTACGCCGGATTTCTGCAAATGCCACCCGTCGATAATGTCGCCGTTCAGAATGAGGCGATCACAATCCACGGTACTCAGGAAATCGCTGACTTCATCCACCTTTGAATGCGTCGTTCCCAAATGAATGTCTGACAAGACAATTGTTCTGTAATGCGGTCTTAGTTCCATTTTTCTTTCCATTTTGTGTGATACAAAAGAATGGAAACTATATTACAAAAGCATTTAATATTGATGAACATAATGATACATTTTCCATCCGCACACCGGCCTGCGCCGGCCAGCCAGGAAAAGGGCACGCGGATTCCATCCCCGCAGGCACGGAAAAGGCACGCAAAAAGGAAGTGCACCCCACAGAAGCGTTTCCTGCTCCTGTTGGAGTGCACCATCCACCAACAAAATACATTTATTAAACAATACGTGACCGGCAAAAACCGTTCACAAGAGCGTTCTGCATCAGGTCAACAGGGCTCAGCGGAAGTCCAGACGGGCCGCAACGGATGGAAACATCCGTTCCCGCAACCTTCCCGCGAGAAGCCGCAACCGGAAGGACGGTCTCCCATCTTCCCCCCCCTTTTTTATTCCGCGGGCAGCAACCGGAGGGTCTTCCCGCGCGTCAGCCCATTGGCGTTATAGGCATCGACCGCCACACAATAGCCGGCGGCGCGGTTGAGTGCCGTGAGGTCGTAACGGGTACTGTCGGTCACCTGAAAGTTCAGGTGCATGCAGTCAGGACTGATGCCTGCCCGGACAATATATCCCTCGGCGCCCTCCACCGGCTCCCATTCCACCACCGCCCGACAGGGGTCGGCCTGGCGAACGGCCGTCACGCGGCCTACCCGCTCCGGTGCCTTTCCGCGACCTTTGCCGAAGACACGAAGTTCGCGCAACGAAACATTTTCGGAAAGCGTAAACGCCTGGTTCTGCCACTTGATGTAACGGGCCCGGAAAGGTATTTCAAACTCCACATAGTCGTGGGGCGTATCGGTGGTCTTGTCCCGCTTGTCGGCAATGACACTCCACGTTTTCCCGTCGTGCGACGCATACAGCACATAGCTCTGGTACACATCGGTTTGTAAGCCCTGGCGGGTGGCACCATATTCATCGTAGTTCACCTGTATGGCATGTACGGTAGCTTCCTGCCCCAGGTCGATTTCCACCCATTCGCCGGGTCCGTTTCCTTCGGCCACCCAGGCCGTGCGGGCGTCCTCGTCAACCAGCCAGGCAGCCTGCCCTTCCTTCTGCGAAGAGGTTTTCACCTGTTTTCTGAAGGAAAGAAGCATCCAGTCGGGACGCAAGGGCTGCCCCTTCTTTCCGGTGGGCAGAAAGAGCGGATAATCGCCCAGATAAGTATCGGTATAGAGATGGCCGTCGGCCGTGAAACCGGAAGGATAGAAGGAAAGACGGCGTTCAAACCAATGGCGCACGGAAATGGAGTTGGTGGCCGCCTTCCAGTAGTTGTCACCCACCTGGAACAGGCAGCCGTGGCCGGCACCGCCGATGAAGCCGGTGGGCTTATAGGACACGGGGCTGTTTTCGGCATAGGTGAAAGGCCCCATCGGCGAAGCAGACACATACACGCCGTCGGCATAGGTCTTCCACTGTGTGCCGGGAGCGGCATATTGCAGATAGTAGCGCCCGTTGTGGCGTGTCATCCACGCTCCTTCCAGATAAGGACGCTGCTGCAGCTCATGACGCTCGCCGGAACGCTCCCAGCCATGCGCTGCCGTGTCGCTGTTCAGGCAGGCCACCCGCGGCCCCGTTTCCTCGAGCGTGGACAGACGGAAAGTCTGTCCGAAGATAGGATTGACCGGCGAACTGCCATAATAGAGATAAAGGCTGTCGCCCTCCACCAGGAAAGCTGGGTCCCAATAGGACAGGATGTCCTTCACCTTCGCCCAACGGCCCGAGGCCGGGTCGGTTGACTTATAAAGAATGGCACGGCCGCCCGACGAACCGACATAGAAAACGGCCCCGTCGTGCAGGAAAATGCCGGGTGCATAGTCTTCAATGGGCAATACCGGCTCTTCCACGATGATATGCTTCCACTCGGTAAAGTCGTCGGTACACCAATAGCCCGACGATTTGGAGGCAAACAGGAAATACTTGTCCTTGAAGCGGACCACAACCGGGTCGGCAGCCTCACGAATGCCCGCACCTCCCTGGATTTTCATAAACCGGTAGTCCAGATTCAGCGGATTGCAGAATGTGGCCGGATGCTCCGCCACCCGTGTACGGATGGCGCGGTCGGTGCAACCGGTGGCCAGAAAAGTACATACCGACAGACAGCAGGAAAACAAAAAAGGTTTCATAGACATGTTTTTCAATACATCCGGAAAGTTCTCTCCGCTGTCCCTCCCGCCCACAAACGGCTGAAAGGAAAAAGGAAACGTGGAAAGATTTGCCCTTTCTATGGATTTTCGATGGGATAGATGTAATGGCTTTGTAAATATAGACAATCTCCCGGAACCGGACAAGGGTTTCGGATAAAAATTTTATGTTAAAACATTGCATATCAAGCCTTAAAATGGGGTATCATATACAATAAGCCCGTCAGAAAGGCTGCCGGACTCCCTACGTGCCGGACACGGAAAGAAAGGCAACCGCTCCGAAGACTATCGCAGGGAAAAAGGAGTAGCACGCTGATAAAAAGAGTTTTAACCGGAAGAAACAGGATCTCCCCGCCCGGAACCGCCTCATCCGGAGCCGGCAAGCCAGCCCGGCACCACGGAAAATGCGGAAATACACTATGCCGCAACAGACACACGCCGCATTTTCCACGAACAAGCCGGGAGAGGATACACGGAAACGGCATTTTTTGTCACAACGGCAAGCAGCACAGCGAAAAACCGGACACGCAGGCGGCTCGGCAAAGGGCAACAGAAAACGGTGTTTTCCATTGGCCATTGCCGGACCTTTCGCTATATTTGTAGAAGATAAGAGACGGCCCGGCCCTGTCAAACCCCGGAAACATCGTTCCGGCCTTACCATCGCGCTCGCCTTTCACCATATACTTGTATCCTTCTAACTCATAACTATATAAACTATGAAAAAAACAATCTTTCTCCCGGGAGTGCTCGCACTGACTCTCTGCGCCTGCTCCACCGGCCACCAGGCCCCACAACCCACCGTATCCGAAAATATGGAGGGATGGGTGTACAACGAAGAACTCAGCGACGAATTTGAAGGCAATGCCCTCGACACGACCAAATGGTATGACCATAACCCGACCTGGCTGGGCCGCCAGCCTTCACTCTTCCGGCGCGAGAATGTAAGGGTGGAAAACGGGAAACTCATCCTCAGCGGAAAACGCGAAGAGGTGAAGGACGCTCCCGAAGGGTATCACACTTTCACATCGGCTGCCGTGCAAAGCCGCAAAAAGGTGCTCTACGGTTTCTTTGAAATCAAGTGCAAACCCATGAAGTCGGCCCTTTCGAGCGCCTTCTGGCTCTACATACAGGATTCCGTCAAACAGGAGGAAATCGACATTTTCGAAATCTGCGGCCGCCACGACAGCGCCCCCGCCATGCCGCTCACCTATTATGCCACGAGCCACTTCATCGTCAAGCCCGAACGCCTCCAGGTGAGCGACCATGTGGCCCACACCTCCACTGTGCCCTGGGCCGACCGCTATCTGGTGGCCGGACTGAAATGGACACGCGACGAAATCGTGTGGTACGTCGACGGCAAGGAAATACGCCGCCGGAAAAACGACTTCTGGCACTCGCCTGAAACCATCAACTTCGACAGCGAAGCCTTTCCCTCCTGGTGGGGACTCCCCTCGGACGCGGACAACGGCGGCGAATTTGAAATCGAATATTTCAGATACTGGAGTCTGCCTGAAGCGCAGGAACAGCGCACCATATTTGAAAACGACATGAAATAAACGGAAGCGGACGGCCTCACTGCAGATTCGTCCGCTTGCTTTCATCCAACGCGACGAACCGGAGCACCCAACGCCCCGGCCGACAATTTGTCATGACTTTCTGGCAACCAGACGAACTTTTGTCCGACCCAATGTTTACAGAAACTTAAAATCGGGAAGCCGCTGTATAACAAGGGTTAAAAGCAAAAGCTGCCACCGGCAGACTGTGCCGGAAGGCACATGGTTTGCACTTTTCCGGGTGAACGACCGAAAGGAAATTCAGAAGAGAAAAGAAAAAATAAAAACATAAAACCAAAAAACAGGAGGTTATGATTATGATGCCGATTAGAAGAAACGAAACCAGTAACTGGATGCCCAGTATTTTCAGTGATTTCTTTGACAATGACTGGATGTTCAACAGAATGAAATCCACCTCACCGGCTGTCAACGTCATCGAAAACGAAAACGACTATAAAATAGAAGTAGCCGCTCCGGGCATGACGAAGGAAGACTTCCACGTACAGCTGAACGACGACAACCAGTTGGTTATCTCGATGGAAAAGAAAAACGAGAACACGGACAACGACAAGAAATATCTGCGCCGCGAATTCTCCCACTCGAAATTCCAACAGGCACTCATCCTGCCCGAAGACGTGGAGAAGGAACAAATCAGTGCCTCGGTGAACGACGGCGTGCTGACCATCAGCCTGCCCAAGAAACAACAGGAAGAACGGAAACAGGAAAACCGCATCATCGAAATCCAGTAAAACCAGGCAAGGCTTCTCCGAAGCCCGAACACAGCGGGGAACCGGCATGTACCACCACACGTACATGCAGGCTCCCCGCCTCTTTTTTCCCTTTGATCCTCCACACGTACCTGTTCCTTCGCCCCACACATCCCTGCCGTCACATTCACCGCGTTACAGAGGCACAAGGCTCCCCCACGAAAAAATGCTGCACACCACTCTCCCCACTTTCACATACCGCGCCATGCATGTGGCAAAAAGTCTGTTTTCCCGTCTTTTCATCGTCCGGTAACCGACTAGACTTTATAAACATGAGTTCTATATAAAAATCCAAGATAGAAAGTTGTCCGTAATTGACTAAAATTATGCCAATAGCGAATTTCTTTTCAAAAAGACAGTTACAATAGCCGACAAAGGTTGGTTATAAAATATAAAGTTACTGAATGAACAATGTCTGAATAGTATAGGAAAAGCACGGACTTCTCCAGTTCTACGAAACAGGCATAGACTCCCAAACGCAGGAAAATGCGTTTCAGAAATGTACACACATTCTCCTTTGTCGTGATACTTAAAGTAGCGGAAACCACCGAAACGGAATAGGATAAAAAAGACCATAAGCTCAACATCGTTCATACGGTTGGGCTTGTTGCAGTACTTCTATTTCTTATACTCTACCATTTACTTTTCAGCAGGAAAAGTAAATTCCCCGCAAAAGCCATTGGCCATACAACAAATCTTTGTAACTTTGAAATCTAAGAACAATTGCAGAAATCGGTTTGAAAGTTATAATGGAATCCTTTTATCGCGATATTGCTATTTTTCTGACAGACAACATTTAATCTTATATCGGACTCACATTACTTACACAAAATATGAAAAACTGATGTTATAGTGGGTAGAAATTATTACCAAAGACATAATCGCTTATCTATACAATTTGCCAACTGCTCTCAAAGAATGCAACAACTCTGAGTTTTCTGCAAAACTTCAGATGAGGCGACAGAACTTCATATCGAAAGTTCGGCTTTTGCATAGAGTTGAAGTATGGGAGGATTTGAATCGTGTAAAATAAAACAATATTGCTTGATGAATGTAATGATGCTTCTATTTCCATTAAAGAAATTATCGTCTGATAATAATTTATTTAATGGAACAACTTAAGGATGTGATTGGTCTAAAAAAATTAATTATTAAAAGGGAAAACCATGTTCAAATTAATAGATAAAAATACCTGGAAAAGGAAACAGTATTTTGACCACTATTTCAATCAGATACGATGTTCATATAGTATTACTGTGAATATAGATATCACCAAGATTATATCTTTCAAAAATAGAAATCATACAAAACTGTATCCTCTTTTGATTTATATATTGACAAAGGCAGTAAATAACCGTGAAGAGTTCCGGACTGCCATTAATGATAAAGGAGAACTGGGCGTTTGGGATAACTTACGACCGTGTTACACTGTTTTCCATGAGGAAAATGAAACATTTTCCAACATTTGGACGGAATGGAATGATGATCTTATGGATTTTATTTCCAATTATGAACAGGATATGGAAAAGTTTGGCAATAATTATGGTATAGATGCAAAGCCAGATACGCCGGCAAATACCTTTCCTGTATCTTCGTTACCATGGACTACGTTTACCGGTTTCAACCTGAATATGTTTACTGATGGGAGTTATCTGTTACCCATTTTTACTTATGGTAAATATTTTCAGCAATATGGCAAATACCTTATTCCTCTTTCTATTCAGGTTCACCATGCTGTTTGTGACGGATTCCATGTCTCAAGACTTATCTCTGACATACAGCAAATATGCAATGACATAAAATAGGAATCAAGCAAAAAATATTTTTACAGTTATAAAATCAAGATAATTATGAAAAAAGTAAGTTCATTTGTATTATGTGCTTTGCTAATGTCCTGCTCTTCCAGCAAAAATGACAAAAACAGTGTCTCCGATACACCCATCAATGAAGGCGCTGATTCCATAAAACAGGAAGTAAGCAAGGAAAGTTTCAATAAAGAACTGACGTATCCTGGAAGCAAGATTTCCTTTAAGGTGAGTGCTAAAGGCGACAGTCTTATGATTCAACCTTCCGGCTTAAGTATATCTAATGAAACATTATATCATGATATAACCGGATATACGGTTGTTAATGCAGAAATTGGTGATTTGAATATTGACAATTCTCCCGAGGTGTTTGTCTATCTTACTTCGGATGGTAGTGGAAGTTACGGTAAATTAATCGGATATTCTGTAAACAATGGAAAATCAGTAAGTCAGGTATATTTACCTGATATTTCAGAAAACGAAGAGGTGAACCAAGGTTATATGGGGCATGATGAGATGGCCATTGTAGAAAATACATTTTGCCAACGTTTCCCCATCTATAAAGAAGGAGACAGTAATGCTAATCCAACTGGTGGAACACGACAAATACAGTATAAACTGGTTGATGGAGAAAACGGCAGAATATTGAAAATAGACAAAGTCCTGGTATTTTAACGTGGGGCTGGGATAAGATAGTCTTTGAAAAAGTTGTGGGAATGGGATATTTGGGTACACTTATAATTGAATATTAATAAGTTACGTAAAGACCATTCCCATGACTGATATAATTTTAATAGAAATCCCCTATATTATTGATGAGTTCTGCAAATATTGTGCTGTTGAACTGAAAAACAAACGTTGGACAGCTCAGGCAAACGCCGTCGCAACCGTCCGTGCCTCTCAAGCAGGCCGGTAACCACAGGACAATGAGGGGACAGACAGCCAAGGGCAAGAACTCGATGGGCCGGTTCTTCGGATTCAAGCTGCACATCGTCATCAACGAGTACGGAGAAGTTATACAACGGACGCTCACACCGGGAAACACGGACGACAGGAAAGCACTGAAAAACAAAAACTTCACCCAACGACTATCCGAAAATCTGTTTGCAGACAGGAGCTACATCAACCAGTATCTTTTCGAGGCCTCGGTTGCTGATGACGGGCACCTTGCCACGAAAATAAAAAAGAACAGGAAGGATATACCGAACTCACATCTTTATAAAAAAATTAAGGAGCAAATGCGAATACCGGCACTTGCTCCCCCTCTCATTTACAAAATCTGAAACCTGTCCTCAAAAATACTGTTTCGGGAACATTTTGCTTTTTTAGGGTACAATAAATTTCTTGCCGTTTTGTATGTAAATGCCGGCTTTGGGAGCCCGGAGCATTTTGCGGCCGCTCAAATCATAAACCGGCATCCGGCTGCCCTCCTCGCCTTGCAGGGAAGCTATGCCCGTTATCTCGTCGGACAACTGATGCTGCTGGAAAATCCAGGCATCGCAGCACCAGGTGTTGTCCGGAGCATCGGTTGCCCACAGACAGAGTCCCGAACCGTCAGTCTGCGAATTGTAGGACAGCACCTGGCTGTCGCTACCGTTCTTTCTTAACACGAAGGCCGTGTTAAGTGAAACGCAATCCTTGCTGCTATACTGGTCAGGCCCCACCCGCGAAGGCGTCAAAGTCCATTCTGTCGGTTCCGTACCGAAATTGGCACCGGAAGCTCCAAAATAAAGTTCAGGACAAGCCAGGTTCCGGATATAATAACGTCCTTGGGTCCCCGCATCTTCAATGAACCAATAGTACGCCTTGTCGGTTGCATCCTTTATGGTTTCCATCACTGCATCGCCGGCAGTGGCCTTGGCAAAATACTTTTCATTCTGATAGTTCAGCAACGTGTAATAATATCTTGCCTTATCATTGGAAATCTGCAATCCCGGAGCGGGCTGTTCCCCGGAGGGAACTTCCTCCAAAATCCAATGTATGCGGTTTTTATCCCCGGTTGCAGCATTGCTGTTGTTGCAGATGCCATTGTCCGTCTCGGTCCAGACATAGGCCGTCTGCTTGTCATAATTGATGACAAAGGTGCCATTGTCTTCCTTGAAGAGATACCATTCCGTGTCGTCGCCATTGCGGAAAGTATTGTCCAGCGCATAAAGGCAGCAATTGTCATTACTGCCCAGGTTTCTCACGACATAATGATTATCCTGGGCGGCACCATGCTCAAACCACCAGTATGCCTTGGCATCATACGCCGCACGCTCTTCATCAATCAGCGCGATGTTGCGTCCCAACAAATCACGGCATGCATATAATCCGGTTTCTGCACTTCTGATGCGATAGCACACTTTATCATCGGCCGTCGAAGCCTTGACCAGGGCTTTGTATTCCTCATTATCCTCAGGAAATTCCAAGTCGGGCGCATTGGGGTCCACATTTTCCAGTTTGAATTCAATGAGAACCGCCTTGTGATCACTGGGCCATACGTCGAGGGGTTCGATAAACTGGTCTTCCGTCTCTTCGTCGACCCGTTTGTTATAGGCAATCGTGCCCTTAGGGCCTACCATCCGGGCGCTGACAACAGAAAGATTTTCACACGGCGCATAATACACGAAGTCAATACGCTCCCGTTCATCGGCTTCCGTAGCCCACGTCAGCTGGTCCGTTCTTTTATCCTTGTTGTCAGAAGGATAAGTGATGCCCGGATGGGTGAGAGGATTGGGATAAATCACGCGATAAGCATCTTTATATCCGGCATCCAGAAGCGTCTTTGACTGGTCCCATTCATATACCACGCCGTTGTGGTCATAGCGGGACTTCATGGAAGAAACCCAGTCCAGCATGGACGGCTCATTAAAGTCACCCCCCAGGAATATCAACGAATTTTCCTGTTTCTCGGCCTGGGCATCAACCAGGAAACTGGCTATGGCCTCATCGCGAAGCGATTCCAGATTGTTTTGCCTGATGATGTCCGTATCGGTCACAGGGCCGTCCAGTTTCTGGAAATTGCCATTGTAGCCTCTCGGGTAATAGCAGGCGTAATGCGTATAGTCCAGATGCGCGGTATAAAGAGCCACACGCTTTCCGGCAATGGAAGTCACCACCTTATAGATTGAGCCGCGGTCATTACGCAACGGGAACACCGCACTATGGCGGCCTATCACATGCCTGGAGAGAATGCCGCTGTCATCAGAACGGAAGGAATAATATTTCTTTCCGGTCTTTGCTTCCAGGTCCCTGCACATTTTTGCCGTAATATCCTCGCTGTAATTGCGCACTTCACTAAGGGTAATGAAATCGGCTTCGGAACGAGCAATTTCGTTAATAATCGCCTCGTAGCCTCCGGGAACAGATGTTCCTTCCTGCCAGATATTGAACTGAAGGATCCGGAAATTGACGGAATTGTCCGCTACATCCTCATCAATCCCTGCCCAACAGCCTGACTGCCCCTGCACATGCACAGACTGATGGGAAACAGATACTTCCCCGGGCTCTGCCGCTGCACAGTCAACCGTATGGACGGGCAGTGCGGACAGTTTTCCCCAACAGAAGAAACAGAAAATCGAAAAACAAACCAGTAACTTTTTTTTCATAGTATATTGAATTGAAAACATAATCATCCAGAGAACTGCAGCGCAACCGTTCACTTCATGACCGGACGGCAAGGTGGTGCCCTCATGCTTCGTGTCCTTATGCTTTTTCACCGACCGACGGCGAAAACACGTTTTTTTATGAACCGGGGCAGAACAACCACACATCTTTGCCGAAAACCGTATGGCTGCAAGTATGTTTTTCCAAGCATAGATACCCTTAAGAGGTATTACCCTGCAAAAGTAGTTATATTTATCATCCCACCCTCCGGATGGCCCGCATTTTTTTATCAAACGTAAGTCCGTTATACCTACGACAAAAAGACTGAACACACTGTCTTAACTTTTTCACCGCAAAAACAGTCAGTACTTTCGTAAAATCTAAAGTACTGACAGAATTTTCTAACGGTACTTTAGTTTTTACGAAAGTAAGGACTGTAAAACCGTGATGCGGCCCTTCGGTAAAGAAGGCCGAATGGCCCGTCCCCATAAACCTGCTCAAGGCGATGTACCCTCAGACGGGGTGGTCCGCCTGCACCGCGAAAGGCTTCATGGCGGGCACGAAGGCTGCCCGGGCAGAAGAACGCTCCGACGATTGGGGCACCGCTGCAAGGCAAAACCAATAAATTGCCGTCAGCGTAGCAAAAAAAACACCCGGCATCATCTGTCATACAAAATAATTCTGTAATTTTGATTTCGAAGACTATAGTAAAAACTCTTTATAAATACCTGTATATCAATCAATATTACTTTTCCGCTTCTCATGATTCACTCCACGTGCACCCGAAGGAGGCATTAAGGCTATCCATCCGTTTATAAAACCAATAATCCATGAAAAAAGAAAATACTACAATGGCCATGAGTTTCTTACGAACAATCTGCGGTTTGCTGTTGGCATCATCAGTATGCTTCGGCCAGACTGCCGGCGAGGGAACGGACCTCCGTCCTCTGTCATCTTACGTGAATCCGCTAATCGGTGCAACGACAAGTACCAGACTTGCCGGAAGCAGCCACGGGTTAGGCAAAACATTTCCAGGAGCCACAGCCCCATTCGGCATGGTGCAGGTGAGTCCGAACACCATAACCGGAGGAGACAACGGTCCCGGCTACAGTTATGAACACACCACAATAGAAGGTTTTGCCTTTACGCAGATGTCGGGCATCGGATGGTATGGTGACCTGGGCAATTTTCTGGTAATGCCTACGGTTGGCCCGCTCCACACGGCAGCGGGCAGTGCCGCTTCGCCCGAAGACGGTTACCGCTCACGATATGACAAACAGAGCGAAAAAGCTGCGGCCGGATATTATGCGGTCCAATTAACGGACTATGACATAAAGGCGGAAGCCACAGCCCTGCCACATAGCGGAATGCTGCGGTTTACCTATCCTGAAAGCAAAAGTTCGCGCATACAGATTGATTTGGCCCGCCGGGTGGGCGGAACATCAGTCTTCCAGGAAATAGAGGTGGTGGACGACCATACCATCAAAGGCTGGATGCTGTGTACTCCCGAAGGCGGAGGCTGGGGCAACGGAAGTGGAAAGGCTGACTATACGGTTTATTTCTATGCCTGTTTCTCAAAGCCCTTCCGGGATTACGGTGTATGGTCGGCAGACATTCCGAACGGATGGAACCGCAAGCGCGAGGATGTAGAGAGCCAGCGTTATCAGAATGCTGTCCGCAACGCGTCGATTTATCCTTCGGTGTCATCATTCAAAGGCAAACATATCGGTTTCTATGCCAATTTTGACACTCAGGCCGGAGAACAAGTCCTGCTGAAAAGCGGAATTTCATTTACCAGCATGAAAAATGCGGAGGAGAACCTGAAAGCCGAAATCAAGGACTGGGATTTCGACAAGGTACACGCCACATGCCGCAAATTATGGGATGATGCGCTGGCAAAAGTAACCGTGAGCGGAGGAAGCGAAGAAGACAGAACGATATTTTATACCGCCTTGTATCACACGATGATTGACCCGAGAATATGCAGCGATGTAAACGGGGAATACATAGGAGCGGACAAGCAGATTCATCGCACCCACTCGTTCAACAAACGCACGATATTCAGCGGATGGGACGTATTCCGCAGCCAGATGCCGCTGCAAACCATTATCCATCCGCAACTGGTCAACGATTTGATAAATTCGTTAGTGGAAATAGCCGACCAGAGCGGAAACGAATATCTGGAACGCTGGGAGTTGCTGAACGCCTATTCGGGATGTATGTTGGGCAATCCGGCCATATCCGTGCTGTGTGACGCCTATTCGAAAGGCATACGCGACTATGATGTGGAAAAAGCTTACCGCTATGCAGTCAATACGTCACGAAAATTCGGCAACGGCGCCCAAGGATATACACCGGGAGGAACAGGAGTGTCACACACGCTGGAATATGCTTACACCGACTGGTGTATGGCGCAACTGGCCGGATGGCTCGGAAAAAAAGAAGACAAGGAATTCTTTGAAAAGAAATCAAAATCCTACGCCTCGCTTTTCGACAAGCAATACGGATGGTTCCGCCCACGTAACGAAAAAGGAGATTTTGTACCTTTGCCGGAAAAAGGAAGACTGCAGGAAGGCTACGGATGCATGGAATGCAATGCCTATCAGCAAGGTTGGTTTGTGCCTCACGACATTAAGGGGATGGTTGCCTTGATGGGAGGCCGCCAAAAGGCGCTTGCCGATTTGAAGGATATGTTTGCCAAAACCCCTCGGAACTATTTGTGGAATGATTACTATAATCATGCCAACGAACCGGTACACCACATCCCGTTTCTCTTCAATCGCCTGGGAGAGCCTGCCCTGACACAAAAATGGTCACGTGATATTTGCAGAAATGCTTATCATAATTCTGTGACCGGACTGGTAGGAAACGAAGATGTGGGCCAGATGTCGGCCTGGTACGTATTAGCCGCGGCAGGCATTTATCCGGTGTGTCCGGGAGACTTGCGCTACGAAATCACAAGCCCGGTATTCAACCGCACAGCATTCAAGGTGGGAGAAGGGCGGACGTTTGTCATCGAAGCCCAAAACAACAGTGCCGACAACATCTATATCCAGCATGCGACCTTGAACGGTGCACGTTATAACAAATGTTACCTGACGCACGCGGATTTGCAGGCAGGAGGTACATTAATCCTGCACATGGGCCCCAAGCCTTCCAAATGGGGAAAGGAGAAATACAGGAAATAACCTTATGGGAATTCTCCCCGGATACCCTCTGCCGCTGGTTGCCGGAAGGCAACCGATGCCCGCCAACAGGAAGGGACATGCTTTTTGAACACATTTTATAAACTTATTTATTATCCATACACAATGAAAGTAAAAGGACGTTTTGACCATTTCAACATCAATGTCACCCAGCTGGAACGTAGCCTGGAATTCTACCAGAAGGCGCTGGGACTGCACGAAACCAGCCGCAAGGAGGCGGCCGACGGTTCATTTATCCTGGTATACCTCACCGACGATGCCACGAGCTTCCTGCTCGAACTGACCTGGCTGCGCGACCACGAGGGAGCCTATGAACTGGGAGAAAACGAAAGCCACCTGTGTCTGAGAGTGGAAGGCGACTACGACGAAGTGAGGAAATTCCACAAGGAAATGGGCTGCGTATGCTACGAAAACGAGGCGATGGGCCTGTATTTCATCCACGACCCGGACAACTACTGGATAGAAATCCTGCCGGTGAAGTAATATCCCCACTTACACCCGTTCAATTCATTCCCGTCCTACGGTTCTGCTGCCGCGGGGCGGGAATGTCTGTTTTCGTTATCTTCGGTTTTACGCGGAAAAGACTGACACAAACGGAATCCGCTTACATCGGTCAAAGTGTCTTCTCCACAGAATAAGACAGAATGACAATTTTCTGAAATAATACATTTTACCGGAAACTGCTATCTTGTAACAAAAATGAAACTGTTCTTTTACCGAAGTGTTATCCATTTGCCGCTGATTTGAAACTCTTTACTTCTACTTTTGCAACAAAATTCAACGGCATCGAAAACAAACATGAAAACGGCAAAAAAATCGGATATTCTTTTCATCTTATGGGCTGGCGGAGCGGCATTGCTTTCCTATGCCTTGGTATATGCCTTGCGAAAACCTTTTACGGCAGCCACATTTGATGGACTGGAATTTATGGGAATGGATTACAAAACGGCAACCAGCATCATACAGATTGCAGGCTACATGCTCTCCAAACTTTTGGGCATCAAATTTATTTCCGAACTGAAAAGAGAACACAGACTTGGCTTCATCATCGGTTCCGTCACCTTGGCTGAACTTGCTCTTCTTGCCTTTGCCGTACTACCCGTTCCGTACAACATTATTGCTCTGTTTTTCAATGGACTTGCTCTAGGCTGTATGTGGGGAGTCATTTTCAGTTTTTTGGAAGGACGCAAACTCAGTGGCATATTGGCCAGCATAATGGGGTTAAGCATCGCCTTCAGTTCCGGACTTGCCAAGTCAGTTGGCCTTTTTCTCATACAGGATTTGGGCGTTGATCCGTTCTGGATGCCCGCTACAATAGGTGCGGTGGCTTTTATCTTGCTTATCATACTAGGATTCGTCCTGAACGCACTGCCGGAACCTACCGCAGAAGACATTGCCTGCTGCACAAAACGGGTGCCCATGGACGCGTCGCAACGCAAAAAGATCTTTTCCAGTTTTGCTGCCGTCCTGACCATGTTGTTTGTGGCCAATCTGTTCATTACTGTGATGCAGGACATTAAAGAAGATTTTCTTGTAAAACTGGTGGACACCACCCGATTCTCATCCTGGGTATTCAGCGGTATCGATTCTGCAGTTACCGTTATCATCCTGCTCATGTTCCTGCAAATTTCCATGATTCGTGAACACCAGAAAGTTCTATATATCTTGCTTTTGCTTGTAGCTTCAGGAATGGCCGGTCTAGTTGGCGTTGCTTACTATTATGACCAGTTGCAATTACCACCCATCGCATGGCTGTTTATCCAAAGCCTAGGATTGTATACAGCTTATCTGAGTTTCCAGACATTGTTCTTTGAACGCTTCGTCTCCTGTTTCAACATCAAGGGAAATGTAGGTTTCTTTATTATCACTATCGATTTCGTGGGTTATCTAGGCACCGTATGCGTATTAATTTTCAAGGAACTCTTCATCTCTGAGTTAAACTGGATTGAATTCTACAATTCAATGGTCATCATATTGGGGATATCCTGCTGTTGCCTGTTTGCCGGATGTGCAATCTGGTTCTCGCTCAAGACCGGGAAAAAGACAAGCAGGGCATTCTTACCCCAAAGAGAACAACAACCCACCATGGTATAAACAGATAAAATAAATAAGAAAACAAATATGAAAGAAATCAAATGTATCATTTTCGACTGGGCAGGAACTACCGTTGACTACGGATGTTTTGCCCCCGTCGCAGCCTTCATGGAAAGTTTTGAAAAAATCGGTGTACCTGTAACAGCAGCCGAAACAAGACAGTATATGGGGCTTACAAAAATAGAGGAGATACGTGCCTTATTCAGCCTGGACAGAGTAAAAAAGGATTTCTTCCAAAAATTCGGACGCGATTTCAACGAAGAAGATGTAATGGGCCGGTTCAACGATTTCCAACAGATTCTTTTCGATACTCTGGAAGAATATTCAACCCCCATTCCGGGAATAACCGAAACCGTTGCCCAACTGAGAGATAAAGGCATCAAGATTGGCTCTACAACCGGCTATACCCGGGCCATGATGGATATCGTCATCCCTGCCGCTGAAAAAAGAGGATATAAACCAGACAACTGCGTCACTTCTGATCATCTTCCCGGAGGCCGCCCTCATCCTTACATGATTTACCAGAATATGATAGACTTGGGAATCCCTTCCGTTGACGCTGTCATCAAGTGCGGGGACACCATTGCAGACATTAAGGAAGGAGTCAACGCCAAGGTTACATCCGTTGGAATTATTTTAGGCAGTAACGAACTAGGACTGACGGAAAACGAGGTAAAATCTCTTTCTCCCGAAGAACTGAAGACACGCATGGAAGAAGTGCGTCGCAGAATGCTGGAAGCCGGTGCCAATGCCGTATTGGACAGCATTACTGATTTACCCGCCTACATAGAACAAATTTCAACGGAGAACTAATCCAGCAGATTCTACTAATCACAACAAACTACATAACTTATAAAGAAAAATCGCCCACACAATGGAAAGAAATTATTTGTTACTGACACCAGGCCCTTTAAGCACCACAGAAACTGTACGCAAAGCCATGTTGCAAGACTGGTGTACATGGGACAAAGATTATAACGAAGGCATCGTAACCCCCTTACGAAAAGGACTACTTGAAATTGCCGGACTAGACTCTGAAAAGTATACCGATGTCCTCCTGCAAGGCAGTGGTACCTATTGTGTAGAAGCAACCATTGGCGCAGCGGTACGGCCTGAAGACAAATTATTGATTCTGGCCAATGGTGCATACGGTAAACGTATGGCACAAATTGCCGAATACTACAAAATTAACTATGTTTTGGTTTCACTCAGCGAAACCGAATTAATCACAGGAGAAATCGCTCAAAAGGCACTCGAGGAAAATCCGGATATTACCCATCTGTCTATGGTTCATAGCGAAACGACCACGGGGTTATTGAACCGTATAGAGGAAGTAGCCGAAGTTATCAGAGGAAAGGGTATCACCTTCATTGTCGATGCCATGAGCAGTTTTGCCGGTGTACCTATTGACATAGAAAAATTAGGTATCGATTTCCTTGTCAGCAGCGCCAACAAATGTATTCAAGGTGTTCCTGGCTTTGGTTTCATCATAGCAAAGAAAGACAAACTGATGGCAACCAAAGGCAACGCACGTTCTCTTTCACTTGACATTTACGCCCAGTGGGAAACCATGGAGAAAGGACACGGTAAATGGCGTTTCACCTCCCCGACACATGTTGTCCGGGCCTTCTATCAGGCAATGATGGAACTAAAAGCAGAAGGAGGAATAGAGGCACGCCACCGCCGCTACGTAGAAAACCATCGAACTCTTGTCGAGGGTATGAGAAAACTCGGCTTCAAGACTCTACTTCCCGACGAAAAACAAGGATGTATCATCACCTCTTTCTACTATCCCGATACAGACTTCGACTTCACCGATTTCTATAACAAGCTGAAGAACAAAGGATTCGTCATATACCCCGGAAAGATATCCGAAGCTGACACTTTCCGCATAGGCAACATCGGCGATATCTATCCTGAAGATATTAAGGCTCTGCTACAAGCTATTCAAGAAGTCAAATAAGGGCAACCTTATCATAAAAAATGCACAACAGCCAGACTCAACGCCAGACATAGCGTCACCACCTTGAGCCCGGCTGTTTATTTTTTAAATCGCATATGCCAACTTAAACAAAAAAGTAGCTTTCAAGACTGGCCGAATAAAAATATTCTTTTATAAAACACAACAGCACTGGTGGTTCATCGTAATCTGAAAGGACACGGAAAAAGTTTTCTGAAGCACAGCCTCTTATCAAACCCATCCGACACAGATAATACCTCACTCAACCGAAATACCCTGCCGCCAGGAGATGTTTAAGGGCCTGCCGCACCATTCATAATGGGAAAAACAAAGAAAAAACGGCATATAAAAAAACAAGCGGGACTTGCCTCCCGGCAAACCCGCTGCTTTGCTTCAAATTAGATCAATACTCTGAAATACAGAATATCCTGATAGGTAATTAAAAGTGTTTTTACAAAATTACACATTCCGGCTGAAATATACCCTTTTTCAGCATCCCTTTTCTTGTATTTTTTATTTTTTTAATAAATAAAGGCAACTGAGAATATTTCAGACGCTTCGCAATGCCACTTTGACAAACATAACGGGGCGCACCGTCCGGCACGCTCCGTTCTCTCTGTCAGACAGCCGCCAGTTGGCAACCGGTAAAAATACCTGAAAGGGCTGTCAGCAAAGCGATTATGGCTTGTACGACAATGCCCCATACATTCTTTTTCTGTGTCGTTTCGTTGTTCATGTTGCTTAATCTTTAGTGATAAAAATAATTGACTTGGGAGTTGCCCCCTTCTTGTATTCTACACTCTGTCGGCCAGTGCCGGTCCCGGACGGACCGGTGTCCACACGACATGTTCCGGTCCGCCCTTCCCGACTGCCTGTTCCAGGCATCCGGCCGTTACTGGCCGTCCTCCTGCTGGTCGCTTCCGCTCACCACCTCCTTGGCATTGAGAAAGGTAACGGCAGGATTCTGCTTCGACAGTTCGAAACGCAACTTGCTGCTCGGACTGAAACGCACGCTTACACTCTGAATGTAGGAGGAGTTGAAATCGGTTTCCTGCTCAACTCCCATGCTGCGAAGAGTGGGACGGAAGGAACCCAAATCGCCCAGGCGCACCGAGTTTCCGTTACGCAAATGCTGGTATACCTGTTCCTCCAGAGCGGAAAGCACCGCCTTGACGTCATGAACGGTCACCGTGCACTGACGGCTGATGATTTCACAAAGACTGTCGAGCGTAACCGGGGTGACGGGCACCAGACGGGCATAATACTTCACACTCTTGTCAATGGGATTTTTCATGGGTACGACGTTGTACTTCAACATGGCTGCTCAATTCATTAAAAGATTCGACAATAGGGCGACAGCTGGCAGATTTGCAATTCCCTCCCGGACGACTGTGCTGAACGCCGGCGGACACTGCGATCCGCAACGGGTGAGGCAGGAAAAGCGGCCGGCACTTTTTCATTCCTTTTTAAAAGGAAACTTTCCCTGTGGCCTCGCAAGAACGCTGCACTGGCACGACGAAACGGCGCAGACGGCAGAAGGAGGAGCCCGGGCGGCGCTGTCATTTCCACCCGACAATGCAAAGTTACGGCACGGGCCGACGCCGCTTCATCTTTAGCGTGCTTTAGCCGGCTGGGAAAAAGAGCGACCCGCCCCACGGGCAGGGCAATGTGAAACCACGAAAAAAATTTTTCCGCCTCCACGCAACAACCGGAATCAGCATCCGCCCTGTCCCCGTTCCCGGCTCATACCCACCACAGACTGATGGGCCCAGCACAGAAAACAACACCGGTTGCCACATTTCCCGTCACAGGCGTTGCACCGCCTCAGGAAAATTCACTATTTTTACCCCGACTTTTGATGTGTAACCCCTTTGACATCTCCTCACAACTATGAAAAACACGACCGAAACATCCACAACCTGTCTCTTATACACATCTGACGCTGCCGAC
>ENA-OZFV01000010-OZFV01000010.1-human-gut-metagenome-genome-assembly--contig:-NODE-10-length-141869-cov-28.756449_pt1 | contig 141869 bp, 132 predicted proteins | sample MGYA00245110_ERZ653645 | MGnify/ENA primary metagenome ERZ653645 (study PRJEB26926, sample SAMN06165144) | human gut metagenome | biome: ENVO:00009003; feature: ENVO:2100002; material: ENVO:00002003... | reverse complement strand
TTCATTTATCCGCTATCATCGCGGCTTACCCTGATTGTAAACATAGGGATTATTAATTCATATTATTTTGCATGATTTTTTCCGGAACACCTATCCGGCATAGATGTACTTGAGCTTGGGCACTCCGTTCTGGAGCACGGTGAAGGCGTTTTCTTCCACCTGCACGTCCTTTGCCTTTGGCCACCATAGCCACGAGAGTTTCCCGTCGGGTTTGAGGAATGCCACGGCATTACCCTGCACTTTCCCGACCTCACGCACGCCGAGGTCTTTTCCGCCCTCGAACAGCCGGACACACCGCCACTTCGAGCCAAGCGTCATTTTCCGTTTCACGTCTGCTAATGTTTTCATACTCATTGCGTTTTTATTATTGCATATAAATTCTGCATTTCCGGTTGCACCGTCTCAGGCTGTCCGCCGAGAGCGGATAACTGCGGTTCAAATGGTCGGGAAACCCTTCTCGGAACATCAGCTCCGCCGTAGCGTACTCCTTGCACCATTTCCGCCGACGTCTCCCACGGGCAGGTCTCGTTTCCGGCATCCGCCTTTTCGGAGATTTCGGCACACGCCATTTCCCACCGACAAACACCGCTTCATATTCCCGTTGTAACACGCCGCTGCAATACGCCGCCACGCTGACAGCGGGCACACTTCCGAGCTGTCCCGTCGCGGCAAGGCTGTCAAGCGTATCGGTGGCAGCCTTGAAACTGGCAAAGCACCCGTAACTGCGGGTGCGCTTTGCGTCAAACACTTCTATCATATTTATTCGTTTTATTATTGGCACATCCGTTCTCCGCTTCCCCGCATAGGATAACAGCGGAAGCACGGCAGGCGGTTCCGCAGAACGCCAGACCGTGCTTAACCGTGTTATATACAAGGTAGGCACAACGCCTCACGGCGCAAGGAAGTCATATCGGAGGGAATTTTAGAAAAGTGCGGGCATTTCAGGGTGCAATCCTGACACAGTGTATATCAATGCCCGAAAAAGCGCGCACGCCCCGCAGTTTCCGCAGCACGTATGCGCGTCATGTTACTCGCCATCGTCCCCGCTGTCAATTCCGGCGGTGATGTTGCATATCTCCTGCAATGCCGATTCTATCTGCACAAGGTCGTCGATGTCGAACTTCACGGCATCGCAGTCCTTCTCCCACACTTGGCGGGCTATGAAGACGGCATCATGCAGCGACCGCTCGGACTCTTCCAGAGCGGTCTTCAGGTCGTCCACGGTGTACTCCCCGTCCTGCGGCGGAGGTACAGTCCCGGCACCGTTTTTTGCCGGGAAATTCTTTTCGCCTATCACGTTACAGTTGCTTTCGCCCGAAATGAAAAGCGCGTATTCTTGGCATACGCCACAAGAACACGCACTTACGACGGCAGATACGAAAAGGGCAGGCAGTCCCACACGTTCAGCGGGCTGCCTGCCGTCCTTTTGCCTTTTTCGGGCAGGTTTCAGTTACTCCGTTGCCCTTATGCCGCCTTTTTGCTTTCATCGGCAACCGTTCCGGCAGGCTGTTCCGCCACCTTTTCAGCCTTGCCGGTCTTGGTCGTTTTCTCGGCAGGCTTTTCGAGGTTGGCGAGGTTCGGGGCGAAATTCATGGCGTTGCGGATAGCCTTTGCAGCGGCATGGATTGTCTTTTGGAAATCACGGTTTGACTTCTCGAGGTCTACTTTGGTCGGCACAAGACCGATACGCGCCCAAACGCTGTCGGTAAGGTCGTACTTCTTGATACGATTTCCCGACTTCTCGCAGATGATGATTTCCGCAGGGGTTGTGGCACGGAATTTCGAGCGTATGCCGTCGGCATCGGCACGCAGTTTCTTTTCCTCCGCAATGGTGTGCCACATAGTTGCGACCATGTTTTTAATCACACGGAAAATCTCGTTGTCCGACTTGTCGGCAGGCTCAAAGTCCGCACCGAAAAAGTGCTGTGCCGTCTGCACGAGTTCACCGTCCTTGTTGGTAGAGTTGTAAACCAACATGATACCTGCAAACGAACCGATGTTTGCATACTGTTCCTTGTTCAATTTAGAAGTTGCCATAATGATAAAATTTTAGAAACACTGCGCAAAATCACGCATTGCGGGCACTCGGGGAGTCGAACCCCGAACTCTGCACCATAGCGCAAAGTGTGGCATTTCCTGCCACGCGCCCAAAAATTTGCCGTGCATTTCACCCTGCACGGCAAAATTTTTCGTAACTTTGTCGCACTTAAAACGTACCCCATAGCAGGCTATCCAAATGAGCGCATTTTCGGCATATCGTGTATCGGCTTACTCACGCATCACTCGTGTCGTGGCTCTGCGCTGCTTTACTCCAATTTCGGCAAGACGCTTCTCTGGCACGTCCCGGATCTTTCCCAATCCGGCAGCTAACTGTAAGGTGAGGCATTTAGGCGTTACCACCGAGCTGGGTATTGGGTATAGCATTGGCATATACATTTACCAGCGTCCTCTATGCGGATAGTTTTTACCGCTATCGTGCATTTTATTCCGAGCGCACAAGGGCGCAATTATGGCATTATTCTTACACGTCCTTTTTCCATACAACTCTCGCACTCCCAAATTTGCGTGCTTTGCGTATGCGGACTAAAAACACGTTTTTAGCCGTTCCAACTTGCTACATTGGTCTGTAGTCCTGCTCGGTGTGGTTATTTAACACCCTATTTAATCGCTCCAAAGCGAACAGGCGAATTTTTGATTTTCCAAGCCTCAAAAATAGGTTTCCCACAAAAAGGGCTTTTTGTTTCTCGCTCTCGGCGGTCTTTGCTTTTCTGTTTTTTAATTCTGTTTTTTACTATCTATTTTTTTATTCGTTTTTCTCCGTACTTGTTTGCCGTTTGTTTGGCTTTCGAGTACATGACTATTATAAAACCGTTTTTCAGAACTGCAAAACTTTTTGAGAAAAAAAATTTGGAACGTTCCAAAAACAGCCTTTTTGCGAATATGGAACGCACGCGCGCGAAGTGAATTTGTAAATAGTTGAATATCAATAAAATAGAAAAAATGATTTTCTTTGAAAAAAATTTTTCCTTTGCAAAAATCAAAAAAGCCCCGTTTCAACGTATGTATAAAATCAAAATCAGTTTTGTCTATTGATTATCAGATTATTAGCTGCTTAAAATGGATAAAATAGGACTGAAAAGATTTTTTTACTTTCAATTTGTAAGCAAAGATAATGTAAAAGACGTTTTTAGGCTTACTTTATACAAAAGTAAACCTAATAAATTATTGATATTCAATGGTGTAATAAAAATAAAAAGATTGGGGAGGGTGTACCCTCGGGTGCGGATTCGGTCTCTGTCCTCGGGCCGTTTTTTCAAGTCCGGTTTTCCAAAACGGCTCAAAATGCGGCTTTCGGATTGAAACTGTAAGCAGGTATCAAAAAATATACAGTAAAGTACTTGTATTTATCATGGTTGCTTAAGGTGCTGGTGTTCACCATGTCCCATATTTTTGAAATATTCTCATTTGTGGATGCCTGTCCTTTCAATTTTCACGGGTGTACAGACTTTCTGCACGATTTCCGGGTTCCGGCTTGAAGCTGTTTTTTAGATACGCTGAAAACGTATCAAAAAATATATAGAGACACGTCGGTATATTGACTGTTCTTAACCGGATTGGACGACGGAAAAGGAGGATGTGTATTCCTGTCATTCAGTATGTTCGGATATGCTTTTCACAATCGGACAATCTTGTAATGTTTTGTTCCTTAATCATATAGAATATACAGAACGAAGCTATCCACATGGATTCCGACTTATTTGTACGGTTTTTGTGACTTTATACAGGAAACCGTGGAAATGCAGAAGAAATGGGGTTCAGTTACCTGCCTTTTTGGTGAATTATACGTATATTTGCCGTATTGTATCCACTTATGTATGAAGTATGGCATTTTGCTGTTACAGGAAATATCTGGATAAAGAATCGAAAGAATGGAATCATATCATAAGAAGAAAATCGGGAGTATTCCGAAAGACAGCACGGGTGGGTCGTCCATTCGCAAGGGAATGGTCGTCTTCAACGGTGGGACATCGGAAACCGGACTTGTGGGAGATGTCACGGGTAATTGCGTGTCGGTTCCGGTAAGGATGACTGCGGGCAAAGAACTCGTTACCGATGACGCGGTCATGTTTCTGAATGATTGCCGGGAAGCGAGCGCAGAGCAAAAGATTGCCCTCCAACGCCTGCTGAACGAAGGCCATCTTGCATGGGACAAGCGCCGGGGTGTATGTTCGGAATCTCTCTATGCTCCCAAAGACGGACAGTTGGTAAAACTCAGTATCCTGGATGAGCATGTAATACTGGGGGCTTTCAAGGAAATCGACGCAAAAGGACGTGTTGTGCTGTATTGCCTGCTGGACGAAGACGGGAGCCTGCGCTATTCCCTGCATGAAACAGTCGGGTACGCGGTGAATCTCCAGATACTGCCTATCGGAACCAGTGGCCGTAGCAGGCTTTCCGATGCTCTACGCCAGAAAGGGCTTGCATGGAACGGACGGCTGAAGGAACTCGAACGGCTGGCAACACGTGTCAGACGCGGTGACAAGTACTATTACCTGAATGACATACTGGAAATCCGTGAATGCAGGGACAACAACAGGCCGGCGGACAGGAAACGGTTGGAATGCGGGAACTATTTCATGGAGCGGAGGGATGCCGAACTGGTACGTGACTGCGTGCGCTCTGTCGTAAGGCTGAACCGCGACAAGGATGCCAGACGGTAAGAGGGTGACGGTATAAGGTATTCGTTCTGTTTCTCTCTCTTGTATCTGGGGAGGAAGTGGTCCTTTAATCCTCATCTTATCCGTTTTCAACACTTTCCGATTCAAAAAAACAAAAAAACAGACGGCGTGCCGTCTGTCATGATTTGTTTCTTTTTTGGTATCTTTTTTCTTTGCGTCAAAGAAAAAAGTACATCTTTCTTCTTTCTTCTTGTATAATACTACTTATAGTATTGTTGCTACATTTGTAACACCCCTCCTGTCAGATACACGGTACATTTGTACCACATTGAGGGGAAAGATGTGGCGAATTTCGCGTCTTTCCACCCAAATTCCACTATCGGGAGCATGAATCGCAAGCCGATGTTGCCGCTTCGGAAAATTGCAGTCGCCTTTTGCAGGGCAGCATTGCAAGAACGAAAACGGTCTGATTTTCACGTGCAGGAAAATAACCGCAAAAAGAGATCCGATAAAACATCTATATATGAAAAATATCCCCTATATTTGCATAAAATTTACATATAACTGCGATATAATATGATTATTCAGTTCACAGTCGAAAATTTCCTTTCGTTCAAGGAGCCGGCGACCTTGTCTTTGGCTGCTTCCGCGCTGAAAGAAAAACAGACCCGGTCCGATGAGATTGTTTTTGAGCTTGAAGGTACGAACCTCTCTTTGCTGAAGAGTGCGGTCATCTACGGGGCCAATGCCAGCGGGAAATCGAATCTAGTCAAAGCGCTCGATTTCTTCAAATGGTTTGTCATCAATTCCTCCAAAGGCGTGCAGTCCGGCGAAAGCATACGGGTGGAAAGTTTCCGTCTCAACCGGAGGACGGAACAGGAGCCCAGTTATTTTGAGGCGGTCTTTGCCGACGAAACGGTCCAATACCGCTATGGGTTTGAAGTCGATGAAAAACGTGTACACCGGGAGTGGCTTTATCAAAAGGGCAACAAGCGCAAGGCAAAGGAGGTGGAACTGTTCCTGCGTGACGGCGATGAGTATGAACTGCATCCCAAATTTTCGGTCGGCAAAGAGGTTGTCGCCAAAAAAATGGTGCGCGACAATGCGCTGCTTCTTTCCGTGGCAGCACAGTTCAACGAAAGCGTCTCGGTGGAAATCATGGGATGGTTGGCCAACACCACGATTGTTCTTGGCAGCAGCGACGAGCGGATTTGGGAAATGGCGATAGCCCAGATCGATGATCCGTCCATGAAAAGGCGTATTGTGGAGTTTGCCCGGTTTGCAGACTTCGGAATCGACGACATACGCAAGGTTGACAATACAGTCATCAGTTCACACCAGCAATATGACGAGGAGGGCAACGCCACGAAGACGGTCACTTTCCCGTTCCGCGTAAACGAGTCGGAGGGTACGATCAAATACTTCTCGCTGGCTTATCCTATAATCGACGCGTTGGATCATGGCAAAAGGCTGGTTGTCGACGAGTTCGACTCGAAAATGCACCCTCTGTTGACCAGTCGCATCATCGGGCTGTTCAATTCCAGAGTGACAAATCCCAGGAATGCACAGTTGATTTTCACGACACATGACACCAACCTGCTTAATGCAAGCCTGTTCCGCAGGGATCAGATCTGGTTTACACAGAAAGATTCGTTTGGAGCCTCGGAACTCTATTCGTTGGCGGAATACAAGGTTCGCAACAGTGCACCTTTCGAAAAGGAGTACCTGATGGGGAAATATGGCGGTATCCCTGTCATCGGCCAGTTTGAACGGTTATTTGACCTGAGGGAGGAAGAATATGGCAGCACGGACGAACAAGCGTGATCCACGCGCGGCACGGACACTCAGGCGTATCAGTTTTGTCCGTGAGGTCAAACAATCCTTCCTGATCATCTGCGAGGGGGTAAATACGGAACCGGATTATTTCAATGCGTTTCGCCTGACCTCCGCCAATATTAAAGCGGTAGGCCAGGGACTCAATACGGTAGGTCTTGTCCAAAAGGCTTTACGGATGAAAGAAGAAGAGCGGAAGAAAGGACGCGAGTATGACCAGTGCTGGGTGGTATTTGACAAGGATGACTTTCCCGATCGGGATTTCAACCGGGCTATCGGTATGGCGGAAGCCGGTGGCATGAGGGTGGCATACAGCAACCAGGCTTTCGAGTATTGGTTCTTGCTGCACTATAACCTGGTACAAGGCCCGATGCACAGAAATCAATATGAAACAAAGCTATCCGGCTTGTTGGGCTTCTCCTACAACAAGGAAGCCGGTACAGGCGGTCGTGTTTTCAGGGAGCTGGGCGGTAAACAGGCTCAGGCCATCACGAACGCAAAAGCCGTATTGCGCCGAATGGAGGGAATACCGCCGGCACAAGCGGAATCTTCGACAACGGTGCATCTTCTTGTGGAAGAACTGAATAAGTATATTTAGCATATTCTGTCGTTTGCCCGGATAATATTGTACCCGGCTACCACCTCCTTCCGGTTTTATCGGATTTTATGTCGCAAAAACACAAAAACAGACGGCAAATCACAACGATGCCGTCTGTTTTTATTCATTTACGTTCCGTGGACAGATACGCTCAAACTTTTCGGTGTCTCTCTTTCCATTGGCTGACCTCTTCGTCAGAGACGGATGCCACGGTCCTTTTTTCCACATCGAACATCCGATGACAGAATGCCCTGGTAGAAAAAGGATTTCCAAGTTCCGCCAATATCCCTACAAGCCGGTTGTAGGAATCCATGTGCCACAGGTAATCGTACATCCCGCTGACCGGCACCCGTTCAAGCAATCCCATACGCGTTGTCTTTTCCACGCACTTGTCGAAAATCCGCGAACCCATCTCCATGTTCTCCATGTAGTACCGCTTGCTGCGCAAGGTGTCGTAACCTTTTTCACGCAGGCGTGTACGGTCTGCCATGTACAGCATGAAGATGACCTCTTCCGGGGTGAACGCGCCGACCAGCCCGGTGAAGCATTTCATAAACGGTATCACGTGTTGCCTTTTGTCGTCATTCCCTTTCATGTCCGTTTTCGCGTTCGTTCGTCCGTAATGTTTCCGCTTCCCCGTCATCCTTAATCGACGGATTGACATAGAACTGGCATATCCTGCCGTTTATCATCGGTTTATACACGGCGTATCCCAGTTTTTTGGCGTAACGCCCCACGGATACGCGGTTGGCGAACTTGCCGGTATGTTCCGTCAGGTGTTCCGACATCTCCCCGACGGTCATTCTGCTTTTCAGTTTCATATCATTCGCGTTTAAATGTTTTCCTGATAAAGGATAGCCGCGACTAATACGAACTGTTTGCAAATGGTATGAATTAATAAGAGGCGGTTCCATGAAATCGGCAAAGGAGGAATCAACCGGTTATACTGATACTTCATTCATGAAACCGTCCCTCATCTATTTTCCCATTATCCGGACAATCTCCCGTATCGTGTCGAAGTTCCGCTCGTCCAGCCATTCTTTGGCCACGTTCCACGAGAGCGACATTCCGAACTTCAGGTTCTCCATGGTGATGGTATGGTGCGACAACCTGCCTTCAGTGGGCTTGAGCCCTGCCGCGTGCAGTTCACACAGTCCGTCCTGAAAGAACGTGCACCCGCCTGCTTCCTGTTTCGCCTGTACCATCGGCACGATATACGGGATTTTTCCCAACAGCAGGCCTACCGCCCACCGAGTGGGTGCAAGACGCTCCCTGTATCCGGCTTTCAGCAACCGGAGGATGTCTTCCGGCGTACCGAGGCACGGTATCCGGCATTGCTGCCTGCACAGACGGCAACGGCACTCTACCGGCCGTCTTCCTGTCTTGCGGATGATCCGCTGTAATGCCGTTTCCATCGCTATGCACCCGGTGGGCAGTATTCAGGGTTCCTCTTGCGCCACAGTTCTATGATACACTCCCGTCCGGCCTGTGTCCATCGTTTGGTGGATCCGAAAGTATATACCTTGCCCCGGCTGTTCTCCCACGTGTAAGGCACATCGCATTGCCAGGCCCGGCAGGAAGGAAAGACCACCCATTGCCGCTTCTCGTACTTGCAGATGCCCTCTTCGGCAAGGAACTGGTGCAACTGTCGCGGCGATATGCCGAGTTCGTCAGCGATGCGCGTGCTCTTGAACCAGTCCCTGTTCTCGATAAACTCCTCGTAGAATACGATTTTCGGCAGGGATTCACTCACCACCTTCCGCAGTTCCAGAATCAGTCTCGTCGCCGATTCCATATCCTGCGGCATGGGACAATCCATACAGGGCAGACCGGGTGCCGCCACCCTGGGGCGTTCGCGTACGATTGTCTTCCCTCGTTTCACGGAGAGTTTGCCGATAGCCTCGCCCAACCATTCCGCCAAAGACAGGTCAGGGGCGATCCATCTGGCCAACGGTATGACAAGCGGTGATTCCAACCAGGTCGCACCGTGCCCCCGCCCCCGTGTGGTGAAGACTTGCGACTCGTATTTCCCGGTATGTCCGTTGCCGGCCATTTCCCTGCGGAGCATATCCGTGGAAGCGATGCGTAGCCATTCAGACGGGATTTTCCCGAAGTGCATCGTGATCTGCGTGGCGTTGACCATCAGCTTGTCGCCGACACGCCGGAACGTGACGGGGAACCCTTCCTCGAAGTGCATGACGATGTCGTCCTGCGGGACGGCGTGCAGCTCCCCGGCTTCCAGTTCCAGAAGCTTGTTGCCCCACACTTCCAATTCATCAAGCAGGTCACGGGGTATAATAGTCTCCTTGCGTACCAGTTGTAAAAGCCGACGCATATCGATGGGACGGAAACCCCACTGTTCCCTGCCGTTTTTCCGGAAACTGATTTTCAATGCCGTCGGGCAAACACGGGCGATGGCGCCGTTTTCAAGCAGTTCGTCCCGCTTGAGTATATCGCATATATCCACGGCGCAGATATGGAGCTGGCCGTTATGGTTCCGGGAAACCCTTATGTTCCAGTCCCGGAACGGAACATTCCTATTTTCCCTCATAGGTATTTCCTCCTTTCTTTTGGTTATCAGACTTACGTTTGTTTTCAAGCAAGGCTCTCTTATGTGCCATCTTGCGCACCGGATAGTACGTGCGTTTCTCGCCGCAAAGGGCGTCATAATCTTTCAGCATCAGTGTGCCGAGGTCGGCCAGCTCGATTTCCACATCCGGATGCAGATGCCTGAAATAGAGTCCGCCGCTGCATACATACTTGCCCGTGCAACAGAATGAGATAGCCTGCAAGTTGCCTTTTGTCAATTCCGCCGCGCTGTGCAGCGAGCGCGTGACCGCTACAAGAACCTGTGCCCCGTTGAAGATGAGCACCATCTTGGGTCGTTTAAATGTGCTGCGTCTCATGTTGTTCTAAAATTTGCGTTAATTCCTCCTTTGTAAATCTAAGACCGGCAGCCTGTACCAGCCAAGTGTCTGAAACCGTAAATCCACCGGACAGCAGTTCGTCCACGCGCTCCAGAAGGTAGACACCGAACGCGGGATCGATGTAAACGACAAATAATAGAGCCAGACATTCATCAATTAACAGGTGTCCCGACGCCTCGTCACGGATGATCATCTTTTCCCTGTCTATTCCGTAGGCGTCTGCCAACGCCGTTGCCCAGTGATGGAAAGCGACACGGAAATCACGGACATTATGCCGGCGTGCATCTCCTTTGGCCTGGATGAAGCGTGTCGCGTCGAAATAGACCGGTCCGTCTTCCCGTAACGTTCCGAAAAGCAGATCGGGGAACTCCCTGTACCGGATTATCCGGCAGGGAATCTTTTCTTCTTTCATGTTCTCTTTTTCATTGTTCTTGGATTTGTATCTAACGTGGTGCAAAGATATATCTTTTTAATATGAAATACACTATAAATATATACATAAATTACACTTTTAATAAATTGTTAATTACTGATAATAAGATATTTACAACGCAAATAAAACCGAAATATCTATATATTTAAGTTGCATATTTCGGTTTGTAAATCAAGCATTAAGAGTCCCGTTCTCCATATATTCTTTTAGCCGTAAAAACCTCTCTTGAGGATTGTCTCTACTCTTTGAACAAGAAACAAAAAAATTATGGCTACATCGGACAAATCATTTAACGGGGAACTCTTGGAGAGTATTTTTAAGACCTCCAAAAAGACAATTCAGGAGTATGTTCGCGAAATCGAGCGCAACAACCGCTACCGTTCATGTCGTCAGGATACCGGTTCGGGATATATTCTCGATGACCGCGCCCGGCTCATTGACCTGTATGAAGCCTGCCTGCAACAGGACGCTCATATACGTTCCGTTGTCGAGACACTGGAAAGCCAGATTCTCGGCGACCGCTATATGCTTGCCCGTGTAAACGAAAAGGGAAAATACATCAAGGACGTGGCGAACTCCCTGAAGATACAGGGTTCGCAGTTCGACAAGATAATCAAGGGCATAGTGGAATCCAAACTCTACGGGTACACCCTGCTTGAAATCATGCCGCATACTGACCCCAGAACGGGCAGGCTGGCGGAAGTCAACATCATCGAACGGCGTAATGTGTTACCGGACCAGAAAACGGTACTGAAGCGGCAGGGACTGTGGGAGCCGCATTGGGATTTACATGACCCGGCATATTACCGTTGTTATGTACTGGTAAACTCCGGCGACTTGGGACTTTTTTCCGCCACGACCCCTTTGATACTGGCCAAGAAATTCACGGTGGCCAACTATGTGAACTTTTCCCATACTTACGGACAGCCGATTATCCACGGAAAGACGGTCAGCGAGAGCAACGCCGACCGCAAGAGGCTGGCTAACGAGATAGCCAACGCGGCACAGAACAAGGTGGTGGTTACCGGCATTGAGGACGAGGTCGATATCAAGACATTCACCATGTCCAACTCGGAAAAGATATATACCGGGCTTATCGAGTTTGTGAACAAGGAAGTTGCCAACCTCGTGCTCGGCTCCGAGTCGATGGCCGGAGGGATGCAGTCGTACGTGGGTTCCACGAAAGCACACCAGGACATTTTCCGCGACCGTATCGAAGTCTACCGTCGGTATATCGAAAACATCATGAACGAGGAGATAATCCCCCGCCTGGTGGCTATCGGGTATATCCCCGGAGGATTGGAGTTCCGGTATTCGAACCGGATAGAGATGAGCAACGAGGACCGCATCAAGCTCTATTCGCTGATCACGGACAAATATGAAGTGGCGGCCGATGAGATCGAGAAAGAGTTCGGTATCAATGTGGGCCGGCAGCTCAATGTTATCCCGGGATTAGGTTTCGGAGCCGAAGGCGGCTCATCCGGTCTCAGCCACAACGACCGGGGCATCATGTCGGACGAGGAGTATTTCCGGCGTTACGGACGCCCCCGGGGGGCGAAGGTCGGAAATTTTCTGCGGGGAGCGGAATAGAAGCCCGTCTTCCGCTCCCGGACAACGCTCCGTTCAGAGCTGTCAGGGCATCTGCAACCACGGAATCCGATACGGAAAAGGAGTATCGTGTCATTTTCGATGCATTCCGCAGGCTGATCCTCTATTGGGAGAACAGCGCGGAACGTCTCGACATTATAGAGGACATCATCACCCTGCGTGCCTCTTTCCTCATAGACCGTGCGCTGACAGGTCTGCGAATCGACATGGACCGGGCATTGGAGATACTGAAAAATCACAACTCCTTTACAACAGAGAGGGAACGGCAGCAGCGTGACATCCTGATTGCAGCCATAGACAACCTGGTGGATTTTGCCGCGGCAGAGGAGTATTCCATGCTCGGGGAACTGCCCGAGACAGCGGATGAACAGGACATGGAAGCACACGAAAAGATATGCCGCAGGTATAACCTCGTCCATGCGGAGGAAGAGAACAACCAGGTATTCTTCGCGGCCTCGATGGCCGCATGGTGGATGGCGGTGGATATGGATACCGTGCTTACCTACATGACACAAGGCGATGAACGGGTACGTGCCTGGCATCTTTCATTGGAAGGGATTTCCTTCCGCAAATCCGAGTTTCCTCCGGAACTGATACCGCCGATCGAATGGGGATGCCGCTGCTTTCTGGTCGCGGAGGGGTTCGCCGCTGTCCGGGCGGCTTTGCCGGATAAGGGAGACTATCTGGAAAAGGTGGATCCGGTCTTCCGGGAGAGCCTGGCAACCGGCGGGCGTATCTTTTCCGATGCGCACCGCTATTTCTCCGTCCCGCTTCCGGGTTACATGAATGATATTGTGAAACGCATTAAAGGAAAGTTCGCCTATGCCCAAGATAACGCTTGATGAGTTTTGCAGCCACTGGGTAAGCAGGACCAGTACGCGCGTCATGGCCAGCCGGCTAGAGTTCAACGTATTCGACTTCGCAACTGCTGCCGGTGACTATACCAGGCAGCAGTTCCTGTCCTCATTCGCTTCGGGGGGATTCAACGGTAGCAAATGGGCGCCTCGTACCTCCAAATGGGGAAAGAGGTTCACCCATCCTCTCATGAACGATACGGGGACTCTGGCCCGGAGCATACAGTCGGAAGCCGGCCGGACAGACATAGTGGGACGGCGTTCGGACCGTACGCGCATCTTCCGGAAAGGCGCCAGGTATTGCATGTGGACTACGGAAAAGAGCTTTCCAGTCAAGGGCAAGCGGGGACGCAGCAAGGAGCGTTACGGGCATTATGCCGCCATACACAATACCGATCCGAAGTTCGGGCTGTACACGGTAAACCAGTATTCCACGCGCCGTCCCGTACACCGGCAGTTCATCGGATTCTCACCGAAAACGGACGACTATATCGCCGTCCATTTCATAGATATGATTTTTAAAGGATTTCCACACCAGCCGCTATGATAAAAGACAAACACCCCGCACCACAGCCCGCACAACCGTCGGCACCGGCGGAGAGCCTGCCTGAAGAAGTTTCCGCGAACCCTTTCGTGGAGATATACCGGGCCGTTAAGCGGGCTGTCCTGACCCTGCGGGAGAATCCGGACGACCCGTTGTCGCCGCCCCTGTTCAAAACCGTCGCTATCGACAACGGCCAGTTCGCCCGCATTGTTCGTGACGATAACACGGAGTATGAGACTGTGTTCCCTGCCGTGTTCATCCACTTTATCAACGTGAGGTACCTGGTACAGCAACAGCGTATCGGTGAGGGACGCGCCACCATGCGCGTGCGGTTTATCCTGAATACGCTCAACAATGCGGACGAAGACAAGGAATGCGAGGCGTTTCTGGTCTTCCAGCGGCTCAATGTAGCCATACAGGATGCCAAGAACCATGAGCCGGCGCTGAGCGAGCGGTGCAACCTGACCTATTTCGACATGCCGCTTTCAACCAATATGTTGCAGGCGTACTGGATAGACTACGAGGTATGGTTCAGGGAATCTTCCGCGTGGAAATACAGGGACTGGGTAAAAAGGTATGTGGTCATGCCCCCGTTCACCCAACACAGCGATGCGCCGCAACATGACAGCGGCGGACACGGCTTCCATCCGCGTCCGGAACATGACGAAGTATCTGGTTTTTCGGATACCGGATCGAAAAATTGAAATCCATGCAGGAGATTTATCCGCACTGCGTATAAACAGACATGAATCAGCAGATAATACAAGACTCATGATACATTTTCTGTACTTGCTGAATTTAGAATGTTCAGCATGCCGGTCTTGATACAAATAGTTGCAACCGGTCTGTAATTTGAACAATCTATTATACTGTAAAGATAATCGCATTTCCATAAATGGATGGATTCTCATATTTCCACTTCCATAAATAGCAGTGCAAAACCTTTTCTTTTCCCACCGCCTACTCTTGTTCAAATAACCCTTGCATATGGATATGAACACACTTCAATATGTCGTCGGAGAGGCGAAGGCAGGCCAGCCGGCTGTTATCCGTTTCTTCGGTCGCGTGACGGAAGAGACGACCTCACGTTTCAATGACGAGTTCGACTTTTTGGAAAATATCATCCGTCCCTCCTGTATCCGTGTGTTGATCAACTCGGAGGGCGGCAGTGTCCTTTACGGCATGTCCACCTATTCCACCATCGCCAATGCCACGGTGGATACGGAATGTATCATCGAAGGGGTCGCGGCATCGATGGCCTCCATCATCTGGGCGGCGGGCAAGCGTTCTCTCATGCGTGATTATGCCATACTGATGATTCATAACCCGATGTTGCCGGACGATGACGGAGGGGAACCGTCGGACATGGTAACGGCTTTTACCAAACAGATCGAGACGATTTACCGGAAACGGTTCGGCCTGAAAGCGGAGCATGTGCGGGCCATCATGGACGGACAGGCAGGAAAGGACGGGACCTATTTCGACGCACAGGCTGCCGTCAAGGCCGGCATCATACCTGCGGAGCATGTCATCCATACCTCGAAGCAGCTTTGCCGTAAAGTGCATGACGAGATAGAAGGATTGACCGATACGGCCGCCATCCAGGAACTGATGAGCCGTGTCAGCGCGGGAAATAAACCTTTCAAAGGCATTGAACCTACTCTTACAGAAACGGAAAACGATATGGCAAACGAAAACAAGACACAAGGCTTTGAGTACGGGGCGATTGCAGCCTCGCTGGGCATGAAGGACGGTGAGGTCAAGGACGTGATGGCACGTATCTCTGAACTGGCCGCGATGGAACCCAAATACAGAGAAATACAGAAATCACTGAGCGACGCGCAGACCGTCATCGCCGGAAAAGACGCCTCCATCCGGAACTTGCAGACAGACCTGGCCGCAGCGACGGCACGCCTTTCCGCCTACGAGCAGAAAGAGAAGGACGAGCAGGCTTCCCGTATCGAGACATTGGTGGAGAATGCCATTGCAGAAGGCAAGATTGACCGTGAGGCGAAAACGCAGTGGGTGGAGATGGCCGGTTCCAACTTCGAGTTGGCGGAAAGCACGCTGGCTTCCATTCCCGCGCGGGAGAAAATCTCGAAGGAAATCGCCGATGACCCTGCCAACATCCAGGCCACGGCGGAAGCGACAAAGACCGCCGAACAGCTGATGGCCGAGAAGGTGGCGGAAGTGGTCGGTGCGGATTTCAAGTTCCGAAAGCTCTGACAGACTATCCGCGGGCGTCCGCCCGATTTTAACTGACATGCCGGAGACCGCAGTGTCTCGCGCGGAAACAGCAGGTATCCGCCAGTCGGCCGAGTTTCATTCTTCAACGGAAAACTTAAAACGACAATGGCTGATACAGTAAACTTTCTTCAAAACGGGTATAGCGGCGAAGTACTTGAGGACTTGCTGACCTATACCGTGCAGGGCAATGATACAGTCCGCGAGGGACTGATTCATATCAAGACGGGCATCCAGCACCGCTATACGCTTCCTGCCATCAAGCTGGGCAACATTATCCAGGACAACGTGCCGACCCCACAACCCATCCACGGAGCCAAGGGCGATGACGGCACGAACGAGTACCAGTTCACCGAACGCCATCTTGAGCCGTCCGATTTTATGGTCTATCTCGAGTTTAACCCGAGGGACTACGAGAAGTACTGGCGTTTCGCGCAGCCGGAAGGCAATCTCGTGTTCCGCGAGCTCGACCCGAAAATCCAGGCGACGATGCTCCGTCTCCTTATGGACAAGAAAAACGAGTATATCGGAAACGCCATCTGGACTTCCGCCCGCGGAGGAGAGACGGTGGCCAAGATTACCGCACCGGAAGGCTGCACGAAAATCGGAGCCAACAAGGAGAAATATTTTGACGGGGTCATCAAACGGATCCTCGACAATGTGAACTCCTCCGATGCCGAGGTGGTTGCCGGAGGGCAGTGCATCATTTCGGGAACGACCGAGCTGACGGACGGGGCCGCGGTGGAGGCGGCGCTCTATGCGATGTGGAGGAAATGTCCGAAGCAGATCCGAAAGAAGACATCTCTGACCTTTGTGGTCGGATGGGACGCCTGGGACGCGTATGACCAATATATCTCGGACAAGCAGGTCAAGTATTCCGAGAATACCGAGGTCAACCGCTATCGCTTCAAGGGCAAGCGCATCGTCCCGGTCGTGGGAATCCCCGAACACACGATGGTGCTCGGCGAGTTCTCCACCGGCATGGACTCCAACCTGTGGATGGGGGTGGATTACGCGAACGACACGGACATCCTGAAAATCGACCGTCTGCAGGCCAACTCCGAGCTGTTCTTTTTCCAGATGCGCATGAAAATGGACGTGAACATCGTCCGCCCGGCGGAGATCGTGGTCCATACCGCCTACAAGAAGAGCGAATAACACACCTTTCTTCATTCTCAATATCCACCCGGGGAGCGGAGGCAAGGCCCCGTTCCCCATTTTCATTCTACTGTTATGGCAAAGAAAATCAACACGGAGGAAACTCCGCAGACAGACAACAATAATATTCCTGCACCGGAGGCTCAGGCGGTGCCCGTTCCGGAAACGGCATCGGAAAACCTCGGGACAGGCGGCGAGACTGAAGACAGGCTGCCGGCCAAGACCGCGGGGAAAGGGAATGCAGGGTCGGAGGAGACGACAGAGCCTCACATCCTGTCCCTGTTGAAAAAGTTCCCGGCATATCCGTCGCTGTACATCGACACGCACGGAGGAACCTATGCGCCGGACACGGCGGCCGCCATCAGGGGCAAGGCCGTACTCTACAGGAATCCTTTCTACAACGAACTTAAAAAGAAATCATAATGGCACTCGGTAATGTATTTATCAAGGATGTGGACGGCAATATTCCTTACGATACCGGCTCGTCGGGCGAGAAGGTGACGGGACTGCTGTTCGACGTGTCCCTCCAGCCGACGCTTTTCACGGAGGGGTATGGTAAAACCAATGAGACCAGGCTCAAGCCTGGCGATGTCTGCTACATCACCTCGTTCAAGTCCGCCGTGAACGACTTCGGTATCATCGAACGTGTGGAGGCAACCGACGAGGAGGAGATGAATGTCAATTTCCTGCACGGCATCCCGGCATACCATATCCGTGAATTTTTCCGCATGTCCGGCAATCCGGGCGGTTCAGGAAAACTCTACGTGATGTTCGCGGACTGTTCGGCGAACTGGGATGCGCTGGAAATCATGCAGCGTGCTGCCGGGGGTATGATCAACCAGATAGGCATATGGACGGAACAGCCGCTGTGGAAAGCGAACGGCGCATCGGAACAATACAACCTCAATCTGGTAAAGGGGCTCAACGACGTGGCCGTGGGGCTTGCGGAGCAGAACCAGCCGCTCTCGCTCATCCTTTCCGCCAATCCTTCCAATACGGGGGCGGATACGACTGAGGGGCGTCAGATTGACCTGAATAAAATACCTTCATGCATCTGTGAATCAAGCCGTATCAGCTGTATATTCGGCCAGGCGCATCACGAAAAGATCTCCACGATGCAGATGTGCAACAGGAACCATACGCCCGTGGGATTTTTGGGAGCGGTTATGGGAGCCATAGCAAAGGCCAACGTGCACGAATCCATCGCATGGGTCAAGCAGTTCAATCTCTTCGCGGACGATTTCCAGGAAATAGAGTTGGGGTTCGGGGACATCAACCTCGACGAGGCAGAGGAGAACTTCCTCAGCCTGAACCGGTACGAGTCACTCTCCCCGTCACTGCTGGACGAACTCGACGATAAGGGGTATATTTTTCCCATCAAGTATGCCGGCCGCGAGAACGGGATCTACATCTCGAAAGACCAGACATGCTCACATGGGGATTTCCGTACCATTGCCCGGAACCGCACCATCAACAAGAGCCGCCGTGCCGTGCGTGCAGCCCTGCTGCCGTATGTGAACTCACCGCTGATGGTCAATCCTTCAACCGGGTTCCTCGCCCCGTCGAAGATTACAGCTTTCAAGACACTCATCGGGGATATACTGGCCAAGATGCAGGCGGCGCAGGAAATTTCAGGATACGCCGTCACTATCGACCCGAACCAGAACGTGTTGGTGGACGACACGCTGCGCATCTCCTATGTCCTTGTCCCGGTGGGCGTGGCCGTGAAGATTTATGTAGAGGAAGGACTGTCATTAACCGCAAATAAGACATAGCATATGGCAATAATCAACAATGTAGCATACTCGTGGTCGATGATAACCCTGTCATCGACCGCCCTGGGAATCGATGAAGGTTCCACGACCCTTGAAGGCGTGTCGGCCATCAAATGGTCGAAGAAGCGCAAGGTCGAAAGTAACTACGGCATGGGAGGACGGCCGGTGTCGAGGGGGTTCGGGAACATTACCTATACGGCGAGCATCACGATGGACTATGCCACGCAACAGCTGTTGCGTTCGGTGTACGGCTCGCTGCTCGAAATCGGCGAGTTCGACCTGATTATCAGCTTTGCCAACCCGATGGCCGGCGAGGACTGGACAACGACGACCGTAACGCTCAAAGGTTGCATCTTCACGGAGGATTGTCTCGAGTCACAGCAGGATGATACCAATATCACCCATGAATTCGATCTCAACCCGTTCGATATCCAAATCGGCTCGGGTGATACAATCTAAGCTGTCATGGATGTAACTTTCGAGGGGAAATCTTCTACCGGAAAGAACGAATGGCTCACGCCTCCCTGCCTGCTTCGGAGGCTGGGGCCGTTCGATTTGGATCCGTGTTCGCCCGTAAACCGCCCATGGGATACGGCGCGACATCACTATACCATTGAGGATGACGGCCTGCAACAACCCTGGTTCGGACGTGTGTTCTGCAATCCTCCCTATGACACTGCACTGATTGTCCGGTTTATCCGCAGGTGTGTCGAACACAGGAATGCCGTCGCGCTCACTTTTGCCCGCACGGACACGCGCCTGTTCCACGAACTGATATTCCCAAACGCCGATTCAATACTCTTTATCAAGGGACGGCTCAGTTTTTACCATGTTACGGGGGAACAGGGTGGTACGGCCGGAGCGCCGTCATGCCTGATCGCCTTCAACAAAGAAAATACCGCGGTTCTGGAAACATGCGGTATCGACGGGAAGTTGGTGAAGCCACGACTTCAATAGTCAACCATAAATTTGTTACATAATAACCCGTCTGTTTGCCGGATATTGACCTTGGCTGACAGACGGGATTTATGTATGGCAGACTTAAATCGAAATATGCGCTTCCTTATCGAATGACGTATGCTCGTTACTGAACACATAGCCCAACTGGTTGCATATGCACCGGGTGTTTCCGATGACCTTATTGATATTGCGGTGCGAGTGGCCATATATCCAGTATTCAATCGGGCTGTCTGCAATGAAACCGCCAAGCTCCACGGTAAATGCCCCATTGAGCGGACTGCCCTTGAACTCCGGCGCCATCAGTTCGAATGACGGTACATGATGAGTGGCGACAATGAGATGTCTGGCAGTACTTTGTTTTACGCTCTGTTCCAGAAAACGGAAACAGCGCGAATGTTCGTCATTGAACCTTGTCCAGTCCAGCGGTTCGCTGCCGTAACGCATCCTGCGGAAATCTGTGATGGCTGCCTCAGTTTCATAGGCATCCTGCAACAGGATATGTGACCACAGTGTGGTAGCGATCAATTCTATATCGTTACCCAATGGGATAACGGCATTATAGTGGCAGGTGATGTTTTCCCTGATTTTGAGCGACCAGCCGTTATACAGCTTGTCTATGTCGAACATCTTGTAAAACTCGTGGTTTCCGGGAACCACGATGACCCGGCTGTAATTTCCGGAAGCCCAGTCCCAGAACGGATGTCTGGAGTAGTTCTCATCTCCGATATATCCTATATCTCCGGCAAGGACAAGCACTTCTCCGGCAACAGCCAGCGGGTTGTGCTTCAAAAAACTGCTGTTCTCCCGAAACTCGAGATGCAGGTCGGATGCGTATTGGATTCTCATTGTTGTGTTATGAAATTGGCTTCAAGTTGTTCCAATAACTGTTCTCCGGAAATGCTTTTAAGTCCTGCCGATTTGAAAAAATCAGAGTTTGGCACTTCTTCTTTGACAGCCAGGCAAAACCTGTCAACATCTTGTTTAAGCGAATCAGGAACTTCGTAGGTGTCGGCAGGAGCAAGCATGGCAACCAGCCGGAATACATCTTTCTTGTGCTTGACGATATGTTTGCTGTCCACTTGTTCTCCATTGTTTTTCCGCTCGGTCATTTCTAAATAGGCCCTGCATTTCAGACAGATAAGACTTTCAATGTTCGCAATATGTACGCCCTCCTCCAACGTGCTGTGTTCAATGGTATAATTATAATAGTCATCATCCATCAAAATGGCTGACAGACTTGACAGGTCATCATCAACCGGAATGGGGGTAATGTGGGCATCGTCCGGGAATTTGACAACCCCGATATTTCGTGAAAAGAGTTCTATCTGATACGGGAAATCCGGATTTCCCGGTTCCTTGAACCTGTAATATTCATGCCTGCATTCCCCGTTCCCGGTTCCCTTATTCCTTTGTCTGTACCCTGCGGTTTTTACAAACTCCCAGAATTTTGCAGCAAAATCCGAAGACAGCGCCTCCACAATCAGTATAATGTCTATGTCCTTGGTCGCCCTTGGAGTTTGTGCATATATTTCTTCATGCATTTCACAGGCAGTACCACCTATGATGACATAGTTTCCTTCATATCCGGTGAAAAACTCCCTGAATTTATCAATTCCTCTTACCATATCATATTATTTATCATAGTTTCCAATTCTATTTGAATGCGTTCATCATCCATATCCTTCATGGCCAGAAATAAAGACAATTTGTCTACAATGCCGTTTTTTGAGAAAAAACATGGATTGTAACGCCATATCTCTATGCGGGTCTCGCCATATTCCTTGTCTGTCCGGATTTGCAACCGTCGAGCTTCTTCTTTTGCAATGGCATAAGTGTCATTTTTTTCCTTGTTCAGCATTGAATATTCCGACAAGGCATTTACTCCACTAATACAAAATACTTCATCAGGCAGACTATCGGTATATACAATCCGCTCGATGGGGTTCGCCAGGAACGGCAACATCCTGTCCCATAATTCACGCTTTTTGAACTGAAATATCATACTCTTTGTCTTGCCGCCGGATAAAGCGATAACTTCTTTATCTTTCAGCCATCTGACCGCCCGGTTTACATTGGCATACGACACGTTGAAAAGATCTGCAATATCATAAGTTCCTTTCCCTTCGAGAGACTTTACTTCAAGATGATAAAGGATTATGCATTGGGCAATTGCAGGAATCTGCGTTTCTTCACCGCCCCCGATATTATTTTTATGCGGTTTCAAATCTATCAACAAATCCGGTATGAACATTTGCTTTTGCGGTATGATGAAATTTACACGATGTCTGACAAGACGCCGTACATTATAGGCCGCCACTGTACGCAATACAAATATTACCGGGCATTGGGCTTTTCGCTCAACCAGTTCTTTTTGTTTCCGCATCTGCCCCGGAGTATATGCAGAACTGTCTGCACTATACAGAAGAACTACGTCATGCCCCAACAAGTTAGCCGTACAAAATGTATAACCGGCAGTAATATTGGCTGGGAATGTATGCAAGACATCCTTTTCGACCGGCCTGATGTCCGCCCTCAAATCAAGCAATTCAGCGATGTACCGGCTTGTCACATCTATAAAATCATCTATTTTGCACATAATCATTTATGTTTGAGAATATGCAAAATTAACGATTATATACTATATATCAAAGAAATATATGAAATATATTCAGCGAAATTTCCTTTAAAGACTGATCTGGGAATATCAGGAGCAAAGAAGTTTTTTGTATAACATATGGATTACAAGTGAATAAGAACCGTGTCTTCAACCTTTCCACGATTCTTTGTCCTACTCTTTCGGTGAATCAAAACAAATTCGATATGGACGAAAAAATGCTTTCATTGGAACAGGAGATCAAGATCAAGGAAAAAGCCCTCAAACTGAAAGAGGAGAAGAAACTCCGCAAGATTTGTCCGATGGTCGTTTTCGGAGACACCGCAAACGGCGAGAAAGAGATTTATGTGGCCTACATGTCCGAACCGAGCTTTCCGCAGTTCAGCAAATTCATGGCCGCTTCCAAAAAGGACGAGGTAATCGCCATGCGCACGTTGGCCCGCGACTGCTTCGTGGACGGAGATAAGGAACTCGTGGACGACGAGTCGCTCTTCCTGTTCGGTCTGATGGGACAGCTTTCCGAGCTGATCACCACCCGCCAGAGTGTCCTGGTAAACTTATAAGCCGGTGGGTAGTGACCGACGAGCAGCGCATCCGCCAGCGGATGATCTATGTCCGCCACTACTTTCCCGGCGTCAACCTCGACACGATTTCCGACGAGGAGTTCGCGATGCTTTCCGAAGAGGCGTTGTGGCTGCACGAGCAGATGCTCATCAGCCGTATGCCCGTTCCGATGTCATTGCCGGAGAGGACTCCTTGACCTGCCGCCGTAAGCTTCCGGTTTGCGGCGGCCTTCGTTTCATAATCTCCGCCCTTGCGGAAAGACTATTCTTTTAACGCAGTACCCATTACCATGGCTCAGGAACAGAACTATCAGGTCAACTACTCCATCAACGTGGATGCCTCTCAGGGCACCAAGCAGGTTATCGCCTTCGGTGAGGCGGTAGGCAAGCTGGTACAGGCGAAAGCGTCCCTGACTCCGGCCGTCACGAACATCAAGAATATGATGGACGAGATAGACCGCGTGTTCCGCACCAAGAACGGCAAGAAACGTAATTTCGATTACCGCCTGACCATCGATACGAAAAAAAGCGAAGAGAAGCTGGAACGTATCAAGGGGTTACTCACGGATATTTCCACGCTTTCCAAAGGCATCAGCCTGACCATCAATGCCGGTCAGGCTTTGGACAGCAAGAAAATCAAGGCCAACGCCAAAAGCCTTTACGAGAAAAAGGCTGCCGAGATGCGCAAAGCGGAGATCGAAAAGAATGCCGCCTCGTCCGTTGGCACGATGGCAGACGCGCAGAAACGCATTACCAAAGCCATCGGGAAAATCAACTCCGCCCTGGTTTCCATGGAACGTGACCGGGAACTGCAAATCAAGACCGGGACGGCGGAAAACAGGTTGCAGCAGATACTTTCCCTATTGGGTCGTATCAAAAGTGCTTCTGTCATTTCTTTCAACATGCAGGGAGGCATACCATCCGAAGGACTCACACCTTCCGTTCCGGTGCCATATGCTCCGCAGGCCTTCGTAATGCCCGAAAAGGCCCGGCAAAAACTGATGGAACGGCTTTATGCAGGACAGCAGCTGCATCGCCAGAAACTGGTCCACGCGGAGGAGCTCTTTACCGCAGACCAGCGCCGTAAGGCGGCTCTGGCAGAAACCGCCGCGGCGGAAAAGCGGCGTGCCGATGAAGCGCGGGCTAAAGAACGGGAGTGCAAGAATGCCGCCCGTGCTGCGGAGAAAATACGCCGGCAGGCAGAACAGGCACGCCGTAAGGCAGAAACGGAACGTATAAAGGCCGAGCAGGCTGCAAGACGGCAGGAACAGCGCAATGCGATGCAGTCCGTCAGGCTCATGCAGCGGGAACATACTGCAGCCGGTACGCTCTACCGCAGTAAACGCCGTGCCGCCATCAACCGTATCCAGTATTCGAAAGCGCCGTCACTCAGGAACCTCCCGTTCGCTTCGATGCTCAATGCCTATATGGGTTACAGCCTGATCCGTTCGGAACTGACGAAGGCCATCGACTATTCCAACATCATGGAATCGGCACATTCCATCCTCCGTGTGGCGGACAGCGACCTCAAGACATTCGAGACCCGTTTTGACAGTATGGCCCGTCATGTCCGTAAAATCGGCATCGACACGAAATACACAGCCGTGGAGATTGCCGGTGCCGTCAAATACCTGTCGATGGCGGGCATGAATATCGAGACAATCAACAAGTCCATCCGCCCGATCACGAACCTGGCACTTATCGGTGACAACGACGTGTCGTATATCGCCGACCTGGCCACGAACATCATGGCCGGTTATGATATCCATAACGACAGCATGGACAGCGTGGCGGACATTATCTCCTCCACCATTTCCCGCTCGAATGTGAATATCGTGGAGATGGCGGAGTCATACAAGATGGCTGCCGGTTACCTGCGTATGGCGGGCGTGGACTTCACGGAAAGCAGTGCCGCCATCGGTCTTTTGGGCAATATGGGTCTGAAGGGAACGCTGGCGGGAACCTCGTTGCGTGCTCTTTCCACACGTTTTGCCAAACCTACCAAGGAGGCACAGGAAGTTCTGGACCGCCTGGGCATCCGGTTCACGGAAATGCGCGACATCGAGGGGGTGCAGGTCGAGAAACTCCGTCCTATAGCGGACATTTTCGAGGAATTGAACAAGAAGGGCGCGTCGATGGCGGATGTCCAGGCAATCTTCGGGAAAATTGGCGGTAACGCGGCGATGATGTTCCTGAAGAACTACGACAAACTACGAGAACTGACTTCATATAACCGGGGGTCCCAGGGCGTTTCCTCAGAACTGGCATTGGTAAAGCAGAATACGACCAAGGGATTGTGGGCGCAGGTGACCTCCCAGCTGACCGAAGGGTTCATGCAGGCATACGAGGTGTTGGAACCCTCTATCCGCACTGTGCTCCGCACTTTTCTGGCAAAGTTCAAGGCTCCGGAATTTACCCGTGGCCTGGTGTCCATCGGGAATGCCTTGTTGGACATCTTCACCGTGATCGGCAATATCGGCGCATGGGTGACCCGCAATTTCCATTGGATAGAACCGCTTGTCTTTACAGGCGTTGTCGCGACCCGGCTGTTCAAGGTGGCGGGAGCCCTGACGAATATCGGCATCGCCATGGGGTTTATCGGCAAACAGTCTGCGGCCACGACATCAATCAGTGCCGTGCAGGGGCTGCTGGGGGCGGGTGGTATCGGTAAGGTTTCGTTTGCCCAGAAGCGGGCCATCGTGTCGGCCATGCAGTCCGCAGGCGTGGCGGGACGGGGAGCGATGAACCGCGCCTTGATGGCCGGGGGCGGTGTCATCGGAGCCAAAGGAGTCCTGCAGTCGCTGTTTGCCACACAGGTGGCTACCGGCAGCGGACTGACCGGTGCTGCCGCCTCGTTGAGTGCCATCAGTACAGGCGCGGTTGCCGCCACGGCAGGTATAGCCGCATTGGTCGGGACTTTGGGATGGGTGGCTTACAAGACCTGGAAGATAAAGGAGGCGAAGGATGCCGTACTGGAAGAGATCGAATCGAACCGCAAGTACCGTTATCCGTCCATAGAGGCACTTTACTCCTCCCTGAGCGAGACCTATAACATGGCTGTCAAGACAAAGCGTGCCGTGGACGAGGTCGTTGCCGGCAAAAGTATCGAAGAGGCTTCGGGACATAAAATCGGAGCCTTCACATCCAACTGGTGGGCCGGGTTCTTGGGGGAATTTGCCATCGCTTCATCTGAGGGGATGGTATCGCGAGACCATGTGTATAACATGGACAAAGCCCGTCAGGATGACATAAGGGATGCGCTTGTCACCCTTGCCAAACGCGACAGCCAGACACGTATCGATGCCGCGTACGCCGAGTTCGGGAAGATGGGTACGGTATTGGAAGTGGACGCTTTCCTCAAGACGGTAAAGGAGCGTTTCGGGCAACAGGAGAAGGATCTCGACAAGTCTTTGTGGCGTATGCAGGATGGCAAGGCCGTCTATGTGAATGATATCGGGGACAGGTCGGAAGCGGTTGCCGCCCGCACATACGACTATGCCCGGTACATGAACACGCAGACCGTTCCGGAGATTGTGCGTGCCGCCACCGCTTATCGGAATGCCATATCGAGTGCCGCCAATGCGCATGAGCTGATGCGTAAGGGAGGGTTCGACTTTGACCAGTTCAGGGCCTGGGGATTCGAGCAGGACGAAAACGGGCTATGGAAACAGCGGGCACTGGGGCAGAACGCCACCGATGCGCAGCGTATAGACAACATCGCGCATCGCAAGCTGGCACATACGACACTCGTGAAGTTCTTTTCATCGCTCCGGCAGACTTTCGGAGGTTCGGCGGAGGCAGCCGAGAACATCCTCCGCGTGGCGGGCTTCACTCCCGACCAGTACGGCAACGAACCGGATTCCAACGATACACGTCCGTTTGCTGCCAACCCGATTACCAACACGCATCTGGATGACGGAGGGGCCGGCGGCAACTATTCCGGCACGGGGCGGTTGTCCTCGGCGGCACCTAAACAGGTCATCGTGAACATAGAGAGCCTGCTCAGTGTCAGGACCATCGACCTGATGAAGTCGAAGGAGGGGCAGACGGAAGAGATACAGAACCTGAAAGAACAACTGGCACAGGCGCTCATCGATGTCGTGCATGACTTCGATGCCTCCTGGAACGCATAAAATGAAAGGATTATGGGAAGACTGATACAAATCGCGGCCTCGACTTTGTTGAGCGGAGGCATACTCAACCACGGTTCGCTTGGCGGATACATCAGCAACGCCACGCGTCTGGCGTTGGGCATGGGGCTTGCCGAATTGCAGGACGGGCAGGTACATTACTTCTCCAGGCACCATGACCTGCTCAAACGGGCAGCCATACAGGTTGCCTCGCAGACGGCTTACGGGTTGCTACGTTCCTATCCCCGATACCTCAAATACTGGGAACAGCAGGTGCGGGACAAATATCTTCAGACACAGTCGCAGTCCAGCCTTGCGAACAAGACCGGACAGTACTACCAGCTCATCAGGGAACAGCAGGCGGTGGCGCAGAAGAAAAACCATATCGATTCCATCGTCGGCCGGACAGTGGCGGATTTTCTGGAACTGTCCATATCAGAGGAGGGGAAGTATTATGACAACAGCGAGTGCAAGGTTTTGCCGAACAGCCGGTATGGACTGGTGACATTCGTGGACCTGGGACCGCAGGTACAGGTCAGCAGCCGGAACAATATCCTGCTGACCCGGGTACAGGGGCGGGACTATACCCGCAAGGAATATATATCCGGGGGTGACCTCGAGATTACCATCAACGGCAAGATCACCTCCAAATACCCGGACGTGTATCCCGAGGCGGAAGTGTCCAAGTTTATCAGGCTGGTACAATACAAGGGTGTCATCGATTGCGACAACACGGTATTGCGCCAGTTCAACATTTCACGGTTGATTATACAGGGCTATACCTTACAGCCTACGGATTGCCGGAACGTGCAGCCGTATTCGCTGAACTGTGTCGCCGTGGAGCCATCGGAAGCCGTGGAACTGAAACTGGCGGAACAGGAAAAGGTGGACACGGCCATCAAGCACACGAACAAGTGGATCAAGTATGTTAAATTCGGTACGGAGGTCATCGACCCCGCCTCGTTGCTTAAACTGACACGTTTATGGGTATAGCTGCAATGGATATCCTCTGCTGTCGCATCACCATCGGGGATGCCGACCCATCCAATCCGATGAGGATACAGAACGGCGTGGAGATTACGGAAGTCCAGTCGCTCGAAATCAACGAGAGTTACAAGAAGCTGATCGGAACGGCCAAAGTGATATTCCCGAAAGGGTCGGTATGCCGCTCCACGATTATCGGGAACGTGACATTGGAGGGCAAGGACGTGTCGAGGATAACGACGGAGGTGATGCAGGACGGTGTCATCATCGAGAAACGCAGCGCGCAGCGTCTGGTTGACGAGACGACATTCAAGGTCGGACAGCGCATCAATATCAAGCTGGGCTACAACGGCGTGCTGAAAAATATGTTCGACGGATACATTACCGGATACAATTCGGACAGCACGCTGGAAATCCAGTGTGAGAATATGGCCTACAAACTCAAACTGAAACAGGCACCTCATTTCGAGACCCCGGCGAAAGGGACGACGGTGAACGAGGTGCTGGAAGGCAAGTATAATATCCTGAAAGATACCGGCTTCAGGATACACTCGGATACGAAGCGGTTTGAGATACATATCGGCAAGGTAAAGGTCACGGACAACTTCACGGTAGCGGATATCCTTTCCGAATGGTCGAAGTACAAGGTCTACTGTTTTTTAAAATACGATGCCGATGATGACGGGGCCATACCGTCCATTGCCGTCGGGCGTCCTTATTCGTCCAGCAAGGCTCAGCCGGTATTCCCGGAGGATGAATCGACAGGACCGTACAGGATATACTTCAACGAGCATGTGGCGCAGAGCAACCTGAAAGTGGTCAAGACCGATCCGAAGTTTTTGGCGGTGACGGGCAAGGCACTCGGGACGGATGAAAAATTCTTTGAGGTGACAGTACGCATGAATCCTGAATACGACCCGGCGACGCCGGGCAGCAAGGAGTTTCAGACGGTCAATGCCACGCAGATTTCAAAAAAGACGCACAAAGTAACGGGCAACACGACGGCATCAGGAGCGAAGACCAGGACCAAGGTGGATTTATCCACATATACCATCGTACCATATATGTCACCTCATGTCGGAATCAATTCCGACCGGCTTGTAGAAGAGACGACGGAATACTTTCGGAATTACAATCTGAACGGAATCACCGGCAATGTGACAGTATTCGGGGATTTCGGACTGTCTCCTGCCGTACAGGTGGAACTGATCGACTACCGTAATCCTTCCAAGAACGGCGTATACCTCGTGGAAGAGGTAACGACTACTTTCGGGGTGGGTGGATACAGGCAACAACTGAGTATTCCGTATAAAATTAGGAAATAAGATTTACCGTTATTCAACAGGAGGAATTTCTATCAATGGTTCTTCGTTTATTACCTTGATAATATTCGGAAGTTCGCTATTGTATTTATCGTCAGTAGAGCAATCAAAACCTTTTCTTCCACTAATGAAATCCGGTGTCGAAGTTTCAAAAGACCCTTTGCGTACAACCGGTATAAATTTAGTGGTTCCCTGATTGTTATATATTTCATGTGATATTATACCCCCTTCATAAGCGGCACCTCCTTTACCGGATTCAGCTTTCTCTTTATACTTTGGAGTCAGAATGCACAGAACTTTAGTTGCCTTACGGATGCTTTCAAGCATAAATTTAGGCAAGTCAGTTCCATGAGGTTGATACTGGTCTATTTGAGCATCAATCCCTCGTCTTCGCAAATCTTTGGCGAAAGTTTGAATCCAATTCATAAAGACATTGTCTTCTACCTCCCACGCATACGAAATCAACACAAACGGCTTGTTTTTATTCACAATTGGTTCTTCCGCCACTTTATTGAGAATTTCAGGCAGAGGCGTATTATCGATTGTAGGAATGTCTACATCTGCCCAAGGATTCAAAGCTTCTTGTATCGCATCTTTTGGAGTATTCATTAGCAGCAGCCTGTTTATTTTGATAGACAAATCTTTGAGGAATTTTTGTACATCATTCTCATCAAGAGCTAAAAATAAAGTCCTATACCATTTAATTCTTGATGTAAATTCTTCCTTTTCCCGCAATTCTGCCATATATTCCCCATATGTATGAGGTAACGACAATGTTGTTAAATATGGCCTGATTGTATTATAAAACAATGGTCCATCTACATACAGCGGCGCATAATCATTTTCTTTGTTCGATCCGATAATATTCCAAAGCTGTTCATATATATCTGATCTACTGGTCTCTTTTTCATAAATTGTCCGCTCAAGGGAAATTTTAGGAATAACACACTCTCCCCCATTTATAACATCGGCACCATTCTCCGTAAGAGCTATAAAATCTCTATCTTTTAAGTAGAGATAGCCATTATCAATGAGGGTATTTACCAGGAAATACAATATACCCAATTGATTACGAGTAAATTGCTTTTCAGCTGCAAATCTAAAATTTCTGAGCATGTTACCTTGCCCGGCTTTAAAGCATCTTGATTTTTGAAAGAAATCAAATATATATGTAATATAGGATTCTAAAATTTCTTGTTTCATAAGTAATATCATTGTCTTTGCAAAAGTACAAAATAATTGGCAACCAATAAACTATGCTCCTCCTATTCTTTCAAAAAACTCATGTCTTCAGACAAATCCAACCAGTTGCTTATCCGTGAGGCTATCCGCAAGATAGCCTTGGGACGGAGTATGGAGCGTATCAATCTGGCTCCCGGAGGCATGTCCGGTATCGGTACGGCCCGCATGATACACGGCTATGTCGCCAAGATACACGACAACCCCTCGGACGAGGAGTTTTCCGACTACGGCGGTACCATTGATGTCGGCGAGTACCCGGACGAGACGGCCTCCGCCGAACCTGTTATCCATAAAGGCGTGTTGCTCTCGGCCGCCACCAACAGCGAAGGCGGCTTCCTGATCGTCCCCGCACTTTTTTCCGACGTGACCATCTTCATGGATGCCGCCACCCGTTATGCCTATGTGGTTAACTTCTCCCATGTGGATATCCTGCGGCTCAATGCCCGCACGGAAACCGTCATCGGCGTGACCGAAATGGAGGAACTGGATCCGGAAAACGACTCTTCCCCGGACTACGACGAACTGGAAACCACCGGTAACGAGACCTCCACCCACTATACGCCGACGGCCGTCACAACAACCGTTAGGAATGACAAGGACAAGGAAGCGACAACCGTTATCGATGCGGAAAGCATCACGCATACGGTGGACAAGTCTGAAGTCAGACAGACAGCAGATAAAGTGGTACAAAAGGTCAATTCCACGACCGTTGCCGTTGCCGACAACAAGGTGACGCTCGGTGACGAGAATGCCACCGAGCCGCTGGTTCTGGGTAATGAGCTTGCCCGGCTGATGCTCGACTTCCTGACGGAATGTTCGAAAATCATGACTCCCACACTGATGGGCACGATGTCGCCGATCAATATGCCGAACTTCATCTCGCTGACATCACGTATCCAGAAATTTCTTTCCAAGACCAGCTATACCAAATGAGCGTACAACTGCATCCCGATATAGAAACCCTCGACAAGGAGAGCCTGTGCTATTCCATCTATGCACAGCTGTACCATAACTTTTTCAATGCCCAGCAGAAAAAGGACGACGAGCATCCTTACGGCATCGAGGAAGGCGACGAGACCAGCCTGAGACTGAAGAATACCGCTTACGGTTTTGCATCCGCCATTGCCGGAGCCGTTACGGGAGAAGGCGGTTCCGGAAGCGGTGGCTTGCTGTTGGATTACCTGAAGAAATCGGGCGGTGACATGACCGGCAAGCTCAGTGCCAATTACGGTTTCGAAGCCGGCATTGGAAACACCCGTATCCTGGAAACCTATTCGCAGGACATTACCGATCCGGAAGGTGTGGTAACTGCCATCGAGTACGGTATCAGGATTACCGGCAACCTGAAAGTCGGGGGCGACAGCCTGCATATCGGCGGCAGGCAGTTGCTCCGTTACGACGCGGACAAGGCCACCGCTACAATCAACGCTTCCCATATAGACTTTCTGGATGCGACGGTACATTCCAAAGGGGCATGGATTATCGGGGACGAGGATACAGGAATATCCATCTCCCCGACACGGCTGGCCGTGGGCGGGCAGGATGTCTATCATCGTGGCAACGCCAATACGGACACGGTGGATTGGACGATGCGGGACGGCATGGTGAGACGGAATCTGACGGTGCGAGGGAGTACGGTCATGGATGGCGGACTGAAAGCCTTGCAAGGCGTGGAACTGGGCGACAAAGGGAAATGTCTGCTTTCGTTTTCGGAAGAGGATGTCGCGCTCGGCGGGTTCCTCTCGTTCCTGGACGGATTCGGCATCCGGATCGGAGATGTTCCCGTACTGCTCTGTACCGACAAGGACAAGATACAGTTCGGGAGTATCGGCGGTGACCTTCTTTTAGGCGGCGACCATACCCCGAAGATACGCCTGTTCTCCGGCATATCGGACGTGGACGGCGAGTGTCTGATGCTTTCCCCTTACGGAAAGGCTTGTTTTCCGGGCTCGCTGACTGTCCGCCACAACTACGGCGCCGACCTGCTCTCCTCATACCGGGTAGACACTTCCGATGAAGGTATCGTTATCCACAAGCGCTTGCGGATGGGCACAGCAGAGGGATTTATGTTCACAGGCGACAGGGAGCGCGTATCGCTTTCTTCCGAGGTAATCTACGAGGAAGAGGACGTAAGGACGGCTATCCCTCACAGCACGGATTTTTCACACCGTCCGTCCGTGAGCTGTTATGCCCCGCAGAACCGTCACAGCGAATCGTTCCATATCCGCACCGATGCCGATTTCGTTACGGTCGCTGTTCCGTTGGAAGCAGCCGGGCATATCGGAATCCATGCGTCGCCCACCCGGATTACTGACAGAATCCTATACTTGACAGAGGCGTTACGCCTGCAAGCGGTGGAGGACGGTATCCGGCATTACGGAAACAGCGTCTTTACCGGGTCGCTCTCTTCGGAGTTCTTTTCCCCGGGCCTTTCCGGAAGCGGATGGGCTGTCCGCCGGAACCGGACGACAGGAGGCGTCTCCGCCACATTCGACGAGGTGGTGGCCCGCCGTAAGTTCCGCGCCTATGAGTTCGAGGTCGAAAAGACTTCGGTAACCAACGGTTCCTTCTGGATCAGCGACAGCTGTTCGGGAGACACCGTGGAAAAACTGTCATAATCCATGTCCGTATTCCGTTATCCGACATACAAGATCCGTATTGCCCCCGACTCGCAGAAGACACAGGGACTGCAAGCCGGGGATATCATCCGCAGGCAATATGCCGAACGGGAGCGTACCGTCTATTCGCTGATGTGCGTGACAGAAACCGGAACGGAGCTTGTCGGAGACAAGGACGCCCCTTATTTCATCGGGGCATTGCTGGACGGGGACGAACCGCAGGGCGGTGAACTGCTGGACTTCGTGCGGATTACCAACCTGTTCGATACGGCACGTAGCGGCGCCTTGTACCTGACGGCTTCTGACAGCGATTCACCCTATATGGATGTCATCGACGGCATGGCGACCGAACGCTCCCTGTGCTATCCCGTCATGGACGGAGGCATGGCGGGAGTGCCGGACAAGTCCAGGTACGCCGTTTATGGCAGCATGCTGCAAACGGAATATCTGGATGCCGATTCGGAAGCGACACGCATTGTCCGCATTATCCGCAACGCGGAACCGGCAGGAAACGCTTCCTTCGGGCTGATGCTGACATTGGAAGAACCGGTCGGATACCCGGAGCGCCTGCTGGTATCGTTCAAGGTCAGGTCTTCCAAAACATCAGGTTCCGTACCGATCCGATTCGGCTATACGAACCGTGAAAAGACGGATGCGGAAGATGAAATCTCCATCGGCCGGGAATGGAAGTACAAGTTATGGGTCATCACCGTGGATTACCCGGCACAGTACAGCCGGAGCCTGTTTCTTGACCTGACATCAAGCCTGGCCTCCGAGGGGGACTGGTGCGAGGTCGCCGACCTGAACATTGTTCGTCTTGCCTCCGTATCCGCTTTCAGCGAGGCGAGCAAGGCCCGTGTGGGAAAGGTCAGCGGCATCATCGATCCGGTCTTCGGCATGTTGGATGGTTACGGGGCCTATTTCCAGAATCTCTATGCCACACGCAATGTCAATATAGCCGGCACGCTTACCGCGGGAGACGAGAACGGTTTTTCAAGCACGTTTTATGTGGGCAAAATCCACAAGAATGTCATACCCGACAGCCTGTCCTGCCGGTTCAGCCATTCGGAAGAGCTGGATGAAACATCTCCCGCCGGACTCGGGCGGTGTGTACGGATAGCCGGAGACAGTCTTCTTGGTGCGCAAAGTGCCGCCTGGCGGGAGGCTCATACAGGAGTCTGTTATTGTTTCTCAGTCTGGATAAAAGCGGAAGATACGGCAGCCATCCGGTTCTATCAGGATGAACATCTTGTCGGTGATCGGACGGTGGCTGCCGGTAAAGGATGGGTCCGTTATAATGTCCCGTTCCTCATACGCGGGTCAGATTCCCCCGTCATGTGTCTCGGCATTGCCGCTTCCGTCCCCCTGTCGTTGTCCGCCCCTCAATTGGAGGCCGGAAGGAACGTGACCCCCTATCAGGCGACCGATGAAGCCTTGTCCTACACGGACGATTACGGTGCCTGGTTCAATAAGGGAGGTATCGGGGGTACCATACAGAATCCCCTGTTGCGGCTGAACGAAGACGGCTCGATCGTTTCACGGGACGGTTCTTTCGTCATCCATCCGGACGGGACGGGCCATTTCGCCTCGGGACGGTTCAAGTGGGGCAAGGATACCATCGAACTGCGCGATGTGACCATCCGCTGGGAAGACCTCGATGAGGAGGCGCAGGAACTGCTCAAGCCCCGTTCCGTCTCCCTGACAGGCGGCACGGCGTTCCATTTCAAGGACGAGCTTTCAGGCGCATGCGAGCCGGAGAATATCCCGCTTGTGGCGACCGAATACAATTTCGAGCCGGAAAGTCGGCAGTGGGAATACCTTGCCGTTGACGGCATATGGAAAGATGCCGGATGCAATGCCGCCGTATTTGAAATGACACCCCCGTTTCATGGCTGGGAAGGGCGCGACGTGCTGACCCTCCGCTACACGGCAACATACCGTAATGAAAAAATCAGTGCGACCCATACCTTTTTCAAACTTTACGACGGATCTCCCTCCTATACTGTTTATGTGGAGTCTGAAAACGGCACGACATTCCGCAACGGAATCGTCTCGACGGTACTCCGTGCCAGGGTGTACAGGGGCGGTGAAGAGATTACATCGCTCATTCCCGACGGCAATTTCCGCTGGATACGGACGAGCCGCGATACGGAGAGTGACAGGATATGGAACGCCGCACCGCGTTACGGCAGGGAGATAGAGATAACCGGCGGGGACGTGTGGCGCAAGGCCGTTTTCGATTGCGAAGTGGAAATAACAAATAACCGATAATCTATTATGGCAGTAAAAGTAGCCCGCGGGCAGGTCACCATCATCGACCAGAACGACGCGGTATCGTTGCAGGCATTCATCGGCTCCTCGCAGCCCCTGACACAGGTGTACAACAGAGACAACAATGCCTATGCCCCTTCGTGGGCGGCTTCTCCCTATCTGGTACTTACCCCTTCGCTCTTCGTCAGCGGTCAGGCGGCGACCGACCAGATCACCTCGGTAGGCAATGCCGCGACGCTTACGGCAGGCGTGAAGAGCGGCTCGGCCAAGTGGTACAAGAACGGTACGGCGATCGTCTCCGGACAGGACAACTGCACCATCGGCGCGGCATCGGCCAAGTATGCCCTTACCGTCAAAGCCAACCACATGACCGTTTCCGCTCCGCAAGTGCGTTATACTTTCGAGGCGGTTTACATCGACGCCAACGGGCTGGAGATTCCGTTCCGGGCGGAGATTCAGTTCACGCAGCACCTGAACGCCGGAGCGATGATCGCCGCCGTGGCGTATGCACCCGACGGCATCGTATTCAAGAACGACGAGGTGGCGACGCTCAGGGCGCATTGCGACCTGTGGCGCGGAGCCTCTATCGACACGACGAACGTCACCTACGCGTGGGGCATCAAGGATTCGGCGGTATTCGCGGGCACGACACTGACAGCTGCCGCGGCAGCCGGAGCCACGACCATAACGGTCGCTTCGGTAATGAACATGGAGGCGGGAGGCAGGATAACCATAGGATCGGCACAGTACACCATTTCGGCAGTCAACGCCTCCACGAAGGTCGTGACGCTGACCTCCGCACTGAGTGCCGCAGCCGCATCGGGAGCCGCCGTTTCGTGTCCCTACTACAACTCCATGCTGGGTGCCGGCTGGGCATGCCTTACCTCGACCAATCCTCGGGGCGTGACGGCAGGCTGGACGACAAACGAAATCACGATTACGGCAGATGCCGTTCTCAACTTCGAGACCTTCAAGTGCGCCATCAAGGATACGGACACCTCGGCGGGCAACGCCTCGGCGAACAAGGTCGTCTGCGACATCATCTCCTTCACGGATATGTCCGACCCCATCACGGTTGATCTGGTCAGCCAGAAGGGGTTCACCATCAAGAACAACGGCAATGACGTGGATGCCAAAGCCGTGTTATACAGGGGCGGTGAGGAAATCGACACGGGCGGGACAGCTTATACCTATACATGGAAACTGTGGAACTCTGCCGGGACTTCCGTCGTGAAGACCTACACGGGAAAATCCATCACGGTCTCGAAAGCCGATGTGACGGGGAAAGGCGTGCTGATGTGCGAGGTATCGAAATAAACGACATGTCTTACAACGAATACGAGGGTGCCAAATACTTTTTGGGACACCCTCATTGCGTCTGACGTGTTTCCCGACAGGAAAGTCAGTCTCTTGGCATGGATTTCACGATCCCGCTCACGGGGTCGAATTGTACGGCGGCATTGTTGAACAGCCGCTCGATATGCCCGCTGCGGATCATTTCGGAGGTCGGCAGACAGTGAAGGACGGGCGTATCGATAAGGGCTATTCTGTCACTCAGCGAGAGGGCTATATCCAGTTCGTGAGTGGAGAACAGAATGCATTTGCCCTCAGCATGCGCTAACCGTGCGAGCAGGGAACACAATTCGTAACGGTTGGGCATGTCAAGAAACGAGGTCGGCTCGTCCAACAGGATGACGGGCGTTTCCTGAGCCAGAGCACGGGCTATCATAATGCGCTGGCATTCACCGTCCGACATCTTATCCATCGTGCGGCCGGCATACGCCTCCATTCCGACCGAAGAGAGCGACCGCATGACGATTTCCCTATCTTGAGGCTGCATGCGGCCGATCCAGTTGGTGTAAGGGGCGCGGCCGATAGCCACGACATCCTCGCACCGCAGGTTGGCGATGCGTGTGCGCTCGGTCGTGACAAATGCCAGTTGCCTTGCCTTCTCCGGAGTTCTCATGTTTGCGATACAATGTCCGTCGAGCAGGATTTTACCGCAATAATTATGATTCAGTCCGGCTATGGCACGGAGAAGTGTAGATTTCCCCGTGCCGTTCCTGCCAATAAGGGCAGTCAGCTGTCCTCTTTTGAAAGAGGCATCGACCTTATCGAGAAGCCTCTTCTCTGCGTAGCCTATGGAAAAATCGCACAGTTCTATCATACCGTCATCGATTTATTGCGTAAAACCACCCATACGACTATCGGGATTCCCAGCAGTGCGGTAATGGCATTTACGGGCAAAGTGAACATTTTGGAAACGATATCGCAAAGAAGCAATACCGCCGCCCCCGAGAGAAGGGTTCCCGGCAGGAGCACGCGGTGGTCGGCCTCGCGGAAGAGCATCCGCGCGACGTGAGGCATGGCAAGACCGATGAAGCCGATCGGGCCGCAGAAAGCCGTTACCGTGCCGGCCAGCAGCGTCGTCGAGAGAAACAGCAGACCGCGCGAACGGCGGATATTCAGTCCCATCGTTACGGCATATTCCTCGCCGAAGAGCAGGAGGTTGAGCGGTTTGATCGTCCATACGGCCAGCAGCAACCCGACGATGACCGACGGAAGGAGGATGGCGAGCTGCGGCACCGTCACGTCGCCGAGCGACCCCATCGTCCAGATGACGAACGCCTTTAACGCCTCCTCTTTGCTCAGATATTGCAATATCTGCACGACAGCGCTCACGCCTGACGAGAACATCATACCCAAAATCAATATCACCATAATGTCCTTTATGCGGTGTCCGACGGCAGCGATTACGAGCAGCACGACGGCCGCACCCAGCCAAGCCGCTCCGGCGATGCCTATCGACGAGCCGACGCCTGCCAGCACCACGAGCGCCACGCCGAGGCTTGCACCCGAGCTGATGCCCAGCACGTAGGGGCCGGCCAGCGGATTGCGGAACAATGTCTGCATCTGCAAGCCGCTGACCGATAGCGCCGCCCCGGCCAGCAGAGCCACAACCGCCTTTATCAGCCGTATGTTCAGTACGATTTTCGCCGTAGTCCGCGGGCAGTCGCCGCCCGTCAGGGCCGCCCATACGTCGCCGACGGGAATGCGAACCGCGCCCACAGCCAAATCCAACAGGAAGAGGCCGACCGTAAGCACGGACAACGCGGTGAACAGGATGACGGGGCGTGAACGCATCTATTTCAGTTGTTTGTAGTATACGAAATCTTCTTCGACCAACTCGGGGTGGAATATCTTCACGAGGTCGCGCAGAAGAAGGTCGGGATTCACGACGGCCGATTCGTAGTAGTCGTTGCCTCCGGCGGCATTGGTGCGGGCGTTGTTGTTATAGACATAGCCGTTTCGGACGCAGCGGGTATCGGCGAACTTCGGGCAGGCGGCTTTCAGTTCGTCGAGTGTGTTCGCCATGCCGACGTTCAGCCACATATCGGCCTCCGAAGCGAGCAGGTATGCCTCCTCCAAGTCGATAGGCGTCGAAGAGTTGCCCGTGTTCTTCTTGTAGATGTAGTCGCCTCCGGCGTCGGTAATCAGCCGCACGGCATAGTTTTCCGTCGAGGGCATGAACCACGAATCGCCGTAGGGCGTATTGAGCATGACCGACGGGGCATCGAGAACGGCACCGGACACTTTCTGTTTCAGCGCATTGTATCGGATCGGAATATCCGCGAATACCTTTTCGCCCTTCGCGCGTTTCCCGACGACCTCCGAAAGCGCCACCAGCCATTCGGCTTTGCCCAGCGGAGATTCTTCGAGATAATCGCCGACATACATGAACGGGATGCCGAGCTCCTTGAGTTTGCTCTCCATCGCACTGGCCCCGTTCACGCCGAAAAGCAGCACAAGGTCAGGGTCGAGCGACAACAGAAGTTCATAATTGATATTTCCCTCGTAACCCACGTCGCCGATGCTGTCGCGGCGTGCCTGAATGTCGGGATTGGAGATATAGTCGAGTCCCGAAACGCCGACCACACGTGCCGTCTCGCCGATGGCGTCGAGCATGGCGATATGGGTCGAGGACATCGCCACGATGCGCTGCGCATCCCCTTCGAGGACCTGCCCGTCGAAACCCTCGGGAACGGGTTCCCCGTTACGGGAGATGAACAACCGGGTGGTGACGCTATCCGCGCCCTGCCACGGATTCATGACGGAAACCAGCACGCTCTGTCTGCCGTCTGCTCTTTCAATCTTGAATCCCGAGGCATATTCGGGAGCGTAAAGCTGTTTGTTGAAATCGGCAAGTTGGGAACTCTTGCCACGACAGCCTGCAAATGCCAGCGCAAGCAGCACCATCAGGCTCAAATTCTTTAATACTTTCATATCATTACCTTATTTACGTTTACATTATTTTCTGCTTTTCCCGAATTTCGGGGTGATGCCGATGAAGAACTCGAAGTTGATGCCGGGCATAGGACGCGACAGCACCGAGAGATAGTCCTCGTTGAACAGGTTATTGACGGCAAGTTTCAACTGTACATCCAGCGGTTTGAACGACAGCATTTTCTCCAGTGAGATATTGCTCATGAAATACCGGGGCAGGTGGCCTGTCAGCGTGTAATCGTTGCTCGACATGGTGAAACGTTCCGAGTAGTAAGCCCACTTGTAGAGGAACGCCCACGTCCGCCATGACAGCCGTCCTGTCAGCGAGGCGGAGTGCTCCGGCACGTAAGGCAGTTGTTTTCCCACCGACTGGTCGGCGGGCGACATCTTTTCGCCCTCGTTGATGGAGGGGGTCCACGAATAGGAACCGTTCAGGTCTATCAGCCAGTCCTTTGCCGGCTGCACGGCAAGGTTGGCCTTCACTTCGACACCGTAGGCATGGACTTTCTTCACGTTGCGCGGCGAGAAGAACCCCTTGGTCGTCGGCAGCCAGATGATCCAGTCGTCGATGTAGGAGTCGAACCAGCTTGCGCTGCCGCCCAGTTTATATACCCCCTTTTTGCCGACATCGAAACTCACTCCGGCGTCATAGCTGAAGCCGTGTTCGTTTTTAAGGTCGGGGTTGCCGCCCGGCAGAAAGTAGAGGTCGTTCAAAGTCGGAAAACGATAGTTGCGCGATACGGAGGCTTTCACCATCACGTTCCCTTTGCGCGAAATCAGTCCGTCGATGAAGAATGCCGGGATGAGCGGAGCCCATTTGTCGCCCGACATCTCCTCGCGCAAGACCAGCGACAAGCCCAACGGCTCGACAGGCTGCCATTTGGCCGATACAGAACCGGAGAGCTCGACACGCCCCTTGTCATATCCGACGACGGCTTTGTTGCCATCCTGAAGGATGATGTTCTTGTCTTCGCTGCGCACGAGATGCTGGTACACGGATACGTTCGAGGTGAAGAACCATTTCCTGCCGGGCGAGTATTCCGCTTCCGCCTGTCCGTAGAACGTGTTTATCTTGCTCCGCGAACGGGTCATGGAGGCCCAGTTGTCCGGCGCCACCTCACGACGGTAGTCGTAGGCCATCCACGTATGGATATAACCGCCTTTCACGCCGACTTTCCATTTCTCTTTGATATGGTCCCATGACAGGACACCACGAAACGTCTGCTCCCGCTGGCGGTTCTCGAAGGCGGTCTCATCGCCGTAATCGGTCGTGAGCATCGGCAGTTCCCGGTTGGAGTTGATATACCATGCGTTCAACCCGAAACGGTCGCCTTTCAGGGTGTTGTAATATACCTCCTGCAACAGGTGCAGGTCCTTGAACGAACCCGATCGGTTGCGTTCCTTGGGATGATACTGTCCGATGATGTTCTTCTCCTCGTCGTAGATATTTATCTTCTTGTCGTGGTTGGTGTACTTGTAATCGTTGGGCGACGACGAATAGACCGCGCGGGTCGAGACCTGCCATCGGTCGCTGCCGTAGGTGAAGCGGGCGAACTCGTCGAACGTGCGGAACGACCCGATGCCCTGCACGTATTGGGCATGGAAGCCCTCGCCGACCTGCGGCGTAGTACCGAGTTTGACAAGTCCGCCGAGTCCGCCGCCCGTTTCATTCACCGACGACGTGCCATGAAGCAGCGAGGCCTGATCTATGAAGTAGGACGGTATGGTGGAAAAGTCGGTCATACCCAGCATGGGATTGTTGATGCGCATGCCGTTCCACGTCACCTGCGTGTGGCTGGGCGACGTGCCGCGGAAAGCAACGGTGGAGAGCGTGGCGCGTCCGTAACTCTTGACGAACACGGACGAATTGAACGTCAGAATGTCGGCCATCGATAAGGCAATGTTCTCTTTCAGTGCGAGCGAGTCGAACTTCGTCTTCTGCACGCCGATTTCTTTCATCGGGCGTTTGCCCCACACCGTGACCTCGTCTATCTGGTGGATGCGTCGTGTGATTCCCTGCGCGGACAATACGGACGGACAGACGAGCAGTAGCGAGAAAAGTATGTATTTCGTATAAATCATTTGATTCCGTTTTTAGGGTGGGTATTCGCGGAAAAATGTACCGTGGAGGATGCCGGCACGGACGTTTGATGCGGGTCGAACCCATTCTCTTCAAGCAGTTGTCCGTATTCTTCCTCGAACGAGATCTCCTGATGGATTGTATGCTGCTCCTCGATGTGCCGTCTGAGCCGGTGAAGGTCGCTGAACGACACGCTGAACGAGTCGAATCCGGCAGCCCAACCGGAGAAGTCGGCATATTCCGGGGTTTTCTGGTATACCGTTCCCGTGGCGCCTTTCACCTTGTTCACGATCTTGCTGAAATCCCCGGAATTCGGAATCTCGACAAGTACATGCACGTGGTTGAGAAAGGCATTGGCGGCATGTACGCGGCAACCTTTCCCTGTAAAAATCCGTGTCATCCGCTCGAGCATCAATCCTTTTCCCGTTGTCGGAATCGTCATCTTGCGTCCTTTGGTAACGAAGATGAGATGGTATAGGTGTCGTATCCTGCCCATCACTTCCAACAAAATGCGCCGGGGATTATCCCGACATAGAATTCATCGATCAGTTCACCTTCGGACGAGTAGCGGTAGACAATGCCCTGCTGCTGGTAGTCGATGGCATCGGCCACGTAGACATCGCCACGCACGGGGTCGACGGTCAGGCCGTAATAAATCGTACCGCTGTATTCGAGGAACGGGCGCACGGGAACACGTTCCGCATCCACGTCCATCGACCATATGTCCTTGTTGATCCAGTAGAGCTTGTCGCCCGTACCGTTGAGCTGCACCTCCGAAGGCCAGTCGCCCATCTTGAACTTGAACTGCTTCTCTACGGTGAACGTCTCGGCATCGATGCGGTAGAGAGACGGGGCTTCGTAGCCGTAGGGCGAACCCTCGTACCCACCGTCGGTGATCGTCCACATCTTGTGGTTCTTGTCCATTACCAGCGAGGTGGGCTGGATGCCGACTTTCAGTTCTTCTACCACCTGATCCGTTTCGGTATCGATCTTGATGATGCGGTTTTGGTACGACCAGCAGTTGCAATAGACATATTTGCCATACTGCACCATCTGCTCCGTGGAGCCGCTTTCCATCGTCATGTCCGGCACCTGGATGTAACCGGTGATTTCATATTTCTTGGGGTTGATGATGAAGATGCGGTTGTCCCACAATTGGGTGACATAGGCTTTCTCGTCGCTGAGGAAATGGATATAGCGCGGCGAAGTCAGGTTCGTGATACGGCCCACCTCTTTGAACGTATTGAGGTCGATGGCGAAAATCACGTGGGAATTGTTCACCACGACCCAGCCCTTATTGTCGTGGATGCACATCGATTGCGCCACGTCGCCCAGCTTCATGCCGTTGGCACGGAAGAACACTTCATTCTGCACCTGTTGGGTTTCGGGGTCGTAGTACGACAACGTGGCATTGCCGTACTGGAAGTTGCCCTCGTTGGTGATGAACAACCCGGCTCCGGTAGCGTTGAAATCTTCCACCGCATCTCCGTAGTCCCACTCCATGCAGCCCGCCAGCAACAGCGGCAACCCGCATAGAAGAATGATATGTCGTATCAGATGTTTCATTGGCTTGTTATAAACGGGAAAGAGTACCGGTCTTTCGGCCAGTACCCTGTTCCCTTGTAAAATAATGGGTGTTACTGCTGGGTATAGCGACCGGCTTGCATATCCTCGTAGGTGGGGTTATAACCGCAATTGGTTACAAGCCAGTCTTCTTTCTTGATTTGCTCTTCTTCTACAAAAGATTTGAAGAACGTATAATCAACAAACCGTGTCAACCGGATAAATCGAACTCCTGAGAGTTTTGTTAAAGTTGGCATATTGAAAGTCGTAAGCGATGCTGCATTTGCAGCACAAAGTGTTCCATCAATGGCCTGCAATTTGGGGCATGAAATAGTTTTTACGGCACGAACAGTCATACCAACACCCCCGACATGTTCCAATGACGGAAATGTAAAATCTTTATTTGATGCCATAAAATCTAAAGAACCATATAAAATATTATTAATCACCCCTTCTTTGATATATTGAGGATTGCTTGAACAACCGACTGACTTTAAATTCGTAAAATCATAATCATAGTTAGAAACAGCGTTCAGATTACCGATAATACATAACTGACCTCCGACAATTTCCAATTTCGGGAACGAGATATTGTTTGCCATTGTAGTTTCGATGCTTAAATATCCATCTACACTTACCAAGTTAGGGGCTGAAACGCCTTTTTTTGAACCTCTTATAATTTCCATATTCCCGTAAACTCGTTCAAATTGGAATACAGGATCTGTTGTCATATTGCTAGAATACTTAAAATTCTTAATACTCTTAAAATTCAATTCTGGATCTATTCCAACACTTGAACCGGTAATACCGCTCGGAGCTAGAAACATGCTAACTTGCGACATATCCTCTTTTGTGATAATTTTTGAGAATATAGTCCCGTCTGTAATAGAAATTAAAGGTTCGTTATCCTCAAAAGGTACAAAATTTACTTTGCTCAAATCTAAAATTCGATCAGAACACTCCAATAAACGCAGCAAGGTCAGTCCTCCGAGTTGTTCTAATTTACTCCAATCCGGTAATTTTTTCAAGACTTGGAATTTAGATATTGTCAATGTGCCTTTAACAATCGACAAGTTAGACAGTCCATCTATTTCTTGTAATTTATTATTTCCCGTAGATGTAAAAGCATCGGACGCAATATAACTGGAAACGAGATTAAGGTCGCCGTTTACTACCGATAATTCCGGCAATGAAAGGGTCTCCAACGGAATCGGTATAGAAGCAAAATCCACACTTCCAACTTCTTGTAATTTCGGAAATTCCAAAGAAATCATTTTGCCTAAATTATTAACCCCTAAGCGACCGTTTACTTTTGTCAATTCAGGAATTCTCAAAGATGTGATTTCTCCTCCTGGTTCTCCGTCACTTGTCAGACACTGGAGATCAAAATCCTTTACGACAGTGGTTAATTTAGGGAATTCAAAACTTTGTAGAGATGAAGTCCTGAATATTATATTTCCATCAATCGTTTCAAGGTTGTCGAATTGCACATATGCTACTTGATTGTTGCAGACAACGATGTCGCCAGTAATATGCTGCAAAGATCTCATACTGACCATCTGCAATTTACTGTTGGTCGCAAAGGCAGTTTCAGTTCCTATTTGCAAACCTCCAATTGAAGTGATATTATCAAGTCCCGTAAGATCTTGTCCAACATAACTTTTCCGAATGATGATGTTTCCTTCGACTTCCTTCAATATTTTTAATGCGGCGATATCCGACAATTCTTCTGCATCCTCAGCATCCGACCCGATAATCAAATCACCTTTGATAACCGTTACGTCCGTATCAATGAAAGCCGTAACATCCGCTGTTGTCTTCAATTCCACATCCCCTTCATAGCGAATCTCGTCTTTAATGACTTTATATGTATAATCATTCGCTTCTCCATTGTAAGAGGTTACACGAAACGTTCGTTCCGTATCCCAGTCAGTAATGCTTGCCGGATCGGGAATAATTGTTGCCGAGGATGTGTATTTGAATTCGACTTGAGCATTATTTAACGAAACAGTATATGGAACTGTTATGGTAATTATATTGTCAATTATTTCCGCTGTATAGGATTGACTTGCCACAGTCATCACGACTGATGTGATAAAATTGTCATCGGCATCAGCAGGACTTTCTGGAGTCTGATTATCTTCTGAACATGATAAAAAAAGAAATGGGGCAATGAATAGTAAAAGCCAAAACTGTCTCATATTATTGATTATTAGTTATTGATAAGTCTTCAAATGAAAATACTTCTGTGGATATCTCTCCAAGCCAACCACTTTTCGATAATACTCCACACTGAACTTTGATAAAGTCTATATATTGCAATTTTACTGGAGTCCCGTCATGATATATTGCATTGGCTATTTTGAATCCGTTGCGCTGACCGCTACCATCAATGACATTTCCTCCTACCAGATTATCTGAACCCATATTATCCACATACCCCCACTCATAAGCGTTATTCGCCCAATATCCTGTAACGGGATCTTGATTGTTGCGAGGAGTCAGACGCGTCCCATATAATGTATAGCTATCTTCTTTAATCCAATTGGGATAATAATATTCTTGGCCATGGTATGCATTCATATCGACAGAACCTGAATTACCTTCACTATCTACCCACGGAGTATGTGCTCTGGGTGCAGGTCTATAGTAAGTTACTTCGTAGTCTTGTATTGTACCATCGATGCCGGTTTCAGATCCTTTTAATTCATACCATTCATCGTCTGGCTGGCCATTGCCATTTATATCTTGCATTACCCAAACAATGCCCGGCTCATTTGAGCCACCGCTCGAACTGTTAAAAGCATTTCCTTGTATTGCAAAATCGTATTCTCGGCCACTCGGAGCAATACTATGGTCAAAACCGATGATGATATAACCACCGAAAGATCCCAGTGAAACATGCGCTTTTTTGTTCAATCGTTTCGTTGCATACTCTATGGCTTGTTGGGGCGTCGTTTCATTTCCTATAAATCCGGTATTTTGGGATAACTCATTAATAAACTGTCCGGGAGCAGGAATGAATTCATAAACCTTATCCCAAATACCTGAACTTGTCGCTGTCGCTTGCCGATAGCGTTCTTGTTCCGTTTTTTCTTCACAAATAACCTTAACTGTCGTTGTAATTGAAGTATTACTACGTGTTATGTTACGTGAAAGTGGCTGTGTGTTGGGCATTTTTTCTGTAACAGTAACAGCAACGAAATATTCTCCAGGAGTCGTCGGCGTGAATTTAAAAACCCTGTCGGTAGCGGCTTCCATAATTTTTCCATTGACCTGCCATTGATACTGTGGATAATCGAAATATTCCAGCAAAGGCCGCAAATATACAGGACGCCCTGCAAAAGTATAACGATCCGTAGAAGTTTGTGTATAGGATGGTGTCGGAAACCGTACGGAATAAGGCATTGTTTCCACAACTTCTACGTCGAAATCACGGATTGTTTCTCCGTCTATATTGGATGCCCGGATTGTTATCGAATATGTACCGAGTTCTTTTTCGTGAAACGTATATGCTTTTTCTGTTCCGACGATTTCTCCATCGCGTACCCATTCAATTCTAAAATTTTCAAGATCGTCATGTTGAATATCTGGAGATAAAATATAATCCGTGTTTTGAGGCACTTTTAATCCTTTAGAGGGGATTATGATTGAAATTGTAGGTGGAGTTAACTCCAATACTTCTACTTTTAACTCTTCTTCCGCATAACCCTCTGGTGTATCAACTCGCAATTTGATATATAGATGTTGTTCCTGATTCCATGTATACTTCAATATTGATTCAGATGAAAGAAGTTTTCCATCTACTGTCCATGCATAAAGTGCATTATTCGCATATTTATATGTCGGGGCAATTGTCAGTTCACGCCCAACTTTGATAGTGTAAATGCCAGTCTCACTATCGAGTTCAATTATAGGAGCTTGTTTTATTTCTTCAGTAATTACATCGTTCTTATTACAGCTTGTAATAAAAAACAAAAGTACAAGAATACTAAATATGAAAGCCTTCATAATAAAAAAGGCATAGAACTGAAATCAGTTCTATGCCAAACTATATTAAATTGTTATTCTATTGTAACGTCGTCTATACAAAGATACGCCGGAGTATTGAGTCCATATATAGGATCGACATCAGATCCTTCAAAATTGAATTTTACACTTTGCACATCCGCTACATTAATATCCCAATATGTCCATGTAGTTACGGGGGACACTGTTGGTTTATCATATCGGTAGTCGGCCAACAATTTCGATACAGTGGTGATCAAATTTCCATCTACGTCATAACATTCGATGTTGACTTGGAAATATCCTATATTGTTGCCGTCAGAATCTTTCAGATTACTCAACGGTGTTGCAACACCCGATGTTCCGAACTGATTACCATTTATAATCACACCATAGGTATATGCTGTGTTACAATACCATAAACCCTTGAATTTGCGAGGGGAGTCAAAATAGAATTCAGGTTTGGCCATCCACTCCGTATTTCCGAAATCAGAGTAGCCGTATACAACAGCAAAATTGGAACCGCTGTGACCTGCCCCTGTATTGGCCCCATCTGTGGATGCTGTATTATAGACACTACATTGATTCTCCCAAGTATACCACCAATTAGTTCCAGAAGTCTTGCCGGCAGCAGAATCAGAACGATAATTGTATTTCGACAACGCAATGGCACCACTGGAAAATTCAGTATACGCTCCATAAGAATTGGTTACAGTATTCATGTCGGAGACAAACACAAAATCGGGATCGTATATTTCCCTGATTTGGTTCTCTGCAGTATATCCATAAAGCGTGTAGTAGTTCTCTGCTTTAGGCGAAACCGCCATGAATGTTTCATCGAAGTCATCGAATGTAATGGTTGTAGTGCCATCATCATTAAAGTTGGCTCGGGTTTCGGGAGTTACTGAATCAGTTTGAGGATTCATCAAAAAGTCATCGTCTGAATTACAGCCGGTGAACAGGGCGGTTGCCGTCAACAGGAAAGCTCCCGCCAGAAAGCGTAAATTTCTTTTCATAGCTTACTTGTTTTTTAATAAAACATATTTTTAACAAACACAAAAAATCCCGTTCGCGCAGGTTTACACGAACGGGATTATGTTTGTCTTCAAATATGAGAATGACTCCTACGGCATTCCGTATCTGATCGCAACCCGATTTTCTCCCGCGGGTGTAAATCCTTTTCCGGTCATGGCAGGTCTTCTGACTCGTCCCAGTCGTCGCGCCTTCCCAGCATTACACCAGTGGCAGGTTGCGGCAACCTTGAGGGGACTTACAGCAGCGGGTACTGTCCCGGATTCTCACCGGATTCCCTTTTCATCCGTGGCGGCGAACCGCCCGGAACCATTTCCAATTACAAAAATACAAATATTTTTTATAATAATATCATTTACACGAAAAAAAATCCGCAACCTGCCGGAATCATTCCGCACTATACTTTCAGAAAAAGGTTTCATGGCAAAGATTCTCATCGCCCGGGGACAGGCGACCATCTATGTCCAGAAGGACGGGTATACCATAACCCAGTCTTTGGGTGAATACGTGTTCCCCGCGGATGACACGGGGAAGATTCTCTCGTCCGTCACTCTCACCTCGACCGTACGGGTGATGTGCGGGGACGAGGAACTCACGGCCTTTACCATCGGTGCGGTGGGTAAGCCGGCGGGATTCTCATCCGTTACCGTCAATAACGGCACGAAGACCTTAACCTACGTTATCACCGCCGGTACGACGACCCTCGCCGACCACGGAACAATAGATATTCCCGTGACAATTTCCGGTATTGTCTATCATCTGTCGTTCGTCTGGTCGAAAGCCAAGGCGGGTATCCCGGGCAAGGACGGGGTCGATGCCGACATGCTCGACTGGGTCAAGGAGTGGAATACGGGTAAGACGCTCATCAACGGCAACACGGTCATCACCCCCAAACTCTTTGCGGGCACGAAAAACAGCGACGGCACCGTCTCCGGGATAGCCATAGGCTCGTTTACACTCAATACGAAGACCTCCTCGGGAACGATCGCCGCAGAGGCGGTAAACGGCATCTATGGATTTAGGGATGGCTACAAAACCTTCTATGTAGATAACGGCGGTAACGCCCAGTTGGGTTATGGCGACCAGTATGTCAGGTATAACGCCACGACAGGCAAGGTCGAGTTCGGCAGCGGAGTGAGTCTGAACTGGGTCGGTGCGACCTACATCGACAAGGACGGCGTCTTTACCGGAACACTCTCGGCCGATACGATTAAGACGATTTCCATCAGTGCTTCCCAGATCACATCGGGGATTATCGCTGCGGCACGCATCGACACGGCGGCGTTGAAAGCCTCCTTGATTACCGCCGGAAACATCGAAGCTCTGACCTTGAACGTTACAAAAGGGAAAATCGGCGGCTGGACGGTGGATGCCGACTCCCTTTACCGGGGTACGAAGAACAACACTGTGGGGAGCTGCACCTCTGCCGCAGGTAGCATTACGCTCGGCTCGAACGGTATCCGGGGCTATAAATGGCGGCTGGATGCCTCGGGAGCCGGAGCGGTCGCGGGCGGCAACATCGCGTGGGACGCTTCGGGCAACGTCACGTTCGCCTCGACGGTCAGTGCCTTGTGGACGGCACCTATCGGCTCCCTCACCACGGCTTTGGGCGGCAGCGGCTATCCCAAGCTGACGAAGATCACGGCCGACGGAATCTATACCGGCAGTATCACCGCCTCGCAGATTACCGCAGGAACCATCTCCGCCGACCGCATAGCGGCAGGCAGTATAGCGGCCTCGAAGCTCGATGCCGCCAGCATCAGGTCCTCCATCATCAACACGGACTATATCAACGGCCTGAGCTGTACCTTCACCAAAGGAAAAATCGGCGGCTGGATGATCGGGGCTTCGGCCCTCACTGCCACGCATATCTCGATAGACAGCGGCAACAGACGCATCGCGGTGTACGGGGCCAATTCGGGTGTCGCTAGCGGGCAGCGGGTGCAGCTCTACTACAACAGCGACACGGACTTCGGGCTCTATACCACGGACAGTGCAGGGTACTGCGTGGCACAGCTGGGTTCGAGCAACAGCATAGCCGGCTGGACGATCGACACGACTTCCATTCGCAAGGGCAACGTGTCGCTGGGCAGCGACGGCTCGATCATCAACTCCACGAAATGGAAACTGAACAACGACGGTTCGGGGCAGATCGCCTCGGGCAACATTGCATGGGACACTGCCGGGAACGTTACGTTCGGGGCTTCCGTATCGCTGCAATGGAAGAACGACATCGAAGCGGCCAAGGTTACGAACTTCGGCTATCGATATTACAAGAAACTCATCATCAACGGCGACGAAGCGACCTATTATCCAGTCGTTTTCAAAGGTGGCGACCAGAACATCAAACGTACCATTCTCGTCCGTCGGGGATATGCCGAGCAGGCTCCGGTCTCGTGGAACACATCCACGCACAAAGGAGGTCTGATCGTACTTATCAAAACCAACTTCGGCGGTTGGGGTGGCATTGCCTATTCATGGGATATCTATGACCTTTCCGAGACCTACTGCCGGATGTTCGCCGGGGCGCAGCTGTGCGGCAACTACTGCATGTTCGCCGTCTTCCTGCGTGGCGGCGGCGATACGGGTGCCGTGTACCACCTCTACTCCGACCAGCCGATAGAGAGCAGCAGTTATAGTCCTTCGCCGATTCCGGCAGCTCCGCAAATCGCTTACGGCAACGACCTTATCTTCCAGAGCGGTTCCACACAAGCCTATGCCCCCGCGCCGCGCACCCTCACGGCTGCCGTCGAGGAGGAGATCCGCCGCCATCGGTTCATTGCTCTGGCGCAAAGCACGGACAGCACGCTTGCGGCGCACCCGCTGACCTATATCGGCTCGACAGGGATTTACACGGGCACCCTTACCGCGGCGCAGGTCAACGCCGTGGCGATCGATGCCGGCAGTATCAAGACGGGAACACTTTCGGCAGACCGTATCGCCGCGGGCAGCATCAGCGCCTCGAAACTCGATGCCGTGGGTATCAAGTCGTCCATTATCAATACCGATTACATCAACGGTCTCAGCTGCACGTTCACGAAGGGCAAGATCGGCGGTTTCTCCATCGGCAGTGACAACATGACCATAGGGAACGTCGGAGCTGTGGGTGCCATCCCGTTGCAAATCCGTTCCGCCTCCACGGGCAGCGGTTACTGGTACACGGGAGCCTACAAGCCGCTGGGTATATGCCTTACGTGGTATCAGAGCAGCAATGCAGGGCATATCGTCCTCGGGCAGGTGGCGGCATCCGGCAACAGTGTCAAGACCGGATTCATAGGTCTTCAGATGATGTCATGGGACAATCTGGAATACTTCTGCCTCTCGGTGAACTATACCAAAAGCGGCAGCAAGGAGGTATACAACCGTATCGCGGGGTGGGCCTTCGACCACAACCATATCTGGAAAAACAACATCTCGCTGGGCAGCGACGGATCTATCGCCAACTCCACGAAATGGAGTCTGAACAACGACGGGTCTGGGCACATAGCCTCGGGTAATATCTCATGGAATGCCGCCGGCACGGTTACCTTTGCCGCATCCGTATCCGCCCAGTGGACTACGGGCATCACGACGGCGCAGGAACTCGCTTCGGCCATGGCGTTCGGGAAGATGCTCTACCGCGACCCGACTTTCTGGAACGGAAACAACGGTGTCGTGGTTTACAACAACTCCCAGAACGGTATGGTGACCGTTACCCGGCAGCAGGATGCCACGGCACCCAATGACAGCAAGTATGTCCTGAAAATCCAGACCAGCGGCAGTGCCAGCCCTCGCAACGGAGGCTTCTATTTCGGGGCGAAATGCGGTTACCGCAAGGTGCTCGTCGCCCGCATTATCGCCAAGATCCCCGCCGGCAGAAATCTCTGTTGGGCGACGAACAGCGTCGGCACGGGAGGTTCGCACCGGTGGCTTACGTCGAACGCCGGCACGGGCGACTGGAAAGAATACGTCTACAAGGTCGTGTGCGGCACCGCCGATTTTTCCAGCACCCATTTCTTCTACGTGGACGGCACGCAGGGGACTTCCGATACGCCTGTCATCTGGTATGTGGCCTATGCCACGGTCTTCGACCTTACCTCCACGGAGAAATACACGACCACCATCGATGCCAACGGCATTTACACGGGAACCGTACGCGCCAACCAGATTATCGTGGATTCCGCCCTGACTGTCGGAGGGAGCAGCTATAACGGCAGCATCTCCGTCAAGGATGCGAACAATAGCGTAAAGGTCACGCTGGACAGGAACGGTATCACGGCCGTGAGCGGCAAGATCGGCGGCTGGATTCTCGGAACAAGCGCCCTGACCGCTTCGGCTCCGGCCTCGGGGCACCGCATCGTTATGGGGGCTTCAGGATATATTTACCACGACAACCCTTCCACCGGAGTAAACTATTGGGCGCTGAACACGGACGGTTCCGCCACGTTCGGGTGCGGGAAAATCTCCTTTGCCAATGACGGATCGGGTTATCTGGCCAACCAGAATATCAAATGGGACGCCTCGGGAAATGTCACGATGACGGGCACCATCAACGCCAATGCCGGCACCATCGGGGGATTCGTCATCGGTCAGGGGCGCATCGGCTCGACGGCGACAGGAACCGGCTCAGGCGGCGGCCTTGCCATCTACGACGACCTGTTCCGCGTGGGGGACACCATTTCGTATGTCCTGTTCGGCAGCAACACCATACCGGCATCCGCCGGCGGATCATGTGCCACCGGACGTATTGTGAACAACAAGGTGAACAGCATCTTTAATAACAACTACGGGCTTTATATCGATGTCAAAAACGGTAACCGTAACTACGGAATATGGTCCAATGCCTCTGTTATAGCCCCTGCCTGCATCGGCAACAAGATCAAGAATGTCTATTTCACAGGCAGCGGTTACACGATCGATTTCTCGCAGTTCAACATCTTTTTCGTTTATGCCAACCAGAAGTACAGCGTGACCCTGCCGTCGGCATCGTCCGTGGCCACCATGTTCGGTTACTCGACTCTGCCGTCGGACTTCGCCTGCATATTTACCCTAATTTACAACTACAACTGGGGGAATAGCCTTGTATTCACCAATATCCGTAACCACAACGGGGATCTTGCCAGTTACACGTTAGCCAAGGGAGACTCCATTACGGTATTGTGCGCCAATTACCCCTCGTTCCATTACCAGATATTAAATCACTCTTATTAAAAACTTTTCTGCTGGGAATATCCCTACACTTAATAAAAACAGAAGCGAATTATGAACATCACCAACGTAACGGTAACCAAGGTTGCCGAAGAGAGCACGGAGAATGCCGACTACCAGTTGGAATATTCCATCGTCAATGACGCGCTGACCCGCGTCCACGCCTCCATCCGCAAGAAGGATACGGATGGCTCGGGGAACGCTCCGCAGATAGGTATCATCTACATGGAACAAGGCGTTATTTCATGCAACATTCCTATGGGAGAGCCGCTTGCACCCCTGTTTCATGATTTCGATACCATGATCGACGAAATAAAAAAGAGTAACGTACAAAATGCATAAATAATATGGAACTGTCAGTCAAAGACCGCCTTTACCTGCCGTCCTTTTTGCCGGCACGGGGCAACTTCAAGGACTTCAACCTCAAAAAAGAGATTCTGCGCAAGATCGCCATTCCGGACGAGGAGCGCAAAGCCATCGGTCTTCACGAGAATGCCGAGGACAAGCGCATCGAATGGGATGTGGAGAAGGAGAAACCGCTTGCCGTGGAGTTCTCGGGGGACGAGATGGAGTATCTCCGGAAAGCCTGCGAACGCATCTCGGACGAGGAGCTTCCGGACGATATGTGGGCTACCGTGTCGCGCATCTACGATTTCATTCAGGAGAAGTAAACCATCCTTTCTTTCTGCCGCTACTCTTTTGAAAAGAGTGCCCGGTCGTACTCTGATGTATGGTCGGGCTTTTTGTTGAAGTATCGTTCATGGCAAGACAGGACATAACAATGGACGCCGAATACGGTGAGGTGGAGACTTCCGGCAATATCGCCGGCAAGAGTTTCTACGACTTCCGCCTGCTCGATGCCGTCGCGGGTGCGGACAACGACACCTTCCGCTACGGAGAGATTACCGTCCCCGTCGGCTTCGTGTACACGTATAACGACGGCAAAGGGTTCCATGTCAGGATTCCCTATACGCCCGACATGCGCCGCCTGACGGTCCGTCTGGTTATGGAAAGCGGTTCGGGCGGCACGGAGTACCTGAGAAATCCTGCGACGGGCAAACATTGGTTTCCCGTCGTGGCGGAGACGGAAGCCGGCACGGCCGATATCGCCCTGGCCGCATTTTTCTCCCTCAATGAGAAGGGAGTCTACAACCTGCTGTCACGGGACGGTTACCTTGCCGTGTACAGCGGCTCAGAGACCGACTTCGAAATAGGAGCCGCCAAAGCCCAGAACGAGACGTTTCTGCTGAAAGCTTCAGCCGGAAATCTCTACCAACATTCTACGACAGGTGTCGGCCTCGTCGACTACCTGCATTCGAGTCTGGAAAACAACGGTCTTGCCGCCAAACTGCAGTCGGAATTCCTGTCGGACAAGGTCGTCATCAAGAATGCCTATATGGATTCTGCCACGGGAGAGCTGCTTTTAGAAACCGAGGAAAAGGAGGAGAACGATGGGTAAGTACAGGGTCGTAGCCGGACAGAATATCTACGATGTGGCCCTGTACCTGTACGGCAGCATCGAGGGAGTCGTGGATTTGCTCATCAACAACCCCGATCTCTCCTTCGCCACGACATTGACTGCCGGCCGGGAACTTGTCTACACGGACGATTTCGTTATCCGCGCCGATGTAGTCGCCTATAACGGGTTGCACGGCATCGTCCCCGCTAACGGTGAACGGCATGTCTATCCCAAAACGTTCACCTTGCCGCTTGCTGTCGTCCTCACGCTCGCTGCCGGGATCATCACCGTGCAGTGTGCCGTTTCCGGTGCGGGACAGCTGGAAATCGACTGGGGCGACAACAGCGACACCGAGACCGTCCTCCTCGCGGACACGCCGCAGCTGCTCACCCATACCTTCGACAACAAAGTCAGGGACAGGCGTCGTATCCGTTGGTTTACCGATGCCTGCTTCCGGAGTATCGACTGGAGCGGGCTCAAACCGCGGTCGTTGGTACTGGTGCAGACACTGCCGGTGGAGGAGCTGACGCTCACGCACGCCACACTCTCCTTGGAGAGCCTGCGGCTGCTTTCCGGAACCTACAGCCTGAACCTGTCGAATTGCGCGTTGGCCGATCTTGCACCGCTTGCCGAATGCCGGGAACTGATGACACTCGACCTCTCCGCCGCCCGACTGAAACCGACAGTCATAGATCATTACCTGACAACCCTTGTGGAACATTACGGCGACCGACGGAATTGCACGGTCATTTTACCTACAGCCCCGACGGGAACCTATCGGGAGCCGGACCGGGATACCGAAACGGGGCGCTACCGTATCGCCTCGGGCATGGAAGCCGTATGGGTCATCCTGCACGAGGAGGCCTGGAATGAGGGTGGCGCGTGGAAATTCATTATCGACGATATAACCTATACAGTGGAATGAGCCGGACGATTAAGGAGATATACAATGAAGCCGTGCAGGAACGCAACCGGCGGCTGGAACTGACGGAGTTCGCCAGCGACTCGAAGCTGTCTGTCATGAACGGTATCCTATGGACCGTAGCCGCTGTCATCTACAGTTTCGAGACGCTGCTTGATGTCTTCGCGGTGGATATCTCGGAAGCCATCAACAACCGGATCAACGGCACGCCGGACTACTACGCCAATGCGCTGCTGCAATACCAGCAGGGCGACGAGCTGACCGTCCGCGAGGACGGACTGGCTTTCGGGTATGCCCAGGTCGATGAGACCAAACGCATCATTACGCAGGTCTCCTATGTGGAGAGCACGGACGACAGCAACCTCGACAGCAAGCTGGTACTGAAAATCGCTACCGGCACGAAAGGACATCTGGAAGCTATTCCCGCCGAGGAGCTGGTGCCCATCAATGCCTATATCGGCAAGCTGAAATTCGCCGGCACACGCATCGAGGTCATCTCGACCAAAGGCGACGTGCTGGTGCCGCGTCTTACGGTCTTCTACGATGGTGCCGTTCCCGAGGCGGAGATGTACGACAGCATCGAGACCCGTATCCGGGACTACATTATGGGCATCGACTTCGACGCTGCGGTCTATGTCTCCCGCCTGACGGATGCCATACGCCGTGCCGAACACGTTACAGACGTCTATATCGACGAGACGGCAATCCCCGAGCAGGGCGTGTTTATTGCTTGCCACGATACGGACGGGCAAATCCAGCCCCTGCAACGTGTCGGCCGCATGACATACACCGCCTCGGGCTACCTGAAAGAGTCCTCGCGCAAGGACGAGGAGTCGGAACTGCCGACCTTCCGGGAAGCCATCACGCTCAAAGTCGAAAACCATGAGATATAAGCTGCCCATAGACCGTTCGGTGAACCGGCTCGTGCCGCACTACCTGTCGGGACGGCGGTTCATCCTCTTCGTGCAGAGCTGCCTCTATCCCTTGCAAAGCCTGAACGAACGGTTCCGTACGTTTGCACGGGAACGGCATATCGAGGCGCGCATGACCTCACAGGTCATCTATTTCGAGTGGTTCCTGAACTACCGGTTCGGTAAATACATCAAGGACGGCAAGGACCGCATCTTCATCAAGGACAGCACGAGTGTCGGTGTGGACCTGTACCACGAAGGGGCGGAATACCAGCGTCCTTTCACCGTATGGTACAACGGGGAACAGGTTACAACGGACAATGAGGCGGAACGCCCCCGTCCGTTCTACCTGCTGGCGGAAGAGAAGCTGATCAACAAGGTCAGCTTCATGGTCTGCGTCCCGCCCGTCACCATACCTCCGCGGGAACTGGTCTATATGCTTTCCTATGTGGTGAACACCTATAAGACAGCAGGCAAGACCTACCTGATCAAGATCGACGAAGACGAATACACCCCCAATAAGAATACAGGACAATGAAAGAATATATTGCGGAAACCGGCGGACGGTATACCTACTCGGACGATATCCTGAACTTGCAGGAACTGGCTCTCAGCATGAGTGCCGTTTTTGACGGCTGCTCGGACTTCATCATCTCCGGATGCGAGATCGAGGGTCCCCGCGTCTCCCCGGGTTATGTCTGGCTCGGCGGAAAGGTACGCCGTTTCGACGGCTGCGCCGATGCTGTCTATCCCTATTATATATACGAAATCAACCGGCATGAATCGGTGGTCTACGCCAATGAGGTCAACAAGCGCGGGCGTACCTGTTATCTCTGTGCCGGAGCCAAGGCTGTCCCGGATACGGTCGATCCGGTTACTGACAAACTGCCGGCGGCCATCGAGGTGACGGAGAGCTATGCACCCCGGTTCATCGACAAGTTCTTCGGCCGCTATGCTGTCCTGCTCGATACACCTTTTGCCCGGCAGACCGTCAAGAAGGATCTGGTGCTGGCCGGAACGTTCACCGGGCAGAAAGAAATCAGCTCCAAGACCGCCGTCTCCGTCAGCGGCGGGAACGGCTACATGCTCAAAGGCATCGTCAAGGCGGACGGCCATGCCGCCATCGGTGCCTACCTGCACGGTCTGCTTGTCAACGAGATTGTCATCCGGACGGACGGCACGTTCAGTTTCATGAAACAAGGCAAGGAACTGGCCAGGGTTACGGAAGACGGCATATCCTGCGGTACTTCGCTGAATGAAAACGCCCGGATCGGGGCTGTCCGCATCAAGGGATACGACATCTATAACACCTCGGATGTGACGGATGAGGGTTGTATCCGTATCAATTACCACGGCACGGAGGGCGGCGGAACAAAATACCGTGACTTTGCCGTGCATGACGGAAAAGCCTGCACCACACCTGTTTTGAAAGTCATCGGGCGTACCGCCACCCTGCAGGTCGGCGGACTGCTCTCCCTGCAAAGCACCGGACGGGGTATCGATATTCAGAATACCGCCTATACGAAAGACAATGCCAGGCTGACAAACCTGATTACCTGGCGCGACAGTGCCGCCGCGCTGCTCGCCACCGTCGGCTTCGACACCGCTGACAGTTTCCGTTTTGCGCTGAGGAACGCTCTGGGCGACATCGTGCTTGCCCCTTTGGGAGCGGTGGATGTGCTCGGTACGCTTAAAATCAACGGAAAATCCGTGTCCGACACCTATGTGACCGTCAGGGCCTTTACGGAGGCGATGGGAAAGAAAGTGGATGTGGTAGAAGGCAAACAGCTCTCTACCGAAGACTTCACGACCGAATACAGGAAGAAACTGGCGGCTATCACTACCGGAGAACTGACGGAGGGCGGCGAAGGTTATGTCACATCGGGAACCGTCGCGGCGGCTTTGAAAATGAAACTCTCCGCCGACGGGAACCTTTCCGATGTCATGGACAAGGCTGCCGCCCGGAAGAATATCGATGTCTATTCCAAAGCGGAAGCCGGGGAGGTATTTCTGGAAATCTCCGAAGGATTGAAGGAGCTGGTGCGCCTGACGGCGGACGAGATCAGCGGGCTGACGGCAGAGGAAGCCGCCGAACTGAAAGCAAAGCGGCAGGCGGCCGTCAGGGATACCCTCGATGCCGAAAAGAAAGGTACCGGGGAGCTGAAACTGGCCAAGACCTCGAACCTGTCCGACCTTCCGGACAAGGGCAAGGCACGCAAGAACCTCGAAGTCTATTCCACGGCCGAGATAGACCGGATGATGGACGGCAAGCTCGGGACTGACTCCGCTTACGAGGGCATTGTCTTCACACCCGAACTCAGGGACAAACTGCTGGAAATCAAGACCGGTTCGTTCGCCTACATAGATGAAGGCGGCATTTCGCACGCGCAGGTCGAGGGATACGTGATGACCTCGCAGGTTGTCAGGGAACTCAAGAAAAAGGCGGAGCGGCTGATGGGCGGCTACAACGCTTCCGAAAAGGATACCATCGCCACCAACCTGAACCTGTATACCAAGGCCGGGGCGGACGCCCGCTTCGCCGCGCTTGAAAACCTGTTCCAGGATTACATCGACTTTTTGACCGGGCAAGGAAAATCCCCCATGGAAGCCCGGCAGCTCCTGCGGAACAAGTTGGACGTGCTGTCCAAAGACGAAATCGTCAAGGACTACCTGCGCAAGGACGGCAAACTTTCCGACCTGTCCTTGCCGACAGCGGAGGCGAAACGGCAGGCCTGCCGCGCTATCGGAGCCGCCTATGCGGAAGAATACCAGCCCCTGCTGGCGGATACGGGATGGATGCACATGGAGAACAGCGGCTCGGGAACAGATACCCAGGGGCTGTTTATCCGCCAGATCGGGAATATCGTGTCCATACAGGGGTATATCAATACCGCACGCAGGGACGGCAGCAACTGGGGCGGCATCGTTGCCGTCATCCCGAACAAGATACAGCCCCCGAGATACAGCGTGCGCTGCAGCGCCGCTGACTGGAACGATGACCACAAGTACAACCGGGGCTCCTCGTTCACCATCTACGGCGGTTCGCGCAGGATACAGCTTTACGAGCGCGGTATGTACAATGTCAATGTAGAACTCAACTTCACCTATTTTGTATAGTCATGAAACATAAACTCAATGTAAACGGCGATATTGAAAGCCGCCGGAGGATTGCGGAGCGCAGGAACGTTCCCGTCCGTGAAACCGTACAGCAAACCATTCAACCGCAACATCATGAAACAGAAGAAAATCAGGCGGCAGCCGCAGAAGAAACCGTCTCCCCGGCAGCAGAAGCCCCGAAAGCGAGAAGACGGAAGACCGCAGGGGACGCTTAAGCGCTTTCCTTTCGACGAGACACGGATAGGCTTCATGCTCCGGTATGAGATGCCGGTAGTCTATCATCTGCTCCGCAGGTTATGCGCCACGCAGCAGCCCTTCGAGCCGGACTGGCAGGTCATACGGTCGGTGGCGGAGGCATCGAAAGACCCTTCCTGCGGCAAGGCGAAGTTCCGCCGCTACCTGGACGAGTACCGCCGGGACGGGGTCTATTGCCGGCGCGGGAAACGGCTCACGCCGGAGCGCAAAGCCTACTATGAAGGCATATGCCGCCGCAAGAGAGAAGAGTATATCCGCCGGAACCGCAGGAGGCTGCTTGCCGAAGCGCGGAACGCGCCGGGCGGCGACAGACTGCTCGGAGAGATTAAAAGCATTCTTAAAATGAAACGGTAATGCGCTGAAGGACAATGCCGGTGAGAAACATTCATGTACATGTATGGCTGTTCCGGGTAATTTGCCTAATTTTGTATTCCACGGTCGCTGCAAGACCTTTCCATATTGTCAAATGAGTATCCTCTTTCGGGATACGGTCAGCGAGACATCCTCTCCCAATTTTATCAGTTGAACGCGGACGGTGCAACCGAACCCGTCCGTCCTGTTACCAGTTTCTTTGCGATGCGGGTATACCGTGTCGCATTCTTCGGGCATTTTTAAATCCATAAAACAAAGCGTTTATGCAAGAAGAAGAAAAGAACAACGGCATGGAAGGCATGTCTGTCGAGGAAATGTTCCTCGGCGTTCAGGAATCTTATCAGGAGGCACAGTTGCGTGCCCAGGAGGAGAACAGGGCGTTCGCCCGTACGGAGTTCTTCCGCATGGACAAGTTCGGGACTTACCGTCTCCGTATCCTGCCCATCGCTCCCAATCCGGACGGCTCGCCGACACGTCCGGGCTATGAGTATCCCGTCCACCAGCTGCTTCTGGAGCTGGAGAAACCCGCTACGGGGAACAAGCCCCAAAAGATGTATGTCACTGTCACCCGCGCTACCGATGCCGGATATAGCGTTGATCCCATCGAGACTTACCGCCGCATGGCCGTCGAAGCCGCAAAAGAGGACGGGGACGACAAACTGGCGGAAAAGATTGCCGGGGGCTCGTTCGGAGGCGGTCTGAAATACAGTTACGGCCACTGTCTCTATGTATTCGACCTGGGTGAACGAGCCAAAGGCGTGCAGATGATGACCCTTTCCCATGCCCAGTTCAAGGATCTGGATGAGAGGAAGTTCAAGCTGTGGAGCAAGAAACTGGCCAAGAATCCGTCTTACCCGTGCCCGATTTCCTCGGTGTATGACGCCTATCCGGTGGAGATTGAAAAGCGCAAGAACGGAGCCAAGACCGAGTATGTCATTTCCATTGACAACGAATCGGAACCGGTACCGTTGACCAAGGAGGAGCTGACCGCCCTGATGGGTGCGCCGCGTATCCCGGAAATCATCTACCGCTACACCCGTTATCATCTGGGAGCCACCGTCGAGTTCCTCAAACAGTGCGACGGTATCTACGGCATGTCGCTCATGGAGACGGATGAAATGAAGACGGTCATCGACACGCTGGACGGTGAACTGCCCAAGGAGGATATATCCGCGTTCTCGTTCGACCGCCGTACGAAAGATAACAGAGAAAACGGGCGTGAAGGCGGAGGCATCTCGCTGGACGACCTTTTCGAACGTTATGACGAGCTTCAGCGGCAGGAACTCGGTGAGAAGACCGAGGAAGGCCAGGAGCTGCGTGCGATGATCCGCGGCTACATCGAGCAGGAAGGGCTCTCCGTGCGTGTCACACGCTCCACGAGCAACCGGGAACTACTCGACCTGATCGAAAGCGAGATGGAGGGTCCGAAGCCCAGTGACGAACCGGAGGATGTCCCCGGGGAGGAAGAAGAGCAGCCGGAGGAAACGGAAGAGCGTGCCGGGCGTCCCCGCCACCGCAGATAAGCCTTTCACAAGTTCTTGAATTCTAATCCGACGGGAGGCATCCGGGCCTCCCGTCCTAATCACAATCACTTAGTATGAAAGAGAACAAACCCTGCCTTTTGTTATTGAATGACATCCACATCTCGAAAGACAACATCCCTGCATTCCAGGCCAACTGGCAGGAGGCCATGGGAATTTGCAGGGAACGGGATATCCGGGAAGTGGTTGTCGGAGGAGACCTGTTCTTTTCCCGTGCCGCCCAGACACTCGATGTCCTGCTGGCCGTCAGGGATATGCTTGTATCCGCCGCGGACCATGACATTCATGTCACGCTGGCGGAAGGGAACCACGACAAGGTGAACCAGGAATCCCTGCGCGGATATTGTCATGTCTTCGACCGGCATCCGAATGTGACTGTCGTGGATGAGTACCTGACCCTGTGCCGCCCGGAATGGAAGTTCGCGCTCCATGTAATGAGCTATTTTCCGGAAGACGGCTCTTTTGCCGAAAGGCTCGGACGATTGGCTGCGGAAGCGCTTTCCGGAGAACCGGAGCACTTCCTCTACATCCATGAGGGTATCAACGGGGCATTGGCACAGCCTTCGGAAAAGGAACTGCCTGCCAGGATATTCTCTCCTTTCGACAAGGTCTTTGTCGGCCATTACCACAACCGTACCGTCATTCCGGGGACGGGAATCGAATATATCGGTTCCTCGCGCCAGCATAACTTCGGGGAGGACGAGGAGAAAGGATACACGGTGCTGTATACGGACGGCACGTACGAGTTTGTCAAGAACCGCGTGAACATGCGGTACCGTGTCATGGATATGCCGGCGGAACGTGCCGGGTTGCACCTGATGGACGAGCTGCGTGAAATGGAGGCCGATGGTCGCTACAAGGTCAAGGTGCGTGTCCATGCACCTGCCGCCGCGATGAAATCGGTGGACAAAGCCGCCTTGCTGGAAGCCGGAGCGGCGAAGGTAGAACTGGTTGCCGATGACGAGCAGCTGCCGGAGGCGGTATCCTCTTCGCTCTTCGAGAAATTCGACAGCCGCCGCATCCGGGAAACCTACGAGGACTTCTGCCGGGAGAAACAGATCGAGGATGTGTCGATGGGATTGGAGTATTTATCTAGAATAGAAAACAGATCATGTGGAAATTAAAGACGATAGAAGCCGAAAATCTCTGCGCCTTCCGTTCGCTGTCCTACATGCTGCGGCAAGGCGTGACGACATTGATTTTCGGCGATAACCGGGACAATGAGTCCCAGCAGTCGAACGGGGCCGGCAAGTCTGCCCTGTTGGAATGCATTGCCGTGGGTATCACGGGCAGCCCGCTTAGAAAGATACGCTCGGAGGAGATTATCAACGATGCAGCGGAAGAATGCCGTATCGCTTTGCGTTTCATCAACGATTCCGCCGCCGAGGAACTGCTCGTCAACCGCCGTATCCCGCGCAAGGGGGCTTCCTCTGTCAGCTGTACGCTTTACCGTGGCGGCAAGCAGGTGGTAACCGATGAAGCGGTACAGCCTTCGGTGGATGCCTATAACCGGTATATTCTTGACAAACTGGGTATCACACGCGACGAGCTGCTCAACAATTTCATCCTTTCCAAATACCGGTATGAGGATTTCCTCTCGTCATCGGACAAGGAGAAGAAAGAGGTCATCAACCGCTTTTCCAACGGTATCCTGGTGGATGAAGCCATCGCCAAAGTGGAGGAAGACATCGTGCCGCTCTCTGAAAAGAAACGGCAGGTGGAACTGGAACTGGCCGGGTTGGACGGGCGTATCGGGATGTTACAGGAGCAGATACGCAAGGAGGAGGAAGCCGGAGCCGAGCGGGGGCGTACCCGTGTGGAACGTATCATGGGACTGGAAACGGCCATAGCGGCCAAGAGGGAGCAGATCCGTACCGGGCACGAGAACGTGGACAGGCTTGAGGAACAGCTTGCCGGAGTGCAGCGGGCGGACGAGGCTTTGCAGGAACTGGAAGCCGGAGATACCGCATTGGAAGCATGTCTGGAAAAGATAGCGGAAATGATGTCCCTCTTTCCCGATGCCCGGCAGACGGACTGGGACAAGGTCATTGCCGAAAAGAAAGGACGGTTACAGACCGCCACAGAGCGGCTGAAGGATTGCGATGCCGTCTTGAAGCAGGCGGAACAGGAACTGAAAAACAGGACTGACGGCTGGGAACAGTTCAAGAAGGAGTATGCCGCATTCTGTGAGGCATACAGGGATCAGTCCGATACGACTGCGGAGAGACTGCGGGAAATCGACATCCGTCTGCGCGACCTGTCCGGCAGCATCGAGGAACTGCGTCATAAACGGCGTATCGTTTCTGCCGGTATTGACGGCCTCTCGAACAAACTGGCCGGCTCCATCACCTGTCCTTTCTGCGGGCATGAGTTTCTGGTGGCAGAACCACAGTTCGACATCGAGGCCGGCATGAAGGAACTGAAGCTCCGTCAACGGCAGCTCACGGAAATCAACGGCCGTATCGATGAGAAGCAGGAGGAGACGGATGCCGTGGAGTTGCAGCAGAACCGGCTGAACCATGAGCGCCGGATATTGGAAGGCAGACGCACCGGATGGGAGGAGCAGCTGGCCGGGCACGAACGGGCCATCAGGAATGCCACCCGCCACGTGGAAGAGGTGGAAAGCGGGCATAAACGCATCGCTTCCGAAATTACCGCCCTGCAAAGTGAAATCGAAGGTGTCCGCCGCAAGGTATTCGACGAGGTGTTCGGATTCATAGACGAGCGCAATGCCGCACTGAACCGCGGCATACGGGTAGGCAAGGAAGATATACAGGCTGCGGCCTGCGCCATCGACACTTTGCAGGCCACGATCCGGGAGCTGGATGAGGCGGCTTCACCCGACCTCATACAATCGCTCAAGGACACTCTCCGTGAAACGCGCGGGAAGTCCAACGAGGCGGCAGGGCGCAAGACGGCCGTCGATGCCCGGGTCCGTGCCCTGGAGATACAGCGGGAACGGTTCGTGCAGTTCAAGACCTATCTGGCCAACACGAAAATCGAGGCGCTCAGCCGTATCACCAACGAGTTCCTGCAAGACATCGGCAGCGACATCCGTATCCGCTTCGACGGGTATACCGTCCTCAAGAGTGGTAAGGTAAGGGAGAAAATCTCCATCTCACTGCTGCGCGACGGCATGGACTGCGGCTCGTTCGGCAAGTTTTCGGCAGGCGAAGCCGCCCGTGTGAATTTGGCGACCATCCTTGCCATGCAGAAACTCGTGAACAGCAACTGCGACGGGGACAAGGGACTGGATCTGCTCGTGCTGGACGAGATACTCGAGGCGGTCGATGAAGCGGGGCTGGCCTCCATGTTCGAGGCGCTGAACTCGCTCGGCGGTACCGTGCTGGTAGTCTCGCACGGGAATGTGGCTGAAGGCTATCCGCATAAACTGGTAATCGTGAAAGAGAATGGCGAATCGAGACTCGGAGAATAGCGTACTGACCCGGGAGCAGGTACTGGCGCTGGACATCGCCACGCATACCGGATACTTCTCCCTGCATGAGGCCGGGACATGGAACTTCACCGAAAGCAAACGGCGCAACGGCAACAAGATGCACGGCGCTTTCAGGACTACGCTGCTCTCGCTGCTCCGTCGTTACGGCATCCGCCGCGTCGTGGCCGAGGATGTGAGCGTGAACCGCCATTTCTACGACATGCGGCGGCTCTCGGAACTCAGGGGTATCCTGCTCGAAGTGTGCGATGAACTGGATATCCCGGAACCGGAGTTCGTCAACCCGGCTGTCCTCAAGAAATGGGCGACGGGAGACGGACACGCCACCAAGACGCAGATGGTCGCGGCCTGCAAGGACAGATACGGTATTGTCCCGGTGGATGACAATGCGGCGGATGCCTGCCACCTCTTCTACTATTACATCCGCAGGCACAGGCTGTGACAAGCCGACAACGGTTTGGATTTTTTCCGGGCGGCGGTAATGCTGCCGCCCGTTTTTTCAATTGACGCTCACGGTAGCTGACAGATTAGGACATGAGATTCATTATCAACCTTTTCAGTCAGTGGAAACGTGGAAAAGAAAGATGTGTTTATTGCGGTTCTCCAGCCTGAAGACGAATCCGCGAGACAGAGGGCGGAACTTCTCAGAAAATATGTGATGCCGCACAAGAATCTGATATACAGCATTTGTATCAAATATACCTATAACCAGGAGGACATCGAGGACAACTACCTCGAGGCGTTGGCCAACTTCTTCAAGTATATGGACAGTTATGACCCGGCCCGTCCGGTAAAGACCTGGATCTATGCCGTGACCAAACGGCTTGTGGCGGACCTGAACAACCGCAACAGGAACCGCATGCCCCCGGACGACAATATCGACATTTCGGAAATATCCTCTTCGCTGTCGGATGAGGACGAACCGTCGGGAAACAGCATGGGGATGGACAACTACCGCGAGTTCTATAACGATGACATCCTCTGGGCACTGGACCGGCTCAAACCGATTTACCGGGAAGCCCTGCTCTTGCAGCAGGCTGGTTACAAACTCGGGGAAATCATGGAAATCACCTATAACAACGGTACTTTGCAGACCAGGAACGTAGAAACGGTAAAAAGCCGCATCTTCCTAGCCAAGACGCAGCTGCGCAAACTATTGACACGCGATGGAGAGAAAAGAATGGATTGACGGATGCCGGAGGCTCTTTACACGGCTGGTCCGCACCACGGTGTGGGCGGATTTTGTGTTCCCTACCGGCGGCAAGTCGGACAGGCAACTCGGGATGTGTTTCGACGGCTTGTGCCGGGAGGTCGTCTCCGTCAGTGCGGAACGCCTGTCCGACTTCTGTATCTGCCAGACATATGCCATTTCCGGATATGATACCGCGTATCGCAGGAAATGGAACGTCTCCCATTCATTCGGAAAGAAAGCCATCGGCCGCTATCTCCGCTCGGGAAAGGAACGCCGCTACCGGGAGGACCGGTGGCTGAAGAGTTTCGGGCTGTCACGGCATGATTTGGCGCGGGCAGTGGAAGACCGCCGCAGCCATCCGTTCGGGCGTTTTATTTATCCGGAATACGAGGAGACGACCAAGCGGCGACTGCTCTCCACCGAAGCGGGATATCTCGTCTGTGCGCTCTCCACGCTGATGTGGACGCCTTTCTCCCCGTCATGCTCAAAATGTGCGAAAGCGGAGCCATGCCGCAGAAGGACACAGGCGCGCTATCCGGAACTGTACCGTATCCGCTGTGAGGCGTGGCGGAAAAAGGAGGCGAAGCCATGAGTGCCGTCAATCCGCTCAGTGCCGAGTTCCTGTATGAACTCTATGCCACGGCGCTCAGACAGGAACCGTTGTGTGCTGTCCTAGCCCGGCATATGCGTAAGGAATACCTGCCGGACCGTTCGTTCCAGCAGGTACAGGAGGCGATAGCCGTACACTTCAAGACATACAAGACACCGCCGTCGTATGCCGTGCTGGCACAGACCTTCCATGAGGATTACGACGCCATCGAGCTGATAGACACTTTCCGGGAGTATGACGAGGGACAGAGTGCCGAGGTGATGACCGACATGCTGGAGTCCTACATCAAGGGGGTCCGGTTGCAGTCGGTCTATGCGGAGGTCGGAAAACTGTATAACGAGAACAAACAGGACAAGGCGGAGAAGACTCTTCGGGAATATGCCGAGTGGCTGGCAGGGTTCACGCTGAAGAGTTCCTCGTTCGTCGATGTGGCCGCGACTTTCAAGGAGCGTTTCGAGAGGAACCGCCGGCGCGAGGAGGAAGAGGAACGCTCGGCCGCCCCTCGTGTGTCCCGCTTCTACATCCCGTATCTGGATGCGCTCAATGCCGGACGTAACCTGCGAGGTCAGCTGACCTGTTTCCTGGCCAGCACAGGCGTGGGAAAGTCGCACATCGCCAAATGGATCGGTGTCAGGGCGGACATCGATGACGGGCTGCATGTGCTGCATTTCCAGCTGGAAGGTTCGGAAGAAGAGGCGTTGAACGCCTATTCCGGCGGACTGATTTCCAGGAACGCCTACTATTACGAGCGGGGAAAGATTTCGGATACGGAGATGAGACATCTGGAAAAACTGGTCGCCTCGTATGCCGGAAGCATCACGGTGCGCAGTTACCCGCGTTTCAATGCCCAGGTCTCGACACTCGACATCAAGAACGGCATTTCGGAATACAGGAAGCTCAAAGGATATAATCCGGACATCGTGATTGTGGATTCGATGGACTTGCTGACGGATGCCAACCGCCGTTCATGGGGAGCCGACCATGAACGGGCGAAGCGTATCGCGGTGGCTAATGACCTGAAGGACCTGGCGGCGGACGAAAAGGTATGGATGGTGGTGACTTACCAGTCTACCATCGAAGACCGGGAGTGGCTGAATGACGAGCGGAACGTGCTGACCGAGTACAACTGTTCGGAGGCCAAAGGTCTGGCCCGCCCGTGCACGCACCTTGTTTCGCTCAACCAGTCATCGGCTGAAAGAAAGGAGAACGTTATGCGCCTGCACGTGGCCAAAAGCCGGTTCTTCAAGAAAGGAGACACTATCAGGATTGCCACCGACTACGACAATGAGGTGTTCTATGACGGGCAGAGGACACTGAATCTGAACAGGGAATAAAAAGCCATCGATCCGGATGCGGCGTGTCGGTGGCTTTTTGACTTGTAACGACTGGAATGTTGAGAATATATGGCAGCTTACATGCGTAAAACCAATTCCGGACAGATACGATTTTTATTGTATGCCCTTTGTATTCCGCCATATCGTCCGTTCCCCATGTTATCAACAGCAGGTTTTCACATTTCAATTCCTCTGCCGCCTCCAAGGCTTTCAGTTTCCGCTCACGGGTCTTGGCGTTCGAGATATCATACGACCTTTGTTCGAGGAAAGTTCGAATGACCTCGCAAATACAAATCCGTTATTTGTAGTAATTGGAAAACGATACTTTTCATTCAGTATGTTTATTGTACTGCACAAAAAATACGCTTTTTTTATGTAGAGAGTGATCATTTTAGAAAAGTACATCTCTACACCTGATAATCAGCCAATGCTGATTATCAATCTCCTTATTTATATATTGTTTTATCGATTAGACAAAAGCAGTCATTTTTTGTCCAGCCGGGAAGACAATTTCTCTTTTCCTTTGGGTGGAAAGACCTTCCATGATTCTGCCGGTCTATTTTTATTGGGCTAATCCGGATTCTTTTTCCAAACATTTCAAACCAACCTGTAGCGGTCACGACTATACCTTAATATGGAACTGTCGGTACAGGAATATCAATATCTGGTTTCGGAGATAACCCGCGAGACGGGTGCCAAACGGGACGGGAGCGGTAAGAACCTTATCGTTCCGCGCTGCCCGTTCTGCGGAAAGTCGGGCGGTAAGTTCGGTATCTACATCGGCAAGGCGACTGCCCACCGCCGGCCTTTCATGGCCCACTGCTTCTCCTGCGGGGCATCCACCCGTACATTGGAGCAACTTCTGGCGGCTATCGGTCGCATGGACCTGATGGTTTTGCAGACAGCTGACATTGCCGCACCGTTGAACCTGCACCTGCTGGAGAAGGACGAGGCGGAAGAAATAGACGACGAACTGGTGCCGGTCGAATTGCCGGACTTTTACAAGCGCACTTTCCGGCATCCGTATTTGCAGCGGCGCGGCTTCTGTTTCGACGATTACGAGTATTTCCCGGTCGGGATAACCGGCAGGCTCAATCCGCGCTACGCGGACTATGTCGTCTTTCCGGTCATCGATGACTGTACGGTTGTCGGCTATGTCTCCCGCCATACCTGGCCGAAAGAGGATATAGACGCCCACAACCGCAAGACCAGACATAGCGGCGGGTACAAGATCCTGCGTTACCGGAACTCCACGGAAAACGACTTTTCCAGACTCCTTTATAACTACGATGCCGTCCGTATGGATGAAACCGATACGGTCATCCTCGCGGAAGGTATTTTCGATGTCATCGCCCTGACCCGCAGACTCGAACTCTATGACAATTCCCATGTCGCAGCCGTGGCCACTTTCGGAAAGAAAATATCCGATGTACAGATCTACAAGCTGCAATCGAAAGGCGTCAGAACCGTAGTCATCGGTTACGATGGTGATGCCGTCGAGTCGGTAAAGCGGACGGCTGAACGGCTGAAACCCTATTTCGAGGTTTTCATCGCGGACATTGCTGATGCCGCCAAAGACTGGGACGAACTCACGGAAGCGGAAATCTACGGGATTTTCGCCTGCCGCCTGCTGTCCGTCCTTGAATACAAACTCAAAAAAGTACAGGAAAGATGATACAGGAACTTTTCTCATGGCTCGATGCACAACGGATAACCTATATCCCGGTCGATACGGAAGTGGTGGATATTCCCGGCTTCGGGCGGCTTTTCACGGCCGACCTGTCGGGAGTGGAATCCATCTTCCGCGGCGACGGGGACAAGCTCGTGTTCAACCTGATGGAAAGTCCGGATGTGCTGATGGAAGAAGGAATCTTCCATGTGGCCTTCCCGTTCGGCAGGAACTGGTACTACTATGACCTGCGGGAAGAATTCCGTTTCAACCTGCTGAAATATATCGGCCGGCCCAAGCCTCCGGTACATGATGTACCTTTCGTGAACCTCGGCATCCATACCTCCTACGAGCTGCTGAACGCCTGCTGCTCGCCGGAAGATTTGTGCCGCAAGGCGAAATGGCTCGGGCATACGGCTGTCGGCATCTGCGACCGCAATACAATGGCCGCCACGCTGAACCTTCAGAAGGAGTGCGCCAATACCGGGCTGAAACATATATTCGGCTACTCGCTGACAATGATGCACGAAGAAGAACGTGTCGGGCTGAAGATTTATGCCTTGGATAACGAGGGGCTGCATAATCTGCTGCGCATCCAACGGGCCGTCATGGTCGATTCGGAAGACAACACCCTCCGCTATGAACAGCTGCTGATGTATGCCGCAGGTTGTGTGGTGGTTTTCGCCATCCGTTCCGTCTACTGGATGGCCGGACACCCCAAACAGGTGAAGCGTATCCGGAAAGGTGCCGAAGCGGTCTATTACCAGGTCGACGCCAACGAATACAAGGCGGACCGCATCGACAGGGAGCAACTAGAAGCCCTGAAATATTATTTCGGCAACTGTTATGATGCCGACACGGATTCATTTACAGTAGAACCAGTCCTGATTCCGGACTGCTACTACATGGACAAGGACGATGCAGGGTACAGAATCGTGGTGAACAAGATTGCCACGGGAGCCGCCCATGAACAGAGCGATGACCAGTATTTCAAGACAGCGGATGAATTGTATGACACGCTCCGTCCTCTGTTCTCCGGGCAATGGGACTTCGATTCCCTGTTTAGGCGCATGTGCCGTCCCACGGTGGAGATTGCCGGACGTGCGGACGCCTCATTCGAGACCGGGCGAATGTTCATGCCGGAATACCGTATGCGACCGGAAGAGCGGGAACGGTATGGTGACCGCCGTACGATGTTCCTCCGACTGCTTGACGACGGGCTGGACCGGAAAGTGCCGGAACCGGAGCGGGAACGCTATCGGGAACGGCTGGACGAGGAAGTCTATATCATTGAATCGACCGACAATGTGGACTATTTCCTGGTGCAGTGGGATATGGTGCGGGAGGCGCACCGGAGAGGCATCGCAACTGGTATAGGTCGCGGTTCCGCCGGGGGCTCGCTGGTTTCCTACTTGCTTGGCATAACCTCCATCGACCCGCTGAAATACGACCTTATCTTCTCGCGCTTCCTCGTGCCGGAACGCTGCGGGCTCAGCTGGAAAGACGAACTGACGGTGCTTGCCCCGGACATCACACTCGGCAAGGGCGAACGCTATGTGGAGATGGAATCTGAAGGCAAGACTTACCGTCTGTGCACGGATGCCCGGATGCGGGTAATCCGTAACGGAGAAGAGCGGACGATATACGCAGATGAATTGATGTGTGGCGACGAAATCCTTTTTGACCGCCGAGATTGCTTGTGGAACCTAAAGGAACTCGAAACCCATGAATCCGACCTACGAACACCACCGTCCCTATGACGGTTGCGACCTTTACCGGGGCGATGCACTCGATGTGCTGCCCCTGCTGGCTGAAGAAGGCATCACCGCCGACATGGTATTGTCAGACCCTCCATACGGTACGACACACTGCCGGTGGGATGCCGTGATAGACATCCCCGGGATGTGGAATGCCGTACAGGGCATATCCAGGCCCGACACTCCCGTACTGCTGTTCTGCCAGCATCCTTTTACGAGCCTGCTGGGCAGTTCCAATCTCCGCAGGCTGCGGTATGCCTGGGTATGGGAGAAGACGCAGGCGACAGGCTTCCTGAATGCCGGGCGTATGCCGATGAAGGCGCACGAGGACATTCTGGTCTTCTACGACAGGTTGCCGAAGTATCATCCGATCAAGACGGACGGGCACAGGCGCAAGGTCGTGATGGCCGAACACCAGCGGAAATGCGATGCCGGCGAGATATACCGGAAGCACGACAATTTCCGGGATTACATATCCACGGAACGCTATCCGCGCAGCGTGCTGAAGTTCAAGACCGACAAGCAACGCTCCTGCCTGCACGCGACACAGAAACCTGTCGCCCTGCTGGAATACCTGATACGCACCTACACCGATGAAGGGGACATCGTCCTCGACTTTGCGATGGGCAGCGGCAGCACGGCCGTGGCCTGCCGGAATACGGGACGCCGGTTCGTCGGCGTGGAGATAGACCGGGAAATTTTTCAGACAGCACTAAACCGTATAACCCATGGCTGACACCCGGGAAATCTGGGTGGATATCAAGAACTATGAAGGAAAGTACAGGATCAGCAACCTCGGGCGTGTCAAGAGTCTGGAACGGCAGGTTTCGCATGACGGCATTACCTGGATACAACCCGAACGCATTATGTGCCATTGGTGCGGGACGACTTCGCTCTATGACTGTGTCCGGCTCTACAAGGGCGGTGTCGGGAAGAAGTTCTCCGTGCACCGTCTGGTAGCACAGCATTTCCTGCCCGACTGGAATCCGGGACTGGAGGTGAACCATATCGACGGGAACCGCGACAACAACCGTGCGGATAACCTGGAGATGTGTACGCACCAGCGGAATATGGAACATGCCATAGCGGGTGGCCTCAAACGGGATTACGGCGAAAAAAGCGTGAATGCCAAACTGACCAACGGGCAGGCGGAAGAGATACGGGTGAGATATTCTTCCGGCCAGGCTTCCCAGAACAGCCTGGCAAAACAGTACGGCGTCAGCCGCCAGACGGTAAGCGCGATAATACGATACAAGAAATATATACGATAATGGACGAGGAAGAAATTTGGAAAGATATTCATCATTACGAGGGAATTTATCAAGTAAGCTCCTGCGGTAGAATTAGAAGTGTCGGAAGATATGTCCGTAATGCCACATCCCAATATTGGAGGAACGGACAAATCATCAAACCGTGGGTCGGGGGTACATCCCCGTATTACAATGTTTCTTTGGCCTCTGACGGAAAAATATGTAAAAAATTAATCCATAGACTTGTCGCAGAACATTTTCTTGATGATTGGAATGCGGCAAAGGAGGTTAATCATAAGGATGGCAATAAGCACAATAATCGAAGTGACAACCTGGAAATGTGTACCAGGCAAGAAAACGTCATGCATTCTATGGTGCATAAACTCAGGGATGATTATGGAGAGAACAGTGTGAACGCCAAACTGACAAATGAACAAGCGGATCATATCAGGCGGTTACACCGGTCGGGAGTCATGCAAAATGAACTGGCTGAACAATTCAAGGTTTGCAAACAGACGATATGCGATATCGTCCACTATAAAAAGTATAAAAAATGAAAGTGACAAACGTAACAATTAAAAAAGCGAATGAAGCATTCACCGTAATGGATTCGTTCGTGGGGAAAGGACTTGTGGAGGGCGGACATTCCGCCCTCCCGTAAGGCGGATATAGATGTCGACTATGCCTCCGACCGGCGGCAGGAGATCAAGGATTACCTGGAAGAACGGTACAACGCGGACGGCCGCCAGCGTGTCTTTTCCGCCGGCACCTTTACCACGATGAAACTGAAAGCCGCCTTGAAGGACGTGGCACGCGTACACCGCGTGCCTCACTCCATCGTGAACTATATTACCGCCATGATAGATGACGGCACGGACTGGACAGGACTGTTCAGACAGGCTGCCTCCAACAGAAAACTTCGGGACTTTATCCAGACCTATCCGCTGGTCATCGAGGACGTGCAAGGATTGCTCGGACAGCCCAAAGCGGCCTCCATACACGCCTCGGCCATCGTTGTCACACCGGACACGCGGGACGGCAGGCCCGCCGAATGCTTCGATTTCCTGCCGGTCCGCAAGATGGACGGGGCACTGGTATCGGAGTTCGACGGCTATTCGGTCGATGAGATCGGATTGTTGAAGGAGGATGTGCTGGCGACAAAGGAACTTGCCAAACTGAGTGCCGTCATCGCGTTGGTCAACCGGAATTTCGGGCAGGAACTCACCATCGGGCGTATCACGCAGGATATGCTGGAAGACGGGAAGACCTACCGGCTGCTCTCGGACGGTAACACGCAGAATGTGTTCCAGTTCTCTTCACCGGGCATTACCCGGTTTATCCAGGATGTACAGCCGGAGTGTATCGAGGACCTGATCGCCGTCAATGCCCTGTACCGCCCCGCCACGCTCGACATCGGCGCCACCGATGATTATGTCCGTTTCAGGCGTGGCGAGGTGGCCCCGGTCTATAACTACGGCTGTTATGAAGCGACGAAGAACACTTTCGGAATCATGGTCTACCAGGAGCAGTTCATGTCCGTCGCCCATACGCTCGGGGGATTCGACCTCGGGAAGACCGACCTCCTGCGCAAGGCCATAGGAAAGAAGAAAGCCGACCTGATGGCCACGCTGAAGGCGGATTTCATTGCCGGAGCCGTCGGGAACGGATGCCCGGACTATGAGGCGGAGGAAATCTGGCACAAGATAGAGGTGGCCGGGAAATATTCGTTCAACCGCTCCCATGCCGCGGCATACGCCCTTACAGCCTATTGCGGGGCATGGCTCAAGGCCAATTACCCGTCGGCGTTCTATACCGTGGCATTGCAATGGGCGGACGACAAGGAGATTCCTTCGCTGATGGCGGAGATGGAACGCTGCTCGCCGGCCAAGATCGTGCCGCCGGACATCAACCGCTCCGGGACGGAGTTCTTCACCGACTATGCCACCGATGAAATCTTCTGGTCGCTTACCCGAATCAAGCAGGTCGGCCTCAGGACAGTGGAATACATCGTCACGGAACGCGACCGGGGCGGGGCATATACGGGTATCGAGAACTTCATCCACCGCATATTCCGTTACAAGCTCAAGAAATACAGTTACTGGGACGATCCCGACAACGCGGAAGAGGCCGTGAAAGTCCCCGTGAACGCCCGGCATGTCAAGCACATGATCCTTGCCGGATGCTTCGACCGCATCGAAAAAGTCGGGGCGGTTACCGAACGCTGCGCGCTGCTCGAACGCGCCGCACGTGAACTGGGATTCTCCCTTTCCGAAAAGGACTTCCCGCAGGACATGCGCGGGCGGCATTTCTTCTGGTCGCAGCAGCAGATTGCCGTGTCGGGTATCGGCAGCATCGACTACCGCCGCATCTTCGACAATTCGGAAGCCAGCGGGCAGGTCAAGGGAAAAGCCTCCTACCTGACCCTGGACGAGGTGGCACGGGACGAGAATGACGGCAGGCGTGCGGCTGTCTGCGCCACGGTGGTGGATGTAGCCGAGCATACCTACAAGGACAGGGAGACGGGAAGCCGGAAGCGTTTCGCCAGGCTGACACTCTCCCAGAACAACCGCCTGGCGGAGTGCGTGTGCTGGAACGACTATTACATGGAGCACCGCACCGAGATCCAGTCGCTTAAGGACCGGGTGGTCATCCTCACGGCCGTCATCCGTTACAGCGACTACAACGGCTGCAATACATTGCAGACCTATAAGAACTCATTGTTATTCATCCAATCCTGAGAAGATATGGCACCACAGACTGAACAGAAAATATATGTAGGCATCGGGCTGGATTTCGAGACCGGAGGGCTGGACTGCCGTGAATGCGCCTGCACGCAGATCGCCCTGCAGGCCGTCCGTTTCGACACATGGCAGGTATTCGACCGCTACCAGGCGTATATCGCCCCCTACGGGAAACAGGACGCGGGACTTCCCCGGCGCAAGGTGTTGCGTACCCGCCATGAGCAGGCGAAAGGACAGGAATATGTCCCGATGAAGTACGAACAGGCGGCATTGGACTATTCCGCCATTACCATGGAGATGCTGCGCACGCAGGGTATGGACATGAAGAAGGTGGCCGGAGAAGTCATCGCCTTCGCCAAACGCGCCACCCTCTCGAAGGGCAACCAGTGCAAGCCCGTGCTGGTCGGACAGAACATCGCCTTCGACATCGGATTCCTGCAACAGCTGGTGAACTATGCCGGACTGGCCGCCGAGTTTGAAAAGACCTTTTCCGGGAGCAGGGACTATTACGGCAACTTCCAGCCGCACTACATCGACACGCTTGCCTTGGGGCGGCTGGCTTTTGCCGCCGATCCGGAGGTCACCTCGTACAAACTGGAACTGGTAGCCTCAAGGTTGGGCGTGGAACTGGACGATGCCCACGATGCGGCTGCCGACGTGACGGCCACGCTCGACATCCTGGGGGTCTATACCTCCCGTCTGCGCCAGACGGAAGGGACGGCAACCGCCATGCAGAAGAAAGAGAAAACCCGTAAATATTTCAAGATATGAGTATGGACACGAATAAGGAAGCCCCAGGCATTGACCGGGAACGGATTCCCGAGACCATCACATTCCGCACGGCGGACCGGATGACCTACGGGGCGCTGGGCTATGACGGGAACGAACTGATGGCGTTCATATCGGGCTACGACCTGGAAATCAAGTTCAACCTGCGGCTCATCAACTCGCTGGCGGACGCGGAGGCGTGTGCCGATGCGTTGGCCCAGGTATTCTATGACGCATTAATGGAACAATTGTTATGCAACGAAAAGGCGGGTTTTGTAAAACCTCCGGGACACAAACCCGCTACTCTTTCAGAAAAGGAAGGAAGAAACGATGTCAGACAAGATAGCGAACACGCAGGATAGGCCGGAAGAGAAACCGCTCACGGAGCAGGAGCTGCAATTCTGCAACCTCTATGTGAACGGCGGGCTGGAGTATGCCGGACGGCCGAAAAAATGCTTTGTGGAGGTATTCGGTGAGGATACGGTGAAGAATCCGTACGCTTCGGCCAATTACCTGATGAACAAACCGCATGTGCTGGCGCATATCAAGGCGCTGCTCTCCTCGGAACGGTTCGAGATGGAGACGATGGCCGTGAAGCTGCAGGTGGCCGAGACCCTCAAGGCCGTCATGGACGAGACGGCCACTTCGGACTATACCGACCGTTTCGGAGTGCCGCTTTCCCCTGCGCCGCTCAGGGCCGTGTCGGTCAATGCCGCCAAGGCGCTGATGGATATCTTCCCCATCAGGCACAAGGAGGAGAACCGCCTGCGCATCGAGGGCAGTGACGGCAATGTCATCTTCAATGTGATCGTACCCCAAAACCCTATGACAGATGGTGAAAAGGAAACATAAAGTCACCAGGGAAGAAATTGCCTGGTGGATATATCTGGTGATAATGGTCGCGCTGGTCATCTACGGATTCCGGGACAGCGCGGCGGCTGAGGTTCTGATAAGGGCCATCAGGGAGGCATTCTCACTTTTAATGGAATAATGATATGGAACAATTCAAGGAATTTGTAGTGAAGTACTTCAAGATTATCGTCGTGGTACTTTCGTTCTCGCTGACACTGTACATACAGCATGTGAACAACACGGCCCAGATTGCAGAACTGGAGACCAAATGTATCGGTTTGGAAGTGGAAATCAAGAACCAGTATGACCGCATCAACGCCATGAAGCTGGACAAGTCCGTGTTCGAGGCGACCATGATGCAGCTCAACACGGTGCAGAATGACCTGCACGAGATCCGGGCCGACATCCGGGAGCTGCTGAAATGCCAGAACCTGCATAAATAACCCGATTTTTAAACTGCCGGTTATGACAAAGAATACTTATGTGAAAATCATCGCTTCTCCGGAACTTTCCCGCATGAAGCTTGGCGGACTGGCCGGCCGGAGAGGGCTGGTCGTGGAGGACCTGTCCGGTGAAGACAGGAAAAACAAGGGCGGGCTGGTTCTGTTGGAAGAGGCCTACATGGATGAGTTTGTCTGGTTCATTCCCGAAAAATCCGTGACATATGAATAGGCTGGACAAAACACTTCTGATAACCGTGCTGCTGCTCGGCGGCATCCTCTGGTTGCAGCACCGGTGGACAATACGCCTCACGGAAGAACGCGACCGTTTCCGCATGAACAGCACAGCCCTGCTTTCCGATGTGAAGCGGATGCGGACCGATTCAGCGACGATGGCCCTCGATGCCAAGGCACTGCGGCTGACCATAGACGAGTATGAGGAGTTCCGTGCCGAGGATGCCGAAACCATCAGGCGGCTCGGCGTGAAAATCAGGAATCTCGAAGCGGCGGCCCGGCATGAGGTCGAGGTGAAAGCACCGATAGACGCCGCCGTCCGCGACACGCTCATTGTCCGTGATACCGTCCCGCTACTGCGGCAGAAAGTGGAGATGGTCACGCCGCATATACATTTTAGCGGACTGATTGAAGAGAACCGTCTCAAAGGTGACATAAAGATACCCGTGACGCTTAACCAGGCTGTATGGGTGGAATACAAGGGATGGTGGTTCTGGAAGAGGGTCAAAGCTATCCGTCAGACCATATCCAGCAACAACCCGTATGTGGAAATCAGGTATTCGGAATATATAAAGATAGACAAAAAATGATGGTGGACTGCAAGCGTTGGATAGGGTGTGTTGATTGAAGCGACATTTACTCCGGACCGGGATGTATCTCAAATGATGGTTTCAGATACATCCCGGTCCGGAATATTTTAGCCCGTTGCCTGATATGGCCATTTATAACGGGCACGAGTGGGCCTGGTCCAGAACAGTAGTTTGGAAAACCATCCAATCCACAGATTTGACATCCGCCAGACCCATTGTGCCGGTAAATCCTGCCATCTGTACAGCTATACGGTTGTTTCCGGCAGCCTGCGCCGAACAGGAAACATTGCAACAATTCTGCATTACCGATGACTTATCCGGCCATGTCCGGATATTAAATGAAGATTGGCGGGACCGGCTTTCCGTTTCATCAAGCGCACCATTTCTATATCTTTCCATTCCATAACAGGTAGAGGCATGCAGTGCGCGCACCTCTTCCGTTCCGTGCAATAATGACATTCTTTCATGTCTCCGCCATATCGAAGTAAAGAAATGTTAAGCAAGGTGGATTTTCTCTCATTTTACGATTGAGAAACATTATTATAGTAATATTTTTCCGGACTACATCCTTGCCAGACTGTTTGCCATATTCTTTAATGACAGAATATCAATCATTGAAAATTAAGTAATATGGCAACAGTAAAAGTTAAATTCCGGGCCTCTTCCGTCGAGATGAAGGAAGGCTCGCTCTACTATCAAGTGATTCACAACCGTCTGGTAAGACAATTGCATACCGGCTACAGGCTTTTTCCTTCGGAATGGGATGCCGGCATTTCCGAGGTCGTGGTGGCTTCCGGCACAGAAGAGGGACGCAGGAATTACCTGCTCTCCATGAAGACCGCCATAGCAGACGACCTGTCCCGGCTCCGGAGCGTCATCGCACGGCTCGAACGTTCCGACACGGGATATACCGCCGACAAGGTGGTGGAAGTGTTCTCCTCTCCGGCCGACTGTGGCGGTTTCCTTTCCTTTGCACGACAACTCATACAGGAACTGAAAAAGATAGGCAAAAGGCGCACGGCCGAAACATATACGACCGCCTTGAACAGTTTTTTGCGTTTCCGGGGCGAACGGGACCTGCTGTTCGAGGAAGTGGACTCCAACCTGATGGTGGAATACGAGACCTTTCTGAAAGGCATCAATGTCTGCCCGAACTCCTCCTCTTTTTACATGCGCAACCTGCGCGCCATCTATAACCGTGCGGTGGAAAGGGAACTGACCGTGCAGCGCTATCCCTTCAAACATGTCTATACGGGCGTGGACAAAACAGTGAAACGTGCCGTCCCGCTGAAAGTAATCCGCCGGATACGGGATCTGGACCTGACGCTCAGTCCTGTGCTGGATTATGCGAGAGATCTGTTCATGTTTTCATTCTACACCCGGGGAATGGCATTTGTGGATATGGCTTACCTGAAAAAGAAGGATTTGCAGAACGGAGTTCTGGTCTATCGCCGCCAGAAGACGGGACAGCAGCTTTTTATCAAGTGGGAGAAACCCATGCAGGAGATTGTCGGCAAGTACGATACGTCCGCGACTCCTTATCTGCTGCCGATCATCCGGGATATGGATACGGATGCCCGAAAGCAATACAAGAACGCCGCCCATCTTGTCAATGACAAACTGAAAAAAATAGGCCGGCAGTTAGGGCTTGCCATACCGCTGACAAGCTATGTCGCGCGCCACGCCTGGGCTTCCATCGCAAAGAGCAAGAACATTCCGATTTCCACCATCAGCGAAGCGATGGGACACGATTCGGAGAATACCACGCGTATCTACCTTGCCTCATTAGACACATCGGTCGTGGACAAGGCCAACAGCCTTATTCTAAAATCACTGTAATCGGGAGAAAGATTTGCATAATACCCGCACACCGTACGGACAGCAAAAAAGCCATTCGGAAAATGGCTATAGAAACTGAAAAGTTGTGCAATTTAAAACATCTCTTTTTAAGAGAAGTATTTTGCAAGTGCAAAGATACGCAAAAATCAAATAAGCGCTTCACGATTAACGAAATTTATTGTCCGTCAGAATGAAAAAACAGATGAGCCGTTAAGCGGGCATTTGCGATTTGTTTAGTAAAAATTACCGTTCAAAAAATAAACAGTAGAAAACCAGGTCTTTTCCTGAACGGTATTTTTCTTAAAAAGAGACAGACAGGAGACGGAATGATTTGACAGGAATCATGCAACCGAAAAAATGTTTTGCCAAACTTCAGAGAGCAACCATTGGAGTTTAAAAAACAAGTCGTTGAAATAGTGCGGGAAAATCCCGCCAAGGCGATAAACTGTTGAGTATTTGCCCGTTTCTCTCCGAAAGAGAAGTATTTGACGGTGCAAATATACGTATTTTATTGATTATAACGGCATAAACAGCTTGTTTTTTAAGTCTCAATCCGAGTTCTAAACCGGTTCTACTTCAATGAATGTTAAGCATTCCCAGTCGCTCGAACCGAACATAATCTGTTTTTCAGCCACTTATCATCAATGTTATACGCTACCACTTCTCTTTCGGAGAGAAGTATTGGTTTGGGAGTTGACGTGCCGGTTTTCCGGCCCGAATGAGATAACAAGAATAAGGAAAATATGAAAAAATTGATCTTCGGTGTTTTTCTTGCGGTTTGTTGGTGCACGGGCACTGTCAAAGCGCAGGATATCGCAGTAAAGACCAATCTATTGTATTGGTCAAGTACCACGCCCAACTTGAGTCTGGAATTTGGGCTGGGCAAACGCACGACCCTCGACCTCACGGGTGCCTACAACCCGTGGACGCTGAATAAGGACAAGAACAAGAAAATCAAACACTGGATGGTAATGCCGGAGTTCCGTTACTGGCTCTGCGAACGCTATAACGGCCATTTCTTCGGCCTGCACAGCGGTTACGCGTTCTACAACATCAGTGGCGTGAGAATCCCGTTCCAAAGCAAGTCCACGAAGGATCACCGTTATCAGGGCTGGGCTACGGGTCTCGGATTGTCGTATGGCTACTCATGGATTTTAGGCAAACGCTGGAACCTCGAAGCCACGATCGGTCTGGGTTACATCTACACGCAATACGATAAGTACGAGTGTGCCACTTGCGGCAAGTTCAAGGGCAACAAGGACAAGCATTATTTCGGCCCGACCAAGGCGGGCATCTCCCTGATATATATAATCAAATAACAAGAAAATGACTATGAGACGCATATACATCCTATTATTGCTGATATTGGCATGTTGTCCCATGATGTTGCATGCCGAGAACGAAACCAGTTACTTGCCTCTGATCGGGATTCGTCAGGGAGGGGTCGTCAAGCAGGGCCGCACGGTAGAGCTGACGATGTCCGTCGATTTGAGCAAGGCGAAAATCCGTACGCAGCACACCGTAGCACTGACACCCGTACTCATGTCGGCGGACAGTAGCCGCGAGGTGACCTTTCCCCCGATAGTCATCGATGGCAAGACCCGCCACAAGGTTTACTTGCGGGCGCAGCGGCTCGAAAGCGTGGAGCTTCCCCCTTTCCACAATGATTCCGCACAGGTAATCATACGCCACAGCAGCAAGGGGCAGCATTACGATTATGCGGCCACCGTGCCCTACGAGCGTTGGATGCTCGACGGGCGGATCAAAATCCGCGAAGAGGTACACGGCTGCGTGAACTGCGACAAGGGCAAGGCGGAGCAGTCCTTGTGGGCGGGCATACTTCCTGCCTATGTCCCCGATTACAAGCTCGACAGCATAGCCCCTGAACCTGAACCCGTGAAAGTGCGTGCCGAAACCCGCACCGCCCGGCTGCAGTTCCGGCAGGACAGTTATAATATATTGCCCGGATTCAAGAACAACCGTGCCGAACTGGACACCGTTTCCAACTCCATCGAGCTGGTAAAGAAAAATACCGACGTCAGGATTATCGGTATCTACATCACCGGTTACGCTTCTCCCGAAGGCAGCATGGCGCACAATATGGCCTTGTCCGAGAACCGCGCCAAGGCGCTGGCCGACTATATCCGCCGTTACGACGCTATCGCTCCCGAGATGCTCCACGTGGACTGGAAGGGTGAGGACTGGGAAGGTTTCGTCCGTGTGCTCGGCGACTTCCCGAACCTGCTGAAACGCGACGAGGTATATGAAATCATCGAACGTTACCCCGACGAACGGGATTTCTGCGAGCTGCAACTCCAGAAACTCGTGCCGCCGACCATTTACCACAGGCTGCTCACCGAGATATACCCCGCGTTGCGCCGCAACGAGTACCGCATCGAGTACAACGTGCGCAACTTTAACCTCGAAGAGGCTCGCCGCATGGTCGATGAGCGTCCCGACCTCCTGAGCCTGTCGGAAATGTACAAGGTGGCCGATTCCTACGGGAAAGGCACGCCCGGGTACGACAAGGTGATGGCCACCGCCTTACGCTATTTCCCCGCTTCGCCCTCCGCACTCAATGAGAATGCCGTGAACGCCATCTCCCGTGAGGAGTATGCCAAGGCGGTGGAGCTGCTCGAGAAATCGGAAGTCACCGCGCGGTCGGCAGAACTGCTCTCCACCCTCGGTGTGGCATACGCCGGGGCCGGACAATACGACAAGGCGGAGGATGTGTTCCGCCGTGCTTCGGAGGCAGGCTCCGCGACTGCCCGGCATAACCTCGAAGAGGTGCGGCAGGTCATCGACCAGTTGTAGACAAAATCCATAAGCGAGAAGTTATAAAAACCTTTTTACTAATTTTTAAATAACAAAAAGATGAAAGTCAAGAGTTTTTTATTGACAGCTTTAGCTGCTTCAATGACGTTTGTTGCATGTGACAACAAAGACGATGAAATGGGACAGTTGGACAACACCCCAAAGAGTGTAAGCATTGACCTGTCTAATGTGATTCCAGTAACCAGAGGCGCCGGTCAAGAGGTAGAAGACAACTCAAAGGTTTCTTTGACAGATTTACAGGTATTCTTTACAGACGGAACTACCCTGTATAAAGGAAAAACAATCGAAGGAACTGAGGCAACCCACTACTTCAGCAATAAAAGTAATTTTGACGACCGCGCAGATAAGGTATTCCATTTTTTACCTGCTGAGGTGAACAAGGTAATCGTTGTAGGTAACAACGGTAGTCAAATAAATGCATCTACTTATGTAGATTTGAAAAAAGACCTGATAATCGCCGAACAGCAAAATCCGACTGATCTAGACCTTTATAAAGAAGTCGAGTTGACTTCTGTGTCCGGTCAAGACGAGGCAGGACACCCGCTTTACAAAGCGAAGGTAGTGCTTGAACCGCGTGTATCCAGAATTGAAATCGGTAAATTTGAGTATACAGCTCCTACTCAAGGTCAGCGTAAGTACAAGAGTATTGAAGTTCAGCAGGTCATGTTGAACAACTATTTCGGGAAAGCAGACCGTCAGGGAGGAACAGCCAGTGACATACAGAACTCCGATATTAACCCCGGTTCTATATTCGGCCTTTTCGAGACAGCTGCTGATGCGTGGTATAACGATGAATTTACCTCAACAGAGAGTCCTGCAACCACCTTGCCTTTGGTTACATTGGATGAAAATACACAGTATAAGCATTCCTACGAGAAAGGCAATGTCCGTCCTGCATACCACTTCTTTCCTAAAGATAATAATATTGGAAATACTAACCATCCTCAAGTTCTTGTAAAATTGATTGGTACAACAAATGAAGGAACTAAGGTTCCTCTTTACTTGGCTACCAGTACATTCACTCCTGCTGTTACAGCAGATTTCGCCAAGATTTACGTCATGAACTTTGCATTTAGCGATGAGGATTTGGATAATCCTCAAAAATGTGTGGAGGTAACTGTTGACGTCATGAGCTGGGATGTAGTTCCTGTCACACCTGAATTTTAATTGATAACCCGATAGGCAGGGCGAAAGTTCCGCCCTGTCTATCCTTTAACACTTCAATCACATATATATGAAATTGACGAATATTGTTTTCTGCCTGACGTTGCTCGCCGGAGCCGCCACATCCTGCATCCGTGAGGATCTGGACGACTGTCTGAGCACGAACACGCTGTTGCTCAGCTACAAGGGCGACGGCACCACGGAAATATTCCCCGACAAGATCTGCCGGGTGGAGATGTTCGTATTCGATGCAGAAAATCGATGCGTCAATTCGAGTATCTTACCAGAGGAACAGGTCAAGGACCGCACGGCTACGCTTCCCCCGCTCGCTGCCGGAGACTACCGGATTGTCTGCCTGGGGAACACCCACCACACGAAGGTCGATGGCATCGCCACGGGCGATTTCGGCCGGATGCTCTTTGCCGCCGGGGATTATTTCGACGAGAAACAGGTTGCCGGCAACGATTCACTTTACTATGCTACGACCTCTTATACCGTACTGCCTTACAGCGGTGATGAAGAGGCAAACCAGACCAAAACCATAGAGTTCGCCAGCTCTCACTACGATCTGTCGGTGGAAGTGGCCGGAGTTCCCGCCCCGGGAACCCGCGCAGGCTCGCTGCCTGTGCTTGAGATATGCGGAGTCTCGCCCTGTACCGATTTTGAGAATCGGGCCTGTGGGGAGGCAACCGACTATTTGCTTGAAACCGAATACGAAGCCGGAAAAGCGTTGCTCACGGCCCGTACCAACATAATGCGTCACAAGAACCACGAGAACGTGAACATCCGCCTGAGCGCCGCCCCGAACGGGGAACCGCTGGCCGAAGTCAACCTCGCCAGGTTCCTTGCCGACAATCCTATTATAGACTGTTCCAAACATGAAGTGCTCATCCCGATACGCATCGAGTTCAAGTCGGGAGAAATCACGGTAAGCGTACCCGAATGGTACATCGAACAAGTGAAACCTGAGTTTTAGACCGAACCGAAAAGAATATGCTGAATACAAGAAAAATATTATACTGGGCAGTTACAGCAGTGTGCTGTGGCCTGTTGCCGTGCGGGTGCGTCAAGGAAGATGCCGCATCGCTCGGGGAACGGCACGATGTGGCAGTGCGGCTCAACGTAGGGACATGCGCTGTCGGCGAAACCGACGGCACACCGACCGGCGAAGAATCGGCCATTCACTCGCTTCGTGTCTATGCCTTTGTAAAAGGACAACTGGCGGGCCACGAGTTCCGGAGCGGAGACATGGAGACTCCGGCTACATTCTGGATGGATCTGACGATGACTTCCCTGACTACCGAAACGGTAGACTTCTACATCATCGCGAACGAGAAGGCCATGAGTACCCCAGGTGCCGAGAAAACCTTTACGGAAAATACTACGGAAGCGGAACTAAATGATTTCACGTTTACCACGCTGACACGAGATGTCCAAGCCTACGGACTTCCAATGTTCGGCAAGGAATCCAAAACAATCGACTTCTCGAAACTTTCTAACCGTCAGCCGATCGACCCCGGCCATTCGGGGCATACACCGCTGGAAGATGTCTTGACGTTCCAACTGAAGCGTCCCATAGGCAAGTTGGGCGTGTTCGCGGCCAAAGAAGCAGGTGAGGCAGGAGAGCTGTGTGTAACGGACCTGACCTTGCTGGAAGCCGGAACGCGTGCGTATAATTACCTGATGCCACAGACCGACGAAACGCTGAAACTGGCAGGCGCCACTGGTACCGGCGAGTTTTCACTCGTCCCCTCTTCAGCACCGGTAACGAAGACGCTGGCCACGAATATCACGCCCGAAGAGAGGCAGAACCCCGAAAACTACACGCCTGTACTGGGGGCTCCTTTTTATCCTTTCGAGAACCCTTGGGGCAGCGATTCGTGGAACACACCGGGTGATGAGCATGGAAACATCCTCAAAATCGGCTACACGTTCGACAGCGAGCCGCGCGAAGGTCTGGTCTATATGCCACGCATTGAAAGGAACAAGTATTATGCGGTATGCTGCCTGATGCACAACAGCGGCAAGATAACTGTCGCATACGATGTGGCCGACTGGGAGGACGGTGGAGATTATCAGTTGGAGTTCGATTACCCTTCCTATGAACTGCTGCAACCTTTCGGTGGAGGGACCGCCCCCTACGCGCAGCCGACGGTTTACTACAATGGCGGCGCATCATCGACAGCGGGAACCTACTCTTTTAGGTTCACCATCACAGGTCCTGTGAGACAGGAATGGCAGCCCACGCTGTTTGATGCCACAGCCGCAGACTATGAACTGACGGTATATCAAAACGTGGATGGTGTCAACACACTCGTGACACCGCCTTATGTGGCTTCCGATACAGCGTACGAAATCCGGGTAAGGGCACTGAAAGGCGAGAACGTGGACAAGCAGTTCTCGTTGGGCATCGCCTATACCCCGAAGTGGGATCCTTCGGGAAGCTCGCTCCTGCTGATCAACATGCAGAGCGGAGCCACGAACTGGACAGGAAGCGAGAGCACCGAGAAGATTGTAATCAAACAGGTTGACATACCTACAAACTAACAAGCGATGAGACGGATTATATACAATATGATGATTTGTTGTGCGGCGGCATGGCTTCTTGCCGCTTGCAGCAAAGATGACGATCTCCCCGGCGGGCAGACAGGAGGTAACGGCAACAGCATTATCCTCGACATCTCGTCGGGAGCGTTGCCGGTGAGTCGTGCTACCGTACCGGCCGAAGGGGCGGAGGTCGCAGTGAGCCATATCGACGTGCTGATTTTCAACGATACCGACGAGAAAACGAAGGTGTGGAGCGACCGGGTGAACGCGTCAGCCAATGAAACGGGACGGATTACACTGCCCGTAAAACGGTCGTCTTTTACGGAAAATGAGAGGTATTGGGTGTATCTGATCGCCAACAGCACCCACCCGGAAAAGGATTTTGAAAACCTCGCGAACCTGAACGCCTTGAAGGCGATGACGCAGGAGGACGAGAACATTCACCTGACAGGGAAAGACATTGAAGGTGTCCCGGGAACATTCCTCATGGACGGCATAGCCTATCCCGAAGGGAACGATGAACCGGCGGTTGCTGCTCCGGTCGTCCTCTACGACGGCTCGCAAGGGAATGACACGCGGCTGGCGGTCACGCTGCGCAGGGCAGCGGCAAAAGTCGTGGTGACCATCAACAAAGGCCAAGACGTGACTTTTGATTCCAAAGGCATAGGTTACTACCTGCGCAATATGCCCTATACCACATCGGTAGTGGCGGGTGCGGACGGTGCGGCAAAGCTGAGGAATACCGCCCAGACCTCCGGCGGCTATCTTGAGTGGACGGCGAACAAAATTACCGTAACGGCTTACATGTATGCCCATGCTTGGGACAATGGAAGTTCCATGGAGCAGGAAGTGCGCCTGGTGATGAACATTCCCCTGACTTACCAGAAGGATACCGACCCGCAACTGCGTCCCGATAACTACTACCAGATTCCTGTCTGTAACGGCAAGGCCCTGAACCGCAACACCTGCTACAGGGTAACGGCAACGGTCAATGCCCCCGGAGCGGAAAATCCCTCCACACCGGTGCAGTTGACGGATTTGAAATATACCGTGGAGAATTGGATAGACGAGACGGTAAATGTCGGAGGCGGGGACCGCCCGACTTTCCTTGTGCTCAACCGGTACGACCTGGAAATGCACAACAAGGAGGACGACCGCACCAGCCTGATCTTCACCTCCTCGTCGGAAGTGACGGCACAGATTACCCGGGTTTACTATATAGACAAGTTCGGAAGGGAACAGAACTTGGAGAAAAGATACCCCGATAATCCAAACGATAACGAATGGGGAGTGAGTACCGGATACAGATGGCGCAGCCATGGCAACATCCTCATTACTCCCGACAAGGGGCTCAACGGCAAGCTGGATGTACACAGCGACCTCCCCAGGAACAATACGATACGTTATATCGAAGTCCGGGTAACAAATGAGGACGGCAACGAACGTACCGTAACCATTGAGCAGTATCCGTTGGAATATATCACGAATATCCAGGGGTGGTACTCGTACCGCGATGATTTCAAGAATTCAGATCCTAACCCGACTACCTATGAATATGTAGGTGATAAAATTACCGGAATCGCCCTTGCCACCAGAAATATCTCCAGTTGGAACGGAGAATATAGATACCTAACGGGGACAGATGGTTTATTTGGAGGTCCTCCGGACGGATTCTTCGTTTCAAAAGTAGCAAAATTGAGGAATGATGGAAGCGGACAGTCTGATTTATATGAATACTATTACACATCAAACTCAAACAGACTTCGGGAATCCCGCTATAGCGAAATTAACGGCAGAATGTACACCATTGTATTGACAGGGACATCCAGTGAATATACTCTTGGCCGTCCACGTATGGTCCAGGATACATACCATCCGGAACTTATGGTTACGGATCCGGGACAGGACAATGCCCAATTGGTCTCGCCGTCATTCATGATAGGTTCCTGTGTAGGCGAATTCCAAGTTGGAGGAGGAAACCTGAAGCTGGACGGGAGTGACAACAGTGTCCGCGTTGCACGCGAGCACTGCGCGCATTATGTAGAAACGTATAAAGACCCGAAAACCGATAGGACGGTTACCTTGGATGACTGGCGCCTGCCCACAGAAGCCGAACTTAAAATCATTTTTAAATTCCAGGGCTCGAAAGACCAGGATGCAGACGCCATAGACTACCGCTTGAACGGACAGTACTATTACAGCGCAAGCGGAAGATTTTATAATGAGAAATACACCGTTAGCGGTACCGGAGTGGCCTGTGTACGCGATGCCTACGGTAAAAAGGAATAAACGTAGAAACCTGTCAAAAAGAAACGAAATATGATAAAGGAAATAATAGACAAGCTTGTCGCCCTGCTTGCGGTATCGGCCCTGCTCGCTTCGTGCAGCGAAAGCGAGTTGTGGCAGAATCCGCAGACCGAGGCACGCGACGGCTACATCATGCTGAATTTCAAGACGGAAATTCCTGCGATGCAGGAAGTCGTCACCCGTGCGGTAGACCCTGACGGTGGCGGAGTGCAAGATATGACACTTTTCTGCTTTGACAGTTACGGGCTTTTCATCTCTACCGTCAAGGCCGGTGTCACGGTGCAGAAGCCCGGCCCGGGGGAGATGGAGGGCACATTCAAGGCTGAGGTGCCCGAAAATACCCGGACCATCCATTTCCTGGCCAACCAGAATATGGATGAATTCAAGGAGGACAGTTTCCGCAACAAGTCGGAGTCCGAGGTCATGGCAGTGTTGGAGGGCTCGTCCGGACGCATGATCTATTGGGGCCGTTTCGCCTGCGATGCAGGAAACGACAGCAATATAGCCGAACAGATGGCCACCTCGGGCAATTCCGTCAAACTGATCCGCAACCACGCGAGAATCTCCGTCGACAACCCGGACAATAACGGGCATATCGTGATTACGGGCTTTGCGGTCTGCAACACCAACGCTTTCGGAACGGTGGCCCCGCACCACCCGAAGAAAGGCTTTGATTTCACGTGGCCTTCCAGCGACGACCCCTTCGTCACGCTTCCCGTGAACGATGCCAAGATGAGCGATATTACGGACGTGACATCCAGCATGAACCAGTATGTCTTCGAGTGCGAGAACAGTGCCGATGCCCCTGTCAGCGTAATTCTTCGGGGACATCTTCCGGATCAGGACGAAGAGAAATACTACCGTGTCCTGCTGGTTGACGACAAGGGCGAGCAGCTCCTCGTGCGCCGGAACCACCATTACAAGCTTCACATCGAGGGCGCGCTATCTTTCGGTCAGGCCTCCTTTGCCGAGGCGTTGGAAGCGGCAGCCACGAACAACGTATGGATTTCCATTTCCGATGAAGTGAACGAGGTGGAAGATACGGACTATATCCTGACAGTAGAGAAGACTTTTGTCGTACTGGACGAGAGCTTTACGGAAAACGGAGGCAGCTACACGCTCAATTATACCATTAAAGGAAAAAATGACAAAGCCATCACCGAAGCCGATGCCGCAACGGTCTCCTGGATAGACAACGGGGTGGCGACGCAGACATTCGAGACGAAATTCGAGGTCGTGAACGGTGTCGGACAGGGACATATCCAGATACACCTGCTTCGTTTGGAAAATAACGAGAAACTGGAAGGTACGCTGCTTGTCAAGAAGGGACGGCTGCAACGCAAAATCAAGGTCATCACGATCAGGAAGCAGTCTTTCGTGCCTGCATGGGTCGGGACGGAAATATACGGTAATTTAGGGAACGGTGCCAACAAGAACAACCGTGCCCATGTTACGGCCATGTTCACCATACCCGAAAGCTGTCCCAAGGAGCTGTTCCCGATGAATGTGTACCTTTCCGTTGGCGATCTGGATATCCGCAACGCTTCGGGCATGGAACTGCCCGTGGTGCGCGAGGCGGACAATGACTGGTACAGCAGCGGTGAAATCTCTTCCGTCTATCAAGGCAAAGAGCCGGATTACAAATTTGTCTACACGGCCGATGGTCCCGGCGTCCAGCGTGTCTATTTCGAGAACATATTGAATCAGGAAAACGGCTACGAGGGCACGCTCTATATCGAAGCCGAATATTTCGAAACGATGCGGCGCAAGTTCAAATACTCCACCAATCTCGTATCCATCACGGTGCAGGGACTGAACAAATACGATGCCGTAGGCTCGGGCGTACAAGATGAAGTGATATACTATCGTCTGGTTCCACAGAAAAAAGGAGCCAACGTGCAGTTTGACATGCTGCTGGCAGAGAGGTCCGACAATGATCAAGGGACAGGGAACGACAATCCTGCCAATGCGCAAGGCAAAGACGAATTCCTGCTCTACTCGCAATACCTGGATTATTACGAGGACGGTGAGGAACCCGATGCCGGAGTGACTGCATTCGATTGCAAATTCTATCCCGATGAATCGAACAATTGGTGGCAGACCAACAATCCCCAAGGTGGCCGTATGCTGATGTTCAAACCGAGAACTGAAGTTTTGAGCAGCCCGTCGCAAGGTACCGGAAGATATTCCATCTACATGAAGACCAACCGTGCCCGGAGCGCCGAGGTGATCCACATCGCCTCCAACGACAACCGGCTCGGACCGGTATTGCCGGAAGATGCAAACGAGGATAATCCCGGTATATATGGCGGCCGATCATACCGCAGTACGACTTTCGAGCTGGCCAACTACACCCCGTTCCGGTTCGGAGCCCGCGTGAAGTACGGCAACAACGACTGGCAGGGAGAGGCCGACGAGCCTGACCGCACGGTAGCATCCGGTGCCATACCGGCAGACATACCGGAAAAAGTCACCCCGTTGGAATGGACATATCAACCCGACCAGCGGGTGGATATCGGCATCGATGTGACGAGCTTTGCCGGTTTTGACAACAAGTCGGTGGATCCTTTCGGCCAAGCGTTCGAAATCTATATCGACGCGCCTATGCTGAAAATCGATGCCGGCCGTCTTGCGGAAAACAGACTGGACGGAACCAAACTGAAAGCGCATCCCACGATTCCCGGGCGTTTTGTCTATACCGTGGATGCCAAGCGGGAGACGGAACGGCGATATGGTACGGATGATATTGCTAACACGGACAATATTGCCTCCAGTCAGCGTGGGGAACGCAAGACCCTGCCGTTCCTTGTGAATAGCGTCGTAAGTGCCGGGGACATCGTGATTTCGTCCGATGAAAGCCGGGTAGTGTATTATTCCAAGACTTTCCGTGTGTCGAACCAATCGATTGCCGGGACGCTTCAATATAAAAATACCGCCGGCGTGGTGCAAAACATACCGAAGGATGCTTTCGTATCCTTCGAGCGTACCCGCAACGGAAGCCGTATCGGGTCGGTAAGCGTAACAGCCGACGGCCAGTACGAACTTCGGCTTCGCAAGGAATATGAGTTTAACTGGTACACGGACGAGGTGGAACTGCATTACACAGGTGACGGAGGCATGGTTTATCATGCGACATACCCGAGCCTGTCCAGCCTGTTTGCCAGTCCGCACATCGTACTTGAACCGTCTGCCGGCGAATGAGATTTTCCGAACCGGTATATGCAACGGCACCGGACGTTTCCACATCCGGCGCCTTTTTAACAACATAAGATATGAAGATGCTGAATCATACTTTTTTCGCCTGTCTTTTGGGCATGAGTCTCGTTTCCTGTTCACATGCCCAACAGCAGAAAACCAAGGAATTCCGTCTGCCCGACGTGCCTGTCACGCTGACGGCGCCTGAAGACAGGGCGGCGTACTTGTCCCTGCATTACTGGGACCACTTCGATTTTGCCGATACGTCGCTCATCTCCCGTCCTGAAATCACCGAGCAGGCCTTTGTCGATTTCCTCGGCATCCTGCCCTATACCGACCGGGCACAGGCTGCCATCGATACTCTTTTCCGCCGCGCCGCAACCGGACAGGAGATGCTGTATCACTTCATCGGGCTGAGTGACAAGTACCTCTACGAGCCCAATTCGCCCATGCATGACGAGGAACTGCATATCCTCGTATTGCGGGCACTGCTGGACAACCCCTGCCTGTCCGATACGGACAAGATACGTCCCCGCTACCTGTTGGAAATAGCCATGAAGAACCGTCCGGGAGACGTGGCGGCGGATTTCACCGTCACTTGCCGGGACGGCAGGCGCAGGCAGCTCTCCGGCATAAAGGCCGACTACGTGCTGGTTTACTTCAACGACCCCGATTGCGAGGACTGCCGCCGGGTGAAGGAATTGCTCACCCTGTCCCCGGTTGTGAACGACCTGTTGGAGTCCGGCCGTCTGAAACTCCTCTCCGTGTGTGTGGAGGGCAAGACCCCCGCGTGGGAAAAGGCGGAATTTCCCGCCGGTTGGATAGATGGTTATGATGCCGATCAGCGGCTTACCCGCGAACAGGTGTACGACCTCAAGGCGATGCCCACCCTTTACCTGCTCGATGCGGAAAAACGGGTGATACTCAAGGACGCTTCGTTCGAGCAGGTGGAAGAACGGTTGTCCTGAAAGATGCCTCATGAAAGCCTATGAAGACATCCGGAAAAGACAGTAAGGAGAGCAACCGTTTCAGGGGCATCAGGCCGGAGACGGAGGAGAAATACCGCCGAGCGATCGAGATGTACGCTTCCACGGAGCTTTCCGGCTGTGAGATATGCCGTATCTGCGAAGTGACAGAATCGGGTTTCCGGTGTTACCTGACCAAGTACCACCGTGAACTCGTGCTGGCCCGTTACGCTATACTGTGCAGCAAAGAAGAGGCCGGGCAGATTAAGTTGGGACAGCTCCGGGGACAGTTGCCCGCTACCCGTGTCAAATACAAGGATACCATCGAGGCGTGCGGGAGCATGGAGCATATCGGATTGCACGTAAATTCGGGTTGGAAGGCACGAATCTGGGCAGGCAGCCGTGTACGCACTACCCCGAGATAATCGAATGGCGCGAGAAGGTGCGCGATTGGCTGGGTATCGGTGACGGGCTGCCGCGCGGCACGCGCCGCTCCTGCAAGGAATAGTATGCTGAGGCCGTCAGGCTCTTGCAGGGTAACTCGTATGTCACGGTGCCGGAGGTTGCCGACTCCTGCGGGCTTTCCTATACCGGACTGGAACAGCACCTGTTGTTCTACCATAAGGATCTGGTGAAGCGGCGCATCAGGATACGCAAGAAGGCTCTCCGACGGCAGCGGAAAGGGGAAATCACCGGTCGGGGTACCGTGCACGCCCCCTCTCCGGAGTTGGTGGAGAAGTATGCCGAAGCGGTGCATCTGTATGCCACGACACCCATGTCGGCCGCACGGATAGCCGGGAAGACGGGAGTGTCGAAGAAGGGATTCTACGAGCACCTGCAAAGGTGGCATCTGGACCTGGTATGCAGGCGGAAGAATATCCCCTACGAGGAAGGGCGGCTAGTGGACTGGTCTAAAGTCCGGAAATACAACCCCGCGACAAAGGCCAAATATGCCGAAGCCATCCGCCGGCTGAAAGAAAGCGGGCTGCCGACGGCACAGGTCGCCGCCGAGTTCGGGCTGCAACCCGAAGCGTTCCGCAGCTACCTGAAGGAACACGAGCCGGAACTGTATGCCCGGAAGGGAATGGTCAGGACGGATACGGGCGGCGCGGTGTCCCGCCGCAGCATGGAGAAATACAGCGAGGCCATGCACCTGTACGGCACGACAACCGAAAGCGTGAAGTCGTTGGCCAGGCGGTTCGGGTTCAACGACTGCTCGTTCGGGCAGTTCATCAGAAGGAATTTCCCCGAACTGGTCGAAAAGCACAACGAAATCGTCCAGAAAAAAGGAAAACAAAATAAATAACCGGCTTTCGTATGCCGCTCCGTTGCGGAAGATAAGCTGTCATAGACAGTCTGACAAAATTCAATTAGGATACCTACTATCAAAATGATTTGCAGGATTATCCGATTCTGTCATTTTTCAATACACTCTCTCTAATAATCATCAAGGTTAGATGGACATTCATCGCATTTTTTTTCTGTCTTTTAATCCTAAGTGTTGCATAATATCGGATAACGATTTAGGTTCAACGCAGCTGACAATCTTATTCAATCGACTATCAACTTTTGGGGAACCCCCAAGCATCATGGACATTTTTTAATATCCGGTTGCGATAAATACAGATAAATACTACATCTTCTCTCAAAATACTGTTATTGGGGACCCAGCATTATACCTTGATTTATAAAAACAAGGAATCTATATACCAATTTACTGTCAACCAACTTTCTTCCAACTTCGCCATACTTTCTCTATAAACAGATAGAGTTAAGTTACTTACTATCTGTTGGGGAAAACAAAAATTTTTTCTCTGTTTATAGAGGAAATAAGCAATTAAATGCGGGTAAAAGAAAACTTGCTCCTTATCTACAGAACGTAGCCCATTTGAAACCCGTTTAGACTTACTTAGCATGAAGTGACAAAAATTTGGCATGAAAACAAGTATCCTCGTCATGCGCTGTAAAGTGGTACATAATATATAGTATGAAAACGTCTAATTATTGGGAAGTGTATGACCGATAAGTTCAGACTAACAATAATGAAGCAAAAAAGGTTTTGTTACAAATAAGTCTGAGTGTAAGTTATAGAGAGATTGTTCGACAAAAATTCCGTTCTCTCCATAAGAGAAGTATTTGAATATAAAATTGGTTGTAATCAGCTAGTAAACAATATTTGTTTTATTTGCTTGGAAGACGATTCACTTAACAACTGTTGAGTAAAACCTATAACATCTGTTTGAAATGAGGCACTCGGTTGAAAATTATATCATTTTTATATTGTTATTTTCAGTGAATTGTATAATTTTGTATCCCAAATACTTCTCTTATGGAGAGAAGTAGCAGAAGATGGAGCCGGAAACGGCTTCAGAGATTTTGTGCATGTGTGAGATAACGGAATCTTTTATGGTGTAAACATGAACAGATATACTGACATGGGAAGTTATTCTCCAGCTTTTGAAAAGAATGTTTGTAACTGCTTGATATGTAGTATAATTTACAATCTTGCAGGATTAGAAGAATTGTCCTAAATCCAAAATATGGCTACTTCGGAAGGTGAAAAACAGACATGCTGGTACGTGATGCGCGACCTTAAACGGGCCAATGCCAAGTTGCCCGCATACAAGCAACTGTTGAACGAGCATTTCGAGGTGTTCACTCCCATGAAAGAGCAGTTGAGTGTTCATGGCGGCAAACGGACTCGGGAAGAAGTTCCCTTTATCCAGGATTTGCTTTTTGTTCATGATACCCAGGAAGCTATTGATCCGTTTGTGGAAAAGTATCCCACGATACAGTATCGTTTCCAGAAGGGAGGTGGTTACAAAAATCCGATGACTGTCGCTGATGCGGACATGGAGCGGTTCATACATGCTGTAAGTGTGTCGAAAAATCCGAAATATTATCTTCCTGGCGAATTGACACCCTCTATGTGCGGACGGCACATCCGTATTGTAGGCGGTCCTTTGGACGGTTATGAAGGAAAATTGCTGACTGTACGCGGGTCGAAAACGAAACGTCTGTTAGTGGAGCTGCCCGAGTTCTTTTCCGTAGGGGTGGAAGTCAATCCCGAATATATCAGGCTATTATAAAATAATGATATGTAAGCCCGACTCTATTTTGGATGATATATGGTCCAAAGTTAAAGCGGTGTGCATTGATTATGACCTGCCGGACGAGCTGCGGATATTAAAGGTTATGCTCCGGAACAAGATGAGTACTGGTTTCTGTTATCTGTTTTGACAAATGCATCTGTACAGAACAGCCCGGCGCATGTTACAATGAGGATAAAACCTGCATTTCTGGCTTTGTAAAATTGAATATACGCTAATTCCCGACAACGGATGAAACATTTTTGAAAGTAATGAATGGTTACAATTCCGGAACTGAGCCTTGCTGGATGCCATTGATGGAACTCATCGAAACATGCCTGTTCGACATCATTCACACAGAAGATACAACCGGACGATTCATTCGTCTGTATGGAGCAGGTGACTATTGGCACGCATTCGAAGAATCCGCCTACCAATTGAGTCAGCTGTTCGTGACACACGATGTAACTGTACTCAGGCATAAAGTTTACCCATTTCCCGTTTTAATGGTCAGCATCTCGGATGACGAACTCCAGGCTTACGGCAAAAATCACATCTTCAGAAAGAAAGTATCAGGGTACAGGGAACTTGTTGGGATAGGAATCTCGATGAAGCGGTACAAGGAATGGCACAAAAAAGAGGTGATGAAATTCTCTTCTCTTCCATGACTTTGCACAAGTAAAGAACAAATTCTGACATAATATGATTTTTTGGATAGTTAATTGCAGTATTGCATTCCTGATCTGTGTGTTCTGTGCGGGTATCATCATTCCCCAGATTTTGTTGATCGCTTTCCGCAAGCGGTTATTCGACCTTCCCGACGAACGGAAGATTCATCATTGTGCCGTGCCCCGGTTGGGCGGCATCGCATTCAAGCCGGTAGTGTTTTTCACCGTAGCCTTGTTGCTGGGGATCAATATGGTTATGGGGCATTCGGAGATGTTGTCCGAAATCGAGAACGATGTTCGGCCCTTGGCTTTCGCCTTCTGCTCCATCATGGTTCTGTATCTGGTTGGCATGGCCGATGACTTGATCGGCATCCGTTATCGAGCCAAGTTCGTTATCCAGATTCTGTGCGGCATGATGCTTATCGCCGGTGGTATATATATCGATAACCTGTACGGCATTCTAGGCATTCATTCGGTTCCATTATGGCTGGGGTATCCTCTGACCATTCTGTTCGTGGTCTTCATCATCAATGCCATCAACCTGATCGATGGCATTGACGGACTGGCTTCCGGGCTATGCAGTATTGCCTGTTTGCTTTATGGGTTGACTTTTCTTATGTTTCACCAGTATATATATGCCATGCTGGCGTTCGCCACATTAGGGGTGTTAGTGCCGTTCTTTTATTACAATGTTTTCGGGAATGCCGAGCACGGAAAAAAGATTTTCATGGGTGACACAGGCAGCCTGACCGTTGGCATGATGCTCTGTCTTCTCAGTCTCAAGTTGACTATGTGTGGGACAGATGATAATACGGTACATATAAATCCGATGGTGCTGGCATTCTCCCCGCTGCTGATTCCTTGCTGTGATGTGGTCCGGGTTTATCTGCATCGGGTACGCAACGGAAAGAACCCGTTCTTGCCGGATAAGAACCATATCCACCATAAACTACTTGCTGTCGGAATGCAGCAGCGAAGTGTCATGATTATCGTCATATCCGTATCGACCGTATTCATACTGTTTAATATTCTTCTCTCCCTTTATCTGAATGTAAACTGGATCGTACTAGTCGATATCCTGATATGGACTTTCACCAATATCCGACTGACGAAACGTATCGGACAGCTTCAGTCGAGACAGGCAACCAACAAATAAAAATCAATGAAATATGAAAATCAGATACATTTTACTCTTATTGACCGTGGCTTCCCTGCTAGGATCATGTGCCGCGCCGAAAGTCGCTTATTTTACGGACCTGAAACCGGGTATGGCAGAGCAGGTTCTTAATCCATTGGAAATCAGGGTACGTCCCGAAGACAAGATTTCCATATTGGTCAACAGCAAAGACCCTTTGTTGATGGACCTTTTCAACCTTCCGATTATATCCCGACAAATCGGTATAAGATCAGAAGCATCCAACAATCAAGGAATGTCAGGATACACGATAAACAAGGATGGAAATATCGATTTTCCCGTGCTGGGGCATATCCATGTGGCGGGAATGACACGCGAGGAGATTGCCTTGTGCATAAAAGAAGAGTTGATCTCGAAAAACCTCGTAAAAGATCCGGTAGTAACAGTGGAATTCATGAACCTGACCGTTTCCGTGTTGGGTGAGGTCGCCAACCCCGGACGTTTCAATATCGACAAGGACAGGCTGACGCTCCTGGACGCTTTAAGCATGGCCGGGGACCTTACCGTCTACGGGAAACGGGAGAACGTGCTGGTACAGCGGGAGGAAAACGGCAAAAAGACCCTGTACCGGGTCAATCTGAATTCGGGATATGACCTTTATGCTTCTCCCGTGTACTACCTGCAACAGAACGATATTGTTTATGTCGAACCTAACTCGGTCAGGGCAAGACAATCGACAGTCAATGGGAACAACGTGCGGTCTACCTCTTTTTGGTTATCGTTGGCCTCGCTGCTGACCACCATTACCGTGTTGATCGTGAAATAAATATAGAATCTGATATGGCCGTAAATCAAAAGAATACAAAACCGGGACAGCCGGATGATTTCCTGCGGATACAGGATCTGTTGTACCTGTGCCTCGCGAGGTGGAAGTGGTTCGTCCTGTCTTTGGCGATAACGACAGGTGTTGCTGCTGTCTATCTGCTGTGTACCCCTGCCGTATATACACGCACTGCTTCGGTGTTGATCAAGGAGGATTCCAAAGGCAAGTCGGTTTCCCCGGATCTGGAATCCTTTTCGGAGTTTGGGTTGTTCCAGTCCAGCACCAATGTAAATAACGAACTCATCACCTTTCAGTCGCCGGCTTTAATGACCGAGGTAGTTAAACGATTTCGTTTGGATATGAATTACTTCGTTCCGGGGAAATTCCACCGTCAGGTGGCCTATGGACTGACATTACCAGTGGATGTAACGATAAGTGACTTTCCTGAAAACGAATCGGCTGGGTTTACATTGGAAGTACAGCCAGACAGCACATTACTCTTATCCGACTTTACACGTAACGGGACGGAGCTCGACGGAAAGGATATAAAGGGCCGCTTGCTCGACTCCATCACTACGCCATTAGGGAAAATCATTATCCATGCAACCCCCAATTATGTGAAAGGCGAGACATACACATTGTATGTAGGTAAATCCAGTTTGTATGATGCTGTAAACTCCTGCTCGTCCAATCTGTCCGTTTCATTGAATAATGAGAAAGCGTCAGTTATCGACCTGTCATTCAGGGATAATTCTGTACAACGGGCGGAGGATGTATTGAGCATGTTGATTTCCGTTTATAATGAGAACTGGGTGAAGGACAAGAACCAGATCGCTATCAGCACCTCGATGTTCATCAACGAGCGTTTGGGCGTAATCGAACAGGAACTGGGCAACGTGGACGAGGACATTTCATCCTACAAGTCCGAACATCTGTTACCCGACGTGCAGGCGGCTTCGAGCATGTATATGGCGCAGAGCAGCCAGACGAATGCGCAGATTCTGGCTTTGAACAACCAGCTCTACATGACCCGCTACATCCGGAACTATTTGTCCAATGACGCCAACCGTACCCAACTGCTTCCGGCCAATTCCGGCATTGAAAGCGCCAATATTGAATCGCAGATTGCCGAATACAACAAACAACTGTTGCAGCGCAACAGCCTGGTTGCGAACAGTAGTACGGAAAATCCGCTGGTCGTTGATATGGATCAGGCCCTGGCATCCATGCGTGGGGCGATAATCAGGTCTATCGACAATCAGATAGTAACCTTGAATTCGCAGATAAAAAGTTTGCGGCAGACGGAGCAACAGACAACATCACGTATAGCAGCTAACCCTACACAAGCCAAATACCTGCTCTCGGTGGAACGCCAGCAGAAGGTAAAGGAGGCTCTTTATTTGTTCTTACTGCAAAAGCGTGAGGAGAACGAACTCTCACAGGCATTTACGGCCTACAATACCCGTATTGTTGCCCCGCCCCACGGTAGCATGTTGCCGATGTCACCCGTGCGCAAAAACATCTTAATGGTCGCGTGTGCTTTGGGACTGCTTATTCCGGTAGTCATTATCTTTATATGTGAGAACATGAATACCCGTGTACGGGGAAGAAAAGATCTGGAAAGCGTAACCGTACCGTTCATCGGTGAAATTCCGCTGTTCACAAGAAAGAAGAAAGGAATATTCAGAAAGAAACCACAGGAAGTCAGGGCCATTGTTGTCAAGGAGGGCAGCCGTGACATCATCAACGAGGCATTCCGTGTATTGCGTACCAACTTGGAGTTCATGACTGGCAAGGATAAGGCATCGAATGTCATCATCGTGACCTCGTTCAATCCGGGCAGCGGCAAGTCGTTCCTGACCATGAATATCGCCGTGAGCTTTGCCATTAAAGGGAAGAAAGTGTTGGTAATCGACGGTGACCTGCGTCACGGCTCTGCGTCATCCTATATCGACTCTCCTACCAAGGGGTTGAGCGACTATCTTGGCGGCAGGATTGACAATCTCAATGAAATAATTGTCACCAATCCGAAACAGAAATATCTGGACATCCTTCCTGTCGGCACCATACCTCCCAACCCCACCGAACTGTTGTTCGACGACCGGCTGAAACAGGTAATAGATACCGTAAGGGAACAATACGAATATGTGCTGATTGACTGTCCGCCCATCGAACTGGTGGCCGACACGCAGATAATCGAGAAGCTGGCTGACCGTACTATTTTCGTGGTTCGTGCAGGATTGCTTGAACTGAGTATGCTTGCTGAACTGGAGAAAATCTACGGGGAGAAAAAATACAAGAACATGTCCCTGATCCTGAATGGAACCGAGGGAAGCGGTGGTCGCTACGGATACCGTTATGGCTATCGGTATGGTTATCACTATGGTTACGGTTCGGAATATCACTATGGTTCCGATGAAAAATATATAGAGTAAATCGTTGATTATCAAGCAATTAAATACGGAGTAAGAATGTAAATTTGATTTCCCTATTGTTTCACTAAAAATCACAACTATGGCACAGAACGATTTTACAGAAGACAAAGCGACCTTATTCGGTGCGGGTATGGTTACTGTAGGTGTATTTGGTAAAACAGCATTGATTACCAAAGGAGTCGGAGTGGTTGCCGCAACAAAAGCCGGAGTATTGGCTGGTGGATTTATCTGTCCTCCTGCGGCTATCTGTATCGGTTTAGCTTGTGTTGGGGCCGGGTTGATAAATCATTTCGGCAAGCGAAACTGGTGGTGAAGTTTATCACCGGGACAATCAATTCATTCCCGGATTCCGCATATATGTCATGTGGAATCGGGAATGATTAAAAAGTTTTATGTCATTATATGTGGTTTTTTAAAAAAAGGGAAAAACAAAATATAATAAAGCTAATCGGTTTTACAGACTATCATTCGCATATTCTTCCGGGCGTGGATGACGGTGTACAAACGATGGACGAATCTTTGGAAATTCTACGTTTGTATGAGGAGCAAGGGATCAAATCCGTATGGCTCACACCGCACATCATGGAAGACATTCCCAATACGACTGCCCATCTTCGCGACCGTTTTGCAGAATTGCAGGCTGCTTACACAGGTGGCGTACAACTGCACCTTGCAGCGGAAAACATGCTTGACAATCTCTTTGAGGAACGGCTGGGAAAGAATGACCTGCTACCTTTAGGCGAGAATGGCGACCACCTGCTGGTGGAAACCTCTTATTTCAGTCCTCCGATGGGCTTGAAAAATATCCTGCTTCGCATCAAATCTAAAGGATACCACCCTGTTCTCGCCCATCCGGAGCGTTATGCTTATATGGATGAATCGGATTACCGACAGCTAAAAGACATGGGTGTGAAATTCCAGATTAATCTTCCATCAATAGCGGGTATGTATGGCAACCGGATTAAGAAAAAGGCCATGTTTCTTATGAGAGAACAGGCTATTGCTTATATAGGGACAGATATTCACAGTTACAGTATATTTCAAAAGTTCATTTGTACAAGCGTTACAAGAAACGTACAAAAACTGCTTGATTTATAGTCAAGATTATTGCGGCTATGGATAGCCAAGCTATAACAAAAATTCCTATTAATAAACAACAAGATGACAAGCGGAGAAAAGGCTCTTTATCATTCCATTATAGAGCAGTTAAAAGATAAGGAACTTTCCGATAGCCAAAAAGACAATTTTGTGAAAAAGCTGGATGAACTGTTCAAAAGTATGAATGACCAATCAAAAGAATTTCAATTAAACTCAATTTTATGAAAGCATGTTTTATGGGCTTGGGCTATATCGGATTGCCTACAGCCATTATCGCAGCAAAGCACGGAGTACAGGTAACGGGTGTTGACATCAACCCCAAAGTTGTAGAGCTGACCAATCAAGGTAAGCTCCACATCATTGAACCGGGGATGGAAGAAATGCTGCAAGAAGTTGTGAAAAACGGGACATTGCACGCAAGCACGAAGCCGGAGACAAGTGACGCTTACTTTATGGTTGTTCCCACCCCGTTCAAAGGTAATCATGAGCCTGATATTTCGTATGTAGAGGCGGCAACTCGTGCTGTACTTCCTTTTCTCAAGGAAGGTGACTTATATGTAATTGAAAGCACATCACCCGTTGGTACGACTGATAAAATGCGTGACTTAATTTTCGCTGAGCGTCCTGAATTGGAAGGTAAAATTTATATCGCCTATTGCCCCGAGCGTGTACTTCCGGGCAATGTGATTTATGAGTTGGTACATAACGACCGTGTCATTGGCGGTATGAACGAAGAAAGTACAACAAAAGCAATCGAGTTCTACTCGCAGTTCGTACAGGGGACGCTGCATCGGACTAATTGCAAGACCGCTGAAATGTGCAAACTGACTGAGAACAGCAGTCGTGACGTGCAGATAGCTTTTGCCAATGAACTTTCATTGATTTGCGACAAGGCAGGGATTAATGTTTGGGAACTTATCAGGCTTGCCAACAAACATCCGCGCGTAAATATCCTGCAACCTGGCTGTGGAGTCGGAGGTCATTGTATTGCTATCGATCCATATTTCATTACAGCGGATTTTCCGGTTGAAAGTCGCATAATTTCTACAGCACGCGAAATCAACAATTATAAATCGTTCTATTGTGCTGAAAAAGTAAAGAACGCCATGTTTGAATTTGAACTGAAAAATCACTGTAAGCCTGTGGTAGCAATGATGGGGTTGGCATTCAAACCGGACATTGACGATTTGCGTGAATCTCCAGCAAAATATATCACAACTAAAGTAATGCAAGGATGTAATAATGCCAACATTTTAGTGGTAGAGCCAAATGTGAAAGAACATAACGTGTTCAAGTTGACAGACTATAAAGAGGCTTATGACAAAGCCGATATTGTTGTGTTCCTTACAGCCCATACACCTTTCAAAGAACTACCGTGGAAAGATGATAAAGTGATACTTGATTTCTGTGGAATATTTAAGCAATAGAGGTAGACAATCATTAAGTTTACCAAGACTTACCCTCCCAATAAACGTACACATATACTGATTGCAGATTTACAGAAAATCTATTGCTTTAAGAAGATGACATTAAGCCAAGTTTTCAAATCAAGATTGTTGTCAAATATTTGGAATCAGTTTCTCCTTTATGGTTTCAGTAGCATTATACCAATTCTACTAATTCCATATTTGTTGAACGTTATAGGAGTAGAAAAATACGGTCTTGTAAATTTTGCCATTATATTTAGCTTTTACTTTCAGATATTCAATGAGTTCGGTTTCGATTTATCTAATGTCAGGCATGTCGTCAATAATAGAGACAATCAAGAAAAATTGGGAAGGATAGTTTCTTCTATTCTGCAATGTAAGTTTTTTCTCATACTCTGTTCTCTATTTGTTTATATTTTAGTTGTAGGGTTGATTCCTTCACTAAGGAATGAACTCACGCTTTATATATTAGCCTTTATTCGTTTGATAGGGGTTGTCATTGCTCCCTATTGGCTTTTCCGTTCAATGGAGGACATTAAATATATAACACGTATCAGCGTGCCAATAAAGCTATTATGTATATTGCCTATTTTTTTAATCGTTAAGTCTACTGATGATTATGCATTGGTGATGTTGTGCTATGCTCTTGAAACATTTGTTTCAGGTATTGTCGCTTTATTCATTGCCCAAAAAAGATACGGGATCAAACTTCAAATAGTCTCGGCACAAGAAGTGAAATTTTATCTTAAGGATAGTATTCCGTTTTTCTCATCAACTTTTTTGATGAGAGCCTATAAAACAATGAATACCTTAGTGCTTGGCTTTATTCTTGGAGATTTTGCAGTCGGATTATATACAGCTGCGGAAAAACTTCATAATGCGTATTCATCATTTGTTTCTCCGCTTTTATCTCAGATATTTTACCCATATTTCACAAGGATAAAAAATATGGGTAGAGCGACTAAGATGGTATTGCTTTTATGTATTGCCAATACAATCGCTTTAGCTTGTATATATTTCTTATCACCGTATCTTATACCGATTTTTATTAAGACTGAAACAGCAAGTATAACCACGTATTTCAACCTATTCTTGCTTTTATTGGCGATTAGTGTGCCAGCTGACATGTTCGGTTTCCCTTATTTGGGCGTACTTGGAAAAATCAATGAGGTAAATATGACAACCATTTATTCTGCAATCATATACATCATTGTTGTCCTTGTCTTGATTCTTACTCACAGTATTAGCATAGGAAGTGTTATTTGGGCTTTGATTATAGCGAACGTGGGATGTTTGGTTTTGCGCCTATATTTAGCCAATAAAGTAAGAGTTGGTAATGTTGATAAACAATAGGATATACAATATAGATACTAATTCTCGACATTGGGCTATTTCTTTAGCCTTAATTGTAATCTTGTCTGTAATAATGACATTTATTCCTTTTGTAGGACTGTGTTTGTCATTAATGTTTTTCAGACAAAGGTTTGCCCCCATTCTATTTATTATCTTTTCTTTCTATTTTGGTTGGTTTTATGAGCCACAAATGGATTTGTTGGTTCATTATGAGCATTTTCATCGTATTGCCGACAAATCATTGGTTGAGCAATGGATGGACTCTGGAACATCAAAATATGGCAAAGAAATATATCCTGTATTATTTAAATATTTCATTGGTTTAATTGCTGATAACCGGAATTTTTTCTCTGCTTGTGCGTGTGTGGTATATACTTCTCTATTTATATTTGGAGTCGTAAAACCACTCCAGCCATTATATATGCAGAAAATGTCAATTCCTGCATGGCTACTCTTCCTGGGAGTGATTTTTACTGTAGAATACTATTGGTTTCTCGGTTTTCGCTTTTGGAGCGGAGCATTTGTTTTTACTGGCTTCTATTTGAGATACCTTAATTCAGGAGCCGTTAAGTACCTTTGGTTATCTGCGTTATGTATTTGTTTTCACTATTCACTACTCGCCTTATGTGTCGCGGCTGTATTAAACCTACTCTTGCGATATAGGTTTAAAGTGTACTATTTAATTCTTATCGTATCATTCATCGTTCGCTTTGCGAAAATCGCGTTTGTCACTAATATCGCACAATTTGGCATATTTGAAAACTACGTCAAAGAGAGCGTTAGGAATCAAAATATCATACAGTCTGTTGGAAAGTATGCAGAGGAAATACGCGAGTATGGTAATCAGTTCTATTTGCTTCGTGAAACAATTGCCGTTTTCGGTGTCTTGGCTGTGATCTATATACTATATAAAAAAATAGGGAAAGAATTTTGGGAGCAGAATGTCAAATTCTGGGGGTTCTGTATTCTCCTATTGTCTTTTGCCAATTTCGGATATGTCAGTTTGACTTTTTATGATAGATTCTTCAAACTTGCCGTGCTATTCTTATATGTTTTTACATATATGTGGGTTATGGATATTCAATCCAAATTGAGTTTTAAGTCCCAGCTACTAATAACTATGGTTACAATTATACCGGTATTGTATTTCATTGTTACACCATTAGTTGAACAGAGGCACATGTTGTTCCAACTAAACTTATGGTTTAGTAATCTATGTTCATGATGAAAAATTTTGTAATCTGAATTTCTCATCGTGCTGATGTATGGTCTATGGATAGCTACCAATACGAACAACCAAAAAGGCATAACATCAGAAAACGAAAATAGATTAACCGTTGATGTTCAATGTTCTTAATTATTTTAATCATATCAATTGAAACACTAACAATGAGGGTATTAATAACTGTTCCCACTAAATCCGGATATGGAGGAGTAACTAATTATTATTTAGGGATTAAAGAGTATTGGAAAGAAAATATTGAATATTTTTATTTCGGTCGTAAGCCTTGGCGTAATATATTTTATCCATTTTTAATTATCCGTTTTATAATCCGATTGATTTGCTTTAAACCTGATATAGTACTACTTAACCCATCGCTTGGAGATAAAGCCTTAAAACGAGATTTTATATATTTAAACATTTGCCGATTTTTCAGAAAGAAAACATCCGTATTTATTCATGGTTTCAATTTCGAGTATGCTAAAAATGCAGATTGGAAATGGATAAGTGCCAATTTGAATAAGGCCTTGTGTATTTTTGTGTTATCCCAAGATTTCAAGAATGAATTGATAAGGAGGGGGATAAAATCTGATATACATCTAACTTCGACAAAAGTACCCGATTATTTTATTTCAGGTTTTGACCTTTCGATGAGACAAGGAAAAGCCGAAAACATTATGTATAGCGGGCGAATAGAAAAGGCCAAGGGTGTATATGAAACAGTCGATACATTTTCAATACTTAAGTCACAATACAAGGATCTGACATTGACCTTTGTCGGTGATGGCTCAGAACTTCCTATGTTGAAACAATATGTTGAGAATAAGAAAATAAAGGATGTCCGTTTTACTGGAGAGTTACGTGGGGAAGATTTTAAAAAGGAATACATTAACGCCGATATGTATTTGTTTCTAAGTTATACGGAAGGTATGCCAACTGTGGTTTTGGAAGCAATGATTTTCGGACTCCCTATTTTTACCAGAAAAGTGGGTGGCCTAATAGATTTCTTTGAAAATGGAAAGATGGGATATATATCAAGTTCGTTAGATCCGGCAGTTTTTGCAGAAGCAATGAAACCATATATCGAGAATCCTGCTAAAATGAGGAGTGTATCAATATATAATTCCGAATATGCGAAAACCCATTTTGTTGCATCCGTTGTTGTCCGAAAATTTGAAAATACACTAAAGAAATATATTGAGCTATGAATATTCTGAGAATCAAGAAGCTAATATTTTTACACCTCCAACATCTACCCATGAAATCAAGGGCATGGAGACCATTAGTTTGCAAATGGGGTGGAGTGCAGATAATCAGCCCCAAAAGAACGTTTATCGGTGAGGGCGTCATATTTGACACAAATTATCCACAAGATATTTTTATCGAAGAAGGTGTTCGTTTGACATCGGGGGTGAAAATAGTAACACATTTCATGAATCCTAATACTGGAAGTTACGACAGGGGGAAGGTTCATATCTGCAAAGGCGCCTATCTCGGAATGAATACTTTGGTGGTAAAACCTGTAACAATTGGAGAGCGAGCTATAATTGGAGCAGGTTCTGTTGTGACCAAAGATATACCAGCCAATGAAGTTTGGGCAGGAAATCCCGCAAAATTTATAAGAAAACGGTAGGATTAATTCATATGGACATTATATCATTCTATAGGGTAGAACGTTGGCTATTTGAACGCCATATTCCGGTTTTGCCCAAAATCGTACAACTATTGATTTTTCTCATTTTCAATTCAAAAATAACCGCTGATTCAAAAATAGGAAAAGGGTCATACTGTGTGTGCAAAGGGATTAGCACTGTCTTAATACCGGGAACAGAAATCGGAGAAAATTGCGTATTAGGATTGCGATTTTCTACTGTACGGCAGTTTCCATATAAAGAAGTTCCTTGTCTAAAGAATAATGTTTGGGTGGGACCTAATGTTATTATTGCTGGCCCTGTTGTAATAGAAGATGATGTGGTAATCGCTGGAAATTCATTTGTCAACCGAAGTGTTCCCAAAGGTGCTATTGTAGCAGGATGTCCGGCAAAGATTATTGGCTGGAGAAAGAATCTTGATTATGCGATTGAGACAAACCCAAAGTATAAAGATGGCCGTATGCCATTCTTGACAAAATGAATAACACCAATGAATGATATTGCAGATGCTTTTTATAAGCTAAAAATTTATTGTGAGACTGAACATTTCAAGGGTTGGGATCCGTATGATGGTCTCAACTCTAAAATTTTTCAGGCAATTCCGCTGCTGAAAAAGTCTGTATTGTGCAGATTGATGGTCATACAAGGTTTCAAGCGTTGCCCTTTCAATATGAGACGGATGGCTTTCGTTCCGAAAGAGTATAACGCAAAAGGTATCGGGCTGTTCTTGTCCGGATATTGCAATCTGTATAAAGTTGTGGAAAATCATCCGCAATTATCCGAAAAAATGGGAACGTTGGAGATGATAAAGGCTCGGATTGAAGAATTGGCAGAGTTGCTTATATCCTTACAATCTAAAGGCTACAGCGGTGCTTGCTGGGGGTATAACTTCGATTGGCAGGCACGCCGTCTGTTTCTTTTTCCCAAATTCACGCCCACAGTAGTTGCTACAAATTTCTGTGCCACGGCACTGATGCAGGCATATGAAATAACTAGGAACAAACACTATTTGGAGATTGCATTAAGTGCAGCGGATTTTGTAATAAAAGATTTGCATCGCACGCCGTATAATGGTGGCTTTCTCTTTTCTTATAGTCCGTTAGAGGGTAATGACACTGTGTTCAATGCTTCGCTGCTCGGTTCTCGATTGTTGAGTTATTGTTTTTATTATACACAACAGGAGGAATACAAAAGACTAGCGGAGCTATCCATTAAAGCCTGTTGTTCCGGGCAACGGGAAGACGGGGCTTGGGTATATGGAATGCTCCCCGTACAGAATTGGGTAGACAGCTTTCATACAGGATATAATTTAGATGCGCTGATCGCTTATCAAGAGTTGACAGAGGATCATGCTTTCAATGGTTACATCGAAAAAGGTTTCGACTACTATGTCAATCATTTTTTCGAAGCGGACGGAACTCCTAAATATTATGATAACCGAATGTATCCTATTGACATCCATTGTCCAGGGCAGCTATTGATAACATTGACCCGCCTACATAAGATGAAAAAATATGAGGAACTTGCCAAAAAAGTATTGCAATGGACAATCCGAAATATGCAAGATAAAAAGGGGTATTTCTACTACCAATTAAAACCTGGCATCAGTTCTAAAATCTCGTATATGCGATGGAGTAATGCATTTATGTTTAATGCAATGTCGCATTATTTACTCGCAATATAAAATTTCCAACATAAATGAATAAAGTTTCTTTAAACGGAGTCGAAATATATCCGTTCGATTCCGAACAGTCTTTGTTGTCTTTTGTAAACGATAATAAGGGCATATTAGTAGCCATAAATGCTGAGAAAATTTTACATGCTACAGATCAGACACGAGGAATTATCAATCGGAACATAGGGTATTGCGATGGAGCCGGCGCACAAATGGCTCTCAAACAAAAAGGTTTTGAAAATGCGTGTAAAATTCCCGGTTGTGAGTTGTGGCTCAAAATTGTAGCTCAATTTTATAGAGAAAAGACTTTTTATTTGATAGGTGGTAAACCTCAAATCATAGAAGAAACTGTGTCTAAACTGCGTAAAGAATATGCAGGGATTCACATTATCGGTTATCGGGATGGATATATCAAGGCAAACGAGGAACGGGAAAGACTTATAAAAGACATAACCGAAAAAAGACCTGATGTGGTATTTGTGGCTATGGGGTCTCCTAAACAGGAATTACTGATGGAAGAAATACAGCATAGACACAAAGCCATCTTTCAAGGATTAGGCGGCAGCTTCGATGTATATACTGGCCATGTGGAAAGGGCTCCTAAATGGTGGGTGAACCACAATCTTGAATTTGCCTATCGGTTGCTCAAAGAACCGAAAAGAATAAAACGGCAAATTCACTTGATAAAGTATGCCTGGTGGCTGATAACTAAAAAATTATAGAACAATGAAGAAGGTAATGCTGGTCTTCGGGACTCGTCCGGAGGCCATTAAGATGGCTCCGTTGGTGAAGGAGTTCCAAAAAAAATCAGCAGACTTTGAAACAATCGTCTGCGTGACGGGGCAGCATCGTGAAATGCTCGATCAGGTGTTGCAGATATTCGATATCAAGCCGAATTATGACTTGAACATCATGAAGCAGGGGCAAGATCTGTATGATGTAACCGCCCGTGTGCTGACCGGGATGCGTGATGTGTTGAACAAGGCGAAACCTGATGTGGTATTGGTGCACGGTGACACAACCACTTCTACTGCCGCCGCACTCGCAGCTTTCTATCAGCAGATCCCTGTAGGTCATGTAGAAGCGGGCCTGCGTACCCACAACATATACAGCCCTTGGCCGGAGGAGATGAACAGACAAATAACAGGGCGCATTGCCACCTATCACTTTTCTCCGACCGCTTTAAGCAAGAAAAATCTGTTGACGGAAGGTGTGCAGGAGGACAAGATAACCGTAACAGGGAATACGGTCATCGATGCCCTTCATATCGTTGTTGATAAAATAAAGACTGACGGAGCTCTACAACAAGAACTTGCCGGGGTGCTGGAAAAAGCGGGTTACGATACCTCACGGCTTGCTGATGGCAAGAAACTCGTTTTGATAACCGGACACCGACGTGAAAATTTCGGAGACGGATTCATCAGCATGTGCACAGCCATTAAGGATCTGACGGCAAAATATCCATATGTGGACTTTGTCTATCCGATGCACTTGAACCCCAATGTCCGCAAACCTATCCATGAAGTATTCGGGGAGAATTTGAATAGTTTGGGAAATATGTTCTTTATCGAACCATTGGAATATCTGAGTTTCGTGTTCCTGATGGAAAAAGTGACCCTTGTCCTTACCGACAGCGGTGGTATTCAGGAAGAGGCTCCGGGGTTAGGCAAACCGGTACTGGTGATGCGTGACACCACCGAACGTCCGGAGGCGTTGGATGCAGGAACGGTAAAATTGGTAGGAACCGATTATAACAAAATTGTCTCCGAGGTATCGATTTTATTGGATGATGCATCTGCTTATGAGCAAATGAGTAAAGCCATTAATCCTTACGGTGACGGAAAAGCGTGTATGCGTATAACGCAAACACTTAATGTTCGGTTGTAACTTTTGTATTTTCTTGACACATTCACCAGAAGAAATATGTTAGTACCGAAGGTGAATGTCGTATTGCAGGCGGACAAAGACATCGGCAGCATAACAGAGGCAGACATTTGGCTCAATTGTATGGACGGCAACGGTAACTTCTTGTCTGTGGCTGCGGAAGACCATACCGGCGACGGACATTACATTGCCACCTTGCCGTTAGACTACAGCCCGGTAGAGCCTTTCATCCAAGTTCACTTGAATGAAATGGTCTATGATTACCTGTCCATTCCGAATTTCAAAGCGGGACAGGAATGTCAAATCTCGCTTATACTCGGTACGGACGGGCTTCGCACACCGGGAATAGGAGCTGAAATCGACGACTGGGAAGTTGTGGAAGGAGATGTCACATTCGTAAAATGACAAAATATAATAAATGACGCCTGCTGGTTTTGTTATCATTGGCAGGCGTTTCACTTTTTATCCCTCATTCAGGAATCCCGGCATTTACCGAGTGTTCCGCTTGTTCTGCACGTCTTTTTCCCATTTCGATGTGAAGGATTTACCACAAAGGGCTTGGAGAAGAAGAAACACATAGCAGAACTGAAAATCCGACCTAGCTAAAAAGAAAAACAGATTTCTTATTTATGCCTTCAGACTCCGGACAAATTAACTCTATAGTTTTTTGAGCATTCCTTCGTTCGTATTGGGATTTATGGTTATTTTTGTAATTCAATCAATAATATGACGATAATGGCAAAGACATACCAAAGGACTAAATTACAAGAAGTCACGATCAGAGGATATAAATCCATAGCCTATGACAGACCTGTGACCTTGAAGCTGGGTGATGTCAGCATCTTGTTGGGTGCCAACGGTGCAGGCAAGAGCAATATCATCAGTTTTTTCCGGATGCTGAGCTACATGATGAGCAAGTCATTCGGGAGATATGTGGAAATATCGGGCACGTCTCATGCCTTGCTGCATTACGGCATTAAACGGACACCGGTCATGTCCGGAGAACTGAAGTTTGCCGACAGCAATTCCATGGATGTTTATGGCTTTTCATTGGCCAATGCCACTCCCGACAGGCTGATTATCACGGAAGAGCGGATTACATGGCATCGCAAGGGGGAGAAAAAGCCCTATGAGATAGCACTGGAACCGAATTTCAAGGAGTCCGCTCTCGCAGAGTGTGAGGATCCGGTTGCCAAAACTATTTTCCAGATGCTTTCTTACTGCAAGGTATATCAGTTTCACGATTCATCGACAGAGGGGCCGCTACGTCAGGCTTGTCCCGTCGAGACGGCCAATTACCTCCAGTCGCACGGAAACAATCTGCCTTCTTTCCTGCTGTTCCTGCGGGAGAACTACAAGGATGCCTACAACCGGATTGTTGACTATGTCCGTGACGTAGTTCCCCAGTTCCAGGACTTCTATCTGGAGCCCGTGGGTGGTATCATTTCTCTCCGGTGGATAGATAATTCTGCCACGGACTATCGTTTCAATGCCTACCAGTTCTCCGACGGATCTATCCGTTTCATTGCCCTGGCCGCCTTGCTTCTGCAGCCTGCCCAGACAATGCCCAACGTCATCATTTTGGATGAACCGGAACTTGGCTTGCATCCCTATGCCATCAGCCAGCTGGCAGAAATGATTAAGGATGCGTCCATACACGCACAGGTCATTATTGCCACGCAGAGCAAGGATTTGGTCGATCATTTCGACATCGGCGATATCTCTGTGGTGGAAATGAACAAGGAAACGCAGGCAACCTCTGTCACTCACCTTGACGCCAAAGAATATCATCTTTGGCTTCAGAACTATACGGTGAGCGAACTTTGGGACAAAAACATCATAGGAGGACGTCCCGTATGAAAGCGAAGATTATTCATGTCCTTTGTGAGGGACAGACGGAACAGGGATTTGTGGAGGAAGTGTTGCGTCCCTACCTGCAAGCGCAAGGTGTGGCAGGTGTAAAAAGCATCCTGATTACCACTAACAAGAAAAAGAATGCCCGTGGTGGAATGCTGAGCTATGCTCAGGCGGTGACAGACCTAGAACTGTTGCGGAAAATGAAGATGGACGGCGAATACGAACGTCATGTTTTCACAACGATGTTCGACCTCTACGCATTGCCGGATGATTTTCCCGGTTATGAAGCAGCCAAAGCAATCGGTGAGCCTTACGCCCGTGTCGCAGCATTGGAAACGGCGTTTGCTGAAGCAATCAACGATAGTCGTTTCATTCCCTATATTCAGCTGCATGAATTTGAAGCTCTGCTCTTTTGCGGTATTGACTATCTGGCAAAGCGTTACCCCGGTTGTGAGAAACGCTGCGAACAGCTGAAAAAAGACCTGGAGAAAACCAGCAACCCCGAGCTGATAAACAATAGTCCGGAAACGGCTCCGAGCAAACGTATTATCAAGGCGATAGAAGGAGACAAAAAACAGCATTACAACTACAATAAGCCGGCTACCGGCAAAGATGTTACCAAAAGTGTCGGCATGGATGAACTTCGTGCCCGGTGCAGTCACTTCAATGAATGGATAGAAAAGTTGATAGACTGCTGATTCTGTAATCAGATAATATCAAGGTTCTGACAGACAGGTTCGAGTGTTTATCTCAAAAATGGAAGAGATGGGGATTATACAGAAAGAGGGTGTAGGAAGAAATACTCGCTATATAAAGACTGCGAGTTTCCCATCTTTTAATTGAGAAGACAATTTTTGCTCTGTCCAAAAAACAAGTTTTTGGTCAAAAAACAGCACAAATAACTGATTATCAATTATTCTTTCAATGCCCGAAAATCTGTTTTTTTGTACGAAAGAGTTCTTTCACTTTTCTATCCCTCATTCCGGAATTCCGGCATTTACCAGATATTACTAATTAAAAAATTTAGATAAGTAACGAGATGCTAGATTTGATTAGTTGCTCGTAAGGTATAAGGCATCGACATTCTTCTGTTATTTAGTCAGTTGAAAAAATGTAACAATTATTTCTCTGATACCTAATACTTTTTCTATTTACACCATCCACGGATTCTTATACGGATCATAATCCGTCTGGAAAGTAGCCAGTTGCCAGTCGGTGACAGGTTTCTTCGAGTCATCGACTTTGCGGGGAATCTGCGGATTAAGCCGTAGTTTGGCGGCATCATTGAGCCATTTCATGCTATCCTCGTAATCGCGCATGCGGACAACACTGACATTATTCGGAGCAATGAGTTTCGTGAGTTCGTAGATGGCCAGCCGGACCATGTGCTTCTTGAGATTGTAGTTGCGGGGGTCATGCAACGAGAGGTTCTGCCCGACTTGCGGTGTGTCCGCGTTCACATCCGTTTCCGGGTAAAATACCCGTCCGTCATAAACGACATATTCGTGTTCCGACAACTCATAGGCATTGTATGATGAATCGTAATCGGCTATGGCTCCCCAGCAGTCGGAAACCATCGGGTCAAGATTGTAATCGAAACCTTCAAGCGTCATCAAAGTATAGAATGCTCCTTCATACTCGACGACTGCCCACAGAGGATACTCGACAGGCTGCCATAACGAGGCTTCCGCCTCGATCCAACCGCCGACCAACGGGATACGGACATCATCGAACTTGTACCCGTTTTCATTAAGACAAGTATAAACAATGCCGTTATAATTCACTTTATCTCCCGGATAATAGGTGTTGAACTGGGAATAATTTACAACTTGTCCCGCATCGACACGGATATCAGAACTCTCTTCCCAATAGACAACCGTTGCCGGCTTGCGATAGCCGCTGACGGAGCGTATCACCTCATGGATTTGTCCCTCGAAATAGACATGCACACCCACGGGATAGGTAATCCGACGGTCGTATTCGGCGATATATTTTCCTTTTGCAAGTTCCTTTTCAATCTCGTAGTTCTCCGACAAATATTCCACGATACTCATCTCCGTCGATTCTTCCGCCTGGATGAATCGTGCATCATTGCCCCGCGTGAGTTGTGCCAGGGCTTCCGGAGTAATTATCCCAAGATAGTCGTCATTATTGAGAAACCGTCTGTACATATCCTTGTTCCGTTATTAGTATGAAAATCCTTCCTGAATTACCGATGTGGATACCACATACCCGTTCCCGTCGCCTCCGCTCTTGAACTTGTACCAGCTGTCACGCAGGTAGTAACAGAGCAGGTAGTCAAGGCAGTCGGACAAGTGCCCGTACCGTTCATATTTGACACCGGTTTTCGGGTCGGTGGTCTTCTGTTTGCTCTTGGTACCGTCCTCGTTACGAAGCTGGTAAATCAGATCCTGGGTAAGTTTGCGACATTTGATATCGATTTGTATCTCCCAGCCTTCATAGCCCCCGAATACCTCGTTGACGAACTCGCACCGTGTAGCCTGCGGAGGCTGCTTGCGTAATAGCTTTACCTTCGGTCGCAGGATTCCTCTGCCGAAAGTGTCCGTGATGATGGTATAGTTGTTGATGCCGTCCTCGTTGGTGGTGGAGCGTTGTAACCCGGAAGGGTCACCGGTCACATCCACTCCGCCGATATGCTTGTCCCGGTAAAGTTTTAAGCGTACTTTCCGTGCCAACGCAGGTGTGTTGTTCTCCTTTTCCTCCGGCTTGCCGAGTATCTCTTCCAGTATATAGACCTTCCTGTTTTCATAGTCTATTTGTGCGGAGAGCACCGACATTTGGGGGGCAACATTGAAGTCCCACACCGTGATGAGCGGCTTGGTCGGATCGTATGCTTTTTCTTTCAGTCCGGTAACGAGATGCCGGGAGCCGTCGAAACTGTTATAAATCGCCATATCGTTGGCTTCCACGAAATCCCAGTTGCCATAGAGCAGGCGTTCCTTTGTCGCCTGATCCCGGATCTTGTTCAGGGCCGCCTCGTACACCTGACGGAAAGCGATATTCGGGTTGTCAAACACGGAAAAAGGTATATACGCTTCACCCTCGCGGCAGATGACCTTGTCTCCGTTTTCGTCCTGCACGAAGCGGGAACGCACCCAGTTAATCGTCGGATTGGTGGTGAGCAGCATTCTCGGAGTCTTGAATGTCTCATGGGTTCTCCAGCGGAGACGGGAGAACAGCACTTCGACGGCCCGTTCCGAGATTTCCGACACCTCGTCCACCATGGCGATGGTGTATTCCGAAGAGCCGAAACGCTCGAAGTTGGGGTCGCTGGGGATATCCGCCATCTCCTTCATGATGATGACCGAGTCATTCCAGAATGTGAGCGTGCCTTCGAGGTTGTTTATCTTGTAGTTTGTATCCTCTTTCAGTCCCCAATCCTTCAGAATCGACTTGATGGTATTCCATGTCGATTCCTTCAACGACTTGAGTGTCTTACGGGCCACCACCGCACGGATATTCTCGAACCGGATACATGAAGACACCAGCCAAACGCTGCCGATATACGATTTTCCGCCGCCGGCCGCTCCGCCTCCCAGTATCAGCTGCGGCAGGTTCTGCGACTTGCAATGCCTGCATTGGGGCCTGTACTGAGGGTTGCCTTGCTGGTCATAGCCGATAAGGATTTGCTCGATCTCCCCGCCACAATGGGGACAATAGTTCGGTTGCAACAGTTTCCAGAGTTCATACTGCCGTGGGGACGGTTTGAACTCGATGCGCAGGTTTCTGGGTGGTTTGAGCCTGTTGACCGCCATTAGATTTATACAATCTGAATGGTTATGTCCCTTTCGGACTCGAGTATAGCATACAGTTTTTGGAATGTAGTACGGGATTCCAAAACTTTTCCCTTGACCGTATTCTTTCCCACGATGATACAGCCGGCGGAATCGACTTCGGTATTGCCGGAATGGATCAGGATGCCGAGGAAATGCGGCACATCATGCAGATATGGCATTTTCTTCTTGTACCTGGGACTGTACTGAAGAGTGACTTTATAAGTCCCGGCAGGAATGGCAGTCTTGGCATAGACCTTTTCCTTGCAGGTACAGGAACGGCCGCGAGGAGTATCCGGACAGGTTGCCGGAAGTTCCCTCACGGCATCTTCGATGGTATTACAGAAAAATTTGCCGTCGATGGACAGGTCACCTATGGTATAGGTCTGACCTTTGAATTTGCGGTTGAGTGTCAGCTTCATACTTCGATACTATTTGTATCGAAAGAGTAGAGACGGACGCCGGCTAATGTTTATTATATGTGTTTGTAAAAGGAGGATATTTCAGGAAATGATGTATCTTTGTGAACGGATTGACAGTATTTAATCAAGAGTTAATATGACAAAAGCGGATATCGTCAGGGAAATAGCAACGCAGACCGGTCTGGAGAAGCAGGTCGTGTTACAAGTTGTCGAAGGATTCATGGATAGCGTAAAGTCTTCCATGATAAACGGCGAGGAGGTTTATCTTCGCGGCTTCGGCAGTTTCATCATCAAGCACCGTGCGGAAAAGACAGCACGCAACATAAGCAGGAATACCACGGTGATAGTGCCTGCCCACAATATCCCGGCATTCAAGCCGTCAAAAGCCTTTGCAGGAAGGATGAAATCAGACAAATAAGGTGATTATATGCAACAGGAGCGTTATTCAGATGATCCTGTTACTTTATACAGGGCAACGAGGTTGGCATTGTCCGATTGGAACAGGAAACGGCCGTTGCTTAAAAGGCATTCGTGGATGGTGTTGTCATTAGGATCCGACTCCAATAAAGCCCCCGCCTTGTTTTCATCGATAAGAAGCATTTCTATGCCTTGTACGGTGGCGGCAGTTGCATCAGCAGGAATTTTCAAAAGTTCATCCATCAGATTCATGTCGTTCATAATATCTCCGTATTTGGCTTGAGTCCCGTCAAGCATTCAATGTACCAAGACCAAAAAGCGTGGGACATAACCCGTAGCACCGAGGTTCTGGTAAACCTATCCGCAAACAAGTTAAGCCCACGCAAAAGCATAGGCGAAAACTGTTTGTCCTGCGGATAAGTGAAATTTACCAGATTTCGGTGCATGACAAAAGCTAACGCTTTCCGTATTTTATTATGTCGTTCTGCCAATATGGTTTTTATGCCGCATCTGCAGAAGAACCGGCATTATGTGATAACGACCGGACGTGTAAAGGCTATTTCTTGGATTCTTCCAAGGAAACCTTACGAAACTCTTTCATCAGTTTTTCCAATTCCAACGAAGTCTTGCGGGCACGGGTACCTGCGGCCTTGTTGCCTTTTTCAATCTGAAGTGCCGCATCCGTGGAGAATGTAGCATATACTTCCTGTATCTTTGAAACCAACTCTTTCATATAAATATTATTTAAGTTATTGACTACAAAGGTAGTGAAAATAATCAAGAATAAGAGCGATTCTGTCAATATAATAAATATCACATTGGTAATCAATGACTTTTAACAGCCATTATACCGTATGATTTATCCATCAGAGAAATTGTCAAGGTGTTTACAACTTTATGGATATGTCTGGTCAGAACATTTCTTCCATCTGCCGCTTGATTTCTTCCCGCTTTGTATTCTTGTAGTAATGCTTATAGATGGTCAATGGGCTGTTACCAGCCATCTCTGCAACCACATACGGATTATTACCGGCATCTACCATCTTCGATATGAAAGAGCCACGGGCGGAATACCATGTGATGTTTTCTTTAATGCGCAGCATCTTGCATGCTTTCGTCAAGGTTTGTGAAAGGCGTGTGGAAATTTGCTTGACACGTGTAGTCTTCTTGGAAGTGGTCGTGTGTTTATGAGTAAAAACAGGAAATACATAATTTCCATAACTTTGCCCACGGTATTTATTCATGATGGCTTTTGCTTTACTGAGTAATTCCGGTTTGGCTGTTTTGGGAAACTTGATACGTTCATAGACGATGCGGTCTTCCTGGACCAAATCCCATGTCAGGTTACATACATCGACATTCGCCATACCTCCGGTATAGTAGCTGAACAGGAACAAATCAAGATGCAACTGCTCTTTTTTCGTAAACAAGGTACGGTCAACATTTGCGATTTTAGCTATGACTGTTTCCGGAACTGCTCTTGAAGTGGTTTCCGGCCAATTAATATCATCACCGAGACAGAGGAAGTTATCCATATTCACCCCGTACATCTCTTTCTTTTCTGCCTGCCTGCATACGGCACGGAGCAACCTTAGTTTGTGTGTAAGTCCGGCCTTGTTGCCATTTCTGATACCTCTTTCTTTAAGCCAAAACGCAAAGTCAAGAAGAAACTCTTCTGTAATATCCGTAAAGAAATAAGAGGAAAAGGCTTTTTCATATTTTTCCTTTGTAAACGCCTGCAGTTCACGCTTGAGATAGACATACCGTTTAGCATTGGTCGTGCTGTCGACAATCTGACCGTTCTTGATGCGTTTCTTGTTTTTGAATGTCTCTTCAAGATAATCGATCATCTGCTGGACACTCTTTACTTTGACCTCGGGTTTGGCCGCCTTGATTTCATCGAAGCAATGTGATAGCTGGACGGGCGACCAGTTCCTGCCTTCCATCTCCCAGGTATCGGCGACATGCAGATATTTGGTTCGCAAATCGAAAAGCAGTTTGTTCTTGGTAGTGGCCTCCGCACTCCCTACACGGAAACTCTGAGACTTGACATCCCAGTCTTTTAATAGCCCTGTGATGTTTATAACCTTCGGCACACGGGCGTAACCGGTCTTGAAGAAAATTATCTCCAGCTTGACCATCTTGGTGTCTTTCGGGTTCTGCTTACCCCTGATGTTAATCGTGTACATAGACTGATAACGAGTTAGTTAATGACTTATTATTAATTCGCATTAGTAGGAATCAATTGGTATTAATTAACCTACATAGAAACCTACATGAAAAGAGTAGTTTCCTTAGCGAAATAATGTTTATACGGATAAATCCGTACTTGTGTCATTTACTAACTCGTTATCAATCAACTATTTTCCCTAATCACAAAAGTTGTGTCCGAAAAAAGGGTGTGCCTTTAATCGGCGGCCTTTTCTATAGTTGCTGCTTTCAGGTCATCATTCCAATCTTTCTTTTGTGGAAACTCAGTATTCTGAACCCGGTAAGCTGTATTTTTTAATACCTCATTATCCATTTGCTCTACATCATGCTGCATACCTCTAAGGTTATTATCAAGCCATAGCGTGTACTTATAACCCTGCTTGTCATTATCGAATATAGTCCGTAGTGACTTCACTTCATTCTTACTGATAATGATACGAAGTAGCTGCATTTGTCCTTCGGTAAGTGTACCTTCTGTAGATACATAAACAAGATTCAAGCTTGTGTCTTTGTGACATAGTTGGTAGTGAGATATACAGTCTATGATAGATTCTCCTACGTATAAAATATCAATTGGTCTGCTTTTGTCATGGTTACTTGTTGCCAGACAATCAAACTTTCCACCGATGATTCCCTTGAATGTTTCATTTCTCTGGGAAATTGCTTGGACACCCTTGTCATTGTACATCTTTACACAGATGTTTCTGTATGTGGTGTTTTTGTTCTTAACTTCCCTAATTAGAAAGACATCTTTAAAAACCGGACTATCTATACTTTCTTCTGATATACCGCGTTTCTGTAGATAATTACCCTTATAAGGTAAAAGCTGTTTAAGGTACATTGTCAGTTCGTCTGTACTCATGCTCGTGTTACCAACATCGTATCTGCTGTTTTCCGGAGTAATTATCTGGTTCGTATTTATGTAGTTTTGTAAGATTTCACCGACTTCTCTTAATGTCGGTTGCTTCCCGGTTGTCTCAAACAGATGTTCCTGCATCATGTCGAGAATCGTTCTGCCTCTTACATTGTCGCTGTGCACATCCCAATAGGTATATTGGTTTTGTGCATTCCGCTTGATGACAATGGTATGTGTACCATTACTCATTTTAGGGCAGCTGTTAGAAGAACCGGCCACAAATTTCCAACCCAGATTTAAGAGAAAATCAGGGAGGGAAATTTCTGTTTTTAGTCTGTTAAAATCAACTTTCATTATTGAATATCAGTGTTTTATGTATTACAAAGATACTAAAAATTATCCAGTTTTACAACTTTATAGTTCTATAATAATCATACAAAATTACGACTTATTGCGAAATTGTTGTAAACCTGAGTTCGCCTATTTTACCGGTACCAGTTTCCGGATCTATGCTTTTGCTTTCATCAAAAACAGTTTTCCCATCTTTGGTCACCTTCATTCTTACACTTGCTTTTTCGTTTGAATGTACCATGCCTTGTGCGGCAATTTCCTTAACCTTTCCTTCTGTTACATAACTTGCACTTGCCGTAAATTCATCATCTATTGATAGTGAAGAATCTCCAGTTTTCTCGTTCCTTATATTAACCTTGTCAAGATTTGTTATATGTGCAAATCCTTTTGCATCAGTTCCACTGACCTCAATTGTTATTCTATACACTCCTGCATCACTGCTTCCTGTTGTCGGATCATCATCCTTACTGCATGATACTGTCAATAAACTAACTGCTGCTAATAATGTTGCAAAATACTTTTTCATGATAATTCAATTTATTAGTTAATTAAAATTTCTTTCTTGTCTCTGATTGTGTGTAGTATCAGGATTATTGCGTTTTTTGATTTTTTCTTCAACGCCTTTCAAGACCTCGTTTACATCATTTATTATCTTAATATAATTCTGTTGCACGATTTCTTCAAGAATGTCCAGTTCGAGTTTTTCGTTACCTTCATCAAGTCTTACCGGAAGAGAGAAAGGTGGTATTTCTTTTTCCTCAAAACGGCACATGTTCATTTGTGCATTGAAGAAAGGAGGCTGTCCGCCAGCTATCTTTCCGATAAAGTGTCCTGCTGACTGTCCGGCCACTTCACGGGCTTTCAGGACTTTCTCTTTCTGGAGGCTTTCTGTTCGGCTTCCTCCGCCACTTTCCTGGTGAGAGTAACTTTCCTGGGCTTCCTTCTTTTCGCCGAACAGACTTTCAATATCTTTGGCCGTCTTCTCATTTCCGGTCATTCCGTAAGCCTGTGTTCCGCAGGAGGCTTTGAGAATATTGGCACTCTTTTCTCCATAGTCCCTGACAGCCTGATTGAAGTCCTGTACGGCCAGTATGGTGGAAACATTGTGTTTTCGTGCTGTACCTATAAATGTGTCTATACCTTGCAGAAGGATTGTAGGAAACTCGTCAACCATGAATACGCTTGTTGCCTTTCCCGGATTGTTCATTTGAGACATCAGCACACTGCCAATGCAGCTGATTGCCGGTGATACAGCTTCTTTAATAGTGGGCGCATTACCAACACACATTAAAGTAGGATGTTCCTTGTTTGTTATATCCAGTGAGAACTCTTCTTCAGGTAGCGGAGACAAAACCCAAAATATATATTTGTTGTTCAATAGAACAAGTGGTGTCTGTGCTGAAGAAACAGCTCCGGCTGTCTGCTGCTGAGCTCCCAATTTCCAAGCTGTTAACATGGCTGACATATTAAGTGCTATTTCCGGATCTTCAGATAGCCACTCAAAAACAAGGTTGCTGTCAGATAAGGCAAAGGCTATAACATGCGGTAGGGTACAGATACCAAGGTCTTTTTCCTTGAAGCATTTATAAGCTATCGAATATACATAATTTATTGCATTGTTCGCCCAAAAGTCTGTTTTTTCTTTCCAGCTTGCTTCCAAATTCTTCATAAGTGTCACTATAATATTCCTTATGAATAAAGACTCATTACCCTTTGACATATATTTGGGTGACAATACATTAACCCTGACGGTTCTTGACATGTCTATAAAGTTTATGTAGGCAAAATTAGGTACCTCCCTGCCCTGCTTCCTGAAGTATTCGATACTTCCGTAAGCTATTCTTGAAAGTATTGGTGAGTTATCTTTTGTCGGATCACCCTCCCAGTCATAGATGAACCCGGCATAATTCCTTTCTGCACACTGATAAATCATTCCCTTTATCCAGCTTTCTGATTTACCTGAACCCGGACCTCCGTCAATATATATATTCTGCTGTGGCTTGTGGATGGTAAGTGGCCCATTTGCTGTCTCAAATCTGAAATAAAAGGGTGATTCCACATTACTCAGGCCGAATATACTTTCATCTGATTTGACATGTCTCCTGAAGAAGTAAGGCATTGTCTTGATGATTAACAATGTGTAGGCTACAAATATCACCGGGAAAACGAATAGATTATACCAGTTTGACAACTCACTGAAACCAACCACAAGTATAGTGGCCGTCATTAAGGTCAGACTTGTGTAAAACCATTTTTTACTTTCATCATCAGGTTTCTTATATGGAAAAAGAAAAGCTAATCCGGCGATGAGTATCACATACAGGAAACGGAACATGATTCCCTTAACCAGCAGTTTTTCCCACATGGCCTGATTCCTGACCGGAACATACAAACCGTTTACTATAGCCCACTGGAATAATACAGCTATACCTATCAGAGTAGATAGCAGTATAAGGATGAATGACAGGTCTTTCTTTTCTTTTTCCATAGTTCAATCTTTATGCGTTAGTCTCTTCTTTCTTCTCACTCTTGCCGAGCAGTTCTACACGGCTTATGTTCATAGTGACAGACGGTATACAGTTTCCGTCCTCTTTCTTGAATACATCAATAAATATATCTCCAGTCACATATACCTGAGTACCCTTTTTGATATATTCCATGATTTTTGTGTCAAAGTTTACAAAGCAAGTTATCCAAAGAGTCTTGTCTTCTGTGTCTCCAACTCCTTTAAACTTTGATGAAACAGGGAAATAAAATCCTTTACCACTCTTGTTTGAACGTGCGTCTGCACCTACATAACCGATTAATTGTCCTGTAAACATAATTCTTCGATTTAGGGGTTAAATATTCATTGTTATTTCAGCAGGCTTGACCATTTCCTTGCTCATTTCTGCTGTTTTGTTAGTTTCAAAATCTATTCCAAACACCTTGCTTACTGCCTCTTTCCCTTCATTGTTGCTTACATTGACATTTAGCCTGTCTATCATAAGCAACGAAGGGTTATAGCCGGCTTCTTTCAACTCTTTCAATTTATCTTCATCGCCCTGGCTTGCCGCCAGTAAGAATTTTTCATCATTGCTCAGTTTAGGTTCCATTCCGTAAACCTTCTCCTGTATCATGGCACTTGCCTTGGCTACATCGGAAAGAATGGTGTATATGAATTTCGGATCTTGACTCAATGCCGACAGCCAGCTCTTCAGATACATCGCATTCTCCTCCCTGATACAGGTTGATATACCCATGGTTTTACCGCATGAAGCAGAAGTTAGCTCTGCGATAAGTTCTTCCTTGGCGTATTTGGAATCTCCGAATACCTCTCCTTTTTCTCTTTCCAGATGACCGACTTCACCGGTTGAATGTGCCATTTCATGCAGCAGTGTTGAATAAAAGGATTCACCTGTATCAAACTGTCCCTTCAGCGGGACAATTATATGGCATCCTTCTCCACGCCTGTAATAAGCACTGTCGCTTTCTCTCGGAAATATCGGACATATCCATTGCCTTTCTCTGATAAGTGCATCGAGCAACGGCATGGTGTACATGCCTTGTTCATCCTTCAGAGCCGGTGGAACAAACTGTGACTTCAGCTTTTCCCATTTCTCAGGTTGGACTTCCGGATAGTTGGTTTGAGAGACATTGAACACGTTATAGGTTTTCATATATGGTGTTACCTTATATTCCCTCTTTTCGTCCTCTGATAGATTCCGATAGTCTTCTATGCTTATCTTGTTCCCGTTCTTGTCCTTTACTGAGAAGTTCCAGTATATTACGGGGAACGATTTCTCTCCTTTTATAATTGAGGCTCCGGCTTCCTTAGCTTGCATGAATGTCATATACAATGGTGTGCTGTAACCCTTTTCTTCCGAAAGTAAGTACAGCATGAAGAGGTTTATCCCATTATATACTCTGCCTTCGATGTTCTGGGGTAAGCCCCCTCCACCTTCCGGAGAGAACCAGGGCTTTTTCCAGTCATGCTCAACCTCCTTGATTTTTTGAATCATGAGGTCTGCAAACTGTTTCAGTGCTTTGTCACCTGCTGAATCTTCTTTCATAACTGTTCGTATAAATGGTTATTCTCATATTCACATAGCCACTTGACGGCATTCTCATTATTGGGCCTCTCTCCTCTTGACTTCATGTCTTCAAGATATATTTCTGCCAAATCTTTCTGAGCGAGCAGAAACTCCAGGTCATCGATGACGCCTTCCTGTCTTTTCTGTACCAGTTCATTGTAGTCCATAATTGCATTTTTATAAGTCGTTGAACATCTTGTTTACAGTATTGGCAATAGGTCTGGCCATTTCTTTTGTATTGTCCGGCTTCGGACTGCTTGCCAACTTCACATCACCCAAAGTCTTGCCTTTGTTTTCAAGACCGAATATCTTCTGAACGGCGATGATGGTGTTTTCCTGTACGCCATTTTCTCGCATGGCTTTTATATCATTCTGTGTTATCTGATATCCGGTTTTTTGGATGTCCTGAATGACTCTGAAATTTCCTACCGAGGCTGCATCTAAAAGCTTGGCAGCCTGTTTCTGATGTTCGCTCAGTTCATCCGGCTTAACCTGAAAAATATTCTGAACTTCCTTCATTTCATTATCACTCAGATTCAGCTGTTTTCCTACACCTCTGATGTAATCTTCACTTGGCTTATAACCGTCCTCCCTGAGTTTGTCAATCGTTTCAAAGTCCCTTTTACCAACCGCTTCCTTAAACTCGCTGTCCATGTCTCGCCCTTTATCTGCCGATACCTTATTTTCTATGACGGGGTTTACAGCTTCCAGTTTAGGTCTCATCTCCTTTATCAGTTCATGAGCCTTTCCTTCTGTAATACTCTGTATGTTTGAGAACTGAATGCCTTTTTTGTCATCTGTGAGAGATATGTCGGCAAGGATATATCCGTCCTTGCTGTGCATGAGTTTACTCTCTAACGTATGACCGTTGGCAAGCAGATATTTGTCTGCTTTGGTTAACTTATATCCGTCATATTCCTCGGTCTTGCCTATCACATTAGGTATCTTAATTTCTTTGCTTGATCTCACGATTACCGAATTCAAGTCCTTGTCAACCTGAAGCATAATTGTACCTCTTTTGGTATCTAAAGGAACAATATCACCGTGTAGAAGACGCTCTTTCTCCGTTTTGTTAAGCTTGTGTCCAAGTATCCTGTCCGGAATGGTTAGGGTTTCCTTGCGGTAAAAGACGGAAATGCCGTTCTCACTCATACGCAGCTTCCCTTTCTTCTCACCTATATCCATCAGGTCTGACATTATACCCTTTTCCAGTTTTGTTCCTTTACCGTCCAGCAGGTTGCCGGTGTTGTGTGCATATTCGTATAGCTCCTGGCCTGTATAGCATACTTTACGGTTATGGTCTATGATGGTGAAACCGTCTTTGTTCTCGCCCTTTATGTCATTCCACCGAATCACACTGATTCCTTTTTTTCTAAGTTCTTCGATGTATGAAGGCTCATTTGCCTTGTTCTTGTCAAAGAACGAACAAACCTTTTCTTTTGACTCCTCGGCTCGCTGTTCATTCCGGTTTTCTTTAGCTTTAGATCTGATTTCATCCAAAGATAATTGGATACTGTCATCCCCCTTGTGGAAAAGATAGCTTCCGTCATGATATTCTGTTTTATAGCCAAGAGTTTCCGACAAGGCTCTGAACTGCCCTATGTTATTATAGGAATAGTTCTCATAAGCTTCTTTCAGTTTCATATCATTTTTCGAATAAAGGTTCTGCCCTGATAATATACTTGTTCTCAACAGCCAGTTTCATGTGGCGGCCACCACCCTTTTCATACAGTTCTATCTCAAAGATTTTGTTGTCCGGAATTGTAAACTTGTTAAATCCCAGAACAAGCCTGTTGGCGCTTTTGCCCTTTATCTTTGTTTCAAAATCCTTTGTATAAATGGGATCTATGGTTGTTTCCTGCTGTATGGCATTCTTGCTCTTCTTGATGTCTCTTTGAAAGCATTTGACAAATTCAATGTCATAGTCTATATATGACTTGTTTTTCAAATCAAAGATGAAAAACATAAAGTCTTCATGTACATACAGGTTGGACATTGACAGCTCAAACTTGTTTTTTACCTCGCCAACACTGTAAATGTTCCTTTTCTTTGTTCTCAGCTCCTGAAGGCATTTGTCCATCACCTCACTGTTCACATCGATGTGGGCAGTATATTCACGCTTGTCATCATAGTTGTAGGTGAAGACCGAAGTCTCGTTTCTGCGGATGACAATGCTGTATGTATTCATGTTTTTGTCGATGACAAAAAGATTCGAATTTTCAACGGCATCCTTAGCTGTTGAAACCTTCAGCTGATTGTTGTAGCTCTGTAAAGCAAAGGACATTTCGTTACCTTGTGTGCCGTATATAATGTCTGAGGGGAAGAAAAACTCGGCCATGTGCATGTCACTGACATCCGCCTGATAATCGTTGTGTTCCCATTTACCGTTATCTTCATAGATGTTAGGGGAAGGATCGACAAGACCGTTTGCTATATATTTCACATGGTAAGTATAGACACTGCCGTCGATACAAACGACGGTTACATTTGTCTCTTTCTCAAAGTCTTCACTCTGTGCGCACAGTCTGACAACGTGGGGTGCTTCTTCAACCCTTTCTGCCGAAATAAGCTCTTTCTCTCCTACTTCAATATCGGACACTTGTACCGGGAATACCAGATGCTTCACAAAGTCAAATGATACGTAAATGTTCTTGGCTTTGATACTCTCCTGTTCGGGACTCTGTGCTTTTAAGCCGAATGCGGCCACACATAGAACAATTAAAATATAGATTCTTTTCATAACTTTCAATTATAAAATGCGGTGAATACTGTTATCGCCCATAACAAGACAATACAGGCGAAAAATGAAACCAAAAGCGGTTTGATTTCCGTAAATTTCTTACCCTGCTTTCTTGATATATAGATTCTGTACCCGAAAAACAGGGTTGCTATAACAATTAGATAATTCAAGATATTCAAAATCATAACTTGTCAATTAATGTTTCCAAAGGATGTGGCTGATTATTTTTGTTCTCTTCAAGCTCAGCATATAGTCTCTGCAATTCTTCCTGAACAGCTTTCCGTTTCAGCTTTGATTCTTTTGTCTCTTCCTGTATATACATCTGATAATTGCTCTTCAGATGTACCTTGACTTGCGAAAGTTTCATATTCAATATCTGTTTTGCTATCTGAGTCGTAGCATTTACAGCACTGGTTATCTCACTTGTCATTGTTCCGATAGAGGCAAGAGGCATATCTATATTCTGGACAAGTCCCTGCTGCATACGTTTGGCTGCCTGAGCCTTCATGTTGTTTGGTAAGTTCAGCCCTTCCATTGCATCATTGTCGAAGATGACAAAGGAAACAGGGCTGATCGTATTTCCTACCTTCAGGTTGTTTACCACTACCTCCAGCCGGTTTGCTCCTAATGTCGCCACACCGTAAAAGAGTGTGTTAGCCGGTATTTTCATGCCACAGACAACGGCATCTTCCAGCATACGCATTCTTACTGTACTGCCGGTAACGACTGTCTGGTCTCCATGTATGCAGGCCTTGAATAAGGTGTTGCTGCTTGGCATACTTGCCTGTTGCCTCCTTGTCCTTTTGCCATTCTCGGCTATATATATAGGCTGGTTGCTTACAAGGCTGTCCATTGCACTGCCTGGTTTGGGCTTAGTGGGATTTTCGGCTTTTTTCTTTTCCTGGTCATAACCTATAATCCTTTTATATATCTTTTGTCTATAGACATTGTTCTGCTCCAGTTCCTTTCGGATTTCAGCATTTTTCCTTGCTTCCCTTATAATCTCCTTCAACTCTTCTTCATCCTCAATGCTCGCAAGCTGCTTTTCCAGCTGTTCCGAGAGGTGGCTGTCGCTGCTGCCATATTCACCCATTACATCAGAGTATGGATCTCTTCTCATTTTCCGTATTTTCTCCAGTGTTGCCTGGTCATATTTTTCATTTCTGTTCTGAAGGTCGAAGTAGAAATCCGAACCTCTTACCTGTGATTCATCCATGATTCTTTGTTTCTCCTTCTCTTCTCTTTCATCCTGTTTATAGGCTTCAATCTTATTGAGGGCTTTGTCCTTTGCTTCCGAATCCGGCTCCAGCAATACACTTTGCCTTTCTTTTTCATTTTCCGCAACTTCCTTTGATGATGTGTCGTGAACAAAAAACACGTAGAGAAATAGACCACCTAATACGATGGGTATAATCATCAGAAGCTTGTTCTTGTCTTTTAAAAAATTATTAGTTTTCATGTTCGTCAGATTTTTCTGGTTGGGTATTATTATATTCTTCCTGGTTGTCTTCAATTGGTGCCGAATAATGCACGATCCAGTCCTCTATCTTGGCTCCGTGTGCATTTTCCTCACTTCTTGATACATCGTAGATGGAGAACTCTGCTTCTACCTTTCTTGAAATCTTTCCTCTGGCCCTATATCCCGTCTGTGTGAAAAGTATTTTCCCTGTTACAGGGATAGTTCCCATATCAATGACTATTTCGTCAATTGATACTCCGTATCTGATGTTCTTCTGAACCAGTGAATTGAGCATATTCACATCATTGTATTCGTTCAACAGCTCTTTCCCCTTGTTCCCAATGAGATTCAGGGCACTCGTGATATTTTTCTCATAGGTATTTTCGTCAAAGGCATACCATTTTCCGACAAAGGTCTTGACATGATTGATGTATTCGAACCTTCTCATATTTGATGCCGGCATACCACTTGCCTCATATACTTCCCCATTCTTGTCTATGACCAATGCCTGTCTGTAAGCTTTTTCCAGCTTCATCGTCTGATAGATGATGCATGTAATAAAAGCTATCGTAAGAACGACACAGTAACCTATCGAAAGTCTTATAGTCATCTTTACGGCATTGTCTACACCTTTAAATTTCATCAAGTCCATATCTGCTATTTTTTATCATCGATTATACTTTCTCCAATTGATGCCGCAGCTCCTACATTTGTTGCTTTGGCTGCTGCTCCAGCTCCACCAAGCAGGGCTATGGTGGCTGCTGTCGTTGCTATCGACATAACCTTTGAGATAACCTTGCCGGCATCACTGTGTCCGACAATCTTTGACGACAGCCAGAAACAGCTGCAATATGCGCCGATTAGAGCCAGATCCATGCCCAGATATTGCAACTGTTGTGTTGCCATATCAACCATGTCGGCCGGTGATTCGCATAGTGCTTTTAATGTCTGCCACATAATCTGATTGAGTATGTTTATCACAGTGAACACCATACAGGATGAACAGAGAGTACCGAACCAGATGGATAGCTGTTTCTGAAATACCGGAAGCATACTGAACGCGAAGACAAACGGGCCGAGTATAACCAGTATCTTTACAATAACTACACCTAAACCCAGGATGATGATTTGTATGATACCTACAACCAAGGCTGCCGCAGCGTGTAATACAAGTGCTACAAGGTTTGCCGGATTAAGGATATTGACAAGTTTCTCTATACTGGCTCTTAATCCTGTTGTCTCATCCTCTTCCGCTTTTTTATCAAGCTCATGCTGCATGGCTCCTGTTGTGTCCTCTCCAGCTGCCACTTCCGCTTCAAGTGAATTGGTCTCATATTCTGCTATCATTTCACCCTGCTCGTTGCTTGCCTTGGCCATAAATTGGGCAAATTCATTGGCTCTTTCTGAAGATAGCGATGTAGCTTCGTTTATGACTTCCATTGTTCCTACAATGGTCTGTGCGATTGGCTTATACATTGTCAGACAGAAAAACAGTACCAGACAGCGGCCGATTTCCATCATGTCCGGAAACTTGTCTTCATTTGATGTCAACAACTGACTGGCTCCGTGATACAGATAATTATAAGCCAGATTGCATATAAAACAGATGACTGCAACTCCAAATGCTATAACTGTCATCTTTGAAACTAATTCCATAGTGAGGCCGTCTGTTATTTGGAGTCCCCACAAAAAATTGTCCTGGTTCATAGGCTTAGTTGGTATATCTTGTATAGGCTGAAAGGCGACCTTGATAATAGGTCTTCCGGTTGTGTCCTTTCATCGATTTATAAATGACTGTACTTCTGACTGTTTCGTTAAACTCTCTCATTTCATCTGCTGCCTTTTCAACAGACTCCTTTACCTGTTCGATAAAGGAGATTCTTCCTTCTGAGTTCATCGAGAAATAACTTGTTACCGTTGCTACCTTCATCAGAAGGTCGGTGCTGACGCTGAGATTGACTGTTACTCTTTGAAAATTAAGAAACTTCAAACAGTGGTAGTTGGAACCTACATTCATATAAAAGCTGTAGTCCTGACTAAGACAGGCAACGTCATCCAACAGATCAGCAAGCTCTTTCAGAGATTTCAGTTCCTTCATCCTGTCTATGTTCTGTAAACCTTCCCTTAATTTCTGGGCTGCTTCCATCTCCTTTATCTGCTCTATCCATTTCTTTACGTTGGTGTACCACTCTGTTGAATTAAGGAAGGTATGTCCCGGATCATGCACAACCCACTGTGCTTCTGCCTTCCCTGCACCTATAAACAGCATGGCTGTCGTGATTATGATTATTCCAAATAATTTCTTCATAAGCTTAAATGATAAATGTGATAGTAAATATTACGCATACTACCCAAGCTATCAGGTATGTACGTGCATTTTGCTTTTTTGTGGCCAAAGCCCAAACCACAAAGATGAGGGCTATGCCTAATAATGCTGCTGCTATACTGGGTGCTACACTGTTCATGCTCGTGTTCATGTCAGTGCTGTAGTTTAACAACTCCGTTAATCCTGCTGTTGCATCATCCATATTGCTTTCTCCTTTCTTCCAGATATAAGTTTATGGCCGTATAGGTCGAGCCTGTTTCTTTGAATAATTGCTTAATCCTGACTACGGTTGATTGTTTTGAGTCAAATGCTACCGCTGCAAAATCTGATACCTCATTTCTGAAAATGAATGCATCATTGGACATCTTGATGAAGAACTCTCTCCAGCGGTCTGTCCTTTGCAATGACTCTATCATATAGATTTCTTCGTCATTGATGGACAAGACGGACTGGATTTCCGGCAGGTTCTGGCGGTGCTCCGAGTGATCCAGGATTATCTTTGTAGCACAGTTGATGATAATTGAATCCTTTATTCCTGAAGGCATGTTCTTCAGGAAAAGGATATTCTGTGCTGCCAGAGTGATGCTTCCCTCTTTCTTTCTGAATGTACGGTACAGATAGGCTATGAAGTCTCCGAACTTTTCATCCTGAAGGAAATCCAGGGCTTCATCGATAATCAGTTCCTTCATCATTCCCTGTCGTTTCTTAATCTTATCGACAATCATCTGAAGGGTAATGATGGCCACAAGCGGAAAGTATTCCTTTTTTGACGCATCTTCCATGTCAAATGCTATAAGCTTGTCATGAACAATATCCACGTTTTCCTTTGCGTTGAGCAGGAAACTGAGTTCACCGTCTGTATATGGTTCCAGCAGAAGAATAAGCTCTTCAATCTCGAATTTCTGCTTTTCAAAATCACTCATTCTTTTTTTGAATACTTCCTGAAGATATTTTCTATATGCTTTCATATCAGGAAAGATTCTTTCATTATTCTGACCTACTGAAGAATTGTTTACATAGTCATAAAAGCCGATGATGGATTTCCTAAGAATCGCCGTCTCAGCCGGCATCATCTGTTCCCTGGCCTTCCAGATATAGCTTATTATGGCTACGATAGTCTTTATCTGGTCATCCGCTGATTCTGCGTCCGTTGTGTCGATATAGAGATACTTACCGTTCTTGTCACGGTCACACAGAAATGGATTGAAGGCAAATTTCTTCTGTTCTGTAGAATCAAAATATTTCCCTCCATTCAATGCTATCATAGAACGGTATGAACCACCGATGTCGATGATCATGATGTCTCTGCCCAGCTCATAGCTTTGCAGAATGTAATTGTTAAGCCAGAAAGATTTTCCGGAACCTGACGGCCCGATAACTATCCTGTTCTTGTTATTCAATGTCGGATAATCCCAAAGATTTATCTTGACCGGTGTTCCGAAACGGTCATTGTATATGTGCCCTTTCGTATCTGAAACATACATACCTTCTTTTTGCAGATAGCAAATTGCCTGTTTGGTTGTATTGATGAAACCTCTGTAATTTGCCCTGGCGTTACCGGGTATGTTCGTAAAGAACAGATTACACAACTCTGCGTTTTCAACATAACAGCTGCTTTGGTTCATGAAGGAGAATCCTTGCTGTACAAGGGCTATCTTACGCATCAGTGAAGTCTTGTCCGTATCATTAAGAATGACATTGAACGAAGTGTAAGCAGTCTGATAGTCAAATTTCGTAATCTCCTCACAGAACAATCTTTGCTCCTTCTGCTTTTCTGCTGCAGGGGGATAAAAGTTGGTGATGTAGTTCAAGGCATCCTTCTCCGCTCCTATTGCTGTTACTGTCGCATCAGGATCTGTTATCTCGATGACCACATTGACGATATGATTAAAAGGCAATCCGAGACCTACGGGGTATAACATCGAGCACTTGCTCTTGATACTGTCCGGTATTTCAATGTTTCCACCGTATGAACGTGCTTTACCGGTGTGAGGAACTGAGAGTTCATGCAGATGCTCCCCCTCGATTGTCAGTGATAACATCGATACATACTGCTGGCCGATTTTCATTTCACCGTTCTGTGTGATGGCCATCGGATTCACAACCTTTTCCGTTGCATCTTCTACAGGTGTATCATAAGATAGATTGATGTAATCATAAACAGCATTGTTCAACTCTTTGCTGTTCATTTTCCTGATTTCGAATTGCTGGATAGATGCCAGACCATTCTCAAAATTAAGAAGCGATGCTTCCATCTCTGTCATTCGTCTCTCATAATCCCTAGATGGCTGCTTAAACGGGTAATGTAATCTTCTTAACAGTGATGTGTTGGTCGCACTTTTTCTTATTTTGCCGTTCTTTTTCCCATTGGTAAATGTAAGATACAGATTAGTATAACTGTTCAGAATCTCCTTGCCGTCAAAATGCCGGTTGTTCTCTGCTATCAGAGCGTTGTTTGAATATTCCTGATTGTTATACTCTCCGGTATAATAAAAAATCTGCTGATGGATGACAGTTCCGGCCGGAAGCATCTTCAAGAGAGCTTCAAGTCTCTCATGGATATATTCAGCTTCTTTTTCCGAAAGTGTGAACACTTCAGGAAGAAGCATTCTGTACCCTACTGTGATGTCACCGTTCCCATTGATGATTGCATCCTAGGTGATGGTCTGTATAGGCAATATGTCTGCCAGATCTGTGGCCTTGTCTGTTACTTGCACTTCTTCATTGCGCATATACAATATTGCAATGAGAAGAGCCAACAAACAAATGACAACGGCTGTTAGGATGATAAGTGTGACCATTGGCTGTTCAGTTTAGAATGAAATTGAAAATCTTTTTTTTATCTACTATTTTTCTGGGAGTTGCGCTCCGTACACTCAAACCTGTGAGAAAATCCGGATTTCCAGCCTTATGTTCCTTTTTCAAGGTATTGAACAGTAGCCCTGACAGAAATACTATTCCGCTGAGTAGAAGCGTTATGACCAGCGGATGCAGCTGCTTGAATATGCAGACGATAATCGTGATGGCTACTATAAGCATGAATATTCCGAATTGCCCGGATGACAAGCCGAAAAACTTGATAGGCTTGTTTATTTTCCTCATGGTTCTCATGGCTCAGATAATCAGGAAGGCAACCATAATCACTACAACTGCAATGATCCATCCTAACAGGTATTCTTTGGCATGTGGATTATTTGTAGCAAGAGAATAAATCACGAACACCAGTGCGATACCCAAAACGGCTGCGAGAATGTATTTTGCGACATCAAGGATTGTGTCAGCACCTTCCTTAGCTGTGTCTGTTACTTCCGAAAGACTACTTATCTTAAGGCCGCTCTGTGCTTCTAATTCAATCGGAGCTGCCACCATGAACAGAAACATAAGACCTACTGCCCACCTGCTTACACTGTTGTTTACATTCTCAAATCTCTTTCTTAATTGCTTTAGTACTTCCATAATTCTTTAATTTTAAAGTTTATACTTGTATTGTTTTAATTAAATTCCATTGTACATCTTCAAACCTTACGAACTTTTCCATTTCAGTGTCTTCCGTTTTTTCTTTTGTTTCTTCCGGCTTTTTCCCACTGTAATAGTAAGTTCTCCCATCTAAGAACATGTCCGCTATCTCCTTGGCAAGGTCATCTTCCTCGGTGTTCTCAACTTGAAAGATTACCCTGATGACCGGCGCTTTTTCCTGTATATTTTCCCTTTTGTCTTTCTCTACTCCAGGTACTTGTTTCTTTTCATTATTTCGCCCGTCTTTCGGGACTTTTCTTTTAGTCAGAAAATGATAGATACCAAGAGAGATGACAATAAGTATAATAACATCTGCTATGCTCATATCAACGACCATATTAATAGCCAGACAACCAACGCTACTACATAGGTAATAATAGCTTCCTTTGTTTTTTCATGATTGGTTATCAGCTTTTTAAGTACAGATAATCCTGCACAAATAAAGCCAATACCAACCAGCATTGCACCTACTTCACGGTACAACGATATCAGGCCGGATACATCTGTACTGGCTTGCAATAAGACAATAAGTAACATGATTTTTATTTATAAAGGAGAATCTTCAATCCCGCATTCCATACGGTATTCCAGTTCTTTACAGACAACGGACTCCACATTTCTTTTATTCCGACGGTGAATGCGAGCTTTGGCAATATGAAAAGTTCTATTTCAGTCCCTATTTCCGGACCAACGATAAATTGATACTCTTTTGATGGATGTCTGGTGTATTCTGTGCCCAGAAAACATCCTATACCTATATTCCAGTAGATTGATTTAAGGTTACTGGCTATTGTTCGGTTATAACTGCCGTTTACAAACCAGTTCCGGGCTGTTTCTTCCCTTTGCTGGTTCTGCATTACCGGCATTATGCCTAAAGGCTGGGTTGCTTCAGTATTGACTGAATAATCGAAACTCTTTTCAAAATAATTCAATCCAGCTTTCCAGTAGGATGTTCTGTCAATGTATTTTGAGAATGATATATTTGCCATGTTATCAGCTTTTCCGAATATATTGGTACCATAACTACCTTCTAAAGCTGAAATCCTCTTGTAGTGTCTCTGTGCTTTAATCACACTGCCTCCAGTAAACAGGAGGAGAATCAGTATTACGATTTTCATGTTGCTGTACATAGTGCTTTCTATTTTTAAAGTTAATATTATCCAGTTTATTATTTTTATGTTTTATCATATCTTAGTCTAGTAATTGTATCAAAACCTGCTCATTGTGTCAGGAAATTCAATTGATTTTGTCCAAACATATAGATAATATGCAAAACCGCAAATAAAAAGACATTTTAATTTCAGCAACATGCTGTTTTATTAATCTAGTTTCATTTTTTGTTATGATGTAAAACATATAATGAAAAGCATACAAAAAAAGACAGGATACTAGTTGTGTAAAAGTATCCTGTCCTTTTATAAGCTATCTGAAGATCTTTTTTCTGGCTTTACTGAGAGCCTGTGGCGTTATTCCGATGTACCTTGCTATTTCCTTTAACGGAACATGTTTAAAAAGCCATTTTTCTTTATTTAATACCTTTTCATACCTTTGGTCGGCAGTCATGCAGTGTATTCCTTCTTCTCTTTCTATTCTGTGCATAAGAGATTTTTCAAGGTGAAAAATAGCCAGCTTACAGAAATTGAAAGATTCTCCGAACATTTCATAAGCCTTGTGCTTTTTCATTCGCCATACCTTACAGTTTGTATTGGCTTTGATACTGTAACAGGCTTTGTGTTCCGGATTATGCAGGAAAAAAGGATTTATGAATGCCCTGTCATCCATAAATCGTGCATTAACAAAGCCACCCTTAGCGTCAGGAAAGCAGATGTTCAGGATTCCTTCTTCCAAATAGTAGAAATGCTCAACCAATTCATCTTTTGTAATCAGATAATGTCCTTTTTTCAAATGAAATGGTTCGAAATTCTCTTCAAAATAGATTTTTTCTTCCGGCGTAAAGCTGATGTGTTCTTGAAGTTCCATCTTCTCGATGGTTTCTTCAATGAGTTTAGTTATTTGTCTAGGTGCCATAAATATATATAATGGCACGGTTCCGCCGTGCCAAACGAGGGAGTGGTGTCGCCCTTATAAAGCACTGCTTCCCCGCGCCGTATTATTCGGTACGGGTTCGCAGCTGCTTTATAGTTTAACTTCTGACACCACTCTTCCGTTTGGCAGCTGTACGTATGTAAAAAACGGATTCCCATATTACATGGAAATCCGTTGCAAAGTTATTAAAAAATATTCATTTATTGCCTAAAATGGCCTAATATCTGCCATATTTACAATACAATTTTCTTTTGGTGGCATCTTCAAAACGTGGATATAAGTATTTCTATATATCTCGTTTTTTATTTCCATATCAGCATCACTGTATGCCCACTCAGTAAATTCCTCATTAAAGCTTCCGCTGCCGAATATGAAACAATCTTTATATTTATAGGTCTCATATACTTGTACGCCTTTTTTTCTTAAGAAGGCATCTTTGAGCCCTTCATAATATTTTGCGGTAATTATTGCTTTTGCTTTTTCATCAAAATATTTGAGGGTTTCTTCTGAAAATCTGAATTTTACGCTATAGGCCCACTTTTCATTTTCCTTTTTCACAAATTCGTATTCGAATTTTGTTTGTGTCAGATTCTTGTTTATTGCATTTAATGTTGCAATTACTTTTTTCTTGCGATCATGGTTGTTTGCTATGTTTATATCGAAGTGCTTGGCCAATTCATCTACTGTCAATGTAAACTCTGGTTCCTGACCTTGTTGTATCTTATGTTTTATAAGTAAAATCATTTTGGACAAATTCAGATAGAATTTCCGGTATGCTCGTTTATTGGGCAGGCACCTATAGTCTTTAAGGTCTATCAGATTATATCCGGTGAACATCATATTCTTCAAATCTTTGCTAAGATTTACCTTATACAATCGCTTTGTCCTTTTCTTTGTCCCAAAATTGTCCTTGATGTCGAAGCTTTCTAAAATAGGAATAAATTTGAATCTAGTTACTCCATTTACAGTATAGCCAACACTGAGTGTATTCTTACCTAAACTGAATAAGGCAGACTCAAAAAATGTCTCTATAGGATGTTCTATCTGCTCACCCTCATATTCAGTTTTATAAACAGGCGTTAACTGACCAAATGTTTTTGTTTTCTGTTCTTCGGTCAACTTGCGCTGGAGTTTTGTCCTGTCATACCCCATAACCGTGCAAAAGTCTTCAATTGAAAACCACATGTCACCGAACAGATCCTTCATTTGCGTGTTAGCGGCAAAAATTATGATATCATGCATGATTGTTCCTCCTGATTCAATTAATAAATCAAGATTAGCACCATTATTGGGTTCGCTTAGTGTTCGTGGTACCCTGCTGAGTTCTTTGTATTGTTCTGTTTCAACCATAATTTTACCGTTTGTTTGCAAATATAGCGATTTTCTATTCATTTAGTGTATTATTTATACACTAAATAGCTAATAATGAAATAAATCATTCGTCCAGATGTGTAAAAGTGTCCCAGTTGCCTTTTTTATTACTACAATAAAAATTATGCCACAAAAAGGACAGTTACAAAAATTAACATTAAGTTTTTACCTGGCTTTTATTCAGAGTATTTCCATTAGTTGTGTAAAACCGTCCTAAAACGATGGTTTTATGCCTTCCCAGATGTGTAAAAGTGTCCTGATTGCTTCTTCCAGATGTGTAAAAGTGTCCTGATTGCTTCTTCCAGATGTGTAAAAGTGTCCCAGTTGCTTTTCCCAGATGTGTAAAAGTATCCCGACTTCGAAGCCAGATGTGTAAAAGTGTCCCATTCTTAATTTTGCGTTTATTCCCCGAAAGCCTTTCCACAAGCGGCATCTACGGTTTTTCTGTTTTTGCCAGATGTGTAAAAGTGTCCCACATATTCATAATACCCTAAAAACCTAAATAAAGAAATGCTTCGACTTGTGTAAACATACTTTCGGAAAAATATTATCGGGTTAAATGCTGAATTATTTACATATATTAACTATTCTGCTTTGGCGATATAAAAATTAGGGGCACTTTCCCGCAGTTGTGTAAAAGTGTCCCACTTACCCCAGATTTCACTAATAGTTGTGCAAAAGCGTCCGGGTTATATAATCATCAGTTTATGCTACCTCATATGTTCATCTATGACATGTGCGGTTATGTTTAAGTTTAAAAAAAACGGGTAAAACAGGATTCTTATACTCCTGCTTTACCCATTACCTGGCTTTTGATTCTGTAACAGATTCAAAATACTATAAACTCATATATTTCTTAACTGCCGCTTGAATTTCTTTATTGTATTTTTCAAATGCTATTTCCAGAATATTAGTTGCCAATACGTGCATACTTACATCAGATACATTGGCAAGTCTCTTCAGTTTAGCATGTGTTTCTTTTGATATGCGGATCATCTCCACTTCTTTTATTTTCCTTTCCTGGAATAATAAACTGTACTCTTCCTTTCGATTGCAAGACTTGTTCTTTTCCTTATCCTCTTGTTCGTCCTTGTTCTTTTTTTCCGAAAGTACGTTTTCTTCAGGTTTGATAACTTCTTTTACTTCCTGTGGTTGCTCTTCGCCATTCTGTTTTGTCTGCTCTGCTTCCACAGTTATTGTAGGAGCCACGTTTTCTGTTTCCTTTATTTCCTTTTCCATCTTGGATGCATTAGCCAAGAGCTTGCTCATGCCGATTGAAGTTGTTTTATTTCCCATGTTACTCCTCCTCTATATGTTTGCTGATTAATTCTATAACTTCCTCACAAAACTGGTCACACGGATGATGGTAATTACTGCTCAACGTTGACAAGTTCCTCTGATAATCTACTCTTGAATCTTTTATAAAGCTTTCCATGAGCTGGAAAGGAAGGTTTTCCTTTTTACTGACTAACTCTTTGAACTCAATGACATTCGTCATTACCCTATTCATTACACCTCTTACAGTTGTCTTTAAGCCATTTTCTTTTCTTGCCTTTATTATATTTTTATACACATTATCGTAGAAATATAGTGTTGCGCTTAAATCCGTATTGTTTGGTTCAAAAGGCATAATTACGATGTCTATGAAATGCAAAGCCTCTACTACTCCGTTTTGCTTAAGATTACCCGGGAAGTCTACTAATATGACATCAAAACTTTCCTTCAGCATATCAAGCTGATTGATAAACTCTGAAGAAGATATATTCATCACTTCATATTCTTCCTTCAGGTTATTGCTTTCATCACTTTCTGACTGACGTAGCCTTCCCATTGTATTCTGCATGTCGTCTATATCTACAACCCCAATATTAATGCCATCCTCGCCCATTGAGTGTACGTAACCGGCAAATAACGCAGTAAGGGTTGACTTTCCTACCCCACCTTTGGGGTTCTCAAAAGCTAAAGTAATACCAGGTAATTTTTTTCCCATATGCTATTAAATTATGTTCTTTTGCAAATATATACTTTATAAATTACTTATGCAAGAAATCACATTATTTATTACTTGAAAAAGTAAGATATTTATTACTAACGTAAGATATTAATAAATAACATATTTGCTATATTATGATATTAAC
>ENA-OZFV01000005-OZFV01000005.1-human-gut-metagenome-genome-assembly--contig:-NODE-5-length-183137-cov-17.061011_pt1 | contig 183137 bp, 144 predicted proteins | sample MGYA00245110_ERZ653645 | MGnify/ENA primary metagenome ERZ653645 (study PRJEB26926, sample SAMN06165144) | human gut metagenome | biome: ENVO:00009003; feature: ENVO:2100002; material: ENVO:00002003... | reverse complement strand
TATAAGAGACAGATCAAAACGTGTCTTATGGATTGACGTATCAAGGGTTATTGCAGCCCTTCTGATCATGTACGTCCACCTGTCCTCCCCCTTTCTCCAGGCGGTGAGCCTCCATCTCTTTTACCTGGGGAGGGTTCCGTTTTTCCTGGTGCTGGCAGGGTACTTCCTGGGCAGGAACATCACCTGGAACAAGGCTTTTAACCGGGCTTTCTGGCTGTTTATTCCGTTCATGTTCTGGAATGTACTGTACGTGTTCCTTGTCCTGCCTCATGACGGCGCTTCCTTCCGCCTTGAGAATTTAATTGGTATCCGGGACGTCTTTCTTCCGGGCATGAACCTTTTCTCCGCAGATGACTCCCATGCCGTTCCCCCCATCGGCCCTTCCTGGTTCCTGAGGGACATTATCATTCTCACGTTGCTGACGCCTCTTCTGGTCCGCGTCAAAATCCTGCTGTTTCCTGCGGTGCTCCTCTTTTTCTGTTTCTTCAACACGGCCCCGGACCACACGGAGACGATTTCCATTGGAACCTGTGCTTTTTACCTGCTGGGCGTTGCGCTCAGTTCCCGGCGGATTGACGACATTCATCTGTTGATGAATAAAAAATTCGGCATTTTTTTCTGGGTAAGCATTTTTATGCCCGTTGTACTGATAGCGCTGTATTCCGCCGGAGTGATCCCCCTGTGGAAAGAGACGGCCATTGGCATGCTTCTGGGTGTCATGATGATCATGTACGCAGGCATCTGGATGGAAAAGCACCTGCCCGGCCTGTCTGCGAAAATAGCTTTGCTGGCTCCCGCCTGCTTTCTGACGTTCATGCTGCACTGGCCCATTTACGGTTTCCTGCCTCCCGCCATGAAATCCAGCCTGTTCGCCTTCTTCACGCCGTTGCTGGTGTTTGCGGCCATCGTCCTGTTTTATTTTGCCCTGAAACGTTTTGCCCCGTTCCTTCTGCCGTATCTGGCCCATGTGAAAAATACCGGCCGGCGGCAAGCGCAGCATGGCGCGTGCGACGAAACGATTCCTTTAATCAGGGGCCTTTCAGGGATGAGTCAATCATCAGAAAGGGACGCCGGGAACCCCATGCCCGGAACACGGGAGAGCTTTTAAAGAACCACGGGCAAACGGGTTCCAGGAAGCCGTAGATTGCCAGGTGAAAGGACTCCCGGTACATCCGTTGCTCTTCTTCCGGCTCAGGAAGGTAAATGAAAGAATTTGGCTGGATGGAATCCAGCACAGGCATCCCCCACAGTTGAAGGGAGAATCTTTTGATTTCAAACCGGAGGCGCATGTTCCCCCGGAAAACAACTGCCGCCTCCACCTGGCCCGCAGGGTTTGCCTTCATGAAAGCAAACGCTTTTTCCCATGCCCCGGGCAGAAGTTGGCAGGAGATTGTTCCATCCTGGTCGCGTTCCACCTCCTGAATGTCCTCCGGCCCAATGAGGGATTCCGGGCGGATGAAGACATAGGTCCGGACGGGGTTCGGGAAATCGGGGCAGGTATAGGGGATGGAACGGAATCCGCTTTTCAGGCGGATGGATTTTCCCTGCAGAAGTTCCGGAAGAAAATGCTGTTCCAATTCCCGGCTGCGCGGATGGATGGGATAAAGAGCCACGTTTTCCCTCACATGCCGTTTTTGCTGTTCCGTCAGCGGCAGAAGGGTGTTGTTGATGGCCCGGCACAGGGCATCCAGCCGGCTGTCATCCCCCAGACCGGGAATAAGAGTGGTGCGGGAAGGCATTCCCTGGAATAAGGGGGTGGACAGAATGGTTCCGCGCAGAACGACAGCAATCCTGTCCTTGCCGGGGCGTAGTCCGGCCGATGCCCGCTCCAGTTTACGGAATGCTTCTTCGTTCCAGGTGATGTCCAGGCTTCCCGGATGTTCCATATCTGGCTCCGCATGTCTGGCGCAGTCTCCGGAAATGATGGGAGAATTCCCCAGGAACAGATATTCTTCCTCTCCCGTTTTTTCCTGCCGGTGCGCCGGGAGCTTCCAGAGCCTGAAGCCCGGTACGCGGAGGACTCCTTCTTCCACCAGACGGCGGCTTTCCGGATGGACGGCGTACAGGGCCAGATCCTGTGGAATGAAGGGTGTGTTTTTTTCTGTGGGTGCCTGCCGGTTGAGCAGTTCCGCCAGTCCGGAGGCTTCATTTTTTCCGTCCAGTCCGGAGATTTCAAAAGTACGGGATATGACGGCCTGCACCACGGGGGCCGACTTGATTTTTCCCTGAACGACGAGGGCCAGCCTGTCGCGGCCCAGATTCATGGCGGAGGTTGCCGCTTTCATGGTTTTTCCGCCCTGTGTATTCAGGGTGATGTGGAGGCATTCTCTTCTCTCCGGCTCAATTCTTGCCTGTTCCACTTCCGATTCCGTGATGATGGGGGTATTTTTCAGGAACAGCCGTTCCCGCTGCATTTTTCCATGGCGGTCGCGGAATTCGTATGTATAAGGCGTGTATCCTTCCGGAACAGGGCTCCTTTCCCGGTCCAGCTCCTGGCTGTCCGGATGCACCATCCTGACGGAGACGGCGGGAACAGACGGCGGAACCGCTTTCGCGCGGGCCGAAAGCGGGAAACAAAAGGCGGGAAGAAGCAGTAGATAAAATAATTGACTCACAGTCAACGGAAATAGAACTTTTGGAGAACGGCAAGCAAGAGAAAAGTTGATTCGGCGCACAACAAAGGAGACCGGTGTTCCCGGCGCCTGGGGAAGCCTTCCGTGGAACAGCACGCTGGCGGAAGCCAACAGGCAGGGGGGACATCAGTGGGATGCCATATCCTCCAGGATTTATTGCCGCGGCTTGCGGCGGGCAGAAGAGGGCGGAGATGATGAAGAGCCGGAACGTCTGGGAGCTCCGTATTCTTCCGGTACTTCCGCCGCCAGGGATACATCTTCCGGAAGGCTGCCTTCGTCGTCGTAATAATTCTTCATCCTCTTCTGGGCGTCCTTGATCAGGGTGGCTTCCGCCCATTCCTCCACCGTCATGTTGTCCCTTCTGGCGGCTTCTTCGATGAGTTTGTAATCCTCGGAACTCAGCATGACGACAAAGGGCTTCCAATTGGCTCTTGCCGCCTCCTTTAGTTTTTTCTCCCTTTCCGTTTTTTCCATCATGAGCCGGATGAGAGCTTCCTTGTCTTTGGGGATGGCCACCTTGGCAAGCCAGTTGCGGACCGTGTTGGGAGACACGAAGCATTCCGCCGCAAAATCATTGCGGGAAATGTTCTGCTGTTTCAGCCAGGCCTTGATCTGCACTTTGAGTTCGTCCTGATTCTCACTCATGCACCCTTTGTAACGAAAATGGTGCTATTTTTCAACCTTTTTTGTATAAAGTCATTTTAATGGTATATTTTTGTTGACTGAAATACCGTTTCAGGTGCATTGTAGGGGCACAAGAGGGCTGTTAAGGCCGTTATTGCACCAAAAGAAGGATTTTTATGAAGACGGAAAATAAAAAAAAGAGTCAGAAAAAAATTCAAATCAAGGGGAAAATGCCGTTATCGGTCCATTTTTTCCGGGATGCGGAAGCGGACGCGCTGAACATGGAACGCTGCCAGCTGGATAAAGCCACCCTGATTGCCTGTGCCGTCAAACGCCTCCGGGAAGATTTGGGGAACGTTCCCGATTCCGGTAAAAAACCTTCCGCATGACTCAGGAGATTTACTGGGAACTTCTGGCCTGGCTGTTCCGTTCCTTTCTGGCGGTGACTACGTTCGCCTTTGTCGTGGCCGGGTACCAGACCCTGCGCAGCTGCCCGCGCAGGGGCCGCAGCCGTAAAAAATAGGAGGGCAGGGGGCCGGTTTACCGTCCGTCACGGAATGCCGTTCCGTTTTTTAAGGGAAATGTTTTTGACCTTATGGGGCATTGAAGAATTCCGGGGCTGTACTCCTTCATATTTGGGCGGTCCGTCATAAAAAGCAGGCGGAAATCTGCCGGAGAAAGTGGACGGCTGCCTTTCTCCGGTAGAAGGGCATTGCAGGAAGAATGGAAAAATTCCGGAAAAGGTTTCCACTTTTCCGGCAGCGCAGATTCTCTAAACGGCTGTCATCTTCCCAGGGGCCGGCCGGATGGAAATCCGTATTGCCAGAAACGGGGAATGGCGGTAACATTCCGCCGCTATGAGTATTGAGAGTTTCGCAAATCAGCATGTGCTGGAGTTGGTGGCTTATCAGCCGGGCAAGCCGATTGAGGAGACGGCACGGGAACTGGGCCTGAATCCCCATGATATTGTGAAACTGGCGTCTAATGAAAATCCTCTGGGGCCGTCCCCGAAGGCGGTGGAGGCGATTGCCCGTGCGGCTGCCGGCGTGAATATTTACCCGGACGGAGCGGCTTTCCGCCTGCGTTCCGCTATTGCGGAGTTCTGCGGAGTGGAGTTCGGCCAGACGGTAGTGGGCACGGGCAGCAGCGAAGTGATTGAACTGATCTGCCATGCCCTGCTGAATCCCCGTGCGGAGGTGGTGGCCGCCAAACACGCCTTTTCCATGTACCCTATCATGTCCAAGCTGTTTGGCGCCGCGTACGTGGAAGTGCCCAACAAGGAGGACTGGACGCATGACCTGGACGGCTTCCTGGCCGCTATTACGGAGAATACGCGCGTCGTGTTCATTACGAATCCCACCAATCCCGTAGGCACCGTAGTGGGACAGCAGGAAATAGACGATTTCATGGCGAAGGTCCCGGAACATGTGCTGGTGGTCTTTGACGAGGCGTACCGGGAGTTTTCCGACAATCCTCCGGATACCCTCAAATTTGTGCGAGAAGGCCGCAACGTGGTTGTTCTGCGCACCTTCTCCAAGGCTTACGGCCTGGCGGGGCTGCGCGTGGGCTACGGCATTGCGCCGGAACCGGTTTGCAGCATGCTGCACAAGGCGCGTGCTCCGTTCAACCTGCATGTTCTGGCCCAGGAGGCCGCCCTGGCCGCCCTGGAGGACCGGGAGCATGTGCGCCGCACTGTGGAGAATAATAAGGAAGGCATGCGTTTTTATGAGCAGGCTTTCCGGGAAATGGGCCTGGAATGGATTCCCAGCCAGGGCAACTTTATCCTGGTGAAAGTGGGCCGGGGCAAGCAGGTGTTCCAGGATATGCTTGCCAGGGGAGTCATCGTCCGCGCGCAGGACGGTTACGGCCTGCCGGAATGGATACGCATCAGCGTGGGCACTCCTGCGGAGAACGCCCGCTGCATTGAGGTATTGAAAGAGGTTCTTTAAACAGTTTTTCCGTTTTTCGTGTCTCACCCTGCATGATGATCTCCCCGGAACAGTATATTGACGGTCTGGAATGGCGTTACGCCTGCAAAAAATTTGATCCTGAAGCCCGTCTTGAACAGCCCACCTGGCATGCGCTGGCGGAAAGCCTGCGTCTCAGTCCCTCCTCCCTGGGGCTTCAGCTCTGGAAGTTTGTCGTCGTGACCAACAGGGAACTGAAGGCTCGCCTGCGGGAGGTTTCCTGGAACCAGTCCCAGGTGGAGGACTGTTCCCATTACGTGGTGCTGTGCTCCCGGCGCGACGCCACCAGGCGGGATGTGGATCGTTACCTGGCCCAGATTGAATTCACGCGCCGACCCTCCGCTGAAAAACTGGCTTCCTCCGCCGATTTTTATACCAGCTACGTGGAGGCTCTGGCTCCGGAAAAGATGCATGCCTGGCTGGATTGCCAGGTGTACATTGCCGTGGGGTTCCTGCTCAGCGCCGCCGCCGCCCTGCGGGTGGATTCCTGCACGATCGGCGGCATGGACCGCGCCAAGTATGATGAAATCCTGGGCCTGGACGGTACGCCGTACCGCTCTGTGGTGGGGGTGGCTCTGGGCTACCGCGCCAAGGATGACGCTTATGCCCGCGAGGCCAAGGTGCGCTTTCCCGCCGGAGAGGTGATTGATATCCGCGCCTGATTTTATTTTTTGTCCGGAACGGGCCGCCCTAATAGGGACGGCCCGTTCCCGTTTTTTGCCGTGGGGGGGCGTTTTGCCGTCGTGCGGCATCTTTTTTCCCTGCAGCCCGGGGCTCCACGTTTTTTATCTCGCCAACAACGGGTTCTTTGGGATAATAATTTATTGGAACAGGAGGGAAAGCCTCTCTTGGCCGACGGTTTTCCTTCATGAAGCCCGGCGCGCGGCAATCCGTTTGGGCGGAATGTCCGTCCCGCCCGGTTGAGAGAGGGAGAATTCTTCCGCTTTTCTCCCTTTCTCTGCAAGAAAGGGGCGGCGGGCGCGTAGTTTTTGGAGCAAATCAGACATTTCCTTTTCCTAAACAAGACTAAAACATGAAGAAAAACCTATTCCTGATGATCGCCGTTCTTGCCGCGTCTCCCGTGATGGGGCAGGACGCCAAGCAGATTGCGGATTCCCTTTCCATCCCTCCGGTGAAAGCCGGAGCGAAGCAACTGCCCATGCCGAGCGTTTCCGGAGCCCAGATTAAATTGCTGGGGGCCGACTATGAGCAGCTCGTCAACAGCAAAGGCAAGATAGCCCCTGTTATTTCAGATACCCCCGTCAACGTCAGCTTCAAGGTGACCAAGGACGGCAAGGAAGCCGTCAGCAAGGATTATGAAATCATGCTGCAGGCTCCTCAGGCCGCCCAGGGCAACCCCAAGCCGCGGATTATCCCGGAAATCCTGCAATGGAAGGGGGGAGAGGGAGAATATAAGCTGGGGAATACGGTCACCATAGCATGCCCGGACAAGGAGCTGGGCAAATTGTTTGCGGCGGATATGGAAGACGTGCTGGGGAAGAAGGTCAAGCTTGTCGCCCCCGGGGCGAAGGCGGATATTTCCCTTTCCCTGTTGAAGGGCGGCAATCTGGGCAGGGAAGGATACCGGCTCCAGATTGCCAGGGACGGCGTCCGCCTTGGTGCGGCGGCTCCCACCGGCCTGTTTTGGGGCACGCGCACCCTGCTGCAGATGCTCCGCCAGACGCCCGGCAGCGTGCCCTGCGGCACGGCCGTGGATTTTCCGCGCTACCAGCTCCGCGGGTTCATGCTTGATGTCGCGCGCACGCCTTACCCCCTCAGTTACCTGAAAGACGTGATCCGCACCATGGCCTGGTACAAGATGAATGACCTGCACCTGGTCATCAACAACAACTATATTTTCCACGAACACTATGTGGACAACGGCCATGATCCGTTCAAGGAAAGCTATGCGGCTTTCCGTCTGGAATCCAAAATGAAGGGAAAGGACGGAACGCCCCTGACAGCCAAGGATCTTTTTTATACCAAGAAGGAATTTGCCGACCTGGTCAGCTATGCCAGAAAGTACGGCGTCAATATTGTTCCGGAGTTCGACACGCCGGGTCATGCCCTTTCCTTTACGCGCCTGCGGCCTGATCTCATTTATAAAGGGCCCATGAATCATGAGAAGCGCCGCTGCGAGATGCTGGACGCCGCCAACCCGGAAACGATCGACCTGGTGAGCAAGGTTTTTGATGAATACATGCTGAAGGATCCCAAGCTGGGCCGTCCCGTGTTCGCGGACTGCGGCGTGGTGCATGTGGGGGCGGATGAATTTTATGGGGACAAGGAAGATTACCGCCACTTTGCAAACGCCGTGCTCAGCCATGCCCTCAAGCGCGGTTATACGCCCCGCATCTGGGGAAGCCTCAGCGCCAAGCCGGGCAAGACCCCGGTAGTCAGCAAAGGGGTCCAGATGAACCTTTGGAGCACCGGCTGGATGAAAGCATGGGAAGCCGTCAACCAGGGCTATGATGTGATCAATACGAACGATGGAGCCCTTTATATCGTTCCCTTTGCCGGCTACTACCGGATGGACAGAAACCATAAGGGGCTGTACAATAACTGGATTCCCAACCGCATCGGCAATGAAACGCTGCCTTCCGGGCATCCCCAGCTCCTCGGAGGCACCTTCGCCGTCTGGAATGATGAAACGGACATTATGCATACGGGGTACGCGCCTTATGACATTTGGGGGATCATTTCCGGTTCCATGGACGTGCTCAGCCAGAAACTGTGGGGAACCGCCAAGGCTCCGGATACGTTTGAACAGCATCGCGAGCTGGTTTCCTCCATCGGCAACGCTCCGCGCACCAATCCCCTGCACAAATGGAAAGACAGCCAGCCCTTGACGGTGAAGCCTTCCTCCCTCCCCCAGAAGCTGGACAAACCTGCCCTGGGGCCGAATTACCGCCTGACCATGGAACTGGAATTGACTGCCGCGCCGGAAGGGAAGGAGCAGGTGCTGCTTGCCGCGCCTGAGGGCGAATTGCTTGCGGTCATGAAGGACGGCACCGTCGGATTCCGCCGTGACGATTCTCTGGAATTTTCCTTCGGCGCCAAGCTGCCCGTAGGCAAGAAGGTCAAGGTGGAAATTGTGGGAGAACCGGAGAAAACCAGCCTGTTGCTTGACGGGGAACCTGCCGGAACTGCCGTGCTGAAGAATTTTTCCGACAAGTCCAAGGATTTTTCGGACAAATTCAAGCATCGTCCCAAAGTTCACCGTTCCACGTTCATTCTGCCTCTGAAGGAACTTGGCTCCTCCTTCCAGGGGAAGGTGTTCCATATGAACGTACAGCCGTTGTAATTCCCGGCATTTGGCCAGGCCGCCGCCTTTGACGGGGCGGCCTGCAGCCCGGCATCCCTGCCGCATGGGATGCCGGGTTTCTTTTTATGGAAGGGGGGAGAGGAAAACTTCCGGAATGTTTCCCGATGTCTTCCCCCTTATTCCTGTTCCGGGAAAGAAAGAGGGGCACGGATGTTCCGGAACTTGTTTTCAGTCCCGCATGCCCCTGTATCTCATGGGGCGGTAACCGCTGTTTTCCAGCATGGAGCGGCTGAACACATGCTCCGAACATTTCCAGGCCGGCAGGGGGCCGGCTTCACTGCCCAGGAACCTGCTCTTTTCCGTTCCCTCCCACTGAATGAACAGGAGCACATGGCGCCCCGGCACAATCAGGATGTCTCCCGTCCGGAGGTCTTCCCAGGAGGGAAGCCGCGTGCAGAGGGCGGGGAGTTCCCGTGTGGAAAAGGGCCTGTCCAGCCGCCAGCAGCGGGAGACGAAGCCGGAGCAGTCCACTCCGGCGGCAAAGCGGCTGACGGCGGCGTCTCCCGCGGCCTGCTTTTCCGGGGTGCCCATGTCGCCGGCCGCAGCGGGAAGCCCTCCGTTGGCGGCATCCGCCTTCAGGCGTTCGGAGAACTGTCGCGGGGTGTCGAAGCCGCCCCATTTGTACGGCATGCCGATGGAACGCATGCCCGGTTTCCACCATGCTCCGGCATCATATCCGGCTGCGGAGGCGTCCGGCGTGTCTGTCCGGATGCCGTCCCCGTCCGTCCCGTGGCGGACATTCCGGAGAGAGCCCCGCCAAATCATGGAGGTATAGGCCCGGCTGGCTGCCAGGGCTTCACGGCGGGTGACGGAAGAAGCGGGAGGCGGGATTTCCGGTATTCCCGGGGCGCAGGCTCCCAGACAGGCGGAGAAGACGAGCAGCGTCAGGGCATTGGTCATGCCCGGCAGTATGGCTTCCGGCCTGCTTGGTGGCAAGGATGATTGCTGGAGAACGTTTTTTATTCAGGGGACGGACGGTCTGGAAGCTTGACTACGGGGAGGAATATGTAAAAAAGGTCTCATCAAGGCGGAATGAAACGGAAAAGGTTTCCGTTTTCCTTCATCCGCTTTCCATCTCTTTATTTTTATGGACGAAGAACAACAAATCATCCAGGAACCGGTTCAGGAGCCCGCCCCTGAGAAACAATCGGATAAAACGCAGGCTATTGACGGCGGTTTCTCCGCTGGTGGCCGTCTTTTTCGGAGGCTCCGCCGGCGTGAACATTATTCCGCCCCTGATCTGCTGGCTGGTCTGGAAGGATGCCAACCCTCTGGTGGACAAAGTAGGAAAGAATATTCTGAATGCCCAGATTTCCTGGGCGATTTATACGGTTGCGGCCTGTCTTTCATGTTTGATCCTGATCGGGTTCGTGCTCGCCCCCGTGGTGGTTATCGCCTGGATCGTTTTCTCCATTATCGCTGCCGTCAAGGCGGCGAACGGGAATTACGATTATGTGGCTCCCTTCACGATTAAATTCCTGAAATAACGTTTTTCCGTTTTTCAGCAGATCAACAGATGAAAAAACCGCCGGTACGGAATGCCGGCGGTTTTTTGATGAGGGCTTTCCATTTGCCGGAGGGGTTCAGATGGGCATGTCCTTTTCACTGCCGCCGTACATGAACGTATGGAGCAGACGGGTAACCTGATTCTGTTCCGCGTTCAGCTGGGCGGAGGGGCGCAGCGCGGCGTACGCCAGTCCGTCATGCCCCGTGAACTCCCTCATATGGAACCCCTGGAAGCTGGTCATGGGTTCACTGTCATGAAAGAGCTTGCCCCTCCGGAGCAGTTCGTCAAAGACATGTTCCGCTTCCCGCGTGCGCGTCAGAGCGTTTTCCGGGTGGGGGATGCGGATTACCAGCGCTCCGCCGTCCCCGCGGAAGTTGATGCCCGCTCCGGCCATGACGTCCGCGGAAGGCTGGCTGGTGACGCTGCCCAGCAGCAGCACGCCGTCGTCTATCAGATGGATGCGGCTGGCGCGGGCTTCCTCCTTTACGTGCAGAACGCCTCCGTAAATGCGGGTGGATGCATTGCCGGAGAGTTTTCTGATACGCATCAGGCCGTGCCTGATCACGAGTTCCGAGCCCTCCGCTGGCAGATCCACTTCCGAGGCGAAGAGCCAGCCGTCCGTCATGGCGATTCTGCCTTCATGCTCCCTGGTGCCCTGAATGCGCCCCTGGCCCATCAGAAGGCGGCCGCCGTTGATTTCCAGGCTGCCGTTGGCTTTGTCCCCCAGGAAAACGGTCATATGATCCGGCAGATTGCCCAGGAGCGTCATGGCGCCTCCGTTCCGGATGACGAGGTGGGCGGTGCGGTGCCCGTGGTCCGGCTGGTTGGGGCCGCCCACGTAAACAGGAGCGTTGATGATGTAAAGATTTCCGCCGGAATCAACGGTAAGGGAATCCTGAATGTCCGTCTGGCCCTGCACTACATCATTGCTGATGGTGACCGGGCACATGTAGGAGACACGGTTCATGGATGAGGCTGAAAGCGGCATCATCCCTGTTAGAATGAATGGGTTGATATTGCTCATGGCGCTGGTTACATAGTTGGTTTGACGTTTGAGGCGCGATGGATGCGCTCCAATGGTATTAGACCATCCGTCCGGGGAAAGTGTTCGCGTAAATTTCCCTTATTTTTCCCGGAAGGGGCACTGTTCATTCCCACTCCACACGGGTCAGCTCCAGTTCCCGCCCGCGCAGGATGGCCAGGGCCGGTTCTCCGCAGCCGGGGCAGATGTAGCCGTGTTCCGTAAAGGAAAAATCCGCCCGGCATGCGTCACAGCGGCACACGGCCTCCACCCAGGCGACGTCCAGGGCTGCATCCTGCGCCGCATACGAGTCTTTCAGGGCCAGGAAGGCGGATTGAAGGGCTTCCGGCACCACGCCGCTCAGGCTGCCGATGGTCATGTGCACGCGCCTCAGCCTGTTTCCTCCGCGTTTTTCCATAAGCCGCCGGGCCATGTCCAGCGCGCCTTCCATGATGCCTACTTCATGCATGGGCGTTTTTCCGGGCCTGATGTTCCGCCAGGGCGCGGGCGATGAGGGCCTCCGCCGTGTCCAGTGCCTTCGGCAAGGCTTCCTGCACCTCCGCGGACATGGGGCGGCAGAAATCCGTATGCAGGGCCTCCACTCCCACCAGCGTGATAGCACGCGGCAGGGTGCCGCACAGCTGGGCCGCCCCCAGCACTTCCTTCATGCCTATCTGGTGGGGAGACATAACGCGGGAAAAGTGGCGCGGCAGTTCTTCCCGGCTGCGCGTGACGACGGTTCCCGGCAGGGCCCCCGTCCTGACGGCGTCCAGCAGGATGAGCGTGTCCGCATCTTCCAGCAGGGGAAGCAGGGTCATGCCCTGCGTTCCCCCTTCCTCCACGTGGACCAGCGGGCCGTAGTCCCGTTCCTGGAGGCGGTGGGCCAGCTCCACGCCTGCGCCGTCGTCCCCCATGAGCGGGTTTCCGATGCCCAGCACGAGCACGGGATAGGCATTTCCCTTCACGGGGCAGCCCCGCAGTTCTTCCGTGTATGGCTCCAATTTCATGTCAAGGGGAGGGCAGAGAGGTTATTCATCCCGGAATTTGACGCCCTTGCGCAGCCATCGTCCGCCGCTGAACATGGAGGAGATGGTGCCGTCCCGGTCCACGTTCCCGGAAAGGATGGAAAGGTACACGTGGATCATGGCGAAGATGATGAAGCACCACATGCCGATCAAATGCACCAGGCGCACGTACGGAATGCCTATCAAGTCGTTCAGCGGCATGAACCAACGGTAGAACCAGTGGCGCGGCTCATACAGGGCATACAGGGCCAGCCCGGTCACCACCATGGTGGTGAACAGGACGTACACGCCCGTGTATGTCCACTGCTGCAGGGGATTGTGGCCGATGTAGCGGGGGCCGTCATAACTGCGGGCGAACAGGTAGTCCACCGCTGTGGCGTACAAATCCTTCCACTCCTGTCTGGAAACGGGGAACAGGGCCCGGAAACTCTGGTATTTGTTGGAGGCCATGAAAAAGCAGGAAAAACGCAGCATCATCACCACCACCAGAATCCACCCCAGCGCGTAATGCACGAAGCGGAGCGTTCCGAATTGGAAAGCCCCGTGCAGATCCCCCATTTTCAGGAACCACCCTTCCGCGATGCAGATGCCTGTGGCGGACAGGCCGATGATGCAGAGCACCCACGTCCAGTGCAGCACGCGCAGAGGCCAGTCCCAGACGTGGAAATAGCGGAAATTGGCCTTGGCCATGGAGAGGCGGCGCACATCCCTCATGGCGTGCATGGGCACGACGCCCAACAGGCGCCACGGCGCGCCGGACCGGTGGACGGCCACGGCCACGGGTTCAAAGCCGGAGGGGGAATGCTCTTCAAAGGCCTTGTTCATGCGCTCCTTTTCCAGGGAGCTGACTTCGCACAGTTTTTCCAGCGCCTTCAGATTGCCGCGGGCTACCATGAAAGGGGAGGCGTCCGCCTTGTCTGCGGCTTTCAGAACAGCCGTGCTGTACGGCCTTTCCCGGGAGGGAGCCTCCCAGGAGTTTTCCCGCTGGGCGTAAGGGAGGGTTATGCCGCGTTCCCGCGCGGCATGGAGCAGGGCCAGGTCTCCCGCGTCCCTGCTGCCGTTGGGGGAGGCGCACACGGCCAGAGCCAGGATTTCTTCCGGAGCGTACACCGGACTGGCCGGAATGGCATCCTCCACCGCCAGGGTGAGGTCGTTATCGATAAGAGTCGTTTTCACGGGTCCTGTCTGGTCAGAATGGCCTCCCCTTCTTCGTCAAACAAATGGACGGCGCAGGATTGGCACGGGTCATAGCTGTGAATGGTGCGCAGGGGCTCCACCGGGCGGGAGGGGTCCACCAGCGGGTGTTTCCCGGTATGGGCCAGGGAATATTCATATGGCCCCATCTGCCCCGCCGCGTCCCGTCCGGAACTGTTCCATGTACTGGGGACTACGGCCTGGTAATTCACCGTCTGGCCGTTTTCAATCCGCACCCAGTGGCTCAGGCTGCCGCGGGGCGCTTCCACCCAGCCCACGCCCTTGCAGGAGGAGGGCCAGGTTTCCGGTTCCCATTTTTCCGGGTTGAAGGTGGAGGTTTCCCCGTTCCTGATGCGGTCCGTCATTTCCTGGAGCTGGTCCACCATCATGTCCACGTTGATCAGGGCGTCCAGCGCACGGCCGTATACGCGGCCCAGCGTGGAGTTCATGAAGGCGTTGTCGCGCGGCAGGCCCAGCTTGTCGCAGGCGGCATCCACCCGTTCCACGATGGCGGGAACCCCCTGGGCGTAGCCAATCATCATGCGGGCGTTCGGACCCACGGCCATCGCGTGGCCGTCATAGCGCGGGGCTTTCACCCAGGTGTACTGCGGGTGGTCGGAAAGCCACTTGTAGGGCGGCCTGGGGCCGTTGTAGTCCGCATTCGTCTCCCCGTCATACGGAGCCAGGCCCGCGTCCCTGCCTTCCGTATACCTGTACCAGGAGCTGGTGACGAATTCCCTGATCTTGTCCTGGTCAAAGGGAAGCACGTTCCTGTAATCCCCATTCAGAAGCACGCCGGGCTTGATCATGCCTTTGCCGGCGGGGGCGCCCGTGTTGATTTCAGACGGAGCCCCAGTGCAGAAAAAGTTGGGGTTGGACGCGCCAATGTGGGCGTAGTCCTTATAAAATCCGGCGATGGCTACAATGTCCGGATAATATACTTTGTGAATGAAATCGTGGCAGGTTTGCACCAGCTGCTTCAGGTAGCTCAGGGAAAACTGGTTGATGGCCTGGTCATTGTTCATGTTGATGGCGCAGGCCATGCCGCCGACCAGGAAGTTCGGGTGCGGGTTCTTGCCGCCCAGGATGGTGTGGATTTTGATCATGTCCCGCTGCCAGACCAGGGCCTGGAGATAATGCGCCACGCCCAGCAGATTCACCTCCGGCGGCAGCTTGTAGGCCGGATGGCCCCAGTAGCCGTTCGTAAAGATGGAATATTGCCCGTAGGCGATGGAGTCCTTCAGCTTCTTCTGCACTCCGGCGAAATACGCGGCGGAGGACAGGGGCCAGTCGGAAAGGGACTTGGCGATGGCGGCGGTTTCCGCGGGGTCCGCCTTCAGGGCGGACATCACGTCCACCCAGTCCATGGCCTGGAGCTGGTAAAAATGGATGACGTGGTCCTGGATGCCCAGGGCTCCGCTGACCAGGTCGCGCATGAGGCGGGCCTGGACGGGCACCGGGTACTGGAGCGCGTCTTCCACCGCAGCCAGGGCCGCGATGGCGTGCGTACCCGTGCAGACGCCGCAGATGCGTTCCACAAAAGCCCAAACGTCCCGGGGGTCCCGCTTGCAGGCGATCACCTCAATGCCACGGTACTGCGTGGTGGACGTCCAGGCATTTTTGATGACGCCGTCCCCGGCCTCCATTTCCACCCGCAGGTGGCCTTCGATGCGCGTTACCGGGTCAATGACCACCCGGCTGGATTCCGGAACGTCCGCTGATGTGTAATTGCTCATGGTAATCTGGTGGTGAGGGCTTCTGGCTATTCTTCAATTTCCTTGTCGGGCGAGCCGGGAGCGTCCCCGAAGGCGGGCAGGGAGACGTTTGCTTCCTCCTTCATGTGCTGCTTCCTGTAATGAATGGCGGAGCCCACGGCATGGGCGGCGATTGCCGCTCCGGCGCCGGCTACGCCCACAGCCCCGATGATGTTGGCGGAGGCTTCCACGCCGAAGCCGTTCACGTTCGGCAGCGTCTTGTAAAACGGAGTCATGCGGTCAAAGAAGTACAGCTCCGTACAGCCGATGCACGGGTGGCCGGACTGGATGGGGAAGCTGACGCCGCCATTCCATTTGACGATGGGGCAGGGAGAGAACGTATCCGGGCCCTTGCAGCCCACCTTGTACAGGCAGAAGCATTCCCGCGCGTTCTCGTCGTCAAACACGTTGACGAACTGTCCGGCGTCGAAATGGGCGCGGCGCGGGCAATTATTGTGGATGCGGGTGCCGTATGCCATCAGCGGGCGCGACTCCAGGTCGCATTCCGGGGCGCGGTCAAATGTAAGGATGTACATGATGACGGCCGTAATCACGTCCCCGATGGGCGGGCAGCCGGGCACGTTGATGACCGTGCGGTCCGTCAGGATGTCCCGGATGCCCACGGCCCCGGTGGGGTTGGGACGGGCGGCCTGGATGGAGCCGAAGTACGCGCACGAACCCACGGCCAGGATATGGGAGGCGTTTTCCGCGCAATGGCGCAGCATGTTCTCCACGGTATCTCCGGCCACGGTGCAGTACACCCCGCCGTCATTGACCGGAACGGACCCGTTGATGACGAGGATGTGGGGCTCCCTGATCGCGTCTTCCAGAGCCTGATTGGCGGCCTCTCCTGAAGGGGCCATCAGCAGTTCCACATAAGGCATGGAAACGGCGGAAAGCACCATGTCCCCGATTTCTTCGTTATAGCTGCGGATAGTGCTTTCCAGGCAACCGGTGCATTCCTGAAGCTGGAGCCAGATGACTACGGGACGTTTCAATGCGGCCATCTTGTCCGCAATCTCCTGGGCGTTGGAAATGCCGCCCGTTACAGTGGCAACACCCATCAGGGAGATCATTTTCAGGCACCACTTGTTGAATTCGCGCCGGCTGACGCCGCGGCGCTCCATGTGTTCCCCCAGAGTTTCCCCGGGACGCCATGTATTTAAAATCTCATGATTCAGGGAGGCCTGCTCCGCCTCCTGCATGGAAGGTTGCTGAATGCGCTTCATGTGCGTGGTCCAAATAAGAACATTTCCATTTAGACAGGATTTCCGGGAAATGCGATCAATATTTTCCAGTTTTCCGGGAGGGCTTTTACCAGGACCAGACGTTCTGGATCTGGAAAACCACCGCCGTTTGCCCTCTGCGGCCGTTGACGGGATTCTTGACAAGCTGAATATCAGGCTGGAGAGTCATGGTGGGCGTCACCTGGGCCACATACGTCAATTCAATGCCGTATTCATTCCTGTTCACGTACGGGCCGTTCTTTTTAGCCCCCTGCTGCCAGAGGAAACCGAGGCCCAGGTATCCGTCATTGGATGCGCCCTTTCCCCGGAAGGGGGAAAGAAGCACCAGCCCTGTGGTGGCCGCGCAGCGTACGCCGGTCAGCGTGGCTGCGTCATCGCTTGCCCAGCCGCCGCGGAAGAACCACCCCAAGTGGCTGCTGCGGCCCAGCTGCTGCTGGAAGTTTACGGCCACGCCGCCCCCGTTTTCACCGTTGCTGGTGGTGAAAAAGGGCTGGAGGCGGTACACGCCGGGGCCCATGCTGCAAAAATCTTCCGCCACGTAGCCGAATTCAAGCACGTTCGTCCAATTGTCGGAATTCAGGTTCCGGAAAGGATTGTGGTTTTGAGTCATGTTATTGGCGGAGGTGGCTCCCATCACGTAAAAGGAGGTGGTTGGCTGCCACGCGAAATGGAATCCCAGGGAATTATCCGTCAGGGGGAGTACGGGATTATTGCCGAAAACGCTGTTGGTGAGGTTATTGTTATGGGAATTGGCGTAAGCGTTGTGGTCCATGTAGTTGGTGGTGTCCAGCTGGCCCGCCATCAGCAGAAGCTTTCCTCCCGCTCCCACCCATGCCAGGCTCAGGTTGCTCAGGTGGGGGTCCGGGCCCTGGAAGGAGCTGGTGGGGTTCTGGAGGGAGCCCAGAGTGGTTTTGGGGCCTTTACTGCCTTCATTGAAGTCAAAGCCGTTGCCGAAGTCGAACTCGGAGGCCAGGTACAGGCCGCTGCCCGTGGAATGATTGCGGAAGATGGTGATATTGGTCAGCAGGGAACCATTGTAGGAGGGGAAATCCGTTTTTCCGTTCAGGCCGCCGCCCGTCAGCCCCGTGTAGTTGAATCCGAACTGGGCGGAATAAGTAATGCCGTATCTGGAGAGAGCGGTCTTGAGCTTCTGCGCTCCGGTGGAAATCATGTCTTCGCGTATCCAGGCGTTCGGTTCCGCACAGGTATTGCCGAAAACGTAGGAACTGTCCAGGTACGGCATCATTTTAAGAGGCCTGGCCGCAAACCATTCCAGGCCGGGAGCGGAAGTTCCGCCTTCATGCTGAAGCAGCACGCTGGGCCTGGTGGGGACGCCGGGCGTCCTCTTGGTGATTTGTTCTTCCGGGCGCATTCCTTTCATCAGGCTGGGGCTTATTTCCCTGCCTTCCAGAGTTTTCACGCGCAGACCGCGTTCCGTGTTCAGGTAAGCAGGGGAAGCCGCCGCAGCGGGAGCCGCCTGTTGGGCAAGGGCGGGACTGCAGGAAGCCGCGACGGCAACAGCGCACATGGAGGGAAGAATGGCATGTCTCATACAGACAGTCAGACAAGGCTTTTCCCGGAAGTATCATAACTCCGTTTAAATGCTGACACGAATATCCGTTTTCCACCGTCTTTCCGGAAAAAGGAAAGGCGGGCTGTCCTTCAGGGGCCTTTTCCTAAGACAGGCATAATGGAGCAAGCGGAAGGGCAGCTCCCATCGCCGTATTCCTTCCGTAAAAAAGAGGAATCAGTTGGAACATGGAAGCTTAGGGTGATATTGTTTGCAGGGGGGACTGTCCGAATGTACGTCGGGTGAGGGAGCCAAAAGGAGTGTAAAACGGGAAAAAGCATCAGAGTTTCTCTGTAAGTTTTCTCGCGAATTTAGAATCCGGGAACAATAACAAATATTGAAACTCAACGCATAATCCATCTTAATCAGTTGTTTTTTAATACCATATACAATCTCTGGTCTTTTTCTATTTCATCTTATCCGAATACAGGTAAATGCGTTATGAGAAGGGAAAAATATTTAAGTGCGCAGCGGATTCTAAAACCCCTATATGTGCCGCACAGGGAGAGCGCGTCGCTCTTTTCTTTTCAACCTAGAACAGCCAAATGAAGAAAACATTATTTTTGATTTCTTGTGTAGTAGCTTCTTCCTTCATGGTTCAGGGTGCAACCGTCCTTACTTTGGATTCCAGTGCATTGCAGGCAGCGGGCGGGTCATATACCCTGACGGAAGGTATAAACTCCGGTTACGGCAATTTCTCCGTGACCATGGCCCTGGACGCTCAGGCTTTCCAAGACGCCATCCTGGCAGGTAACGTCAAGGCGAATATTTTTTCCGCCAATAATAATATGATCGGCCTGGGCCTCAACTACGTTTCTTCAGGAACTCCCACGGCGGGCATTTATGGTTCCTGGCAAGGAGAGAACTACAACCGCACGATTACTTCCGTCAACGGTTCTGAACTCAATTTGAATACGGGATTGAAGGAATTGTTCACCGAAAACAGCTATGAATCCGCCGCCATCACTTATCAGATTACCAGCACCGGAACCTGGACTTACCTGACCCTGGTTGATTCCGAAGGAACCGCCACCACTTATGGAGGGCAGGATTCAGGGTTGAAAGCGAGCGGGTTCGGAGCCCTGACTTCATTTACCTATGGCACGGATTACGTCAAATACCTTGTCGTGGATAATACCACGTTGCAGGCTGGTGCTTCCCAGGAAGCCAATCTTAATGCCATTGCGGCGGCTGCCGTTCCCGAACCGGCCACGACATCCCTCAGCCTGATTGGTCTGGCTGCCCTCATGATGCGCCGCAGACGTGCCTGAGCCGGGAAGTCCAATTGCTGTTTTACAGGAGGCGGGAAAGATCCCGCCTCCTCTTTTATTATCATCAGGAGGGAAGTATCCGTATCCGTCAAATCATTCCGGGAACTCCCAGGCATGGGTTTTTCAACGGCAGCTTCACCAGTTTTCTGCCGGGCTGTTTTGAATGATATTTATTTGCTTTTTCCTGACCTGGAAGCGGCAAAATTGCCGTTTTCATGTGTTTTAGAGGAGGCATTTCCGCGCTTCATGCAAAGATGCAGGGTGGAAAATAAGTTTTTCCCATGCCGCTGCCGTGGAGAAACGGTGGCGGAGAAAGCGTTGAAACGTGTGTTCGGCCTTTATTAGCTGACAATAAAAAAGCAGTTCCGCCATGCATGCGGAACTGCTTTGAAGGAAATAATAACGAGAGCTGCCGAGGCTTATTGCACGGCAATCGTCTGTTCGCGGTCGGGGCCTACGCCCACGGTTGTGACGGGGCAGCCGATGAGCTCGCTCATGCGTTTGACGAATTTCTTGGCCTGTTCCGGAATCTCTTCCCAGGAACGGCAGGAGGAAATGTCCTGCATCCAGCCGGGCACCGTTTCGTACACGGGCTTGCAGCGTTCCCATTCATCCACTGTGGCGGGCGGATAAGCCAGGATTTCCCCGTCCAGATCGTAACCCGTGCAGATTTTAATTTCCGGGCACTTGTCGTAGCCGTCCAGGTTGGTCATGGCCATTTCATCAAAACCGTTGAACATGGCGGAGAAGCGCAGCAGCACGCCGTCAGCCCAGCCGCAACGGCGGGGGCGGCCCGTGGTGGCGCCGAATTCGCGGCCCATGCTGTGCAGATGGTTGGAGATGTCTTCATCCTCCGTGACGAAGGGGCCTGCGCCCACGCGGGTGGTGTAAGCCTTGCAGACGCCGATAATGCGGTCAATCTTGTGCGGAGGAACGCCCGTGCCGGTGCAGGCGCCGGCGGAAGAGGTGTTGGAGGAGGTGACGAACGGATAGGTTCCGAAGTCCACATCCAGGTAAGCTCCCTGGGCCCCTTCAAAGAGAATGCTTTTTCCGGAGGCCACGGCTTCGTGCATAACCGGAATGGTGTTGGTGATGTGGGGGCGCAGCACATCCGCGGCGGCGCTTACTTCCGCCACCATTTTTTCTTCATCCATAGCGGGAAGGCCCATGCGTTCCATTTCCGCATTCGCCATCTTGATGCGGCGGCGCAGCACTTCGTCAAAAATCGCGGGATCCCTCATATCCGCCATGCGCACGCCGATGCGGCGCGCCTTGTCCGCGTAAGTGGGGCCGATGCCGCGCTTGGTGGTGCCGATGGCTTTTTTGCCGAGGGCGGATTCCTGGGCGGCGTCCATTTCCTTGTGGAAGGGAAGGACCACGTGGGCGCGGTCGGAGATGAGAAGGTTGTCTTTTGTAATGGTCACGCCCTGGCCGCGGAGTTCATTGATTTCCTCCACCAGGCCGATGGGGTCCAGCACCACACCATTACCGATGACGCAAAGCTTGTCCGGCCACAGGATGCCGGAGGGAACCAGGTGGAGAATATATTTCTTTCCATTGGCAATTACAGTATGGCCGGCGTTGTTGCCGCCCTGGCCGCGTGCCACCACGTCGGCGGATTCCGTCAGGAAATCGATCATTTTGCCCTTGCCTTCGTCGCCCCATTGGGAGCCGATAATAATGGTATTCATGATAAAAATGGAACTCGGAGACCTTAATGAGATTCCTGCCTTATGGCAAGACAATCTTACGGAATTGTTAAGTTTTCCTGACCAGTGGCGGGAAGCCCGGCAGGGCAGGCGGGAGGGGCCGTGCCGGATTATCCGGTTTCAGGAACGGAGAGACCGCGGCATTGGGAGGGCCGTGCCGCGGGGAGGAAGGGGCGGCCTGCTGAAAAGGAACTCAGCGGAAGTGGAGGGCGGAACGGTGCGCTTCCTCCGGAACCAGCGTTTTCCAGATGTCTTCATCCGCAGCGATCATGCGCTGGATGTCCCGCGGCGTGTGGCGCAGCAGGAATTCATTGAAAAAGGGCACGTCCACCACCAGGCCGTTCGCCAGGAAGTGCTGGTACAGGTGCACGTATTGTTCCGGCGCGCGGAAAGTGCGTGCCGTGACGAATTCCCCGGATTTGCGGTTGAGCCACGGGGAGACGTACAGGCGCGTTTTGTTCTGGAAGGTGCGGCCGAAGGATTCCAGAATGCCTCCGGGAATGTCCTCCGTCCATTTTTCCTTGAACAGCTCATTCAGCAGGCCGATGGAGAGGGCGATGGCAATGGGTTCTCTCGTGTAGCGCGCCAGCAGCCCGGACAGGTTGTCGAAACGGGCCATTTTGGTAATCAGCACGTTTTTGCCGAGAGCCTTGAGGCTGTCCGCCCTGTCCAGGAATTCCAGATGGTCCACATCATCGCCGCGGAGCAGGTTGTTCATGGATATTTCACAAATTTCCATGCAGCGGTCCGCCTGCGTCTCATTGATGTGGGAGAGGAAGGTTTTTTTCACCTGGGCCATGACTTCCAGATGCAGATTGCAGACGGGGTTGAAACTGCCCCTCATCAGCACGATGGGGCGTTTGTACAGCACATCCGCCGCCTGGGCCACCTGGCCGTTCGCCAGGAACAGGGTGGCCGGCGTCAGGCCGGACTGGACGAGCTGGAGCGCGAAAAGACGGTTGTCCACCATGGAAAAACCGTGGCCTTCAAAACGGACGACATCTATTTCCACCAGCTGGGGATCCAGATTGTCCACCAGGGATTCAATGAATTCCTCCAGACGGTCCCTTTTGAAAAAGACGGCGTGCAGGATGTTGACGCCCAGGATGCCCAGGTCCTTCATCTGGCGGTCGTGGTCCGGGTCGTTCAGGCGGACGTGGATAATCAGGTCGGACGGTTTTGCCTCCGGTTTCAGCTGGAAGCGCACCCCTATCCAGCCGTGCCAGGGGCCGTTGTCCCGGTAGCCTTTGACTTTTACCGTATTGCAGAAGGCAAAGAAGCGGGTGTCTTTGCCGCGCTGGGGGCCCAGGCGGTTGATGAGCTGAGTAAATTCGTAGTCCAGCATGCCTTTCAGGCGTTCTTCAGAAACGTAGCGCTTGACCGGCCCGTACAGGGTGTCGCTGACGGTCATGTCATAAGCGGAAATGGTTTTGGCCACTGTTCCGGCGGCTCCGGATGCCCGGAAAAACCAGTTGGCCGTTTCCTGTCCGGCTCCGATTTCCGCAAAGGTGCCGTAAATGGTGGAAGCCAGGTTGAGTTGGAGGGCTTTGTCCTGTGTTTGCGCTAGTGCTTTGGAACTCATGGAAAGCGGGAACCGATTTTTGATTTTCAATTATTGGTGGGAAGAAGCCTGCGGGTGGCGTCGCTCATCCAGCCGGAGTGCAGAAGCTGGTCAATAATAACGGCCCGGTTGCCGGGCAGGTCTTCCGGATAGCGGATGAGCACGCAGGTGCGCACGGGGCCGTTGTAAAGCAGCCTGGTTAGCTCCAGGGCCAGCGGGGAATACCTGTCCACGTACGCATTCAGGCGTTCCCCGTTGGGGAACTCAAGGGTGAAGTTGAGATAAGACGTGTTGCGGTAGCTTTCCGCGGAGGATTCCTCCAGGAAAGGGGGCTGATAAATGCCGGACATGCTTAGGATGATTCTGACGGGAACGGGGGTGGAGGGCTTTTTGGCTTCCAGCTCCGCCGGGAGCATGGGGGAATAGCCCTCCCAGGCTTCCCAGTCCAGCTTCCATTTTCCTGAATTCCGGTCATACAGGAAAACCGCCGGGCGGATAGTGTTGTCGTCCATCAGCACGGTGATTTGAAGCAGGTCCCCGTTTTTGGAGCTTCTGCCCGCTTCCTGGGGCAGGTAGTCCTTGTATTGGCCGTAGGAGGCCCAAGAGGCCATTTTGGGAGCTACGGCTGCGGGATTCATCACGTAGTTGAGCCTCTCTTCATCCGATTCCGCCATGCAGTAAAGGGCCAGTTCATTCATGGCCGCCGTGATATGGGGGGAAATGGATTCCGCCTTCCGGTCTTCCTCCCTGCGGCTGTGGGCTATGAGCCGGTATTGCCGCTCCCTCTGCTGCAATTGCTCCAGCAGGTCTTTATTCACTTCCTGTGAAAAGAGCGCTTCATGATCCACAAACCGGTCTGAGATATTCAGAAGTTTGGAGTTTTCCGCTTCCATATCCCTCCCGCGCAGGAACATGAACACGCCCAGAAGGGAAAGAACCAGTCCCGCGACAAAAAGCCATATATGCCAAGTGGGCCGGCGTTCGCTGCGCATGGGGTCCGCGGCGGCAGTGCGGTATTCCGGTTCTTCCGGGGCCAGGGCGGCGCAGCGTGGCGCGGCAATGGCCGGAGCGGCGTTTCCCTCTTTCCTTTTACGGATTTTTGTCGTGGATTTATTGGGGCCCGGAGTGGTAGGCCCGTGAACGGAAATGGTCCGTCTGTCCGTCTTTTTCTTTGGTGCGAGCGGTGTATGCGGAGCGGAGTACGCGGAAGTGTGCGGAACACCGGCGGCAGATGACGGAATAGCCGGTTGTTTCGGATTTCCGGGCGCTTTCTCTGCAGCTTCAGGCGTCCGGCCCGGGAATGTTGAAAGCGCTTCTTCCTGTTTGACGGCCGTGACGGCGGAGTGGCAGACGGGGCATTGCACACGGCTTCCTACGCAGGCGGCCCTGACGGCAAAGGGATTGCCGCAAACATGGCAGAGGCAGGGGACGGCGTCCTGTTCTTCCGTTTCCGGCCTGGGCTTTTCTTCCTGCCTGGCTGTGACTGAAGCGGTGCAGATGGGGCATTTTACCTGGCGTCCCAGAAAAGACGCCTTCACGGCAAAGAGGTTGCCGCATGACGGGCATGTGCAGGCTACCGTGTCCTGGGATGGGGAAGGCATGAGGGGAAAAAGTTACAGGTGGATGAATTCCGGCACGGGAATGGTGATGGGCCTGGGCGCCGGCAGCGTAATGCTTGTATCCGTATGGTCTGAAGAAACGGGATCTGCGGAAATGGCTTGCGCTTCCGGCACGTTTTCGCCAGCCCCCAGCAGTTCAAAGTTACGGTTGGCCGGGACCTGGTTCAGCTCCGTATGGTAGGGATCGTCCCCCTGGAGGATGGGCCTGGTGGGCAGGATGGGCGGCAGGGGAAGAATGCGGTTCTGGGCCGTGAAGGTGGAGACGGGTGCGGAGACGTCCTCCCCGTGGAGGTCGCAGAAAGGCAGGCTGGAATCCCCCTTGCGGAGGTATTCGAATATGGTGTGGCGGCGGTATTTTTTATCCGACGGGTCAATGTCATAACAGCTGTGCGTGGCCCTCTTCCCGGTGGTCAGGCAGATTTCCACCCGTTCTACGCTGGGGGGAGGGGCCAGTTCTCCGGCAGGGAACTGCCGTTCCGCTTCCGTGATGGCGGCGCCCAGCACGGAAGCGCAGGTGTCTGACGAGAAGGCTCCGTGATAAATGGGTTTTTTGCCTTCCAGGAAACCTACCCAGATGCCGCAGGTAATGCGGCTGTCATAGCCAAACAGCCAGTTGTCCGCAAAGTCGTACGTGGTGCCTGTTTTCACGCCGCCCTTGAAGTTTTTCGGCAGATGCGGGGCAACGCGCTGGGCTGAACCGTTTTTCAGGGAGGAATTCAGGATGTTGTGAAGCTGGAAAGCCGTGGCTGTGGATGTGGCCCCCTTCCGTATCTGGGCATTGTTCCGGGTTTCAATCGCCTGGGTGGATTCCCAGATCAGCTGGCCGTCTTCATCTTCTATCCTGTCCAGATAGTAAATATCCTGAGGGCGGGAACCCCCGTTCGGGATGGCGGTGTAGGCCAGCGTCATTTCCTTCAGGGAGGCAGGTTCCGTGCCCACGAAAATTTTGGGGCGGTAAACGGGGTTTACTTCCGTGCTCCCCGCTTCCCTCACGGGCTTGCGGATGCCGAAATCCGTCAGCTTCTTGACGAACGGGGCCGTGCCCATCTCCATCCCCATGCGCAGGGAGGCGGCGATTTTGGAGGCGGACAGGCCGCGATGGGCGGTAATCATGCCTTCATAACGGTTTTTGGAGTTTTCCGCCCCCCATTCCCCCAGGATTCCTTCCGAACCGCCGATGCCCGTCAGGCGGTTGTCGATAGCATCGTCCAGAATGCGGGTGACGGGGCTTTTTCCCGTGTCAAAGGCTGTAGCATACAGGAAAGGGAGGATGGAGGTGCCGGTGGGGCGGGCTCCGTCCCTGATGGCGTCATACTGGCGCTTGGTGTAATCCCTGCCTCCGTGGTAGGCCAGGACGGCGCCTGATTTGTTGTCCACCACCAGCAGCGCTCCTTCCAGATAGCGCGGCTTGTTCGCGGAACCGCTGTGGTAGTCTGCGGCCTTCTGATGACGGTAACCGGGTTGTTTTTCAATGTTTTCCAGAGCCTGTTCCAGGGCTTTTCCGGTAACTTCCTGGAGCTGCCTGTCAATGGTGGTGTAAATTTTAAGCCCGGCGGCATTGACGCGCTCCTCTCCCAGGTATGCGGTGATTTCTGAGGAAATGCGGTCGTAAATGTGGGAGACGCCGCGTTTCAGCGGCTTGGGATTCAGCCCCAGCTCCATGGCGGAGAGGCGTTCCGCTTCATCCGGCGTAATGTATTTTTCCTTGGCCATGCGGTTGAGCACGTGGTTGCGCCATTTCAGATTGCTCGCCGGATTATTCAGGGGGGAAAGTCCGTTCGGGTTTTTGATCAGGGCGGCGATGGAGGCGGCCTCCCGGGTGGTCAGGTCCGCCGGCTCTTTGCCGAAGTAGCCCAGGGAAGCGGCGCGGATGCCGTAAAACCCGCTGCCGAAGTAAACGCGGTTCAGGTAAAATTCCAGAACCTGGTCCTTGCTGTACCGTTCCGTGATGCGGCGCGCCAGCGCTATTTCCACGAATTTGCGGCCAAAGCTGCCCTCATTCCTGGCTTTGGCGCGGTTTTTCAGGTCATACGCATTTCTGGCAAGCTGCTGGGTGATGGAGGAGGCGCCCTGGTTGGCGTCCCCGCTGTTGTGGATATACTCCCGGCCTGCCCGCAGAATCCCCAGGAAGTCATAGCCCGGATGTTCCCGGAAGCGGGAATCTTCCTGGGCAATCAGCGCATTAATCATGGCGGGGGAGATTTTGTCCAGCGTGACGTAGCTGCGGTTCTCCACATAAATACGGCCTATTTCCTCCCCGTTCCGGTCATAAATAATGCTGGGTTTTTCCAGGTCGTTGATGCGTTCCAGATCAAATTCCGCCGCCCAGTTGTCATAACGTTTCCAGGCCATCATGAATCCGAAGTATCCCACGGCCGCGCCGATAGCCGCCATCACCAGGCACCACAGGACCAGCTTTCGGATAAAGCTCCAGAATCGTTTCCTGGGCTTTGCCTTGGGATGCCGCCTTTTGTTGGCCTGCATGTGCCTGCGGGGAGCTTGTGAACTTAATTCAGCCATGAAGATGAAGCAGGATTGGTCCTGAGGAGAGGGGAAAAGGTGCAAAAATCCTAACGGATTCCCGTTTGTTTAGCAATACCGTACATGGCGGGCGGGCGAAAAAAGAAGGCATGCGCGCCCCCTGAGTATTCCTGGACGCCGCCGGGTGCCTGAGGCAGCCGTATCATCCTGCAGCCCGGGCTGCTCCGTCTTCAGGAAAAAACGCTCTCCGGCCCGTCCACGGATGCGTCATGGCGCAAATGGGGCGGCCTTTCATGCGGCTGTCAGCCTGGAACAGCGTTGAAAATATTGCCTGCCCTGGTAATGCCGTGTTCCATGGTGTACAGCACGGCGTCCTCCGCCTTGCCAAGCGTCACGTCCAGAAGCTCGCGTTCCTCCGGGCGGAATTTGCCCAGCACGTGCCCTATCATTTCCCCTTTGCCACGGGGCTGGCCGATGCCGAAACGGAGGCGCGGGAATTCCTGGGTGCCCATGTGGGCGATGAGGGATTTAATGCCGTTGTGGCCGCCTGCGGAGCCTTTTTCCCGCAGCTTGATCACGCCCAGGGGGAAATCCACTTCATCATGAATGACGAACACGCTGCGGGGATCCAGTTTGAAAAACCGCATCATGGGGCCCACGCACAGACCGGATTCATTCATGAACGTGGAGGGTTTCACCAGCAGGACGCCGGGGCCGGCGGCCACCTCGCACTTGCGTTGCCTGTCCGCCTTGAATACGGCCCCCCACCGGGCAGCCAGGCGGTCAAGCACCATGAACCCCGCGTTATGGCGGGTGTCTTCATAGGTTCTGCCCGGGTTGCCCAGGCCCACGATCATTTTAACGGGTGCATCCACAATGGAAAAAAGGGAAAGAGATGAAAAACAGACGCTTCCTGCAATCCGGGGAGCGTCTGGGTGCATCCTGCATCCGTTCCGCGGAGCAATCAACCGTTCCGTGAGACAGCCGGGCATTTATCCGGCCGCCTTCTTTTTCTGACGTCCCATCAGGAAGCCGGTCAGCACGTCTTCCAGGGAATCTCCGGTTCCGACCAGGCGGTAGTCCGCATTGATATCCGTGCAGATCCGGCGCGTTTCTTCCAGATAGCTGGCCACGATAGCCCGGTACTCGTCCGCGATAAGGTCCGGCTCCGTAATCAGGGAGCCGCCGCCTTCCATGTCCACGAAGCGGATGGGGCGGTCAAAGTCAAAATCTATTTCCAGCTGGTCCACCAGATGGAATACGGCTACGTCATGCTTGCGGAAATGGAGGTGGCGGAGGGCGTTTTTAAGCTCCGCCGTATCTGTGAACAGGTCTGAGAAAATCAACACCAGGGCGCGGCGGCCGACGCGTTCCGCCAGTTCATGCAGGGTATCGGGAAGGACGGTCTCCCCCTGCGGAGAATGCGTGTCCATCTGGCTGATGAGCACGTTCAGGTGGGCGGGGCGGCGGGAGGCGGGGATGTGCAGCGCGGTGCCGTCCTTCGTCTGCCGGGCAAAACTCAGTCCCACCGCGTCTCCCTGCCGGATGGCAATGTAAGCCAGGTTGGCCGCCAGCCTGCACGCGCGCATATACTTGGTCTCCACCTGCTCCGGATGATAATTCATGGAGCCGGAAAGATCCATGACGATGTAGGCGCGCAGGTTGGTATCCGCTTCAAACTCCTTGATGTAATACCTGTCCGACCGTGCATACGCTTTCCAGTCCAGACGGCGCGTATCGTCTCCGGCCACGTATTTGCGGTATTCCGCAAACTCCACGGAGGAGCCGCGGCTGGCGCTTCTGTGGCGGCCGGATACGTTCCCCGTCATGCTGTGGCGCGCTTCCAGGGGAAGGTTCCCCAGGCGGCTGAGCAGGTTGTGATTCAGGTATTTCATGGGGCAGGGAAAGGGGATTGATGATGCCGGGACGGCGGTCAGATTTCCGCCGCCAGGCGCGCCACGGCCTTACGGGGCGTGATGCCCTGGGATTCCGCGGCGAAGTTGGTGACCACGCGGTGCATCAGCACAGGTTCCACAATGGCGTCTATGTCTTCCCTGCGGACGATGTAGCTGCCCTGGAGAGCGGCGCGGGTCTTGGCCCCAAGAATCAGGAACTGGACGGCGCGGGGGCCTGCGCCCCAGGCTACATACTGCTTTACCCATTCCGGGGAAGTTTCCAGGGTGGGGCGGGTGGCGCGCACCAGTTTCACGGCATACTCGTAAATATGTTCCGGAACGGGAACGCGGCGCACCAGATCCTGGTAAAAGATGATTTCCTCCCCGGAGAGGATGTGCTTGAGTTCCTCGCTCCGGGTTCCGGTGGTTTCCCGGGCGATGCGCATTTCCTCCTCCTCCGTGGGGTAGTCCACTTCAATCAGGAACATGAAGCGGTCCAGCTGGGCTTCCGGCAGGGGGTAGGTGCCTTCCTGTTCAATGGGGTTTTGGGTGGCAAGCACGAAAAAGGGGGGGAGCAGGGTGAAGGTGCGGCCCATGACGGTGACGCGGCGCTCCTGCATGGCCTCCAGCAGGGCGGACTGGGTTTTGGCGGGGGCGCGGTTGATTTCGTCCGCCAGCACGATGTTGGCGAACACGGGCCCCTTGATGAACTCGAACTGGCGCTTGCCGCCGGCGGAATCATCCTGGATGATGTCCGTGCCGGTAATGTCCGCGGGCATCAGGTCCGGCGTGAACTGGATGCGGTTGAAACTAAGGTCCAGCGTTTTTGCCACGGAACTGACCAGCAGCGTCTTCGCCAGGCCCGGAACTCCCATCAGGAGGGCATGCCCGCGAGAAAACAGGGCGATGCTCAGCAGCTCCACGACGCGCTGCTGGCCAATGATCATTTTGCTCAATTCCGAGGAAAGCTCCTTGTAAATGGCGCCGAGCCGGTCAATGGCGGCTACGTCGTCGTCGGGCAGAGTGGGGGTGACGGGTTCCATATTGCAATTTCATAGCACTTTCCGGGCCGTTTTCCACCAAATAATCGCGCCGCGTTCATTTTCCCTGCTTGGAATGGGAAGGGAAACGGGGTAAGGAAGGGGCATGCCGAAAATTGCACTCATTCAACTGTCCGCAGATGCCCGGCCTTCCGTGAACAAGGAAAAGACGGAATCCGCCATCCGTGAAGCCGCCGCCAACGGCGCGCAGATTGTCTGCACCCAGGAACTTTTTACCACGGAATACTTTTGCAGGACGGAGGAATGCGATTTATTCGACCTGGCGGAACCTGTTCCCGGGGAATTGACGGAAGCCCACAGGAAACTGGCGGCGGAACTGGGCGTGGTGATTGTTGCCTCCGGCTTTGAAAAGCGCGCCACCGGGCTTTACCACAATACCGCCTGGGTGGTGGATGCGGACGGTTCGTTCCTGGGCATGTACCGCAAGATGCATATTCCGCAGGATCCCGGGTTTGAAGAAAAATTTTACTTCACCCCCGGCGACCTGGGCTATAAGGCGTTCGACACCAGATTCGGCCGCATCGGCGTGCTCATCTGCTGGGATCAGTGGTACCCGGAAGCCGCGCGCCTGACGGCCATGCAGGGGGCGGAAATCATTTTTTACCCCACGGCCATCGGCTGGCTGCCGGAGGAAAAGCCCCTGCTGGGGGAACAGCAGCACTGCGCGTGGGAAACCGTACAGCGCGGCCATGCCGTAGCCAACGGCTGCTATGTCTGCGCCGTCAACCGGGTGGGGACGGAAGGGGAAAGCGAATTCTGGGGGCAGTCCTTTGTGGCGGACTACTATGGCCAGATTATGGCGAAGGCTCCCGTCAGCGATGAAGCCATCCTGTACGCGGACCTGGACCTGGACGCATTGGAAGACCACCGCCGCATCTGGCCCTTTTTCCGTGACCGCCGCATTGACTCCTACGGCGGCATTACGGAACGCTGGGGCAGGTGAACCTTCCCCCTTTGCCCGGTTTATGTATTCCGAGGAACCATTGGAGCGACAGTGGGCGCAGGTCCGGGAAGTTCTCCTTGCCATGGAAGAACAGTGTGATGATTTGGTCATCGACTGCCTTCAGGGCATGGTTGGGGAGCAGGGATGCCAGGTAACCGTGCGGAGGCGTGAGCATATTCTGACCCTGTTGCGGGAACTCAATCATCTGTATGATGACGGAATTCCTGCCAGGGAAATGATTTGCGAAGAGGACGAAGAATACTGTTTTTCCTGGATTTATGAGTTTGATTTTTACCTTGGAGATGCTGATTATCTGCTGCATTTCGTCGTTGACGCCGCCCTGAATTCCAATGGCATCGTCAATAAATATCTGACGTTGGAAAGGCAGGTGTACCGGAAAGGTTTGTGCCTTAAAGCGAGCGAACCCATGGTTCTTGACCCTGATGCACTGGAGCAGTTGAAGGAAAAAATCGCTTCCGCTATGGCCTGTCCTCCCAATACGGGCCGTTTTCTGGATTGGGATGATAATTAATCTTTGGGAGGCTGAGTGGTTTTTTACGGGGAAAGATGGCGTAAAAAAGCCGCCGTTTTTGAAAAACGGCGGCATGGAAAGAGATGGAAAGTTTTCCGGCTAGCCGCAGATGACGGCAATCTTGATGCCTTTCATCTGGACGTTGGTTTCCAGGGCTTCCGCGATTTCATCCAGCTTGAAGCGGTGGGAGATCAGCTTGGTCAGCGGCAGGCCGATGCCGTAGGCTCGCTTCAGAAAGTCGAATGTGGTCGGGTAGTCCTGCGGGGAGTACACCCAGGAGCCTACGGCGGTCACCTCCTTGTTGCAGAGGTCGTAATGGTGGTTGATGACGCTTTCCCCTCCATCCATGAAAAAGCCCACTTCGCACAGGCCGCCGCCGCGCTTCACGAACTTCCAGGCGTTGGCCCCGGCCTTGCCTACGCCCGTGCACTGGAAGACGAAGTCCGCCAGGCGGCCGCCGTTGTCCTTTTTCACGGCATCCAGCAGTTCGTTCAGATCCGCGTACCGGGTGAAGTTATACGTGCGGGAGGCTCCCATTTCCCTGGCCAGTTCCAGGCGGGAGTCATTGCCGTCTACAGCGATGATGGTTTCAATGCCCAGCGTGCGCAGCGTGGCGATTTGAAGAAGGCCGATGGGGCCGCAGCCCTGCACGAGCACCACGGAATTGAACTTGAGGAGCCCGGTTGACTTGGCGCGTTCCAGGGAATGGACCACCACTGCGGCGGGTTCCACCAGAATGCGCTGGTCCAGCGTCATGCCGGAAACATTGAAAAATGTGGAGCCCTTGCGGATGACGAGGTACTCCCCGAAGTAGCCGTTCAGATGCACGTCGTCGTCAGGCATCAGGCCATACACGCCCACATTTTCGCACAGGTTGGTGCGGGCCGGAGTATTCAGGCAGGCGTCACAGGTGCCGCAGGGAATGATGCAGGTGACGATCTTGTCCCCCAGCGCTACGGGATTTCCGGCGGTGTCTTTAGTGATATTCCTGCCCATGGCGACGATTTCCCCGGTGCCTTCATGGCCCAGGACCACGGGGCAGAGGCCGAAGGGGTCCCGGTTGTATTCGTGGCCGTCCGTTCCGCAAACGCCGCAGGCTTCCACCTTGATCAGCATTTCATCGTCTCCGATGGCGGGAATGGGATATTCACGGATTTCAAATGTCTTTGGTGCTGTCAGGACAGCGGCGCGTGCGGTTTGTTGCATGATGCCCTTACACTATCCTTTGCCGCCCGGATTCTTCAAGAACAAATAGTGATGAAAGGAACTCCGCCTGTTGGAACCGGGGGGAAATTCCTTCCCGGTCCTTCCTGTAATGCACCCTGGCGCCGGATGTCCATGATTCCCGGAAACATGGAGAGTCCGGTCCTCCTGCTGTACGGTTTTCCTGAGAAGGAAAAAAATCATTGTCTGACACGGGAAAAACGGCAGTTTCCGGAAAGGGGCGGCATTCGGGAAAGCATGCCTCTGCGCGCAGCGTTTTTCCGTGAAAGGGTAACGTTTTTCCATGAAAGGCCGTTCATTTGGCTTGCGTGGCGGGGGGATGGAGTGCAAGCTGTGCGCGTTATGCTCGACATCCGTGTAATACGAGAAAATCCGGAAGAAGTGAAAGCGCGGCTGAAGCCCCGCAGCGGCGACGCGTGGAAGCTTGTTGATGACGTTCTGGCCTGCGATGAAGCGCGCCGCAATGCCGAGACGGAAAAGCAGGCCCTGCAGTCCGAGCGCAATGCCACCTCCAAGCAGATCGGCATGCTCAAGAAGAAAGGGGAAGACACTTCCTCCATTGAAGCGCGCGTGCGCGAAATCGGGGACCGCATCCGGGAACTGGACCGTGTCGCGGAGGAAAATGCAGCCCGGCTCACCTCCCTGCTGATGAACATTCCCAACCTGCCGCACCTGGAATGCCCCGTGGGTGCGGATGAAACGGCCAACCCGGAAATCAAGCTTTGGGGAGAAAAGCCCGCCATTGAAAACCCGAAGGACCATGTGGAACTGGCCGCGAATCTGGGCATGATTTCCTTTGAAGACGGAGCGCGGATTACGGGCTCCGGTTTTGTGGTGTACCGTGGGGCGGGCGCCCGTCTGGAACGTGCCCTGATCAACTTCCTGCTGAATACGCAGACCGTGGAAAACGGTTATCAGGAAGTGGGCGTTCCTTTTGTGGTGAAAAGGGAGTGCATGGAAGGCACCGGCCAGCTTCCTAAATTTGAGGAAGACATGTACGGCACGGAAGACCAGCAGATGTTCCTGATTCCCACGGCGGAAGTGCCGGTCACCAACCTGTACCGGGATACCATTTTACAGGAAAGCGACCTGCCCATCAAGATGGCCGCGTACACGCCCTGCTTCCGCCGGGAAGCCGGAAGCGCCGGCCGCATCAACCGCGGTATGATCCGCGTCCACCAGTTTGACAAGGTGGAACTGGTGCAGATTTTAAAGCCGGAAGACTCCTTCCGGGAGCTGGAAGTGCTCCGTAGCCATGCGGAATCCATCCTTCAAAAACTGGGGCTGCATTACCGGGTGATTGAGCTCTGCACGGGAGACCTCGGTTTTTCCTCCGCCAAGACGTATGATATTGAAGTATGGGCTCCGGGACAGGGGCAGTATCTGGAAGTTTCTTCCTGTTCCTGCTTTACGGACTACCAGGCGCGCCGCATGCGCCTGCGTTACAAGGATGCCGACGGCAAGAACCAGTTCTGCCACACCCTGAACGGTTCCGGCACGGCTCTGCCGCGGCTGTATGTGGCCCTTCTGGAAACTTACCAGCAGCCGGACGGCTCCATCCGGATTCCGGAGGCGCTTGTGCCGTATTTCGGCGCGGACTGCATCCGTCCTGAACAGGCTTGAACCTGCGTTTTTCCCGTCCCAACCCTGAATCAGCCCATGCCTGACGAGGGCCCCCTGGAACATTACCTGACTGTTTCCCATGAGCCGGAACCGGACATTCCGGAACCGGCTCCGGAACGCAGTCCTGGACCGTGGCGGGAAAGGGGCATCATGCTGGGCCTGGGCTTTCTGCTGGGGTGCATCGGGGCTTATGCGCTGGTTTACTCGGAAATGTCCGGCGGCATGCGGTCGCTGAAGCAGTCGCTTTCAGAAGAACGCGACTTGAACGCGTCCCTGCAGAAAGAACGTGCCCATCTGCGGGAAACGTTGGAACAGGCACGCATGGACGCTCTGCTGGAGGAACGCTCCCCCCTTTCCGTGACGGTCGGCGGTGTTTCCAGGACAAGCCGCAGGCCCGTTCCCCAGCCTCCGCCGCTTACGCCATTATCCTCCGGAGGGCTGGCATCCCCGTCTTCCGCGCCGGTTCCCGGTTCTCTGGATGATCGTCTGGTCAATCCGGGGCCGGAGGACTGGAAGGAGCGTTACCAGTACGCCGCTTTGAAATATAATCAGGTGGTGGAGGATTACAACAGGCTGAAGAAACTTTACATGAACCTGGTGGGCCGGAGCGGTGCAGCCGGCGGGCTGGTGACGGGGGCCCAGTTTTACAAAGCTCTGCGGAAAGATACCCGTGCGGAGGCGCGCAAGCTGGATGAACGCTACATGAAGGGAGGGATGCGGGGCAGCGAGCTTCGGGAACTGGAACGCAGCCGGGACGAGATGAGGCACCGGGACTGGTGGTTGAAAAAAATGGCACGCCAGTTCCAGATTGATTAGATACGTGGGTGTTGCCGGCGTGAAGGATTGTTTTTGTGAAACGCCCCTTGCTGAAATTCCTGTTGCATGGAATCTTTTTGCAGAGAGCCGCACGGTCACAAAAAGAAATCCCTTTTTCAAAGAGCCGGGATGAAAAAACAAAATCCGAATACGCAGATACCGGTATCTTTTTTTACTGGATGCTCCTTGGATATTGAAAATCAGGGAACAAAATAGCCCATGCCCGCTTATTCCAGTATCCGGTTCGCACTGGATTCCGCAGACTGCTGATCTCTGAGGCGGAAAAACTATCCGTCAGCACAGTTCCGCTGCGATGGCGTCCACGAGCAGGCGTCCGCGGCCTTTCAGGATGAGCCTTTGTTCCGGGGAAATGTCCGCCAAGCCCAGTTCCCGGTATTGTTCCAGCAGAGGACGGGATTCCGGCAGAATGTATTTCAGCGGCAATCCTTCATCCGTCCGGAGCATCAGGGCAATGCGTTCCAGGCGGTAGTCTTCCTCGGTGACGGGTTCCTGTTCGGAAAGGGGGAGGCCGTTTTCCAGCGTGCTGCGTATGTAGGCGTCCGTATCCCGCGTGTTGGAGTACCGTATGCCGTTGATGGTACTGACCGCGCCAGGCCCTATGCCCACATAGTCCTCTCCCTTCCAGTAGGCCATGTTGTGGGGGGAGATGCAGCCCTCCCGGGCGTAGTTGGAGGTTTCATAGTGGCGCAAGCCTGCCGCCTCCAGCATGTGTTCCGCCAGTTCAAAAAAGGCGGCGTCTTCGTCCGGATCCTGCCTTTTCTCCCCCCGCAGCAGGCTCCGGAAGAATTCCGTGTCTTCTTCATAGGTGAGGTTGTAGGCGGAGATATGGTCCGTTCCGGCGCGGACAGCTTCCTTCAGGGTGGCTTCCCATATGGAGAGGGTTTGCCCCGGAATGGCGAACATGAGATCCATGTTGATATGGGGCATTCCCGCATTTTTCAGCATTTCCACGGAGTGCAGAGCCTGGGCCGGGGTATGTTCGCGCCCCAGCAGATGCAGGATGCCGGAATCCAGGGACTGCACGCCCAGGGAGACGCGTGTCATGCCCAGGCTGCGCCAGAAGCGCACTTTTTTTTCCGTAAAGGTGGCGGGGTTGGCCTCAAAGGAGAATTCGTCCAGTTTGTCCACGGGCACGAGACGATCCAGGGTTTCCATGAGATGCCCCAGATGCGTGTCCGAGAGCATGGAGGGAGTACCCCCACCAAAGTAAAGCGTAGCCGTTCCCCCTCCGCGGTTTGTGGCCAGAGCGGCTGCGCGGGATTCCGCCTCCCTGCCCAGAGCACGGATGAATGATTTCATGTCCGTGGAGGACGGCGTGTGCTTGAAGAAAGCGCAGTACGGGCAAATACGGTGGCAGAAGGGAATGTGGACGTAGAGGTGCACGGAAGCGGGGAATCAGCGTCTCCGGCGGCGTCCGGAGGACCCATTCCCATCGCCTTTTTTGTCCTGGGAAAGCTCCAGAATTCTGTCGGAAGCCTCTTTCATTTCCGATTTGACGCGGGATTTTTCCGAATCGTCAGCCAGAGAGATGTAGTTTTTCGTCAGGGCGTCGTAGAAGGGATGGATTTTCGTTTCCTTCTTGTTTTTGGGCTTGTATTTGAACCCGTCCGGACAGGTGTCCAGCATGTTTTTCATCCAGGGGACCAGTTCTTCCTTGGGCAGGGCCTGGCACAGGGCGGCCAGGGAAAAGGACATTTCCTCCTGATCCACATCCTTGGGCTCCTTCAGGGCGTTGCTGTCGTCCCGGTAGAAATTGAGGGCTTTCTTGAATCCCCTGTCTACGGTTCTTTTGAGCCTGTCCGTGCCCTGGGCCTTGGCATACGCTATCTGATAGGCGGCCTGAGGCTCCGGGTAGGAGTTGCGTTTGGATTCAGACTTGAGCCAGGACATGAGTTCGGCCCACTGGAAGGTTTTATAGTCATATTCCTGTTTCAGGGCATTTTCCAGAATCACGGAGCAGAGTACATTGACGTATTCCTTGGCATGGTTGGCCAGCATGTCCTTGCCGTTTTTGTCGCCGCGGCCTACGGAGGAAACGTATTTGCGTGTTTTCCAGAGTTTTCTGATGCCCATGCCGTCCGGCAGGGCCTCCCTCACTTCATCCACCATCTTGGTGGCTCCCATGAGGTCCTGGGGTTCCTGCTTGAAGAGCGTGTACCAGGCTTCCGTGTAGAACGGGTTGGCCTTGAGCACGGTCCTCATGGCGGTCTGCGTGAATTCCTTGGGGAGCGTGGCGGAAGGGGCGGCCGTCTCTTCCGTGGAGGAGCCGGTGCCCGCCAGTTTGTAAATGTTCATGGCGAAGCGGCTGTCGATGAACTTTTCATAGTCGATGTTCATGGACAGGGCCAGTCCGGACTGGTATTCCGCATTGCCGGTGCGCGGTGCGTCGGAATCCCGGAAGTACCAGAATCCCGTGGTGGCTTTCAGGGTGTCCACGCTTTGCCCCACGCTCAGCCAGCAGCCGTTGCCGGTGAAATGGGTGGTCATCAGATTGCCGTGGCCGGGCTGCCCGGCGGGGGCGGCGGGAATGCCGCGCGCAATCTGGGAATTGCGGGAGATAAGGGACATGGTGCCGCACACGCCGCCTTCATGGAGCTTGCGTTCATTGGATTCCCTGGACCATTCCGGATCCGGGTCAAAGCTGAACAGGATGGGCGGTTCCTTATCGTCATCCGCCCGGTAGGGGCCGTATAGCCACAGGCGGGTCGGGCCCCGCTGGCCCATGTAGCGTTCCCACACGCTGTCGCACTCACGCAGAGGGCGCGTTTCCGAAAGGGCCATCATGGCCGGCCAGGGCGTTCCTTCCAGGGAAACGCCGGTCCATTCCACACGCTTGCGGTCCACGTCGCGCAAATCACCGCAATGTTCATATTTATCCACCAGGTAGGAAAAGAATTCCACCGGAGTGGGGAAGGGATCCCTCTTGCGCCTCAGCTGGCCGTGGCGGTACATGTATTCGTGCAGAAAGCCGGCCAGGTTGTCTTCCGTAATGGCGGAGTCCCCAATTTCCGAGACGGTGGGGTATTTCCTGAGCCAGGCCTGCTTGGGGGTGATTTTTTTGCGGTCCAGATAGGCTTCCACTTTTTTGTAGCATTCCTCATCCACGGTGCGAGGGGCGTTCCCATACCAGTTGACGGGCGGTTTCCCAGCGCAGTACAGGTCCGCTGGCGGAGGCATGACTCCGGAGGATCTCAGGTCATTCAGCTTGCCCAGGGCATCAACGTAACGGCCCTGATGGGTAAGGTCGAAGGCTCCCATGCCGAATTCGCGGCGTCCTACTGCGAACGCCAGAACGAGCTGGTCATATTTTTCCGTCGTTTCCAGCCCCAGTTCATCAATCATGAAAGCCACATTGGTGGCGACGCTGGGGTCCGGCGGGAAGAACATGGCGAAGACTTCACGATTGTTTTTCGTGTTTTTCAGCCATTTTTCAAAATCCGGAGAAAAACTGCCTCCGCGTTTTTTCACGTAATCCCGTACGTAGGCTTCCGCGTAATGGGGATATTTATTCAACAGTTTTTCAGAAAATTTCCCCTTGGACGCGATAGCTTCCTCCCGCAGAGCCTTTTCCATGGCAATGACTTCCGGGGAGGGGGAAAGGTCGGGAGCAGGCGGTTCCGGTTCAGGCTCCGGTTCCGGTTCGGGAGCGGCCACCACGGGTTCCGGTTCGGGGGCAACTACCACGGGCTCCGGTTTTGGCGTAGCGGGCTTGGGTTTGGGCTTGGGCGGAGCCGGTACGGGCACGGTAACGGCTTTAGCGACGGGTTCTTCTTTATCCTTGAGTATCTGGTAGCCCAGAAATCCGAAGAGGGCGAGCATCCCGGTCACAATGACCGTGATGACCGGAAATCCTCCGGAGTGCTTTACCCGCGGCAGCGGCGTTCCGGGGATGACGGAACCGACCACGGGTTTTCGCAGTTGCGGTTGCTGCGGTTTTTTGACGGGGCGAAGGGCCTGGGCATGCGCTACAGCCGGCTGGGGCTGCGCCGGAGAAAGCGGGTAAAGGAAGAGTACGGTGCCGAATCCCAGCAGCTTGCCTTCTGCATTGGCTGCGTATTGGGTTTCAAAAGCTTCCCGAGCCTGAGCGAATTGAGATTCATTTTCCGGAGAGACAGCCAGTTCTCCGCTGGCCAGGTCGCGCGTAACGAGGCCCCGGGGGCAGAATTCGCGTATCAGGACGGCATGGCCTTCCGGGGAAAGAGCCTGGTACAGATGATAGTCCGGACCGCTTTCTACAAGCGCCGTGATTTTGTAGCCGCCTATGTTGAAATGGGGCGGCAGGGCAGGGGGAGGAGGGATTGTCATGACGAATCAAGAGGTCAAAGATCCCGTATATTCAAAAAGGTTCGGAGCCGTTTGTCAATGCCGGAGTGAGGAAGCTGCGCCATGAAACGGGAGCAGTTATCAGCACGGAACGCTTCCGGACGGCGGGAATACGAAACACGCCGGTTTCCGGGAAGTAGGGCATTTCTGCGGCGCGATGCCGCGCAGGAAGCGGCTAACGGATGGTGACCTTGGTGCCGATGGGGGTGTGTTCAAAGAATATCTTGGCCATGTCCTCCGGCAGGCGCACGCAGCCGTGGCTGACCGGATATCCGGTGACAAAACCCACATGCATGCCGTAGCCTCCCGTAATTCGCATCCAGTAGGGCATGGGGGCGGGGTCGAAGTAGGTTCCTGCCGGCGCCCCTCCAGCCCTGGCGTTGTAATCCCCGTTGACGACGGCTCCGGTGGATTTGCTGCGCAGAACGCCGTATGTGCCGGATTTGTAATTGGCGTCTTTCTGGATGATTTTGTATGTTCCCCTGGGAGTGCCGTAGCCTTCCTTGCCGGAAGACATGGGGGAAACGCCCACGAGCGTGGTTCCCACGTAGTAGAAGACTTTCTGCTGCTTGAGGTCAATGATGATGTGCTTTTCCCCCTGGGTGCCCGCCGGCAGGTCCCAATATCCCTGGCCCAGACGGGCTTCCGGAGGCAGGTCCGTGTTGACGCCTGAGGTGGCGCCCACCCCGGACAGATAATCGTCCCGTCCGGACATTCCCTGAATTTTTCCGGTGATTTGGTCAAACAGCGGGGGCCTCTCGTACGATGTGCAGGAAACAAGAGCGGAACTGATAGAAACTAACGCCAGTATGCCGGATTTCATGGGAACGGGAAAATGACAGGCAGGTTATGGGGCCTGTCCTCCTTTTTGTCAAGATTTGCATGCTGTTATCCGTTGCTTATTCCGGGGGTATCTGTTATACACGGCGAACCATTTCATTCATCCCTATTTTCATGAGCGAACAATACGATCTTCTTAAAAGCATTCTTTTGGAAAAATCCGTGCGTACGGGAACTTTTACACTGGCTTCCGGCAAGGTGTCCGATTTGTATGTGGACTGCCGCATGACAGCCTTGGACCCCGTAGGAGCCACCCTGGTGGGCGCTCTGGGCTGGAAGCTGGTGAAGGAGGATATTTTGCCCCGTTTCCCGGAGGTGGCGGCCATCGGCGGCATGACCATGGGGGCGGACCCTATTTCCCTGGCCGTCGGCATGACCAGCGCTCTGGAAGGGGCGGAAAAGACGCTTCAGGTGTTCACCGTGCGCAAAGAACCGAAGGACCATGGACGCGGCCGCCGCATTGAAGGCAATTTCCAGGCCGGGGATACCGTGGTCGTGGTGGATGACGTTATCACGACGGGAGGCTCCACGCTGAAGGCTATTGATGCCATTGAGGCGGAAGGGGGCAGGGTTGCCGCCGCCCTGGTGCTGCTGGACCGAGAGGAAGGAGGACGCCAGGCGATTGAGGAACGCGGCATTCTCGTTTACCCGCTGTACACCAGGACTTCCTTGTTGGGCCATTAATCTTTTTCCATCCATGCTCCCTGCCCTGATCGGCATAAGCGGCCATGAAGTGGGCGCGGAGGAAGAGGCTGCCATCCGGCGTTTGCAACCGGCCGGGTTCATTCTGTTTTCCAGGAATATTGATTCCGTGGAGCAGGTGCGCGGTCTGACGGAGTCGCTGCGGAAACTTTGCCTCCACCATCCTGTCATTGCCGTGGATCAGGAGGGGGGGCGGGTGGTTCGCACCGCTTCCCTGGGCTTGAATTTGCCCTCCCCGGCTTCGCTGGCCCGGCTCGGTTCGGTTGGCGGCATCGTGGAACTGGGCGCGGTGACGGCTCTGGCTCTCCGCTACCTGGGGGTGAACCTGAATTTTGCCCCGGTGCTCGATATTTGCCATGATCCGTCCGCAGCCAACGCGCTGCCCGGCCGCTGCTGGGGAGACAATGCGCAGGACGTTATTTCACGCGGCGGCGTTTATGCCTCCAACCTGCGCCGGGGAGGCGTGCAGAGCTGCGGCAAACATTTTCCCGGCATGGGGCGTGCCCTGGCGGATCCCCATTTCAGCCTTCCCGTGATCGGCCTGGATGAACGGGAGCTGTTCAAGACGGATCTGCTGCCTTTTCTGGCTCTGTGTCCGGCATTGTCCTCCATCATGTCCGCCCATATCATGCTGCCCCAGATTGATCCCGATTATCCCGCCACCTTGTCTGAACGGGTGATCAGGGGGCTTCTGCGTGACCGTCTCGGTTTCCGGGGTGTGGTGTTTACGGATGATTTGTGCATGGGGGCGATTACGACGCAGTATTCACCGGATGACGCCGCCTTCCTGTCCCTGAAGGCCGGATGCGATCTTCCCCTGATTTGCCATGACCCTCTTCCCTGGCTGGATGGGTTGGCTTCCCGCCTGGAAAGTTTGAACGCCTATGACCGGGAGGATTCTTTCAAACGGGTGGAAAAGCTGAGTGACTCCCTGTGTTTCCCGTTTCCGGAAAAGGCTTCCCTGTGGGATTCCTGCCTCCGCCGTGCGGAGGCTCTATGCCGCCTGGAAGAGGACGGAGGAGAAAAACTGCCTTCATCCCCAGTCCAGAAATATTGAGGCAGGTGCCAATGACGGTTTTTGCCTGAGAATATGCCGGGAATGTCCCGGAAGATTTATTCCCGCGGCAGGGAGGAACAAAAGGAAAAGGTGTGTGGGCAATCAGTTTCTTTTGCGGCGAGCCGCCAGCAACGCCATTCCCAACAGGCCCAGCGAAGCCACAGCGGGCTCCGGGACGAGGTGGTTGTAGATGCTTGAAGAATAGACTTTGACATAATCGATGTCGAATGCGGCTCCGGAATTGGCCAGCGTATTTTGGTCGATTCCCTTATTAACTCCTGCGTTTTCCACCCAGTTGCCTCCAATCTGCTGGTCGATGATCAGGTAGAATTCGTTTCCGTCCTTGTCAAAGGGCCAGTTTGCGTTATTGGGCTTTTTGAATGAACCGGTTGCTTTTCCATCCACATAAAAGGTGATGCCTTCTTCCGTCCATTCCATCCCGTAGGTATGCCAGTTTGATTTTTCAGCACCATCGTTCCAACCGGGGGTGACCCCCTGGGAGTTATCCTGGTTGGGAACGCCGTTTTGCGACCAGTGGATTGTCTGGTAAACACGGCCTTCGTAATTCAGGTGTTCCATGATGTCAATTTCCCCTCCGACAGGCCAGCCGATGCTGTCGGATTTGGGCATCATCCAGATGGCCGGCCAGACGCCCTGCACGCAGTCGAATCTGGCGCGGACTTCTACGTAGCCATATTGGAAGGAGAAGGTTTTCAGGGAATATACCCCTCCGCAGGCGTATGTCCTGGCTGGGGCGGTCTGGTTGGTTTGGGTGGTGTAGTCCCCGTATTTTCCCCACAAGGTCATGGCGGAGTTGCCGTCCTTTTCCCGGAATTCCACAAGGCTTTCGTCCCGGGATTGGTACTTGCGCCAGTCCGGGGCATTATATCCTACGTAATCAATGCGGCTCCAGTTGTGTGCGTTCAGCGATGAGCCGTCAAAATTGTCTTCAAAAACGAGCTCCCAGTTCCTGTCAGAAGCCCAAGGGGTTGCCGCCATGACGGAAGATCCTGAAAGTGAGAGAAAAAGGATAGGAAAAAGGAGCGTTGTCCTGATGAACATAATAAGGAAATATAGGGGAGGCGCGGCTTGGTGTCAATAGACAAGAAATTGGCTGGCCGCCCCGGCATGGAGCAGGGAATTTCCTCCCTCCTTAAAATGGTATGTCCGGTTTTTCCAGCAGGGACACGGAGATTGGCGCCCCTGCCGGGATTTCCTCATCACAAGTTTTTTTATTATTCCTGGCCGCAGGTGAAAGCCGTTTAAGACTGGAGAGCCATATTTCTGACGGCGTTTGCCTTGTACACGTGCAGTTCCGCAAGGCGGACTTTTCCGCCCTTCTGGAAGAGCTTGATGCGCAGCCTGTTGGTGGTGACAGGGTCAAACGTCCGCATGCATTTGATAAATCCATTGCCCGGAAGCTGGAGCATGCGCAGTACTTCCGGTTCATTCGCGTACATGGCTTTCTGAGCATCGCTGACGCCGGCAGTAGAGGCCCCCAGGGAGCCCCAGTGAATAGGAATCCACTTGCCGCCTTTGTTGGCTTCAATGACTAAACGGTTGTTGCCCTTTTCAATCTTGATGTCCACGGCGCGCAGGGCGGCAGGGGATTTCAGGGTGAGTTCCAGCACCAGGGGTTCGTCTTCCGAGGGGGACGCGTCCAGTTCTTCAACGGTGGTAGCGTCCCTGTCCAGTAGTTTGGCCGTATCCACACGGCCTCCGGTAGAGGCTTTCAGCTTATAGTCCGCGACTTCCTCCGTGGAACTGCCCAGCAGTTTCAGTTCACGCACGCGGCATTCCAGGCCGTGCCAGTCCGTGGAAACGCGGAACAGGCAGCGGGAACCTTGAGTCAGGCAGGAGTCATTCGGGGAAACCCAGGTTGTTTTCTTTTTTTTGTCCGTTTTGTCGTACACCTCTATCTGGTTGCCCTGGGAGGCCGCGGAAATGTAGGTTCCGTCCGGCAGATGGAAGGAGCATCCCCAGTTGCCGTGGTCCCGGATCAGGATGCCTGGCACCCACAGATGGTTGCAGTTGGTGACTGAGAGGGCTTTTTCCGGGCATCCCACTTCAAAGCCGCCCACGGCGATGGGGCGGTCGTATTCCACATCCAGGTCATTGACGCGCCATTTGATTTTGGCGTTCATTTTCTGCACGCCCGGCTGGGTGGGACCGCTGAGTTCCTTTTTGTAGGAATAAACGTTCCACTGTCCGCCGAATTTGGAATTGGGCGTCCAGGAAATGGTTTCCATGGGGGAGAAGGTGGTCGTGTCGCTGAATTGCACCGTGCCGGCAAAGTCATATTTGTAGGCGGAATTGGCTTTTCCTTCCAGTTCCTTGTCGCGGTGAAGCCCCAGGGCACGGCCGCCCAGCGGCTGCTGGACATCCACGGTTAAAGAATATTCCCCGGGTTGGGGATTATCGTCCTTGCGCTTGGGTTCAAAGAAAATGCGCACATCCATGCCCAGAACCATTTCCGCACAGGTGGCCCTGGTGAGCTGATCCACCCCGGGAATTTCCATGATAGCCCTGGCGATGGGGAGGGCGCGGTTGTTGACGACATTGATAAGCTTAAAGCGGCAGCCCTGTTCCACAGGAATGTTTTTCAGTTCCCGGATGGCGGATTTCAGGGAGGCGGGCGCCTTGGCCCCAAGCGCCGCATTTACCATGGACCAGTTGCGCACGTAGGTATTCAGGAAGCGGGATTCCGTATCGATGACAGGGGGCACCTTCCGGAATGTCTTTGCCTGAAATTCCGGCTTGCCCGTGATTGCCAGGTTCCGGCGTTCCGCGCAGAGGGCCGTGATCCAGATGCTGGTGCGGATGTAGGTGCCGATGACGGGATCCGCCGTCATCAGTTCCAGGCGGTTGGGGTTCTGCATCATGCCGCCGTCAAAGGGGCGCAACAGCGTCAGTTTCCATCGGAAAGCCTCCATGTTTTTGTAATATACTTCCGGATTGGTTCGCCAGTAGGCGGGAAGGGCCCACATGATGGAGAGCGTCTCGGAGGAGTGGCCCTGGTCACAGCCGCCGATGGGGCCTTCACCGTACATGATGCGGCTGTTTTTTGTGTACAGTTCCGGGCCGCCGCAGATGAGGGAAGCAATGTAGTACGGGCCATGGCGGCCGGAGTAGGTTCCCCCGCATTCGCGGTTGGGTTCAAAGGTGAAGGTTTCCGTCATGCGGCCGTAGGGTCCCATGCCGGTGGGGCAGATGGACTGGGCATGATCCATCATTTTGTCCAGCACATCGTCTTCCGTGCGCGCCGGGGTTTTGCTGGCCAGCGCCAGGAACAGGCACATGTGGGAGCCGCCAATGCTGACGCCTGTTCCCCGGTAGCCCGGGTGAATGCCGTGGCCGGTGACGAAGTCCCCGTAAAGGACTTCGTTTTTCATGCGTTGCACGCCGTTGCGGATGGCTGGGAGAACGGAGTTGTCCCGGTAGCGCAGCCAGTATTCACACAGGAAAATACCTGCGGATGCCTGGGGGACGGCCCACCAGCACTGGGAGCCGGAGAAGGCGATGTAGTGCGCCGCCTTTTTAATGACGGGGTCATATTTAGGGTTGCCCGTGGCCATCAGGGCCAGCCCGGCCCAGCCCGTATCATAATGGTTGCCGCAGTAGCCGCCCGGACGTTCCCAGGAACCGTCCTCGCGCTGCTGGGCCGCCAGCCATTCACTCATCATGTGGACAACCGCCTTGCTCTTGGCGCAGTTTTTGGGGAAGCCGAGGGCATAGGAGCCCAGCTGGGGTATTTTAAAGGTGACGTTTTTTACGTATTTCTTCACGGCGTCCGGCAGAGTGGAGGAGCCTCCCACCTGTACGGTCACGCCAACGGAGGCAGACCACCTGGGGGTTCCTGTCCCTTTGAGTTCCCAGTCTCCCCTGGGGATGTCAAAAACCAGGGAAGAGACGGCGTGGGCCTGCCATACGCTGCTTTTGGGGTCATACTTGGCCTCCCCGTAACCTACGGTGTATTGCAGGGCCCGGGTCAGCGGAACGGTTCCACCGGGACCTTCCAGCCTCAGGCCAGACCATTCAAAACCGTCGCTGCCAATACCGTTGCCTCCGTCATCCACGCGCAGGCGCACCTGCTGGCCGCCCTTTACCGGAATGGAAAGGGAGACGGGCTTTTGGGCCCGTTCCTCCCGTAAGACTTCTTTCCAGAGAGGCTGGATGCCCTGGATTTTTTCCACGCTTTCCGCGGGAATAATATTCAGGGTGATTTTTCCGGCCCCTTCCGCCTTGTCCAGCAGAAGGCCCGCGTGCATGTCCAGGCCGCGCCTGTCCTGGTGCTGATAAGGGCCGTAAAGCACGTCCAGGCTTTGAGACGTTTTGAAGGGGTGTCCGTCAATGCCCAGGATCAGGTCTCCTTCCTTGACGTATTTTTCAGCGGGGGAACCCTCAATCACCTGGGTGACCGTGTAGAGGTTCGCCACGGGCTCCCCGTTGGGATCCAGCATGGTCTTGGGGAAGAATCCGCGGAAGTTCGTGTCCGGCCAGGAGGCGTCCAAACCGCGGGCTCGGAATCCCAGGGGGCCGAAGGTGGTGATCCAGCCTTTGGCTACTTCCTCGGAATTGCCGAACCAGCTTGTGTACAGGTTGGCGTATTGCTTTTTCCACTGGTTCAGCGTCATGGGCTTGGCGAATTTCCTCACATAGGCGTTGACGTCTCCCATGTTGGTGGTTTGCCTGGAGGATTTTCCCCGTAGACGCGTTTCTGGAACAGGGGGGACGGCAGATTGTGCCCTCTGTGCTTCCTTCCGGTTGGCGGGATTTTCCGGTTCCGGCTGTTTCCCGTCCGCCGCGTCATGGGCCGGGATACCGGATTCTCCGGCAGTCTGTGCAGGGGAGGACGCGGATTCATCCTTTAAAATGTCCGGGGCGTCTCCGTTCCTTTCCCCGGAGGAGATGGACGGCGGTGTTTTTTCCGGCTGTTCCGCGTCTCTGGACGGGGAGGCGGGCGCGGCGTTTTCCTGTTCCGGAGGGGGTTCCGTCTTCACGGCGGGCAGTACGGCTTTCTTTTCCGGTTTGGCGGCTTCCTTCTTTTCCCTGCCGGGTTGGGGGACGGCCGGTTCCTGCAGAGAGACGGATTTTTCCGAAGTTGTCTGGGTGTAATAATAAGTTCCGCATGCGCCTCCCAACAGGAGCAGGGTAAGGAGCCATATTCCGGCGGAGTTTTTCTTTTTCCGAGGCTGGGGAAGGGAACCCGCATGGACGGGTGCCGCCCCGGTTCCGGGAGTGGACAGCGGCCGTTGATCGCGCCGGAGGGGCTCCGCCGGGGGGATGGCCGCGCCGGGGGGCTGCTCCGCTGCGGCATGGCTGCCGGGAATGGCATAAGCCAGGTACAGGGTGCCCAGGGCGGGAATTTCCCACAGGGAACCGGTTCGGAACTGGGCTTCGAAGTCATTTTTCAGCGGGAGAACTTCCCGTTCAATATCCGTGTTTTCCGGATAACGCAGTTTTCCGCTTTCCGGGTCGCGCACAGCGAGCCCCTGGGGGCAGAATTCGCGGAGCAGGTATGGAACATGGCTGGCATCCAAAACGTAATAAACATGGCAGAGGGGATCCGTCTGTTTCAGGGATTGGATAAGATAGCCGTTGATATTAAATCCGGAAGGAAGGGGAGGCGTATGTTCCATGGTTACAGACGGTTGGTTATCCGGCTACCTACTAGCATACCCGGGGGCCTCTATCAATGTAAAAAGAGGTTTTCCTTTTCCGGAGCGTGTGACGCAATTAATTGATTATTTACTTGAATGCATGTCTGTTCTGTGGTGCAAGCAAGGCTCGATTTTCTGTTTTTCCATTACAATCATGAGTTCCGATATTAGATTAGATGCCTTGCAGTACCATTCCCAGCCCCGCCCCGGCAAGGTGGAAACACTGCCCTGCAAGCCCTGCTTTTCACAACGGGATCTGACTCTTGCCTATTCCCCGGGCGTGGCCGAGCCCTGCCTCCGCATTAAAGAGGATCCTTCTCAAAGCGCCCTGTACACTGGTCGCTCCAACCTGGTAGGCGTGGTCACCAACGGCACCGCCGTTCTTGGACTGGGCAATATCGGGCCGGATGCCGCCAAGCCGGTGATGGAAGGCAAGGGCGTTCTGTTCAAGGTGTTCGCGGATATTGACGTTTTTGACATTGAGCTGAACGTGAAGGAGCCGGAAAAGCTGATTGAGACGATCAAGACCATGGAACCCACTTTCGGCGCCATCAATCTGGAGGACATCAAGGCTCCGGAATGCTTCATGGTGGAAGAACGCCTGCGGGAGGAGATGAATATTCCCGTGTTTCATGACGACCAGCATGGCACGGCCGTGATTTCCGGCGCCGCCCTGCTGAACGCCGCGGAGCTGACGGGCCGCAAGCTGGAGGACATGAAGGTTGTTGTCGTGGGGGCCGGTGCTGCCGGCATTTCCTGCGCCAAGTTCTACATGACGCTGGGAGTGCGCCGTGAACATATCTACATGTTTGATTCCAAGGGTCTTATCCATACCGGACGCATTGATCTTCATGCCACGAAAGCGCAGTTCTCCCAGTCGGAAGACTGCTCCCTGGAGGAGGCCCTTACCGGAGCGGACGTGTTCCTGGGGCTGTCCACCAAGGGACTGCTCACGCAGGACATGGTAAAGCTCATGGCTCCTTCCCCCATCATTTTCGCCTGTGCGAATCCGGACCCGGAAATTACGTACCAGGATGCCAAAAAAGCGCGGCCTGACTGCATTATGGGGTCCGGCCGTTCCGACTGGCCCAACCAGGTGAACAATGTTTCCTGCTTCCCCTTTATTTTCCGTGCCGCCCTGGATGTGCGCGCTTCCGTCATCAATGAACAGATGAAGATTGCCGCCGCCCGCGCCCTGGCTGATCTGGCGAAGGAGCCCGTCCCCCAGGAGGTGATTGACCTTTACGGGGGAGCCCCGCTCAGCTTCGGCATCGACTACGTGATTCCCAAGCCCATCGATCCCCGCATTATTGAATGGGAGTGCCCGGCGGTAGCCCAGGCTGCCATGATTTCCGGGGTGGCCCAGTCCCCCATCCGGGATATGGAGGCCTACACGCTGGAATTGCGCAAGCGCATTGCCGCGGCTCGTGAACGCGTCTCCGGCGTGGTTCGCAGTTACCTTTAACTGGTTTCCGGCGGAAGGCCGGAAACCTCATGCCTCCGGCGTTTGCGCCGGACGGCTGTGAAAACCGGGCGGACGTGATGTTCCTCCCGGTTTTTTTCATGCCGTGCAGGAACGTATTTAATGGCAAAGGTGGAGACTGTGTCAAATGCCTCTGGAGGCGGAAAAAAGGGGAGGGCGGCCCGGTGCTTCCTGCCGTATGAATATTAAGGCGGACATGCTGTTTCATGGCACTGCCCTGTTGCATGCGGCTTTGGCTGTTTGTGCATCATTCGTCTGGGCGGTTTCCGCAGTCCCGGCGGATTTTCTGCCGATGGGAAAAAATGCCGGGAGAGCGGCGGGATGAGGCCGTTCCCCGGACGTTGGAGGATTGCGACCGTGATCCGGCGGAGAACATCCTTTTCTGCAAATTAATGAGGATGTGGAGAAGGAGGAATTCTGATACCTGTTTTACGATAAGTCCGGCCACGGTTCTTCCCTGCTGGTGTGCCGGGTTGGAGTTCTGGACAGAAAGAAATCCTGTTTTTCAACCGCGCTTGAAAGCTGCGAGAGTGAATGAAAACGTACGCTGTGCCCACCTGATCAGGAACACCGGGGACTGAAGTTCCGTACCGGTTTGCAGCCCTATGCAAGGGAGGTCGAGGTACGAAGGCGGCTGGGGCAGCCAGCTCTGCCAGGTGAAGGCCCTGAGCCTGCGTTGGGGGATGGGGGGAATGCCCAATGACCCGGTACGGCTTTTCCTTCCGCGCGAAAGGCAGTTGGAAAAATCGCAGAAGGCCGTAGCCGTACCGGATATTCCAAGTAGTTTGGCGGTTCGAGGTTATCTTCTTCTGCGTGAGACGAGCAGGCCCGCGCACGACAACGTGGCAAGCAGGCATGAAGCCGGTTCAGGGACGCTTTCGGGGTCGGTGACGGTGACGATCATGTTCGGGAAGTACATGCTCGTTTCGTTGCCCGTATTGTAGTAGAGTATGACGGGAGCCCCGCTGTAAAAGGCTGTTGACTGCATGGAGGCGTAGGCAAATCCGTTATCTACGCTGAATGGGGAGTCAACTCCCTCTTCCGCCTGAAGGCTCGTGCCTATTGTCAGCCTGCCCAGCATGGCGGCGTCAGAAACGAAGGCGAAGACGTATTCCTGCGATGTGTTCAGAAGGAGGTTGCTGAAGGTAAATTCAACGTCGGTGTAGGAGCCGATATTCACGGAGAGGTTTTCTTCCGTGCGGGATTGCCCGACGACCGTCCAGTCCGCGCTGTCCGACGCCGGTTTGGTGAATACCACCATGGTAAGGCTGCCGGATGTGAAGTCCGCGGTAAACCGGTTGTCCGTCAGCTTGAGCTGTATGGAGTCGAGGTTCACGGCTCCGGGCAGGGCAGTATCAGAAGTAAAGCCCTGGTTCAGTTGCATGGAGATGCCCGTACCGCTGGCATTTACAGCTCCGGTTCCTCCTCCCGTAAGGATGTGGGCCGCGTTTGCAGGAAGGGTTGAAATGGCCGCAAACAGGGCCGGCAGCAGTAATAGCAGTTGTTTTTTACTCATCATGTTTCGTGTGGACTTTGTGTTGACGCACAGCCCATGCACCGGTTTCCTGAAAAAAGGCTTGCCATTGGCGGTTGCGAGACCGCCGGATGGGAAGGTTCCATTCATTCAGGGATACCGGAAACAGGAAAGTCCGGTTGAGACATGGAACCGGAAATAACAGAAGGCCCATGAATGGGGCATTCCTTATCCAAAGCGGATAATATGATTCTGGTGAACATGGTCTATCAAATGGTTTCCCGCCATATGCATAGGCATCCATCAGGCTGGTATTCTGGCTTATCTTCCTGTGGAAGAATTACAGTAGCGGAACTGCTCCGGATTCTAACCGGATTCCCCATCTATTTCCTGACGGCTCCCGCCGTCGTCCCAATGGAGATTCATTTTTCATGAATCGCCGTTAATGTAGTCTCTTCCCTTTGTCTGGCAAGAAAGAAATTTCCCTATGGTTAGATGAAGGAAATGTTATTTTTATCTGGTATGTTCAATCCATTTGGAAAGAATCGCAGGATATGGCCGGGCAAAAGGCCGGCTTCCTTTCGTTTTTGGTGAAGGCATGTCTACACCTGGGCGTTGGCCAGCCGGAGGCGGATCTGTTCCGTCTGCTCCCTGTCCGGGATGAGCTCTACAAGCGTCTGGCTGTTTTCCTCCAGGGAATCAAGCTGGTCGAAGTCCTCCGCCGTGCGGATGGTCAGGTAGCGCATTCCCCATTGTTCCGCAATGGCCTTGAAGGAATGGGCGTGGGGTTGTACAAGCAGCTTCCTCATGGTTTCCGGCTGGCCGTCTGCTCCCGGGAGGGTGCGGAAGATGCCCCCTCCGCCGTTGTTGATGACGCCGAGGATGCGGGTCCCCCTGTCCAGTTGGGGAAGGAGTGCCAGGGCATTGGAATCATACATGGCGGTCAGGTCGCCCACGAGAGCCCAGGAGCGGGAACACCGGGCGGAGACCCCCAAAAAACCGGAGATTTGCCCGTCAATGCCGTTGGCTCCCCGGTTGGCGCGGACGTTTTCCGTGGGGATGGACGTCTGGGCGAAGCTGTTCCAGTACCGCACGGGCATGGAGTTGCCCAGGTAAATGCAGTCTCCGTCCGCGGCAAAGCAGGAGAAGGAGCGCACCATGGCCTGTTCGCTTTCCGGGCAGGTGATGAGCAGTTCCTCCATCAGGGCTTTCCTGCGTTTGTTCATGGCGCGCAGGCCGTTGACGTCGCCCACGGTATCTATATCCCCCAGCGCATGCAGAATGGCTTCCAGGTCTCCGGTTACGACGGAGGAGGGGCGGGCCAGCCCGGAGAAGCCGGTGCGGGTGACGGAGAAGACTTCCGTGGCTGGAATATCCTCCAGGTCGCGCCAGAAGCGGCCCACGGGCACGTCCCCTAATCTGAGCAGAACGGCGGGCGGGTGTTCCCTCAGCAGGGCGTCTGCGTCCGTCAGAGCCAGATGGGCCAGCTCTTCCCGGAGTCCGGAGGTGGCGTCCGCCACCACGGGGGCTTTCAGTTCGTTGGCCAGCCACCGGGCCGGGGCTTGTTCCGTGGGGTCCAGGCCGCCGATCATGACCACCAGCCCGTCGCGCGATTTGAAGCGCAGGACCCGGGCCAGTTCTGCCAGGGAGCCCCGGAATCCGTTTTCCTCCGGAGGTTCCGCCGGGTAAAGGTCGCAGCTGCCGGGGTTCCAGGCAGGGTCCGGATCCGGCAGGCACACGTTGATATGGAGGGGGGAGGCGTAATCCCAGTCTTGCAGAATGTCTTCCGGCAGGCTTTCCGGCGTTTCCAGGTCAATTGTGGGTGCGTAAATGCCGAACAGATCCGCCTGTTCGATGGCCTGGGGTGCGGCGGAACCCCGGCAGGCCGCCGGGCGGTCCGCCGTGAGCAGGAGCAGGGGGCGGCGCTGGTAGTAGGCCTCCACCACGGCGGGGAGCAGTTCCGCCGCCGCCGTTCCGGAGGTGGTGACCACGGCCACGGGCAGCCCCATATCCTGAATGCGGCCCAGCGCAAAGAAGGCGGCGGACCGTTCGTCAAAGTGAGTCCATTTCACCAGATCCTCCGCGGCAGCCAGCACCTGGAGCAGCGCCATGTTGCGCGCGCCGGGGCAGACCACCCACTCGCAAATGCCGCCCAGGCAGCATTGGGCCAGCAGGGATTTGACGAAGGATGCGGAGGAATTCACGGGAATCAGCCTTGTTTTTTTGCCGCCCTGGCCGCTTTTTCAGCCAGTTTGGCCTTTTCCTCTTCCGAAAGAATGCGGGGAAAAACGGGGGCGGGGTCATTGATGCGGTGCCCTGCGGGGAGGATTCCCCACTCCAGCGCGGCCGGCGTAAGGCCCCGGAACAGGTCCCCGGCGTTGAGCTGGCCCAGAATGCGGGCGGAGGCGTCAGGGAGGACGCAGCCGATGAGATAGCCCGTTTGGGCGCAGCATTCCAGCAAATGGCGCAGCACGCAGCGGAGGCGCGGGGCGGAGGCTTCATCCTTGGCCAGCTGCCAGGGCTGCTGCTGCTCAATGTACGCGTTACAGGCGGAAACCTGGGCGTTCAGGGCCGCCAGGGCATCGGAGGCCATGTTGTCGTCCATGTATTTGGAAAACAGGGTGACGGCCTGGTCCATGGTGGCGCGCAGGGCTTTGGAGGCTTCGTCATCATATGCCTCCGCGCCGGAGATAACGGAGTCGCAATAGCGGCGCGTCATGTTGATGGAGCGGTTGCACAGGTTGCCGAGGTCGTTGGCCAGCTCCGTATTGTACAGCATGACCAGGCGGTCCGCATCAAAGTTGGCGTCCTTCCCGGTGGTGATGTCCCGCACCAGGTAATAGCGCACAGGTTCCGGGCCGAATTGTTCCGCCAGCAGGTTGGGGTCCACCACGTTGCCGATGGACTTGGACATTTTTTCCCCGTTGATGTTCCACCAGCCGTGCACGAGCAGGGTGGGCATTTCCTCGTCGGAAAAGCCCATGGCATGCAGCATGGCGGGCCAGTACACGCCGTGGGCAGGCACCAGGATGTCTTTGCCGATGACTTCGCAGTCTGCGGGCCAGAGTTTGGAGAATTCCGGCAGGCCGCTGTCCGGCTCCGCCAGGTAGCCGGCGAAGGAAATGTAGTTGATCAGGGCGTCAAACCAGACGTAGGTGACGAATTCGGGGTCGAACGGGAATTCGATTCCCCAGGAAAGGCGGCTCTTGGGGCGGGAAATGCAGAGGTCCGAGTCAAAGTCAATGGCGTTGAGCACTTCCGCCTTGCGGAAGGAAGGAAGGACAAAATCACTGCTCTTTTCCACGAACTGCTTCATCCATTCCACATGGTCGGTCAGGCGGAAATACCAGTTTTCTTCCTCCAGTTCCACCACTTCCCCCCATTCCGGGCCGAAGTTGCCTTCCGCGTCCCGTTCCTTATCCGTCAGGAACTGTTCCTGGCGCACGGAGTAGAATCCCTTGTAGGATTTTTTGTAAAGCTGCCCCTTGTCCTTCAGGTCCGTCAGGATTTTCTGCACGCAGGCCTTGTGGCGCGGATCCGTCGTGGAGGCCCATCCGTCATTGCTGATGCCCAGGCGGTTCCACAACGCCAGGAATTGCTCCGTGATATTGTTGACATGCTCCTGCGGCGTAATGCCCAGCTTTTCCGCCGTCTGCTGCACTTTCTGTCCATGCTGGTCCACCCCGGTCAGGAAATAGACTTCCTCCCCCTTCATCCGGTGCCAGCGCGCAAGAACGTCCGCCAGGACTTTTTCATAAGCGTGCCCGATGTGGGGCGGTCCGTTGGTGTAGTCAATGGCCGTGGTGATATAGTACATGCGGGGGACGATACTCCTTTCCTGCCGTTTTGCAAGCAAAGTCATGGCGGCATCCCGGGCGTGTTTTTCAGCATGGGATGGGAGAGTAAGGGGTGTCGCGGGCGAAACGGCGGAAGGGGTTGTGCGGATATTCCCTTTCCACCGCGCCGCAGCGTTCTCCGCAAGGGACTCAACAGGAGAAAATACGGCGGGGCTGGATGTCCCCGGGAAAATTTCCCCAATACATGGTTCCGGAAATGAATTCCATTGCCGGGGAGCGTGATGCGTGTCTTTAATTTTGTGATTGTTGTTGCCGGAAGCCGCGGTTTTCATAGGCTTCCTCCAGCTGGCTGAGCGCCCGTTCCAGGATGGAGCGGGGACAACCCGCGTTCAGGCGCATGAAGCCTTCCCCTTCCTTGCCGAAGATGGAACCGTCGTTGAGAGCCAGGCGCGCTCCGTCCACAAAAAATTCCACCAGTTCCTTCTGGGAAAGGTTCATTTCCCGGCAGTCCAGAAATACCAGGTAGGAGGCATCCGGCATGATGGCCTTGATTTTTGGCATGCGGCGACGCAGTTCCGCGTCAATGAAGCGGATGTTTTCCTGAATGTAGTCCAGCGCTTGGGCCAGCCATTCCTCCCCTTCCGGGCCTGAATAGGCGCTGATGAGCCCGTCGTACGCGAAAACGTGCCCTTCCGCAAGCTCCCTGCCGCTGACAAAGTCCTGGTATTTCGCGAACAGGTCCGGATTCTGGCAAATCACGTAGGAACTGCCCAGGCCGGGCACGTTGAAGGTCTTGCTGGGCGCCATGTAGATGACGGAGTTCATGCGGGCGTGTTCGGAAACAGTGGCGAATACGGTGTGCCTGTGGCCGGGAAGGGTCAGATCCGCATGGATTTCATCAGAAACGACCAGCGTGCCGTTTGCCGTACAGATTTCAGCCACGCAGCGCAATTCCTCCGGACTCCATACGCGGCCTCCGGGGTTGTGGGGATTGCACAGGATGAACATGCGGCAACCACGCACGGCTTCCTTCATGTGGTTGAAGTCCATGCGGTAGCGGCCGTTTTCCAGAATGAGGGGATTGTTGACGATTTCCCGGCCGTTTTCCCGGATGATCATGGCAAAGGGGTGGTACACCGGAGGCTGGATCATGATTTTGTCCCCCGGTTCCGTAAAGCATTGGATGGCGCTGGAAATGCCGGGAACAATGCCCGGAGCGAAGCCTATTTCCGAGGCGTTCACCTTCCACCCGTGGCGTCGGTCCACCCAGTCCCTGATGGCTTCAAAGAAAGCGCGGGGCTTGACGGTATATCCCAGGATTTCGTGTTCGCAGCGGCGGCGGATAGCTTCCATGATGAAGGGGGGCGTCCTGAAGTCCATGTCCGCCACCCACAGGGGAATTAGGTCGTCCCGGCCCCAGCGGGGAAGCAGCGCTTCATATTTCAGGGCTCCGGTGCCGCGGCGCTCAATTACTTCGTCAAAATCGTACTGCATGGAAGGTTTGTCTGGCGGCCAATGGTCAGGAAAGAGGGGTAACGCCTTTTTTCAGGATGATGTTGCCGTATTTGGCCGTTTCCCCGGTAATGACGACGGCATAGGCCTTTTTGGCCCGTTCATAAAAAGCGTAGCGCTCCATTTGCTCAATTTCCCCGTCATAGTTCAGCGCCTTGCGGTATTTGGCTTCCACCGCAGGGTCCAGAGAGTCCCCCGGAACCGGGGCCATCATGATGACGGGCGTTGCGTAGGCATCCAGTTCGAAGAGGGGAATGACGGCAGCCAGCAGGGCATCCGCCCCCAGGCCATCCGCCCTCAGCACCGCAGGGTTGAAGGTATGTCCGGGGAAGTGGGCGTCTGAAAAGACGATTTCGTCGCCATGCCCCATTTCCGCAAGAATTTTCAGCAGGGAAGGGCTGATGAGGGGAGAAATATTTTTTAACATGCCCCGCAGTATAGCACCAGCCCGCGTTCCGGTACTATCATAAAATTGGGGTAATGCCGGTCATGCCCTCTCAGCCGTTAACAGTCTGGAAGCATTTCTGGACGCATTCTTCCATTTCAGGCATTTGCTCTTCCATGCTTTCCACCAGCCTGAGCTGGGTGCGGGCACGGTGCAGATTGTGCCGTTCTTTTTTCGTTTTGAAATAAACGTCCCCTTCCAGGTAGTCCGTCAGGAAGCGGATTCCCGTTTCTAGCGTGATAAGCAGACCGGAAAAAGCGAGTTTGGAGACTTCCTGCGGCGTGATGAATTCTCTGGAGGCCTCCAGGTATCCCTTGACGACGGCCTCGAACATGGGCATGCGCAGGAAGGTTTTATCCAGATTTTCTTCATCTTCCGCCGCAGGGGAGGTCATGGTGCGCACCATGTCTCCGAAGTCGTACAGGACGCTCCCGGGCATGACGGTGTCCAGGTCAATGACGCAGACAGCCTTGTCCGTCTCCCTGTCCAGCATCACGTTGTTGATTTTCGTGTCGTTGTGGACGATTCTGACGGGGAGCTCCCCCCGTTCCTGGAGATCCAGCAGCACGTCCACATAACGTTCACGGCGGCGGATGAAGTCCAGCTCCTTGCGGCAGGTATTCAGACGTCCGTGGGAGTCTGCTGCCGCGGCTTTTTCCAAATGGTCAAAGCGCCTGCGGGTATGGTGGAAGAACGGAATGGTTTCATGGATGTCCTCCGGATTCATGTCACACAGGAGCTGTTGGAAAGCGCCGAAAGCGCGGGCTGCTTCGTAAGCCTGGCGGGGATGGTCCGCTACGTCGAACGTGTGGGTGTTTTCTATGCAGTTGTAGCAGCGCCAGAAGCCGGAACCGGGAATTTCCAGGTATTTGCGGCCGCCCCGCGCGGAGTACAGGTTCAGCGTCTGGCGGAAGGGCGTTTTCAGCACCCGGAACATTTTCCAGCGGATATGGTTGGTCACCTTTTCCACGTTGTGCATAACATCCCTGGGGCATGGGAACACGGCATCGTTCACGCGCTGGAAGATGTAGCGGCGGGTGGTGCCGTCCGGCTTCCTGTAGGTGGCCCGGAAGGTCATGTTGATATGGCCGCTGTTAATGACGTCGCAATGGAGGAATTCTCCTGCGATGGCGAATGCGTCGCTCAGGGCGGCCACTTGCTTCTGAAGGGAGGAAGTGTGGAAAACGGCGGACAGGGGCATGGGGAGTTAAGAAAAGCTCCGGCATGATTGATGGCACATGCCGGAGCTTGCGTTGGTTGAGTGAATGACAGTCAGATTGTTAGAAGGTGTAGGCAACTCCTACCCCGGCGACGAAGGTGAAATTGCGGTAAACCTTGGAGGGCTCCCTGTAGGGGAAACGGGCGGAAGCGCCGCGGTGGTTGGCCGCCAGGCCGCCGTTGCCGAGCCAGACCGTACCCACGAACGGAGTCACGGTCAGGTCTTTCGTGGCCTTGACAGGGGCGGAAACCGTCAGGGAAATGCCCTGGGTTCCATTGGCGTTCAGGGAATTGCTGTCAAAATAGCCGGCAGTGGCGTTCCAGGTGCCCGCCACGATGACGGAGGTAGATTTGTTGACGTCATACTTGTACCCCAGAGTATTGGTGAACCACCAGCCAGTCATCCAGCGGAACGTATATTGTACGCGGCAGTCCCAGAAGAAGTTTTCCAGCCCTTTGCCGAAGTCATGGTGAATGTCCAGAACGAAGCTGTGTTCTTCCGGCCTATTGTGGCTGAAAGCAGGGAAGCCGGAGTTGTTGCCTGTATTGTGGATGTTGAAACTTCCGGGGATACCGCCGTGGACAAACTGGTAACTTAGAGCCGCGACAGTGGATTTTCCGAATTTGCGGCTGACGCCTAAAATGGCCGAGCCTTCGTCGCAAATGCCGGAATCATTGTGTTCCAGACCATTATCCGTCAGCCACTGATATTTTAATCCGCCTATCAGGGAATATTGATTGTTCAATTGATAGGCGCCGACGGCTTCCAGGGGAATGACATGATCACTTGCGGAATTCTGGAAAGCCAGACCGCGGCTGATGTATTTGGTAGCGTAGCCTGCTCCCAGCTGGGCGGAGAATGTCTTGCCGCCGTTATTGGCGTTTAAAACATCCAGGGGAAGCTGGATATCGGCAGTAGCCATGCCGGAAAAAGCGGCCATGGCCGCACATGTAGCAATAATGGTTTTATGTTGCATAATTAGAGGGGAAAAATATAATAACAATATTTTTATTTTTAGCAAGTGTATCTTCAATACCAGAAAAGAAATATGAAAATATGTTCAATGTATGACAAAAAGTGTTAAACATTTGACGCATTATTCATCATGCAAGGGCATTTTTTCCCAAAGAGAACTCTATAGCTTCCACAAAAACCGGTTTTATTTAAATGTTTCCCCGCCGGAGCTGCGGCAGACGTGTTCACGGCTATGGCTTTTGTAAACCTGATGATGCCGTGGATTCTTTTTTCAGCGCTTCCTTTAACTGGGGTTTCAGGTGCTGGAAGAGTTTGATGGAGCCTTTGCTGGACATGTGGTCGCTATCCTTGTACAGAATTTCCCCGTGTTCATAGGCGTTGAACGGCCTGTCTTCCGGTATATAGGGAAGTATGCTCAGGACGGTGCAGATCCCTTCCTGTTCAAGACGGTCAAGGATGGGAAGCACGGCGGCATGATCTTCCCTGTATTTTTGCCGCGTGCAGGTAAGGCTTTCCAGGCCTTTTCCCGTTTCCCCCCTGCGTATGAGGTTCCTGATGTATTTGGCCACATCATTTTGCTTGATGAGCGGAGTGGGGGCCAACAGGATGACTTGCTTGCCCATCGCCCGCAGTTTGGAGATAAACGCACGGAGAGAATCTGAATAGGCAGGTTCTCCGGAGGGAAGCGGCTTCAGCTTCCAGTCCATTACATTTTTACTGTCGTAACGGGCGCTCCAGTGCTGGGCTATCACCACATGGCTGATTTCCGGGTGGACGTTCAGCCATGCCATGAGGGCCTTTATTTTTTTCTCGTCGCAATAGTAGCTTGCATCAAACGGCAGCGCGGGCAATTCCCTGTTCCAGAACGGGGAAATGACGGAAGAAACGTAAATCCCGGAGATATCCAGTTCCCTGCATGCTGCGTCCAATCCGCAAAAGGCCGCAGAGGCGTGGCTGTCCCCCAGCAGGACTATGGATGGAGCTTCGGCAGGGGAACCCAGCTGCAGCAGGCCGGGTTCCGCACTTCCCTTGAAATCGGCTCTGCTGACGAAGGCAAAGATGTTGTTATTGAATTTGATGGCTTCCTTATCAAATCCCCGGGCGGCTTCAGGAGATTTGATTTCCGATGCGCCATGCAGCTGGGGGCTGGAAATGGAGTTGATTTCCTGGTTGATGTAGTTCCGGAATCCTTCCGTCTGCCTTCCAGCAACGCATAGAAGCAACGCGAAAAGGTACAGGGGGATAAACCATTTCATCTTCATGCGCTTTTTCTCTACTGCAAGGTACAGGAGACCTCCCAGGACTGCGGACGCTGCTCCGATGGCAAGCATTCCGGGCCATCCGGGAGCATGGAGAAACCACGAATGATAGAACGCGATGAGGGGCATATGCACCAGGTAAAGGGAGAACGAGATTCCTCCAATCCACAGCAGAAGTTTATTGTTGAACCAGTGGGCCAGCCAGCCGGATTCCGCATACCGGATCACCAGGCATGTCCCCAAAACTACGGCCGCCGAGCAGAGGGAGACGTCCTTTCCGCGGGAAAGGGCAGGTACGAGGATGCATAACATTCCAAGGATGAAGAGGAGAGCGTTTTTCTTGCTGTTTTCGCAACGTGTTGAACTTAAAGGGGGGGGGTATATTGCTAACAAAATCCCCGCGCAAACCTCCCACAAACGGGGCAGCGTCATGTAATGGGAAGTGGGGCGGACCTGCTCCCAGACGGGCAGGCCGATTTCCTGCAACAGGTTGTGAATGGGATAGGAATAGGCCCAGAGAAAGGACCCGATGCCGGCGATCCAGAAAAGAGAGGCGGCCGCCCGTTTGGGAAGGTAACGGTACAGGACGCATCCCCCCGCGAACAGAAGGTAAATCTGCGCCGTCACCGCCAGGTACCACATGTGAAGGAATGGATTGCCGGAGGAATCCTGCGCGAAATAGTCGGACTGGATGACGGCCAGGAACCTGTTCGCGGCGCCTATCAGCGTATATCCGCCTGTGGAACTGGCTGTCGCCAGGTCCGTATAGTCCAGAAAGAACATGCCAGCCAGAAGAGTGAGCGGGACGATGACGGCAACCGGGGTAAAAAGTCTTAAGACTTTTTTACGGGCAAATTCCCCGAGACGGATTTGCATCTGCTGTTTCTGGAGGGATTTCATGAGCAGGTAGCCGGAAATCACCAGAAACACTTCAACGCCGAAGTAGCCGTAGGGGAAATGTTCCGGATTGAGGTGGAAAAGGATGATCAGAATAATCGCGAGGCCTCTGAGTGAAGTGATTTGCTTCATATTAATCAGAATTGCAGATAAATGAACGGAATTATGCGGAATAGCCTTGCTGTAAGATTCTCAAAAGATTCTGGCTTTTAATATTCAACAAATTGCTCAGATGAAAAAGCAGGGAAAATCAATAAAACAAAGCAAAACTGGAGTAAACAATTCCGTAAATGAAAATTACAGCGTAACCGGATAGAGGGAATTGTATGCTGTGAACACAGACGAAATTAACGGTGTACGGTTAATATCTCGCTGACAGGTTTGCGAGGCGAGGACGCTAAAGAAAACTGTTCCGGGCAATCGCCGCAGGCAAGAATGCAAATGACGGTTTCATGGTCGGGAATGGAAACCAGCTTCCTTAACAGGATATCCCGGAAAGGGGATACTGACCAGTTCAGGAGGCAATGCGCCACTTTGTTGGCGTGCAGGGCATAACAAAGGTTCATCAGGAAAATTCCTGCATTAGTGTACAGGTCGTTCCGTTCTTCCTCCCAGCGGATGTCGTGGAGATCCGCCGTAATGATGAGCAGCTTGTCGGCCAAATGACCGAATCCCCTGTTTCCATTCTGGAGGGAGAGCACTTTTTTCCGCGTTTCCTTATCACAGATGCAATGGACGCGGGTATGCTGCCTGTTGCAGGCGGATGGGGCATTGCGGGCAAGGGATACGGCCCGTTCTATTTGTTCCAGTGAAACCGGGCCATTGAAGTGACGCACGGAATGGCGGGATGCCGAAAATTCGGGAAAGGAGGATTCCAAATGGGCATAATATAGTTCCCTGGTTATTTCTATCTGACCGTCTTCCTTGACCGCAGGGGGGAAGTCCGCCAGCAGGCTGTCCAGCGCCTGCTGGAGATCCGGACGGAGGCTGAAGTTTTCTTTTCTGTGCATTTCGCGGTAAGCGTCCAAGACGGAGATGGCATGCAGGATTTGATCATTTTGAGGGAACTTTTCTGAATAATTTCTTATCAGACTGATGAGTTCCAAGACGGCATCATGGCCGAACCCCAGACGCCTCTCAGGCATGCTTAATCCTTTTTCTACTACATGGTAGGCCATGATGACAGAGGCCAGTTTTTGTTCCTTCTCCTCATGGTGAAGGGATCCTGCATGGCGGATGAACCTTTTCCGATCGTAGGAATAAAGATACCTCAATTTATAGCGGCTGGAGTGTGTATAAAATATGAAATTGAGCCGATTGGAGATTTTTTTCAGGAGGTTCAACATATTCATGGATGATGGATTGCGGTTAACGGGAAAGTTTTTAAATCAGGAAATAAGGAAGGTAATTCTTTTTTTAAGCTGTTGAAGAATCAATGTTTTTTCTTGATTATTCAATCCTGTCAGATAAGTGAGAAGGATGGACAAAAGAGACGTTGAAAAAAGAAAAATAATGCGTTTTCCATACATGTCAGGCAACAGCAGATAAATGGTGCAGTTGACAAGGCAGATCAGCAGGCTGACGGAAACTGTTTTGAGAACCACCTGTTTAAGAAAGGAAAGTACGGAAAAGCGGAGCATTTTTTTCAGAAGCCAGAGCCTCATGATCAGCGCCATGATGGTCAGGACAATGGAGACGACCAGGAAAGAAACGGGAGGGCCCCCCCATTGAAAGACCAGATAGCTTAACGGGACATTCAACAGGAGGATTGTTCCCACGCTGGCCTGGTAAAAGGCGATTTTCCCTGTAGCCAGGAGAACGGTGATCAAATAGGTGGAGTAGCTTTCCGCCAGCACGTTAGCCAGGAGAAGAATCACAAAGATATTGGTGTATGCGGGGATTTCCTTGAGCCAGAGAGAGAGGATGAAATCAATATTGAAGCACAGGGGAAGCATGAAGACGGCCAGAAGAAAGAAGCTGTAGCGCGTTCCGTTGAATACCAGCTTCCACATGTGTTCGTAGTCTCCCGCCGCGTAGCTTTTCGTGATTTGCGGCTGCATGGCGCTGGAAAAACTCCCCATCAGGGAGGTTACTCCGGATGAGACCTGGGACGCCACGGCCTGAGCGGCATTGATGAGTACGCCGAAAAAAAGGTTGATGACCACATTGATGCCGGCCCCCTTCAGCAGCCAGGCGATGGAACCGAAAAGGTTCCACGAATAAAATGCTCCCATTTCCTTGAGAAAAGGCTTGTCCAGAATGGCCCGGTAGCGGCAGCTGGAGTAATGCCTGCTGCAGTAAAGGGCATAAAAGCCGCTTGAAGCCAGTGTAAGCAGGAAATTGTACCAGGCAAAATAAATCAGCCTGTCCATAGGAGCGTAATAAAGCAGGATGACACATATTACTTTGATTCCTGTCAACAGGATTTCTACTGTCGCCAGCACCCGGAAATTTTCATGCGCTGTCAGCGTTGCGGTGTACGCCACGTTGAGCAGGCTTACCAGGAATGTCATCAGGGAAATCTGATAGACCCAGTTGACGGCATTCATTCGGTCCACGGGAAAAACCATATGGTAGTTGATGGCCCACAGTCCCACGGTTTCCCCCAGTATGAATATCACCAGGGCAAAAATAAAGAGGATGCTCAGGGAAGAGGAAAAAACCTTGTTCAGCCTTTGGTTATTGTTCCTTCCCAGTTCATAGGTGATGAACCGGCTGATGGCCGTGTTCAGGCTGCCGTTGAACAGTCCGAAAAGAGCCACCAGACTGCCGACGACGTTGTAAATCCCGTAATCCGCTATTCCCAGCGCGTCCAGGGTAAGGCGCGACGTGTACAGCCCGATGACCAGATTGATCAGCGAACGGGTGTAAAGCAGCATGGTGTTGCGGGCAATGCGCTTATTGCTGTTTTCTTCAGCCATGACGGGTAGCGGAGGTACATTGTTGAATGGCGTTTTTTAGAAACTCCATGGAATGAATACGCAGAGCCTCCCAGTTCCGTTCGACGGCCGTCCAGTTAATGGGACGGTTCAGTTGTCCGGCCATGGAGCCTTTTTCCGGATGGTAGATCCTGTCTTCCAGACCCAGGGATTCCAGCAGGGAGAAAATACGCGTGTTCTGGACGGCTGTTTCTCCTTTTTGAAGAATAGTTATAAAGGGCTTGCGCATGATAAGCGCGAATACTGTCCCATGGAAGGAATTGGTGATGATGCAGAGGGCTTCCTGGAAGGACTGCAAAAATTCATAAGGATTCGGGGAGATGGAATATTTTTCCGGGATGCAGCATTCCGCTCCCTGGAGAGGAATGATGCGGAGCGGAGCGCTCATTTTTTTCCCGGCTTCTTTCACCTGCTTCCAGGGAAGCTGGGAAAGCTGGTCGATGTTGAGAAAATACCCCAGAACGCACGGTTCGGAAAAGTACGGCGGCCGCCCTTCCGTCAGCCGGGAGTATTCCCTGCGGTCCAGGAGCAGTGTGGGATCCAAAACAACTTCAACTGTTTCTGCGCCGGCTTTCCGGCATATTTCCACCCCGTGTTTTTCCCGGACGGAAATGGCGGAGAATTTAGGGAATTCCCGCTGAGCCAGAGCATACCATTCCGGGGGCTGCTTCCCCCATGCCGCGCTGGCTGCATAGGCTATGCGCTTGCCGGCAGGGGCGAAATCCAGGAGTTTTTCCGGTTCGCAGGATGTCCATATCTGGTCGCTGCCCGCCAGGTATGCGTCAAAATCCAGTTCTTGCGCGTTGAGTTCTCCGGGAAGGAAAATGGGGGACAGGGCGTGTATCTCCTGTTCAATAAAGGATTCAAATGACGGAGTTTTCCGGGGAACCCTGCGCTCCGGTTTCAGGGAACGGGCGCAGCGGGAAAGAAAACTCCACGGATGACGACAATAATAATTCAGTTTTTGCCGTGCAGTGGGTGGGGGAGGGACGGGAAGCGGTTTGGGGAGCTGCTTGATCAGGGCGGATTGAACGGACATTCCTTCCAGCACCTGCTGCATGGCATATAACTGCATCAGGGAGCCGTAGTTGCGGGTGATGAACGAATAATGGATGGTGATAATGCCTATCTTCATTGGGCGTCAGCTTTAAAAGAGTTCCTGATGGCGTTTGAGAGAGCCTGAAGACGGGTTCCGAGGCCGAACTGCATTCTGAGGTGCCGCAGAATCATCTGGAGAGAAGCAAGTTTTTTCCCCCTCCTCAGGTAATTCATGTAAGGGAAGGAGGTTGAGGCCGCGATGGCTGCCTGATCCTTGTGGTCAAGCTGCCGGATGATTTGCCGGTAGAAGTTTTTTCCGGAAAGAGCCCTTCTCAGCGTGCCTGTAATGCGTTCCCTGCGTTCCCCGCGTTCCAGGCCGGAGGGGACGCACCGGTAGAGGCGGTAGATGGCATTGATGGAATTGATGAAATCCGACGTTTTCATTCTTCCGCGGACAATGTTGTTCATAATGCTGCTTTCGTGGCCGGCACGGTAATGGTACAGGGGTTTCCGGATGATGGAGACGCGGCGGCTGTGACAGAGCATCCGGGTGGAAAATTCCATATCTTCGGATACCTTGAGTTCCGGCGCAAAGTGGATTTGATGGGCGCGAATCGTTTCCGCGCTGAAGAGTTTCGCCCAGATGGAGACATCTACCAGAGCCGCTCCGGAGAAGGATTTTTCAGTCACCGCGTATTCGTCCCTCATATTTCCGGAGGGAGGGTAAGGCGTTTCCATGGAAACCTCCTGATGGTTTTCCTGATGGATGCAGATGGAACACATCACCATATCGGCGCAGGATTCCTTCATGGCGGAAAGGAGGCTTTCCAGCGCGTCGTCCTCAACCCAGTCGTCCGAGTCAATGAATGTCAAATAAGGGGCGGAGGCCAGTTTGATGCCCAGATTGCGTGCGGCGGAAACGCCCCTGTTCCGCTGGTGGATGATTTTGAAACGCGCGTCTCTGTTTCCGTATTCGTCCAGAATGGCTCCGCTGCCGTCCGGTGACCCGTCATCTATGCAAATGCATTCCCATTCTTTCAGGGTTTGGCGGAGAACGGAATCCAGGCATTGGCGCAGATGGCGTTCCACATTGAACACCGGAATGACGATGCTGACAAGAGGCGGGGTCATATTGTTGAAAGGCTGTGTATGGGCGATGCCGTTTGGATGAGGAGGCTCAGAGGGTTAAATATTCCTTGTCTTCAGCAGAAGGTGGGCCAGCCGGTATCTGCGCGCCGCCAGCAGACGGCAGACAAGGTGGAAGTAGCGGCCGCACAGGGGGAGCTCCGCCCTGCGTGCGGCCAGGCCGCTGGAAAGGAAGTCCCGGAATACTTCCCTGCGCGCGGCATAGGGCTGCCGCTGGAGGGCATGGAAAATCACGCCGATTTTTTGCAGGATGTAGCCTTTGACGACGGGGATGTCTTCCTGCGGGAGGGAAAGGGTGTTGATCCAGGCGAGGAATTTGGACGTGAGCATGTCTATGTCCCTGACGAGGTTGAAGCGGCTGCGCTTGGCCGCACCGTTTTCCTTTTCCTGAGCGCGGTAGTGGTAGAAGGCTTTTTTGACCAGGCTGATGTCCGGCGCGCAGGCGGAAAGGTAGTCCAGGACAAACTGGAAGTCTTCAAATACGACGGCGGAGGTATTGAAGCGGATGCCGTTTTTTTTCAGGAGTTCCGTGCGGAACAGTTTGTTGCAGGAGGATTCCATGTCCAGGCTGGTCAGCAGGTAGCGCAGGAAGGCCCCCGTTTCCCCCGCGGGGATGTGCTGGTCCCGGCTTGGGAGGGTGGTCTCCGTGCGGATGAGCCGGAACCCCGTGTGGAAGTCTTTGCTGATTCCGTAGCAGAGGAGGGAGGATTCCGGCGTGCGCAGAGCCGTCTCGTGCAGGCAGGCCAGCATGTCCGGCTCTACGGTGTCATCCCCGTCCACAAAGGCGGTCCAGCTTCCCTTCGCCAGGGAAAGTCCCGCGTTGCGCGCGGCGCTTACGCCCCGGTTGTCCTGATGGATGGCGGTGAAACGGGAGTCCTTCCGGGCATATTCGTCCAGAATGGCTCCGCTCCCGTCCGGGGAGCCGTCATTGATGCAGATGCATTCCCAGTCCGTCAGGGTCTGGTTCCTGATGGAGTCCAGGCAGTCCCTGAGGAAGGGGCCGGAACGGTAAACGGGGATGATGATGGAAAAAAGGGGGGGCATGGAGATAAAGCGGGGTAATGGCGGTCAGCGTTCCGTGTTGGCGGAGCCTTGTTTCTGTTTCTCGAATTGCCGGGCATCCACGAGGGTCCTGTACCACCATCCCTGCATGAAATGCCATAAAAATCCTTCCCTGCCGTCCAGAAAACCCAGTTTCAGGAAGTAACGGTAGCAGAAGTAGGCGAAGGAACGCCAGAAGAGCGGCTGGCGGGCGTAGCGTTCCTTCATGGCGCGTTTTCTGCCTGCCTGGCCGTCGATGCCGGAGGCCGCCGCGGAGGAGGAGAGGATGTCTTCAATATCCGCCACTTCCCGGGCGGAATAGTCCACGTGTTTGTGCGCCCACCATCCCAGGTCATTCAGGTTTTCGTCCACGAAGTCATATTCGAATTCAACGGAGCGGCCCCGGCTGAGTTCCATGTGTTCGTCCATATGGCGCTGTTCGCACCTGGCCGCGCCGTAGCGGAACAGCCGCAGCAGTTTGACCGGGTAAACGCCGTGCTTCATCCACCGGCCCAGGAAAATATGCCTGCGCTTATGGATGATTCCGGTGACGTCCGGGGAAAGGGCGGGCAGTTTTTCCTTCAGCTCTTCCAGGGCTTCCGGCATGAACCATTCGTCCGCGTCCAGCCTCAGCACCCATTCTGCGGTGATGGGGCAGTTGTCCAGAGCCCAGTTGAACTGGAGGGCGTACAGGCCGGGCCATTCATGCTGGATGACCTTCACCCTGGGGTATTCCCGGCAGATGGCGGTGGTGTTGTCTGTGGAAAAACAGTCAATGACAAAGACTTCTTTAGCGACGGGCAGAATGTTTTCCAGACAGCGGCGGATATGGAGTTCCTCATTTCTGGCGAGGATGATAACGGAGAGGTCAAGCATGGTTTAGCGGAGCGTGCGTTGTTTGATGAATCGGGCCGGGTTACCGCCCACAACCGTCCAGGGGGCCACATCCCTGAATACGGCGCTGCGGGCTCCTACCACGGCTCCCCGGCCAACCGTCACCCCCATGCCCACAAAGGCCTGCGCCGCCACCCATGCCTGGTCTTCCACGGTAATGGGGGCGGAGATAAGGGAGTGGGCGGGATCCGAGATGTCATGGGAGGCCGTGCAGAGGAAGGCCCCCTGGGAAATGACGGCGTGGTTTCCGATGGAGATGGGGGCCTTGTTGTAAATTTCCGTATCAGGGCCGATGCAGGCGTATTCCCCTACGGAGAGATTCCATGGCGCCCAGATATTGCTGCTGGGGTAAACGAGGGAGGCAAGCGGTATGTTTGCCCCGAACAGGCGGAGCAGCAGGTTCCGGGGGACTTTCATGGCGTTGGTGACCATGAGCCGGAAGAGCGTCCGGTTGACGATGTACCAGCCATACCGTTTGAGGCGGTGGCTGAGGGAGTAGTGTTCCTGGTAACGGGAAAGATCCATGGCTGGGGATGGGGGTGAGTGGTGAAAGAGGGGTTATGGCCGGGGTGCGGCGGCTGGTTCCGCGTCTGTTTTTATTCCGGTGGAAAAGGCGGCCAGCGGCCCTTCCGCGGATTGGCCCGCCTTCTGGAAATAGATGTTCCGGAAGGCTCCGCTTTCTCCGGCTCCCCAAAGGGGCGCGTTCCAGGGATGTTCCGGATGGTGGAGATGCCCCTTCCATTCCCGCTGCATGTTGGCGAGCCGCGCGGGCTTCGTCAAGGCGAGTGTGGGTGCGGCCTTGGCGAAGACGGAGAGGCTGGGGAGTGCAGCCAGGAGCAGATAACAGACGCACAGTTTGCGCCACCGGGGCGTTCCCACCCGTTCCACGAAGATGCGGGTGAAGATGAGAGCCAGGCAGAAGAAGCTGACGCTGGAGGCCTTGTAGCAGAATTCATTGTAGCCGCCCACGGAACCTATGTAAATGAAGTAGGTGAGTGTTAAAATGACCAGGGCTGACCAGAACAGGGCGTCTTTTTTGAAGCGGCGGAACAGAAGAGCCGCCGGAACGCCGACTGTCAGCAGCCAGGAGCCGGCCATGGCACCCCAGAATTTCCAGTTGCCGTACTGGAGCAGGTCAAAGGGGGAGTCCTGCCACGTCAGGCGGATGCGGTTGTTTCCGTTGCTGCTTGTGAAATAGATGCCGGTCAGCAGCACCAGCGCGGCGCCCGCCAGCACCGTCCAGGAGGAGAAGTATTGCCTGACGGGAGTACGGTGGACCAGCGTGCGGACGGCGATGAAGACCAGAAGGCCCAGCGAGCCGATGGGAGAGGCGAGCAGGCACAGGGAGGCCAGGAAGAGCTGGTATTTGGGCGGAATGTTCCAGGAGACCGCCATGGCCAGGAACAGCCACAGCAGCGTGGTGTGATGAAAGGTGTAATGAAGCTGCATGGTGGGGGGCACGCCTCCGAAGAAAGCCAGCACCGTCAGGTAGAGTTCGTGGGCCAGGGGCCCCTGCAAATTGAATAGATGAAGCCCCCATCTGACGATGCCGTCCAGCGGGCCCTGGAAGATGAGCAGGAGCAGGAAGAGCAGGGTGGCCGAGCGGAATCTGCTCCAGAGGACCGTGAGGGTCAGCGCCAGGCCCAGCCCCGTCCAGGCGGTCAGGACATAGTTAATGATGAATATGTCCGAACAGGAGAAACATTTGCACGCCAGAGCCGGTGGTAGCCAGAAGGCGAGGTAGTAAATGAAATGGCTGCCTCCTGCGTCCACCAGCGGCCAGTCGCAACGGATGAGGGTTTCATAAATGGGGTTGCGGACCACAAAGTCCGCGTGCTGGGATGTGATCCCCGTCATTCCGCCCGCCAGAAGCCACAGGAGGGAAAGGGCGAGGGCACAGAGGTAAATGGCCAGCTGCCGCCTGGTCAGGTGAAGCGTGGGGGCCGGGATTGTTGCGCTCAGCAGGACGGAGGCGGCGGCTACGGCCGCAGCGGCCGGAATGGAAAACAGGGGCCTGACCCATCCCAGCAGGAAAAGGAGGGTGGGGAGCGCCATATAGGCCACGGCGCAGGATGCGGCAAGCCTCCCGCTGATGGTTAATGCGATGTCCGTTTGTTTCCGGGGCTGTTCCATGTAGAGAGAAAGGGGGAAGGCGTGTTCAGGAGGCGTCTGGGAGGAAAGCTTTTTCCCACTGGGGAATGATATGTTCCCGCGTGAATTTCCGGCTTTTGGCTATGGCGTTCCTCGCCATGGCGCGCAGGGCGGCCGGTTCCCGAATCAGCCCTGCGGCCATTTCCGCCATCCGATGCGCCTGGAAACCGCCGGCCGCAGGCAGGATGCAGCCGTCCTTTCCGTGGTCCACCAAGTCATAGGCGGCGGTGAAGCTTCCGTAAACAATGGGGGAGACGCCGAAGGACATGCCTTCCACGATTACCAGGCCGAATCCTTCATATTCCGAGGTTAAAAAGAGCAGGGAGGCCTGTTCGTAATACGGGGCAGGATTTTGGAAGCCTTCAAAGGAGACGTGCTTCAGGCGGTGTTCCTCGCAGAATTCCTGAAGGGAGCGTTTTTCCGGCCCGTCACCCACCAGGCGGAGAGTCCAGTCCGGGAAGCAGGGTTCCAGCAGCGCCCACGTTTCCAGCACGCGGGAGACCCGTTTCTGGTTGGGTTCCAGCCGTCCGACAAAAAGAACCTCCTTTTTCTTGAGGGCCGGATCATAGCGGAATTCCGGGTTTTCCACGGTAATGGGGTTGGGAATCGTCAGAAGTTTTCCGGTATCTTTCAGTCCGGTGATGTTCCGGAAAGCCTGGTGGAAACTGTCTGAAAGGAGGATGTAACGGTCGCTGTGGTCGTAAACGTAACGCAGGCTGGCCCCGGTGGCCATGGCGCAGCCTTTCAGCAGAAGGCGCAAAAACGCTCTGTTCACCGGGTTTCCCGTCCGGGCCATGCGCATCCTGAGGCCTTCCAGCCGTGCGTTGCAGTCCGGGGCGTTGTGGTGGACGGCCAGCAGGCGGCAGGGCAGGCCCCTCATGGCTTTCCGGCACAGCCTGGTGACGTGGAAGGGCAGGCACCATTGGTTGATGATGACGTCAATGCGGCTGGTGGCCAGGAGGTTCCGTAGGACATTCCGGTTGGCCCGGCTGGAAACGGGGTAGCTCAGCCGGTGCAGCGTGACCCGTTCGTCCAGAGCTGGGGAGGGCTTTTCCGTCACCTGTTCAAAGGAAACCACATGAACCGCATGGCCCCGGGCGGAGAATTCATTCGCCAAAATGGCGGTGACGGTTTCCACGCCGCCTATGGAAGGGAATTTTCCGAGCAAAAAGAGGATGTTCATGAGAGATAGACAAATTCCGGTTTGGTTTCCTGCCCCAGCAGATACCGGTACAGGCGTTTCATGCGGTCGGCCGCGTGGGGAGCGGCGCAGGTTTCCATGACGAGGGCGCGGCCGCGGTCTCCCATGGCGAGCCTTTCCTGCGGGGAGAGATTGAAGGCGTTTTCCAGGGCTGCGGCCAGGGAAGAAAAATCGTTGCCGCACCACCAGCCACATCGGCGGGTGTTCAGCGCTTCCCACGGCGTTCCCCGGCTGGCGATGACGGGCGTTCCCGCCAGCAGGGCCTCCGCGATGCTCATTCCAAAGTTTTCCTGGTGGCTAGGGGCGCACAGGACGTCCAGGGAAGAGAGCATTTCATACTTCCGCCTTCCGGAAACAAAGCCCGTGAAGGAGATATTGGAAATGTTTTCCGCCCGGACCAGTTCTTCCAGCCGGGCCTTGTATTCCGGGTCTCCGTCACCGATGAGCAGAAGCTCCGCGTTCGGGAGGCGCAGCTGACCCCAGGCCGTGATCAGGGCCTCCAGATTTTTGATGGGATGGAGTCTGCCCAGGAATCCGGCCCGGAAGCCCTCGTGCCCGGGGCGCCTGATATCCGCAAGATATTCCGGGATCCGCACCGGATTGGGGATGACGGCCACGGGGTTGGAAAAGCCCATGTCCCTGTAGTATTCCATTTCCTTTTCGCAGGTGACGTGGACGCAGGCGGCTCCAGAGATGTCTTTCCGGTGTCCCAGGGCGAGCATGAGTTTCTTTTTCCAGCCGCCGCGCTCCAGCGCCTGGGGGTACAGCATGCCGTGCAGGGAAACGACGCAGGGGGCATTCATTTTGCGCGCGTGCACGCATGTGGCGTGGTTGACGTCCAGCCACAGGCCGTTGGTGTGGTAGAGGTTGTACCGGGAGCCGGCCAGAAAGCGGCGTATGTTCCGGGAGACGGCGAGAGGGGTGCGGGCGTCAAACGGGCAGGCATGGATAAAGCTGTCTTCTCCCACCATCCGTTCTTGTGGGGAGCCGGGCTGGAGGGTGAGGATGTCCGTGGGCATGCCGGAAGCATTCAGGGCTTTGACCAGGTCATAAGTGCAGGTGCTGGTGCCGCCCGAACGGGAGTCAAGGGACGCGATGGTTTGTAATATGGGAGCCATTAATCTAAAAGGGAGGTGTATGCCTTGAGCTGCGTTTCCACGCGGCTGTTCCAGTTGATGTCCGCTACGCGGCGCGCCATGGTTTCATAATTCTTTTCAACTTCATGAATGGCGTTGCGCAGGCCGTCCGGCGCGGACAGGGAAAAGACGGCGCCCGTTTCCAGAGCGGCAACCATGTCGGCGGCGCTGCCCACCTTGTCGCTGGCGATGACGGGGAGCCCCCGGAAGAGGGCTTCTTCCACGACCAGCCCCCACGGCTCATAGCGGGAGGGGAGGATGAACACGTCATGCCGTTCATATATTTCCGGGAGGCTGTCGTTGGGAACGTGGCCCAGAAAGCGGATATTATCCTTGGCCATGTTTTTGAGAAGTTCCTTTTGAGGGCCGTCCCCCACGATGGACAGAGGCCGCCCGTTGGAGTTGAATTCCCTGATGAGCAGTTCCAGATTCTTTTCCGGTGCGAGACGGCCGACGTAAATGTAGTTCAGGGGGGAGGACGGGGAATGGCGGAGGGCGCAGCGGCCTTCCATGTTAAAGATGCCTACGCTGCCCGTGACATGGATGTCTCCCGGATAACGAATATGCTCAAACAGGGCGCGGTGGGGGGAACCGGAAGGCAGCGCCGCGCTCATGCGGCGTATGACGGCTTTTTTAAGCAGGCCTTTCCAGCCGTTCATGCCGGAATCAATGGCTGACGATTCGCAAATGACGGCATTGCGGCGCCTGGGGGAAAAAAAGCTGTATATGTTGTATTCCGGCGCCATCCAGCCGGAGAACAGCACTCTGCGGGCCCGGACCCGGGCCATCAGCTTCAGGAGCCTGAGCAGGACAAGAGCCTTGTTTCTTTTTCCTGCATCTCCCTCATGCAGAAAGAAGTAGTCAAAACCTCCCTCATTGCCGGAGAGCCGGGTATTGACCGCTTCCGCCCCATAGCCGTAAAGAACCAGGAGAACGGAGTGTTTTTTCGCCAGTTCCTCACAAAGCCTTACTTTGTAAAAGGAAGGCGTATTGGTCAGGTAGATGAAGTCATATTGCTTGTTCATAGTTAAAGCAGCGTCTTGAATTCATCCGGAATGCGGGTGCTGTCCCCCAGAACGGCTTCCGGAATGCTGTTCCGGTACACCCGCTTGAAGTGCCTTTTGTTGAACAGGATGGGGCGTTCCCCTATGAACGCTCCCCAGGCGGAGAATGTGGAGTCCGAAGCAATGACCCATTTGCACCTGCTGATGGCGTACATGTCCGCGTAGGCGTTGCCGTAAAAAGCGCGCCTGACGTTGGGGAGGGCCAGCAGCTCCCGAAGCTCTTCGTCCGATCCGTCGGAAAAGATGAGGAATTGCTGGGCCGGCTTGATGGACAGGATTTCCCTGACAAGATTCACGTACCAGAGGATATCCACCCGCATCTCCGGAGAATAGTCTCCCAGCCGCACGTGAATGGCGATGCAGTCCTTCAGGGCTTCCGGACGCACGTTTTCAATGATTTCCTTCCTGGTGATTTTTTCTATGAATTCATGCACCAGATCCATGTGTTCATTGAGGTCGTCAAAGTATTCCCCCATGCCGCGGATTTGCTTCACCCTCCCGGAACCGGGGCGCAATTTTTCCGCAAGCAGCAGTTGGGCTTTTTTTAAACCTTTGATTCCCAGCTCATTGAAAATTTTGAAATAAACTCTTTTATCTTTCTCCCGGCGCAGGAATGTCCCCGGGCTGAGTTTGGTCCAGGTGGGGGAAATGTAGCCTGCGTTTTCCCGCCTGCTGAGTATGTAGGCGCGAGCCGCCACAAACATGCAGTTGGCAAGCCCCGGTCCTGATAAACGGAACCAGCCGAAGTCATAATCCGAGAGGACAGGGTAGAAATATGTTTTTTCAGATTCCATGTTTAAGGTCTGTCATGCGTTTTTGCAATACGGCGAAGGAGGTGAACAACAGGGTGGTGACCACCTGGTTGATTCCCCATAGATATGATTCGAAGTTGGCGGCGATGAGAACGGAGATGATGACGAACAGGTGTATCCTGTCATAATCGCAGGCGGATTTGTGGAATTTCCGCCAGACGGAGCAGGTATAATACGCCATGAACGCAAACAGGAAAATAGAGTAGGGAATACCTATCATTTTCATGATGTCAAGATAGCCGTTGTGGGACCCCAGGCCGCTTACCGCCTTGGCTTTTTCGCTCTGTTCCACGTCAAAGCCGTTTCCCAGGATGGGGGATTCGGCGATCATGATGAGAGTCGCTTTCCGTTCGCCTTCCCGGGAGGATGAGAAATCCATATTTTCCACGGATTCCGTGAACCGGTTCAGGCCGGTGGAAGAGATTCCCGCCATGGGCAGGATGATTTGCCAGGCGAGCACTCCGGCCAGGAGTACTGCCAGAAATTTGACGTTCAGACCGTATTTGATGACGAAAGTCAAACAGAGAATGCCTATGGAAGCCCGGCTGCCGGAGAGGAAGGTGGCTAGGACGCATAGAAGGATGATGGCGATTTTTTTCTTTGAGCGGTCGGAAGAATCCAGAATCATGGCTCCTGCGCATAATGAGGAAATGGCTCCCAGCCCATTCGCGTTGCAGAATCCCAGGGTGTGGCGGCCCTCAAAAATAACGTCGTTGTGAACAAAGCCGAGAAGGATGAGCAGGCTGGTGACGGCCGACAGAATCGGCATGAGGCGCTGTAAATAGAATGACAGCTCCTTCTGGACGGAAAGCGCAATCATCAGGCAGCAGACGACCTTGGCAATCAGATAAATTCCCGTTTTCTCATTAAGGTCAAAAATACCGAATGTGAATTGATACAGGATGAAAATGAAGACGAAGGAATAAATGAAAGGAGATGATGCGACCGTTCTCCGGTCAAATACGCGTCCGGAGTTGATCAGCAGCAACAGAGCTCCCAGCCCCAGAAGAAGGAAAGACCCCATGGAGCCAATGCCGTTTAAGAGCATGTGCTGCTGGCCAAGCTGGCAGAGAATGAAGGCAAAAGCCCAGTATTTGCAGAGTGCGGCCATGTCCGGATTCGCTGGTTCTGAGTGAGACTGAAAAAGATTGTTACTGCATATATCCCAGTTGGCGCAGTTGCGGAAGGAGACGGGTCATTCTTGTCTCCCATGATGCGTTTTCCCGGGCGGCGGCCAGGTTTTTGTCCGCCAGTTCCTGATAGGTGGCGATGTTGTCCAGAATCTGGGAGAGCCGGTTGCCGATGTCCCCGTCTGTCTGGAGTTCAATGACGGGATTGTACCCCAGCAGATTAACCAGTTCTTTGGGGGCTTGGCCGACGATGAGCGTTCCGGAGAGCATGCATTCCCAGTAGCGCTGCGTCAGCGTTTCCACATCGCCCGCCATTTCCGGGTGGGTTCGGCAGCGAGGATAGCAGATGACGATTTTTGTGGAAGCCAGTCCTTCGCACAGCGAAGGAAAATCCGGGAAGACAAGGCGGCCCGGTTCTTCCGGGTAAAGATAGCTGAGGTGCGGCGCCTCCTGCCGCATTTGAAGGATGGCTTCGTGTACAGGCTGCATCAGGCGCCCGATCTGGAGAATGTCCGTCCGGCGCCCCTCCAGGGCTCCTCCGTCCCTATAGCCGGTGGGGTCTATGCCTTCCGGAACGTGAACCGCGTGGATATGCGGAAGTTTTTCAGCCACGTATTCGCAAACCTGGGATGACGTGCACAACAATGTTTGCACATGGTGGCGTTTCAGGGAAGAGATGAGGCGCGGCCAGTACCGGGGCCAGACGTCCCACAGCATGGGCACGATTTCATTGGTATAGCCGAATGGCCACGCGAATGAGTCCGGGTATCCGGCCCCCGTAACCAGCAACGCCTTGCGTGAGCTGGTGAACAGGGGGAAATTCCTTGAGATTCGGGATTTTGCGATCAGCAGACGCAAATTCCACGGGGCGCGAATGCCCTGGACCGTTTTTCCCCCGCTGGCTGCCCATGCGTCCGCGAACCATTGCATGAAGAATTGGTAATTGCCTTCTTTTCTGATAGGTTCCAGTAATGTTAAATGTTTCATGATTTTACTGCGTTGAACATGTTTTCCCATTCAGAGACAGTCTGCTCCAGGTTGAACAGAGGCGCCGCGGCCAGGCCGTTTGCCGCATAGGAGGAGAGGTCTGAGGCCGTCATTTCACGCATGGACCGGCACAGGTCTTCCGGATTGTCCGACTCAAAAAGGATGCCGGCGTGATGTTTTCCCACTATTTCCCGACAGATAGGTATATCTGCCGCCAGAATAGGCAGCCCGCAGCACATGGCTTCCACCTGGACGAGTCCGAAGCCTTCGCAGCGGGAGGGGAAAAGCAGGATGGAATGGCGGGGAAATTCTTCCTCCATATTTCCGCATGGCCCGTGCAGAATGATTCTGTGGTGCAAACCGTTGGAGGATACATATTCTTCAATCCATCCTTTCAGCGGGCCTTCCCCATAGATGTGGAGATTCCATTCCTGATCCGTTTCAATGAATTTGTGAAATGCGCGGACGGCCAGATCAGTCCCTTTCTGGTGGGAGAGAGCCCCGACATAAACGAACGTTTTGCTGGTAAGGGACGATTTTCTGGACGGGTTCATCGTGTTGGGGTTGTAGATTCGACGGGCGGGGAGATGGTGTTTTTCTCTGAATTCTTTTTCGTCCCCGTCAGACAGGACGATGATTTCATCGAAACGATGGTAATATGCCTTGATGGCTTCCTTCATGTACCGGGAGAAGAAGGAGCCCATATTGGTAAAATAATTGTCATAGGAAGCATGGGACCATGTCAGTATTCTCATGCTGGGCAGGAGCTTGTTTTTGGTGAGGGCGAGAAGCAGGGAGTCTTCAAAGCCGGAACCGAAAATGACCACATCATATTGATGTTTATTGAGATGGTTCGTCAGCGCCTTTTTGAAGCCTGACGTGTAGCGCGCGGCCGCGTATAGCCGGCAGCCAAGGGCGGAGCTGAACAGAGGGGTTTTGCAGACGAGAACGTCCGCCGCGGAGCGGCGAATTTTCTCATATAAATTCATTTCCCTGCAGTAAATATGAATTTGTTCCCGGTTGATTCCTTGGATGCCTGACGGCGGAAGGTTTTTCAGGGAGTAGAGGCTTACGTCATGTTTGCGTGACAAGGCATCCATCAGGCAGGTCAGAACTCTTGGGACGCCTCCTATTCCGAAATCAGACCATGCGACAAAACAAATTTTCATTTTTACAAATGATTTGATGAAGTTTTTTTGATTCTACAGAATGGCGGCCCACCTGGCCGCCAGGTTTGAGGAGCTGAAGTTTCTGGATGTGACGAGGCTGTGCCGGCTGAATTTTTCCAGTTCGCCGGGATTGTTGATAAGGGATGTGAGGGCGTTCGAGTAAATTTCTTCCTGAAAGGGGGGAACGAGAATGCCGTTTTCCCCGTGGGAGATAATATCCCGGACGGCAGGGTAGCTGTCAAAGGCAACAGGAACGCACCCGTGCTGCATGGCTTCCACAAGAACAAGGCCGAACCCTTCAAACGTGGACGTCATGCAGAATACGGAGGCTCTGGAATAGTAAGGCTCCGGATTCTGGAAGCCGTGAAAGGCAATTCGGGAAAGCCCCAGTTTTTGGGCGGAATCCTTAAGCATCTCCGCATCCGGTCCGTCGCCCACAATGTCCAGATGCCAGTCCGGACATGTTTTTTCCACTTTTTCCCATATGCGCAGAAGCCTGTCCACTCCTTTTGAGGAGTTGTCCAGCCTGCCGACAAACAGGCAGCGCGGTTCTTTTCTCTCTTCCTTGGAGAGAACGGCCGGTTCCACGATATTGGGAATGCAGACGAGCTTGTTCCCGGGGACGGAGGGGCACAGTTTTTTGAATTCTTCAATGCCCCCTTCCGAAAGCGTCACTATCCGGTCATAGTCTGAAGCCAGTTCCCGGAACAGGCTGCGCTGAAGCAAAACTGCCCTGTATTTTTTTAATGCCAGTATAAGCGTATGATAGAAAAATGAACGTGCCTTGCCGATGAGGCCGCGTCCGGAGGGCCTCCGGTTGACGGTCCGGTAATGTTTCAGATAGGTATATTGGGAACTATGCTGCACAGCAATGAGTTTGACGGAAACCCCGTTCATGTGCCCGCGATGCCGGAAGATTCCCCACCGCCCCACAATCCCGCCTTCCGTCTGGTCAATGATGCTCTCAATTCCTCTTTCCCGGATAAGGTTAAGCAGGAAATTCTGTTCTTCCTTCCGGCTGAGGGCTGCGGGAATGAACACGAGATCCGTCGGAGGCACGTATTCTTCCCCCAGCCTGTTTTTGTTTCTGCAGAGGAGCGTTACCCGGTGGCCTTCACCGGCAAGCATGGCGGCCAGTTGATGGGTGGCCCGTTCCATGCCTCCCTGTTTGCCCAGGGGTTCATTGGGAAGATAGATGACGATGTTGCTCATGGCTGGTCCTGCAGGCATTCCATCCACAGGGGAATGACCTTTTCCGGGTGATAGTTCATTAATACTTTGGTGCAGGGCGGGACGTAGGGGCCGCTCATCAGTTCATCCAGTTCCCGCGCGAAGAGGCGCAGGCTGAAGGGCGGGATGAGACGTCCCGTCTCCCGGTTCGGCAGCATGTCTTCAGCAGCGTGGAAACTGTTGAAAACTACAGGAAAACAGCCGTAGGAGAGAGCTTCGTTAATTACCATGGGCATGCCTTCGTGGGTGGAGGTGAGGCAGAGTATTCTGGCCTTGCGGTAATAAGGCGCGGGTTCCTGAACACCCTCAAAATGGACGTTTTCCAGTTTCAGGCGCGCCGCCATCCGCTCCAGATTGCCGCGTTCCGGGCCGTCCCCCACCAGGTACAGATGCCAGTCCGGATGAAGCGGCTGCACTTTTTCCCAGACGTTCAGCAGACGATCCACCTTTTTGGGAGAATCCGCCATCCGTCCCACATAAAGAACGGCGTTTTCCTTCCCGGAAAGGTCAGGCTGAACGGGATCATAAGTCAGCAGGTTGGGAATGGCGTACAGCCGGGCCCTTTCCGGGGGGCCCGCCAGCTGGAGGGCGTCTTCCGTATAATGGGGGGAGAGAAAGACCACCTTGTCCGATCCGCGGAACATATCCCTGTATTTCCTCCTCTTGTTGCTGACGGCCGCGTGTTTTTTACAGGGCAGCAGCGCATGGCGCAACAGCGTTTTCATGGTATTGCCCCAGGTGGAGAAATCCTTCCGGAGCAGGCAGGAGAAATAATCCAGCCCTGTGCGGACGTCAAAGGAAATCCAGGAAATGATGGAAGCCCGGATGTCAAGGTGTTCATGGCTGAAGAAGAAGGAGTCATCCTGATTGGCCCCGCAGTTGATGATGCCGTCCGTCTTTTGTGCGGAGCATAGATTTTCCACATATTCCCTGTTTTCTCTGCAGAAGAGCGTGTCCTGTCGCGGAAGGGTGAAATAAGGCAGTCCGCCGGGAGGAACATCTGCCTGTTGGAGAGACAGGAAGGAAATACGGTGGCCGTGCCGCGACAGGGCTTGCGCCAGAAGATATGCCGCCCGTTCCGTTCCTCCCGCATGGGGCAGGATGGGTTGGTCAAAATAGAAAATCAGGTTCATGACGGCGTGACGGAAAGGAATGGGAACAGAAAATTTAACGGGTTTTGAATAGGTAAAGGATGGGATTGCGCATACTGCCAGCCTTGGCCAACAGCCGGGTTACTCCGTAATGCCACGGGTAAGGGATGCCGTTTTTTTTGAATGCCTGCTTGTTCTGGCGCGTATTCCTCAGAATGGCTCTCAGGCCCGCCGTACTGGAGCCCCCGGTGCGCATGAATACCATGTCGCGGTCGATATAGGCGGTGGAAATGCGGTTTTTTTCTATAAAGCGCATCATCAGCTCAAAGTCCGCCGCGCTGCCTATAGCAGGATCAAAGCCGCCGTAACGGGTAAAGCAGTCCTTTTTACAATAGAACGTGGGGTGCGCCGGGTTCCAGCCGCGTTGGAAGGAACCGGGAGTGTACTCCGTTCCGCGCCATGTGCGTACGATTTCTCTTGCTCCGTTGATGTAGTGCAGATTACCGTGTATAGCCTCCTTTCCATGCCGGGCAAACGCTTCGGCGATGGCTTCCAGTACATTTTCGTCCTGGTAATAGTCATCCGCATTCAGAAAGCCGATGACATCTCCCGTGGCCATGCCTATCCCCTTGTTCATGGCATCATAAATTCCCTTGTCCGGCTCGGATAGCCATTTCATGCGGCCGGAAAATTGATGACTGTATTTTTCAATCAATTCCACGGTTCCATCCTTGCTGGCCCCGTCCACCACAATGCTTTCCACGTCCGGGTAGGTTTGCCGCAGAATGCTTTCCAGCGTGTCTTGCAGCGTTGCAATGCTGTTATAACAAACCGTAATGACTGAAATTTTCATTTTTGGCGGGGGGAGTGGAGGATTTTTATTGGACGCTTTTCTGACGGCTCCTCATGATAAGCTGGGTATTTGCCCTGAGACCTTTGGTCGGCAGGTCTTTGGGGGTCAAGGGATGGGCGGGTACGCTCAAGGATGGGACGGGTTCCTTTCGGATACTTCTTAAGATGAGTTGCGTATTTTCTTTCAATCCGTAGGTCATCAAATCCCTGGGCTTCAGTACACGGGCCGGTGTGCTCAGGGCATCCGGACGCTGCTGAATGCCTTCTCTCTCGACAACCTTGAGGAAGGTGTAAAAAAGGATATTCAGGTCGTACCGGAAGGTCAGGTGGCGTTGGTAGCTCAGGTCATAACATACCCGCTGACGGAAGGTGAGGTTGTTGCGCCCGCGAATCTGGGCCAGCCCCGTGATGCCCGGGCGCAGGGACATTCTTTTTTTCCGGGTGGAAGGGTTGAAAATAGCCATTTGATCGGGGATCCAGGGGCGTGGGCCGATAAAGCTCATGTCCCCCAGCAGAACGTTGATGAGTTCAGGCAGTTCGTCCAGGGAGGTGCTGCGCAGCAGGGAGCCCAGGACTGTTGTACGTTCTTCGTCCGGGAGCAGGTTCCCTTCCTTGTCCCGGGTATCTTTCATGGTTTTGAATTTGATGATATGAAAGGGTTTGAGGCCGTGCCCGATGCGCTTTTGCAGGAAGAAGGGAGATGTCCGCTGGACGATGGCCAGCAGAATAGCCAGAATGGCTAATACCGGAAACAGGCATATAAGGCCGAAGAGTGCACCCGTGAAATCCAGGGCGCGTTTTCCGTAACGTCTGTAAAAATTATGATTACGATACAGCGGGTTGCTGAAGTGGATATTAGTTGTAGGGGCTGACATGGGTGTAGTACGAGAGGTTGTTGATAGGGTAGGCGGAGTTAGTTTTTCAGAGGCATGCGTTTGGCCATGGCGATGTTGTGGCTGTCTGTCCCCCACCATTCGTAAAGTTGACGGGTGCGGAACGTTTGTGCCAGGGCTGCGGCGGATTTGCCGTAAAATCCTTTCAGGGAGCCGACATTGCCCTGATATTTGACGCCTTCCTGCCGGGCCAGTTGGAGGAAATCTTCCTGTTGCAGGAGGCGCCCATAGCGTTCAGGGTGCGCCAGGACAGGGACGTATCCCATGTCCCGAACGGAGCTGATCATGTCCTTCCAGGCGCCGGGAAGGTAGTACTGGGGCAGTTCCACCAGCAGGTGGATTCCGTCGTAGGTCAGGGGAGTGTATCGGCGCAGCTGCTCATGGAACTGGTTGTCCAGCATGTATTCCGCCGCGAGCCGAAGCTGGAATTGTTCTTCCCTGGTGTCGGCAAGCAACTGGTCGAAACGGCGACGCAGGAAATCGGGCGTATTGTCCGGGTAGCGCGCCATGATATGGGGGGTGCAGTAAGCTCCTTTGAGTCCCATGGCCTTGAGTCGGCGAATGATGCCCAGGCTTTCTTCAAGGCAGGCGGCTCCGTCGTCCACTCCCCATAGAATATGGGTGTGCATGTCCATGCCGTCCGGAAAAAGGCTGGATGTCGCATACCGGGGGGTGAAGAGGTTGCCGAACATGATTGCTACCGAAAAGAGTAAAAAGCAGGGAAGAAGGCCTTGGGTTTATGTATGGCCTGCGCCTTATTTATCTTGTTTCCTGCTGGTTTGCTGCGGTTCTTTGGTTCCGTAGCCATACTGGTAGCCGTATCCATAGCCATAGTAGCTGTAGCTGGCGGACTTGAAGTTGACACCGTTGATGATGTACGCCATATTGGGCAGTTTTCCCTGATCGGCCAGTTGCTGGATTTGGAGCAGATACCGTTTGTCGATTTTGCCGCTGCGCACAGCGTACAGGGTAATATCGCTCAGGGATGCCAGAATGGCGGTGTCTGCCAGAATGCCGTAGGGCGGAGCGTCGATGATGACGGCATCATACTGTTTTTTCAGGATGCCGAGGATATGACCCAACAGGGGATGGCTGAGTAGGGTGACCGGATTGGGCACCATGGGGCCGGTGTAAAGGATATCCATGCCGCGGGAGTTTTCTCCCAGGGGGCGAATGATGCCGGTGGTGTCGGTGGTCTGTTGGAGCAGGATGGAAGTGAGTCCTTTGCGTCCGGAACCGCCGAGACGCCGGGTCAGGGAGGATTTGCGGAAATCCCCGTCAATAAGCAGTACTTTTTTGCCGGCATAGGCGAAAGCGGCGGCCAGATTGGCAGAGGTGAAGGTTTTCCCTTCTCCGGGGAGGGTGGAGGTGACCAGAATGACATGTCCCCCCTGTTCAGGCCTGGGGAGCATGGAATCTACGTTATTGCGCAGAATGTGGAAGCATTCCGCGATGACGGAATGTTCGTCCTGAATGAAAAGCTTGGTGTTTTTGCTTTCTTTTTTGCTCATTTGAGGCAGTTCGGCAATGACCGGCTGCCTGTTTGCTGCGGGGAGGTCATGCTTGTTGTTGACCTTATTGTTCAACATGGCCGCTCCCATGAAGGCCAGGATACTGAGCAGGGCTCCGCCCGCCGTTCCTCCGGCGACGTATTTAATGGTTTTAGGAGAGATAGGGAGGTTGGAGCCATGGGCGGTTTCCAGTACCCGGGCATTGGATTCCGTTACCGCCATGGCCAGGGCGTTTTCCTGTTCCTTGCTCAACAGCATCAGGTACAGTTCTTCCTTAACCTTGTGTTCACGGATGAGCGGAATGATTTCCTGTTCCTTGATGGCGGTTTCCGTCAGGCGTTCAGTCAGGGAATTCCTTTTGTCAATAAGCTGGTTGAGTTTGAGATCCAGATTGCTGCGGTAGTTGGAGAGAGCTTTGTTAGCCGCCGCTCTGGTGGAATTCATCCTCTCCCTCAAGCTCACGGCAATCGGGTTTTGGGAGCCGGCGCTTCCGGCGATTTTCTGATATTCCAGATAAGCCTCGTTGTAATGTTCTATCTGCCGGGCGATGCCGGAATCGGGAAGACCGGTTTCTACGGAGATCAGCCCCTGCTTGCGTTCGCTTTCCTTGAGATTGTCAGCAAGGGTGGACGCCAGTTTGATTTGAGTTTCAAGATCAAAGATTTCCTTTTCCAGCGCCTGGGAGGTGCTGAAGTCCGCGCTCATGGTTGTGTCCGCATCTTTGACGATGTCACTCTTCGTTTTAAATTCGGTAAGTTTTTTGTCCACGTCGCTCAGGGAGGCTCCAAGTTCTTTTAGTCGATCCCTAATGAAGATTTTCGTTTTAAGAGACGCCTTGTTCCGTTCGTCCTTGGAAATTTGGTTGTAAACCTGGATAAGGTGGTTGAGCGTGTCTTCGGCTTTCTGAGGATTGCTGGATGTCAGAGTCATCTCCAGAAGGCTGGATTCCTTGGAGTCTGGACGGGTAATTGTCAGGCCACGGAGCAGGGCGTTGGCGGTTTCAAGAACGGGAGAGTGTCTTACGATGACGGCTTTTCCGTTCCATGCGTCGGTCATCAGGGAGGTGGGATGGACGGAGATGGTGGCAAAGGGAAGCGTAAGCGGTTTTCCGTAAAAACCTTCCAGCAGGATGAGTTCCCCCTGATCATTGGGATGGCCAAGCGTGAAGCGCTTTTCATCCAGCGGCGTGATGTGCAGGGTGCAGGCTCGTTGTTTGTCGATTTGTTCAAAGTGCACCAATAAGGGGGTGGCATGGTAAAGATCAAGCTCCCTGAAATCTTTTTTTTGCCAATAGGATGTGTTGAGGTTGAGGTCTTCCACCACTTTGTTCATTAATGCGGTCGATTTGAGAACGAGGCTTTCATTGGCCAGGTTAGCCGCGTTGGGGTCTATGTTCAATTCCGCCATGATGCGTTCGGAAGAGGCGTCGCTGCCTGTTTTGGCATCGCGCATCAGGACGCTGGCCGTTTTTTGGTAAATATAATTCTGTTTGCCGGCCAGGTAATAGGCCGCCGTGCCTCCGGCGAGGGCTGCCAGAATGATGATGAACCAGTAACGGCGCAGGATCGTCAGCACCGTGTCCAGGGAAAGAGCTGTTTCTTCTGTATTTTCCGTAACAGGAGGAGTGGGAGCGGTATTATTTGTCATGGAGGAAAGAGGGTGGAATGTTGTGTGGAAATACTGAACCCCTGGGGAATCGGTCCGATACAATCGGACCGTCCCTATATTTCCGTTCACAGGTATGATTAAGCCGGACGAAAAAGCGGCGGAATGTCCGTTACAGGCACAAGGCGATCACGGCCAGAGTAATGCCAAGCCCGGAGAGACCCCAGCCGTACCATTGAGCGGCATCGCTGCGCGTGTTGACCTTGCGGTCTGAGGGGGTCACGTAAATGATGTCGTTTTGCTGGATGTAATAATAAGGAGAAGTGAACAAATCCTTGCTGCGCAGGTCGATACTGGCGATTTGACGGGTTCCGTTGGTTTCCCGTATCAGCGTGACGTCCCGGTTGCCGTCAATATTAAGGTCTCCGGCCCGGCTGATGGCCTCAAGAATGGTTACGCGCTGGCCTTCAATAGTGTAGGTTCCGGGAGCATTGACTTCGCCCAGAACGGAAAATTTGAAGTTCATGATCTGAACATTGACGGAGGCATCCCGGATGTAGTCATTGTTCTTGAGAGTAGCGGCAATGTCGGAGGCCAGCTGGGAGCAGGTTTTGCCCGCAGCCTTCATTTTGCCGATGACGGGCAGGACGATGCAGCCCTGGGCATCCACCAAATATCCTTTGGGTTTGTTACTGGAGGTGCCGCTGGAGGAACCGATTTCAGACATGGCAAAGGGGGCGGTGAGCTCCGGCTGCTTGCTGCTGACTGCGATATAGAGTTGGTCATCCTTCTGGATGGTTGTCTGGTAGTTTGCCTTGATGGTTTCCCTGGAGTTTCCGGAAACATCCTGGATATAGAGGACTTCCTTGGGGCTGACGCAGGAGGGCAGGAGAGCGGCTCCGGCCATGGCCAGGGAGCACAGAATGGCTTTATTGATGAGGTTGTTTGTATTCATTTGGTGAGGGAGGAGGAAACGTTGCTTTTGGGAGGAAAGATGGTGATAAAAACAGGGAAAGAGGCCATTCCGGCTCAAAGGATTTTCTTCCTTGGCTCGGAAGCACCACGGGAATGGCGTGATGCCCTCCATGCTTTCAATCTTCCGGAAGTTTGAAAGAAAAAGGCCGCTATATGTTCAGTCATCATTTTAAATTTGATGATTTTGATTTTTTTTGTTTGAAACAAGCAAGGGTTTGAAAAAGGGGGATATATTTCCCCTCACATGGAAAAAGCGGGAAAATAATCATCAATAATGAAAAGATACTGGCAGAAGCAGTACCGCCGGACAAAATACCGGGGAGTGGCCGCTGACTTGCCTGTACATGAAAGTCGTGCCTGGTTAACGGATTGTAATTTCAATGTCATGAGGAAGAGCATTCTCAATTAGCGGATTTCAAATCCTATTAAAAAAATAGGGATATTATGATTTAGTATAACTAGATAATGATTAGCGTTTAAAAAAATTTTAACCATATAATTTTTACAACTTTTTTATCTTTTCCGAACTCGGGAATAATGAATAAGCTTTTTTTTTTAAATGATTGCTATTGACACCGGATTTGAAATTCGCTGGATGTTTCATAACTCATGAAAAAATGTCGAACGGTATATTTTTTGTAATAGATATTTAGGCTAACAATAAATAATCAAATGGATATGAAAAATAGTCATTGAAATTGATTCGGTTTTATTGATTTGCGGTGCAGGGACGGTCTTTTCTCAGGTAAAAAAAGGAATTCCTAGCGATACTCTTCCAGAGTGGCAAAAGTGTTTAAAAAACCTTATTTCCGGTCCGTAAGCCGGCACTTCCTGTCTTGAGGGAAGCGGATTCGGGCGATTCTTTTTCTTCCCTGTTTAGCCTTGAGTTTGGGGCGAAGAATTGCTAGGATAGAAACAGGTATGGCATTGGATATGCAGGAGCGTCATGCATTTGAGCATGAAGAGGGGCGTTCCCCTGTTTGGATTGGAATGGCATGGGGTGCCGTGTCTTTGTTGGGGGGGGCGGTTCTTCTGGCTGCTATGCTGACATTTGATGTGCGAGAAATAGGCTGGAGTTATTTAAATGGCTCCGGGCTGGTTATACCGGGTACCTCCAATGTGCTGGGAACGGCGGGATTATATGGTGCGGGAATTTTTTATTGGATGCTGGGAGCCATGGCCTGGATGCTGGTTATCCTGTTGGAGTGGTGGGGGCTTTACCGTCTGCTCCACCATGGAAGGCTGCCCCGAAGCGTGGTTTACGGCGGTTTGTTCCTGCTGTTATTCGGATGCCTGTTTCTGACGGCCGGGCATGTGCCGGGTAATGAATGGGTGGCACGCCACCAGATTCAGGGCGCCGGGGGGCTGGCGGGCCATTTGCTGGGAACTGGTCTGTTTCTTCCGTTGGCCGGGAGATCCGCTGTGCTGGCTTTTTCCGGGCTGGGCTATTTGCTGGCCCTGGTTTATGCAGTCGGGATGCGTCCCCGTCCGTTTTGCCGGGCCATGCTGCGGGAATGGCGTGCCTGGCGTATGAACAGGAAGGAAAAAAGACTGGCGCGACAGACCGCTCTGCTTGCCAGGGAAGCTGCCCGCGTGAGGGCCAGCATGGAAGACGCCGCTTTGTCCGCTCCCAGACCGGTCAGAAAGGGCCGGGCTTCCGTTCCCCGTCTGCAGCGCACCGGGGACGATCTGGAAAGTTTGTATCATGAAGCGGCGGCGGTTGCTCCGTCCAAGCCGGAGGATTCTGTCCCGCCTCCCAGCGCCCCGCGCACCCAGGGCCGCCTTCCCCTGGCTCCGCGCCCCAGGATTACCGTTGCGGAACCGGCGGAAATGAAGCCTGCGCCTAAAGAGCAGCCTTTTTCCAAATTGTCCACTCCGCCCACGGAGGAATTCCGCGAGTATGAGCTGCCTCCCTTTGAACTGCTGCATTATGAAGAAAAGCCGGAAGGCCCTACGGCAGAGGACAAGGAAGAAATGCTGGAAATACAGCAGAAGATTATTGATACCCTGACGACATTCCGCGTGGACGTGACGCCTGGGGATATTACCCGAGGCCCGACCATCACCCGTTATGAAGTGTATCCCGCGCGCGGCGTGCGTGTAAATACTTTTGACCAGTATGCGAAGGATATTGCGCTGGCGACCAAGGCGGAAAGCGTGAACATCGTGGCCCCCATTCCGGGCAAGGATACGGTAGGTATTGAAATCGTCAACCGGAAGAAGGTGGCCGTTCCCCTGCGGGAACTTTTGCAGGATCCTGCTTTTTGTTCCCCCAAGAAAAAGATTCCGCTGGCGCTGGGGAAAGACGTGTATGGACGCACCGTGATCGGGGACTTGGCATCCATGCCGCACCTGTTGGTGGCCGGTGCCACCGGATCCGGGAAATCCGTGTGCATCAACAGCATCATTTCCTCCATGCTCCTGAAATTCCGTCCGGATGAACTGAGGCTTATTCTGGTGGATCCGAAAGTGGTGGAAATGCAGCCTTATTCCAAGCTGCCGCATCTGATTGTTCCGGTGGTGACGGATCCCAAGAAGGTTCCCAATGCCCTGCGTTGGTGCGTAAATGAAATGGAGCACCGCTACCATTGCTTTGCCAAGGTGGGTGTGCGAAACTTTGAAGCTTTCAACAAGCGCCCGCCGGATGTTCCTGCGCAAGAGACGGAGGAACCGGAAGACGGGCAGGTGGATGAAGCTTTGGCGGAATCCATTGCCAGAGACCTGGAATCCCAGGGGGAATGGCCTGTGGAAGAAGATGATGAACTGGAGCTGGAGGACGACGGAGTTATCCCTGAACGCTTCCCCTACATCGTCATTATTATTGACGAACTTGCGGACCTGATGCAGACAGTAGGAGCGGACATAGAAACGAATATCGGACGTCTTACCCAAAAGGCCCGTGCCGCAGGCATCCACCTTATTGTGGCGACGCAGACGCCCAGAAGGCAGGTGGTGACGGGGACGATCAAGGCCAATATCCCGACGCGCATCGCTTTCCAGGTGGCGAGCGGTACGGATAGCCGTGTGATTTTGGACAGGCAGGGGGCGGAGAAACTGGTGGGCAAGGGAGACCTTCTGTATTTGCCGCCGGGTTCCGCCCAGGTGGAGCGGGCGCAGGGAGCCTTTATCTCTGACGATGAAGTGGAAGCCCTGGTGGCCCACTGTGCTTCCCAGGCCAAGCAGAAATTCCATGAAGAGGTTCAGAAGTCCTTGGACGAGCCTTCCCGCGGAGGTGCGGACAGTCCGCTGGATGACGCGGAGGAGGAGTGCTATGCCAAGTGCCTGGAAGTGGCTGTTGTAGAACGTAAGGTAAGCACCTCCCTGCTGCAGCGTCGTTTGAGCATTGGATACGGCCGTGCAGCGCGCATGATGGATTTGCTGGAATCCCGCGGCATTATTGCCCCGGCGGATAATACCAACCGTCCACGCAAGGTGCTGGTGGAATGAAACGACGAAAAAACTCACCATGAGACGAATTGTTTCCCTGCCTGTTCTGGCGGCGTTTGTAGTGCTGGGCGCTTCCTGTTCCCAGCAGGTGCAGCAGCCCGTTAAAAAAGCAGCCCCTCCCCCCGTATATGTGGGCAAGGTGGAGCAGGTGTATCCCAATCATCATTATGTGCTGATTGCTCTGGCCGGGAATGTTTATGAACCGGGGACCGTGCTTATCTCCCAATCTCCGGGCCGGGAGGAAAAATGCAGAGTCGCCAACCTGATTGTGACGGAGGAGCGGATGGGGCGTGCGCGCATTCCTGCGGATATCCGCAGCGGCGCTGTGGAGGCGGGGGACCTGGTGTTCCTGTATCGGAATCTGGCTGTTCCGGAAAGTTCCGGAAAGATGGAAGAGCAGAAGCCGGGCAGTCCTGAACCGGAAACGGATGAAGACAACAAGGGTGTTGCTCCGCCGGTTGCCCCGGACGGTGGCAGGATGGCGGACGGGCTGATGCCTCTGCCCGGGGAGCAGCCTGTTCCGGCCTCTGCGGATCAGGAGCGGATTTCCCGGGAGCGGGAGAAAATACTCCGGGAGTTGGAAAGCGTTCCGGACAGGCTGGAAGAACCGTGGAGCAGGACTTTCTCCGGAAAACCGGTGGAAAGGTGACCGGATGCGGAGGTATCCGCAATGTTTCCCAGGGCGGGAAGGAACTCTAGAAGATGAGGCCGGGTATTGGGAATTCAAATACCAGTTTCTTTGAAACGGACGGATGACCTGTTCCAGTATTCCTGATAAACCCGATCCTCCTGTCCATCCAGATTCAACTGGTACATGCGGAAAGTGACCGGAATATTTTTAGGTTTCCACAGCTCTTCATAAGAATATTGGTAGCGCATGCCCAGCTGTTTCATGACGCCTCCGCTGCGGGGATTCCTGATATCGTGTGTGGCCGTGATGTAGGGCATGCCGTCTTTCTTCAACCGGGCGACAACAGCCCTGGCCGCCTCCGTGGCAAAGCCTCTGTGCCAGAACTCCTGAAGCAATCCGTAGCCGAGGTCATGGCTGTCGTCCGTGCCTGCGTGGATATACCCTGCCGGAAGGTTGCTGTTTTTCGGGCAGATGGCGTAATGATACCCGTAAGGCCGTTTGTACACTTCCTGGTACTTTTCTTTGAACAGGGACGCCGCTTCTTCCAGGGAGGTTAATGGAAACCACGGCAAATACGTGTTTACCTCTTCATTGCTGTAAATGTTGAACAGGGCCTCCAGATCATTTTCCGTGAATTTTCTCAGTATTAATCTCTCGGTTTCCAATAAGGGGGTATTGGCGGAATTCATGGATGGAGCTTAAGGGTTTTTTCCGTTTAATTTTACTATTTGCACAAGGGGTGTCAAATGATCCGGTTCATGCTTAGGCCTGATGTTGCGGTACGGGTTCCTGTCTGTTTCCCGGGATGCCGTTTTGCTGCCGGCGCGTATGGGGGACAGCAGAAGCGTGCATGGCAACAGTTTTCCCAAATGGGGAAACTGCCGTATGTTTTTCCGGATATGTCTATTTTTTAGATTCATTCAATATTTGCTTGTTTTTTCACGGCGTCTTATTAGGATGCTTTCGCTTACGCAACCAGATGACTAATTTATGAAATCCATCAAAGGAACAGAAACAGAAAAGAATCTTCTCAAGGCTTTTGCCGGGGAGTCAGAAGCGCGCAACCGCTACACCTACTTTGCCGGCGTAGCCAAGAAGGCCGGTTACGAACAGATTGCCGCTATCTTTCTGGAAACGGCCGACAATGAGAAGGAACATGCCAAGGTATTTTTCAAACTGCTGAAAGACGCTTGCGTTGAAGTAACGCACACCGTCTGCACGGCTCCCCTAGAATCTACGGAGGATTGTCTGCTGGCCGCAGCCGCCGGCGAGCATGACGAATGGTCCGACATGTATCCTGCGTTTGCCGAAGTAGCGGACAGGGAAGGCTTCCCCGCCATTGCGGAAACTTTCCGCAAGATTGCCTCCGTGGAGCAGCACCATGAAGCCCGCTACCTCAAGCTGGCTGAAAATGTGCGCGAAGGCAGGGTTTTTGCCAAGGAGAAGGAAATCCAATGGAAGTGCCGCAACTGCGGTTATGTACATACCGGTTCCACTGCCCCCAAGGTATGTCCGGCTTGTGCACATCCCCAGGCATTCTTTGAAGAACTGGCGGACAACTTTTAATAACCTTTTCTCCAGGAATATGATTGGGGCCGGTTTCACGAGCTGATCGTGCAATCGGCCCTCTTTTTAGACTACGGACGCCTTACGCTGATGGACAGGGAACGAACGGATGCGGTATGGAAAAAATATGGACGCAGCCTCTGGAATTTTGCCGGAAGCTACGGCTTGGGCATTGCCCTGATGCTGATCCTTCTGGTGCTGACCTTTGCCGGGACGCTGCACCAGGTGCGGCTGTCTTCTGCCATGGGGTCGGAGGCTGCCATAGAGTCTTTTTTCGGGGCGGCTTATGTGCTGATACCGCTGGGCGGGGAGAACTCCCTGATTTCCCTGCCTTTGCCCGGCATGGGCATTACCTGTGTCCTGCTGTTCGCCAACCTGCTCATAGGCGGGGTATTCCGTATCCGGTGGACCTGGAGGCACGCGGGCGTGCTGGTGGCTCATGGGGGAATTTTGCTGCTGCTGGCCGGCATCATGCTGGGCAACAAAATGACGGTGGCCGTGGAACAGGTGGAACTGCCCCAAGGGGACCGGGTGCATGAATATTCCCTTCCGTTTGATTTGCGCCTGAACCGTTTTGTGCCGGAGTTTTATCCGGGGACTTCCAAGCCTAAATCCTATGAATCCCAGATAACCGTTTTTCCGGAATCCGGCGGTCAATATGACGCCGTTATCCGCATGAACGAGCCTCTGCGCCTTTCCGGCTGGACGCTGTACCAGATGAGCTGGGGCCAGGATTCCCTGCATCCGGGCAGGCTCATCTCCATTCTCCGCGCTTCCCATAATCCCCTGGAGCAAATGCCCAAATGGTCCTCCTACATCATCGCTATAGGATTGCTGTGGCATTTTGCCTGTGTTTTTGGCAGATACCTGCGCCGCAAACCCGGTCTGGCATCTGTCGGAACGGCGGCGACGGTTGAACCGCAGGCCGCTTCCGTCCCCGGCGGGAAAAAACATTTGCGTCTGGCAGGCATTTGCCTGCTGGTAGCGGCAATCTTCGGCGTCGGCATGCTGGCAGCGCGTCCTGCCGCTCATCCTGTTCTGGTGAAAAATTATGTGCCCTGGTCTCCCGCTTTGGTGGAACGGGCCGGGGCCATGGCCGTCCAGGACGGCGGCCGCCTGAAGCCGGTTTCTACTTATGCGGGGTTCCATCTGCTCCGGACGCTGGGCAAAAGAAGCTTTGTTGTTGATATGCCGGAAGGGAAAAGGAAGCTTTCCCCGGTGGAATGGATGCTGGACTGCATGTTCCGTCCGGAACTGGCGGAACAATACCCTGTTTTCCTGGTCAATCGGGAAGAGGTGGTCAGGCGCCTGCATCTGCCGGATCAGAAAGACAAGCGTAAAAAATACTCCTACGCGCAGCTTGCGGAACGCTGGGAGGAAATGACCCGTGCCGTCCGGGAAATCCGTTTGCTGGGAGAAACGAATCTGACGGAAGCCCAGAAGGATATTTTGTCCCTTGCCCGCAACTTTGACGTAATGCGGGGATGGATGCTTGTCTCCCGGATCATGCTGGAAAACCCTTCCGCCATGGAACGGATGGAATTCCCACGCTGGTTTCCTTCTGCCGGCCGCGATGGAGAACGCCTGTGGACGGCTGCCCCGGATAAAGTTGCCGGAGCCTTTTTGGCAATGGCGTCCCTGCTGGAACGCAAAGCTATCGGTATGGAAGGGGCGGAGGCTTCCGCACTGCGGATGAAAGCGGAAGGCCTGCTGCTGGAAAAGCTGGCACAACCCAATGAAGCCGCCTCCGCCGGAGAGCGGCACAGCCTGGAAAGAGAAATTTTCTACTACCGTCTGGATCCGCTTTATATTTCCCTGGCCGTTTTTGTGGCGGCGTTCGTGTGCCTGCTGCTCTGTGCGCTTTTCCGCCCTGCCGCCAACGCTCCCCTCTGGCGGCGTTTTCTTCGGCCCGGAGGTTTCAGCCTGGCGTGGCTGACAGGCGCGGGCGGAACCGGAGTACTGGCCGCGGCGCTGGTCATCCGCATGCTCATCACCATGAGGTCCCCGGTGGGCAACACGTATGAAACCATTGCCTTCATCGCCTGCATGGGAGTGCTCTGCGCTCTTGTGGTGGAACTTTTCAGTAAAAAGGGAATCGTACTGGCGGCGGGGCTTTTGCTTGGGGCTTTCTCCTGTCAGATGGGTATTCTGTATGAAGCCTCCCAGGCTGTGGACCATATGGATCCCCTGGTGGCCATCCTGCGCTCCAACTTCCTGCTTTCCACCCATGTCATTACCATTGTGCTGGGGTATGCGGCCGGGCTGCTGGCGGCGGTGCTCTCCCATATATACCTGCTGGCTTCCCCCCTGCGCCTGATCAGTGGAAAAACGGAACAATCCCTGGACCGCATGGCTTACGGCATCTTGTGTTTTTCCCTGGTGTTTACGCTGGTGGGGACGGTTTTTGGGGGGATTTGGGGCAATGAATCCTGGGGGCGCTTCTGGGGCTGGGATCCCAAGGAAAACGGAGCATTGATGATTGTACTGTGGCAATTGACCGTATTGCATGTCCGGAAAGCCGGATGGCTGTCTTCCTGGCTGCTCCACTTCAGCAATGTAGTGGGCGGCGTTATCATTGCCTTTGCCTGGTGGGGCGTCAACATGCTTGGAGTAGGGCTGCATTCCTACGGTTTCACTTCCGGTCGGGATGCGTTAGACATGTTCTATTGGTTCGAAGCCGTATTGTGCGTTCTCTTCATTATCCTGCATTACCGCGCGCTCCGGCGCGTAGATGTCAGGTAGGGGAACAGGTTCCGGAAATAATACGGAAACATATTCCCGGAAAGGGACAGGAAATCCTTGTCTGCCTTCTTTCCATTTTCTGGAATTTGCGGTGTCCGGATTTTACAGTCATGGAGAACAGGGAAATGAGGACGCATTTTTTTTCATTTTCTCCTTGCCGGGCCTGCTTTCCCGGTATATATTCCTTCCACCTCACGCACGGATAGCTCAGTGGTAGAGCGGCTGTCTTACACACAGTTGGTCGGGGGTTCGAATCCCTCTCCGTGTACCATTAATAAACCCTGCAAGTTTAAAGGCTTGCGGGGTTTTCTTTTAAGAAGGCATTATCATCATGCTGTATTCCGGTTTCCGTTCCCGTTTTGAGTGTATCTCCCTCCCTTTTTCAATTTGCCCGAAGTGTTGTTTAACTCCCCCGGATTTTTTAGTGAAAAACGGCTGCCGCACCTTTCGGCGGGGCAGCCCGTAAATGGAAGCGGTTCCTGTATAAGAAACGAATCTAGGCTCCGAAATCAAGGGTTTTAGGTTCTCGGCTCCAGACGCGGTGCTGTTTCATGGCCGTGATGAAGGTGGGCATCAGGGACTTGGTGTCCTTCGGCATGAGCAGCCCGGCGTCATCCATATCCTGGGGCAGGGAGGCTGCCTCAAGCATGGCTTTGGCGTTGCCGGGCAGTCCGATGGCCTTCAGGTGCCTGTAGGCCTGGCGCAAATGGTATTTGGCATCTCCGTCTTTCAGGAGCGTTGTGACGCTTTGTTCCCCTTCCGGGACGATGACGGAGTCAAACAGGACGGAAGGAGTGCCGGACAGGGTTCCGTCAACAGGCAGCTCTTCCCCTTCTTCCGTTGTGATGTTTCCCATGTGCGGGGCAATGATTTGGGGGTGGATGCCTTCTTCATGCAGGGCATCGCAGATTTCTTTCACGGATTTCAGGCTGACGCCGTCCGCTGCCAGTAAAGAGACGCGAAGGCCTTTGAGGTTGCCGTCCGTATGGGCATACAGGCTCAATGACGGATCTTGTTCCAGGCCGCAGACGGGCCTGGGAAGTTCTCTGCTGAGTTGTTCCCTGGTGAGTTGAATTCCCAGGTTGCGGGCCACTCCGCTTGCCAGGTCCGGATCAATGCGTGTCAGAAGGTCCACCACGCGTTCCCGGATATAGGGGCGCGTCACCTTACCCAGCTCAAAGCTGAAAGCGTTGATAATGTGCTCCTGTTCCACCGGAGTTTGACTCATCCAGAACAGCCGGGGGTGGGAATAGTATTCCGCGAAGGAGGGGCTCCGCAAACGTTCCTTGACACCGCTTACCGTCTGGGGGCTGGTGGTGAAGCCGCCTTTCTCCGGAGGCGTTTCTCTCGGCCAGTTGTTCCCGATGGAATTGGGATCATAGTTGGCCGGTGAGGCGTCTATCTGCATGCGGTGGAAGCCGTCCCTCTGGTTATTGTGGAAGGGGCAAATGGGGCGGTTGATGGGAATTTCCGTGAAGTTGGCTCCTCCCAGCCGGTGCCGCTGGGTATCGCTGTAAGAGAAAATACGGCCCTGGAGCAGCGGATCATCGGAAAAATCAATGCCCGGCACGATATTGGCGGGGCAGAAGGCTGCCTGTTCCGTTTCCGCAAAAAAGTTGTCCGGGTTGCGGTTCAGCACCATTTTCCCGACGATTTCCACGGGAACCAGTGCTTCCGGAATGAGCTTGGTAGCGTCCAGAATATCGAAGTCGAATTGGTCTGCGTCCTCTTCCGGGATGAGTTGCAGCCCCAGCTCGTATTCCGGATAATCTCCGGCTTCAATGGATTGCCAGAGATCCTTGCGGTGGAAGTCAGGATCGCGTCCTGTCAATACCTGGGCTTCATCCCACACCAGGGATTTTTTCCCGTACAGCGGTTTCCAGTGGAAACGGACGAAAGTGCTTTTTCCATCTTCATTGACCAGTTTGTACGTATGAATGCCAAACCCTTCCATCGTACGGAAGCTTCTGGGGATGCCGCGGTCCGACATGGCCCACATGACGTTGTGCAGAGTTTCCGGCTGCAGGGAGACGAAGTCCCAGAAGGAGTCATGGGCCGTCTGCCCTTGAGGCATTTCATTGTGGGGTTCCGGTTTGACGGCATGGACGAAATCCGGAAATTTGATGGCATCCTGAATGAAGAAGACGGGCGTGTTATTGCCTACCAGATCATAGTTGCCTTCCTTGGTATAGAATTTGGTAGCCCAACCGCGGATATCCCTTACTGTATCCGGAGATCCTCTGAAGCCCTGCACGGTGGAAAAACGCACAAAGACCGGGGTTTTTTCTCCCGGATCCTGCAAAAAAGCCGCTTTGGTGTACTTGGAAAGGGATTTGTACACCTGAAAATAACCATGTGCCCCGGAACCTCTTGCGTGAACCACGCGTTCCGGTATCCGCTCCTGGTCAAAATGAGCCATTTTCTCCAGAAAGTGGAAGTCTTCAAGCAGAGAGGGGCCTCTGCTTCCTGCTTTAAGTGTGTTTTGATCATCGGATATTTTAACTCCCAGGTTGCTTGTGAGGGCCTGTCCCATGCCGTTGGAGCGCATGGCATCCAGCTCCCTGATTTTTTCCGTAGCGTTATCCGGCATCTTCATGGAACCGGGCGCGGAAGGTTCCGCATTGGGCGGCGTAGGTTTTGGAGTGGGTTTAATCAATTCCGGATCAATTGTATCCATATAATGGGGAGCAGCTTCTTTTCCGTTGGGAAAAGGGGCGGCGCTGTCTTCCATGGGCGGTTTCTTTTTTTTCATTGGCTTATTCATGAGGGACCGGATTTTTCTATGTGGGTAATAGTTCGACTTCCCTTTTCCCGGGGATGTTCCGTCCTGTTTTGTCATCAGTGTTTCTCCGGAGCGGATGAAAAATTTTTATAAAAACTGGTGATTAATATTTTATGTAATAAAGAACGGGCTGTGAGGAAATGCCTGTTTGATTGGCATGGCTGCGATGCCTGCAGCCTGTGTTTCATTTGCGGCAGGAAGAAGCGGAGATAACCGGGGTACAGCCGCGGGCAGGCGGAAAACAGTGGCCTCCTTTTTAAGCGGTGTTTCCTGCATCTGGTTCCGAAGGAGGAACGGAACCGTGTTGCCGGAACGGCAGGGCAGGGACGGCATTGCGTACATGATATGGAACGGAGCTGTGACCAACCATAAATGACGGTAAGGGTGAATCCTTAAATAACCGTAAGGGTCAGGAGGGGGGAAAGAGAAAGGGTCAAGTGTCCCATGTGGGACACTATTTTTTTTCGGGTTCGCGGGTGGAGAAACGCATGAGTTCCGCCTCAAAGCGGAGCGGGATGTCCCCGGTGGGGCCGTTGCGGTTTTTGGCGAGGTGCAGGCTTGCCAGCCCGGCGAGCTGTTGCCGCTGGTCCTCGTCCTCGGCGTAGTAGTCGGAACGGTAAAGAAGGCCTATCATGTCCGCGTCCTGCTCGATAGAGCCGGACTCCCGCAAATCGGACATGCGGGGAATCCCGGCTTCTTTCCCGGCGCGCGTCTCCGGCCCCCGGTTCAGCTGGGCCAGCACGACGACGGGAACCTTGAGTTCCTTAGCCAGGGCTTTCAGGCCCGCGGATATTTCCGCCACTTCCCGTTCCCGGCTGTTGGCCGCCTGCCTGGACGTGGAACGCATCAGTTGCAGATAATCCACGCCAATAACGGCCAGTCCCCCCAGGTCCCGCATGACGCGGCGGGCTTTCGCCCGAAGCTCGTTGATGGAAATGGCCGCCGTATCGTCAATGACCAGTTGGGCCGCCCCCACGTCCTCCACGGCCCGCTTGAAATGCTTCATTTCAAGCTGGGTGAGGTTGCCTCTCTTGATGATTTCCCCGCGGCGGACGCCGGAACGGGCGAAAAGAAGACGCTCCACAATCTGGACGGCGGGCATTTCACAGGAAAAAAGCAGGGTCGGCTTCTTCTCATTGAGCGCGACATGCTCCATGATATTAAGCAAAAAAGACGTTTTCCCCATAGACGGGCGGGCCGCAATCACGAACATGTCCCCCGGCTTAAGGCCGTTGCTCTTCTTGTCCAGCTGGCCAAACCCCGTGGAAAGCCCCTGAATGCTCCCCTTGCTGGCGATAAAATTTTCAAAGCTGGTGACGGCCTCCCGGACAAGGGCGGCCAGCCCTGGGCCGTCCGCGCGGCTCCTGGCCTGCTCCCGTATCTGGAACAGGCGGGTTTCCGTGGCATCCATCAGAGCCTCCACGTCCTCCGGGCCGGAAAATGCGTCCGTGATGGCCCTGGAAGACGTGTCGATGATGGAGCGCAAAATAGATTTATCTCGAAGGGACCGGAGATAATGCTCAAAATAAGCCCCAGTGGTGGTGAACGTGTAAATATCCGCCAGCCCTGCGCTCCCCCCTACGGCCTCCAACTGGTCCATGTCAGACAGGGCCTGCGTAATGGAAATAATATCCAGCGGCAAATTGGCATTGTAGCGGGCCAGGAACAACCGCCACAATATCTGATGACCCGGAAGGAAAAAAAAATCATCCGTCACGCCGAACGTGACGGCCTGGGACATATAGGTTGCCGGGTCCATCGCCAGCAGGGCCAGAACGCCCTTTTCCGGGCCGGGAGCCTGGGGAATCTCCCGGCATCCGGCAGGCAGGGAGGAAGAAGAATCGCGGAAAGAAGCCATCACTTAGTATCGGCGGAGGGTTGGCGGAAGGTCCGCGGTGGCGCGGCGGAGGCAGGACATGACCGTGGCGCGGGCGAGGCCGGGGAACGGGGAATAACAGGGGTTGCCCGTCGTCACGACGTCAAAGCGGCGGGCGTAGGTGGCGGCCTGGGCCTTGCCCCCGCATTGCCACCGCCAGGCGGTGAACAGTCCGTCCCACCGCTCCGGCGACCACGGGTAGAACATCCTGCATCCGTCATAATGGTCCCGGACGTAGCGGCCTATCGTCCTGTCCTCCGGGCAAATGGGAGAAAGCGGCGCGTCCTGCATGACGGCGGCCAGCTCCGCGGCGACGCGGCCCCGGAGGGCGTAGCAGCACCCGTAGGCGGGTTGCTGGCTGGTCCCGCACGCGGTAAAAGGCACGGAGGAATCGTCCAGCATGGGCTGAAGCCAGGAGCGGCCAATCAGGGCTGTGTCCGGGTCCACCTTGAGGACAACATCATCATCCGCCGCATCCTGGGACAGGAGGGAAAGAATCCCCCTGACGGCCTCCGGGCCGTTAAGGTTGAGGCCGCGGTCAAAGTCCGTCGTGACAATGTCCGCGCCATAGGAACAGGCGTCCCGGTACGGCTCCGGCATGGGGGAACGGGAATCATCGGCGACAACGACGCGCGCCTCCGGGAACGTCCGCCCGGCGCACGCCACGCACTCCACGGCCTCCGGGCCGTTGCCTGCATAGGTAAGTATATATATTGTTATCATAAAAATCTTACTCGGCGGGGCCGGGGGTGAAAAAAGTGGCGGGGTCGAACAGGCAGTAAACCGCCCCCAGGGCGTACTGCTTGACGGACCCGTCCGCCTCCACGTCCGCCAGGTGGAAAGCGTATTGCCCGCGGATGCCCGTTGCCTCCGTGGACAGGATGAACGGGGTAAGGGTGGCGGCGCTGGGCTGAGAAGAAGACAACGAGGCACTCTCGAAAACGCCCCACTCGTCAAATTGCACGACAAGCCAGACTTGCCCGGAGGTGGCGGAATGAGTAACCCAGCCGTCCGCCCCGGCCTTAAGGGCCGTCGTACAAAACCGCCCATTGAAATAGACATGTCCGGGCCGGACTTTCACCGCCGTGACGTTGCCGGAACTTCCTTTTTCCACCTTCACGCGGAATCCCTCGTTGCCGTCCTCCTGCGTTCCCTCCTGGGCCTCGCTTTTGGCGAGGTCGCAGAATACGGCCCCCAGGGCGAACTGGCGCACATTGACAAAGGAAGCCGGGTTTCCGTCCTCCGGGAACGGCTCCGCGCACGTGCTGATCGTCGCCAGCTTGAACGCATAGGACGCGCTGTCCGGCTTTTTCCCGTCCTTGAGGCCGTCCGCGGGCAAGGGGGACACCTCCCCCCTGGATTTAGACAGGGAAAAACTCTTATAGTTGCCGTCCCCGTCAAATTTGACATTGAGCCAGATGTCGCCCTCCTTTGCCGGGGCGTTTTCCCATTTCATGCTGCCCTCGGAAACGAGCTTGCCGAACGCGTAAATGTTGCCGCGGCGCAGATAGGCGGCTTTCGGCTTGCCCTCCGCATCCGCGACGGCCAGCACGCGCCAGCCCTCGTTGCGGGAGCCGCTGGCGTAGGTAATGCACCCGGTCAAAAACGGGGTGTAGGTGATGTCGTCCGCGCTGGACCCGGAGGATTGGGCGGACGACACGAACTCGCCCAGCGTGAGTCTGGCGGAACGTCCGCCGGGCGGGGTTTCTTCTGTGGACAGGCGGGCCGCTGTGATGCAGTCGTGGCTGTTGTCGCCCCACACCAGGTCCAGATACACTTTTTTCCCCGCCTCCGCCTCAAGGGCCGGGAATGGGACAGCGTCCATCTTGTCGGCTCCCATTTTGGGGACGATAACCCGCGCCCCGCCCGCGTGGACTTCCAGGACCCGGCCTGGGTTGAAATAGGCTTTCCATTGCTCCCCCGTCTTGACCAGGGAGCGGAGGGAAAAACCGCCCTTGTCTGCCGCGTACCGTCCGCCCGTCCAGCGGCTGGACGCCTGGACGGAAGGAAGCATCGTCTGAAAATCGGATGACCTGTTGAGCGCGTCCTGGATGGCCTCCACGCTGTTATTCCAGTTTTCGGCGGTCAAGACCGCCCCCTTGCTCTTTTTGGGGAGGTTGTACATGCTATTTATAAATTTCCGGGTCCCAGTTGCCGCCAACGTAGGTAACTTGCGTGACGGTCCGTCCGTTGCGGCGTGTCAGTCCGCCGCCTCCGCAAAGCCAGACTTGCCCGTCCGGCAGACTGGGCAACCCGGCGCGGGAACTAATTTTCCCGGAATCGGAAATATCCACCTTGCCGGGAATGGTCAGGCGGCATTGGGTATAGGCTGCCTTGTAATGGGTTTGCCCCCGCAGAATCTTGGAAAGCAGGGAGGGAGGAACTTTGCCGTTGAGCTTGTCAGTAAGGGAAACGCCCTGCTCGTCGGCAAGCTGCCCGCCCATCAGGGCGCACAGGTCTTTAAGGGTGGCATTGTCCAGGGCGTCCACCTGGGATTTGTAAAGCTTGCATTGCGTGATCGGCTCATCTACCAGCGAGACAGTTATTTCACATTCCCGCCCGTCAAATTCATAGGTGGGGCCTTCGGGGTCGTCGGGTTTGTCCGGGTCGTCGTCATCCTCGTCCCGGTCCTTGGAACAGGTCAGGGTGATGAAGTCAACCTTGTTGCTCTCGTGTGTTTCAATGCTGATTCCCGTCAGGGGCAATCCGTACTCGGTGGAGTGGATTTTAGGGACCAGGCCGCGGCCCTCCCCCTGGGGACACATGAAAAACAGGGTGAGGGTTTTGTTGCTGTAAGTCTCCCGGTATTGGGAGGGTTTCCACCAGGTCAGCACGCCTGACGGGAGATTTCCTAAAATATCGTTGTCCATTATCCTAAAATAGCCAGGGAGCCGTTCTGTTTTTGCAGCAGTTTATTGAGCAGTTCGTTTGTTTTCTTTTGCTCCGAAAGTTGCTTGGCCGGGATGTTTTCGGCGGAAAGCATCATGCGTCCGTACCCGCCGCCGCCGACCTTGGCCAGGGACCCGGCCAGCACGGTTTCCCAGTTGACTTTGATTTTTGGCGCGTCGTCCTCGGTCTTTTGCCGCCTGGGCTTGCTCTTGGCGGCGTCCTCTTTTTCCTTCGCGGCGCGCTCTTTGTCCTGGGCGGCCAGGGATGCCGTAATTTTTTCAGACGCGGCGGAAATTTCGGCGCGCACACCGGATGTGTCCAACACGTCCGCCGCCTGGGAAAACCCGGAAGAAAAGGCGTCTTGCAGAGCGGAGAAGTTGTCAGCAATCTGTCCAAGAATCCGGTCTCCGTAAGAATCAATAAATGCCCGTCCGGCTCCGCTGGCCTGCCCCTTGCCCTTGTTGGCGTCACGCTCGAATTCGCGGGATAAGCCCCGCATCCAATTAGCCTCGTCGCCCAGTCCGGGAATGCTGTCAAGCAAGCTGGCGATACCCTGGGACAGTAAAGCAAGCAGTCCATTGACGGCCATCCGCATAACGCCAACAAAGGCATTGCCAACCATGCGCCAAAAAGATGCGTCCGTCAGAATATCCAGAATCATAACTCCCTGCTTGAAAGCCTGAACAAGGTATTGAGGGATAGCCTCAAAAACCCCCATCAGGACGCGCCACAGGAAATTCACGCTCTCCTGAAATGCCAGGGTCAACCCCAGTTTAGCCAGGTTCCACGCCTCGCCCTGTTTGAACGCCTCAATCATGAACCGCATGGCATAGGCGATCGTTTCGCCTATTTCTTTTGCCTTGGCGGCCATGCTCTCAAGGGAGCCGATTCCCTCGTCCAGCAGGGGCTTGAGGGCGTCCATGATGGGCTTGCCGAATTCGGCCCGGACTTGCGCCCAGTTGTCGCTCAATGTCGAAATTTTCCCGTTCCAGGTCTGGGACTGTAGCTCCATACCGCCGGAAAACCGGGCCAGTTCCTCCGCCGCCACCTGCCAGACTTCCGCCCCCTTTTTCCCCTCGGCCTGTAGCTTTTCGAGCTTGGTGCGCACATCGGGGGATATTGCGCCAAGCTCCTGCAAACGCTGCATGGCCTCCCCCACGGGCCGCCCGCTGTCCAGGCCGGAATAAAGGCGGCCTATCGTGACGGCCATTTCTTCGATGGGGGTGTTTTGGGCGGAGGCGGCATCGCCCACCAGGCGGAGGCCGTCCCCGGTGGACAAGGCTCCATCGGTGAGGGATTCCAGGGTCCGGGACGCGGCGGCAATCCCCGGAAGCTGGAAAGGCGTGTGCGCGGCAAAATCGGCCAGTTCCGCCATGCGTTCCCTGGCGGCCTTGGCCGAACCAAGAAGCGGAATGAAGGCCGTTTCCATCGTTTCCCGGTTGGCGGCCTCTCCCACGGCGGCCCGCGCCTCACGGAACGCCGTGCTGATACCTTTGACGGCCAGAGCCGCCCCGGCGACGGAGGCGGCAACCATCATCATTTGAGGCTGGACCAGGGAGGAAAACCCGGACACGGCGGACCGGGCCTCCCCAAGGCCGCGCTGGAATCCGGCGTTGTCCAGGTCCAGCTGGTAAGATATGCCGTTAGCCATGCAGATTTTTCAGGAGTTGGATTTCAAGGAAGCCCAGGCCGCCGCTTTCCACGCCGTTGCGCTCGGCAATGGCGGCCCTCAAACACAGGGCGCGGGCCACGGGGAGATTCAGGACGGCGTCAAGGGGCCAGCCGTACTCGGAGCAAAGCAAATCGACGAGGGAAAGCCACCAGCCGCACCCCTTGCAAGTCACGGATGCCGCGGCTTCCCCTTTCCCGGCTTTTTTCCGGCGGCGTCCTCCATCGGAACAAATGTCCGCTTGAGGATGTCGGCAATATCCGAAAGGCATTTAACAAGCAGAGCGGGCGGGAAAGTATCTGCCCACGCGGCAAACGCCTTGTCAAAATCGCCGGAATCCAGGGCGGCAAGGAAGGATTCCCTCCCGGCAACCAGCCAGCAAACCACGCTCATATCGCGAAACGAGGGTTTTTCCCCGGTGGCGAAAAATGTAACTCCCGCCTGCTCCAACAAAAGAATGTCGCGGAGGGAAAGAGACTTGGAGGAAGAAAAAGCCTCCCGGACAACGTCAGGGATGAGCGCGGCGGTTGTGTTTACAATATCAGATTTAGCCATGCCCCGGACTATGGCACAAAACAGGCCGCGGCTTTCATGCCGCGGCCAGGATGCAAACTAAGGCCGGATAAAGGACTTGAAAAACGCCACGGCGGCGGGGTTCGTGAGGACAAAAACCGGATAGTCGCGGGCTGTGAACACCCTGCGCCCGCCCTGGGGATTGACGGCCTCAACGGTCAGGAACACAGCCTCGGTGATAACCCAAGGGTATTGTGGTACTCCTGTAGGGGTATCGGTAACCACCCAGTCCAGCCTCGCCCACACTTGGGACGCCTGCCACGGCTCCGCCAGCCCCACCAGCGCGGACACTACCGCCTGCATGGCCGGAACCTGGTCGGCTGGTATATCGGCAGGAGTGTAGCGGGCTGGAGGTCTATAACCGCCCGCGTCCTGATAGACGGCCGTCAGGGTGAATTCCTGCCAGTTACCAGGCTGCGGAAACTGAATCTGTATCTCTGCGTTATTCATGATTCTAAAGGCACGTTAATATCTTCGAAAACCGCCGTTTCTTCGGATTCAATGGCGTTAACACCCACAGCTTTCAAACTATAGAAAACCGGGTTCATTCCTCCCGGCTGGTAATAAGTGTACTCTCCGATTCCCGCATAAACAGAAACGTCGCCACCCGCATTATTCACAACATCTGCAACCCAACTGGAAACGCCAACCCCGGTCTCAAAATTGGAGACGCCCCGGCATGTGGCAATCTGATACAGATTATACCCCTGACCTCCGGTGAGCATGAGCCAGAGCGCGCCCGTATCTTCATACCTGGCAATACTGGCGACAGATTTCTGTTGGTAGATAACCTTGGCAATCGTCCACGGAACAGGCTCATTCTGACTGGCCGGAATAAAGCTGGTTGTAGTCTTAACCTGCCAGCTGTCCGTATTATTAAGCGCAAAAATCTCACGCACCCGCACCGTATAACCGTTGCGTTCCGTATTTCTCACGTTATCAAAAGTAATATCCAGAATTTCGCCGTGATTATAAGCCAAACCGTTTGCCGGGATAATACTGTAAGAATCTATAGATAGGTCGGGACGAATCGTCTTCGTCCCGCGGCCGATACCAAAAGACAACTTTGCGGCATTGGTAGCGCGCCAAAGGAAAGAGAACCCGGCGAAACTGGAATAATTCCATTGAGGATTGCTCACCTCAAATTTCGCCTGAATGGTCGAATGAGTACCCTTGGGGATCTTAATGCCAGCCAAATGATAGGGGACTGTTTTAGTAACCGTTGAAGATCCTGATGCGGTAATGGCATCCGTATTGAGGAAAGCATTAGAGGTCAGGATGCCCGTCACGCCGGCCATACCCGCAGCGTACAGGCGGTTGACCGCTGACGTATCCGTCGCCGCCCCCACGGCAAGCGGGATGTTGATGCCTCCGTTGGCGTTGACGGCCCCCGCCGCCGTCAGACCTCCGGCCAGCGTCATGTTGCCGGATGCGTCCACCTGCGGCATGGCCGCCAGAGCATTAGCCGCCGCCGTGGCGGAGTTGGCCGCGCTGGTGGCAGAAGTTGCGGCATTATCGGCAGCCGTATTGATACGCCTTTCCGCCTGGTCAATGTCTTCCCTGGCGGTTTCGGCGCGCCGGACAAGGGGGACAATCGTCTCTTTCGCTTCCTCCCCTGCCGCCTGGACGGCGGAAACGGCGTCCGCCTGCGCTCCGGCAATCTTGTCCGTAGCGGTTTTTTGCGCCCTCCCCACGGCAAGCACGGAATCGGCCTGCTTGTCCCGGATGGCGGCCAGGGCGTCCTCTTTGGCCGCGTTGACGTCCCGTTCCGCCTCGCTGACTGTTTCCGGCCATTCGGCGGCCAGCGACTCCATGCTCTCCTGGGCCTTGAGGGCGTGAGCATAGGCCCACCACGCCAAATCCACGGAATCAACGCTTACGGTCACGGCGTCACTCAAGCGGACAACATAGCGGTGCGTGGACGGGTTGCCCTCCGCCCTGGGGTCAACCCTGTCGGTCACGGTCATCAGGCCGCGGAGGATGCGCTCTCTTGGAGTTTCCGGGGAGGGTTGTAACCAACCTTCCCAGGGGTACATGCCCAGGGCCTGGCCTGGCACGCGGACCCGGACAAGCCCCTCCGCCGCATCCGCGGCATCCACGGCCAGCGGCACGGACGCGTCGCCGGCTTTCAGGGCAAAATCCAGGGAGACCCCGGACAAGTCCAGCGGGACGCCCGCGGCATCCTGGACCAGCAGGACCAGGTCGTAGTCCGTGCCGCGGGCGAGGTCAACATTGATAACGGCGGGGGTCATGACGGTTATTCGGAGAGGGATTCGTCCGCCGGGGCCAGGTCGATATGGGGCCACCACGTTAATTCAATGGAGAATTTCGCGGCGTCGTTCAGGGCGGCGGTTTCCTCCGCGGAAGTCACCAGGTAATATTTCCCCTGATACTGGACCGCGTCCCCCATGTCCGGCTTGGGCAGGGTCGCCACCTTCTGGCCTTTCGGCGCGGCGCGCAGGACTTCCAGCGTCAGAACCTCCTTGCGCTGGCTCAATACGATAGTGCCGATTTCCCCGTCCTGGTCGTTAAATTCGGCAATGGTCTGGCTGGGCTTGGTCTTGATGGACGTGAGGACGCCCCACGGCACGGTCGCGCCGGAGGGGATGCCGTAGTCGATGTCGTTGCCCTTGATAATGTACTTGTTTTGCGTTGTCATATTTTTTTGCTGTTAGAATTCGTTTTCAAGGCTGGTGACGTCAATGGTCATTGACCAGACCGCGCGGCCCGGCGCATCCTCCCAGACAACAGGCAGGGGGGCCGCCTGGCGTGGTTTGCAGATAATGCGCCCGGCATACCCCAGGGAGGACCAGGTCAGCACCCGCAGCACGTCGTCGGCCATTCGGTTGGCCGTGTCCATGTCTCCCCCCGGCTGGCCGGGAGCCGCCGCGGAAATAAATAGGGTTGCCTCTCGCGTCAGGAGAGCCTTGACGGGGACGCCCCCCTGCACGTCATGCTCCATATTGACGGCTCCGGGCAGGCAGAAAATAACCCGTTGCGGGTATTCCCAGAGGGCGTCCAGAGCGTCGTCATAGGTGGTCACATTGGGAGCCGCGACGGCGTCCGCAATGCCTGCCTGTTCCAACTCCGCGACGAGGGCTCGCATGAGCCGTTGAGTATCGGTGATCATTTGATTTTTTTCTTGGAGCCGTAGGCGAGCGGTCCACGGGTCGATTGTTCGGAATCGGAGGAAAAACGGAACGTGCCGCCCCTCACGTCCTGCAATTCCTTCAGGGCCTGGTCGTAGGCGGTGCGCTGGTCGTCCGTGGTCTTGTGCAGGATTTTCGCCAGGTAAAACACGCAAATGTCCCGCGCCCAGCCGCTCATGAGCGGCCCCGGAACGGCGCGGCCCCGGCAATAGGCGTCCACCCTGGCGCAGGAGGTCAGGATGGCTTCCGTCACCGGGTCCTCCCCCGCGGGGGCCTGCCTGCGGATGTCCTCAAGCTGGGAGGCCGTCAAGGCCCCCAGGAGGGCGGATTCTGTCAGGATGCAGTTCATTTTTTTCTAAGCCCGGCGCGGCGGCTGGCCGCGCCGGGAATGGTGGTGGGTTCGGGGTTAAGACCCGGCGGCCGCCGGGATGGAGGGCATCAGGACCAGGGCGTCTTTAAGGCCGACCGCTGCTCCGTAGTAGCATTCAAAGGTCATGTAATGCTTGCCCCCCTGAGGGACCGCTTCAAAAATGCGGCGGCAGCCTATATGCAGGCCCAGACGCCGGAAAACCGGATTGCCTGGATAGCCGCTGACGATGCTTTCAGGAAGGCATTGGAATCATGGGAGCCGGGCGGCATGCTCCATAAAGCGACCGTTAAAGCCATCAACCGGGAGGAAGAACAGTCGTGGAGCAGGACCTACCGGGATAGCATGCGCTTCCTGGGACTGGACGGCATGATTATACCCCAGGACAAGCGCGGCACGGTTGCCGTGTCTCAAGTCAAAATAGATGCCCGTTACAATATCACGCCCGCCAGGCCGAAAAAATTATCTCCCAACGTCCAGCAGGGGCTGGATCTGGTCCGCGCCATCGTCGCGGCGGACAAACTGCCGCCATCCCTGGGCGTCCATGTTCTGAAAGATTCCTCTGCACGTGAGTTCCAGCTGCTAGGGAACATCAAAGTTTCCTCGACCACGCCCCCATCCACCGTGGCCCACGAACTGGCTCATGCCATCGAGAATGCCCGCCCGGATATTCTCCGCCAGTCTGCGGCGTTCCTCTATGACCGCGGCCGGGGAGAGCAGCCCAAAAGGCTAAAATCCCTGTTTCCTACCTACAATTACCGCCCGCAGGAAATAACCCTGGAAGACAAATGGGCGGAAAAAGGCGGGCACGTTTACACGGGCAGAATTTACTGTCCCGGATATGACGCCAGCATCAGCAGGGAGCAATTCATTTCATCCGTGCGGGGCAGCGAAATTCTTTCCATGGGAATTCAGCGCATGCTGGAATCTCCCGTTGACTTCCAGCGTCAGGACCCCGAATTTTACAATTTCATCAAATCCCAGTTATCATGATTTTAACCCGTTCCGAACTTGCCAAAATGACTGAACTTTTTGACGCGCAGGAATTGCCTGACACGTTCCCGGACGACCTGGAATTTTCCTTCCTGGAAGTCCTGGCCCCGTCAATGACCTTGAAGGACTATCTCGCCATGCCGGAACAGGAGCGGCGGAAATGGTGGATTAGCAGTCAAATCATGGAGCCAATCCCCCTGACCGGGCCGGACCTGGAAACGGGGGAAGATCTCTTTGTTACCGGATTTTATTTCGAGCCTGTAGCTCCCAACATCCCTGACCGCATCTATTAACCATGAACAAAGCAAAGCAACTCATCCTTCCCATTTCCTACCCGGACTGCGGACGCTGGTATGCTCCCGTCCGGAAAATCAAAATCGACGAACGGACGTACGCCTTGAGGATGGGGGAACCTGTCCAACTGGGAACCGTCAAGGAGATTGAAAAAGAATTCCGGGTGGGCCGCCGCGTCCTGGCCCGCCTGGCGGACATTGGCGTCATTGAGCGGGTGCGTCCGTCTCCTTTTCAATCTATGTACTACTTTGCGGACATTGCCGCATTCCTTGAGCGGACGCGGACGGACCCGGCGTTCTGGTCCTCCGTCCGCCGGGAGGCTTATCTGAACGGTCCTTCTCCGCAGGATGCCTCCCTCCGGTTGTAATCTGGCATTGATTATTCTGGCCGCGGCGTGAAAGCCGCGGCCTTTTTCATGCCATGATGCACGCATGTTTTCACTTTCCCCTTTCCTGTGCGGCGACTCCCTTTCCCTGATGGAGCGCATGGACAACGATTGTTATCACGCCGTCGTTACGGACCCGCCGTATGCTTCCGGCGGCCTGACGACGGCGGAACGCAAGGCTTCCCCCGCCCGGAAATACCTGTCTTCTTCCAGGTATCTTTCTTTCGACAACGATACCAGGGACCAGCGCACCCATTTCATGTGGTCCGTCATGTGGATGCAGGAGGCTTTGCGGATCACCAGGCACGGCGGCTGGCTGATGGTCTTTTCCGACTGGCGGCAGCTACCTTTGACCTCGGACGCTTTGCAGGTGGCGGGGTGGACATGGCGCGCCGTCGTCACCTGGGACAAGACGGAGGCTTGCCGCCCCCACCAGGGCATGTTCCGCAACCAGTCGGAGTTTATTCTTATTGCCACGCGCGGCAGCATCGGCAGGGAGCAGGACCGCCCGCGCGTGTTCCCCGGCGGCGTATTCCGGCATTATCTCAAGCCTTCCGACAAGATGCACCTCACAGGCAAGCCTGTTCCTCTCATGCGCCACCTGATGACGGTTCTTCCTCCCGCTTCCCGCGTTCTCGACCCTTTCATGGGGAGCGGGACTACTCTTGTTGCCGCCCGCGACCTGGGACACGTCGCCCACGGCATCGACCTTTCCCCGGATAATGTCCGCATTGCCGCGGACCGCCTGGGCGTTCCCGTCCCCTGACCGCGGCCAGCCCGCGGAGGGTTCGCCGGGCTTCCGCGAGATACGCGCGGACCGCTGGCGGGAGTGTTTCACATGGGACAAATGACCCTTACGATTTTTAGAAATTGACCCTTACGGGCATTTATGGGCGGAACTTCTCGCACGACCCTTCCTTTTCTCCCCGAAACACACGTATTTTCAACCCTTTTCAAGCTTCTTCAAGCGAATTCAACCCTTTTCAAGCATTTATGGTTGGTCACAGAGCTTCCACAAATTTTCATAGACGAGGGGAATAAATAGGTTATGATTTTTATGTCAATCGGGTATTGGAGAAAAGGCTCGCACCGTCCGGCGCGAGGCGGTTTTTCCGGTATGGAACCCTTTTCCTATTAATTTAAAGTAATGACGGTGCAAGAAATAGCTGAACAGAGTTTGAAGAGCCTTCTGGCTTCGCTGGGGTTTTCCGCGGATATCGAAGTAACAGAAACGGACGGCATCGTGTGCCTGAACATTTCTTCCCCGGATTCACAGTACATCATTGGGGGGGACGGGGACAGGCTGGATGACCTTCAGTATCTGGTCAACCGCATGATCCAGCGCAAGATGGAGGATGCTCCCCGCGTGAAGGTGGATTGCGACCATTACCGGGAGCGCAACGAAGCCCGTCTGCTGGAAAAGGCCCGTTCCCTGGCCGAACGTGTCCAGGAGAGCGGAAAACCGATGAAGATGCCTCCGTTGAATGCCTACCACCGCCGCCTGGTGCATAATGCCCTTCAGTCCATGGAAGGAATTGTGACGGAGTCCGAAGAAGGGGACAGCCGTTACAAGCGCATTACCATCAGAAAGGGCTGATGGATGGCAGTTTATTCATGAGAACTTTAGCGGTCATTGCATTTTTGGCTCTGGCGTTTCCGGGACGTGCGGAAATGGATGCCCTTTCCGTCTCCTGTTCTGCGGCTCTCTCCCTTCCATCCCCTGTTCTGGTTGTGTACGGTTCAGAGGAACCCGGTTCAGCGGAAGCCCGTTGGTTGAAAGTGCTCCAGCCGGGCACGGAAGAACGCCGCGCGCTGGATGAATATGTGCGTGACGTGCAGTTTGTCACGGTTCCCAGACATCCCTCCGTGAAGGATTGGGAAGAAAACGGCAGCCTGTCCCGTGCGGCGATGCATGGTGTGCGCATGCTGCCTTCCGTGGTTTTTCTTGACTCCAAAGGACGTGTGTTCGACCTGGTGGAAGGAGGGGCCTCTGCAGCTTCTCTGCGGGAAAAAGTGTCCCTGCTTGCGGAAAAAGCGCAGCGCGTGCGGCCGGTGACGCGGGTGAATGATATTCCGAAGGGCGGGGATCCTGCGGCAGAAGCCTCCGCCATCTGCCGGGAACTGGAACAGGTGCCTCCGGAGGCCTGGTTTCGGGATTATCCTGGCACCATGAAGCGTCTGGAAAAATTGAACTGTACGGTTCCGGCTTTTCTTAACGCCCGGGAGGCGGCCTTTCGTCTGGAGAAAAACAGGAAAACGGCCGAATTGCTTGGCGAGTCTTTCCGGGCTTGCAAAGCTTCTTCCATACGAACATGTCTGGAAGCGTGGCGTGCCTGCGCGGATGATCCCTCGTTATCCGTGGAGGAGCGCCAGTTAATTCTGCTCTCCATGGTGCATCCCCTCTGGGTGCGGCTGGAAGAGGTTCTGTACCGGGAAGCCCACACTCCGGAAAGCGAGGATGCCTTCAACCAGGCGGTTGCGGTTTTGGAAGAAGTCCGGGACATGAACCGTTCCAGCGTTTGCGGCAGACGGGCGCACCAGCTCAGGGAAGAGCTGAGAAGAGCCCGTCTGGCGGCTGCGCGGTATGATTAATGTGTCTTTCCTGAGTTGCCGGAAATGGACAGGAAGGCTCCCCTGCTTCCGTCACGGAATCAAGGGATGCGTTTTCCTCCGTGATTCCTCTTTCCACAGGAAGGACCGGGCAAATTGGCTTGATTTTGCCCCTGCCCGGGGCTAGTCTTCGAACCGTTATGACAGATTCATCCATCCCGGACATGATGGCGGAGGCTCGCCGAGGCCAATGGACTGACCAGCAACTGGCCGCCAAGGCTGTGGAACTGGCGGAGTCCATTTTAAAGCAGTCGAATGCCGGGATGAGAGGGAAAGAGAAGAGGCAGGCGCAGCAAATGGAGCGCATGATGAATGATCCGGCGGGCAAGGCGTTTACGCTGGCACTGGCGGATCGTGTGTTCCGTCCTTCTTCTCCGGTGCGGGGTGCTGAGTTGTTCCGCTATCTTTTGGACGGATATGGCGTTCCCCGTTATTTGTCTGCGGCGGACCGTTTCGCCATGAAAATGGGGGGGAGATTTTCCGCTCAATTTCCGGGTGTAGTCATGCCCATGATTACCAGCCAGTTGAGAAAAGAGAGCTCCAATGTAATTCTTCCTGCCGAGGATGGAAAACTGCGCCCCCACCTGCGCCGCAGGCGCAAGGGCGGCATCCGGATGAATATCAACCAGCTGGGAGAGGCCATTCTGGGTGAAAGCGAGGCGCACCACCGTCTTCAGCAGGTCGTGGACCGGCTGACAGACAAGGACTGTGACTATATTTCCGTCAAGATTTCAGCCATTTTCAGCCAGATTCATCTGGTAGCCTTTGAAGAAACCGTCAAATTGATTCAGGAGCGCCTGCGTATCCTGTACCGGGCGGCCATTACCAATGCGGTAACGTTGCCGGACGGTTCCAGAAAGCCCAAGTTCGTGAATCTGGATATGGAGGAATACCGTGATCTTCATCTGACGGCGGAAGCGTTCAAACGTACCTTGATGGAGGATGAATTCATGCAGCTGGAGGCGGGGATTGTGCTCCAGGCCTATTTGCCGGATTCCTGGGAGGAGCAGATGAAGCTGTGCGCCTGGGCGAAGGAACGTGTGGAGCAGGGGGGGGCGCGCATCAAAATACGCCTGGTGAAAGGTGCCAACCTGGCGATGGAGAAGGTGGAGGCCTCCATGCATGGCTGGGCGCAGGCCCCGTATGGCACGAAAGCCCAGGTGGATGCCAATTACAAGAGAATGCTCCATTACGGCTGCATGCCGGATAATGCCAGATATGTGCAGTTCGGCGTAGCTTCCCACAACCTGTTTGATTTGTGTTATGCCATGCTGCTGCGTGAGCGGGAAGGCGTGCGTGACCAGGTGGAATTCGAAATGCTGGAAGGGATGGCGAACCATCAGGCGCGGGTCATCCGCCAGGCGGCGGACGGTCTGCTCCTTTATGCCCCTGTGGTTTTGAAGGAAGATTTTCACAGCGCTATTGCCTACCTGGTCCGGAGACTGGATGAAAATACCAGTGAGGAGAACTTCCTGCATGATCTCTTCGGCATGACACCGGGGTCCCGGAGCTGGGAGGTCCAGAAAAAGAGGTTTTTGAAGGCTTGTCAGGAAAAGGATGAGGTGAAGTATGGCCCCAACCGCACGCAGAACCGCGCTGCGGATCCCATCCAGCCCTCACATTACCGGGACGCCTTTGCCAACGAGCGGGATACGGACTGGTCCCTGCGGCAGAATGCGGAATGGATCAACGGGCTGATTGCCGCGGAGAAGGAAAAATCCGGCGAGGAAATCCCTCTGGTTATAGATGGTGAGGAAATTACGACTAATCTATGGGGCGTGGGGCGCGATCCGTCCCGCCATAATGAAGTTTCCTATAAATTCGCTTATGCGGATTTTGACCAGGTTGAACATGCCTTGGTCACGGCAGACAGGGCCCGCTCCTCTTGGGCGTCCAAAAGCATTGGCGAACGCGCTGAAATCCTGCACCGGGCGGCGCAGGAGCTGTCCAGAATCAGGGGGGAAGCCATTGCTGCCATGGTGAGGGATGCCGGGAAAGCTCCCACGGAGGCTGATGTAGAGGTGAGCGAGGCCATAGACTTCTGCCGCTATTACGCGGAAGGCCTGGACCGCGACGGAATGAACGACGGCGTGGAAATGTCCCCGCTGGGTACCATTTGCGTGATGTCTCCCTGGAATTTCCCCTTCGCCATTCCGACGGGCGGTGTAGCTGCCGCCCTGATGGCGGGAAATGCCGTGGTGTTCAAACCGTCCGAACTGGCCGTTTATACGGCTTGGCAGATTGTCCAGGCGTTCTGGCGTGCCGGTGTGCCTAAAAACGTCCTTCAATTCGTGCCGATGCCGCGCAATGAAATTTCCCGCAAGTTTTTGATGGATCCCCGATTGAACGGCGTGATCATGACGGGATCCTACCGCACCGGAAAAATGCTGCGCGAACTGCGGCCTGACCTGCATGTTCTGGCTGAGACCAGCGGAAAGGATGCCATGATCATTACTGCTACGGCTGATCCGGACCAGGCTGTAAAGGATTTGGTGAAAAGCGCTTTCGGTCATTCCGGACAGAAGTGTTCCGCCGCCAGCGTGGCTATTGTGGAGGCTTCCGTTTATGACAATCCCGCCTTTTTGCGTCAGTTGAAGGATGCCGCCGCCAGCCTGAAGGTAGGCGGATCCTGGGAAGTCAACTCCGTGGTGACGCCGCTCATCAGGGAGCCGGAAGGGAATCTGCTCCGTGCGCTGACGCAGCTGGAACCCGGGGAGGAATGGCTGCTCAAGCCGGAACCTTCGGAAGACAACCCGTGCCTCTGGTCTCCCGGCATCCGGCTGGGGGTGAAACCGGGAAGCTGGTTCCATCAGACGGAATGCTTCGGTCCGGTATTGGGAATCATCCGTGCGGAAAACCTGGAGGAAGCCATTGACATCCAGAACGATTCCGAATTTGGCCTTACCGGCGGCCTTCAGTCCCTGGATGAACGGGAAATTGCCTTGTGGAAAACTAAAGTGCAGGTGGGCAACGCGTACATCAACCGTGTCATCACCGGCGCCATTGTCCGCCGCCAGCCGTTCGGCGGGTGGAATCATTCCTCCATGGGGCCTGGAGCCAAGGCTGGAGGTCCCAACTACCTTACCATGCTGGGAAGTTGGGAGGAAAAGGCGCTGCCCCAAAAGCTGCGCACGCCGGGTGAACGTATCTCCGGACTGGTGGAAAAACTGTGTTCCGAGCTGCCGGACTGCGCCAAGCGCATCCGTTCCGCGGCTGGTTCCCAGGCCAAGTGGTGGATGGAGGAATTCGGCGTGGACCATGATCCCTCCCGTGTTTACGGAGAAAATAATATCTTCCGCTATACCCCGGTGAAGGGAATTCTGGCCCGTGTGGAAAACATGTCCGACGATGACGTCGCCATTCTGCTGCTGGGGGCGAAACTGTGCGGGGTGCTCCTGCACCTGAGCATAGGGGCAAGCCGCCCCTGGATTCAGAAAATGCATGGTTACTATGCTTCCCTGACGGTGGAAACGGAAGCGGAATTGATCGGCCGGATGCCGGAAGCCCTTCAAGGCGTACGGTTCCTGCGTGGAACAGATATTTCCGAGGCTCTGGTCAATGCCGCCCATGCCCGGGATGTGGAAGTATTGGACCGTCCCGTGCTTGCCAATGGGCGGTTGGAACTGCTGGGGTATTTCCGGGAACAGGCTGTTTCCGAAACCGTTCACCGCTACGGCAATCTTATTCCTCCGCCTGGTAGTTTCAAAGCGAACCGCGCGTGAAGAAGAAGGCGTAAATCCCGTTTTTCAGGTATCTTGGTCATCAAATGAAGGTAATGCCCCTGCGAGTTGTTAGGGTATTTTATAGGTTATTTTTACCAGCAAATCTGATGCAAAATTAAAAAACCATCCAACTGACGGAATCGAAATCTACAGAAAATCATTATAAATAAAAACATAAAACATCGAACTCACTGCCGAAGACGATGAATGCATCGCCGAAGAAATTAGAAATGCAAAATCTGAAAAATAATGAAGCATCACCAAGTGTCAATACATTTACATATAAAGTTTTAAGAATAATTATCACAACTACAATTCTTACTATTATATATGCCTTTCCGGCAGATAAAGAGGCGCTCAGTTATTATGATTTAATCATTCAAAGCCTTATTTTAGCTTTCAGCTCATCACTAGGAATTTTCTACATTATCCCTTTTAGTTTTCAGGCATTGAAAAGAGCTAAACAATCATATATTTTAGACTCACCTTCTAAAACAATTGCTTACGCTCTTATCGTTATAGTCTCCATGCTCTCATGGTACTGGATTACGGATTCCATCATACAATCCATAACCGGATACCCAATCGAAGGCCTTTATCATTCGAAATCACCTCAATATCGATATAGATATTCAAAAGCATATAAAATAAGAGCAGAAAGATTGAAAATACAGAGAGGTGAATTTTGAATGGAAAAAACTCTGTAAGAATGAGTTATCATATGATTATGACACTTGGGCAGGAATTTTTGTATCTTCTGTCCATTGCAAGCTCGACATCCACGCGATCAGAAGACAAAGTGAAGTTCCTCACAGTTCCTCCCTTGTATGCGAACACATGATGCAAGGGATGTTCACCCCCGACAGCCTGCTGACAGGGGTATTTTACAGGCTATGTTTACTAGCAAATCTGACGCAGACCCAAAAATGCTAACAGATGTCATAGTGAGAAATTCCGGAGTCTGTGGTAAAATTTTTCCTGCTCCTTATGGGAAAAGAGATGTGGGAATCTACAGGGAGCGTGGGTCTTCTCAAATATCTTTTCCCGTTTGTCAAAATGGGATATTATGATTTTTTATTTTTGAATTTCATGATAGAACATTCCCTGAGAACAAGTTTCTTTTCAGAAATGTGAGCGATGACGCAGCTCTTTTTCCTACTGTATTTTCTATTGTATAACCATGAACGCCAACCAATCATTGAACTCCCTCGGTAGCCACATCGCTTGGGTGGACTTTCTGCGTATCCTGGCCTGCTTCCTCGTTGTCCTGGCCCATTGCTGTGATCCGTTCGTTGGCAGTTTTGACGGTTCCTTCAACTTTAAATCCGCTGTCTTCTGGGGAAGTCTGGTACGGCCGTGCGTGCCTTTGTTTGCCATGATCTCCGGAGTGTTGCTCTTTCCCGTCACCTTGGAAATGGGCGCTTTTTACTCCAGGCGCCTCAAGAGGGTGCTGGTTCCGCTCATTGTCTGGTCACTGGCGCTTCCCTTGCTCTACTTCGGATACTTTGCCGCAGGCGTTCAAACGGACAGCCCCAACATCGTGATGGACACTTATACCTGGAGTGCCACCGTCGGCAAGCTGTATACCTTTTTCTTCAACTTCAACTATGATACCACGCCCCTGTGGTATGTATACATGCTGGTGGGCCTGTACCTTTTCATGCCCATCATGAGCGCGTGGCTGGCGCAAGCCAGGAGGAAAGATGTGAAAATCTTCCTGGGCATCTGGATATTCAGCATGACTCTCCCCTACATCCAGATGCTTGCCCCGGCACTGGGTTATGAGGGCAATTACGGCAACATGGGTATTCTGGGTGTTTGCGATTGGAATCCGTACGGTATGTTTTATAACTTTTCCGGATTCCTGGGATACATGGTGCTGGCGCATTACCTGACCAAATACCCGCTGGCCTGGAGCTGGAAAAAAATGCTGTCCATTACTATTCCCCTCTTTTTGATTGGTTTTGCCGTTACATTCTTCGGCTTTCTGGAAACGCAGAAGCACTTCCCCGGCCAGTATTCCAAGCTGGAAGTGCTTTGGTATTTCTCCGGAATCAATGTATTTCTGATGACCTTTGCCATCTTTGCTGTCGTCAGCCGGCTCAGAATCAAGGCTGGTCCAGTGCTGAGCAAGGTGGCGGCGCTTACTTTCGGCGTGTATCTGTGCCACTTCTTCTTTGTCCAGTGCTCCTATGACTTCGTGAACTTCATCGGGCTGGGAGGGCTGCCCTCCGCCGTGAAAATTCCGTTGATGGCCTGTCTGGCCTCCGCTGTCTCCGCGGCGTTGGTATGGCTGTTGAGCCTGAACAGGTGGACGCGCAAAAGCATCATGTAAACCACAGGTATTTTTTTGCCCGGGTGGGTCCTTGGAAATCAATACTTTTGGTGTTCCTTGCCGCTGAAAGAAGAATAGGAGGATTTCCGGGGAAAGATTCCCTATCCAATTTTCCTGCCGCCGCCAAGCCCTGTGGGAATTTTTCAACGGTCAGGAATGTTTTCAAATTATTATTTTCTGAATTATATATATAATTTTGTAATTTTAGGTGATTCTCTATCAGTGTGTTCAAATAATGATTATAAAGGGGAAAATATCTGTTCATCAACGATTGGAAATAAATGAATCGGAAATATCGATTCCAACAAAACCAGAGGAAATATTTTTTAATTTTGGGAGTTATGATTTATTTTTTTTCTATTTGGAATTCATGCTTTTTCCCTTCTTCTTGGGAAGAAAATTTTGAAAGAGTGGTAGGTTAGTTTGGGGTGCTACGGTTTCCGCATACTCATATGCTGAGCGGAGGAGAGCAGGAATAGAATTAATATAGAGGTTCCAAAATAATTACTATGCTGTTCTGGGCAGTTTGGACTGTGATCAATCTCTAATGCTTGGAAAATCATGAAATATTTTGAAAAAATATTTTTACGTCGAAAAAGAAAGGAGAGACGAAAGAAGTGGTACTCATCAATATCCGTAAGAGGTATTTGGAAATTTGTGAGAGTCGTTTTTATCCCATTTGAGATATGTTCCTTCTTCTGCCCCTTATGGTTATGGAGAGCTTTTCCCTTACCTCGTCATTAGTGGTTGTTCAGTATATTGTTTCCTTATAGGTAAAGCTGTAGAAGTTTGTCCTTATAGAATGGATCGTGAAAAAATATGATCTTATGAAATGGGAAATGTTTTTAACTGTAGTTTATTAAGAGTGCATTCTTGTTGAACGTATAGACATGACTTGGATGGCCGTTAATAATGCGTAGAGGCGCCTCCCACAGCCGCGGAAGGTGCCTCTGTCAGTTTCAGAGATTTAAATTCGTTAACAATCAATTTCTTCAATTGTAATTCCACTCGGAATCAAGGCACAGTTAACGATAATATCGTAGTCCTTGATGGATCTGGGAAATTCTACGTTTTCATGTTTGATAACAGATACGGCATCAAATAATTTATGTGCCGGGGCATTTCCCAGTTCGCTGTCATGTTTGAACAGAACAATTTTGCGAATGGCCATGGAACCGGAAGGCCGGGCGGCAGACGCATCAAAATCAAACAGGTGTACAAGTGCATCTTGGAAGATGTTCCAGTCTTTTTCCGAGAATCCGGTTTGCTTGGCCAGGAAAGGATTCAAACATCCTTGGGTTTTGTACAAAGCATAGGGGAGGGTGAATTTTCTTCCCATGGTGCGATTGTTTCCCTTTTGATTGATGGCTTCCGCTTCCGTTGTCACAGCACATCGTGTCACTGCAAATTCCGAGGTTGAGACGGGATCAATGGAACGTGCAAAGGATATCTGGATGGGGCCTCTCACTTGTCCGCAATTAACACCTGTGGTCATGACGGCCCCAAAGGTGCGTATGTCAAAAAATGTTTGGCACATCCAGGATTTTGCCTTATCATAATCTGCCTGTTTGGCATCCTTCTGGTTGATATCCAAGGCCTGATAGGCCCGGCTCTGTTGATTGTTCAGGATGGCTTTTTCCTTAACATAAATTTCGTAACCGGATTCTCCATCCCTGGTTAATTGGATGAAGTTGCGAACCTTGCGTTTCAAACATACATCCGTGATCAGTCCATGGCCAGATTCTGCATCCATGCGCGGCAGGTTTCCCGCATCCGGATCTCCGTTCGGATTTGCATCAGTCACGTCAAACAGAATGAGAAAGTCAATTTTATTCATTGTTGTTATGGTTTGGTTGATTGTTATTCAGGAAGCTTCTTTATCTTTGGAGGTAAAAAAATCATTCATCTGGTGATAGAACCCTAAATCAAAATAGGCTTGTTGTTCCAGCCCCAGATGTGCTGGAGGTATATCCGGCATATGAGATTTGATTTCCTGAACCAGTTTTTCCCGGTTGATTTTGGCGCCCTCTCCATGGTTTTGTTTAATCAGCCGCAGATGATGTTGGTATAGTTTGTTGACGGTAGGAAGAACGGAACGGGGGTGTGCTGATATGCTGGAAAAATAGGAATCGCGAATCGTGCGGTTGAGGTTATGCCCCAGGGCGTCTTCCTGGGTTTTTACATAGATGGCAAAGAGCCTACCCAGCAAGTATCCGATGTTGTGGTTGTCTGGATTAATTGTCTGCATGGCGGTAAGGTCATGATTGTTTGTTTTTCTGTAAAGCCACCCCTTGAGGAAGGAGCAACGGATATAATTGATTTTCTTATCAATGCGGCAACGTCTGATAATAGCCTGGGAGATGATGTCCGGATAGGGCAAACGGAAGAGAATGGATTTCATCAATACCCCGCTATATAGAGAAGGGATTTCTTTCGCATCCCTGACAGTTTCTTTTAAGATATCATAAGGTTTCGGTAATTCCGGATCCGGATGTTTACTGTTTTCTTCCGTCCACTGACGAGCCAAAGAAATATCCCGGTAATGAGCCTGGATGTTTTCCATCAATTCTCCGAAAGTCGATTGATTCCAGAAACGGATGAAAAGGCGGGAAGCATTTGGGGAAATACCCAGTATGAAAAAAGGAACGTCCGCATCATCCAGTTTGCTTTTTGAAAGTTCTCCTTTCCATAATAAATTCGTAATTTTAGATATTTTGTCCAATGTGGTGCGATCAACGGCAGGAGGCAGAGGCTTATCTGCCGTCACAGATCCAAAAAGAAATGCTTCCATGTCCATGGTTTCCCTGGGGGCATCTGCCCAGAAAACCACAGTAGCGTCCCCCAGGCGCGTGTTGTATTGGGAATGGGAGAGCAGGTAGTTAAGGGCATTGCAATAGGAAAAAGCCGTGTTTTCTCCTACAGGTGCGTTGAGACTCTGTTCCTTGCCATAAGAGGTAAAGGAGGCGCAATTGAATGATACTATTTTGGCTCCTGAAACCTGGGCTCCTGGTATCCCCTTAATGGCAGGTTCGTGTAGAAGAGCCAGGGGTTCTTCTTTGCCGGAAACGAGGCAAATCCCTTGTGCCTTTTCTTTTTTGCTGCCCTGCCATTCCTCTGCTCCTCCATGGAACCACCATTTCTGGATTTCCGGGATTTCATGAACATCATGCATTTCTCCCGTGATACGGAAGATACCGTTGGATATCCACAAATCGGGAGAGGGAAGCAGGGAGGGCGTCTGGTCGGGATCCCATTGTTCCAGAAAACGGCATACCGCAGAAAAATGAGGATGGTTGACGGAGCTTTCCACGGAAAGATGTTTGTCTCTAAAGCTGGAAAATGCTTCCCGGATGCGCTTCTTTTCTTTTTCTTCTGTTACACCCTTATAACCCAACAAATATCCGCAGTTATCCCATAAAAAACAGGGGTTTAAGCCTGGCCCGGAAGGTTTGTTGGCCCCCAGGACAAGAATGGGAATGGAATGGGGTTTTGCCACCTTTTTCCCTAATGGTTCGTCTATGGCCCGGATGTCATCCATGCTTACAAGGGTTCCATCGGGCTTCAGGATGATGCGGAAAGAAATTTTCTGACGGCTTTTTCCCATCGTCGGCAAATCTCCTTTTTCCATCACCTCCGGATCCTGGGACAGTCTGTCATAAAGCTGGGTTAATGCCGGAATGATCATATCAGGAATTGGTTCGGTTTAGAGATGGTACATGCAGGATCCCGGACTTCAGTTCAGCCGGAAAAAAATGGGGCACGGCTGAAAGTTTCTTTCCATCAAGGGAGCTGATGATTTTCCCTTTTTTATCAGGAACGAATTCTATTTCATGGAGCATCATGCCCAGGTTCCGGTTTTGCTGGTCCGGAGGCAGTGAAGAAGGCGGGGGCGTTGACTGATCCCACCATTCAAAGGAAACGGGGAATTCCCTTGTTCCAAAGTAAGGTTGATGAAAAGACTGTCCTTTCATGGCCCTTCGTTTGAACATTTCATAATGCTTGGCTTGGGCGTTAATGTTCTCCTGTTCTTTAAGGACGGAAAAATGGGCCTCAATAAGATAGTCCACATCTTGCAGGATGGTAGAGGAACGCTGCTGCCGGGTTTCCTCTACCAGAAGCCCCAAGCGGGCTTCCCCTCCGTTTTTGATGACGTCGGATTTGGGAGGAGTTGCTTTGGCCGAGACTTCATTTCTCCGAATGGAAATCAGTTTTATTGGTTTTAATACATGTATTTTATCAATATGCCATTGAATTTCCGGTTTCCAATAAATGGCGCTTAAAATGCCTATGGCTGCTGATGGGGTCATGACTTCATAGGAGTACCTTTCTGCCTTTAATTCCGGTCTGGTAAAACAGGCCCATTCTCCCCAAACATGTAATAAAATTCCAGTTTCAGTCATGGTTAACAAATGAAACCTATATACGCCGGATCGCTTTGTTGCAAGGATAAAATTCCTTTATGTTCATCGTAAACTGACGGGGAGGGATGCAGAATATTAATGGTAGCGTCAATGTATGACTCCATTCCATATTTCTGTAAGGTAACCCATTCTCGATCATATATTTGTACACTATAACGCTGAATTTCACGCCGCAGGCTTTTGTTGGGGTAAAGTCCTTGGGAATCCAGAATCTTCAGACGTTCCCTGATGTGGCAAGCCTCCGGATCAATAGTGATCATCACGGAATGCGACGCATCAGGGATCATTTTGAAACTTTTATTAATATCTTTGAATCTGAGGGATTTGAATACTTTTTCAGATACGGGGTTCAGTAGAGCCATTTCCCTAATATTTTTACTATCCCATAAATTAGTTTGATTTTTACGGTTATTGTAATAAATCCTGAAAAAACGATTGGAAATTTCAGGGGAAAGAAGATCTGCTTCCGGTTCCTGAGCCAAAATCTCCCGAGTTGCGGAGGCGGATGCCCGGAGGTCATCCAAAATATCGGGAAGAGGAAAGTCTGTGGATTCATAGACAAAGACAAGCCCTTTTCCTTCTCTTTCACCATGTCGGTTGCAGCGGCCGGCAGCCTGGGCGATGGAATCAATTCCTGCACAAGCTCTGTAAACTGTAGGAAAGGAAATATCTATGCCTGCTTCAATAACTCTCGTGGCGATAAGAATAATGTTTTTTCCCTGCTCCAGTTCCTGTTTAGCAGTTTGAATGACTTTTTCCCGGTGAATCGGGCACAGCCTGGCGGACAGGTGGAGAATATGGGAGGCGGTCTGGGAAGAAAAAGCGTCAAACAGGAACTGGGCTTCCTTGGTCGTGTTGACAATGAATAGAGCGGATTGATCCGGGAGTGTATTCCAATGCCTGATAAGGGCATTTTGATCCATTCTGCCCAGATGCTGTATGGTTACACGCTGCATGGCGTTTTCCAGCCGGCGTTCGAAGTCGTTTCCGAGCAGACTGGTAAGTTCTCCGGCTGGCCATCCTATGGGGAATTCCTTCTTGTGCTTCAGAGCCGGCTGGGTGGCTGTGCAAAGCACCAGGGTACATCCGTAATCTTTTTCCAGGGTTCTCATGGCTTCCAGGCATGGGGCCAGTAAGTGTGAAGGAAGGTTTTGAGCCTCATCAAAAATAATGACGGAATTGGCAATGTTGTGCAATTTTCTGCAAACGGACGGCTTGTTGGAAAACAAAGATTCAAAAAATTGGACACTGGTTGTAACGATGAGAGGCGCATCCCAGTTTTCCGACATCAACCTGACTCTTTCTGTGTCTTTGTCTGCCGCCAGGTTGGAGTGATGTTCCAATACGCATTCCATTCCGAATTTTTCATCCAGTGGAGCCATGACTTCCCTGAACGTTTTTGCTGTTTGGTCAATAATGCTGGTAAAGGGTATCACGTAAATTACACGGCTCAGGTGACAGTACTGCGCATGGGCAAGTGCAAAACTGAGAGAAGAAAGGGTTTTTCCTCCGCCTGTGGGGACATTGAGCTGATAAATTCCCTGAGGGACTTGGGCCCGGGAAAGGCATTGATGGTGTATCTCACTCCGTAGACGTTGAATAGAGGTGCGATTTTGCGTACTTTCCATGTTACGCAAATGCGTTTCAAGCCTCATACTCATTTGTTTCAGGATATCTTGAGGCCAGGAAGGTCTCATGTCCCGTTTTTCCTGGCACATGAAGTGTTCCGTTCCTAAAAAATCACTATCTGTCAGGAACGAGAAAAGCATTCGTATCTGCATGGCTACAGCAAAACCCAGATTACGATCCGGGGTGTGCGATTTTTCGTGCCAGAGACGTGGAGGGGACGGTTCTGTAAAAGAATATAAATCAGCGGGAGTATAGGATTCCCAATCAGGAATTTTTTTATGGAATCGTTCGAAAAAAAGGTCAGGGCCATTGGGAAGTCCTGCATGATGGCCGGCAATAATATAGGCCAGCATATCACCGTATGGTGCTTTGGGAGTACCCCAGTGGGTACTGGCATGTTTTGCTCCAGCGGTGGAATGATCTACTTTTTTGCCGCCGTTCTGCTCCACTATTTTTGTTGAAGTTAATGCAAATGTTTTATTTTTAATATGTTGTTGAAATTCTTGGGAAAATTTCCCTAAATCATGCCAGAGTGCGGCGGCTTTAACCCAATGGAGCCAAGCTCCACGCAAGGACACAGGCAACCCCTTGATTAATTGGCCAGCATAATACTGTACCATGTTCAGATGCCCGGGGATTTCCTCCTTATTATTTGAAAATGTATAGAGAGGTTCGTCCTCGCAGATTTCATTATCCAGCCATTTACGGTGGGCAATAGGGCAATTTCCATCATTCATAGGTCACATTATGTCGTGTAAATGTTGGAAAAATCAATATATATTTATTTTTTTATATTATTGGTTGAGTCTGTTGCTAAGGTGTGGGATGTTTTTTCCGGATTACTATGAGTGTTTCTCTTCCATATTCTGTTCCTTTGGCAGCATTGCAGCATTATCTGTACTGTCCCAGGCAGTGTGCGCTGATCCATCTGGAATGCTCTTGGGAAGAGAATCAGTTCACAGCAGAGGGAAAGGTGTTTCATGAACGGGTCGATTCTGGACTGACGGAAAATCGGGGGAGAAAACGGGTGTTGCGTTCTTTGCACGTTTCTTCCATACAGTGGGGGATTCATGGTATTGCAGATGTGGTGGAAGCCGTCTATGTCCGAAAGGAAGGCGGCGTAGTATCCATGACGCCTGTGGAATACAAAGTCGGTAAACCCAAACCGCACCATGCGGATGAAGTTCAGGTGTGTGCCCAGGCATTGTGTTTGGAAGAGATGTTTGGGATAAAAGTGCCTTTTGGGTTTCTTTTTTATGGGAAAAACCAGCGGAGATTTAAGGTGTTATTTGATGAAGAATTGCGTTTCCTGACTGCTCGGGTTATTCGTGATGCCAGAGAGGTTTTAACTGGAGTGGTTACACCACTTCCTTATTATTCCAAAAACTGCAAATCCTGTTCTCTTGTCAATGATTGTCTGCCGTCCGTGTGCCGAATACATAAACTGACCATGAAGGAGCGGGTGGACGGAGTGTTTGAGGACAGTTTGACTGCGTTGGAAGCAGAGGAATTATGAAGAAACATTTGAATACATTATTCGTTACGTTGGAAGGGTGCTGGCTTTCCAAAGATGGCGATACTGTAAAAGTCAATGCGGAAGGAACGTGTCTGCTGCGGGTTCCCCTCCATAACTTGGAGGGTATTGTGACGCTGGGATGGGACATAGGAGTTTCCCCTTATTTGATGGGAGCCTGTGCGGAACGCGGCATCACGCTTTCCTTCTGCAATCCTTACGGTAAATTTCTGGCTGGCGTACAGGGCTTCATGAAGGGAAATATCCTGTTGCGCCGGGAGCAATACCGCTGGGCTGATGATGAGGCAAGATGGGTTGGCGTTGCCCGGGAAATGATAGGAGCCAAAATTGCGAATTGCCGCAGTCTGCTTTTAAGGGCGCAAAGAACATACGGGAAAGATTTGTCGGAGGCGATCGATCGTCTGGCGGCTTTTTGCCGCATGGCCCGTGGATGCAATTCCGGAGACATGTTGCGGGGCATTGAAGGTTCCGCAGCGGAAACCTATTTTTCCTGCTTGTCCCATTGCCAGAGGACGGAAGATCCGGAGCTGGTGTTTGAAAGCCGCAATAGACGTCCTCCCAAAGATTGTTTTAATGCTCTTTTATCTTTTCTATACAGTTTGTTGTGCCATGACGCCAGGTCCGCCCTTGAAAGTTCCGGCATTGATGCCGCCGCAGGCTTTCTGCACCGTGACCGCCCGGGGCGTCCCGGAATGGCTTTGGACCTGATGGAGGAATTCCGGGCTCCTCTTGCCGATCGCCTGGCCCTTACCCTGATTAACCGCAAGCAGATATCCTCAGATGATTTTGACAAGGAAGAATCCGGAGCCGTTTTTTTGAAGGAAGATTCCCGTAAAAAAGTATTAAATGCCTGGCAGGAACGGAAAAAGACCGTTCTGGTGCATCCTTTTCTTCAGGAAAAAACCACCCTGGGATTGCTGATTCATATTCAGGCCCTTTTGTTGGCACGCCATTTGCGTGGGGATCTGGATTGCTACCCTCCGTTCATCGGCAAGTAAAACGAGCTGTTGTCATGTATATTCTCATTACGTATGATGTAGCTACGGATGACAAGGCCGGGCAGCGGCGGTTGCGGCAAGTTGCCCGAGCCTGTGAAAATGTCGGACAGAGAGTGCAGAATTCCGTATTTGAATGTGAATTGCCTCCTGCTCAATTGGTTGACATCAGGAACAAGCTGCTTAAGATTATTGATAGCGAGAGTGACAGCCTCAGAATTTATCATATGGGGTCCAATTGGCATCATAAAATAGAACAATTGGGTAAGGAGAAAAGCTATGACATCTCCGGTTCCTTGATTATTTAAAGACTGTTGAACATGGCCTGTGCGCCAACCTCAAGCTCACACGAATTCCCCGGCAGGTCGGCGATTGGTGTAATGCATTGGGAATAGAAGATTGACAGATAAATACTCAGAAAGAGCAACCGTGCAATGACGGTCTTTTTAGGGAGGTTGGCGCAAAGTATGATTTGCTTTGTTGAGTAGCAATGTATAAGGTCGGGCGCAGTCGCACTCCGCAAGGAGTGCGTGGATTGAAACACATCAAATAAAGCATTAGCACTAAAGTATTATAGTCGCACTCCGCAAGGAGTGCGTGGATTGAAACAGCACAAAGGCTTATATTATGCTGAAAAAGGCTTGTCGCACTCCGCAAGGAGTGCGTGGATTGAAACCCGAGGAAAACGGAGGAACAGAAATAACTACAATGTCGCACTCCGCAAGGAGTGCGTGGATTGAAACCTATTGGTTTTGTTATGTTGTACCCTTTACGGGTGTCGCACTCCGCAAGGAGTGCGTGGATTGAAACTTTATCTTCATTCCAGCACGCCGCAACCTCGATAGTCGCACTCCGCAAGGAGTGCGTGGATTGAAACTAAGGGGAAAGTGATATGCTCTTCCAATCCAAGAGTCGCACTCCGCAAGGAGTGCGTGGATTGAAACTTTAGTTAAGAAACCTTAACTATTAAGAAACCTTGTCGCACTCCGCAAGGAGTGCGTGGATTGAAACCACCGCTTCAAAATCAGACTTAACGGCGGCAATAAGTCGCACTCCGCAAGGAGTGCGTGGATTGAAACTCCCGGAATCCATTAGGCCCTGCATCAATAATATGTCGCACTCCGCAAGGAGTGCGTGGATTGAAACGGAGTATGACAAAATCAATATACTTGCACAAAAATGGTCGCACTCCGCAAGGAGTGCGTGGATTGAAACTGTTTGCCGCCCCTTGTGGGTGGCTGATACCCTGTCGCACTCCGCAAGGAGTGCGTGGATTGAAACCGTGGAGATATGGACTCCGTGGGTGCCGTGGATGTCGCACTCCGCAAGGAGTGCGTGGATTGAAACGCGGTCATCCGCAATGGGCGTGTGCTCTTTGCTAGTCGCACTCCGCAAGGAGTGCGTGGATTGAAACTGCCAGAAATAGACGGTGCAGTTATAGAGGGAAGGTCGCACTCCGCAAGGAGTGCGTGGATTGAAACATTGTCCGCTACCAGTTCCAGCCAAAGGGAAACGTCGCACTCCGCAAGGAGTGCGTGGATTGAAACATCAGGAGAGAGCAAAGGAAGAAAAGTGCTCATTGTCGCACTCCGCAAGGAGTGCGTGGATTGAAACCCGGCGGTCATTTTTGGCTTCCCGGATTGTGGTGTCGCACTCCGCAAGGAGTGCGTGGATTGAAACCAATCTTCAACGGTGGCAGGGGCCCCGAACGCCGGTCGCACTCCGCAAGGAGTGCGTGGATTGAAACTCAAATAACATTCTTGCCGATTAGGCATTATATGGTCGCACTCCGCAAGGAGTGCGTGGATTGAAACTATCACTAAAAAATAAAGGAGACCTCACAGACAGGTCGCACTCCGCAAGGAGTGCGTGGATTGAAACCCGCCGCATGTCCGCCAGGTCGCGGCGGAGGTCGGTCGCACTCCGCAAGGAGTGCGTGGATTGAAACAAAAGCAATACTGGATGGTCTTTACAAGGATTAGGTCGCACTCCGCAAGGAGTGCGTGGATTGAAACCACAAAAATTCATCCCTCTACTACAAAATCCGCGGTCGCACTCCGCAAGGAGTGCGTGGATTGAAACGTTTGTTTCGGCCTTGGCATTGTGGAGGGTTGTCGTCGCACTCCGCAAGGAGTGCGTGGATTGAAACCGCCCAGTTCGGCTTTCTATTGCGCACCCATGGTGTCGCACTCCGCAAGGAGTGCGTGGATTGAAACACCCGGTCAAACACATAACAGCAGGCATGGGCCTGTCGCACTCCGCAAGGAGTGCGTGGACTGAAACATGACGAGGGCAAGCTTCGAGAAGATGCCTCCCGCCGTACTCTCCAGGGGGTACGTAACTTATCTGGAAAAAAAAGCTCTCCAAGCTTGTTTGGTCTAGAGAGCTTTTTTGTTCCATCATCCTGTTAAGTTGTCAGGAAGAGGGGTGATTATTGAGATTGAGTTCTGCCGGGGGGAGGGACTGGAGCAGAGCCAAGATGGGGTCCTGCGGTTCGGCGCCCATTTCCCGCTGGCGTTTGAATTCCTCCTCTTCCTGCTGCAGGGCTGCCAGTTTGGTGTCTTCCACCAGCGCTTTGAATTTGTCCGCCTGAGAGTATTCTCCGTCCTCGTCCCGGAAAACGCGGGCCAACCAGCGGCGTTTTTCTTCCGTACTGAGCAGGGGATTTTTCATGTGCCGGGGAATGTATTTTTGTCCAGCAGGTTTCCGGCAAGCTGTTCTCCATCCGCAGTGGGCCGGTAAACATAAGGGCGACCGTCTCCAATACGGTTGACATATCCCTGCGCAATGAGATCCTGCAGGATATTGGTGACGGTATTAGGGTGCAGCCGTGTGGCTTCCGTAATGGTGCTGTGGCGCCTGTACCCGGCAATGACGGCCAGGATGACCTGGGCACTGCTGAGGCGGAAGTCCAGCCTGCGGACGTTGGAGGCAAATATCTGTATGAAATCCAGTGCTTTCATGAGCATGTATTCACAACTTATTATTATGTTATTTGCTTATTATTCTCATGTTATTCACATTCTTCCGGGCAAGAGGGCGATTTGATTTTTCTCAGCAAATCCAGCAGCGGGTGGGAATCATTGGAAAAGCACTGCACCGCATTGACGGTAGCCGCCTGCGGAAGAATGATTTTATGGAATTCCTGGTTAAGATTCTGGCGCAGGCTTTGGTTGCCCGTCAAGGGCATGGCCAGTTTTTCTGCCAGCCGGGTGGCCAGTGCGTCCATGAAGAGGGGATCGAATTGGTCGGCGTTTTCAATATCGGCAATGTAGCTTAGGGGCAGCGGGGCGCAGGAAGCATGAATGCGGCGTCCCTGCATTTTCCATTCCGAGCATTCCACATCCAGCACGCGCAGGCAGTCTGCGGGCAGCGTGAATTGATAGGGGGTCAGGGAATTGGGCGCCTGTGCGGAAACGGAGTCCAGAGTGGTTTGCGTGGCGGCGAAGGTCCAGCGCGCCATGCAAAGGGTTTCCCTGCGGGCCGGATGGTAATGAAGAACGCAAAGGCGGGATGCCGTGGATTCATTGGCAATCAGCGCGTCCAGAGGTGCCTCCCCTATTTTGGAGAGGGCCGCGTTGCAGATGTCCAGCGCGGATGGCGTATCCGGCTGAAGTAAGGATTCATTGATCATAGCGCCCTATGTTTTGGAGGAAACGGATGCGGAATGCATCACGTTTGGAGGCGACCTCTTTGATGCCACCAATGGCATGTATGCGTCCGGTTTTTCCTCAGGTGCATTTTTTGCCGATTTGTTTATTTGATGAATGCAAGCACTTGCCCGGATTGCCCGGGCAGGTGGGGAGAGTTCCCTTTCCTTCCATGGGAAAAGAACGCCCCCGCCGCATGGATTGTCTGTGAGGCGGGCGTCCGGCATCCTCTGGAGCCTTATATCCGGCAGAAGGGAAGGGGAATCAGTATCAACCATGAATAGAAAGCAAAAGAAATTATGGGATTTATGAAACCGTCCACACCTTCCGCTTCTGCTCCGGAGCAGACCATCCCGGTCAAGGCGGAGAGCGTGGAACAAGAAGTAGGGGAAGATTATCAGGCCCGGGAACGGCAGAGGCAGGGAATGATTTCCACCATTCTGGCGCGCCGTCATTCTTCCGCCGGGCAGGGGGAGGTCAATCCGCGGACTCTGCTTAGGAAAACTCTGGGATAGGCGCTGCCATGGAAGAAAGAACTGCGGAATTGAATTCCGTGTACAAGTCCCTGGCCGCCCAGCGCGCGCCATGGGAAACGTGGTGGGACCGTCTGAGGGATTACGTGCTGCCTCGCCGCCTGAATCGGGAAGGGGAGGTTTCCCTACCCAACAGGGACGCCATGGACCGCATGACGGATACTACGGCTGTGGAGGCATGCCAGAAGCTGGCCAGCGGCCATATGTCCTATATTACGCCCAGCCATGACGTATGGTTCAAGTGGTCGGCTCCGGATGACCGGGGAGGCGACGAGGCGGAGGCCTGGTATAACCAGTGTTCGGAAATTGCCCTGAAAGAATTGTCCGTTTCCAATTTTTATACGGAGATTCATGAGTGTTTTCTGGACCGGGTGGCTTTGGGGACCGGAAGTCTGTTTACGGGCATATCCTCGGACGGAAGGCTGTTGTTTACCAATATTCCGTGCGGACAGTTCGCCTGTGCGGAGAATGCGGAAGGCCGGGTGGATACCTACGTCAGGGAGTTTACCTACACGGCTCATCAGGCACGCTCCATGTTCGGGGTGAAAGCTCTGGGGCCCAAGGCTCGGGAAGTTCTGGAGAGCGGAGGCAATCCGTATGCCACAACTCTGAGGTTTCTGCATGTTGTGCGCCCGCGCACCCGGCGCAGCCGCCGCAGGGAGCAGGCCTCCCACATGCCGTTTGAAAGCGTTTACCTGTCTCTGGACGACCAGGTGATTGTGGAGGAAGGGGGATACATGGAGTTCCCTTATCTGGTGACCCGCTTTTTGAAGTGGGGCAGCGGCCCGTACGGTCTGGCTCCCGGCAGGCTGGTGTTTCCCGCCATCCAGCAGGTGCAGTTCCTGAACCGTATTCTGGATACTCTTGGCGAGGTGGCCGCCTTTCCCCGTATTCTGGAGCTCGCCAACCAGATTGGGGAAGTGGATTTGCGGGCCGGCGGCAGGACCGTCATTACCCCGGAGGCCGCTTCCCTTCACCTTCCCCGGGAATGGGCTACGCAGGGCAGGTATGATGTTGGGATGGACCGTCTGGCACAGAAGCAGGATGCGATACGCCGTGCCTATTATCTGCCCATGCTGGAGCTTTGGAGCGGGCACCGCGGCAATATGACTGCCACGGAGGTCATGGCGCGGGAGAATGAGCGCGTCTTGATGTTTTCTCCTTCCTTCACGCTGTTTGTGAGTGATCTGTATTCCACAATGACACGCATTTTTTCCCTGCTGTTCCGGATGGGCAAGTTTCCCAGGCCACCCCGTGCGGTATTGAGGGTAGGGAGGGACGGCTCCGTTGCCGTGGGAGAACCCAAGGTTGTCTATCAGTCAAAGATTGCCCTGGTGCTCAGGCGCTTGCAGAGTGAAGGGATGGACCGCAGCCTTCAGCGGCTGAATATGATGATGCAGGCTGCCCCGGATTTGGCGGATCATGTGGACTGGGACCACTGTTTCCGCCTGTCCGCCCGTGTGGACGGCGCCCCGGAGAGCATGCTGAGGCCCTGGGCCGATGTCCGTGCCATGCGGAAGGAACGGGCGGACCTCCAGCAGGGAGCCTCCCTGGCTCCGGCGGAAGAGGATCCTTATGCTTCCCTCAATCCCTTGCTTGACCAGTTAACCGCGATTCAGAAATGAACCAGGATACGACATTGCAGCAGGAGGCCTCCGTCCGGGAGGCCCGTTTCAAAAGGCGCCAGCTTCTCCGGGTGTTTGACACCCCGGACGGGCGTGAGACTCTTTCCTTTCTGGAAGCCCGTTTCCAGACTGATTTGCCCGTTTTTCAAGGAAGTCCGGGGAATTACGATCCTCTGGATGCCATGAGGAGGGATGCCTACAGGGAGATCTTTCTGTACATCCGCCGCCAGCTTCAATTAGCCATTAAAGAAACTACAGAAGAAGAGAAAAATGATTGATTCCATTGATAACAGCATGGCCGCTCCTATCAGGGATGCGGAGGGTTCCGGGGCCGTTTCCCCGGAGACGGACGCGCTGTCCGAAACCGCAGTTCAAACTGAACCTTTTCCTCCCCTTCTGGGTGAGGACGGAGGTTTTGCTCCGGATTGGTACGCCCGGTTTGATGAGTTGAAAGGGATGGAGAAATCTCTTTCCAAGTTTAAGACGCCGGAGGCTCTGGCGAAGAGTTACGCGGAGCTGGAACGCCTGCGACGTTATCCCGGTGTGGAGAATGAAGAACAGATGGCGCGATTCCGCCGGCTGGCCGGATTGCCGGAGTCGGAGGAAGAATACCGTCTGGAACGTCCTGAATCCACGCCGGAAAGCGAATGGAATGCCGGGCTGGCAGAGCGTATGGCCCGCACGGCCTATCGTTACGGAGTACCGCCGGAGGCAATGAATGCTCTTCAGGAGACAATGGCCCAGGCATATGACGAGGCCCGTGAGCACATGGAAGATGCCCGGATGGAGATGGAAATGCAGGCGGAACAATCCCTTCAGCAGGAATGGGGCGCCAATTATGAACGCAACATGGGCAGGGCTGCCGCCGTTCTTCGGCGGCTTGCCTCTGAAACAGGGGTGGATGCGGACGCTTTACTGGATAATCCGGGACTCGGTTCCAATCCGGATGCAATCCGCCTGTTGTACCAGGCATCACGCCTGCTTGATGAAGCTCCTCTCCATCATACAGGAAATGCGGCGCCTTCCCCTGCGGAGGAAGCCATGCGGATGGAATCGGATCCATCCCATCCTCTTTATGAGGCGTATATGAATGTGAACCATCCCAATCATAAATATGCCAATGAGTTATATGATCGTTTGACTACCCGTTAATTTCCCGGACGTTTTAACCGGCGGAGTCTCATAAAAAGCAAGCCCGGCGGAATGCTTTCCGCCGGGCTTTTAATAGTCATTGTTTCATCAGGGAAGGAGGGGGTAAGGGCTGGGGCCTTAAGCTGCCCTCCTACCATTAGCGTCCCGGGAAGGGGCTTGTGTTCAAAAAAAGTTGGAAAAACATTTTTCCCTGTATGGGATACTAATGAGGTTAAATGCTCATCATATCTTTCACTGTAAGTGAGTAAAGAGGGAGATATCCGGTATTTTTTCTTATCAGCGCAAACTTCTGCATTAACCGTCTCTTTATGCCGGCATTTTTCAATTGAGCCTGTTACGGGGGAAGGCTGATGCTATGTCTATTGACTGGAGGGAGGCAATGAAAAACCCCGTCCGGAAAGGAACGGGGTTTTAAGAAAAATGGTACGCGGTATAGGATTTGAACCTACGACCTCCACCATGTCAAGGTGTTGCTCTACCACTGAGCTAACCGCGCATTTGTAAGTGCGGGCAGATTATTACCCGATTAAGGAGGAAAGAGCAATACTTTTTTTGAGAACGCCTCATTTTGGGGACGGGGGACGGAAGAGTTCCTTCGAGGAAAAAGACACTGATTTCTCTTCCTATACAAAGTATTTCTGCTAGTCTAAGAGGAACGTTTCACAGAGTATGATGAACAGACATTTTATTTTTGCATTGTGTACTGTGCTGGGGTTCAGCGTTTCCGGCATTTCCATGGCTCAAAGCGTTCCCACGGACAAGGAAGCCGCAGCCAAGGCTGCCAAGGCGGCGAAAGTGAAATTCCGCTGGGGCAAGAGCCTGAAAAGCGCTCAAAAGCAGGCGGAGGAAACTGGCCTTCCCATTGTTCTTCTTTTCACGGGAACGTCCTGGTGCGGCTTTTGTGTTAAGCTGGAGAAAGAAATCCTTTCCAAAAAGGACTTCAAACAAGGCATGGACGGCGTGGCCATTGGCGTCAAATTTGAGTTCGGCAGTTCGGATTTCAGCAAGTCCAAGGAAGCCAAGACGTATAACATTACCGGCGTGCCGGCCATGGTGGTGGTGGATGCGGATGGCAAGGAGCTGGGCCGCACGGGTTATGTTCCCGGCCGTACTCCCGCCCAGTACGTTGAATTTTTCAAGAAATACGCACCCAAGACTGCGGAAGGCAAGTAAGGCAGGTGTTCCGAAGAGGAGCTTGATTAACAGGAGCGGCGGACGAGAATCCGGCGCTCTTTTTTTGTTCCGGCAAGAGAGGCTGGAAATTTGTTCGCTGGACTGCTTTAAGGCCACCATCGTATAAAAGTTATGACAAAGCATATTGAATGAATGGGTTACGTATCAGGTCCCATCTGCATGCCTGAATTTACGAATGCATTTAGCGGCCTAAAGGAGGATCGGAAACTCACCCATGACGAATTGGTGAGAGCCATCCGGTTTATGATCGCAGCGGAATATGAATCCATCCAGCTTTATACCCAGCTTGCCGCCTCCATTGATGACAAGCTGGCTCAAGAGGTGCTTTGGGATATTTCCAATGAGGAAAAGGAACACGCGGGCGAATTTCTCCGCCTCCTCCAGGTGCTGGCCCCTGACGAGCAGGGCTTTTATGACGAGGGGATGGGGGAAACCAATGAAAAGATTGACAAGCTGAAGGCGTCCTGCCCGGACGGCGCATGCAGCAGTTCCGCCGCCCATTGACGGTGCTTTTCATCCTTTGCTGTAAAACGTCCGGTTTTCTTCAGGTGAAGCCGGGCGTTTTTCTGTTCCGGTCTTGCGGTATCTCTTTTCCTTATTACGTGCCAGTGGCGGGAATGTATTGTAAAAGCGGGCAGTATAAGTGAAACCCCGTGCTTCATCCGTATTCGGGATGATACTGGCCTTCTTAGACCATTGGTTATGAATAAAAATTCAAAGAATGTCGCTGAAAATATATGACAGGAACATTTTGAATGTATTCATTGCAGTCTGGGTCATATCTGCATGCCTGAATTTACAAATGCATTTAGCGGATTAAAGGAAAACCGGAAACTCACCCATGGCGAATTGGTGAGAGCCATCCGGTTCATGATTGCAGCGGAATATGAAGCTATCCAGCTTTATACCCAGCTTGCAGAATCCATAGACCATAAGCTGGCCCAGGAAGTTCTGCTGGATATTTCCAATGAGGAAAAGGAACACGCGGGCGAATTTCTCCGCCTCCTCCAGGTGCTGGCCCCTGACGAGCAGGGCTTTTATGACGAGGGGATGGGGGAAACCAATGAAAAGATTGACAAGCTGAAGGCGTCCTGCCCGGACGGCGCATGCAGCAGTTCCGCCTCTCATTGACGGCGCCTTGCGTATGGTTAAAGCGCCCGGTTCCCCTGCAAAGGGGGCCGGGTATTTTCATGATGCCGGGCTTTTGCTTCCAGCTCGGCCGCGCAGCGGGCGCAGAAGGCAATGCAGCGTTCACAGGGGCGGGAGGCGTAATAGGCGGCAGTCCTTTCTCCGGGGCGCGCCGTTTCCGCTGCCAGGCTCTCCGGAGACAGCCCCAGCAGTTCCCGGCAGTAAAGAGTGCCGAATTCCTGCTTGAAGGAGGCGGCCAGGGATTGGACCAGGGAAAAGATTTTTTCCTTTTCCCCGGTTTCCGGGGAACTGTTTCCGTACAGGCTTCCCGCCAGCATGCTCATTCCGCAAAAAGCGCCGCATACCTCCCGCATGCGTCCAATGCCTGCCCCCAGGGGAGAGGACAGTTTCAGGGCCGTTTCTTCCGTCAGGCCACAGACATCTGCAAAAGCAGCAAAAACGGATTGGGAACAATTATATCCCTGGTGGAAATACTCCAGCGCCCGGGCTGCCCGGTCTTCCTTGGAAGGGATCATGGGAAAAAGGGGGGTTACTGCTCTTTTTCTGCGGACGTGTCCGCTGCGGCTTTTTCCGGCTTGTTGCGGTCCGTCAGACGAAGCATGAGTATGTAACAGACGGCCAGAACCAGCACGGCCAGAATAAGGGGGAGACTTTCGCTTTTGACGGTGCGGATCAGCTCCTCCGGAGATTTGAGCAATTCCGGATGCCGTTCCCCGATGCGGTGCCCGTACCAGGCGAGCACCGTGCACCAGGCAAACGAGCCGAGCACGGTGACCAGGGAGAAAATGCCGAATCCCATGCGGACAATGCCGGCGGGAATGGAAATGAGGTGGCGGATGACGGGCAGAAGGCGGGCGAAGAAGACACCGGAAACTTCGTACCGCTGAAGGAAGATTTCCGCCTTTTCCACCTTGTGGGGCGGCATGAAAAAGAATTTGCCCCAGCGCATGATGACCGGGCGGCCCACGATTCGGGCCACGGCATAGGTAATGGCAGAACCCAGCCAGGAGCCGAACGTTCCGGCAGCCACCACTCCCCAGAAGCTCATGGATGCTCCTTCCTGGGCGGACAGGATGGCCGCGGGCGGGATGACCACTTCGCTGGGAACGGGAAAGATGGAGCTTTCCATGGCCATCAGGACGATAACACCCGCATATCCCCAGTCCTGCACCCAGGACATCCAAAGTGAGATCAACTCATGCATAACGGCGCGTATCTTGCATTAAAATCCTTGAAAGGAAAGTCTTTTATTGCGTCCCGGGAACGGGGCTGGTAAGGTAGGGAGGCGTCCGGCGTGCGCCGATGCAGATAGTGATGAAGCTTTATATTATAGCAGGCGAAAAGAGCGGGGACATTCATGGCGCCCTGCTGTTGAAGAATCTGCTGCGCCTGATGCCCGGCATGGAGGTCGCAGGGCTGGGCGGCCAGGGCATGCACGCGTTATGTCCCGGCGTGGAAGACTGGGCGGATGAAGCCGCCGTTATCGGCGTGGTGGAGGTGCTCAAAAAATACGGATGGTTCAGAAGGCGTTTTCTCTCCATTCTGGAAAGGATACGGCAGGACCAGCCGGACTGCCTTGTTTTGATTGATTATCCGGGGTTCAATCTGCGGCTGGCGGAGAAGGTCCGCAAGTGCTGCCCCCGCACCAAAATCGTTTATTTTATCTCCCCGCAGGTGTGGGCATGGCATCGCGGGCGCATTCCCAAGATGGTGCGCATGCTGGATTTGATGATGTGCATCTTCCCTTTTGAGGCTCCCTTGTTCCAGGAAGCCGGACTGAGAACGGAGTTTGTGGGGCATCCCCTGGTAGATGAAGTTGCTTCCATCCGTAAGGAGGGCGTCCGGGATCCGTCACTGGTCGGTCTTTTTCCCGGCAGCCGGAACCGTGAAATTGACAGGCATTTCCCGGTATTTATAGAGGTAGTGAACCGCCTTTCCCGGGAACGGCCGGAACTGTCTTTTGAAACCGCCGCTTCCACGGAGGCTCTGGCGGAAAGAATGCGCGGCATGGTGCGGAAGGCCGGCATGCCTCCGGAACTGTTCCACATTGCCGTGGGAAAATATCATGAGCTGATGGACCGCGCCGCCGTGGGAGTTGTGGCTTCCGGCACCGCCACGATGGAAGCCGCCTTGCACCGTCTGCCGTACATGCTGGTGTACAAGGTTCCCCTGCTGACGTACTGGATGGCCCGCATGCTCATCAAGATACGCTTCATCGGCATGGTGAATATCCTGGCGCAGAACCCCGTGGTGAAGGAGCTGGTTCAGTTTGATTTTACACCGGACAAGGTGATTGATGAAATAGAACGCCTGCTTGTCCCGGAAAACAGGGATGCCCTGCTGGAGGAAATGAAACAGGCCTCCGACAAGTTGGGGCAGGGAGGGGCGGCGGAACATGCGGCCCAGGCCGTCTGCCGCCTGTTAAATGAATACAGTACCTTTTAAGCATCGGAGCCGGAGAAGCGTTTTTCCGGCTCTTGATGCGGGAAAATGGGGAAGGGGAAGAGAATGGCCCTTCAAATTCCGGAGACAGGTCATCTGGCTCGTTTTTGACCGCCCAGTCCAACTCGGAGGGTGCATACCCGGAGACTGCCGTGGTGCAGCAGACAAAGTCCCTGTAGCCGGGAAAAAGTCCTGAGGGTGGCTGTCCCTAATGCCGGGAGGCTTTTGAAGTCCTTCCGCCGTCATGTCTGGCTCATACAGGAAAAAGAAACTTCCGGAGTGGAGACGTTTCCGCGGAAAAGAGAAGCGCCGGGCGAACCCGGCGCTTCTGGTGTGTTTTACATTGGCAGCAAGTATGTCGGGCCGGGGTCAGACTACCCCCTGGTCGATCATGGAATCCGCCACTTTCACGAAGCCGGCGATGTTGGCGCCGGTGACGTAGTTGGTGAAGGATTTGTCGGAGGAGTATTCACGGGCGTGGGCCACGGCGTTTGCGTGGATGTTGGCCATGATGGTCTTCAGCTTGTGGTCCACTTCTTCACGCGTCCAGGAGAGGCGCTGGCTGTTCTGGGACATTTCCAAGCCGGAGGTGGCCACACCGCCGGCATTGGCGGCCTTGGCCGGGCCGTACAGGATTTTGGCGGCCAGGTAGGTTTCAATGCCTTCCAGATCCGTAGGCATGTTGGCGCCTTCCGCCACCAGGGTGCAGCCGTTCTTGATGAGGGTGCGGGCGTCTTCCCCGTTGATTTCATTCTGCGTGGCGGAGGGGAAGGCGCAGTCGCACGGAACGCTCCAGGGACGCTGGCCTTCAAAGTACTGGGCTTTCGGGAACTGCTTCACGTATTCCGCAATGCGTCCGCGGCGCTTGTTCTTGAGTTCCATGACCCAAGCCAGCTTTTCCGGGGAAATGCCGTCCGGATCGTAAATATAGCCGTTGGAGTCGGACATCGTGACCGCTTTCGCGCCCAGTTCGTTAAGTTTTTCCACGGTGTACTGGGCCACATTGCCGGAACCGGACACCAGGCAGACTTTGCCCTGCAAGTCGTCGTTGCGGGTGGCGAGCATGTTCTGGGCGAAGTATACGCAACCGTAGCCGGTGGCTTCCGGGCGGATGAGGGAGCCGCCCCAGTTCAGGCTCTTGCCGGTGAGAACGCCGGTGAATTCGTTGCGGATTCTCTTGTATTGTCCGAACAGGTAGCCGATTTCACGGCCGCCCACGCCGATGTCCCCCGCGGGAACGTCCGTATCCGCGCCGATGTGGCGCTGAAGCTCCGTCATGAAGCTCTGGCAGAAGCGCATCACTTCATTATCGCTCTTGCCCTTGGGGTCGAAGTCGGAACCGCCCTTGCCGCCGCCCATGGGGAGGGTGGTGAGGGAGTTTTTGAAAACCTGTTCAAAACCCAGGAACTTCAGGATGCCGAGGTTGACGCTGGGATGGAAGCGGAGGCCGCCCTTGTATGGTCCGATGGCGCTGTTGAATTCCACACGGTATCCGCGGTTCACCTGAACCTTGCCCTGGTCATCGATCCACGGCACGCGGAACAGGATGGTTCTTTCCGGTTCCACGATCCGTTCCAGAATCGCGTGGTCTTCATACTTGGAATTCGCAGCCAAAACCGGTTCGATCGTGCTGAGCACTTCCTGAACGGCCTGGATGAATTCTTTTTCGTGGCTATGCTTGGCCTTAACCAAGTCGAGCACGCGCTGGGAATATGTCTGTGCCATCTTTTCTGTTGTTGTATTTGGGTTGACGCTTTACGCGCAGTTTTTCGCACGCGCCTTCCGTTTATCATTCCGCGAAGCGGACTGGCAATCATTTTTTTCCCTGGCGGCCTTAAGGGGTCAGTAAGAAAATAGAAAATATGTTTATATGTTGTGATTTGTAAACTGACCCCGTTCTTGTTGATTGACGCCTGCCAGAACTGCGTGTTCCGGATGCCGGGACATGGAGTTTGTATGCGGTTATTCGGGTTCCTGTTTCCATAAGGTGGATTTTGAATCCGGTGTCCATGAAGAATGGGTGACAAAGGAAAAAATTATCAGGAACAGCCAAGGCGGCAGAGATGGAATGTTGCAAACAACAAGCTGACCTGGTCAGGTGGGTGGGAGCCATCTTGATTTCCGCATTGGTGGCAGAAAGCCGGAATTGCCGCCATGGCTTTTTCAGTAGTTCCGGAACTGACTGCGGCATCCGTGGTATTGCTTGGGCAGGCCTGCATGATGATGCGCCGAAGAAGGGGCTGACCTTGAGTGCTTCCTGCCGCGGGAGGACGGTTTCATGCCCGGCGCATCCTTGTGTCGGGAGGAAAGTTTTTCCAAATTATTCCGTGGGAGGAACGGAGGTCAGGAGCTCAGGCGCTCGATCCACGCCCTCGTTTTCAAATCTGTTTCCGCCATTTTTTTTGCCCGGTGGAGCAAGGTTCCCATGGATTTGGGAATGCCCATGTGCAGCCGGTTGCTGATCCAGGCATACGGTACCAGCGTGCTTTGCCGGACGGCCAGGGCGATGATGAGCTTGGACGGGTGGCTGTAAGGCGTGACAAGCAGCTCCTCCTCCGAGAGGCCGAAGGCCTTCAGACCGTTTTTTACAATAATTTCCGCCTGGTACTCCCCAATTTCTGACGCTCGCATGCCCGTCGTGACGGGCTTTCTGCGCGCCAGACGGGGAAGTTCCCCCACCAGCCTGGCACGGAAGGCGCTGGAGCCATAGCACCAGCCCCGCTGGACGGTGCCGGGGCCAACGTGGCCGGCGGGTAGCAGGGAGCGTTCATCCATGCGTTCCGCTTCAAAACGGCCCATCAGATGGTTGAGGTATTTTTGGCGGCCGTCTTCCGTGTCGTCGCAGCCGAAGCAGACGAGGCCGCGTTCCGGATGAATCCATTTGGGCCTTTTGACGGGAGAGGCCAGCCATGCGGGCAGGCTCGTCCATTTGCAGCCGGAAAGGAACGTGTGGCGTCGCGCCAGGCCGGACCGGGCCGGATTCAGGTGGATGTAGTCAATGATGGTTGAAAAATAGTGGGCGTTATCCGCTTCCACCACCATGGAGTGGTATCTGCCCGCAAACAGATGACCCCGCATTCGGTGGCGTGCGTTAAAACGCTGGGTATAGGCAGTCTGGAGCCATTTCATGCCATCCACCAGATTGGCGCGCGCGGTTTGGAAAAGAATGTGGTAGTGATTGGCCATCAGGGCGTAGGCGTACACGGTCCAGCCGCTTCTGCGGGCTGCCTCCTGAAACGTTCGCAAAAAAGTTTCCCTGTCTTCGTCATCCAGGTAAATGGCATCTCCGCGGTTGCCCTCGCTCTGCACGTGATAGACTGCTCCGGGGTATTCTATTCTCAGGGTGCGGCTCATGCCGGAAGCGTACCGGAAAAGGTCTGAAATGCAAGTTTGTTGTTATTTTTGACCTGACCCCTATCATGAAAAAAGAGGGTGGAAAAAATGCATTTCCAGGCTTGTCCGCGTTTCCTGGAAGGAACAAATTTTTCCGGAAGACTCCGGGCAGAGGATTGCGGAAGAAGCCGGATTCACGTTCCGGGACGGCGGCAGGGCAATTTGCCGGGAAATGCATGCCTTTGCCCCGTGTTTTCTCATGAACGGAGCCCCGGATGCGTCGTTCCCCGGAGGTCATGCCCGGATTAGGGCGTGAAAGGAAGGCTGGACGCTGCAGACACGAAGAATGGGAAATTGCCCTTTGGACGGGAAGGGTGTTCGGCCTTGAACGGGCATTTCCCGCAAACCGCGGAAGGGGGCGGCGTTTTTTCCGGTATTTCAACGGATACAGCGCGGCAAGGCAGATTTTATTGCAGTTTTTCCCTGCGCATGATTTCAGAGAGCACCAGGTAGAGGTCCGTCTTGTTGACTACGCCCAGCAGCAGATCGTTGTTCGGGTTCACAAGGGCCAGGGATTCCGCGCAATGGGGGCGGGAGAAAATACCCAGGGCTTCCGGGAGGTGCATGTCCGCAGGAAGCGTAGGCATGTCGCTGCGCAGCACATCCATGGCCAGTACGGCCTGGGCCAGCTCCTTGTTGCGGGCAAAGGCCGCCACGTCTTCCGCCACCACGCTTCCCAGGTATTTGCCGGCCGGGGAAGTGACGAAGATGGGCTGGGCCGGGTTTTTAATGAGCATGGCGGCGATGGTGCCGAATTTGTCCAGGGGATGCACCACGGGCGGATCCTTGCGCGCTACATCCTGAAGCTGTACCTGGGCCAGGGGTTTGTCAAAGGTGCTTCTGGGGCCGAAGGCCAGGGAATCATGGTACATGGACTGGGCTTTGGTGAGCCTGGCCATTCCGTAGGAAACCAGCACGCCGATGATCAGGGGGAACATCATTTGCCCGGCCATGGTGAATTCCACCACCAGCACCAGGGAGGTGATCGGGGCGTTCGCAGCTGTAGTGAAAAAGGCGGCCATGCCCACCAGGGAATAGGCGATGGCATGGTCCCCGGGCACCCCCAGCTGGGTAAGAGCCGCGCTGAACAGGAAGCCGCAGACGCTCCCGATAGTCAGGCTGGGGGTCAGGGCGCCCCCCACGGTTCCCACGCCGAAGACGATGGCGACGGTGAATATTTTCAGGAACAGCAGGACGGCGGCTCTCGCGGCGTCAAATTCATAATGAATGAGGGAGGTGATGATATTTTTGCCGTTCCCTACGATTTCCGGGTAAAAGATGGCGATGGCTCCCACCAGCACGCCTGCCGCCGTCAGGCGCACGGGCAGCCATTGGCGCTTGCCGTTCAGGTACCGGCGCGATTTTTTGAGGATGAGGAGCCAGAAACTGGCGACCAGGGAGGCCAGGGCTCCCAGCAGCACGCACCAGAGCACATGCTGGTTGCCCGCCAGAGAAACTTCCTGCTGGAGCTGGTAGATGGGGGCGGGTTCATGGAACAGGCCCATAGTAAAGTACCCCGCGCAGCTGGCAACCAGCAGGGGAGCCAGGAAATCAATAGTCAGCGCGCCCAGAACGATTTCACTTACGAACAGACCGCCCGCCAGGGGCGTATGGAAGGCAGAGGACATGCCGGAGGCGGCGGCGCAGGCCACTACCAGGCGCAGGCGAGGAGCTGAGAGGTGGAAGAAACGCCCCAGGGCGGAGCCCGCTACGGCGGCGGCCTGCACCAGCGGGCCTTCACGGCCGATGGATGCGCCGGAACCTACGGAGAAAACGGCGGACAGGGAACGCAGAAGGCTGGGCTTGGGAGGCACGTATCCATTGCCCAGCGCCACGGCTTCCATGTATTCCGTCGCCTTGGCCGGCACAAAGCGGTGGGTGAAGAGAAGCGTAAGCCCCGCCAAAAGGCCGCCCGCCGCCGGAACGAAGATGCACCAGGCCGGGTCCTGGCTGGCCATTTCCTGAAAGACCTGAATTTGCCTGTAGCTGGTCCGCCCCGTCAGGATGTCCTGCACCAGTTCCACGCCCATTTCAAAGACAAGGGCCATCAGGGCACCCAGCGCTCCGACGACGACCGCCCAGATGAAGATGACCTGCTTGTCCCCCAGCTTGATTTTTTCACGCAGGCTCAACGCCATGCGCAGCCATGACCAGGAAAGGCGCGTCTTTTCCGCAGGCTGGTTTTTCTTGTCCGTCATTGCAGGGCTTGTTGAAGGGACGCCAGGAGACTGGCTTCATCTCCCGTCCATTCCCCGTTGGGGCCCAGGGGGGCGTTTTTATGCCACCGCAGCAATTTCTGCATGGTGGTCAGGTAGCCGGTCACCATGGCGGCGGGCACGCCCAGCATCACAATGAGATGAGCGTTGCGGGAATCGTCCGGCCAGAGGACGCCCTCTGGGCTGATGCCTACGGTGACCTGCATGGAATCCAGCGCGCTGGTGCGTCCGTGGGGGACGGCCAGGCCGTGATCCAGATAGGTGGTCTGCGTTTCCTCACGTAGAAGAACCGCATTCTTGATGTGTCTTAGCTGTCGGTCGTCAAGGACTTCCGCCATGGAATCCGTCAGGGTTTCCAGAGCCTGTGCCTGAGTGGTTGAGGGCTGGAACGTGCGTACGTGAATTTGAAGATTGTCTGCCACCGGGTCTTCTGAAGGCTTTTGGTTTTTCATTCTATGAAGGGAGGCATGATTATCAAGGAAATTCTGGCCTGCATACAGGGGAAGGAGGCTTTCCCCCGTGAATGGGAGGCGGGAAAAAGGGGGGAAGAGACCTTTCCGGAGGGGCTTTTTTGACACAATGGCGGCGGAAGAGCCTGCTTTTAGGCTTTTTCTTCAGCGGGAATGAAGATACCCTGCCGCCATGATGCAGGATTCAGAAGTCATCAAACTCGTCAAGCCCGTACCTTCCGACCGCCTGGCAACCCAGGTGCTGGTGGCATGGTACCATGCGGTGCGCCCCAGGTGGAAAAAGCCGCTGGACCTGGTCATTACGGCCTTTTTTGTATTGATGGCGCTGTATTCCTTTTCCCTGCGCCCACTGCCCTTATTCGCCTGGCTGTCCCTGGCCGGGGCGCTGATGGCGATTATCCTGTCCTGGTTTTACGTCCCCTTTCTGGCAAAGGCCGCTCTGGCCGCCAATAAAAAGGTGCCCATGTACCATCAGGAAAAGGATTACGTTTTTCATGAGGATTACCTGACGTTCTCCAGCAAGGGCGTTGCCCCCATGAATATTCCCTACGACCGTTTTTCCACGTTGTGCAGGACGCGCCACGCGCTGCTGTTCCTGTTCGGCAAGAAGCTGGTGCTGTGGCTGCCGCTCCATCTCATGGATGCGGAACAGCTGGAAAGCATCATGCGCAGGTTCCGGAATCATGGCGTGGAAGTGAGGGATGTCTCCTGATGCGGAGGGGCAGCCCGCGCCTTCCTGAAGGAAGGGGCAAATTTGCCGTTTCAGCGCCTTTTTTGTTGAGCGCGGGATGAAAACGGGTAGGGTGTTTCCATGTCACGTTACCATGGAGAACAGGTTCTGGTGGTTCCCCGCGCCGCCTTTGAGGAAGCGGGTTATTTCCAGGGACACCGGGAAGGCGGGGATCATTATCTGAATGCGTTCATGAAGCCGGGCGTCGCCTCGTTCATGGACCGGGAGGCTGCGGAAAATGACCCTTCCCACAAACAGATCATCGCCTATGCCATTTTCTGCCACCAGGGCCGCATTCTGCATTACACGCGCGGAGGCTCCGGCGGCGAGGCCCGCCTGCATGACAAGGGCTCCATTGGCATCGGAGGCCATATCAATCCGGTGGACCGCCAATCCGGCCATGACGACGTTTCCACCTATCTGGCCGGAGTGGAGCGCGAAATCCGCGAGGAACTGGTTATTGACGGGAACTGCACCCAGCGGGTTCTCGGCGTGATTAATGACGATACCAATGACGTGGGGGCCGTGCATCTGGGCATTGTCCACCTGTTTGAGCTGGATACGGATCGTGTGCGCGCGAATGAAGCGGCTCTGGCCAATCTCCGTTTTGTTTCTCCGGAGGAATTGTCCGGGGAAATGTTTGAGAAACTGGAGACCTGGTCTCAGCTCGCACTGGAACTGTTTAAAAACAGAGGGGCCTGATCCCCCCGTTCCATGAAAAACGCCCGGGGAGGGGTGGATGCTTTTCCTTTTCTTCTCCGCCGTTTTTCCGCATGGGAAGCCCCCGCCGGCGTTGCGCCGGCGGGGGCTTCTTTTGTCCATCAGGGCCTGAAGAAAACGAAGGGCCTCAATGGGACATTTTTCTGCGCCTCCTCCACAGGAGGGGGGCCAGTCCTGCCAGGGCCAGGGCGGCGCTTCCGGGTTCCGGCACCTGGGCGAAAAGCATGGCGGAATTGGCCTGAAGATCCATGGACATGGCCGCGTCGTACAGGACGCCGTCGTTCAGGAATTTGATATTGTCCAGGCTGGCAGGTATCTCTGTCAGGGAGAGTGTGTAATTGGTTGTTCCCGTGATGTCCACGATGACCGCATCTGCGGTGAGCCCCTGAAGCGTCAGGGAGGCGTGTTCCCCCAGAATAAGCGTGGTCAGGTCAGAGGTTCCGTTCAGGATAAGGCTGCTTCCCGCCTCAATGGTTACGGTGAGCGCCCCGCCCAGGGAATCCAGCGAGGTGCGGGTCTGGTTGACGGCGGAAACATGGGTGAAGTCACTCAGGGAAGCCAGGAGGCTGTCCACGGTTACATGGTCCAGCACCAGGCTCCTGTCTCCGCTTACGTTGGTTCCTCCGCTGATGTTTCCGGCGTACTTGTCAAAGCCGTAGGCCGTCGTTCCTGAGGAAAGATTCTGGATGCGTACGGTGGAGTTTCCCTCCACCGTTCCGCCGGAACCGCCGCCGGAGATGCTGCCCCAGGAGTTCCCGTTATAAAGCGTGGCCGTGTTTCCGGTGATGGTGACGGACGTGTCCCCCTGAATGGAACCCGCCTTGCCTCCGGCGTAGACGTCCCCTTTAACCAGGCCTCCTGTCAAGCAAACCGAGCTTCCTGCCAGGATAGAGCCTCCCTGGCCCGCGCCGTAAACGGAACCGCTGATAACGCCGCCTGTGACGGTGACGTTGGCGCCGCCGGAAATGGAGCCTGTCAGGCCGCCGCCCATAACATTTCCGGTGACGGAGCCGCCGTTGATGTAAACATGCGTGTTTCCTCCAATGGTGGTGGTTCCGGTCCTGGCATTTGCGAAGATGCCGCCCATGATTTGATGGTTGAAGGTGCCGGAGTTGACCACAATGTCCACATTCCCCTGGATATCCGTGGCATAGGAGCCGACCACAGAGGAGGAATTACTGCTGGTGAAGGTGCCGAAGGAGGCGTTTTCCGCAGAGAATTCCAGATAAACGTTTCCGGTGACGCCGGCGGCGTTCACGGCTCCGAAGACCGTGCTTCCGCCTGTGGCGGCATCCGTGAAACGGAGGAAGGCGTTCCCGTTGAGCGTGCCGGAGGCTCCGTGAGCTCCGTACCAGGCGGAGGCCTGTCCCTCCTTGGAGATGGTCAGCCAGACGTCTCCCGTGTAGTTGCCGCTGTTCGCATAAATATGAGTGGCGTTTCCGGAGGTGATGGAGACGTTCACGGAATTCCCCGTTCCCCCTGCGGAGGAATCCGCCTGGGCGCGGGCATTAAAGGTACCGGAGCCGGCCAGATTATCAGCGGTTTTGGTGAATCCCTCCGTTTTCCACTCAATATTGCCTTCCGGTGTTCCGCCCTGGGTGAAGGAGCCGGAAGAAATAAAAGACTTTTCCGCGTTAAGCATTCCGGAAGTGGCAGGGGCATAGGAACCCGTGCCGTCCAGGGCCAGGTCGTGCAGAACAGCGGTTCCGCTGCCGTTGTATTGAATGGTGAGGCCGTTGCAGCCGGAGCCGGAGGTAACGGAAAGCGCTTCCCCGATCAGCATGTCTCCCAGCCAGACGTAATAGCCGCCTTTCAGTCCTTCCATATCATTGCCGCAGATATATGCCATGCGCAGGTTTTCCGCATTGGCGGACATGTCCAGGGAATACAGAATGGCATCGCCCCATTTGATGTAGGCCTCATTAATATTGAGCGTGCCGTAAAAGGAGCTGTTCCCCAGGCTGATGCTGAAATCGGAGGCAGTATCCCATCCGTCTGCTGCGCCGTTTCCCAGAACCAGGTTGCAATCAAAGGTGAAGCCGTTTTGCAGCTCCGTCCCTTCCGCCCAGGAATAGGAAATGGAGCTTTCCCCGGATTGCCCCAGGCTGATGCCGTTCTCGTCCACAGTAACGTTGGCGAGGGAAAACCCTTTATTTTCCAACTGGCTGTTCGAGCTCCATGCGGGGGATTGCCCGCCCTGGTGAAAATTGATGGCCAGGCCGCCGGCGTCTTTTCTTTCCTGTCCGGCGGTGCGCCCCGCATAGCCCATGGCCCTGGCGATATTGCCGGCCATAAGCAGATCTCCCTGGGCATTGGGATGGAGGCCGTCGCTGCCGGGGTTGTTGAACATGGAGCTCACGCCGTAGAACGGCGTGGAGGATGTTACGTCAATGATGCCGGCATTGATGTCAATGACCGTGACGTTCTGCCTGCCATTCCCCCATGTTTTCAGACGATCATTGTAATCAGACACGGCCTGGTGGGTGGCATCCGAATTGCCGTTGGAATGCCGGGTCCAGCAGGGAATGGTAAGGATGATGACATTCGCATGTTCATTGGCCTGGAACATGGCCTCCACGATGGTGTCCATATCGTTCAGGAGGTTTTGGGAAACGGAGTCAAGGCGGTCCGCCAGCGTGGCGTTGTTTCCGTCGGAAAGGAGATCGTTGGTGCCGATCATCATGAAAAAGGTATCCGGCGTATTGTCTCCGGTGAATGTCTGGCCTGAATAGGCGCTTCCGTTTGCCTTGGTGCCGGAAAGCCCCAGCCAGTTGTAAATGTTGGAGCCGTCAAACCTGCTTCCGCTGCTCCTGCCGGATATTTCCCAGGCCCTGGCGCTTGCCTGGGAGGAATGTTCATTGTTGAATATCTGGCCCCCGTAGGAGGTCCCCGCAGTAACGCCCCCGGAATAATTGCCGGTTTTGACTCCTTCCGCCTGGTAGGAAATGCCGTTGTCTGTAAATATTTTATGGAGGGCCCAGCGGTAGGAGGCGCTGTTGACCCCGTGGGTGATGGAGTCCCCCACGTACATGACGTTTCCCAGTTCCGTGCCCGCCGGGGCGGCGGTTGCTGCGGGAAATGCCGCCGCCAGGGCAGCCAGGAGGGGGAGAGGAAGACGAACTTTCATCAGAGCGTCAAGGAAAAATGAAAAGGATATTTGAAAAAGAGTGAAGAAAACGTCCATCCCTGAACGGAGCAGGAATGGATGCGGTAAGGAAAAAGTCAGGCCCTGCGGCGGCGCATCAGAAAGATACCCAGCCCCAGCAGGCCGAGAGAGGCCGCAGCCGGTTCCGGAACGGCGCTCAGGGCATATTCCCTCATCTGGTCTTCTGTCAAAACGGCCGTGTACAGGTCAAAATTATTCAAGGTGTATTCTCCCGTGATTCCGTTCGGAGCGCTCCATGTGTTTCCGGAGGTGTCTTTGGCGGAAAAATTGATCTGGGTCATGTTTTGGCCGCTGAAGGCAGCGCCGCTGCTCAATGTGGTCAGCGTGGTCAGTGTGGATGTGTCGTTGCCCAGCATGGCGGAGATAGAGACATTCCCTGCATTGAATGTGTAAAACAGGGTCAGAGGCTTGCTGGTGGAATAATCGGAAAATGTTTGTGCTTTCCAGGGGGAGGAATTAGTGTCTCCGTTGTAGGCAAAACCTCCGGCGCACAGGGTGAGATCTCCTGACTCCGAAAGTTGAAACCCCAACCCTTCCAGATTTTTGTAAGAGCCGGTATTATAGGTAAACAGCAATCCTACATTTGACTCTGAAGTGCTTCCCAGACCGGAAATCGTGAAAGCCATTGTCCAGTGGGCGGTGTTGTTTACGCCAATAGTCGTGGGGGAGGATACAGTCAACGCATCGCCGGAGGTTCCGTCATAGACGGTGGAATCTTTTGAATAAGCCGCGTCCAGGCCGTCGATGGAAGCCCCGAAGGACAGGCTGCTTCCCATGGCGGCGATCAGGAGGGCAAGATATTTAGTCTTCATGTCAATTAGTAGAAAAGCCCTTGCATAAAGGGATTCCGCTTTTTATCGGATTCCTAATCCGCCAACAATTAAAAATATTGATGATAAGTGTGTTATTTGATGTAATACATTAACTTTCATTAGTATTGCCGGGTGCTGGTCTTTTCCGGTCCATTTCTTTTGCCATGATTTTCCTGCCTTTACCCCTGTTGGAAGGGCAGGATGCCGCAAACGGATTAGGAATCCGGCAGGAGGTTGAACATCAGGGAAAAAAGCAGGAGATGCCTTGCCTTATTGGAAATGATGGAATATCGGGAGCAACGGCCATTCATTCCTGAAAAACGAAATGAATTTGTTCCGCAGCCTGTTGACCGTAAGTGGGCGGAAATTGAATCGATTCCGACATGGCCTCCGTTTCTGCGGGGAAAGAAGAGAGGGGGGCAGCTGGAGACCTTGCACTTTCCGGATGTGAGGAAGAACAGGAGAAAGGGCCTCTCCGTTGGGAATTCCGTTCCCGGCCCGCGGTTCCTGCGGCCGGGCGAAGGAGGCCCGCAGTTTCCGGACAGGACGGGGAGGCAGTTGGAGAACCGGCGTTTTCCTCATGGCCGGAAAACAAATCCTCCGGCAAGCCGTACTTGCCGGAGGATGAAAAAACAGTCAGGAAAATTCCCTGTTTTAAGGGGCGCGTTTTACTGCCTGGCAGGGCCGTCCATGATAGCCTTGTGGCTCATGTTCCAGCCGCCGCCCAGGGCCGTGTACAGGGAAACCAGCGTGCTGGCGTGCTGGTAATAATACTGTGAAAGCTGAATCTGAGCGGGGTACAGGTTCTGCTGGGCGTACAATACTTCAATGTAATTGGAAAGGCCCGTGCGGTAGCGTTCGAAGGAGAGTTTCACCGCCGTGTGGTAGGCTTCCACGGCCTCGGACTGGGTGGCGGTGATGCTGCGCAGCTTGTCCCTCTGGATAAGCGTGCTGGAAACTTCCGCCAGGGCATTGAGAACCGTTTGTTCATAATCGTTTCTGGCCGCCAGGAATTCGGCCTTGGCCGCCTTTTCGGAAGCCGTCAGTTTGCCCGCCTGGAAGAGGGGGCCGGTCAGATTGGCTCCCAGCCCCCAGCCGCCGCGGCGCCCCTGCACGTGGCGCAGATCCGCGGAGGCGAGGCCGCCCGCTGCCGTCAGGGATATGGTCGGGAAGTAGTTGGCAATGGCCACTCCTACCTCCGCATTGGCGGCGCGCAGCTGGTATTCGCTCTGGCGGACGTCAGGCCTTCTGGAAAGGATGTAGGCCGGAATGCCGGCGGGAACCTTGACGTTATAGGCGATGTCCCGGGTGCTGCCGGAACGGCGGATATGGCCGGGAGCGCGTCCGGCCAGGACGGAGACTGCATTTTCCAGATTGGCAATTTGCACCTGAATGGCGGGAATCTGGGCCTGGGATGAGGCCAGAGCCGCCTTGGCGGAAGCCACCTGAAGCCTGTCGCCTACCTGGCCTTCAAGCTGTTCGTCAAACAGGCGCAGGCTTTCGGAATAGGATTCCACGGATTTCTGCACGATGGCAAGCTGTTCGTCCAGCTGGAGGAGCTGGAGGTAGGAGTCCGCCACCTGGCGGAGCAGGGAAAGCATGAGCGCGCGCTGGCCTTCTTCGGAAGCCAGATAATCCGCGCGGGCCGCTTCCGTCATCCGGCGCGTTTTGCCCCAGATATCCAGTTCCCAGGAAATGCCGGCATCAATCGCTCCTGGCGTCAATGTGGTTCCGGTAGTCTGGGCGATGCTGCCGCCGGTATAGTTGGAGCCTTTGCTGACGGAGCCGGAATAATCCGCCCACGGGAAGAGCGGGGCCTCCGTGATGGTGATGTACTGGCGTGCCTTTTCCACGCGCGCCATGGTAGCTTTCAAATCGCGGTTGTTATTGTAGGTGTCCGTCAGGAGGTCCTGAAGGTCCTTGTTTTTGAAAACTTTCCACCAGGGAAGGTCCGCAATGGATTCCGTCGCTGCAGGGGCTCCCCTGAATGCCGCGGGCATGGGCATGTCCACCGGTTTGAAGTCGGGGCCCATCATGCAGGAGGAGGCGGCAAAAGCCGTTCCCAGCAGGATGGCGCGTGTGATGTATGGGTTTGTTCGCATATGCGTTTAGTCTGTTTTTAGATGGTTGCAGGGGCGGTTTTACCCTTTTAATGATTCATGGGCTTCGTGGAACAGGTGTTTGCGGGCGATGATTTCGTCCGGGTCTTCCGTTTCCACCGTCTTCCGGGCGATGCGTACGCGGAAGAGCTTCATGATGAAGTAGAAGGAGCACGGAATCAGGAAAATGCCCACGACCGTCGCCATCGTCATCCCGGCAATGACCACGATTCCGATGATATTGCGGGAATAAGCGCCGGAACCGGAGGCCAGCGCCAGCGGAACGCAGCCCAGAATGAAAGCGAAGGATGTCATCAGGATGGGGCGCAGGCGGATTCTTGCGGCGGAAAGCGTCGCTTCCATCAGCGTTTTGCCGCGTTCCATTTCAATGACGGCGAATTCCACAATCAGAATGGCATTCTTGGCCGCCAGGCCGATGAGCATCACCAGGCCGATTTGCGCGTACAGGTTCAATTCATAACCGAACCAGTACAGGCCCAGGAACGCGCCGAGGGCAGCGATGGGCACCGTCATGAAGATGCTGAGGGGCAGGGACCACCGTTCATACAGGGCCGCCAGAATCAGGAAGACAAAGACGGAGGAGAGCAGGAAAATCTGCACGATGCCGATACCGTTCTGGATTTTTTGTTCCTGGTAGCTCATGTCCGCATAGCTGTAGCCCATGTCGGAAGGCATGCTGGCTTCAAAGGTTTTTTCCAGCGCCTCCATGGCCTGGGAGTTGGAGTAGCCCCGGGCGGGCGTGACCATGAGCTTGGATGAGTTGTACAGGTTCTGGCGCAGCAGGAATTCCGGCCCCTTGATGTCCGTGATTTTCACGAGGGTGGAAAGGGGTACGGAGCTTCCCGTGTTGTTCTTCACGTAGAAGTTTTTGAGCATGTCCGTTCCGGTGCGGTCACTGCCCTGCGCCTGGATGTACACTTGCCACTGCTGGCCGTAAAGGGTGATGTAGTTGATGAACAGGGAACCCATATAGGCCTGGAGCAGGCTGTTGGCTTCACTGATGCTGACGCCCAGCGTGGCGCATTTTTCTTCATCCAGCCGCACATCTTTCTGTTCCACGGCGAAGGACATCACGCTGCGCACGCCGCCGTTGTTGTTCGGGTCGAATATCGGAAGCTTGTTCGCTTCCTTCACAAAGATGTCCGTTTGTTCCGCCAGGTATTCCGTGCCCTTGCCGTCGCGGTCTTCCAGCATGAAGGTGACGCCGTTGGCGGAACCTACCCCCGCAATGGCCGGAGGCTGGAAGCACATGGTGATGCCTTCGGAAACTTTCGTGGTCAGCAGGGCGTTCAGCTGGGCGGTGACCGCCTGGGCGCTCTGGTCCGGATTGGGGCGTTCCTCCCAGGGCTTGAGCATGACGAAGAAGAAGGCGTTGTTCGTGCTCTGCACGCCCGTCAGCAGGCTGAAGCCGGAGATGGCAATCACGTCTTTTACGTTCGGGTTCTGGCGGATGAGTTCGGAAACTTTGTCCGCGGCGGCCGTAGTCAGCTGGAGGGAACGGGCTTCCGGCATGATCAGGGCCGCGAACAGGTAGCCCTGGTCTTCGTCCGGCAGGAAGCCGTTGGGGATTTTCTTGGCTACGGGGACAATCGCGTAGGCGATCAGAGCCAACAGCGGAATGGAGATGATGAGCTTGCGGGTCAGGAAGTGGCACACTTTGGTGTAGCCGCTGGCCGTGGCGTCATAACTGCGGTTGAAAACGCGGTAGAAGAATTTCAGCGGGCCGCCCTTGGTCGGGTCCTTGGGTTTGAGCAGAATGGCGGACAGCGCCGGGGAGAGCGTCAGCGCGTTGAACGCGGAAATGAGCATGGAAATGGCGATGGTCACGGCAAACTGCTGGAAGAGCGTGCCTGTAATGCCCGGCAGCAGCAGGGAGGGCAGGAACACCGCCGCCAGCACCAGGGCGATGGCGATGACGGGGCCGGATACTTCCTCCATGGCGGCGAAAGCCGCCTGGCGGGGCGTGAGGCCGCGCTCCATGTGGGATTCCACGGCTTCCACCACCACAATGGCGTCATCCACCACCAGGCCGATGGCCAGCACCATGCCCATGAGGCAGATGGTATTCAACGTGAAGCCCAGGAGCGGAAACAGCGCGAAGGTGGCGATGATGGAAACCGGAACGGCGATGGCCGGAATCAGCGTGGCGCGCCAGCCTTGCAGGAAGACGAACACCACCAGAACCACCAGCAGGAGGGCTTCCACCAGCGTGTGCTCAATTTCCTCAATGGAGGCGCGCACGGCCAGCGTGGTGTCCAGCGTCAGGTTGTATTCCATTCCGGCGGGGAAGCTGCGGGAGCGGTCTTCAAAGAGCTTGACCAGGGCGTCCACCGTGTTGATGGCGTTGGAGCCGGGGGCGGCGTACACGGCGATGGCGCCGGAATCCCTGCCGTTGTATTTGCTGGATACGTTGTAAGTCTGGGAACCCAGCTCCACCTTGGCGATGTCTTTCAGGTAAAGAAGCTTGTTCCCGTCCGCACGGATGATGATGTTGCCGAATTCCTCAGCCGTCTGAAGGCGTCCCTTGGTCTGGATGCTGTATGTGAATTCCGTTCCGGGAGGGGCCGGCTCCGCGCCGATCTGGCCGCCGGGAATCACGGTGTTCTGCGCCTGGATGGCGGATTGGACTTCTCCCACGGAGATGTTCTGGGCGGCCATTTTGGTGGTGTCCAGCCAGATGCGCATGGCGTAGCGGCCTGCGCCGAACACCTGCACGTCGCCCACGCCGGGAACGCGTTTCACGGGGTCCACCAGGCTCACGTAGGCATAGTTGCTCAGGAAGATGGCGTTCAGGCTGTCATCCGGAGAATACAGGTTGATTACGGCCAGCGGGCTGCCTGTGGACTGCGTGATGGTGATGCCCATCTGGGAGACCTCCGCGGGAATCTGGGCGGTGGCCTGCCCGTAGCGCATGTAGGCCAGAGTCTGGTCCATGTTGGGGTCCGTGCCAACTTCAAAGACGATGCTCAGGGAGCAAATGCCGTTGTTGGCGTTGGTGGAAGTCATGTAATCCATCCCCACGACGCCGGAAATGGACTGCTCAATGGGGGAGGCTACGGAATTGGCCACCGTCTCCGCATTCGCGCCCGGGTAGGTCGCCTGCATCTTGATGGTGGGCGGGACGATGTTCGGATACTGCTCAATGGGCAGCCCCATCAGGGACAGGCCGCCGAGCAGGATCATCACGATCGAGATGACGATGGCAATGGTCGGGTGTTTGATGAAGAAGCTGGACATGGCGTTAAATCATGAAAATGCGCGGGAAAAGGGAAGATGCTGGGTCTCCGGATAAGGGAGGTTACTTGGCGGACGGCTGGGCTTCTCCATCCTTCATGCCTTCTGGCGTCCTGGCCTTTTCAAAGGATTGGGCCCCTATGGAGGGCATGACGGGCTGGGAAACTACGGGCTTGTAGGGAAGCGGCTTGACGGGGGCTTGTCCCTGCACCTTGGCCGCCTGCATGATTCCCTCCACCACGATGGGGCTGTCCTTCGTGAAGGTGGAGTGCGGCATGGGAATGATGTTGATTACCTGCATGCCGTCAACAACGGGGCCGAGGTTGACGACCTGCATGTGGGGAATGTTCTTGTCATCCAGGTAAATGATGAATTTGGCGCTCTGGGCGGACAGAATGGCGCGCGGAGGCACCAGCGCGGCGTTTTCCAGCGTTTTCACCGTGGCGCGGACGCGGACGAACATGCCGGGCCGCAGCGTCAGGTTCGGATTGGGAATGTGCCCGACGATGTTGATGGTACCGGTCTGGGCATCCACATTCCTGTCAATGGCCACGGGTTCGCCCTGCATGGGATATTCCGTGCCGTTGGCAAGAATCACGTCAAATTTGAGGTGCTTCTGCCTGGTCAGATTATTGTCCATGGAGTTCAGGAAGTCCCGTTCGCTTACGGAGAAATCCACCCGGATGGGGTCAATGGAGGAAATGGTGGTCAGCGGCGTGGGGCTGGAGGGCGTCAGCAGGTTGCCGATGGAAGGGGTTGCCAGGCCGGCCAGGCCGGAAATGGGGGCTGTAATGGTGGTGAATTTAAGATTGATTTTTGCTTCATCCACCTGGGCCTTTGCCGTGGCGATGGCGGCTTCCGTTTCCTGGACCTGCTGCAGGGCGTCGTCCAGCTGTTTGCGGCTGACGGAGCCGGTTTTCACCAGCGGGGTGTAGCGTTCCACGTCCAGCTTGTATTTTTTCAGCGTGGCTTCATATTGTTCCAGTCTCCCCTGGGCCTGGTCCAGCGTTGCCTGGAACGGGCGGGGATCAATCTGGAAAAGCACTTGGCCCTTCTTGACATAAGCGCCGTCCCGGTAATCCTTGGAAAGAAGGTATCCCGTCACCTGGGAGCGGATTTCGGCATCTTCCGTGCCGCGCAGGGTGCCCACCCATTCCTGCCTGATGGGAACATCCTTCGTGACCAGTTTGGTCACCTGAACTTCGGGAACGAGCGCCGGCGCCTGGGCTGCGGAATCCTTTTCCCCTTCGCAGGAAGTTAATATCATCACCGGGGAGCAAAGGAGCAGGGTTGTTGCGGCAAACGTCAAAGGCTTATTATACATAAATGAATGCGGTTGGTTGCGGCTGGTGCCGGAAGATGCGGCAAAGCGGAAGAATTTTCTCTTCTTTTTCTTGCAAAGTCAACGCAAAGATGTGTTCTGAATTCTGCAAAATATCTGTAACATTTGCATAATGAAGGGATAATTTAATTAAACAAATGTATAATATGTGACTTGCGCCTGTACCGCGCGGAAGAGGCTGCTGCGGTTTGGGAATCCTTTATTTCAGGATGCCAGCCGCCTTTTGCGGAGCATGGCGTCCATGCGCGGCTTTCTTCCCATGAAATCCATGAACTGCCGCATGGGCGGGACAGCATAGCCTTTTTCCAGAATGGTTTTCCGGAATTTTCCTGCCGTTTCCCTGTCCGGGCCTCCGGCCTGTTCAAAGGCTTCAAAAATATCTTTGTCCAGAACTTCCGCCCATTGGTAGGAGAAATAAAAGGAGGCATAGCCCGCAGGAGAGGAAAACAAGTGACGCGCCGTGCGCAGCTTGCCGGCTCTTTTGAAATCTTTGAAATAATCCATATCTCCCGCTACGGCGGAATCCACATCATCGAGAGAGCCGGCGGAGAAGCGTTCCGGTTCCGAATGCACGGCCAGGTCCATCTTTGCGTACAGGAGCTGCCCGGCCAGCGCGAGGGCAGGCGTATTGCCGCGGGAGGCGTCCAGAGAGTTCAGCATTTCCTCCGGAATGGGGAGTCCCGTTCTTTCATGGCGCGCAAAGCTTTTCAGCACGTCCGGTCGCCAGCACCAGTTTTCCATGAATTGGGAGGGGACTTCCACAAAATCCCGCGGCACGCTGGTCCCCGCCAGGGAAGGAATGGAAACCCTGGTAAACATCAGGTGCAGCAAGTGGCCGAACTCATGGAATAAAGTCCTGACTTCCCGGTGGGACAGTGTCACCGTGTCTCCTGCCGCGGGGGGATGGATATTGAGGCAGACCATGCCCAGGCGCGGCTTGCCCGGGGTTTCCGGCGTGGACGGGCTGCCCGTATCCAGGGTGTTCATCCACGCTCCGGCCCGTTTATTGCTACGGGAGAAAAGATCCAGGTAAAAGGAACCCAGTTGGTTGCCGTTGCCGTCGTCAATCGTGAAAAAGCGTACGTCCGGATGCCAGACTTCCACGGTTCCGGCGGATTCGCCTGCCGGGATGCCGGAGAGGGACTGCCGCGCCGGAACTTCCTTCACGCGGATGCCGTACAGCCGCTCCGCCAGGGAAAACAGGCCGTCCAGCACGCGGGGAAGGGGAAAGTGGCGGCGCAGCTCCTCCTGGTCCAGCCGGAAATGTTCTTCTGCCCGGAGATTGGCGTAATATGCCACGTCCCAGGGATTCAGGCGGGCGTTTTCCTGCCCCGTAAGGCGGGCCTTCAGGCTGCGGAGCGTTTCCATTTCACGGAAAAAGGGGGCCTTGATCTTGTCCAGCAGCTCATTGACGAACTTTATGGCGTTTTCCCCGTTTTCCGCCATGCTCTCGCGCAGGGCGTAATCCGGGTATTCCTTATATCCGCATAAATGCGCCTTTTCACGGCGCAGGGAGAGGATTTCCCTGATGACGGGTTCCGTGTCGCATGCTCCCGTAGCCAGAGACTGGCGGTGTTCCCATAAATCCTTCCGGCATTCTTCCCTCCGGGCTTTTTCCATGACCCGGGCGGAAGCCGCAGAATCAAGCGTGAACGTCCATCCCGGACCGGACTGGCCGGGATGGCGCTTCAGAAATTCTTCACGCGCCTGTTGCAGGGCGCTTCCGTCTATCCCTTCCAGAAGGGCGGCGTTCCGCACCGTCCAGGTCCAGGATTTCCTGGCATCCATATACAAATTGTTGAAACGCTGGGAGGCGAGCGTCAGTTCCCTGTCAATGGACTCAAGCCGTGCGCGCTTGTCCGGCGGCAGATCAGCGCCGTTATCCCGGAAGCTCTGCATGCTTAGTTCCATGTACCGTTCCTGTTCGGGGCTCAGGTGAGTTTGCCGCAGGCGTTCCTCTGCGGTTTTCAGGACTTTCCACAGGGCCTGGTCTTTCGTGACGGAGGAAAGGAAGGCGGACACGCGGGGAGCGACCGAATCCATGGCCTTGCGAAGTTCCCCGCTGTCGCACAGGCTTTTCAGGACATAAGCCTTGCACATGCCTTCCGTAAGGAGGTCATTGCTTTTCTCCAGCGCTCCGAACGTATTTTCATACGTCATTTCTTCCGGACAGAGGCGGCTGATTTCCTCTATGGCTGTCCGGGTGAGGCGCATGGCTTTCTGAATATCCGGTTCCAGCTTGTCCTGGGTCAGCCGGCTCCAGCGGATGGGACGCTCCCTGTCCAGGAAAGGGTGGGCGGAAGTGGCCGCCGGGGAGGGAAGGGCCACGGAGAAGAAGAGGAAAAAGAGATGAAGAGACTGCCTGAGTAAACTCATGGCGGCCATCCTACCGGAAGCCGGTTTCTCCTTCAAGCCTTGCGCTTTTCGTGTCTGCATCAGGGGAAAAGCCGGGGCCCGGTCTTGAACGGCTTCCCGTTTGCATGTATGAATCAAGGGGATGTCCACCAAAATCTTTCTCTATGATACTACGTTGCGGGACGGCGCGCAGAGTGAAGACGTCAATTTGAGCGCGACGGACAAGGTCCGCATCGCCCGCCAGCTGGATTATCTGGGCATGGATTACATTGAGGGCGGCTGGCCCGGCGCCAATCCGGTGGAAACGGAATTTTTCAACGCCATGAGAGGTGTCGGGCTAAGGAATGCAAAGCTGGCCGCCTTTGGAAGCACGCACCATCCTTCCCATACTCCGGAGACGGACCCCACGCTGACCGCCCTGATATCCAGCGGTGCGCGGGTGGCCGCGGTTTTTGGGAAATCCTGCCCCCGCCATGTGGAAGTGGCCCTGGGCATTTCCCGGGAACGCAATCTGGAAATCATCGGCAATTCCATTTCCTTCCTTAAGAAAAATATGGAAGAAGCCTTTTTTGACGCAGAACACTTTTTTGACGGCTTCAAGCGGGATCCGGAATACGCCCTGGCTGTGCTCCGGACAGCCTGGGAACATGGAGCGGACTGCCTGGTGCTGTGCGATACCAACGGAGGCACCATGCCGGAGGAAATCAGCTCCATTATCAGGACGGTCAGGGAACGCCTGCCGCATGCCCTTCTGGGCATCCACGCCCACAATGACTGTGAACTGGCCGTCGCCAACAGCCTGGCCGCGGTAAACAGCGGAGCCATCCAGGTGCAGGGGACCGTAAACGGCATCGGGGAGCGTTGCGGAAATGCCAATCTTTGTTCCGTCATCCCCAACCTCCAGGTGAAGATGAAAGGCTTTTCCTGCCTCAGCGGCTCCTCCCTGACGCGGCTCAAATCCACTGCCGCCTTTGTCTCGGAAGTATCCAATCTGGCGCCTTTCCGGCGGCAACCCTTCGTGGGAAACGCCGCTTTCGCCCACAAGGGCGGAGTGCATGTCAGCGCGATCATGAAGGAAGCCGCTTTGTACGAGCACATCGACCCCTCCCTGGTGGGGAACGCCCAGCGCGTGCTGATGACGGAGCAGGGCGGCAGGAGCAACATCCTTTCCCTGTCCCGCACCCTGGGTTTTGAACTGGAAAAGGGAGATCCCCTTCTGGACGTGCTTTCCTCTGCCGTGAAGAAAAATGCCGCTCTGGGGTATGATTACGTGGCCGCCCCGGCCAGCGCGGAGCTGCTCTTCCTGCGGCACATGCCGGACAATGCCTTGAAACCGTATTTCAACATCCTGCGCACTGTGGTGCTGACCTCACGCCATGAAATGGACCCGGACATGATGGTGGAAGCCTCCCTCAAGCTGGATGTCCACGGCAATGTGGAGCACACCGCCGCCGGGGGCTTTGGCCCCGTGCATGCGCTGGACAGGGCTCTGCGCCGCGCCCTGACGCGCTGGTATCCGGAATTGGAGCAGATGCACCTCATCGACTACAAGGTGCGCGTGCTTTCCCCCACCCGGACGAACATTCCGGAGGCGGAGGATGAAAACGGCACCGGCTCCAATGTCCGCGTGCTTATTGAGTCCTCGGACGGCGTCGCCACCTGGACCACCGTGGGCGTTTCCTACAACATTATTGAGGCCAGCCTGGAAGCCCTGGCGGACGCCGTCACGTACAAGCTCTACAAGACGGAGCAGGCCAGGTGGCGTGCGGAATGCTGATGGGCGGCGCTCCTTTCCGGGGGACGTGGGCGGCCCTCATGGCTTTTCCATTTTCTTCCCGTTCCCTTGCGTGGGGCGGGCCGGAAGCTGAAGGACGGAAAAAGTTCCTCCTGCCGGTTGGATGGCTCAAAATGAACAGGAAGAGGATCAATGAGCTTCGTGAACAGGCCCGGACGACGGTGTTCTTTTTGGGGACGGCTCCTGTGTTCTTTCCTGTTCTCCATTCATGTTGGTCAATCACGTTGCCGCAGTTAACGCCGGGACGCCGGATTGCTGCCAGTTTGCCCGGAGAATGGATGCCCTGCCGGAAAAATACCGTTATTTTTCCGGTTTTTGCTTCCCGGCCGCATCTGCCGGGATAAATAAAACATTGACCCGCCGGCGGGGAAGCTTTATCCTGAAATCCTCATTCAACCAGAGGTAGATTACAGCCGTGGAGGACGATATTATTTGTACAGAAAAAATCATTGCGGAACGCAAGACGTTCTTTCTTGATCTCAAACAGAATGCGCGCGGCAAAGTGGTGCGTATTACGGAAAAGGTGAGCTCCAACCGGGACCGGATTATGGTGCCCGCGGAAATTTTGGATGATTTCATCGCCGCTCTCCAGGATATCCGGGAGACACTGAAGCAGCAGGGGGAATAAATTTTCCCCCTTCCTCCTGTTTTCTATTTCACCAATAGCGGGGCTGCGGCCGTCCCGCCATTTCTTAGTATCCGGGGTATTGCAAATCCGGCGGGCAAAAAGTCGTTTTGTCTGAATTAGGCGTTGTCAAAAATAAAAAAGGGAGTATTTTTACTTCCCGGTTTTGCCGTCCCCTTTTTTCATATTCCGGAGCATTCTGCATGCCGGAGGCGCGGGGCCGGAATGTTGATGCAACCATGAATATTTCAGATATATGACGACACAACAGGAATTGACTCCGGAATTGATACGGGCTGCGCTGACCACGGTAAAATTTCCGGGGTTCAGCCGCGATATCGTATCTTTCGGGCTGGTGAAAAAGATTGACATTGACGCTGAAAACAACGTCACGATTGATTTGGTGATTGAGAGCAAGAATGCGGATATTCCCCGTTACATTTTTGAAGGCGTTCACGGCGTGATGAAACATTTGCCCGGCGTGAAGCATTGTGACGTCAATATCGAGCATAAGGCTCCGGAAGCCAGGAAGGGAATCAATGACGACCCCTCTACCTGGAAATCCTCCGTTCCCGGAGCCAAGCATGTCATTGCCGTGGCTTCCGGCAAGGGCGGCGTGGGCAAATCCACCGTTTCCGCGAACCTGGCGGTGGCCCTGAGCAAGCTGGGGTATTCCGTCGGTCTGGTGGACCTGGATATTTACGGCCCTTCCATGTCCCTGATGTTCGGCACCAAGGAACGCCCCGGAGCCAATGAGAATGACGAATTTATCCCGGTAACGGCCCATGGCGTGAAACTTCTTTCCATGGGGCTGCTGATAAATGAATCCGATCCTGTGGCGGTGCGCGGTCCCCTGGCGACACGCTACGTCCAGCAGTTCCTGCGCAACGTGGCATGGGGGGATGTGGATTTTCTGATTCTGGACCTGCCTCCCGGCACCGGAGACATTCAGCTGACTATTGTCCAGACGGCCGAACTGGACGGCGTGGTGGTGGTGACCACCCCGCAGGAAGTAGCGCTGATTGACGCCCGCAAGGCGATCGGTCTTTTTGAACGGGTGGAAACCCCCATTCTGGGCATAATTGAAAACATGAGTTATTTCCAGTGCCCCTCTGACGGCAAGATTTACCATATCTTTGGCGAAGGAGGCGGCGAACGGGAGGCGGCCAGGCTGGGAGTGCCCCTGCTCGGCAAGATTCCGCTGGATATTTCCACCCGCTCCGGCGGGGACGAAGGCCTCCCCGTGGCCCTGGAAGAGCCCGGGCAGAATCCGGTTTCCGCCGCGTTCCGCCAGGTGGCTGAACAATGCGCCCGTGTGGTGCTTGACCGCTGAATGCCCGGACGGGGCGGGAGGCTCGGTACGGTTGGCAACCTTTAACTTTAAAGCCGGATTGGAGCCTGCCGCTCTGGTCCGGCTTGTTTGCCGGCATGTTCCGGCTTTTTGAGTGAGGATGCATGGAAGGGAATAAAAAAATGAATAAGACGTGGAATTTGAAGGAAATGAAAAAGTTGATACCGCTGGCCCTTCCGGTGCTGGTGGTCAACCTCTCCATTGTGGGCATGGGGGCGGTGGACGCTATTGTGGCCGGGCGCGCCGGCGTGACGGACATGGCCGCCGTGGCCCTGGGGTCTTCCGTGTACCTGCCCGTGGCTCTCTTCGCCTGCGGCGTGTTGATGATCATCGGCCCCGTAATTGCCAACATGCGGGGGAAAAGCCATGAAAGCCGCGTGGGCTACATGACCAACCACGGCCTGTGGCTGGCGTTCATGCTCAGTCTGGTTTCCATGCCGGTCATTTATGTGCTGAGAAATGTGTTTGGCTGGATTTCCGATGACGCCGCCATGTGCCAGATGGCCTCCGCCTACATGTTCGCCATTATGTGGGGCCTTCCCGCCAACCTGGGGTTCGTGGCCCTGAAGAGCCTGAACGAAGGCTCCAACATGACACGTCCCGCCATGTACGTGGGATTGTGCGGCCTGTTGCTCAACATTCCCCTGAACTACATGTTCGTCTTTGGCATGTGCGGTTTTCCCCGCATGGGCGGAGCGGGGTGCGGCGCGGCCACGGCAGTCATTTTCTACATTGAATTCCTGCTGATGTTCCTGCTGGTTTACTTCAATCCCAAGCACAGGCCGTACCGCAGGCACATCATTTCCTGGCGGCGGCCTACGCCTTCCGTCATCACGCACCTGGTGCGGCTGGGCGTGCCTATAGGAGTTTCCCAGCTGTGCGAGGTGATGCTCTTCTGCGCGGCGGCTCTGGTGCTGGCTCCGCTGGGAGAGACGCAGGTGGCTAGCCACCAGATTGCCGGGAACGTGGGCGGCCTGGTGTTCATGCTCCCGCTTTCCGTAGGGCTAGCGGCTTCCATCCGCGTGGCGTACCATCACGGCAGGAATGACCTGGCAGGCACCAGATCCGCCATTCTGTCTTCCTATGTGCTGGTGCTCACCATCTGTCTGTGCACCTTTGGAGGCATCACCCTGTTCCGCGAGCAGATCGTGCACCTGTACAATGACTCGGAGCTGATTGTCAGCACGGCTTCCGTCCTGCTGGTTCTGGCGGCGGCCTACCAGCTTCCGGACTGTTTGCAGGTGCTTTCCGTCGGGGTTCTGAGAGGATTCCGGGATACGGCGTCCATTACCTTCATTACGTTCTTCTCTTATTGGATAGTAGGATTTCCGGCGTGCTACATCCTCGCCCGTACGGACTGGATTGTCCCGGCCATGGGAGCGCGGGGCATCTGGACGGGATTCATCATCGGCCTGGCAGTAGCGGCGGTGCTGCTGCTCTGGCGCGTAAGGCGCACTACCAGGCGGGAATTTTCCCTGATGAGGCAGGCGGGGGAATAACTTTCATCTTCTTCATTCCCGATATTAAAAGGGCGGCTTTCAGGGAGAATTAAGTTTCCTAAGCATTTCCCTTCCGAGAGGAGGAATGCGATGTTCCGGAAAGTAAACATGGCCGGAGGCATGGCGGAGCGTGCGTCAAGCGCGTTCCGGTGATGTGATGATGGCGTGCGGGAAATGAATCCCCACGCCATCATTATTGAATTATGTCTATTACAGTTACCAATCCGGAAGGCCGGAATATTGAATTCAAGGACCAGCGGGGGCCGACCTGCGGTCTCTACGCCTTGTCCTTTGTCCTGGAATATCTTTATGATATTAAAATCCCCGCCACGGCAGACGGGGACAAGACCAGGGAGTCCCTGAGGAACAAGTTCAAAAAGGACGGGAGAACCGTTATTGGAGAATTATATGACGCTACTTCAAGCATGGCCGATTATATCAAGGCGCTTGACCCGTCCAAAATCAAGTGTCAGTCTGTTGCCTGTGACGTCACTTCCATCATTGAAACGCTGAATGGCGGAGGCCTCTGCATGGTTCCTTTTTGCGTGGATGCCTCTGGCAAACCCGATCATTCAGGAATTCACGCTCATTGGTGTGTTGTGCAGAAGAATGTGGCCCATGCGTCCAGAAAATTGGCGGACACCTGCCATTGGGGCGCGAAATTCCTATTTGACTTGGATGTTTTACGGACCAGCAATAACGCCATTCAGGACGTGCTGGAATCCTGGTGGGGCAAAGACAAGGACAGTACCGACCTGGAGTATTATTCCTGTGACTCGGAACAGAGCGCAACGGCGGTTGATTCCCTGGGGGAAATCCATCAGCTCAAGCCCGGTTCCGTCAAGAAAATTCCGGCAACTGCCCTCAGCCGGAAATTGGCTGGAAAGATGCTGGTTTTTACCAGGTAGTTGAGCGCCGCGGCGGATGGATTTTCAGGAATCCGTAAATGGCAAAGCGGGCGGTCCCCTCCATGAAGGGAACCGCCCGCAAACGGTTTGAGCAGATGCTTCGGAGATTTTAGCCGATGCGTTCCACTTTCACGGAGTGGGACTGGCCGTTGATGATGATGGTCAGGTCACGGGAACCGGAAGGGCCGCTTACCCGGGCGGTGATTCCGTTGTCAATGACGGTCATGGACGGCGCGGCAGACGCAGGCGCCGCGGCAGGAGCGGTGTTTACCTGTACGGGGGCTTCTTCCTTAGGTTCCGGCTTTTTGTAGAAGTCTTCCACCTGCTGCGGGAACATGGCGTAGATGACGCAGTGTTCGTCGTCCGTGGGGAGCCCCTTTTCCGCAAGCTTCTTGCGCAGGTCTTCCATGCCGGGCTTGATCAGGTCCGCCGGACGGCAGGTGATCGGATCCTTGCCCATCTTTTCCGCGCAGAGTTTCTGCACTTCCGGGTCCACGGGAGCCGAGGTGCGGCCGTAGTAGCCCAGGGCAATGTCCGCCGCCTGGGGGGTGATGTTCTTCCAACGGCCGAACTTGACGTTCAGCATCGCCTGCACGCCTACGATCTGGGAGGTAGGGGTCACCAGAGGAATCCAGCCCAGAGCCTTGCGGACTACCGGGATTTCCGCGAATACTTCCTCAAATTTGTCTTCCATACCCTGTTCCTTGAGCTGGGTGCGGAAGTTGGAAAGCATGCCGCCGGGGACCTGGTAGCGGAGCGTGTCGGAGTCCACCACTTCGTTGCGGTGGGAGGCGAATTTGCCCAGACCTTCATAGACGGGTTTGAGCATTTCGGAGACTTCAATGAGCTTGTCCGCGTCGTAATCCGGCTTGCGGGGATTGCCGTTCAGCAGGGCAAGCATGCGCAGGCAGTCCGGCTGGCCCGTGCCGTTGGCGAAGGGGGAGATGGAGACATCGCACGCGTCCACTCCGGCATCAATGGCGCTGAGGTAGGTGGAGGCGCCGAGGCCGGCAGTGTCATGCGTGTGGATCCAGACGGGGATGTTCAGGTCTTTCTTCAGGGCGCTGACCAGTTCCTGGGTGACATACGGAGGAATGAGGCCGGCCATATCCTTGATGACGATGGCGTCCGCTCCCATATCCGCGAGTTCCCGCCCCATGTCCACAAAAGTCTGCGTGGTGTGCACGGGAGAAGTCGTGTAGCAGATGGTGCCGTGGGCCTGAGCTCCGGCTTTCTTGGCGGCGCGGATGGAGGTTTCCATGTTGCGCGGGTCGTTCACGCAGTCGAAAATGCGGAAGATGTTCATGCCGTGCTTGGCGCTCATGGCGACAAAGGCTTCCACCACGTCGTCCGCATAGTTGGTGTAGCCCACGATATTCTGGCCGCGCAGCAGCATCATGTGCGGCGTCTTGGGGGCCGCTTTTTTCAGGGCGTCCAGCCGGTCGAAAGGCCATTCTTTCAAGAAGCGCAGCCCGGCGTCGATGGTGGCGCCGCCCCAGGTTTCCAGGGCGCTGAAGCCCATGGAGTCCAGAATGGGGGCGATGGGCAGCATGTCTGCCGTCTTCATGCGGGTTGCCGCCAGGGATTGATGCCCGTCGCGCAGAACGGTGCAATTGAATGTAACAGGATTCATTATTTAGTTAACTGTTGTTAAAAATTGAAGAGGTGGCTTCTGGAGGGTGATTTTCTCACAGCCTCCCTTGCAGGTCAAGCATACAACAGCGGATTCGCCGGAAGAACTACTGGACGGGGGCCGTCAGTCGCGCCAGGTTGCAGAGCATTTTGAAGCCCAGGGATTTATTGTTGTAATCCGCCAGGGATTCCTTCTTGGAGGAGGAAAAATCCTGCTCCAGCATGGCTTTTACCTCCGCGCAGGCGGAGGGGGAATGGATAACGGCGGTGATTTCAAAGTTCAGGGCCAGGGAACGGTTGTCCAGATTGGCGGTTCCCACGGTGGCTATGTCATCGTCCATCAGAACTACTTTCTGATGCAGGAACCCCTTTTGATAGGCCCAGAGCTGGATGCCGTATGTGTCCAGGTCCCGAAGGAAAGTAAAGGAGGACAGTTTCACCAGAATATGGTCCGCCCGCTCCGGACGCAGGATGCGCACATCCACGTTCCGCAGGGCCGCCGCCTGCAGGGCGGCCATGACTCCCTCGTCCGGGACGAAGTAGGGGGTGGATATCCAGAGCCGCCGGGTGGCGCTGTTCGCCAGGGCGATGAGCGCGGTTTTCCAGGCGGGAATGACGTCTGCGGGGCCGGAGGGCAGGATGAGCAGGGTTTCATCCTCCGGCTGGGGCGTGATTTCCCAGCGGAGGCGGGGAAGGGAGGAGGGGCCGCATTTCAGCATGGCCCAGTTCCAGTCTTCCAGAAAGCTGATTTGCGTTTGCTGGACGGAGGGGCCTTCAAGCTGGACAAACGTGTCGCGCCAGTAGCCCAGAGCTCCCTTGCCCAGGTATTCCCTGCCTATATTCATGCCTCCGATGAAGGCGGTGGAACCGTCCACCACCACCAGTTTCCGGTGGTTGCGGAAGTTCAGCCGCAGGATGTTGCTCAGGAAATGGCGCTTCCCGTTGAAAGGTTCAATGTTCACTCCTGCTTTCCGCAGGGCGGAAATGTAACCGGGGGGGAGCTTGTGGGAGCCGATTTCATCATACAGCATGTAAATGCGGATGCCGGCCCTGGCCCGTTCAATCAGCAGGTCCTTCAGGTTCTGCCCCACGGAGTCGTTTTTGATGATGAAGAATTCAATCAGGATGTAATGCTCTGCGTTCTTGATGGCGTCGTAGATGCGCGGGAAAGCGTTGGCCGCGTCAATAAGCAGGCGGCAGGAATTGCCGCGGCAGACGGGCAGCCGCACGATATTGGAAAGCGTGTGCATGATTTTTCCCGCCGTGTCGGATGACTGTACGGCATACGGAACCATGCAGTTTGTAATTTTATCCGTCAGTTCCCCCCATGCGGATTCGGGGTCCGTCTGGCGGCGGCGCGTTTCCACATATCCGCTGAATCTCCGGCGTCCCAGGATCAGGTAAAAGGGGACGGCAATATATGGAAATGCCAGCAGGGAAATGAGCCACGCGATTGTTCCCTGAGGCGTACGCGTATGGAGCAGGGCCGGAATCAGGCAGAAGGCGCCTGCAATGTGGCAAAAGGCGGCAAATCCCAAATATGGCTCTTCAGGAATGATCATGGAACGGAAAACCGGAAAAGATGCGGGGGATGAAAACGGCGGGGAGAAGTGAAAAGGCTGGCTTTTGGAGCAGGAGATGATACTAAGGTGACGCATGCTCGTATTATCACGGGTCCAGGGATTAGAAAAGCGTAATTTAAGGGAATGAAGCAGTATTTGGCACTTTTGGAGGATGTCCTGAGCAATGGAGCGGGGCGGGAGGACCGTACCGGAACGGGCACTATCGGCGTGTTCGGGCGGCAGAGCAGGTATGATTTGCGCGACGGTTTTCCATGTCTTACCACCAAGAAGCTTCATTTACGCTCCATCATTTATGAGCTGCTCTGGTTCCTGAAAGGAGAGACCAATATCAAGTTTTTGAAAGACAACGGCGTCAGCATCTGGGATGAATGGGCCGACGAAAACGGGGATCTGGGGCCCGTGTACGGCGCGCAGTGGCGCTGCTGGCCGGGAAACGACGGCAAACCCATTGACCAGATTGCCAGACTGGTTGACGGCCTGAAACACAATCCATGGTCTCGGAGGCACATCGTCAGTGCATGGAATGTGGCCCTGGTGGATGACATGGCCCTCCCTCCGTGCCATTCCCTGTTCCAGTTTTGCGTGATTCCCGCCCAGCCGGGAGAAGAAAAGCACGGCCTTTCCCTCCAGCTTTACCAGCGCAGCGCGGATCTTTTTCTGGGGGTTCCCTTCAACATTGCTTCCTATGCGCTGCTGCTGCTTATGACCGCCCAGGTATGCGGGTATGAAGCCCGGGAATTCATCCATACGTTCGGGGATCTGCACCTGTACCGGAACCATCTGGACCAGGCGAGGGAACAACTCTCCCGCACGCCCCGTCCTCTCCCGGTCATGAAGCTCAATCCGGAGGTAAAAACCATTGACGGATTCCATTATGAAGATTTTGAGCTCGTGGGGTATGATCCCCTGCCGCACATCAAGGCTCCCATCTCCGTTTAGAACATTCATCCCTTAATCCATCATGTCACAACCCGTTACTTATACAGGAGTGGTCGCCATGGCTCCCGACCGCGGCATTGGTTGCCGGGGGGCGCTCCCTTGGCATTTGCCGGACGACCTCAAGACGTTCAAGCGCATTACGACGGGGCACCCCGTGCTGATGGGCCGGAAAACGTATGAGAGCATAGGCAGGCCTCTTCCAGGCAGGCAGAACATCGTGCTGACCCGTGACCCGGCGTGGACGGCGGAAGGCGTTCAGGTGGTTCATTCCGCAGGGGAGTTGGAATGTCTGGAATTGATGGACCCGGAAATCATGGTGATCGGGGGGGCGGAGATTTTTTCCCTGATGATGCCGGCCATGTCCCGCATGTGGGTTTCCAAAGTAAAGGGGGAATATCCGGCGGATACTTTTCTTCCTCCATTTGAGAACCGGCTGGAGCGTGCCGTCCTGAAGGAACATTTTGAAGATTTTGACCTGTATTTGTACGAGCAGGTCAAATAGCCGCTCTTGTCCGTAACTCCGCGGGAGGTGCTGAAGCATAAAAAAGAAAAAGACGGGGCGGCCAAGGCCGCCCCGTCCTTCATGGAGCAGTTTTCCTTTACATTTATTCCGCCTTTCTGGCAAACAGGCCTTTCACCCATTCGCGGTAACGCTGGAACATGGCGTACAGGGCCGGAATGAACAGAATGCCCACCACTGTAGCGAGAATCATGCCGTAGAAGGTGGAGATGCCAATGGCTTTGCGGCTTGCCGCGCCCGCTCCGGAGGCGATGACCATGGGGAATACCCCGATGATGAAGGAAATGGCCGTCATCATCACGGCGCGGAAGCGCTGCCGGGCTCCTTCCAGGGCGGCTTCCTGGATGGGAACGCCGCGCTCCCGCTCCATCTTGGAGAACTCCACCATCAGAATAGCGTTTTTCCCGGCCAGGCCCACCAGCATCACCAGGCCGAGCTGAGCGTAAATGCTCAGGGGCGTGTTGCAGATAATCAGGCCGAGCAAAGCGCCCAACAGGGCGACGGAGACGGAGACAATGACGGAAATGGGAACCGTCCAGCTTTCATATTGCGCCACCAGGAACAGGTAGCCGAAGAGCAGGGCCATACCCATCAGCAGGACGATTTTCCCATCGTTCTGCCGTTCCTGATAGCTCATGTCCGTCCAGGTGATGGAGTAATTTTCCGGCAGCGGAATAGCCTCAATCTGGTTCATCAGCTCGCCGCTGCTGACGCCGGGTTTTGCCTGGGCGGTCACTTCTGCGGACATGAGCTGGTTGAAACGGGATATTTGCCGCGGCCCCACCATGTAAGACAGGGTGGCTACGGAGCTGAGAGGCACCATCTGGCCCTGATCGTTCTGAATGTAGGTGTTCATGATGTCATTGATGGTGGTGCGGTCCTCTGCCGCGGACTGCATCTTCACCTTGAACGTGTAGCCGATCAGGTTGAAATCATTGATGTACATGGAGGCCAGCTTGCTTTGAAGCGTCGTGAAGATGCGGCTGACGGGCACGTGCATGCTCTGCGCCTTTTCACGGTCGATGTTCAGGAAAAGCTGGGGGGTGTTCGCCTCATACGCGCTGCGGGCGTACATGGTTCCCGGCAGTTTGTTGATTTTGTCCAGCAGGTCGTTGGTCACTCGTTCCAGGTCTTTGGGAGTTTCCTCCCCGCTGGCCTGGAGCATGAAGGAGACGCCGCCCGTCAGGCCCAGCCCCATGATGGCGGGCGGGCTGAACACGGTGGCCTTGGCCGCCGGAATTTCATCACACAGGATGGAAGCTTTCTGCATGATGGAATCCAGGGAGAGCTCCGGCGTCTTGCGTTTGTCCCAAGGGTCAAGCTGGGCGATGCACATGCCCAGGTTTTCCCCGTTGCCGCCCATGAAGCTGAATCCGGAAGTGGAGGAAACCTGGCGCACGCCGGGGATGCTCATCAGCTTCTGTTCCGCACTGCGCATGGCCTGTTCCGTACGGCCCAGCGTGGCGCCAGGGGCCAGCTGGATATCACAGAAAACGGTGCCCTTGTCTTCCGGCGGAAGGAAGGATTTGGGTACGGTCTCAAACAGTTTCCAGTTGCCGACCAGGACAGCGGCCAGCAGAATCAGCGTAAGCCACGCGCGGCGCACCATGATGCCGGCGCATTTGATATAGCTTTTGCGCGCCCATTCCAGAGAGACATTGAAGGGGCGGAAGAGGCTGAACCTGCTCTGTTTCTTTTGCTTCCTTTTCAGTAGCAGAACGCACAGCGCGGGGCTGAGCGTCAGGGAATTGATGGCGGAAAGGCAGAGGGCCACGCACATGGTTACGGAGAATTGCATGTAAATGTTCCCCACCATGCCGCCGAAGAAGGCGATGGGCACGTAAATGGCGACCGTCACCAGCGTGGTGGCGATGATGGCGCCTGTAATCTGGTGCATGCTCTTCTTGGTGGCTTCTTCCGGCGAGAGATCCTCCGTCTCCAGAATGCGCATCGTATTTTCCACTACGATGATGCCGTCGTCCACCAGGGACCCGATTACCAGAATAAGGCCGAACATGGTCAGCACATTGATGGAAAAGCCCAAGGGCAGCAGGATGGCGAAGGTGCCTATCAGGGAGACGGGAATGGCGAGCGCCGGAATGAGCGTGGCACGCCAGTCCTGCAGGAACAGGTACGTGATGCCCACCACCAGAATCAGGGCGATGACAAGCGTTTCCACGATTTCCGCCATGGTGGCGGAAATGTATTGCGTGGGGTCGTAGCTCACGACGTAGCTCACACCTTCCGGAAAACGTTTTTCCAGCTTCTCCAGCGTGTCTTTCACGCCGTTCATGGCTTCCAGGGCATTGGCGTCATCCAGGCGGTACACAGCCATGTTCACGGAGTCTTCCCCATTGTTGCGGCTGCTGCCCGTGTAGGTTTCCGCGCCCAGCTCAATGCGGGCAATGTCGTCCAGCCGGGTAACGTGGCCATCCTGGCCCGTGCGGACAATAATCTTGCTGAATTCCTCCACGGTCTGCAGTCGTCCGGTGACGTTCACCTTGTATTGGATGAAGTTGTTTTCCCCTTCCGAGCCGATGGAGCCGGCCGCGGCCTGAACGTTCTGCGCCTTGATGGCGTTGGAAACGTCATCCGGCGTGATATTCAGGGCGGACATGCGCAGGGCGTCCAGCCAGATGCGCATGCTGTAATTCTTTTCCGGCATCAGGTTGACGGCAGAGATTCCCGGTACGCGGGCAACCTCATCCTTCACCCTGGTCTTGACGAAGTTGTTCAGCTCCAGGGAACTCATGCTGGTGGACCGGAAAGCGAAGAATCCCAGGATGTCAGAGGAGCGTTTCTTGATCTTGATGCCCTGGTCCGTCACCTCCTTGGGAAGTTTGTATTCCACCCGTTTCAAGGCGTTCTGAACGTTCACCATGTTGATGTCCGAATTCGTGCCGCTCTTGAACGTCAGGGACAGGGAATACCCGCCGGTGTTATCTGACTTGGAGGAGAAATAGAGCAGGTTTTCCAACCCGTTGAGTTCTTCCTCAATGGGGGAGGCCAGCGTTTCCATCACCACCTGGGCGCTGGCACCCGTATAGGTGGCCTGCACGTTGATGCTGGTGGGCGCGATTTCCGGATACTCCGCAATGGGGAGCTGGTTCAGGCAGATGCCGCCAGCCAGCATCATCAGGATGGCGATGACGATGGCGAATTTGGGGCGTTTGATAAACAGGTCCGCAATCATGGGTAGCTCAGTTTTGAACGGAATATACCGGATTCACCTTGGCGCCGGGACGCACCTTGTGCATGCCGTCGATGATGACGACTTCCCCTTCCTTAACGCCGGAACTGAAACACTGTTCATTATTGACCGTGTTGCCCAGCGTAACGTCCCGGCGTTCCACGACGCCCTGGTCGTTGACGATGTAAACGTAGCTCTTGTAGGCATCGTGCATCACGGAGGAAATGTTGGCAGCCGGGAAGCGGTCCACGTTTTTCTTGGAAAGATTAACGGTGACTACGCCGCCGGGCGTCAGCACGTCTTCCGGATTGGGGAATTTTGCCCAGACATTCAGGGTGTCCGTGGTCGTCTGGACGGTATTGTCCGTCATGAAAATTCTGCCCGGCTGGTCGTATGCCTTGCCGTTGGCGAGGTTGACGGACACAAGGGCGTCTTTCTTCATATTTTCCTGGGTACCGAACAGGGAAAGGAAATCGCGTTCACTGATAGGGAACTTCACGTACACTTCATCGATGCCTGTAATGGTCACCAGGGAACCGGAGGTGGGGGTGATGTAATTGCCCGTGGAAAAGGTGACGCGGCCTGTGCGGCCCGTGATGGGAGCCGTGAGCCTGGTATAGTTAAGATTGTCCTTCGCTACCGTAATGGCGGCGTTTGCGGACTGGATTTCCGCTTCCAGGGCATGCATGGTGCTCTTGGCGTTTTCCACCGTGTCCATGGAGACGGATTTGGAGGCCAGCAACCTGTTATAGCGTTCAAAACTATTTTTTGCGTAAAGCAGTTTGGCTTCAAGCTGGGCCTTTTTGGCTACCGCTTCCTCCACAGCCGCCCTGTAGCGCGTATCCTCAATTTCGAACAGGAGATCCCCCTTCTTCACGACCTTTCCTTCCCGGAAACGGGTGGCTACGATGTTGCCGGAGACGCGGGGCTGCACAGTCACCCGGTCAATGGCTTCCACCTGACCGATGTACTTCTTGTTCACCGCGCTGTCAATAGCGGCGGCTTTCTGGACGAGTACGGTACTGGGTTTGGCTGCAGCCCCTCCCGGAGTTCCTTGGGAATAACCCGGAACAAACAGGGAAAAAAGCAGGCCGGAACCGGCCAGCAGGCGGAGGGGCGCCTTCCGATGATGCGTGTGTTTTTTCATATGGTATTATTTACTGTAAACGTGGTTGTAAAGGGTATCCACAATACGGCAGAAATTCTCCTTGTCCTCTTGCGACAGAGTGCTGAACAGGGTATCCAGTTTTTCCTTCATGCCGTTGAAAAGCATCTGGAACCTGGATTCGCCTTCCTCGGAAAGGCGGATGCACAGGGAACGCCTGTCGCGGGGATTCTCCTTGCGGTCGAACAGGCCTTTCTTCACCATGCTGTCCACCAGCAGGGAGGTGGAGGGAATGCTCATGCGGAGATAATGGGCAAGCTCTTTCAGGGGAATGCCTTCCTGGCGGTTGGTCATCAGGTGGTTCAGGGCACCCAGGGCGTTCATCTGCCGGACGGAAAGCCCCATGATTTTCTGGTAATGGCTCTGGTCCACCTCATTCAGGTTATCCCTTTTGAACTGGTGAAGGATCGTCTCGAATTTGTGAACGGAGGCTGTGATATCCGCGGCAGTCTGAAGCATGGGGGTGTTATGTCAAAACCGGTTAATTGTTGTCAAACTAAAACAAATAAAGTTGAGAAGTTATTGCTGTATTGAAATAAATCGGGTAACTGAAAAGTTACGGTTTCTTCACCGTACAAACCGCCGACGGTTGCAGAAGTTGCAAAAAAAGTCTTTTTTTCTTGTCACCGGGGTATAAAGGCGTGTATAAGCCTCCACGTCCCCGCCGGCAAGGCAGGGACGGCATCCAAGGTTATGGAGCGGTAGCTCAGTTCGGTTAGAGCGCCAGCCTGTCACGCTGGAGGTCGCGGGTTCGAGCCCCGTCCGCTTCGCCACCTTGTTCAGGAAAAACAGCCGCCTCCGGGCGGCTTTTTTTCATTCGGACTTTTACTGTTCCTGCATTCCGTCTGCTGTTTCAAGAAAGCCGTCCGGGAGAACAGCGTTTTTCTGAGGCATTGGGACAGAATTTGCTTTTACGATTCGTTTCCCGGCGATTTTGCCTTGTCGCAACAGCAGCAAAGAGTACCGCATCCCTTCCGGTTTGCGGGAAAATGCCCGTTTTCCCTGCCCGTTGGAGAATTGCTTTCCTGCAGGGCGGGGGAGCGTGCTTGATTTAGGCGCAATCTTCCCTCATGATGTCGGCATGATTCTGGAACTGCACTCCCCGCTGGACATGCATCTTCACCTGAGGGACGGCGATATGATGAAGCTGGTCGCTCCGTTAAGTTCCGCCTCTTTTGCCGGGGCGGTCATCATGCCCAACCTGGTGCCTCCGGTGGCTGATGCGGGTGCGGTGCAGGCTTACCGGCAGCGGGTGCTGGACGCTTGCGGAGACGATGTATTCCAGCCGTACATGACGGCATTTTTTCGATCCTATTCAGAAAAGGAATTGTCCCGGCTCAAGGAACTGGTGTTCGGCATCAAGCTGTACCCGGCAGGAGCCACCACGAACAGCGAGGGCGGCGTGAAGGCCATGAAGGATGCGGAAGCTACCCTGTCCATCATGCAGGAAATGGATATTCCTTTGCTGGTGCATGGCGAAAGCCACGGCTTCGTGATGGACCGGGAGGCCGAATTCCTGGATGTTTACCGTGATTTGGCTACGCGCTTCCCCCGGCTGACTATCTGCATGGAACATATTACCACGGCCGCCGCCGTGCAGCTGCTGGACGAATTTGAAAACCTGGCCGCCACGGTAACCCTCCAGCATCTTCTCATTACTTTGGACGATGTGGCCGGTGGCATGCTGAGGCCGCATCTGTTCTGCAAGCCGATCGCCAAAAGGCCGGAAGACCGGGAAGCCCTGTTGCAGGCTGCCCTTTCCGGGCATCCCCGCCTCATGTTCGGCAGTGACTCCGCCCCCCATCCCATCCATGCCAAGGAAGCGTGCGGATGCGCCGCCGGCGTATTTACCGCCCCCATCGCCCTTCCTCGTCTGGCGGCCCTGTTTGACGAACACGGGGCCCTGGACCGGTTGCAGGGCTTTGTTTCCGGTCATGCCTGCGCTTTGTACGGGTTGAATCCGCCTGCCAGGACGGTCCGTCTGCAGCGGCGTGAAATGCTGGTGCCGGACGCTTATGAAGGGCATGGACAGAAAGTGGTGCCGATGGATGCCGGATGCACCATTCCCTGGAGACTGATATGAGGGGCTTTTCCAGGGGAAGATGACAGAAAGCTATTTAAGGGAACCGTCTTTATACTGGATATTCCGGGCAATCTCACTACAATCCCTGCCCATGGATCGGATTCGCGTTTATACGGGTGGAGTTGCTTCCTGTAATGGTTACCTCTTTAAGACGAGGGATAACGCTTACGTGGCGGTGGACGCTCCGTCCGGCTTTGCGGACTGGATCTATTCCAAAAAGCCCGATATCATTATCACGGATCTTCTCATCACCCACCAGCATTTTGACCATGTGGAGGATGCCTGCCGCATGCGCCAGATTTTCGACTGCCGCATTCATGCCGGGCAACCTTACAATGAAAGCCTGACGCTGGAAAAAATGGCCCGCGACGCCTGGGGACTTCCCCTCAATGTTCAGCCGTTTGTGGTGGATGAAATACTTACTCCGGACATTCACACGGCGAATTGGGGCGGCCTGTTGTGGCATCTCCACCAGGTGCCCGGCCATTCTCCGGACAGCATTGTTTACGATTTGCCGGATGAAGGAATCATGTTCACAGGTGATGTCATTTTTGCCGGCTCCATCGGGCGGACGGATCTCCCGGGAGGAAACCTGCGCCTGCTGAAACAGGGCATTGAAAAGAAAGTGCTCAACCAGCCCGCCACGACCATGATTTTCCCGGGCCACGGTCCATATACCAACGTGAAAAACGAACTGCTGACCAATCCGTTCATCTCCTGACCGCGATTCCCGCGCCGCTGTACGGAATCGTGTTCTACTCTTTAGCAAGCATACAAGATCAATGTTATTTTCAGAATTAGGTTTATCGGAACCCGTCTTGAAGGCGGTGGAGAAATGCGGTTATGAACATCCCACCCCCATTCAGGAGCAGGCCATTCCCATCATTCTGGAAGGCAGGGACCTCATTGGGGCCTCCCAGACGGGGACGGGGAAAACCGCTGCTTTCGCCCTCCCGCTGCTGACAAGGATTCAGCCCATCGGCAAACCTCAGATACTGGTGCTGGAACCCACCAGGGAACTGGCCGACCAGGTGGCGGAATCCTTTGCCGAATACGGTGAATTCACCGGGTTGAAAGTAGCGTTGCTGTATGGCGGCGTGGGGTACGGAAAGCAGACGGAAGACCTTAAAAAAGGGGCGGACATCGTTGTGGCCACTCCCGGCCGGCTGGTGGACCACTTCTACCGCTGCACCATGCGCTTCGGAGAAGTCAAGGCCCTGGTTCTGGATGAAGTGGACCGAATGCTGGATATGGGGTTCCTGCCCATTGTCCGTAAAATCGTCAACCTCTGTCCGTGGGAAGGAAGGCAAACCCTCTTCTTCTCCGCCACCATGCCTCCGGTCATCGCGGGATTTGCCAAATGGTGCTTGACGGACCCTGCGGAAGTTACCATCGCCCGGCGTGAAGTGGCCGCCACCATCAGCCATGCCTTTTATCCGGTAGCTCTGGACCAGCGGGATGAACTGCTGTTGGCCCTGCTCAAGGGGACGGACTTCCGTTCCGTCATGATTTTCACCCGCACCCGCAAGGAGGCGGACGCGGTATGCGGCATGCTCAAGCATCATGGCTACCGCGGGGAGGTGGCCGTCATGCACTCCGACATTCCCCAGAAGGAACGCATGGAGGCGCTTAAGGGATTCAAGAGCGGAAAATACGATATTCTGGTGGCTACGGATGTGGCGGCGCGCGGCATTGACATCAGCGGTGTGACCCACGTCATCAACTACCGCGTTCCGGAAAACGCGGAAGACTATGTGCACCGCATCGGCCGTACCGGCCGCGCGGAAGCTTCCGGGGATGCGTTCACGATCATGACGGCGGATGAGCTGGATTTTGCTGCGGCTGTGGAAAATTTCATTGGGAAACCCATTGAACGCAAAAAACTGGACGGGTTCAACTACACGTACACCGCCCTGTTGGAAGACAAGCCCGTCAAATCCGTCCGCAAGCCCAAACCCGCAGGTCCCAAGCGCCGCAGACGCTAAGGAGGGGGGAAACATGATGTTTCTCTCTGATGGAATGAAGATCATCCCATGCGCATTCTTGCCATAGACCCGGCCATCCGCAACACGGGTTATGCCGTGGTGGAGGGGGATTACCGGCGCGCGCGCGCCCTGGACTATGGAACGCTATCCATTCCCCGGAGCGTGTCCCAGTCCGGCTGCCTGCTTGCTATCAAGCAGCATTTGGGCAATCTCATTGACAAATGGAACCCGGATGAAATGGCGGTGGAGCGCATCATCTATGTCCAGTCTCATCAGACGGCCATCACGATGGGTGCGGCCAAGGCGGCCGTGGTCATTGCCGCGGCGGAAGCCGGGCTGCGTATTATGGAATATTCCCCCAAAAGCGTGAAGCTCTCCGTCGTAGGGCGCGGGGCCGCTCAAAAAACGCAGGTCGCCTTCATGGTGCGGGCTCTTTTGGAACTCCGGGAAACGCCGGAATCCGATGCCGCCGACGCTCTGGCGATCGGCCTCACCCACCTCTTTTCTGCGGATCCTTTGAAGGCCCACATGATGGAGAGGAAATACATTTAGCAGTGATGAGAGATGAGCGTAAAAACCGTACTTGCAGCCCGCGGATTGAAATCTGACCGCCCGGCGCTGTTCTCTAATCACTGATTCAAGCCGTCAGGGCCTGAACGTCCTCCCTTTCCCGTCCTGCCACGCCTTGAGAAGGGAAGCATACATTTTGTTGAGCTGCTCCAGGGTAGCTACACGGAATTCCACGGTATTCGTATTCGGGTAAGCTTTTGCGACGGTTGTATCCGGGTCAATGCTGCCTCCCGTTGCCCGGTTGACGGCGCCGGCCCCAAGCTCCTTCGCACGGTCAGTCACATTCTTGATGGCGTTGATACCGGAATTTTGACTCAGCGTTTCCAGATAATAAAACTTGATGGGCGTATTCCCCAGGGTAATCAGCGTTACTTCATACACCATGCAGGCATTGTCCAGAATATACCTGTGCTGCGCCACCGCTACAATCCGGCTGAGATGCACCACATACTGCCCCTCCGGAAAATTGCCTATCCAGAACTGGCTCTGGTTGTAGTCATCCGTGGACGGGACGGCGGCTCCTTTTTTGGACTGGGCGGAAAGAGGTGCGGCTGCACAAACAAATAGAGCTAAAACAGGAAGGCAGAATCGTTTCATGCTTTCTATTTAATATCAGCTCTTACTGTATGGGAAGGAAAAATCGTTGAATGTTTGCGGGGGAGAACATGTCTGTTCATGGATAAATGTCATCCCTTTTTTCAGTTGCTCCCTTGCGCCGGAATACATGACTGTTTGAATAATATTTACTGGCACAGTTCATGATATTGATAGAAAATGCCAATACTCCTGTTTCCGGATGAAAAACCTGAAACGTACGTAAAAAGGTAATGGAATCAGGGTGTTATGGCATGGAAATTTCCATGGAACTTATCCATGCATCCGAGCAATTCCCTGAATTTATCCGTATTGCCTTCAATTTTAATCATGCCTTTGTCCAGAGCTGTCTTTAAGGGCATTGCCCGCATGGCGACCAGGGCGAAGTGGAGCCTGTCTCCGGTGATGACTGCGTCGGGATGTTTGACCAGTTTTCCTTCGCGGTACATCAGTACTTCGTTTTCAATCCAGAAGCCGTATGATCTTCCGTTTTGGGCAATCCAGTTGAAAGCCAGTTTTTTCCCTTTGGATTTCTCACTATTCAGGCTGACGCCCAAATAGTCGAACAGCAGTTCCGGAGTCAGGGCATATAAAGTGTCCGTCAACGTAAGTTCGCGGGAGTTTTTAAGCAGCCCGATTCCCGGTTCTTCGGCATTGACGAGAAGTTCATCGTTCCGGAATACGGGTTCCGTTTGATAACCGAACTGTTTCAACATATTTCTTACCAGATTCCTTATGTTTCCTCTTTTTAGATGGGCAGACATAACGTTCCTTAATGTCCCGGCGTCTTGACGATAGTCCTTTTGCCCGGTGATTTCCGGAGGGCTATTCCTGATTCTGCCGCTTTCCGGAATCGGATTGATTATTTCCTCAATTTCTGCGGGGGAATACCCTTTGCTAACCAGGTTCAATATCCGGTCATGCATGTATTTGCAGTTGCGGCATTCCCTGGCCAGGAACCGTTTGATATTTTCTTTTCCTATTCTGGGCCAATGGTGTTGTGAGAACAAAATCTCTATTTTGTCTTCATAACGCTGAATGGCTTGATCAAGGGCTTTCCACCTGTTTTTTGCATCCCTTATTTTGGATACTCCCAGAGTGCAGATATCATGTATGGCGCTTGCCGTGTCCTCTCCATAAAAAAGCGCCTTGAATTGGGGAAAATACATCAGTGCGGCAGAAGAGGCCCCCATTCCGGGAACCGCCATGAATTCCATTTCTATGCCGTCTATGTCCAGCCCGGATGCCGTTCTTTTGGTACTGGCAAAATAGTTGGTATGTGGATGTGCATCTACAACAGCCTTGATTGGCCGTTTTCCCGCCTTCCGGTAATAGAGGTCAAGACTCTCGGCCATGGTTTCTTTCGGGACGAAAGGGGCAATGATCATGATGCCTTCCCGTCCTTCAATAATAGTTATGTTCGGAAAACCTCCGCCGTGAATCTGGTAAATTCCTTTTGTGACTTCAGACAGCGCGTTTTTGGCATTGGGACGGGAAATGCTCCACGTAACCGGTTTGTCCCCGGGGCCTTGTTCCGCATCTTGAATGCCTTGACGGTCATTTTGATTCGCATCGTAAACTCCGGGAGATTTTTTGTTGTCTTCAACGGGATGCCTTAGCGCCTTTTTGGATTGTTTTGCCATACCGACGCCTGTACCGCCCCATGCAAATATTGCCAGAAGCGTGGCTGTCAAATAGTTCATTTTTGTTTTCATGATCGGAGTTTTATTAACGGAACGCGTGAAAAGTAAAAGGAAGGCCGGTTCCCATATTTTACTTTGCAGGAACAATAGACTTGCCAATAAAGAACAATGTTCGAAAAATGGCAGTATGTTAATATCTGATTACTAAAGTTTTTAGCTGATTGGCCGGAATTCCCGCCGCAAACGGGAAGTTTTTCGTTTTTTTATACCGCTTATTCTTCTGGTGGAAGGCGGTTGATATTCGGAGTGCCTTGAAGTAGGGGGGAAATCTGTGAAAGGATTTTTTTTGCCCGTTTTCAACGGGTTTATGGAAGGAACATGGCTGGAAATGCGGAAAAGGGTATGTTAATGAACAGGGCATGGAAAGATTGTATCGTCCGAATGTTGCGGGGATGATGGTCCGGCAGGACGGGAAATTGTTGATTTGCGAGCGTTCCGGGCAGAAAGGAGCCTGGCAGTTTCCCCAGGGCGGAATTGACCCGGGGGAAACGGCTTTGGAAGCCGTGCGGCGCGAGATTGGGGAGGAAGTGGGGTTTTTGCCGTCCCAGTATGATATTGTGGAATCCCGGAAGGGGTATTGTTACGATTATCCGCTGGAGGTGCTGGAGTATGTTCGTGAAAAGCGGCGGCAGCCTTTTGTTGGGCAGGCGCAGGAGTATTTCCTGTGCCGGCTGCATGCGGATGCTCCGGAACCCGTCCTGGATGACCGGGAGTTTTGCGATTACAAGTGGATAGCCCCAGCCGAATTTAAGCTGGAGTGGCTGCCGGAGTTTAAAAAGAAAGTTTACGCCAGGGTCCTGGAAGATTTCTTTAATGTCCGGGCGCGGGATAAGTGAAGTGGCTCAGCAGGTCATGTGCGGCGGAAACGGGGTCCATTTTGTCCCCCGCCACCATGTTTTCCAGAATGGGCATGCGGGACGCTACGGCGGGGTGCTGTTCAAAAGCGGTGAGCAGGGCTTCATGCACCAGGGACTGGACCCATGAAAGGGACTGGCTCCGGCGGCGGCTGTACCAGAATCCGGATTCCTTCATGCTGTCCCGGAAGCGGAAGAGCGTCTCTTCAATGGTGTCCAGGCCGCGTCCCTCCAGGGAGGAACAGGTGAGGACGGAGGGCGTCCAGCCGGGAGTGGGGCTTTGCAGGTAGTGGAGTACCATTTTCAGTTCCTGGCAGTGGGCTGCGGCTCGCTGGCGGTTGTCGCCGTCATCTTTGGTAACTACCAGGATATCCGCCAGTTCCATGATGCCCCGCTTGATGCCCTGGAGATCGTCCCCGGCTCCGGTGATGAGCAGGAGCATGAAAATGTCCACCATGGAGCGCACCGTAGTTTCCGACTGGCCGACTCCCACGGTTTCAATGAGAATAATGTCAAAGCCCGCAGCTTCGCATGCAATCATGGTTTCACGCGTTTTCCGGGCTACGCCGCCCAAAGAGCCGCCGGAGGGGGAAGGGCGGATGAAGGCGTTTTCCTCTCCGGAGAGTTCCTCCATGCGTGTTTTGTCTCCCATAATGGAACCGCGGGAGACTGAAGAAGACGGGTCAATAGCCAGCACAGCCACCTTGAACCCTTTTTTGCACAGGTAAGTGCCGAAGGCTTCAATGAAAGAGGATTTCCCGGCGCCCGGAACGCCCGTAATGCCGATGCGGACGGCGTTGCCCGAATGGGGAAGGAGCCTGGAGATGAGGGCGCGGGAAGATTCCTGGTCCCGGACGGCATTGCTTTCTATCAGTGTAATGGCCCTTCCCAGCAGGGCGCGGTTTCCGGCCAGTACTCCCTGGGCCAGTTCTTCTACGGAAGGGCGGTGCGGACGTGCAAATTTGATGTTGCTCATGGGAAAAGAGAGTGCGGATTATTTGAAAGGCGGTTCGTTTTCTTTGGTGCGCTCCATATCATAATTGAAGCGTTTGAGGATGAATTGACGGTGGTCGGCCAGCTTGCGCCGGAAGTTTTCCCAGGAGCGCACGCTCATCGGTGACCAGCCGGCTTCCGCAATGGCGCAGGCACGCGGATAGGCGCGGTAGAGAATGTGGTTCAGGGTAGGGAGATGTTCTCCCCACACGGTGCCCTGAACGCCGGTGATATGGTTTGTTTCCTTTTCTGGTCTGCCGTAGGCGGGGTCCAGCCTGTAGCTTTGCTCCAGCGTGGTGGTGGGCATCCATCCCCGGTTGCTTTGCCCTGGAAGTTGCGGATAGTCCAGGTAGCAGTGTTCCCCGGCAGCAATGATCAGGGAGAGCCCCTGCTTTTTCGTCTCCGTGATGGTGGACGGAGTCAGTCCCATGCGCCAGGTGAAGACGGTGTCTCCTTTGTTGTAGATGTTGGCCCTGGCCCACGGTTTTTCATACCATAGTTGGATGCGCTTGCCGTGACCAGCCAGCATGGAGGACATTTTTTTGATGAATTCCTTCAATTCCTCGTGGACGTCCTTCATGCCTTTTTGCTCCCGGTACTGGATGCTGAGGGGGCATTTGGCCCAGGTTTTTTCCAGGGGTGCTTCATCGCCGCCCAGATGGACGATGCCGGACGGGAAAATATCTTTGAGTTCCTTGAAAACAGCGGCATAAAATTTCCAGACTTCCGGTTTGTGCGGGCAGATGAGGTGGAGGGTGACGCCTTCATCGGTCTTCACTTTCGTATCCGGGTTCGGGAAGCAGAAGAATTCCGGGTAGGCTGCCGCCAGGGCTTGGTTGTGCCCCGGCACGTCTATTTCAGGGATGACCTCAATGCCGAGCGTTGCGCAGTACGCCACCAGCTCCTTCAGTTCCTGTTTGGTGTACATCCCTTCATGGGGAATTCCGTTGCGCATGCTTTCTTTCCGTTTGGAGGAGATGCTTTTGAGTTTGGGGTAGCCGGGCACCGGAAGACGCCACCCCTGGTCGTCCGTCAAGTGGATCTGGAGCTTGTTGAATTTGTAGTAGGCCATCATATCCACAAATTTTTTCAGATCGGCCGTGGG